>Ga0206103_100002_pt1 | contig 643925 bp, 589 predicted proteins | sample 1B5Ametagenome_FD_148638 | JGI IMG/M metagenome (GOLD analysis project Ga0206103, IMG submission 148638) | Enriched microbial communities from leaf-cutter ant dump, University of Wisconsin, Madison, United States - 1B5A | ecosystem: Environmental > Terrestrial > Nest > Insects nest > Nest dump... | reverse complement strand
ATGATCTCCCATTCTAAATCTGTCAGCTCATAGCGGCGACGGGTCATGAAAAAGGCCTCCAAATCTATGGAAGCCTTGAATCACGCCAAGACAGGATTGGGAATCCCATTTATGAGTTTACGACCTAAATTATGGCCTGACCTGCCCGTCGCCACGGACGACATATTTGAAGGTCGTCAACTGATCGACGCCCACCGGGCCGCGGGCGTGGAGGCGGTCGGTCGAAATGCCGATCTCGGCGCCGAAACCGAATTCGCCACCATCGGCGTATTGCGTCGAGGCGTTCCAGATAACGATGGCGGAATCGACCTCATTGAGGAAGGTTTCGGCCGCCTGGGCGCTTTCGGTGATGATCGCTTCGGTATGGCCGGAGCCGTAGGTTTTGATATGGCCGATCGCCGCTTTCAGATCATCGACCACACGGATCGAGATGATCGGCAGCAGGTATTCGGTGCGCCAGTCATCTTCGCTGGCGGCCGACATTGGATAGATAGCCTGCGCCCGGTCATCGCCGCGCAGTTCGCAGCCGGCGGCTTTCAGTGCCTCGGCGATCTGCGGCAGCAGCGTGGCGGCCACGGCCTGATCGATCAGCAGGGTTTCCGTGGCGCCACAGACTGAAACGCGGCGCATCTTGGCGTTCAGCGTCACCGCAACGGCCTTTTCCGGATCGGCATCAGCATGGATATAGGTATGGTTCAGGCCTTCGAGATGGGCCAGCACCGGCGCGCGCGCCTCGGCCTGCACCCGCGCCACCAGCGACTTGCCGCCGCGCGGGATGATCAGGTTGATCGCCTTGTCCAGTCCGCCGAGGATCAGGCCCACGGCGTCGCGGTCGGAGGTGGGCACCAGTTGTACGCAATAGTCCGGCAGACCGGCGGCGCGGAAACCGTCTTCGAAAGCGGCATAGATGGCCAGCGCCGAATTGAGCGCTTCCGAACCGGTGCGCAGGATGGCGGCATTGCTGGAGCGGATGCACAGGGCGGCGGCATCGGCGGTGACATTCGGGCGGCTTTCATAGATGATGGCGATGACGCCGATGGGGGTGGACACACGGGCGATATCGAGGCCGTTGGGGCGGGTCCAGCGCGCCAGTTCGCGCCCGACCGGATCGGCCAGGGCGGCGACCTCTTCAAGCCCCTTGGCCATAGCCTCGACACGCGCCGGATTGAGGATCAGGCGTTCGATCATGGCGTCCGTCAGCCCCTTGTCACGAGCGAATTGCTGATCCTGTGCATTGGCGGCCAGGATCTGCGCCTCGCGCTGGCGGATCGACTTGGCGGCTTCAAGGATGGCCCTGGTGCGCACCTCCGGTCCGGCCAGACGCAAGGCTTCCGCGCCGAGCTTGGCTTTGCGCGCCATACTGGTCATCAGGTCATTCAGCGATACGGCGTTTTGATCGTCCATCTGGAGGCTCCTTAGTCTTCAAGGGCTATATAACGCAAATACTGTGAATTACGACCGTTTCATGGAATATTATGCTCACTTCCTGATGCGCGCATTCCGTCTCAAGGTCAGCCATCCCACCAGACATCCGACAAGTACTGAAACGAACCAAAGAGCCAACAGATAAGTCAACTGCACAATGGCCAGACTGCATTCCAGTCGTCGTCTCCCCCCTAAACCAGCGCCATATCATCCCGATGAATGACCTCATCCCCTGACGTATACCCCAGAACCCCCTCGATGTCCTTACTGGCGCGGCCACGGATCATGCGGATAGCCTCGGCGGAATAGGTGACGATGCCGCGCGCCACTTCAACCCCCGCCGATGAGACGATCGACACGCTGTCCCCCTTCTCAAAGTGGCCGCTGACCTCGACAATGCCCGAAGGCAGCAGGCTCTTGCCATTATGCAGCGCGCGCACCGCCCCTTCATCAAGCATCAGCCTGCCAGCCGGCACCACCGTCCCGGCGATCCACGCCTTATAGGCCGCACTGGCTGAGGCCTGCGGCTTGATCACGGTGAACCGCGCCATGTTCGACAGCGGCCGGATCGTCTGGCCGGAGGTGATGATGGTGGCGCAACCGGCAGACCCGGCAATGCGCGCGGCGGCGATCTTGGTGGCCATGCCGCCGGTGCCGACACCCGCCTGCGCATTCGCCCCGCCGGCCATGGCCTCGATATTCGCGTCCAGCTTTTCGACCAGCGGAATATGCGCGGCCGAGGCATTGCGGCGGGGATCGTCCGTATACAGACCATCGATATCCGACAGCAGCACCAGGGCTTCCGAACGGACAAGCTGCGCCGCCCGCGCCGCCAGGCGGTCATTATCGCCGTAACGGATTTCCTCGGTCACCACCGTATCGTTTTCATTGACGATCGGCACACAGCCCAGATCGAACAGGGTATCGATGGTGGTGCGGGCATTGAGCCAGCGGCGGCGCTTTTCGGTATCCTCACGCGTCAGCAACACCTGCGCGGTTTTCAGACCGACAGTAGCAAACGCTTCTTCCCAGGCGCTCATCAGGCGCGGCTGACCGGCGGCGGCGGCGGCCTGCTTTTCATCCAGTTTCAGCGTCTTGCGTGTCAGGCCGAGATAGCGCCGGCCAAGCGCGCCAGCGCCGGACGACACCAGCAGAACCGACTTGCCCTCAGCCATCAGGACCGCGATATCTTCCGCCAGTCCGCGCATCCAGGCCGCATCGGCCACGCCAGAGGCGGCATCGACCACCAGGGCCGAACCAACCTTGATGGTGATGCGCTTTGCCGAGGCCAGCACATCGGGCAGTGATTTAATGGCATCCAGCGACATGAAGGTCTTTATCTCAGCGGCTTTAGATGGTAACTCGCGCGTTTCTTAACGGCATTGCGTGCGCTTACGCAAGTCCTTACGTTTTTGGCAATTTGGTAACAAAATGAACTATATAGGCACCCGTGGCTTCTGCGAACCCCGCACCTTCGCCGGCGCCCTGCTCGATGGCCTCGCCCCCGATGGCGGACTCTATGTGCCTGAAACCTATCCGCATCCTGACTTTGATCTCGCCGACGCTGCCGCTGGCGACTACGGTCTGCTCACCGAAAAGCTGCTGACCCTGTTCGGCGTCGATGTGCTGGGCGCCGAGGCCGTGCAAAAGGCCGCCGCCCGCACCAAAGCCGCCTTTCTGAACGACGCCGGAAAGACACCGCTGGTCCAGGTCGAGGACAATCTGTGGATTCTCGAATTGTGGCATGGCCCGACGCTCGCCTTCAAGGATATGGCGATGCAGATGATCGCCCCCCTGACCGACGCCGCCCTGGCGCAGACCGGCGAAAAGTTGACGCTTGTCACCGCCACGTCCGGCGATACCGGCGCTGCCGCCGTGCGCGCCTTCGCCGGTTCGGAGCATGTCAAACTGGTGGTCTTCCATCCGCTTGGCCGCGTCTCGCCGGTGCAGCGTTTGCAGATGACGACGGTGAATGCCGATAACGTGCTCAATATCGGCGTCGAGGGCGATTTCGATGACTGCCAGCGCATGGTCAAGCGTCTGCTTGGCGAAGAAGAACTGAAGCAGAGCGGCCTGATCTCTTCGGTCAATTCGATCAACTGGGGCCGGCTTCTGGGGCAGGTGCCTTATTATCTGGCCGCCGCCGCTGCTTCCGGCGCGGATAAGCCTGAATTCGTCGTCCCCACCGGCAATTTCGGCGATGCCTTCGCCGGCTGGGTCGGGCGTAAAATCGGCGGCAATGTCGGCCATATCCACACCGCCGTGAACCGTAACGACGCCCTGGCGCAAGCCATCAATACCGGCCACTATGTCCGTCACCAGGCCGTTGAGACCGCTTCGGTTTCCATGGACGTGCAGGCCCCGTCGAATTTCGAGCGGCTGGTCTTCGAGGCATCGAACCGCTCCGCCGAAGGCACCAAGGGCGTGTTCGACAGCTTCAACGCCACCGGCAATGTCCATCTGTCCGGCGACCTGCAAAACGCCCTGCGCGCCCAGGTGACAGCCTCGACGATCAGCGAAGAGGAAACCGCGCGGACGATCAAATACGCTTACGACAAGTGGAATAAGATCATCTGCCCGCATACCGCCGTGGCCGTGGCTGCTGCGCTGAAAAGAAATGACGGCCAGCCGATCATCGCGTTGTCTACCGCCCATGCCGCCAAGTTCCCGGATTTCGTGACCAGGGCGCTCGGCTTCGCCCCCGAAGTACCGGAAGCCATCCGAAAACTGCACGGTCAGAAGGAAACCATCCATTCGATCCGCAATGATGAATTCGCGGCGCTGGAAGCGGTAAAGGCATTTCAGAAATAGGCCAAACTTCTAAAAGTAAGTATGGCCGGTCTTGATACCGCGATGATAATCGAGCCGGCGGTAGAAGGCTTCGGGGTCTTTTGGCTTTACCACCCATGACGGATCGTGGTTCAGCAGGTCGTATAGCCGCGTCAGGGTAAAGCGCACCGCCGAGCCGCGCGCGAACAAGGGCAGGGCGTTGATTTCGGCTTCGGAAAGCGGTCGCGTTTCGTGATAGGCCTTGACGAAGGCCGAAATCATCTGCGGCAGCGGCTGGCCGCCGGGTGTAAAACCCCAGGCATTGAGCGCCACCGCCAGATCATAAGCGTAAAAGTCGGTGCAGGCGTAATAATAGTCGATCACGCCGGTGACGATGCCGTCATCGTTCATCAACACATTGTCGGTGAAATAATCGGCATGGATCGCGCCTGCCGGCAAATCCGACGGCCACAGGCTTTGCAGGCAGGTCAGCTCTTCACGGAAATCGGCGAGAATATCCTGCGCGCGGGCCGATGTGGCGGCCTTCGGTTCGCAGCGGTCGATCAGGCCCGGCCACGCCGCCGGCCCCATGGAGTTGGCGCGGTATTGTGGGAAATCGCCGCCGACCAGATGCAGTTTCGCCAGATATTCACCGGCGGAAGCGGCATGTCGGGTATCGGGATTGCGCGGCCAACGGCCCGGCAGCCATTTGATCAGGGCGCACGGTTTGCCATTGATGCGGCCCAGGCTCTGACCGTCGCGTTTCAATGCTGGTCCCGGCGCCGGATAGCCCTTGCGATCGAGGTAGAGCGTATAGTCCATAAACCACGGCAGGCCGTCTTCCGGCGTGGCGGCTTCGAAAAGCGTCAGGGCATAGAGGCCGGAGGTCGTTTCCACCTTGAAGTTGGTGTTGGAAACCCCTTCCTCGATGCCTTCGAGATGAATCAGTTCGCCTATATCATAGGCGCTGAGATAGGCGCGGGCGTCCTCCAGAGATACGGGGGTAAAAACAGCCATTCGCGCCTTGTCCTGGTCCTCAAAAGCTTGTGCCATTCGGTTCGGCACCTGCGGCATATAGCCATAAAGCCGCAAACGCCAAAAGCTTTTCCTTGTGGACATAAGCCAGAATGTCTAAATCGCCGGCTTAGAATCCATCGCTTGGGTTGCGCTGCCGCATCTGATAGCAAGCCGCATCCCGCAAAAGGACTCATGCCATGGCCAAGACTGTGAACTCCGTTGTCGATCTCATCGGCGATACCCCGCTGATCCGCCTCAAGACCGCTTCCGAAGCGACGGGCTGCGACATCTACGGCAAGGCCGAGTTCCTGAATCCCGGCCAGTCGATCAAGGATCGCGCCGCCCTGTGGATCATCCGCTCTGCCGAGGCCGACGGTTCGCTGAAACCCGGCGGCACCATTGTGGAAGGCACCGCCGGCAATACCGGCATTGGCCTGGCGCTCGTCGCCAACGCCCTGGGTTACAAGGCGAAGATCGTTATCCCACGCACTCAGGCGCAGGAAAAGAAGGACGCCATCCGCGCCTTCGGGGCCGAACTGATCGAGGTGGACGCCTTGCCTTACGCCAATCCCGGCAACTATGTCCGCTATTCCGGCACGCTGGCGCAGGAATTGCGCGACGCCGGCGAAAGCGTCATCTGGGCCAACCAGTTCGACAATACCGCCAACCGCCGCGCCCATATCGAAGGCACCGGCCCGGAAATCTGGGAACAGACGAACGGCAGGCTGGACGCCTTTATCTGCGCCGTCGGTTCGGGCGGTACGCTCGGCGGGATGAGCCTCTACCTCAAGGAAAAGAACCCGGACATCCAGATCGGTCTGGCCGATCCGTTCGGCGCAGCGCTTTACAGTTATTACACCACCGGCGAGTTGAAATCCGAAGGCGGATCGATCACCGAGGGCATCGGCCAGGGTCGCATCACCGCCAATCTGGAAGGCATTACCGTCGATCGGTCCTATCGGGTGGCCGACGCCGAATGGCTGCCGGTGCTTTACGATCTGATCCAGAATGAGGGCCTGTGCCTCGGTACGTCTTCCGCGCTGAATATTGTCGGCGCCATGAAGATGGCGAAGGATTTGGGTCCGGGCAAGACCATCGTCACCGTACTGTGCGATTATGGCAACCGCTACGCCTCGAAGATCTTCAACCCGCCCTTCCTGCGTGAAAAAGGCCTGCCGGTCCCGCCGTGGATGGCCGACTGAGGTGATAAACCACCCTATTACGCTTACGTTCCTACTCTCCTCCCTATCGCTTGCGATGGGGAGGTGTCACGGCTTGTCCGTGACGGAGGGGCGCCCCTCCACCGCTTTGCGGTCCCCCTCCCCACTTCGTAGGGAGGAGAAAATGTCAGATATCCATGGCGGCGAAAACCGGCGGTTCGGATTGCGGCTTCGGTCCGCCCTCGACGCGCTGCGCCTCGGCGCGCAACCACTCCATGAAACGCACCTGCGCCGGAGTCGGCTCGCGGGTCTGCGGCCAGACCAGATAGTAGCCGTATTCCAGCGGCTTGTCCTTTTCATCGAACAGCACTATCAGGCGGCCGGCCTGCAAATCGGCCTCGGCGATGGTGCGCTTGGCCAGCGCCACGCCCCGGCCGGCGACCGCGCCCTCGATGACCATGCTCGACTGGTTGAACCGCGGGCCTCTGCTGGCATCGACGCCCTCGACGCCATGCGCTTTCAGCCACATCGCCCAGTCCGGGCAGGACGGATCTGTCTCGAAGCCGACATCGTGCAGCAGGACGTGATGGCTGAGATCGGCGGGCTTTTTGATCGGCGCGGCTTCAAACAACAGCGGCGAACAGACCGGCACCACGGCCTCGGCCAGCAGATGCTCGACATGCAGCCCGTTATAATGCCCGTTGCCGTAGCGGACGGCCAAATCGATATCCGAAACGGCGAAATCGACCGGCGCCATATCGGCGCTCACCCAGACATCGATGTCTTCGTTAGCGGCGCTAAAGTCATAAAGACGCGGCATCAGCCACTTGGCGGCGAAGCTCGGCGCGGCGGAAACCGTGACACGGCCCTTCTGGTTGCCCTGTTTCATCAGGCGCGTGGCCTCGAACATCTTCTCGAAGGCTTCCTTCAGAATCTGCGCCGACGCTTTTCCGGCATCGGAAAGCACCACGCGGCGGCCGTCACGCACAAACAGTTCGACGCCGACATGTTCTTCCAGCAGGCGGATCTGCTGCGACACCGCGCCCGGCGTCACGAACAGCTCCTCGGCGGCCTGTTTGAAACTTTCATGGCGGGCGGCGGCCTCGAAAACCCGAAGCGCCGACAGCGGCGGCAGACGATCACGCGACATAACTATCCCCGAAACCTGGCCTTCCTGGCCTCAGCTCAACTTACCTGAACGCCCCTTTATAGCGTTTTCAAGTTTAATAAAACTAATCACCAGGCATTTTTTCAAAAAAATGCACCTTAATGCAAATGACGATCTGGAGACTAAAATGACCCTTGATGCCGAAGCCAACCCGCTTCATCACATCGATGCGCTGGACGCCGGCGGAACCTGGACCACGGATGTGGTCATCATCGGCGCCGGGCCGGTGGGCCTGTTCAGCGTGTTTGAACTCGGCCTGCTCGATATCAAGTGCCACCTGATCGACATTCTCGACAAGGTGGGCGGCCAGTGCGCCGAACTTTATCCGGAAAAGCCGATCTATGACATTCCGGCCTGGCCGATCATTTCCGGTGACGACCTGACCAAGCGCCTGCTTGAGCAGATTCACCCCTTCGGCGCCAAATATCACCTCGGCGAAATGGCCGTGGGCGTGCGCAAGGTCGAGGAAGGCGAGCATGAAGGCCTGTGGGAAGTCACCACCGACCAGAAGACGGTGGTCTACGCCAAGTCGATCGTCATCGCGGCCGGCGGCGGTTCCTTCCAGCCTAAGAAGCCGCCGATTCCCGGCATTGACGGTTTTGAAAACCTGGGCGCAGGCAAGGGCGTGCATTATGCCGTGCGCAAGATGGAAACCTTCCGCGGCAAGCGAATCGTGATCTCCGGTGGCGGCGATTCGGCGCTTGACTGGACGCTGAACCTGCAACCCATCGCCGAACGCGTCACCTTGATTCACCGCCGTGACGACTTCCGCGCCGCGCCGCACTCGGTCGCCAAGATGCGCGAACTGGTCGCCGAGGGGAAGATGGACCTGGTGATCGCCCAGGCCACCGCGCTGAAAGGCGAAACCTCGCACTATCTCGACGCCGTGCTGATCGAGGACGCCGACGGCAAGGAATCGGAACTGAAAGCCGACGCCTTCCTGCCCTTCTTCGGCCTGACCATGAAGCTGGGACCGGTGGCCGAATTCGGTCTGAACCTGCACGAGAACCTGATCCCGGTCGATACGGAGAAGTTCGAGACCTCGACCAAGGGCATCTTCGCCATCGGCGATATCAACTACTATCCGGGCAAGCTGAAACTGATCCTCTCCGGCTTCCATGAAGCGGCTTTGATGGCGCAGCAGGCCTTCCGTTATGTCTATCCGGACAAGAAGCTGCGTTTCCAGTACACGACCTCATCGTCGGAACTGCAGAAGAAGATGGGTGTGAAATAAGCAGGGACACGTCCCTGCACCCTTAAGTTTTTAGCGCCTCTTCGTTATCCGACGGAGAGGCGTTGCTATTACAAGTCGAAGACTGGACCGCTTAAGCAGGCCTGAAAAACAGCCCCGTTTTCAAGCTCTCGCCGATACGGCTGGCGCGGACCATGAAATAGTCAACCGCCGCCTCCGAAGGCGCGATATCACGCAGGGTCTGCTCGAACAGGTAAAGCCATTCACCGAAATGCGCCGGCTCTATTGCCTTGGTTTTGAGATGCGCCCGCATCGGGTTTCCCGAATAGACGCCGGCATTGAGCGCCACCGATTCCCAGAACTGTTTCAGCTTGGCGAGATGTTCCGGCCAGTCATGCACCGCGCCGTTGAAAACCGGCCCCAGATGTTCGTGCTTTTGCACACGGCTGTAAAATTCATCGACCAGTTTCGAGATGAAGGCCTCATCGACGCCAATGGCGGCCGCATCTGCGCGGATTTTCTGGCGGGCAGCAAGTGCGTGTTCTGAACTCATGCGAACACTCTAGCATACTGACAGGAATTGGCCCATGCGACCTGTTGTCTCGTGTCACGATTGCTTTCTTATTTTCACGGCCATAGCCTCATTCAAAACAGGAGCGCGAATATGTTGCACCAGGGAAGCTGCCATTGCGGCCAGATCGCTTTTGAAGTCGAGGGCGATTTTAATGAAGGCCTGGACTGCAACTGCTCGATGTGCCGCCGGCGCGGCGGGCTGCTGGCCTTTGTGCCGGCCGATGCGTTTAAACTCAAAACGCCGGAATCGGGTGTTTCGACCTATAATTTCAACAGCCGGCGCCTGCACCACCATTTCTGCTCGACCTGCGGCATCGCGCCCTATTCCGAAGGCCGGGGACCGGACGGCAAGGCCATGCGCTGCATCAATCTGCGCTGTCTGCCGGATATCGATCCCGACAGCCTGAAGATCACCAAATGGGACGGCGCAAGCCATTGATTTGCGAATCATAATCAGATGACCCGCCGTTTAGCCGCCCTAAACCCACGCACAACAAACCATCGCTTTATTTCGCGGTCGCAAAACCTTACATAAGACGCTGTTAAAGGGGATCATGTTGTATGGTCCCTCTTTTGGTGTTTATGCGATGCTTGCTCTGCCCCTGTCATGGCCGCTGGAAAACCGTCAGGTCGTCCTGATCGGCGCCGGCGCGTGGGCGATCCGCAAGCTTAACCTGCTCAACCGCACGCCGGCGAAAGTGACCGTCTTTGCGCCGCTGGCCGATCTCGCCGATGCCTTTGCCCGCTGGCCTGAGCCTGCCGAACTGGCCGATGCCGCACTGATTATTGTCGCTTTTGACGATCGCGCATTGGCGGAAAAGGGCGCCGAACTGGCCCGCACCTCACGCGCGCCGCTCAATGTCGTCGATTTCCCGGATCTTTCCGATTTCCATGTGCCCGCTATTATCGATCGCGGTAGTTTAAGCATCGGCGTCGCCACCGGCGGCACCGCGCCCGTGCTGGCCAGAGAGGCCCGCCGCAAGATCGAGGCCGCCGTTCCGCCTTCGGAAACAGAGGTCGCCGCCTTCGCTACCGCGCTGTCTCCGCGTCTGCGCGAGCTTATTCCGAACACGGACGATCGCCGCCGCGCCTGGGAAAATATCCTGCAATCGCCCGCCGCCGAACTGGCGCGCAAGGGCCAGATCGATGAGGCCGTCACCCTGGCGCTTGCCAATATCGATGCGCCGCGCACCGGCGTGGTGCATCTGGTCGGGGCCGGTCCCGGCGATCCGGAACTGCTGACACTTAGAGCACTGCGCCTGCTCTCGGAGGCCGATGTCATCGTCTACGACCGTCTGGTCGGCGAAGGCGTGATGGACCTGGCCCGCCGCGATGCCGACCGTTTTTACGTCGGCAAGGAACGCTCCAACCATTCGGTGCCGCAGGATCAGATTCACGAGCTGCTGGTCGAACAGGCCCGCCTGGGAAAGCGCGTCGTGCGTCTCAAGGGCGGCGACCCGTTCGTCTTCGGCCGTGGCGGCGAAGAGGTCGAGGCCCTGCGCGCCGCCGGCATCGAAGTCCATATCACGCCGGGCGTCACCGCCGCTCTCGGCTGCGCCGCTTCCGCCGCCGTGCCGCTGACTCACCGCGATCACGCCCAGAGCGTTACCTTCATCACCGGCCACAGCAAGGACGGCGATCATTCCAATCCGCTGAGGCTGGACTGGTCGGCGCTTTCCGCCCCGCATCATACGCTGGTCGTCTATATGGGCGTCGCCACGGCGCGCGAGATCGCCGGCAAGCTGACCCGCTACGGCCGGATGCCTGACACCCCGGCCCTGATTATCGAAAACGGCACCCGTCCCAACGAGCGCCGCACACTCACCCACCTCGGCGCGCTGGCGGATACCATCGCCGCCACCCCGCCGAAAGGCCCGGCCCTCGTCATCATCGGCGAGGTGGCCGCTCTCTACAAGGATGATACCGCATCGCTCGCGGCCATCACTCAGGAAATGCACGCGAGCCAGGAAGCGAGACTGAACGCATGAAGCTTTTGACGACCAACCGCCTGTACGACGGCACGACCCTGTGGTGGGGCGAAAACGGCTGGGTTCTGGATGCCGCCCTGGCCGTGCGCCTCGATGACGCGGAAGCCGAGGCCCTACTGGCCGAATGGAAGCCGCGCGAAACCGAGGTGGTCGCCCCCTATCTGGTGCCTCTGACTGACGCCGACGCGCCGGTGCAGCGCGAACATGTGCGTGAGTTCGTCCGCGCCAACGGCCCGACCACGGGACCGACGACCGGCCGCATCGCCCAGGATCACGCACGCGCCTTGATATTCCAGGATTAAGACCATGTATGTTTACGACAAGTTCGACCGCGCCTTCGCCAAGGATCGCGTCCGGGAATTTTCCGATCAGGTGCGCCGCCGCCTTGCCGGGGAAATAACCGAGGACCAGTTCAAGCCGCTGCGCCTGATGAACGGCCTCTACCTGCAACTGCACGCCTATATGTACCGCATCGCTATTCCCTATGGCGTGCTGGCCTCGCGCCAGATCCGCAAGCTGGCCCATATCGCCCGCACCTATGACCGCGGGTTCGGCCACTTCACCACCCGCACCAACATGCAGTTCCACTGGATCAAGCTGGCCGACGCGCCGAAGATTCTCGAAGAGCTGTCCGAGGTCGAGATGCACTCGCTGCAAACCTCCGGGAACTGCATCCGCAACACCACCACCGACCAGTTCGCCGCCGCCGCGCGCGACGAGATCGAGGATCCGCGTCCGTGGTGCGAACTGATCCGCCAGTGGTCGAGCAACCACCCGGAATTTTCCTTCCTGCCGCGCAAGTTCAAGATCGCCATCACGGCGGCGACGAAAGACCGCGCCGCCATCCGCCTGCACGATATCGGCCTGCACCTGACGCCGCAGGGATTCGATGTCTATGTCGGCGGCGGCATGGGCCGTACCCCGGCCCTGGCCCATCGCATCCGCATCGGCCTTTCCGGCAGCGAACTGCTGAGTTATCTCGAAGCCTGCCTGCGCGTCTATAATCGCTATGGCCGCCGCGACAACAGCTTCAAGGCGCGCATCAAGATTCTGGTCGCCGCGCTCGGTCCTGACGAATACAAGCGTCAGGTCGAGGAAGAGTGGGCGACGATGGACAAGAGCCGCATCGATCCGCCGCAGGCCGAAATCGACCGTATCCGCAGCTATTTCCCCGCGCCCGACCTGGCGCCGCGCCCCTTCGATGCGGCAGCCCATGAGCGCGCCAAAACCGCCGATCCGGAATTCGTCCGCTGGGTGAAGAACAATCTCAATCCGCACAAGAACGACGACTATGTGTCGGTCACCGTGTCGCTCAAGCCGATCGGCAAGACGCCGGGCGACGTGTCGCATGAACAGATGGACCTGCTGGCCGACATGGCCGACCGTTTCGGCACCGGCGAACTGCGTGTGACACACGAGCAGAACATCGTGCTGCCGCATATCGCCAAGGCCGACCTGTACGACCTCTACCGTGAACTGGATACGGTGGAACTGACCACGGCCAATATCGGCAAGATCACCGACATCATCTGCTGCCCCGGCCTGGACTACTGCTCGCTGGCCAACGCCCGTTCGATCCCGCTGGCGCAGTCGATTTCCAACCGCTTCGCCGATGCGGCCCTTAGCGACAGGATCGGCGACCTGTCGATCAAGATGTCAGGCTGCATCAATGCCTGCGGTCACCACCACAACGGCAATATCGGTATCCTCGGCGTCGATAAGCAGGGGATCGAGGTCTACCAGATCCTGCTGGGCGGCCGCGCCGATGAAAACGCCGCGCTCGGCCAGATCACCGGCAAGGGCCTGCCCGCCGAAGCCATTCCCGCCGCCATCGAACGCGTGGTCCAGCTTTATCTCCAATTGCGGACGGACGAGTCCGAGCGCTTCATCGATACGCTCGAACGGGTCGGCCGCCCCACCTTCGCGGAGGCGCTGCATGAGCCCGCTTGATATGCCCTATACTCAGGACCAGACGATCGTGACCCTGCCCAGAGCCAATTCTGCCTACGAGCCGACCCTGATCGATGACAGCGGCGCGCGTCTCGATAACGACTGGACCTTGCTGGCCGATGACGAGCCGGTCGGTTCGGACGGCAATTACGTCCTCAGCTTCGACCGCGCCCTGACCGAACTGGATGGCCTGAACGGCCGTTACGGCGTTCGCGTCAATGCCGGCCAGGACGTGCGCGAACTGGCGCCGTGGCTCGACAAGATCGCCCTGGTCGAGGCCGTTTTCCCGATCTACCGCGACGGCCGCAACTATTCGACCGCGCGCATCCTGCGCCAGGATTACGGTTTCAAGGGGCCGATCCGCGCCGTCGGCGATGTGCTGCGCGACCAGCTTCTGCTGATGCTGCGCTGTGGTTTCAACGAGTTCATCGTCAAGGACCGCGATGCCGCCGAGGCGCTGGCTTCGGCCAAGGCGCGCTTCACCACCTATTACCAAAGCGCCGCCGACGCCCACCGCCCGACCTGGGCGCTGCGCCATCAGGTCGGCGTCTAAAAACGGATTCCGCTCCGACCCTCTGCTTTTACGCGTTTTCCATCGGGAAAGCGCTCTGAGAAAGACATCCGATGACGATCTTGATAGACATACTGAAAGATCAAACTGGGAAAACGTCCGGCGCGCTGCGCGCCGAAGCCCTGAGCGCCGCCTGGGAACACCTGACCGCACAGGAAATCCTGCAAAGGGCCATACAGGCGGAATTCATCGGCGACATTACCCTGTCATCGTCCTTCGGCGCCGATTCCGCCGTGCTTCTGCATATGGCGGCGCAGATCGAGCCGAACCTGCCGGTGCTTTTCCTCGATACCGACCGCCATTTTTTCCAGACCATCCAGTACCGTGACGAACTGGCGGCGAGGCTGGGCCTGACCAATCTGATCAATCTCAGGGCCGATCCGACGGAAGCGGCGGTGGAAGACGACAAGAATACCCTGTGGCGCACCAATCCCGACGCCTGCTGCGACCTGCGCAAGGTGCGTCCGCTGAATCGTTTCATGGATGGCTACAGCGCCTGGATTTCCGGCCGCAAACGTCACCAGAGCGCCACGCGCACCAAGCTGCCGATTGTCGAATTCGACGGCCGGCATTTCAAGGTCAATCCGCTGGCCACCTGGACAGCGCAGGATATCGAAGCCTATTTCAAAGCCCATGACCTGCCGCCGCATCCGCTGGTCGAACAGGGCTTTCCGTCGATCGGCTGCTTCACCTGCACCAAGCCGGTGGCCGCCGGCGAGGATGCGCGTTCGGGCCGCTGGGCCGGCACCGAAAAGGTCGAGTGCGGCATCCATAATCCGATCTATGGCGGCGACGGGATTTAACGCCAGATAAGTGCTGTCTTTCCCCTCTCCCCTCGTAGAGGGGAGAGGACGAGAGCCGAGCGTAGCGACGGTGATCGGGTGAGGGGCGCTTCTTGCAGATACCTGCCCTTCATCCGGCCTATGCCCACCTTCTCTCCAACTTGTGGGGAGAAGGGAGCTGACCGAGGCGTCGCAACACTCTGGCGCTATACTCAGCGAACGTGCAGGCCAAGCTCAGACAACAATTCCGCTGCCTGGGCGCGGGAAATGGTCGCGCCCTTGAAGCGGCGGGCGTCCTCCAGCCGGACTCCGCCGATATCGGTGCCGCGCAGGTCGGCGCCTTCAAAGCGCGCATCGGTCAGGACGGCATCGCGCAGGGAGCAATCCTCGAAGACCACGCCCCGGAAGTCGCAGCGCTGAAGCTCGGCATTGGTCAGGTCGAGCGACTTCAGGGTCTGCTTGTTGAAGGCGAAATTGCGCAGCTTGGCATCATTCAGGCGCGTTTCCTCGAACAGGACATCGAGCGCCTTGGCGTCATTGAAATTGGCCCCGGTCAGCTTGCAGCGGCGGAACTGCGCCTGCGAAACCGTGGCGCCGCGGAATTTGCTGTTGTTGAAATCGCAGGCGGTGAATTTGGCCTCGGCCAGATCGGCGCTGGTGAAATCAGCGTGTGCACCCTTGCAGGAAATGAACTGCGCGCCATCCAGCCTGGCGCTGACGAATTTCGCCTTGCGGAACAGGCACTGATCGAACACCCAGCTATTGAGGATCAGATCGGACAGATCAACCTCGTCCAGTTCGCATCCGACAAGCGTCACTGGTTCACCCTTGTTGGCAAGTAACAGCGCGGCATTACGGTCGAGGATTTGGTCGGTGATGGTTTGCATGTTCAGTTTATATCAGGATAGCAATTGATAACGAAAAAATGTTGCTATAATGTTCCAGAGTCAGTCAGTTTCGGATCGTACAATGGATAATGAAAAGAATGAACCCGTACATCTGATTGAAGATGCCGACACAGGTGACCGGTTTCTTGTTTACGGCACGGACAAGGGCCTGCGGCTGGATATCCGCTATCAGGGCGATAGCCTTTGGATGACTCAGGCTCAGATTAGCGATCTGTTTGGCAGAGATCCCTCAACGATTTCACGTCATATTGCCAACATTCTTGAGGAAGGCGAACTCGACGAATCGACTTCTTTGCAAAAAATGCAAACAAGTACGGGCCGCCCAGCAACTATCTATAGCCTCGATATAGTCATCTCCGTCGGATATCGCGTCTCGTCTGCTCAAGCGACCGTTTTTCGCCGGTGGGCAACGACCATTCTGGTTCAATTCGCCACAAAGGGTTTTGTGGTCGATTCCCAACGCCTCAAGCAACCTGAAAATTTCGACCGGATTGCCGAACTCCGCGAAATCATTCGTGATATCCGCTCCGATGAGTCTAACCTTTATCGGGAATTGCGGAACATTTGCGCCATGTGCCAGGATTATGACGGCACGACCAGCAGTGCCCGTGAATTCTACCAACGGACACAGGCCAAGCTGGTCTTTGCCGTTACATCCCTGACGCCTTCCGAATTGATTGCGCAAAGGGCCGATCACAACGCCGAAAACATGGGACTGCAAACCTGGGCCAACGACAATATCCGGAAAACAGATGTCAGCGTGTCCAAGAATTATCTCATGCAGACCGAAATCAAGGAGCTGAATCGTCTCACAAGCATCTTGCTGGATATATTCGAAGACCAACTTGATATGGGGCGCCTCGTCGTCATGCAGGATGCCCAAAACCTGCTTGACCAACAACTTAGGCAACTTGGCCGGTCAATCCTGTCGACCGGCGGTTCAATCAAGGCGTCCGATGCCAAGTTGAAAGCCGAAAAACAGTACGAGAAATTCGATGTGCTGCGAAAACAGGAGCGTCATGACGAAGCCGACAAAAATATTTCGGCCTTGGTGCGGGAGTCTAAAAATTTGCCAAAGAGGCCCCGCAAATAGCCACACGCGCTGTCGAATTATGGGGTCTAGGGGTCTGTGGCCTCTTTGTCTGATCTTAATAAAGAAAAGGGCGCTCCCATAAATGGGGGCGCCCTTTTCTTTCTCGGGTAAGACGAGGGGTCGCGGACCCCTCGACCCCATTACTTAATCGCGGCGCGGACGGCGCGGACGGCGCTCGCGGCGTTCGCCACGCTCTTCGCCGCCTTCTTCCGCTTCCGGCTCTTCACCCGAGGCAGCACGAGCTTCCGCACGGGCGGCGCGCTCGGCCTCCAGCTTCTCCGTCAGATCTTCGCCCGTTTCCTGATCGACCACCTTCATGGAGAGCTTGGTCTTGCCACGGTCGTCAAAGCCCAGGAATTTCACCTTCACTTCGTCGCCTTCGTTCAGGACATCAGAGGTCTTGCCGACCTTTTCGTTTTTGATCTGCGAGATGTGAACCAGGCCGTCCTTGGCGCCGAAGAAGTTCACGAACGCGCCGAAATCGACGACCTTCACGACCTTGCCCTTGTAGATGGCGCCGACTTCCGGCTCCGAGGCGATGGACTTGATCCAGTCGCGCGCGGCGTCGATCTTGGCCTGCTCGGAAGCGGCGATCTTGATCGTGCCGTCATCGGCGATGTCGATCTTCGCGCCCGTCTTTTCGACGATCTCGCGGATGACCTTGCCGCCGGTGCCGATCACTTCACGGATCTTGTCCGTGGCGATCTTGATGGTTTCGATCTTCGGCGCGAATTCACCCAGCTCTTCACGAGCGCCGGAGATGGCCTTGTTCATTTCGCCAAGGATATGCAGACGGCCGGCGTTTGCCTGACGCAGCGCCTTGGTCATGATTTCCTCGGTGATGCCGGCCACCTTGATGTCCATTTGCAGCGAGGTGATGCCGCCCGCCGAACCAGCCACCTTGAAGTCCATATCGCCCAGGTGATCTTCGTCACCCAGGATGTCGGACAGGATGGCGTATTCGCCCGACGGCTCAAGGATAAGGCCCATGGCGATACCCGAAACCGGCGACTTCAGCGGTACGCCGGCGTCCATCAGTGCCAGCGACGAGCCGCAGACGGTCGCCATCGAGGAGGAGCCGTTCGACTCGGTGATTTCCGAGACCAGACGGATCGTATAGGGGAAGTCTTCCGCGGCCGGAAGCATCGGACGCACCGCGCGCCAGGCCAGTTTGCCGTGGCCGATTTCGCGGCGGCCGGGCGAACCCATGCGGCCGGTTTCGCCAACCGAGTATGGAGGGAAGTTATAGTGGAGAAGGAACTTCTCCTTGTAGGTGCCTTCCAGCGAGTCGATGAACTGCTCATCATCTCCGGTGCCGAGGGTGGCGACGACCAGGGCCTGGGTTTCGCCACGAGTGAACAGGGCCGAACCGTGGGTGCGCGGCAGGATGCCGACTTCCGAAACGATCGAGCGAACCTTATCGACGGCACGACCGTCAACGCGCTTGCCGTGCTCGATGATGTCGCGGCGCAGAACCTCGGCTTCGCATTCCTTGAAGGCGGCGCCGAACTTGGCGGCGTCTACGCCATCCGGATTGGCTTCCGAGACGACGAGCGCTTCAGCGGCCTTGGACTTGGCGGCGCCCACGGCTTCGTGGCGCGGGTGCTTTTCCTGGATGGTGTAGGCGTCGCGGATATCCTGGCCGACCAGCTTCTTGATGTCGGCGACGATGCCGGAGAAATCTTCCGGTTCGAAGTCGAACGGCTCCTTGGCGACGTGTTCGGCCATTTCGATGATGGCGTCGATCATCGGCTGCATGCCGCGATGCGCGAACATCAGGGCGCCGAGCATAGTGTCTTCCGACAGTTCCTTGGCTTCCGATTCCACCATCATCAGGGCGTCCTGCGTACCGGCGACAACGAGGTCGAGGTCCGATTCCTTGATCTGGTCAACGGTCGGGTTCAGCACATATTCGCCGTCGATCAGGCCGACGCGGGCGCCGCCGATCGGACCCATGAAGGGCACGCCGGAGAAGGTCAGGGCCGCAGAGGCGGCGACCATGGCGACGATATCCGGATCATTTTCCATGTCGTGCGACAGGACGGTACAGACAACCTGCACTTCGTTCTTGAAGCCCTTGACGAACAGCGGGCGGATCGGACGATCGATCAGGCGCGAAACCAGGGTTTCCTTTTCCGAAGGGCGGCCTTCGCGCTTGAAGTAACCACCGGGGATCTTGCCGGCGGCGAAGGTCTTTTCCTGGTAGTTGACGGTCAGCGGGAAGAAGTCCTGGCCGGGCTTCGGCTTGCGGGCGTACACAACGGTCGCCAGAACGGTGGTCTCGCCATAGGTGGCCAGAACGGCGGAATCGGCCTGACGGGCGACACGACCGGTTTCCAGGGTGAACTTGCGGCCCGCCCAGTCGATGGATTTTCTTTTGATGTCGAACATTTTTTGTCTTTCATTCGGCTCCGGAACAGCCCCATGCCGTTTCGGAGGTGGCCGCTTTTCGTTTAGGCGGCGCGTGTAAGGGGCTTTTCGTTCAAGCCCAGCGTATAAGCGAAACCGTTGTTTCGCGGGGTGTATTTAGCAGGCCGGATATTCCGGCCGGGGTGTATAAATCACCAAAGTGGCGAGCAGTCTGAACATGTAGAAGGGCTTGAGGTGAACCCCAAGCCCTTGGTCGTCTTAAACCTAGCGGCGCAGGCCGAGGGTTTCGATGATCGCCTGATAGCGGTCGGCGTGACGGTTCTTCAGGTAGTCGAGAAGACGACGACGCTGCGACACCATTTTCAGGAGGCCGCGGCGGCTGTGGTTGTCCTTCTTGTGTTCCTTGAAGTGCTCGGTGAGATTGGCAATGCGCTCCGAAAGGATGGCAATCTGCACTTCGGCGCCGCCGGTGTCATTGGCGGTACGAGCATGGGTCTTGATGACTTCCGACTTGCGGTCAGCAGTAATCGACATCGGGTTTCTCCTTATTGAGAAGCTATAGGTTCAAAAGACGCGTCGGGTGCAATGTCCCGCCGCGCAGTTCGCACAGAGCGAGAACCTGACCATTGAACACCGCCTGAACCGTATCGGGAAACTCGTGATAGCCGTCATCGAGACGGGCTTTCAGAGCCGCTTTCAAAGGTTCAATCTGGCGGGGCAGAAGGGCAAGGTCGCGTCCCTGCTTCAATCTTGCGGCCTCGTCTTGCGTCACAGGCAGGCCCGGGATGTCGTCCAGTGCCGTCTCTACGCCAAGCAAAGCCTCAAGATGGGCACCTCTATGCACTAATTCCTCAAGCTTTTCCAGTGTTATTGAGTCTTTTGTCTCAAATGCCCCTACCGCCTCGCGGCGCAAGCGTGTGACATGGCCGCAGACGCCCAGTTCCAGACACAGGTCGCGGGCGATGGAGCGGACATAGGCGCCCTTGCCGCAATGGAGCGTAAAGGTGGCTGTCTCGCCGGTGAAATCATCCAGCGCCAGGTCGAACACCTCGATCTCACGCGCTTTCAGCTCCACCTCGACGCCTTCGCGGGCCAGGTCGTAGGCGCGCTTGCCATCGACCTTGATGGCGGAAAAGGCCGGCGGCACCTGTTCGATCAGGCCGATAAACTGGGGAATGGCGGCCTCGATGGCCTCGCGCGTCGGGCGGGCGTCGGATTCGGCAATGGTCCGGCCTTCGGCGTCGTAGCTGTCGGTCGTGCGGCCGAAGGTGATGGTGAAGCTATAGACCTTATCCGCCTCCATCAGATAAGGCACCGTCTTGGTCGCTTCACCCAATGCAACGGGCAGGATACCGGTGGCCAGCGGATCGAGCGTACCGGCATGACCGGCCTTCTGCGCCTGGAACAGCCAGCGGATCTTGCCGACCGCCGAGGTCGAAGTCATTTCCAGTGGTTTGTCGAAGCAGACCCAGCCGTGGATCGCTTCGCCTTTTTTCTTACGTGCCATAGGGGTCCGTTTTGGTTTGAAAAAAGCAGGAAACCCCACCACCACGCCTCAAGAGAGGCGCGGTCCCCCTCCCCGAACAAGTCGGGGAGGCACAGGAAAAATCAATCTTTCTTGTACCTCCCCGACTTGTTCGGGGGAGGGGGACCGCACGACGCGCGACAGCGCTAGATGCGGTGGTGGGGTTTCTTACTTACTCTTCGTCCTCTTCATCATCGTGATGCAGATCACGCGCAATGTCCGGGCGCAGGAACAGCGCATCGATGCGCGCGGCTTCATTGAAGCTCTCATCATGCAGAAAGCGCAGGTCGGGTGTGAACTTCATCTCGATATGCTTGCCAAGGATACCGCGCAGGAACTTCGAGTGACGATTGAGCGCATCGACCGCCGGGCCGATCTGTTCTTTCGTGATGGTCACGCCATTCAATCCCGCGCCCAATGGCTCGACGAACACGGTGGCGTGGCGCAGATCGGGCGAGCAGCGCACTTCGGTGACAGTGATCGAGACATTATGCAGGGCCTCGTCGTGAATCTCTTCTTCGCGGAGGATTTCGACCAGGGCATGGCGCACCAGTTCGCCGGCGCGCAACTGGCGCTGGGAAGGCCCCAGTTCGGCCGGCGTCCGGCCGTGATGCTTGTCTTTAAAGGAACGTTTCATCCGGTCCATATAGGCGCTTCTGCTGATTTTTCTATTTAAAAATGCGACAAGTAGGCTATGCAGAAAAAAAGCATAACGGGCAGGGGACAATATGGCGGCGTTCAAACCGGATTTCATACCGCGCATGGAGGGCCTTGACGCCCTGCGCGGCTTTGCCCTGATGGGCCTGTTCCTGGTGCATATGCCCGAGCTTTACGAACTCTACTGGGCGCACCCAACGACCGACCCGACGCAGCTTTTGTGGCATAGCGCCATGTTCATCACCTTCGCCGGCAAGTCGTTTTCCCTGCTGGCCCTGTGTTTCGGCGTCTCCTTCTTCATCATCATGGACCGCGCGGCCAAACGCGGGGTCGATTTCACCGTCCGCTTCCTGTGGCGGCTGGCCCTGCTGGCCCTGTTCGGTGTCATTCATGGCCTGTGGTATCGCGGCGACGTGCTGGAAGTGCTGGCCCTGATGGGCGTCTTCCTTGTGCCTTTTTACCGCGTGAAATCGAACGGCCTGCTGATCGTGCTGGGCGTCTTCTTCCTGCTCCAGCCGCTCCAGATTTTTCAGGTTATCAGCGCCTTGAACGGGGCCGCCTGGGCAAACAAGGCGCCCGGTTTCTGGACCGCCGCCACGCCGGACGCTTATCTGACCGGCAAGAGCCTGCTGGAAACCATCCGCATGAACTGGGTGGATGGCCATCCGTTCAAATGGTCCTTCATGTATGAATCCGGCCGCCTGAGTCAGATTCTCGGCCTGTCGCTGATCGGCATGGTGCTGGGACGCGTCCATTTCTTCGGCCAGCCGCAGCGCTTTGCCCGGTTCCGCCTGACCGGCCTCGTCATTGCGGCGGTGGCGGCGCTCGGCCTGTGGTTCGGCAAGCCAATGCTGGCGGCGCTGATGCCGGCATCGGAGACGATGTTCATGCCGCGCAGCCTGTGGGACACCATGCTCTCCGGCTGGTTCGATCTCAGCCTGATGACCGTGCTGATGATGGGCTTCCTGATCCTATATTACGGCTTCGCCCACGGCCTGCTCAACCTGCTGGCCCCGGCCGGGCGGATGACCCTGACGCTTTATGTAGGGCAATCGATCATCTTCGTGCCGATCTTCTACAGCTATGGCCTGGGGCTTCACGCCACCATGCTGCAATCAACCGCCGTACTGATCGCCATCCCCGCCTTCATCGCCCAGCTCGTTTTCGCGCATCTGTGGTTCAGGCGCTTCCTGTACGGGCCACTGGAATGGCTGTGGCGCGCAGGCACCTACCTGACGGTGAAGGTGCCGTTCATCCGTAAACCGGCCACCTGAGTTCCAGTATTACAAGCCTTTTTGCGGCGTCAGGATTCAGCTAAAAACGACCGTCTTTGCGCCATTGATGATCACCCGGCGCTCGGCATGCCAGGTGACGGCCCGCGCCAGTACCCGCGCCTCGATATCCTGACCGATGGCGACAAGTTGCTCCGGCGTCAGGCCGTGATGGACGCGCTGGACATCCTGTTCGATGATCGGCCCCTCATCCAGATCCGATGTCACATAGTGCGCCGTCGCGCCGATGATCTTCACCCCGCGCGCATGGGCCTGATGATAGGGCTTGGCGCCCTTGAAGCTCGGCAGGAAGGAATGGTGGATATTGATGCAGCGGCCTTCCAGCCGGCGCGCCAGATCATCCGAGAGAATCTGCATATAACGCGCCAGCACCACCAGATCGGCCTGGTAATCCTCGATCAGCTTGAGGAACTCCGCTTCCTGCGCCGCCTTGTCTATGCCTTTTGTCGGCAGGCAGACGTAAGGGATGCCGCTCCATTCGACCAGCGAGCGCATGTCATCATGATTGGACATCACACAAGCGATATCGACCGGCAAAAGCCCCGAACGCCAGCGGTACAGCAGTTCATTCAGGCAATGGCCGAATTTGGAAACGGCGATCACAACCTTCGGCTTATTGGACAGGTTATAGATATCCCAGTCCATCGAGAAGCGATGGGCGATCGGCTTGAAGCCATCGCGCAGGGTCTGCATTGGCGGCATCTTCGGGCCAGCCTGTTTGAACACCACGCGGACATAGAACATGTCGCCCAAGGCGTCGTTGAACTGGTTGGATTCGACGATAGAGATGTCATTGTCATACAGATAGCCGGAAACGGCGGCCACAATGCCGCGGGTATCCGGGCACTTGATGATCAGGACATAATGGGCGGGATCGAAGTCTGTGGTGTCGAGCATAAGCAGGTTATAGGCGACAAATGTTGCGAAAAGTCAAAGGTTTCAAAAGAAAAGACGTGGGGTCGCGGTCCCCACACCCCCTAAAACGAATTTGGCCCGGAATAATCCGGGCCAAAAGCGTTTTGCAGATCAGAGGGTGCGTTTGATTTCCTCGACCGTGAAGCATTCGATGAAATCGCCCTTCTTGAGATCCTGGAAGCCGTTGAAGGCCATGCCGCATTCCTGCGACACCTGCACCTCGTTGACCTCATCCTTGAAGCGTTTGAGCGTGGACAGAACACCCATTTCCTGAATGACCACATCGTCGCGCAGGATACGGATGCGGGCGCCCTTCTGCATCTTGCCCTCCTTGACGATGGCGCCGGCCACCTTGCCCACCTTCGAAATATCGAAGACTTCGAGGATTTCGGCGTTGCCGAGGAAGGTTTCGCGCTGGATCGGCGCCAGCATGCCCGAGAGCACGCCCTTGATGTCGTCTATCAGGTCATAGATGATCGAATAGTAGCGGATTTCCACGCCTTCACGTTCGGCCAGATCGCGCGCCTGCTTGCCGGCGCGGACGTTGAAGCCGATGATCGGCGCGCCCGATCCCTTGGCCAGTTGCACGTCGGATTCCGTGATGGCGCCCGCCGCCGAATGAATGATCCGCGCGCGCACCTCGTCGGTGGCCAGTTTTTCCAGAGAACCGACAATCGCTTCACCGGACCCCTGCACATCCGACTTGATGATGAGCGGCAGTTCCTTGACCTTCTTGTCGGCCAGCTTGCTCATCATGTCGGTGAGCGACACCGCGCCGACCGGGGCCACCGTCTTTTCACGGCGGACACGTTCGCGGTATTCGGTGATCTCACGGGCACGGGCGTCGTTTTCCACCACGGCGAAGGTTTCACCGGGTTCCGGCGCGCCATCGAGACCGAGAATTTCCACCGGCTCCGAAGGGCCGGCCTCGGCCAGTTGTTCGTTGCGCTCATTGATCAGGGCGCGGACACGGCCGAAGGACGCCCCGGCCACGACGATATCGCCGCGTTTCAGGGTGCCGCGCTTGACCAGGACGGTGGCCACAGGCCCCCGGCCCTTGTCGAGCTTGGCTTCGATGACAATCCCCTCTGCCGTGCGATCCGGATTGGCGCGCAGGTCGAGCACTTCGGCCTGCAGCAGAATGGCTTCGATCAGGGTGTCAAGGCCCTGCTTGGTCTTGGCCGAAACCTCGACCACCTGGGTATCGCCACCGAGGCTTTCCACCACCACTTCATGCTGAAGCAGTTCATTGATGATGTTCTGCGGCTTGGCGTCCGGCTTGTCGATCTTGTTGATCGCCACGATCATCGGCGTCTTGGCGGCGCGGGCGTGATTGATGGCCTCGATCGTCTGCGGCATAACGCCGTCATCCGCCGCCACCACCAGCACCACGATATCCGTCACATTGGCGCCACGGGCGCGCATGGCCGAAAAGGCGGCGTGGCCCGGCGTATCGAGGAAGGTCACCTTGTCGCCCGAAGACAGGCGGACCTGATAGGCGCCGATATGCTGGGTGATGCCGCCGGCTTCGCCGGAAGCGACATCCGCCTTGCGCAGGGCGTCGAGCAGCGAGGTCTTGCCGTGATCGACGTGGCCCATGACGGCCACCACCGGCGGACGCGAAACGGTGTCGTCCGAGTGATCGTCAGCGTCGATAAAGCCTTCCAGAACGTCGGATTCCGACACGCGCTTGACAGTATGGCCGAATTCCGAGGCCACCAGTTCGGCGGTATCGGTATCGATCACATCATTGATCTTGAGCATCATGCCCTGGCGCATCAGGAACTTGATGATATCGACGGCGCGCACGGCCATCCGGTTGGACAGTTCCTGAACCGTGATGATGTCGGGGATAACCACTTCGCGGGAGACACGCGCCTGCTCGGTGGTGTGGCCCTTGCGCTTTTCGCGCTCCCGTTCGCGGGCGCGGCGGACCGAGGCCAGCGAACGCATGCGGTCGGCGGTGCCCTCATCGTCGCCGACAACGGCTTGCAGGGTCAGGCGGCCTTCGCGGCGCTTGGGTTCGCCCCGCGTTTGCGATACGGCCTTGACCGGCGCACCGGCCTTGCCGCGCTTGACGCCGCGATCATCGTCATCCCCCGTTTTACGGGTATCGAGCGCCTTGCTGCTGACGCCGGCGGCGCCGCGCGACGAACGGATACGATCCACTTCCGGCGTGGCCGGCGCATTGGCGGAAACGCCCTGGCCTGGACGCGGCGGACGCGGTGAATTGACATTATAGCGAACCGTTTCACCCCGTTCGGCACGCGGTGCGTTGGGATCGCGCGGGGTGAACGGGCGATTGGGATCGCGCGGCGAACGGGCCGCATTCGGATCGCGCGATCCATGCGGGCGTTCGCCACGGGGGGCGCCTTCACGCTGGCCCTCCCTGGGCGGATAGGCGGGACGATCGCCGCGCGGACGTTCGGTGCGCTGATCATAACGCGGCGCGTCGGCGCGCGGCGTCCGCTCGTTACGGAAAGCCGGCGGCTGCAGGGCGGCGCGGACGGGCGCCGGCTTCGGCTCAGGCGTCGCCGCCGGTGGCGGCGTAACGGCTGCCGGCGCGGCAGGTTGAGGCGCCTGCGGCACAACCGGGGCAGGGGCGGGCTTGGCGGCTTCCGCGCGCGTGGCGGCGGCGCGGGCCTCGGCGGCCTTGCGCTCCTGATCGGCCAGGGCGGCGGCGATGGCGCGCTGACGGGCCTCCTGTTCTTCCTGGCGCAGATTGCCGCCCGCGCCTTGCGGCCGCTGGGGCGCCTGCGCCGGACGCGACGCCTGCGGACGATTGATTTCGGGCGGGGCGGGCCGGACATGACCGGACGACGCGCCGGCGGCCGGCGCGCCGATGCGGCGCTTGGTTTCCACCACCACCGTCTTGGAACGGCCATGGCTGAAACTTTGCTTGACCGTACCCGTCGAAACATTGCCGCCGACACGCGGCTTCAGCGTCAGCGGGGCGCGCTCACGGTTTGCGGGCTGGTCGTTGTTCTTGTCGTCTTTTCCGTCGCTCATCCGGCTTGTCTACTAACCTTTTGCGAAGCCTGACCCTAATGCCGGACCTCTGTTTTAAAAATATATCGTCGTCTTTAAACGCCCGATCACAGATCAGCCGTCTAACCGAGCGCTCGATCATTACCGTGGCCGTATACAGTCAGGGCAGAGGAACCAACACTCACAATCTTGCGCCCGGATACTAGCCAGGCGGCTCAGGCTCCGGTCTTCGTCCCCAGCCTTGCGGCACAAGGGGTTCAAATCCCGACAGTCTTTTCATCTCTAAAGACCAGCGCTGCACGCGCCGCCCCGACAGGAGTGCGACGTGTATGGCATTTTCTGTGCCCAAAGCCAAACTTAATTCGGCGTTACTAAAGCTTCCGCAGACGTTTGGCGAGGGGGTTTGCTGCCCGCCGGCGTATAAAATGCGCCTGCGGCCGTCTTCCGCGCCATCCGAGGCCTCGATGATCCAGCCCGCCTTGCCCGATTTGACGGCGGCCAGTGCTTTTTCAAAGCCGTTGACGATTCCGCCTTCGCGCCGCGCCAGACCAAGCAGATCGAGGCAACGGCGGCGCAGCAGATCGTGCACCAGAGGAATGAGATCCGGATCGGCCCTGACCTGCCGTTTGGCCGCCCGGCTGAATATGTTCTTTTTCAGCGCGATTTCAAGGGCCGCGCGTTCAGAGGCGATCCACAGGCCCCGGCCGGGCAGCTTATGCGCGATATCCGGCGTCAGCATTCCCTGCGGAGACACGACAAAGCGGATGAGGCCGTCCGCCGGGACCGTCTCACCGCTCGATATGTCACGGCGCTGCGGCTGGCCCTTTGAATTTTCATTCAGGACCAGCGCCTCGTCAGTATCGGTTAATACCGCGGCCTCATTGTTCGGAGTCGGCGACATCTTCGCCCTCCTCAACAAAGGTTTCCGGTTCGGCGAAAGCGCCGGCTTCGTCGTAAGCCTCTTCCTCGGCTTCCTCGACAACATCTTCCGGTTCCGGGGCTTCGATCCAGCCGGCAGCGACGCGGGCATTGAGGATCAGGGCCTCGGCATCGGCCACCGACAGGTTGAACGATTCCAGCGCGCCAGGGACACGGACGCGTTCGCCGTCCTTCTGCTCGAAGCCGCCACGGATTTCATCGGTCGCCAGGTCGGCCAGGTCTTCCACCGTCTTGACGCCGGCCTGGCCCAGGGCCACCGCCATGGCCAGACTGACGCCCTGGATATCGAGCACGGCGTCTTCCACGCCGAACTCACGGCGTTTGGCGTCCTGCTCGGCGGCTTCCTTTTCCAGATAATCGCGGGCGCGGGCCTGAAGTTCCGAAGCCGTATCCTCATCGAAACCTTCGATAGCGGCGATTTCGTTTTCATCGACATAGGCCAGGTCTTCAACCGACGAGAAGCCTTCGGTGACCAGCAATTGCGCAATGACTTCATCGACATCGAGCGCTTCCTGGAACAGGGCGGTGCGCTCGGCGAATTCCTTCTGGCGGCGTTCGCTGTCCTGCGACTCGGTGATGATATCGACCTGCCAGCCGGTCAGTTGCGAGGCCAAGCGAACGTTCTGGCCGCGGCGGCCGATGGCCAGCGACAGTTGTTCGTCCGGCACCACCACTTCAACGCGGTCTTCTTCCTCGTCGAGCACGACCTTGGAAACTTCGGCCGGGGCCAGGGCATTGACGATGAAGGTGGCTTCATCCGGCGACCACTGGATGATGTCGATCTTTTCGTTTTGCAATTCGGCGACAACCGCCTGAACGCGCGAGCCGCGCATGCCGACGCAGGCGCCGACCGGATCGATCGAATTGTCGTTGGACAAAACGGCCATCTTGGCGCGCGAACCGGGATCGCGGGCCACCGACTTGATTTCGATCACGCCGTCATAGATTTCCGGCACTTCCTGCGCGAACAGCTTGGCCATGAAGCCGCCATGGGCGCGCGACAGCATGATCTGCGGCCCCTTGGTTTCGCGGCGCACGTCATAGATATAGGCGCGGATGCGGTCATTGACCTGGAAGGCCTCGCGCGGGATCGACTGGTCGCGGCGCATGATGCCTTCGCCCTTGCCGAGATCGACGATGACATTGCCGTATTCGACGCGGCGGACCGTGCCGTTGACGACTTCGCCGACGCGATCCTTGTATTCGTCGAACTGCTTTTCACGCTCGGCTTCGCGCACCTTGTGCGTCACCACCTGTCGGGCCATCTGGGTCTGGACGCGGCCCAGCTCGAACGGCGGCAGGACTTCGGAATATTCCTTGCCGGCGAAGGCTTCCTTATCGTCGCGCAGGGCGTCGGTCAGGGTCTTCTGGGCGTATTCGTTTTCCAGCTCCTCGTCCGGCACCACGGTGACGTGGCGGGTAATGGTCATTTCGCCGGTGCGCGGATCGATATAGACGCGGATATCGTGCTCGGCGCCATAGCGCGAACGGGCGGCCTTCTGAATCGCTTCCTCGATGGAGGCGATGACCACGGTCTTATCGATCGACTTCTCGCGCGCCACGGCCTCTGCGATTTGCAGCAGTTCCTGACGGTTGGCGCTGATTCCGGTGAAGCTCATCTGTGAGTCCTTCTGCTTATCTATTTGTCGTCATTGGCGGGGCCGTCGAGATCTTCGTCGTCAAACCCTTCAAAATCTTCGTCTTCTTCTTCGTCACCGCGCGCCGCCTTTGCCTCGGCGCCACGCTTCATCAGCTCGTCATTGAGGATCAGCTTGGCGTCGATGATCCAGTCGAACGGCATGAGAGCGGTTTCTTCCTCGCCTTCGAGATCGATGGCGATATGAGGCTCTCCGTCATTTGGCTCAATGCCGGCCAGTATGCCGCGGAAGCGTTTGCGTCCTTCAGCCAGACGATCCAGCTCGATACGCGCCTCAAGACCCTGATAGGTGTCGAAATCCACCAGGCGGGTGAGGGGGCGGTCGATGCCGGGCGAGGAGACTTCCAGCGTGAATTCGCCGGGTATCGGATCGGCCTCGTCTATATAAGCCGAAATGGCGCGCGACAGGCGGGCGCACTGAGTGACGTTGATCTCGCCGTCCGTCTTGCGCTCGGCCATGATTTGCAGGAAGCGCGCACCGCCGGGCTGACGCGAGCCTTGCAGGCGCACGCGCACGATATTGAGCGCCAGAGTTTCGGCGATCGGATCGAAAATTTCCAGCAATTTGCGTTCTTCAGGGGTCTTGGCGCGCAATTTAATCCCTTTGGGGGTCTTTTAAAGCAATAAAAAAGGCGGCGGGCTTCTGTGGCCGCCGCCGCTGCCTTTCGGCAATCGGTCATGTTGGCAAGCTATATAGGCGCGCTTTTTTCTTTTGCCAAGGAGAATTTAAAGACCCGGCAGATGCCGGTAAATTTCCGGAATGGTGACCGTATACAGATGGCCGGCATACATCATCAGCAGCAGGTATGTCAGATAGCCGCCAATACCCAGCGTGACCAGCAGGAGCAACCAGCCGACCGGCTTGCTGGTCTTTTTGAATACATCATAGAGAATGCAGCCGAAATGGGTAAACAGCGCGAAAACACCGGCCCCATAAAAACCGTAGGCGGCATAGGTGAAGGGCGGAGTAAAAGCCAGAGCGGCGAAGGCGAAATTGGTGTCGAGGTTGAAGATCGTCCGCGCCGCCGCGATCGAACCCACATGGATAAGGATGAAGATCACCATGACCAGGCCGGACAAGGCCTGAAGCTGATGAATGAAATCCTTTTTCTGCGTCCAGATTTCAATGATCAGTGGAATACCGGTCAGAATCTGCATGAAAAAGGCCAGCAGCACCGCCATTTCGACAACCGGATGGCGATAAACCAGGCGGGCCGCGTCCATGAACTGCGTATGGGCGGCAACGCCCAGCAGGCCGACAAAATGATTGGCGAAATGCAGACATAGAAAGGCGAAAACAAATGCCGCCGATACCTTGTGCAGACGCTCCATATCCCACCCCCGGAAAGAGGGTTAACCATGTCTTACTTTTTCCGGTTTGACCAGAGCGCACATCACAGGGTTGTGAAGAGATCGGCAATGGCTCTCTTATCTCGCGTGATCACTCACACGGCGCGTTTTTATGGACGGCCGCTGTAACATGCGGCCCCACAGCAAAAACAGGAGGTAACCATGCCTGCCGACGACCCCAGGATCGATCCCGCGCAACGCGCCAAAGAACTTGCCAGGGACAGTGAAATTCCCATTCGCCCGGAACCAGAAGACGGCGGTATCCCTTCCGGCCAGCGCGGTGAAATCGAAAACGATGCCAATCCCGATGACGCCGAGGCGGATGATCCGGGCATAACGACCGAAGACCTGACAGGCTCGAACACGGACACGGTGCGCAATGCGGTCCGTGATCTCGGCGGTGACAGGGACGATCAGCCGGACAGTGACAATCCGAACGATTACGGTCAGGAATAGGGCCTGCGGATAAAGTCGAAAAAGACCGGCTTGCAGTCGCCCAGGCCTTTGGTTTCATACCGCGTGGTGACGTGATCGGCGGGTGGCGTATTCCAGTCGGACTGGCTCTGGGCCGGCCAATCGAAATCCGGGCTGGCGAGAAAGCGTTCCAGCGCCCAATCGGCGTAATCGGCCCAGTCGGTGGCGAAACGAACCGCGCCGCCGGGCTTCAGGACTCGCGCGAAGGCGGCGATGGTTTCCGGCTGGATAAAGCGGCGCTTGTTGTGCCGCGCCTTGGGCCAAGGATCGGCGAACAGAATGAAGATCCGGCTCAGGGACGCCTCCGGCATTTTATCCAGCAGCGGCCGCGCATCGCCGGGCAGGATAAGGACGTTTTTCAGTCCGCCATCCTCGATATGGCGCAAGGCCGAGCCGACACCATTGAGGAAAGGCTCACAGCCAATGAAGGTCACGTCGGGATTTTTGGCCGCCTGCGCCGCCAGATGCTCGCCGCCGCCAAAGCCGATTTCCAGCCACAGGTCACGGCCGGATGCCAAGGCGGCTCCGACATGCGTCTCTGTCGCTTCGATCCGAGGCAGCAAGGTATCGAACAGGGTCGCCTGCTGCGGTTTCAGCTTGCGCGACTTGATCCGCCCGAACGAGCGCATAGGCCCCCATTCGGCAGGCAATGGATTTTCTTCGGACATGGGCGCGGCGTTTAGAACGCGCGGCGCAGTTCGTCAACCAGATCGGTGTTTTCCCACGAGAAGCCGCCTTGCGTATCGGGCTTCTGGCCGAAATGGCCGTAAGCCGTGGTGCGCTCATAGATCGGCTTGTTGAGGCCGAGATGCAGGCGGATCGACTTCGGCGTCAGGCCGCCGATCAGTTCCGGCAGCAGGGCTTCCAGCTTTTCCTCCGATACCTGGCCGGTACCATGGGTATCGACATAGAAGCTTAAGGGACGCGATACACCGATGGCGTAGGAAACCTGCAAGGTGCATTTTTTCGCCAGGCCGGCGGCGACCACGTTCTTGGCCAGATAGCGCAGGGCATAGGCCGCCGAACGGTCCACCTTGGTCGGGTCCTTACCGGAAAAGGCGCCGCCGCCATGGGGCGCCGCGCCGCCATAGGTATCGACAATGATCTTGCGTCCGGTCAGGCCGGCGTCACCATCGGGGCCACCGATGACGAAATTGCCGGTCGGGTTGACCAGCCATTCGGTATCGGCCGTCACCATGCCGGCGGGCAGGACTTCGAGTGCGTAAGGCTTGATAATGGCTTCGACATCGGAAGGCGTCAGGCCGTCCTGATGCTGGTGCGACACGAGGATTTTCAGGATGCGCGACGGCACGCCGTTTTCATACTGGACCGTCACCTGAGACTTGGCGTCCGGCTCCAGACGATGTTCGCCGGCATGACGGGCCTGCGCGAGGCGATGCAGGATATTGTGCGACCATTGCAGCGGGGCCGGGGTCAACTCCTCGGTTTCGTCGGTAGCGTAACCGAACATGATACCCTGGTCACCGGCGCCTTCGTCCTTGTTGTCGCCGGAATCGACGCCCTGGGCGATATCCGCCGACTGGGCATGCAGGTGGCAGGCATAGTCCGCCATCGCCCAATGGAAACCCTTCTGCGCGTAGCCGATATCCTTGACCGCGTGGCGCACCTTTTCTTCCAGGCCGCTGACGATTTCCTCGATCTGGTCGTCACCGGCGCGGACTTCCCCGGCCAGGACGATGCGGTTGGTCGTCACCAGGGTTTCACACGCCACGCGCGCTTCCGGATCGCGCGCCAGAAAGGCATCGACCACGACATCCGAAATGCGATCGGCTACCTTGTCGGGGTGGCCTTCGGAGACGCTTTCGCTGGTGAAGATATAGTTGGAGCGCATGGTTCGGGACTTTCGCAAACTGAATTCGACCTTCCCCATAACCATATAAAGATATGTTTATATGATCAAGCGGCTTTTGGCACGGGACAACAAAAAGGCCCCGCTTCCGGAAAAGCAGGGCCTGGTATCCATCGGGTCGGGGAATCCTACGCGTCGTCGTCCTCGGCCAGGCTGCGCACCAGTTCGAGGATGCGGCGGCGATGCTTGGCGTTCCTGATGCGCGGGAAGGCCTCGGCCAGTTCGATGCCTTCCGTCGTCATCAGGAAGCCATGGACGAACTGTTCGGATTCCGATTCCGAAAACCCTTCGACCACTTCGTTTTCGCCGTAGCCTTCAAAGAAGTAGGCCACCGGCGCCTTGAGCGCTTTGGAAATTTCGTACAGTTTCGAAGCGCTGATGCGATTGGAGCCGCGCTCGTATTTCTGCACCTGCTGGAATGTCAGGGCGATGGTTTCGGCAAGACCTTCCTGACTCATGCCCAGGAACTTGCGGCGCATTCTGACGCGGGCGCCGACATGCAGATCGACGGGATTGGGACCACGTTCAGCCTTCAAATTATCGTCCAACTTAATGCCTCTTACTTCTACCAGACCGACGGGGGAGAGATCGGCCATACTGTATATTATACGCTACCGCATAGCGAAACTGTTCCCCTTGGGCTACATTTTTTTGCAAACAGGCCTGTTTTTTCGCAGAAAAAGCCGGTTTCCGACAGAATAGCCATTGCAAACGACAATTAATCCCAAGCAAAGCAAACTGACAAACACAAGATAAGCATATCTCTGTCGGGCAAAAGCGGTAACATATGCCTCGCCCGGTAAAGTTACGTCCATGTAACCTGCTACACCTAAACCTATCTCCGTGCCCGGAACAACGCGCCCCAGGGGATCGATGACGCCTGATATTCCCGTGGGAGTTGACCGGACCATAGGCAGCCCTTCCTCTATAGCCCGGAAGCTGGCGAGGTTGAGATGCTGCACCGGCCCCGTCGTCGGGCCGAACCAGGCGTCATTGGAGATATTAATGATCCATTTGGGCCGTAATGTGTCATGTGGTCCGTAACTGGTCATATCCAGGCTGGGGAAGATGCCTTCGTAACAGATCAACGGCAAAACCCTTGGGATACCGGGAAAACTGTGCGGCCGCGTGCGCTCGCCCGGCGTGAAGCTGTCATCGAAATGCGTCAGGGCCGACATGCCGAGCGGGTTGAGAATATCCTGATAGGGCGTGAATTCGCCGAACGGCACCAACTTGAACTTGTTGTAAGCGCCGACAATGCGTGTCCGGCCATCCTGGCGATGCAGGGCCAGCATGGAGTTGCGGTAGATCGGTTTTCCCGCCGGCGTCCGGCCTTCCTCGCGTGAGGTGCCGATGAACAGGGACTGGTTGTCGGCCAGCAGATCGGCCATGTCCTCGACCGTGCCCGTCCGCGGGTCCATCAATTGCTCCCACATGATCGGCAGCGCGCCTTCCGGCCAGATGATCAGGTCCGGCGCGCGATGGCCGGGCTTCGGCGGGGCTTTGCTCAGGCCGATATAGGAAAAAAACAGGTGGCTGAAATTGGCGTTGTCCCACTTGGCCGCCTGACTGATCGCCGGCTGCACGTAGCGGATGGCATAGCCGGTATCGGCAATGTGCGTCGTCATCAGGCGCGTCTGACCGACGGCAAAACAGCCGAGCAGCGTCAGCGCTCCGAAGATCGCCGGCGCATAGCCCGCCACGCCCTTTCCCCGCCGGATCACACCTGCGCTGCAAAAGGCCAGCACGGTGACGAAGCCCAGACCGTAAACCCCGACATAGGCCGCCATCTGCGACAGGGCGCTGCCGGCCTTCCAGGTGGAACCCGCCGGATTCCATGGAAAACCGGACAACACCATGCCGCGCGTCATTTCAAATATCGAGAACAACGCGGCGAAGAAAACGAACCGTATCCAGCCCTTCGGCGCCAGTTTCAGATAAAGCACCGCGAACGCGCCCCAGAACAGGCCGATCCCGGCGGGCAGGAGGGTGGCGGCAGGGATGGCCATCCAGCCATAGGTTTCGGCATCGACCAGGAAGGCCTCCGCCACCCAGAAGCACGAGACGAGGAAATAGCAGAAACCCGCCAGCCAGCCCATGAAGAAGGCCGTGCGCTTCGGCCTGTCGCCCAGAGGGCATTCCAGCGCATAGAGCAGAAGGCCGTAACCAAGGAGGCCGGGCAGGAAACCGAATGGCGGCTGGGCGAAGGCAATCAGCAGGCCGGAAATCGCCGCCAGCATACGCGGCCGCTTGCGCGGATCGCCCATGAGGGCGACGACCGGGACCAGAAGCGGATGTTTCAAAAACGCGGCCAGCCTAGTCATCGGCGGCCGTGATATCGGCAGGCTCAGGCGTGCGGCGATGCAAACGCAGGCGCTTGATGCGGCGGGCGTCGGCGTCAAGCACCTCGATATCGAAACCGGCGGCGGCATAGGGCACAACCTCGCCGCGCTGGGGCACGCGCCCCGCCAGCATGGCCACCAGCCCCGCCAGGGTATCGATCTCTTCCTCGGATTCTTCCGGATAGAGTTTGAGACCGAGCTTTTCCTCCAGCGTCACCAGCTCGACCCGGCCATCGATCTCATACTGGCCGTTGGACAGTTCGCGCATCTCCTCGTCGCCGGCCTCGTCATATTCGTCATCGATATTGCCGACCACGGCCTCGATCAGGTCTTCCAGCGTCACCAGGCCATCGGTGCCGCCGAATTCATCGATCACCAGCGCCATGTGGATGCGCTGGGCCTGCATCCGCAGCATCAGGTCGGCGGTCGTCATCGAGGAGGGGACGTAAAGCAGTTCGCGGCGCAGGCGGTGCAGCACCGGCTCGGCCCAGTTCGGCGCGGCGCGGCCGGGTTCCGGACTGAGCAGCTTGAGGATATCCTTGATATGGACCACGCCGACCGGATCATCCAGCCCATCACGGTATATGGGGAGCCGCGAATGCTCGCTTTCGACGCAGATGCGCACGACATCGGCCAGGGTGCTCGACAGTTCGATGGCGACAATATCGACCCGCGGCGTCATGACATCGGCGACGCTTAAAGATTGAAAAGCGCGGGCGTGATCGATCAAATTGGCCGCCGCGGCGGCGCCCGTTTCGCTCCCGGTGGAGTCGGAGCCGGATGTCTCCGCCGGTTTCGGCTTGAAACCAAGGAAGGATAAAAAAGACTTGCGGGGCGCGTCGTCTGGTTCAGCCATGGGTGTGTTCAGGTCCATAAGGATCGGCGACATTGAGGCTTTTCAGAATATCGCGTTCGAGATTTTCCATCTCCTCCGCCTCTTCATCGCTCATGTGATCATAGCCCAATAAATGCAAAGCGCCATGGACAGACAGATGGAGAACGTGATTTTTCAGCGTCTTGCGCTGTTCGGCGGCCTCGCGCACGCAGGTTTCCAGCCCAAGCGCGATATCGCCCAGATGCGCCATGCCCTTCATTTTTGGTGCCGGGAAGGACAGCACATTGGTGGGCACATTCTTCTGGCGGTATTCCTTATTGAGCGATTTCATTTCGGCGTCATCGCACAACAGCACGACAATATCGGCCTGTTCTGTTACCTCGACGGCCTTAAGCGCCGCCAGAATACCAGTTTGCACTACGGCCTGAACGTCCGGCAAGGCATCGAGCCAACCATCTGCCTCAACCTCTATGTCTATAAGATGCGCGGGTTCGGGGGGCATTTCTTCGCTCACGCCAATCTCACTACGTTCGATGCTCCGCGGGGGCGCGCCATCAGGCGCGGCGCCCAGTCGAGCGCTGGATGGCGAATATAATTTTCAATTATCTTCGCCATCAGCTCTTATACTCGTTGTCATAGGCCCGGACGATACGCGCCACCAGTTCGTGACGGACAATATCCTCGGCCTTGAGTTCCGCCTTGCCGACGCCCTCGACCTTATCGAGCAGGTGAACGGCATGGACCAGGCCGCTATCGCCACGATTGGGCAGGTCGATCTGCGACGGATCGCCGGTCACCACCATCTTCGAGCCTTCGCCAAGGCGGGTCAGGATCATCTTCATCTGCATCCGCGTGGTGTTCTGCGCCTCATCGATGATGACATAGGCATAGGAGAGTGTGCGGCCGCGCATATAGGCCAGCGGCGCGACCTCGATTTCCTTCGTTTCACGCTTCTTGGCGAGCAGTTGCGGACCGAGAATATCTTCCAGCGCTCCCCAAATCGGCGTCAGATAGGGATCGATCTTCTCATTCAGATCACCCGGCAGGAAGCCCAGCCGTTCGCCGGCCTCGACCGCCGGACGGGTGATGATCAGCTTGTCTACCGCGCCCTTGAGCAACAGCGAAACCCCATGCGCCACGGCGAGGAAGGTCTTGCCCGAACCGGCGGGGCCGAGCGCGAAAACCAGATCGTTGCGCGCCAGTTCATGCAGATAGGCGGCCTGACCGGCGGTTTTCGCCGCAATCGCCCCGCGACGGCCCATGACGATGGTGTTGCGCTGGTCAATCGGAGCGGCGGTTTCCTTGGGATTATGTCCGGCCTGTGGCTGGTTGATCAGCCGCCTGACATCATCCTCGGCGATATCGACGCCCTGATCATACATATCGGCCAGGGTCACGATCACCGCCTTCGCCTTCTGGCGGGCGCGGGCGTCGCCGGAAATCACCAGGCCGCCGCCCGGCATTTCGACCAGCACCTTGAAAGCGCCCTCGATCATGGCGAGATAGCGCTCGGAAGGTCCGGCCACGGCGAGGACGCACGGGTCGGTCAGGTTGATGAAATCGTCCTTGACGGCGGCCATCAGGCTAATTCACCCTTCAGGCTGTTATTGCTGTTGGCGATGATCCTCACCCGGCTGATCCGGCCGATCAGGTGAGCGGCGTCCTCGACGAAAACCGATTGCAGATAGGGCGAGCGGCCAATGGCCTGACCCGCCAGACGACCCGGTTTTTCAAACAGGATATCGAGCGTCTGGCCGATCAGCCTTTCCTTGAAGGCCTGCTGCTGAAGGGTGATCAAGGCTTGCAGGGTTTGCAGGCGCGCATCGGCCACTTCATCGGACACCTGACCGGGCATGCCGGCGGCGGGCGTGCCCGGACGCGGCGAATATTTGAACGAGAAAGCCGAGGCATAGCCGACGCGGCGGATCAGATCGAGCGTATCCTCGAAATCCTTGTCCGTCTCGCCGGGGAAGCCGACGATGAAATCACCGGAAAGCGCCAGATCGGGACGCGCCGCCCTGATGCGGTCGATCAGGTCGAAATAGGCCTTGCGGCCATGCTTGCGGTTCATGGCGCGCAGGATCTTGTCCGAACCCGATTGCACGGGCAGGTGCAGATAGGGCATGACGGCGGCCAGATCGCGGTGGGCGTCGATCAGATCCTGGCCCATGTCGTTCGGATGCGAGGTGGTATAGCGCAGGCGATCGATGCCGGGGATTTCGGCCAAAGCGTACATCAGCTTCGCCAGGGTCGATTCCACGCCGCCGGCATCGAAGCCGTTATAGGCATTGACATTCTGACCGAGCAGGGTCAGTTCGCGCACCCCCTTGGCGGCCAGCGCCTTCGCTTCATCGAGGATAGAGGCGACCGGACGCGACCATTCGGCGCCGCGCGTATAGGGCACGACGCAGAAGGTACAGAACTTGTCGCAGCCTTCCTGCACGGTGAGGAACGCTGTGGGGCCGGAGACGGCGCGATCCACAGTCAGCGCGTCGAACTTGGCTTCCGGCGCGAAATCGGCGGAAAGACGTTCGCCCTTGGAACGGTGGGTACGGGCAATCAGTTCGGGAAGCTGGTGATAAGCCTGCGGACCGACGACCAGATCGACGGCCGGCGCGCGGTGCATGATCTCCTGGCCCTCGGCCTGGGCGACGCAGCCGGCCACGGCGATGGTCATGCGCCCTTCGCCGCGCGCTTCCTTTTCCTCACGCATTTCACGCAGACGGCCGATCTCGGAATAAACCTTCTCGGCGGCTTTCTCGCGGATATGGCAGGTATTGAGCAGGACCAGATCGGCCCCCTCGGCCTTGTCGGAAACCTCATAACCCAACGGGCGCAGGATATCGACCATGCGCTCGCTGTCGTAGACGTTCATCTGACAGCCGTAAGTCTTGATGTGGAGCTTCTTTAGGGGGACGTGATCGTTCATTAGCGCGTTATGGGGATTGATTGGGAAAAAAGCAATAAGACGCAGGAGGCGCAGCCTCCTGCACCTCGAAACTATTCTTGTAAAATAACAAAAAACCGGACCCCATGGGACCGGTTTTTGTTATTATTAAGGACACGTTCTGGGGTGAAGGGGTCCGTGACCCCTTCGACTTACTTCTCTTCCCCAAGCGGCACCCCATAAAGCTCCAGCTTATGGCCGACCAGCTTATAGCCCAGCTTTTCCGCCAGGGCCTCTTTCATCTTCTCGATTTCCTCATCGAAGAACTCAACGACCTGGCCCGTCTTGATATTGATCAGGTGGTCGTGGTGATCATTGCCCGCCTCTTCATAGCGCGAACGGCCATCACCGAAATCATGACGCTCGACCACGCCCGCCTCTTCAAACAGGCGCACCGTGCGGTAGACCGTCGCCAGCGAGATATTGGGATCGACCGCCGCGGCGCGATGATACAGTTCTTCCACATCCGGATGGTCTTCCGCAGCGGAAAGCACCCGCGCCACGACCCGGCGCTGGTCGGTCATGCGCATGCCTTTTTCGATACATTGTTGTTCTATGCGGTCCATGGCCAGCGCTCCGGTATAGGCAAAAGTCGCGCAAATGTATGGCGCTGCGTCTCAGAGTGCAAGCCTCAAGATATAGGCGTCCGCCGGCGGCTTGTCCTTGCGGCTGTAATAGGCCTTGCGCCGGCCGGTCTTTTTGAAACCGACGCTTTCATACAAGCGCAGCGCCGCCGGATTATCGATGGCGACTTCCAGAAACAGCGATTCCGCGCCTTCATCACGCAAGGCCTTGATCACCTGCTGAAGCAGCATCCGCGCCAGGCCGCGCTTCTGGAAATCGGGGTCGGTGCAGATGGTCAGGATTTCGCCCTCGCCGGCCACCACCGTCATGACCACGAAACTGACGATCTCGCCCTCGACCTCGAACACATAGGTACGATGGTGCGGCTTGATCAGCAGGTCGGCGAAAACCCCTTCACTCCAGCCATAATCGAAACACCGCGTATGGATATGCTCCAACTGCACGGACGGCGCATCGAGCTGGCGGATTAGGGGCATGGGTCAGGCAGGCTCGTTCAGGCTGATTATGCCGCGGGTCGAGGCGATGGCGTCGGCTTCGCGCATATAAAGCGGGGTCAAATCGTTGTGACCCGCATCTAGGGTTAGCCTGGAAAGCGCGTCAAGCGATGGCCACGTTTGGGGGAATTCGTTCGCTTCAGGCCAGAAAGCCGCCAGTTGCGCCGCCGCCGGGCCGGTCAGGCAATCCGCCGGATTGGCCGCCGCGAATTCGGCGATCGTTTCAGGCGCATTCATATCGAGCGTGACCGGCGCGCCTTGCGGAAATCGCTGGACATAGACCTGGCCACGCCCGCCATTCACCACCGCCAGGCGGGTCTTGCCGCCTAATTCCGCATGGTGGCCGAGCGCCTCCAATGTGCCGACACCCTTCAGCGTCACGCCCGCTCCCGCCGCCAGCCCCTTGGCGAAGGACAGGCCGACGCGCACACCGGTAAACGATCCCGGCCCCAGCGTCACGCCAATGAGATCAAGCGCTTTCGGCTTGATCCCCGCCGCCTGAAAAGCCTCCAGCGCCATGACCGGCAGGCGTTCCTGCTGGCCGCGCGTCATGCCCTCGACGATCTGAAACAGACAGGCCCCGCCATCGAACAGCCCCAGACCGCAGGCATTCAGCGAGGTATCGATGACAAGCGCAACGCCCAATTAAAGCACCGCCTCTATCGATTTCACTTCCGGCACATAGTGTTTCATCAGACTTTCGACCCCCTGGCGCAAAGTGGCCGAGGATGACGGACAACCCGAACAGGCGCCGCGCATATGCAGGTAAAGCGTGCCGGACTCGAGATCGAAACTGTCGAATTCGATATCACCGCCATCCTGCGCCACAGCCGGACGCACGCGCGTATCGAGCAGATCCTTGATCTCCGCGACGATCTGACCCAGTTCGCCTTCATAGACGATCTCGTCCTTCACGGCGACTTCGCGCAGAATCGGCTGGCCTGACGAATAAAAATCCATGATGGCGGCCAGGATCGGCGGCTTGAGCTGCGCCCAGATCAGGTCGCTATCCGGCGAACGGCGAACGGTCAGGAAATCATTGCCGAAGAAAAGACCGGCCACGCCATCGAGCGCAAAGAGGCTTTCGGCCAGCGGCGAGGCTTTCGCATCCTCGGCCGTGCGGAATTCCTTCGTGCCGGTTTCAAGCACCTCCTGACCGGGGATGAACTTGATGACATCGGGGTTGGGCGTGGATTCGGTCTGGATAAACATGGCGGCGCCTTAAGCAATAACTGAGCCGTAAATGGGCCTAAAGCGCCGTCAAGACAAGGGGCTTGTTCGTTTGCGGCTGATGGCGGTAAAGGTTTAACCACGGATCAGGCACGGATGATGCGCAAGCGCATCTACACGGATAAGCACGGATTGCAGGGTATTTTTCAAGCCTCCGCGGCCGTATCGAACATTTATGGACGGCAAAGCCGTCATTCAAAGTCCTGCAAAACCACCTAAATCCATCGATCCACGCAGTCCATGCAGCCCAAAAATCCGTGCTGATCCGTGTAGCCGCAAAGCGGCATCCGTGCCTTTATCCGTGGCCAAGCTTTACTTAACCACGACAAGACGCAGACAGACTATAATTTGGCCGCCCATTCGCGCAGCAGGGCATTGACGATGGTCAGCTTGGCGAAACTCCAGCCGCCGCCGGAAACCGAACCCGCCATATCGGTCATCATCTGCCGCAACGGTTCGATCAGCGCCTTGTTTTCGGATTCCCAGCTTTCAATGATTTCCGCCGGGCTTTCCGAAGGCGACATGCGCGCCATCATGGTCTTCACCACGGTTTTCTGCTCGGCCAGCACATCCTCGATCAGGCGGCGGGTGGCCATGCGGTCCCACGGATCCTGCGACGCCAGATCGCCGGCCCCGGCCTGCAAGCCGTCAAAACCAAAATGCGCGCCGGTCAGGAAATAAAGTTCGGCCGTCCTGTCGAGCGGCTTTTTCTTTTCCGCGGCCAGATCAATGATATCCGACACATGGTGGAAAGCGCCCAGTCTTATGACACGGCCAGCCAAATCTTTCGGGCATCCACACATTTCCAGTTCATCGGCCTGGATCGCCAATCGCACCCGCATAGGTTCCGTCAAAACGCCATCTCCCAAGGCAAGCAATTGGGCAACACCATTTGCATATGGCTTTGTCATGGTTGCCAAATCAGGATTCCGGGTAGAATTCCGCCGTGCGATCCAATAGGTCTGGTGACGAACGAACCTGGCCAGATTGCCATAAAGAACCAGTTGCGCCTCTGCCGGTATCTTGTTGTCGAGCGCGCTCACCTCGCTCCACAGGGCATTGATATCGAACAACTGGCGGGCGGCCTCAAACGCCCGGACCAGGGCCGAGGCATCGACACCGGCGCCGTGTGTCGCCCGCATGGCGAAGCTCGGCCCGCAGACATTGACGATCTCGTTGCTCATCACCGTGGCGATGATTTCGCGGTGCAGGCGGTGGGTGCGGATGGCATCGGCATACCCGTGAAGGGCCGGGGGGAAATAGCGCACCAGCACCGGTTCGAATCCGGCGTCGTCCGGCGCGTCACCGGCTACGATATCGTCGAACAGGACCAGCTTGGCATAGGCGGTGATCACCGCCAGTTCCGGCCGGTAAAGGCCATGCCCGCCGGCCTTGCGCGCCTCCAGCACCGCATTGGCCGGCAGGCCCTCGACCTTGCGATCGAGGCGGCCGCGCTTTTCAAGGCCCGACATAAAGGCTTGCTGCGCACCGTTATCCCCGGCCGACGCCGCTTCCTGCAATGACAGCGCCAGGGTCTGGTCGTAATTGTGCTTCAGCACATGGCGCGCCACATCGCCGGTCATGCCGGCCAGCAGGTCGTCGCGCGCTTCGGCCTTCAGCCTGCCGGAGGCGATGACCTGACTGAGCAGAATCTTGATATTGACCTCGTGGTCGGAACAATCGACACCGGCGGAATTATCGATAGCGTCGGTATTCAGCCGCACGCCGTTTTCAGCGCAGGAAATTCGTCCCGCCTGGGTCACACCGAGATTGGCGCCTTCGCCGATCACTTTCGCGCGCACCTCGGCGCCGTCGATGCGGATGGCGTCATTGGCCTTGTCGCCAACATCGAGATGTCCTTGCGCCGGCGACTTAATATAGGTGCCGATGCCGCCGAAATAGAGCAGTTCGACACGGGCTTTCAGGATGGCTTGCATCAGCTCGAACGGCGAAACCGAGTCCCCATTTTCTGGGGCATCGATATCCAGCAGGGCCTTGATTTCCGGTGACAGCGGGATCGATTTCTGACTACGCGGGAAGATGCCGCCGCCTTTCGAGATCAGTTCCTTGTTGTAGTCCTGCCAGCTTGAGCGCGGCAGGGCGAACAGGCGCTCACGCTCGGCGAACGACCTGGCGGCGTCCGGGGCAGGATCGATAAAGATATCGCGGTGATCGAAGGCCGCGACCAGAAGCGTTTCCTTTGACAGCAACATGCCGTTGCCGAAGACATCGCCCGACATATCGCCGACCCCGGCGGCGGTGAAAGGCTCCGCCTGGATATCCTTGCCCATTTCGCGGAAGTGGCGCTTGACCGCTTCCCAGGCGCCGCGCGCGGTAATCCCCATGGCCTTGTGATCGTAACCGACGCTGCCGCCGGAAGCGAAGGCGTCACCCAGCCAGAAATCATAATCGGCCGATACCCCATTGGCGATATCGGAGAAGGTGGCCGTGCCCTTGTCGGCGGCGACCACCAGATACGGATCGGGATCGTCCCAGGCGACGACCTGCGGCGGCGGCACGATCCGGCCCTTGGCGTCGAGATTGTCGGTCAGGTCGAGCAGGCCGGACAGGAAGGTCTTGTAGGCAACGATAGCGGCGTTTTTCACCTCGTCCGGCAGGCCGTTTTTCGGCAGCTTCTTGGGGAAGAAACCGCCTTTCGAGCCGACCGGCACGATGACGGCGTTCTTGACCTGCTGCGCCTTGACCAAACCCAGAACCTCGGTGCGGAAATCGTCCTTGCGGTCCGACCAGCGCAGGCCCCCGCGCGCCACCGGCCCGAAGCGCAGGTGGACGCCTTCGACACCCGGCGACCAGATGAAGATTTCGCGGTAGGGCTTGGGTTCGGGCAGATCAAGCAGTTCGCGGCTGGCGATCTTGAAGGAAATATAGGGTTTGTGGTTTCCTTTATTTGGGCCGTCAGCACCCGTCTGGAAATAGTTTGTGCGCCGCATGGCGCCGATCAGCGCGGCCAGACGGCGCAGAACGCGGTCATGATCGAGACTGGCGACCTTTTGCAGCAGGGTTTCAATCCGCGCCGCCGCCGCTTCGACCGCCGGTTCACGGGCAGAAAGGTCACCGCCATCCAAGGCAAATTTGGCGTTAAACAGCGCCAGCAACGCCTCAACCACTTCAGGATTTTCACGCAGGGCCGCCTGCTGGATATCGGGGCTGGGATCGAGGCCGGACTGGACGCGATAACGGCAGAAGGCCCGCAGCAGCGCCACTTCGCGCCAGGATTGCCCGGTCAGGGCCAGGGCGTTGAAGCCGTCGTCCTCCGTCTTGCCATGCCACAGGGCCAGCAGGGTCTGCTCGAATTCATCACGGAAATCGGCGAAGGCGCCGGCATGATTACGCGGCAGCTTGAGGATGAATTCGTGGACCCAGCAGGTGCCGATCGTTTCCGAACGGACATGATAGCCATATTCCTCCAGCGTCTTCAGGCCCATATTGCCGAGCACCGGCAGGATATCCGACAGCGGAATGGCCTTTTCGGCGCGGGTATAGAGTTTGAAGCAGAAATGGCTTTCGTCATCTTCCAGCCGTTGATAAGCGCGGACATCGACCGGCGCATCCGCTGACAGGCCGTGAAGCGCGATTGTATCGGTCACCGTCTCGCCGGTGGTGTAACGATCCTGATATCCGGCGGGGAAGGCCTGCGCCCACCGCATCCAGTCGATACCCGCCGGCCGGTGATCAAGGTTTTCGACCTGCGCCTGCACTTTTTGCGGCCAGGAACGGGTGATATTCTCGATATCGGCTTCGACATCGGCGATATTCGGATCGAAATGATCGCCGGGGGTGACGCCGATGATGTAATGAATGCAGGACAACAGCGATTCGGTGATGTAGCTGTACGAGGCCGACACCCGGCCGCACCAGGCGCTGGCGAGAATTTCCCCGGCCTGTTTTTGCATCTGTGATTGATAGATTTCACGCGGGATATACAGCATCACCGAAATGAAACGGTCGAACGGATCGACACGGGTGAACAGCCGCACACGCGGACGGTCGGAAAGATGCAGGATGCCGCGGGCGATGCGCAGCAATTCCTGTTCGGTCATCTGGAACAGTTCGTCGCGCGGGTAGGTTTCGACGATATTCTTCAGACGCTTTTCATTGTAACCGCCCTGCAGGCCGAGCGCCGCCGCCTCATGCAGCACATGCCCGGCCTTCCTGCGGATCAGCGGCACCTCGAAGGCGGGCCGGTCATAGGCCTCACTGGTGAACAGGCCGACAAAACGGACCTCGCCCGAAGCCCGGCCATCGGCGCCATAGCGCTTGACGCCGATATAATCCATATAGACCCGGCGGTGGACGCGGGACTTGATATTGGCCTTGGCCACCGTCACCGGTTCGGAATTTTCCAGTTGCGTCATCAGTTGCTGGCTGAGGACCGCCGGCTCGCTGGAGCGGCGCAATACGGCGCGATTGGCGTCACGCAGCACGCCGAAGCCTTCCTGCATCTGGTTCAGCGGTTCCTCGCGGGCATAGGCGCCATCGCTTTCACGCGGATAGGCATAGCCGCGCGCGCCCAGGAAGACGAAATGGTTTTCATCGACCCAGCGCAGGAAGGCGAGGTTTTCCTCCAGCGCCGCCGGATCGATGGCCGGATTGCCGCGCTGCTTTTCAAGCGCGGCGATTTCTTCAGACAACAGCTTCTGCATACGCGGGAAATCACGTACCGCCAGCTTGAGATCGTTCAGGCTCTGGTCGATGCCGTCGATGATCTGCTTGTGGCGTTCGGCGCTTTGGCGCTCGATGAAAACCAGCATCATCGACTCCTTGGTCGCCCCGGTCTGCGAAGGCGCGCCGGCTTTGATGCGATTGCCATCGGAATCCCGATGCGCGGTAACGACAGGGTGGAACATCGACCGGATCGAAACGCCCTGATCGATCAGTTCGCCCATCACGGTTTCGACGATGAACGGCGAATCGTTCTGAATGATTTCGATCACATCATAGCCGGTGGGCTGACCCTGGGGGTCCGTTGCGGGCGCAATCCGCCGCAGGGTCTGGGCGCCGTCACGCCGCGCGCCATATTGCCAGAAGCCGGCGATAACGCGATTAAGATCATCGGCGGCCAGATCAGACAGTTCCCCGGCGTCGAAGTCTTCCAGAACCTGGGTCAGGAAGGTTTTTTCACACTCGTCGAGCCTGAGGAAATCCTTCACCCCCCGGCTGGCTATGAACGCCTTTGTCAGGGCGTCTTTCGAAGGGGAATGGCTTTCGCCGGGTGTGCGCGTGTCCATATGGGTTTCCACTTGATCTGACCGCGCGTGCCGGGTGGCGCCGGATCGCGGTTCATTATTATGAGTCCCGGAATATGGGACCGGAGTATGCGGGACAATCTTTAACAAAAGCGGGTCATGGTTTCACTACAAAGTTGCCCACGTAACCGATTTTGTGATCACTTTTTTATGCGCTCAGGCACCGCGCGGGCTTACCTCGCATCGGCTCGGGCGGGCAGTCGCCCTTGCCAAACGCTTGGCGTTTGGAGGTTGTGCTCAGGCACCGCGCGGGCTTACCTCGCATCGGCTCGGGCGGGCAGTCGCCCTTGCCAAACGCTTGGCGTTTGGAGGTTGTGCTCAGGCGCCGCGCGGGCTTACCTCGCATCGGCTCGGGCGGGCAGTCGCCCTTGCCAAACGCCTGGCGTTTGGAAGTTGTGCTCTGGCGCCGTGCGGCGTCTGAGCGCAATAAAAAACCGCCAATCCGGCGGGGGATTGGCGGTGTGGACGTAAAAGTCTCTTTATGGGGGGAAGCGACTCTTGCGTCCGGTGTTGATGCGGACGCGCCGGGGGGATGGCGCGCCGCATCCTCGTTTTCGACCTTCCGCGCAAACCGGGCGGGGCATAGCCTGATATTGGCGGGCTGCCCAGGCAGACCTGAGCAACGGCTTGACTTTTAACACCACGGCCCCGGCATAACCAGTCCTCCGGCACATCAACTTTGTGTGCGGGAAATGTGTGAAGTCCGTGTTCGCCATCGTTAAAATTCATGACTAACGATACGTTATTCAATCTTAATTTAGCTTTTGGCGGCTAGGTTGCGGGCACTATGATACAACCCGTGCTCGCGCTTGTTGCCTGGTCGATGATCATGCTTGTCTGGCTTTATGTCCGCAGGCTGCCGGCGCTTGTCCGTTACGCCATATCGGAAGCCAGGCTGCAAAGCGGCGAGGCGATCCGCCAGATGCCGCCGCAGGCGCAATGGGCCGCCGACAATTACAACAACCTGATGCAGCAGCCGACGCTGTTTTACGCCCTGTGCCTTGGCATTTTCTTAAGCGGTCTGTCCAATCCCGGCCTTGAGTATCTCGCCTGGCTCTATGTCGCCCTGCGCATCATCCATTCCATCGTGCAATCGACCGCCAATATCACCACCATCCGTTTCTGCCTGTTCCTGGCCAGTTCCGGCGTGCTGGGGGTGTTGTGCTTCGACGCCCTGCGGATAGTTTTTCGTTTTTAGATCTCAAGCACCGCATGGCTCGCCGCAAAGGCGGCGGCGGGCAGTCGCCCTTGCCGAATGCAAAGGCATTCGGCGTTAGCCGCCCGTATAGGGCACGATCCGCCACATGCGCAGGCTGTGCTTGATCCGGCCGGCTTCCGTTCCGGCGCGCCGGCCATGGCCGACATAGAGATCGGCGCGGATCTTGCCCTTGATCGCCCCACCGGTATCGAGCGCCGCCACCATCCGCTGATAGACGGGGAACGAATCCCTGAGCGCGCCGGCGTCGGCGTCGATCCAGAACAGGTCGCCCATGTCGTTCTGCGCCGGATCGATGGCGATGGCCGACCCCGGCGGCAAGGCCAGGCCGGAGGCCCCCACCGGTTCGGTCTGGTCCGGCTGGATGACAAAGAAAATATAACGCGCATTGGCGTTCATGATGTCGGTGGCTTCCGGTCCGCGGTGCGCCGCCAGCCAGGCGTGGATATTGTCGCCGGAGGTCTGGCTCTTGTCGAGGATGCCGCGCTCGGTCAGGGTTTTGGCTATGCCGGTGAACGGCCAGCCGTTATCGGCGGCATAGGCGGCATAGACGCGCCTTCCATCCGGCAGATCGAGAAAGCCCGACCCTTGAATCTGCATGAAGAAATAATCTTCCGGACGCATGTAATATTGCGCATTCGCCGGCAACCGCTCGATTTCGGCGCGGGTGAAATAGGGCACATAAAGATCACCCAGCCGCCGCGCCGCCACCCTGGACGCCGACAAGGCCGGCGTCACCTGTGATCCCGGCACATAAACCAGATCGGCCGGCTTGGTGCGGACGGCCTGGGAAAACTCCGCGTCCGGCGTCAGTTGCGCGTCATAATCGGGCACGAAATACCCGGTGAGCAGGCCCGTGTCATTATTTGGGCCTTCGACCTTCTCGACACGGAAATGCGCATTGAGAAAGGCCATGATCTGCTGCGGCGTCTCGAAATCCTGCCGGGCCATGGCGTCACAGATATCGGCGTACTGGCGGCCCTTCTTATACTGGCAGGTGGCGCGCAGGGCCTCGATGGCGATAAACGGATCGGCTTTTTCCCAGCCGGGCAAATCGGACAGGCGCGCGCCTTCCGGCACGGGCGTCGGCAGATAGACCGGTGGCTGGCCGGCCTCGACGGGCAGTTCCGGCGGCGTCACCACCGGCGGCGCGACCGGCCTTCCGGCGCAGGCAGCCACCAGCAAGCCTAAAGCCAGAAAACTCAGGCTGTGCGCAAAACCAAGCCTCAGCCTCACGCCTTCGCCGCCTCTACCTTGGTGAGCAACCAGGGGTTGGCGGGGTTTTTCATCGCCTTCTGGAAGGTCCAGTATTCGGCGGTGCGCTTGTAGGTGCGGTGCGGCTTGACCGGTTCGGCCTTTTTATCCGGCGTCGTTTCGGGCACAGCCGCTTCCGTCGTTTCGCCGGGGACAACCACATCTTCATAAGCCAGTTCGGACAGGAACCGGACCCGGATCTGCGCCAGGTCTTCCTTGAAATCGATCAGGTCGAGGTCGGCCTTCGGCGTATCGACGAAACTGACCGTATCCTTCGGCGCGCCCGAACGCTGGCCAACGGCCTCACGGAAACTGTGCATCACCTTTTCCGACAACTTGTCCTTGATGGCGTCCAGTTCGCCCTTATGGAAGGCGACGACGACCTGCTCATAGGTTTCACGCGCCTTTTCGAGGAAATTGATCTCATTGAAATTAACATCGCGCGTTTTCAGGGTTTCCAGATTGGGCATGCGCAGTCCTTCCGGCATCCGTTCGGCGCGCACACCGGCCTCCAGTTCCTCACCCTTAGGCCCCGCCGGCTTTTCTTCCGGGCGGAAACCGGCCTTGCGGCCCAGCACATTATAAAGCTGCAACAGGATCACCACGGCCAGAACGGCAAAAACAATAAGGGCTATCACTTGGGTATTCACGGGAATCTCATTTGCTTTCGAGTCTGTTTTTAGCCGCCAGGACGCATTCGGGACACCTTTCAGGCATCCGGCACAGTAACTATATAGGATAAGTTTAAGGAAACGGAACTCTTCGTTTGATTGCTTAAAATTTTCTTATCTGATAGTCGCATTTCCACACATGTCGGTGCGGCCGCCGCCGACCCCTGACAAAACGAATTACCGGAGCCTGTTTTCATGTCTGACGCCTTAACACCCGAACAACCGCCCGTCCCGCAAATGCAGGTTCTGGCGCAATTCATCCGTGATTTCTCGTTCGAGAATCCCCGCGCGCCCAATTCCCTGCGCATGGATTCGCGCCCGGAAGTCGATCTCGGCGTCGAAATGAGCGCCAAGGGCCGCCCGGACGGCATGTTCGAGGTCGATATCAAGCTGACCGTCAAGGCCTCGACCCCCGAAGGCGCGATGTTCGCCATCGAACTGGTTTATGGCGGCCTGTTCCAGCTTGGCAATATCCCCGAACAGATGATCGAGCCGACCCTGCTGGTCGAATGCCCGCGCTATCTCTTCCCGTTCGCCCGCCGCATCATCGCCGACGCCACCGCCGATGGCGGCTTCACCCCGCCCTTCTTCCTGGAGCCGATCGATTTCGGCGCGCTGTACATGCAGCAAAAGGGCAATATCCAGTCGCAGCAGACGGTCGGGCAGGCCTGATCGGCGGACTTTCTGCATATTTGAAAAGCCCGGTGGTGACGCCGGGCTTTTTGTTTGCTTCGGGTCAGTCCGCCTTGACCGGCCAGAGCGCCTTGTCTTTCAGGTATTTTTTCACGAAGGCCTCATGAGCCTCCGTCTCGGCGGCGGTAATGCGTGAGGTCAGCGGACGCGGACGCGGACCATAGCCGGTATGGTTGGCCCTGGCTTCGGCGCTGGCGCGCGCGCCCACCATTTCCAGATCAAGCCCCCGTTCCTTGCCGCCCAGCAATTCCAGATAGACACTGGCCAGAAGCCGGGCGTCGATCAGGGCGCCGTGCAGATCGCGTTCGGCCAGGGAAATATTGAAGCGCCGGCACAGGGCGTCGAGCGAATTGGCCGCGCCGGGAAATTTCAGCCGCGCCATTTCCAGCGTGTCGATCCACTGGTCATCTGGCGGCGTCGGACGATTGTGACGTTGCAGCTCCATATTGATGAAGCCGCGGTCGAAGGAGGCATTATGGGCGATGATCTTGCGGTCGCCGATGAATTCCATCAGTTCATCGCATATATGGGCGAATTTCGGCTGGCCCCGCACCTTTTCATTGGAAATGCCGTGGACGCGGATGGCGTCGGCCTCGATTTCCCGCTCAGGATCAATATATTTATGAAAAGTCCGGCCCGTCGGCAGCAGATCCTCGATCTCGATGCAGCCGACTTCGATCAGGCGGTGACCTTTCCTGTGGTCAATGCCGGTGGTTTCGGTGTCGAGGACGATTTCCAGTGCCATGATCTCTGTGTGGCTTAAGCCGGGGGGTTTTGTAAAGAGGTCAGTTTTTCGATCAACAACCGCACGGCGTCGCGGCAGTCATCCAGGCTTTTCGAGGTATCGATCATGAAATCCGCGCGCCGGCGCTTTTCCGCGTCCGGCATCTGACGCGCCAGTATGGCCTCGAATTTTGCTTCCGTCATGCCGGCGCGCGCCAGGACACGGGCGGCCTGCACATCGGCCGGCGCGCTGACCAGCAGAACCTTGTCGAGCGAGGCCTCCGCGCCGGTTTCATAGAGCAGGGGAATATCGGCAACGACCAGAGGCGCATCCGCATGATCGGTCAGGAAGCCAAGACGATCATCGACCGTGGCCGGATGGACGATGGCGTTAAGCTTGTCAAAATTCGCCGCTTCGCCTTTCAGCGCCGCCGACAGCTTGACGCGATCGATCATACCGTTCGTCAGGACATCACCGAAGGCCTCAGCCAGTTTCGCCTTGAGCGGGCCGGATTCGGCATAGAGCTTATGCACGGCCAGATCGGCATCCCACACCGGTACGCCCTCGTCGGCGAACATGGCCGCGATGGTCGATTTGCCCATGCCGATGGAGCCGGTCAGGCCGAGCGTGATCATGCCGTTTCCCCAAGGAATTCCAGCGCCAGCCGCCGGATATCGAAATCGGCGCGCGGCTCGGCGCCGTAAAACGCCAAAAAGCTGGGGCGCGCCTGTTCGATCAGCATATTCAGGCCATCGACGGTTTTCAGGCCCTTCTCTTCCGCCGCCCGCAACCAGGCGGTTTTTAACGGCCGATAGGTCATGTCCATGACGGCGGCGTTTTCATCGAGACCATCGAACAGCGGATGGGGTCCGCCGGAAGCGGCATTGATCACGGCGACGGCCCCATCGAAGGCGCGACCCACCTGGGTTAAATCAAAGGCCGTGACGCCGGCCCGGAAGGCGAAGACCAGTTCCTCGGCCCGGGCCAGGGTCCGGTTGATGATGCGCACCTCCGGGCAGCCCTTGTCCAGCAGGGCGGCAATGACCGCGCGTGAAGCCCCGCCTGCGCCCATGATCGCCACCGGCGCCGAGGCGAGGTCGCATTCCGGCGCCTGAAGCTCGAAGGCGCGGATCAGGCCATGGCCATCGGTGGAATCGGCATGAATGTGTCCATCGTCGTCGAAAGTCAGCAGATTCGCCGAACCAGCCTTTTTCGCCGTGTCTGAAATCGTATCGGCAAGCGCCAGGGCCTGGGCCTTGAACGGTGCGGTGATATTCAGGCCCTTGATACCGTTGGAGCGGCAGGAAAGGATCAGACGGTCGAAGCCGTGTTCATCCTTCGGACCGAAAGGGGCATAGACGCCGTTCAGCCCGAGATCGCGCAGCCAGGCGGTATGCAGAAATGGGCTTAAGGAGTGGTGGATCGGCTGGCCGACGACGCCGGCGACCATAGCCGCACCTGTAGGGAGATCGGTCATGCCATCACTACTTTCAGATTACGCAATTGCGCCAGAAGCGGCAGGAGGGGGAGGCCCAGCACGGTGAAATAATCACCACGGATCGCCTCGAACAGGTGAACGCCTTCGCCTTCCAGTTGGTAGCAGCCGACACTGGAGAGGATCTTGTCGCCTGTCTGCGCCAGATAGCTATCGATAAAAGCGTCGGAGAGGGTGCGGACGGTCATTTCTGCGGTTTCGACCTGAGACCAGACGATCAGGCCATTTTCCGCCAGAGCCATGCCGGCATGGAGATAATGGACCTTGCCGCTCATGCGCCTGAGCAGGGCGCGGGCTTCATCGAGATCGTGCGACTTGCTGATCAGGTCTTTTTCCAGTTGCAGCACCTGATCGCCGCCGAGCACTAGGCCGGAATTGCGGCTGGAAACATGCAGCGCCTTGGCTTCGGCCAGTTTCAGCGCCACGGATTTCGGGCTGTGACCGCGCGCCAGGCATTCGTCCTTGATGGCGTCTTCATCGAGATGGGCCGGAATTTTGGTGTGCGAAAGGCCGGCGCCGGTGAGGAGCGCGGAACGGGAAGCGGAAGCGGAAGCGAGGATGAGTTGGGTCATGGGCCTAAGAGGTTAAGTCGCAGGGGTCACAGACCCCTGCACCCCGATACACGATAGCAGATAATTACATAATACTAAAAAGACGGGACGTTTAGGTCCCGTCTTTTTAGTATTAGCTATTAAACGCCGTCGAGTTATGGGGTGCAGGGGTCTGTGACCCCTGCGACTTAAATCCCACCCAATCTCCCCGTCCGCTTCTCATTCAGCAAACTGATAATCGTCGCCGAGGTTTCCTCAATCGAGCGCCGTGTCACATCGATCACCGGCCAGCCCTTTTTCTCGAACAACCGGCGCGCGGCGATGATTTCCTGCCGCACCGCTTCGGTATCCGTATAGGAAGACGGCCGGTCGTCATTCAAAGTCAAAAGCCGGTTCTTGCGGATCGAGATTAGCCGCTCCGGCGAGGCGATCAGGCCGACGATCAGCGGAATATTCATATCGTCCAGTTCCTCCGGCAGGTCGCGCCCCGGCACCAGCGGAATATTGGCCGCCTTGATGCCGCGGTGCGCCAGATAAATACTGGTCGGCGTCTTCGAGGTGCGGCTGACGCCCACCAGTACCACATCGGCATTTTTCACCCGGTCGGCCGCCGCGCCGTCATCATGGGCAATCGCGTAGTTCAGCGCTTCGATGCGCTCAAAATATTCGCTGTCGAGATTGTGCTGCGCACCGACGCGCTTGGAAACCGACGCTCCCAGGTGCCGTGAGAAAGCCACCACCAGCGGATCGAGCACGCCGATCGCCGGTATATCCAGTTCGCGGCAGCGCGCTTCCAGGGCCGTGCGCAATTCCATATCGACCATGGTGTGCAGCACGATGCCCGGAAAACTCTCGATTTCCACAAGCGCCCGCTCCAACTGCTTTTCCGATCGGATCAACACATAGATATGCTCGATCGGCAGAATGCCCTCGAAACGCGCCGCCGCCGCCTTGGCCAGGGCGTTAAGCGTTTCACCGGTCGAATCCGACACCAGATGAACGTGGAAATAGCTGCCGATTTTCAGGGAGGTCGAGGACATGGATAGCCTGTCAAAATAAAACTGTGCGCCGAATCGGGGATAATCCGGCTGGATAAGTCCGGCTTTGGCGTGGACAATCATCCGATAATTCGCAAATGGCCGCAAGGGCGGGGGAAAGCGTGCAAAACCGGCGCTTTTACCCGATGCTTATCGACTCCCAGCCTTTCTGTATGAAATCCTTACGGCGCTCTGTGCGTAAGTTAATTCTTCATTAACCATTCACACAAGCGCGCCAAACCGAATTAAGAAATTTTTAAATATTCCTAAGATTTGGTTAATTATCCAAGCCGTTCACAGGGCTGTTAATGAAACATTAACCATTCTGGAGAGGATGTGAAAAACCGGTGAATCCGGCGAAATCTGCGACACTTTTGCGCACTGTCCACGGCTCTATAACCTTCTACAAACCCTTTTCTTTTTATTTAGATTAGGCCAAAGGAAAGGCCGGTTTCTCACAGGTTGACTCATGGCTCTCGCTCAGGCACCCATACTTCAGGTTCTCAACGGCCAGACGCTGAAAGTCCCGCCGGTATGGTTCATGCGTCAGGCCGGACGCTACCTGCCGGAATACCGTGAGCTTCGCGCCACGACCAAGGGGTTTGTCGATTTCTGCCTGACGCCGGAGAAGGCGGCCGAGGCCACCTTGCAGCCGATCAGGCGCTACGGCTTCGACGCCGCCATCCTGTTTTCGGATATCCTGATGATCCCTCTGGCCCTGGGTCAGGATCTGACCTTTGCCGCGGGCGAGGGGCCGGTACTTGGCGAACTGCCGGCGTTGGAGACCATGCGGGAAAAGGCCGGCACGGCGGGCGAGACCTTAAAAAATGTTGGCGAGACCGTGACCCGCGTGAAAGCCGAACTGACGCCTGAAACGACGCTGATCGGTTTCTGCGGCGGGCCATGGACGGTGATGACCTATATGCTGAACGGCAGACGCGCGCATGATCGCAGTCTCATCAGGGCCTTCGTTTATGATGATTATCAAAAGGTGCTCGATCTCATCGATATCGTCATCGAAGCCTCGGCCCAGTATCTGAAGATGCAGGCCGATAACGGCGCGCAGGTGCTGAAGATCTTCGAGAGCTGGGCGGAGGGTTTTCCGGACCCTTATTTCGACAGCCTGATCATCCAGCCGCATATCCGGCTGATCAATCGGGTGCGGGAGCTGGGCGTCACCCTGCCGATCATCGGTTTTCCGCGCGGGGCCGAAGCGCGCTGCCATGACTATGCCGATCAGGCGCCGGTGCAGGCCATGGGGCTTGGCACGGCAACGCCGATGACGCTGGGCGCGGCATTGCAGAAAAAAGTACCGATCCAGGGCGCGCTCGATCCGGTAGCCCTGCGGTCGGGCGGCAAGGCGTTGGATGAAGCGATCGATCTGATCCTTGAAAGCTGGGGGCATGGACCCTTGATCTTCAATCTGGGCCACGGCATCTTCCCGGATACGCCGATGGCTCATGTCGAGCAGGCCCTCAAGCGGATCAGAGCCTGATGAAGCGCGTAGCGATAGTGTTGTTCAATCTCGGCGGGCCGAAAGAGCCTGAAGACGTGCAGGGGTTTCTCTATAATCTCTTTGCTGACAAGAATATCATCAATCTGCCGTTCGGACTCCGCCAGGGCGTGGCTTCGCTGATCTCCAGCCGGCGCGCGCCGCTGGCCAGAAAAAACTACGCCTATATGGGCGGGGGTTCGCCAATTTTGAAGGAAACACAAGCGCAAGCCGAGGCGCTGGAAACCTATATCGCCGCCAATACCAGGGGCATCGAGGCGAAGGTCTTTATCGGGATGCGCTACTGGCATCCGTTTGTTGAAGAGGCGGTGCAGGAGATTGACGCCTACGCGCCGGACGAGATCGTGCTCCTGCCGCTCTATCCGCAATTCTCTTCGACGACCACCCTGTCGTCCTTTCAGGCCTTCGATAAGGTTTACAGGGGCAAGGCCAGGGTCACGCGCGTCTGTTGCTATTCGGACAATGCCTATTTCATCAAGGCGCATGTCGATGCCATTGCGGCGAAGATAGCCAGCCTGAAGCAGCCGGGGCATTACCGTCTGCTGTTTTCCGCGCATGGCCTGCCGGAAAGCATCATCGCGCGCGGCGATCCCTACCAGGCACAGGTTGAGAGTTGCGTGGCGAAAATCATGGCCGGCCTGGGCAATCCGATCGAACACAGTATTTGCTATCAAAGCCGGGTCGGGCCGATGAAATGGATCGGGCCGTCTACCGAGGCCAGCCTTCGCAAGGCCGGCGCCGATGGCAAGTCGGTCATCCTTGTGCCGATCGCCTTTGTCTCCGAGCATATCGAGACTTTGGTGGAACTGGATATAGAATACGCCCATCTGGCGTCGTCATCCGGGGTGAAGGATTATATCCGGCTGCCGGCCCTGGGCGTCGATCCGGCCTATATCAAGGCGCTGAATGACGAGGTGCTGAAAGCGCTGGGATCGAAGACGCGGGTGATCGGCGACCATGATTGCGCCGGATGTCACAGTTTTTGTCCCAAAAGGCCGAAAGAAAGGAATACCGCATGAATTGGTATGATCTGCTCAGGGGGCTGCATATTCTGGCGGTGATCGCCTGGATGGCCGGGCTTTTGTATCTGCCGCGCCTGTTTATCTACCATATCAAAAACGCCGAAGTGACAGCGGTCACCGATGTCTTCAGGGTGATGGAGCGCAATCTGCTGCGTCTGATCATGAACCCGGCGATGATCGCGGTCTGGCTGTTCGGGACGTGCCTGATCGTTTATCACGTCCGGTTCATGGAAGGCTGGAAGTTCTTCTGGGAGCCGTGGTTTGTGGTCAAGGAACTGGGGATTGTCGGGGTGACGGTCTATCACCATTTCCTGGCGGTACGTTTCAAGAAGCTGCAACGCGGTGAGCCGATCGGCACGGAAAGCTTTTGGCGTAAGATGAATGAGGTGCCGTTTGTGCTGGCCATTATCATGGTCCTGGCGGTGACCTTGCAGTTCTGGTCAATTTGATCATATGGGGTGTGGGGCCTGTGGCCCCATGCCTTCCCTGTTCTTTCTTTTCCTCCGCCTTTTAGGCGGAGGAAAAGAAAGAATAAGAGCAGATGTGGGGTCACGGACCCCACACCCCATAAGGATTAACTTGACGATTGGCCGCGTTGGTGTAGTTATCGCAGCCGACCAAAGCTGCGCCCAGCAGCCGTCCTGATGGCGCCATGTTCTGTGGAATTGCCACTTCATTTGAAATTTATAAGTCTTTTCAAGCGTTTAAGCTAAAGGGACTGGGGATATGACCACAATTGTTCAGGGCTGGAAAAGCCCCGGCAAGCCTGTGCGTCTATCCGGACTTACCAAAGAGATTACCAATGACCGACGAAACTGAAACACCAGAGCCTGAAATCCAAACCGATATGCAGAGCGAAGACAACCTGACCGACGATACGCTCGACGCCGATCTGGAAACGGACGAAGGCGAGGAGGAAGAAGTCGAAGGCTCTATGGCCGGCCAGAAAATGTCCCTCCAGACCCTGAAGGACAAATCGCCGACCGACCTTTTGACCTTCGCCGAATCCCTGGGCGTTGAAAATGCCAGCAACATGCGCAAGCAGGACATGCTGTTCGCCGTGCTGAAGGCGCTGGCGGAAGAAGGCGTCGAAATCACCGGTTCCGGCGTGATGGAAGTGTTGCAGGACGGCTTCGGTTTCCTGCGCTCGCCGGAAGCCAACTACCTGCCTGGCCCGGACGATATCTATGTGTCGCCTCAGCAGATTCGCCGTCATGGTCTGCGCACCGGCGATACGGTCGAAGGCCCGATCCGGTCACCGCGCGAAGGCGAGCGCTATTTCGCCCTGCTGAAAATCCAGACCATCAATTTTGAGGATCCGGAAAATATCCGCCACAAGGTTCACTTCGATAACCTGACGCCGCTCTACCCTGACCAGCGTCTTTGGATGGAAATCGAAGACCCGACCCTGAAGGATCGCTCCGGCCGCATCATCGATATCGTGGCACCGCTCGGCAAGGGCCAGCGCTGCCTGATCGTCGCCCCGCCGCGCGTCGGTAAAACGGTGATGCTGCAAAATATCGCCAAGTCGGTGGCCGCCAATCATCCGGATTGCTACCTGATCGTCCTGCTGATCGACGAACGCCCGGAAGAAGTGACCGACATGCAGCGCACTGTGCGCGGCGAAGTCATCTCCTCGACTTTTGACGAACCGGCCACCCGCCACGTTCAGGTTGCTGAAATGGTCATCGAAAAGGCCAAGCGCCTGGTCGAGCACAAGCGTGATGTCGTCATCCTGCTCGATTCGATCACCCGTCTTGGCCGCGCCTACAACACTGTCGTGCCGTCATCGGGCAAGGTGCTGACTGGCGGTGTGGACGCCAACGCCCTGCAACGCCCGAAACGTTTCTTCGGCGCTGCGCGGAATATCGAGGAAGGCGGTTCGCTGACCATCATCGCCACTGCCCTGATCGATACCGGTTCGCGCATGGATGAAGTCATCTTTGAAGAGTTCAAGGGCACCGGCAATTCCGAAATCGTGCTCGACCGCAAGGTCGCCGACAAGCGTGTCTTCCCGGCGATGGATGTGCTCAAGTCCGGCACCCGTAAGGAAGAATTGCTCACCGACAAGTCGAACCTGCAAAAGACCTATGTCCTGCGCCGTATCCTCAACCCGATGGGCGCGCAGGATGCGATCGAGTTCCTGTCGGATAAGCTGCGCCAGACAAAGAACAATGCCGAATTCTTCCAATCCATGAATACTTAATCGCCCCTATCTATTCTAGCTCTTGCCAACCCGATATGAGAGGATCATATCGGGTTGGTTCGTTTAGGAGATCATTATGAAGGTCACGATCAATGTCGAATGTACACCGGAAGAGGCGCGGACCTTTCTCGGCCTGCCCGATGTTCAGCCATTGAACGACTATATGATGAACGCCATGCAGGAACGCCTGGCGCAGAACATCAACTCGATGCAGCCGGAAGAAATGCTGAAAAACTGGTCAAGCCTGGGTGTTACGGCGCAGGATCAGTTCTTCAAACTGATGCAGTCGGCGGCGCAGGCCAGCCTCAAACCTTTCGGAACTGGTAAGTAATTAAGGAAGTGTTTCACGTGAAACACACGATTTTCGCTCTGGCGTCCGCGCAGGGCCGGGCAGGGGTGTCGATCATTCGTCTCTCCGGCGACAAGGCGCTTTGGGCGGCTCAACAACTCACGTCTAAAAATCTGACACCGCGAATGGCGACCTATACGCCGCTGATCTGGCAGGGTGAACTTATCGATGAAGCGGTGGTGGTCTGGTTCAAAGCGCCAAACAGTTTTACCGGCGAAGATTGCGTCGAACTGCACGTTCATGGCTCAAAGGCCATTCTGGACCGCCTCTATCTCATCCTGACCGAACTGGGTTTGCAACTGGCCGCGCCGGGTGAATTTTCGCGGCGCGCCCTCGAACACGGCAAACTGGACCTGACCCAGGCCGAGGCGATTGCCGATCTGGTCGATGCCGAATCCGAGGCGCAAAGGCGGCAAGCCCTGACTCAACTCGGCGGTGGGCTGAAACAGCAGTATGAAGCCTGGCGCACGGACCTGATCGACATTCTGGCGCGGTTGGAGGTCTATATCGATTTTCCGGATGAAGACCTGCCGGCGGAACTGACCGGCGCTATTCTGGGCCGTATCCGCGCTCTGGAAAGCGAACTTGATGCCGCCATTGCCGATTCCCATCGCGGCCGGCAAATCCGCGAAGGGTATCGTATTGTCATTCTCGGTGAACCGAATGCCGGCAAATCCAGCCTGTTCAACGCGCTGCTGAAAGCTGAAGCGGCGATTGTCACGCCAATCGCCGGCACGACACGCGATATTATCGAAGCGCAGCTACGGATCGGCCCCTATTCCGTGCTGCTCTATGATACAGCGGGCCTGCGCGAAACCGATGAGATGGTTGAAGCGGAGGGTATCCGCCGGGCGCGCGCCAAGGCCGATCAGGCCGATTTACGCATCTGGGTCATCGACTCGACCGCGCCGGCGCTGCCTGAGGATTTTCGTGACGGCGATTTGATGGTGTTCAACAAGATCGATGAGGCGGGGAAAACGGAACGGAAGGCCGTGAGCGCCTTGCGTGTTTCACGTGAAACATCGGTCTTCGCCGTAAGCGTGGCCCTGGATGAAGGCATGGCTGAACTGGTCGCCGCCATCGAACAGATTGTCAGTGCGCAGCTTTCGGTCCAGACCTTCCCGGCGGCTACGCGCCTGCGCCATATCGAGCGTCTGACCGAGGCGCGGGATCAACTGGCCGTGGCGTCCCGCTCCAATCTGGCCGTGCCGGAACTTTCCGCCGAAAATATCCGTTCGGCGGTCAATAGTTTCGAGGCCTTGTTTGGCCGTTATGATGTCGAAGGCGTTCTGGATGTCATCTTTTCCAGCTTCTGCATTGGCAAATAGAATCGACCCGCGCGGCCGTATCTGTTATAGCCGCGTCTTCCTTTCCGAAAGCCTGAGTCATGTCTGAACCCAAGACCTTATGGGATGTTATTGTCGTTGGCGGTGGTCATGCCGGCTGCGAGGCCGCGACCGCTTCCGCGCGTATGGGCGCGAAGACGCTTCTGCTGACCCATCGTAAGGAAACGCTTGGTGAAATGTCGTGCAATCCGGCTATTGGCGGCTTGGGCAAGGGGCATCTGGTGCGCGAGATCGACGCGCTCGATGGTATTATGGGGCGCATGGCCGATATCGGCGGAATGCAGTTCAAGGTGCTGAACAAGTCCAAGGGGCCGGCGGTCCGCGGTCCGCGTGCGCAGATCGATCGCAAGCTTTATCGTGAAGCCGTTCAGGCGGAACTGTTCCGGACGCCCAACCTGACCATTATCGAGGCGGCGGTCGAAGACCTGATCCTTGAAAAGGGGGTGGTGACGGGCGCCATTGATGCGGCTGGCCTGGCCTATCTGGCGAAGGCCGTGGTCCTGACGACGGGCACTTTTCTGCGCGGTGTGATCCACATCGGCGAAAAGCGCATGGCGGCCGGTCGCTGGGGTGATGCGCCCGCCAATGGCCTGGGGCAGCGGCTTTACGACCTGAAGCTCGATATGGGCCGTTTGAAGACCGGCACACCGGCGCGTCTCGACGGCAAAACCATCCATTGGGACCGTTTGGAACAGCAACTGGGTGATGATCCGATCCAGCCGTTTTCCATGCTGACACCGGCCATAGAGCGCGCGCAGATCGCTTGCGGCATCACCTATACCAACGAAAAGACCCACCAGATCATTGCCGGCCGCCTGATGGAATCGGCGGTTTATGGTGGGCATCTGTCGGGCCGCGGACCGCGTTATTGCCCGTCGATCGAGGACAAGGTGGTCAGATTCGCCGACAGGACATCGCACCAGATTTTCCTGGAGCCGGAAGGTTATGACGACGATACGGTCTATCCCAATGGTATCTCGACCAGCGTTTCCGAGGAAACGCAGGAAGCCTTTATCCGCACCATTGTGGGTCTGGAAGATGTGGTGATCAAGCGTTACGCCTATGCCATCGAATATGATTATGTCGATCCGCGTGAGCTGCATCCCACGCTGGAACTGAAATCCCTGCCGGGGCTGTTTCTCGCCGGCCAGATCAACGGCACGACCGGCTATGAAGAGGCGGGCGCCCAAGGGCTGATGGCCGGCATCAATGCGGCGGCGCGGGCGGGGGGCCATGCGCCCACCATTCTTGGCCGTGATGAAGCCTATATCGGCGTCATGATCGATGACCTGGTAACGCGCGGGGTGACGGAACCCTACCGTATGTTTACTTCACGGGCCGAATTCCGCCTGAGCCTGCGCGCCGATAATGCCGATCAGCGCCTGACCGATAAGGGTCTGTCTATTGGCGTGGTCGGTGAAACCCGCAAAACCGCCTGGCTGGAAAAGAAAACGGCGCTGGAGGCCATCCGCACACGCGCGGCGGAACTGATCGTCACACCCAAGGAAGCCCTGGCCCAAGGTATTCAGGTCAATGGCGACGGTCAGCGCCGGAATGTCACGCAGCTTATGGCTTACGACTCCTGTAATCGTGATCGGCTTGAAACCTTGTGGCCGGAAATCGCGCAATGGCCTGACGCCCTTTATGAGCAGATCGAGATCGACGCCCTTTATGCCGGTTACATGCCGCGTCAGAAGGCGGAAATCGAGAGCTTCCGCAAGGATGAAAATCTGGTCCTGCCGGAAGATATCGATTACCTGTCGATCCTGGGCCTGTCGAATGAGGCGCGTGAAAAGCTGAACCGTATTCGCCCGCAGACCCTTGGTCAGGCGGGCCGAATCGAAGGCATGACTCAAGGCGCCCTGACCACGCTTCTCTTCTATGTCCGCAATCAGGCCAAGCTGACAGCATGACCCATATGACCCCGGACGAGATGTCCGCCAGACTGGTGTTTCACGTGAAACACGAGGCGATTGCCGATCTGCAAAGATTTCACGAAATACTGGCGGCGCAGAACGAGGTGATGAACCTGGTCGGCCCGGCGACCCTTCCGGATTACTGGTCGCGCCATGTGCTGGACAGCGCGCAGTTGCTCGATCACCGGCCGGACGCCCGCACCTGGGCCGATTTGGGGGCGGGGGCGGGTTTTCCCGGCCTCATCCTCAGCATCCTGCTCAAGCATTCCGACGGCGCGCCGCCACATGTCCATCTGGTCGAATCCCTCACCAAGCGCTGCCGCTTTTTGCAGGCCGTCGTTGACGATCTTGCCCTGCCGGCGACGGTGATCAATGACCGTGCCGAAAATGTCTGCCTCAGGGTCGATGTCGTCACCGCCCGCGCCGTCGCCCCGATGAACAAGCTGCTTGGCTTCGCCGAAGGCTTTATCCACAAAGGCGCCGACGCTTGGTTTTTAAAAGGGGAAAACGTGGAAAGTGAACTGGCCGACGCTGGAAAAGTATGGAAATTTGACGTAGAACAGTTCGAGTCCCTGAGCGATCCACGCGGTCGCGTCATCCATATCCGGAGGCTGCGGCGTGGCCGATAAAAGCTTTACAGGCGAAAAGAAAGTACGTGTTCTGGCTATCGCCAATCAAAAAGGCGGGGTTGGCAAGACGACGACGGCCATTAATCTGGGTACCGCCCTGGCGGCTATCGGCCAGCGTGTTCTGCTGATCGACCTTGACCCGCAAGGCAATGCCTCGACGGGGCTTGGCGTACCTAAAAAGCAGCGTGAAAACTCGCTTTATGACGTGATTGTCGATCGCCGTCCGATTGGTGATACGGCTGTTAGTACGGCTGTGCCGGGCCTGTGGCTGCTGCCGTCCGATCCCGATCTCTCAGGCGTGGAAATCGAACTGGGCCAGGCCGAGCGCCGGTCCTATCGGCTGCGTGATGCGCTGGATGGCCTGGACCAGAATAAGCCGCCCTATGACTATATCCTCATCGATTGTCCGCCGTCGCTGAACCTGCTGACGGTCAATTCGATGAGCGCGGCCGATGCCGTTCTGGTGCCGCTGCAATGCGAATTCTTCGCGCTGGAGGGCCTGAGCCAGTTGATGCGCACCATCGACCTGGTGCGCGGCAGCCTGAATCCGAAACTGAGCCTGCAAGGTATTGTCCTGACCATGTTCGACAAGCGCAACGCCCTGTCCGGTCATGTCGAGCGTGATGTCCGCTCGCACTTCGGCCAACTGGTCTATGATACGGTCATACCGCGCAATGTGCGGGTATCCGAAGCGCCGTCCTTCGGTAAGCCGGCCCTGATCTACGATATGAAATGTTCCGGCAGCCAGGCCTATATCAAGCTCGCCAAGGAACTGGTGACGCGTGAACGCAAGCGCCGCAAGGAAGCGGATAAGATTCCGGCCAAAGTACCTGCCTGAGAGAAGATAAGATAAATGTCTGAAAAGAATAGAGGTTTGGGGCGCGGCCTGTCGGCATTGCTCGGTGATCAGGATACCAATAGCCCAAGAACCGGTGCGGAAGCCGCCGAAGCCCGCGCGGCTGAACCGGCACGAGGCCTTGAACAACCGATCGAATTGCTGGTGCGCAATCCCGATCAGCCGCGCCGGATATTTGTGGAAGCCGATATCGAGGAACTGGCGGCGTCGATCCGCGAGAAGGGGGTCTTGCAGCCGATTCTGGTCCGCCCCGCGCCCGGTCAGGCCGGGCATTACCAGATCGTTGCCGGCGAACGCCGCTGGCGCGCCGCGCAAAAAGCCGGTCTGCATACCATGCCGGTGATCATCCGTGACTTGGATGATCTTGATGTCATGGAAATCGGCATTATCGAAAACGTCCAGCGCGCCGACCTGAACCCGATCGAAGAAGCGCGCGGCTACAAGGTCTTGCAGGACCGTTTCGGCCGCACGCAAGATGCCCTGGCCCAGGTGGTCGGCAAGTCCCGTCCGCATATCGCCAACACGCTCCGCCTGCTGGCGCTGCCGGAAGGCGTTCAGGATCATGTCCTGCATGGACGCCTGTCCGCCGGTCACGCGCGGGCGCTGATCACCTCTGAAAATGCCGATGCACTCGCCGAAGAGGTTATGGCCAAGGGCCTGTCCGTGCGCCAGACCGAGGCCTTGGTGCGTGAGGAACAATCCGGCCCGAAAGCACCCGCGGCGCCCAGAGCCAAGCCGCAGCAAAATGCCGACACCTTGTCGCTCGAACAGGATTTGCAGGAAGCCCTGGGCCTCAATGTGAAGCTGGATGATCGCGGCGGCAGGGGCGAGTTGCGTCTGAGCTATGCCAGCCTCGAACAGCTCGACGAGCTGTGTCGTAAGCTCATGAAATAATTGATTATTTTCAGAGAACGGCGTCTCACGCGAATTTGGCGCGAAAAGCCGGCCTCAGGGACGCTCCGGTGCGGCTGAGAGGCCCTGATTTCGCACCACAAACCCACCTTTGAGCCAGGCTACGGCTTCCGCCGGATCACCGCACCGGCCTTCCGCCACTTGTCTCCGGCGGCGGACATCAGGCGCCCGCCCTGGCCGCCCGTCCGGCGATTTGCAGATAGAGCCGCTCGGCGATCAGAAGGTCCGGCATGCCGGTCGATTTGCATTGCTTGTCGGCGTCGATCAGATCACGCGCCAGGGCGTCGAGCGCCGGAAAATTCCATGTCCGCGCCTGCCGCAGCATGTCGTCTTCGTCCTTCCAGAAGACGCCGGCATTGCGCGCCGCCTCCTTGGTGCCGAGGCCTTTTTCCAGATAACTCTTGAGCAATTTCAGCTTGTTATATTGCAGGCTCAGGGCGCGCATGGCGTCGGCGCCGCCTTCTCCCTCGGCAAAGGCGCGGCGCAGACCGGCCTGGGCCTGTTTCATGCGGCCGCCGAAAGCATCCGATGCCGCCTTGAAGAGCGAGGCTTCCGGCTCGACGCCCAGGAATTCCTGAAGCTCGACCTCGTTCAGCGTCTTGTGCGAACCGGGACCGATGAACAGGATCAGCCGCTCGATTTCCTGCCGGGCGATGCCGCGTTCCTTGGGCAGGCGCTGGGCGAAGATATCCATGGCGGCATTGCTGAGGGAAACGCCATCCGCCGCCAGGCTCTCACGCGCCATGCGCACGACATCGCCGGTCTCGTCCTCATAGCAGGCGATGCTGACCAGGTTCTTATCGGAATCGGCCAACCGGCGCAGTGTGGAATCGCCTCCCAGACCACCGGCCTCGATAATGATGAAGGCATCCTTGTTGAAATCGCCGGCGGCATGGGCTTTCAGGGTGGCGGCCACAGCCTTGTCCAGGGCGGCTTTTTCCGAGAAAAACTTCAGCCGGATCAAGCGCTTGCCGCCCATCAGTGACAAGGATTGAAGTTCGCCTTCAAGCAGCCCGCCGTCGCTTTCCACATCTGTATCGGTCAGCAGCGACACATTGAACGGATCGGTGATATCCGGAACGATCTTTTTCGCCAGCACCGTGCAGCGTTCGATCACCTGGCTGCGATCCCTGCCATAGATCAAGGCCCCGGCCACATGGGCCGGCGGCTTATTGAAAAAGGCGTCTATCTCGGCGCGCTTACTCAGTTTCATTGGCTGGAAGAGGCGTCTTCCGCATAGGCGGAAATCTCGGCATCGGCGGCGGCGGCATTGGCTTTCGTGGCGGAAGGCAGCAGATCGCCGTGGAAATAAAGCGCCAGATCGCGCTGAATCTGGCCGGAAATGGCGGTGGCGATGCGTTGCTGCCCATTCTGCTGCGATATCACGCCGGTGAAAGGCGATTTCGAAGTATCATAGGTGACGGTTTCGCTGAACCGGTTGGTGTAAAGCACCTTGCCTGTGGCTGTATCCTTAAGGGTATAGACGACATTCGCGGTGATTTCGGAACGCGTCGAGGTGTCATCCACCTTGTAACCGACGCTGTAATGCCGTTCCTTCATACCGATGGTCAGCAGGAAGGCCTTGGATGAAGCTTCATCGCTGCCCAGGCCGTTGCGCAGGTCCTGCTCAAGGAAATAACCGGTGCGGGTCTGTGGCACCTCGATCGCCACCTGCGACAGGTTGGCGACGCTTACCCGCGAATAAAGCGGCGTGAAGCCACAGCCGGCCAGGCTTATGGCAGACAGGCCGATGACCGTGCAGACGGCGAGCACGCCAAAAACTTTACCCCCGAAAGCTTTATCCATTAGGTTTATCCCACCACGAAGTTGAGAATCCGGTTCGGCACGATGATGATCTTGCGGATGGATACACCGTCAAGATGACGCTTAACCCCTTCGTCCGCAAGCGCCATCTCGCGGATCTGCTCTTCCGAAGCGCCGACCGGGATCGAAATCTCGCCGCGTTTCTTGCCATTGACCTGAACCGGCAGGATGTAGGCGTCATCCTGGGCCAGGGCGGGGTCGAATTTCGGCCAGGCGGCATTGGCGATCAGGCCGTCATGACCCAGGCGCGTCCAGCATTCTTCGGCCAGGTGCGGGGTCACTGGCGCGATCAGTCCGGCCAGCAGGGTCAGGGCCTCGCGGCGTGCCCTGGAGCCGGTCTTTGCGATATCGGCATTGCGGATGGTGGTGACGAATTCATACAGTTTGGCGATGGCGGCATTGAAGCGGAAGCCCTCGAAACCTTCGGTGACGAATTTGACGGCCTTGTGCGCGGCTTTCAGCAGGTCGGCGGCGGCGGTTTCATCCGTGCAGGCGATTTCGTTTTCCGGCAGGCTGTCGAACTGATCCCAGACGCGATGGGTGAAGCGCCACGAGCCTTCGACGCCGGAAGTTGACCACTGGACATCGCGTTCGGGGGGTGAGTCGGAAAGAACAAAAAGGCGCGCCGAATCAACGCCATAGGTGTTGAAAATATCTTCCGGCGCCACGGTGTTCTTTTTCGATTTCGACATCTTTTCGATATCGCCGATCGAGAGGGTTTCTCCGGTGGAGATTTGCACAGCCTTGCGATTACCGCCCTCGCTGGAGACCTCGACATCGGCCGGTTCGATCCACTGACCGGCAGCGTTCTTGTAGGTCTCGTGCGTCAGCATACCTTGGGTAAAGAGACCGGCGAACGGCTCCTTGACCTCCAGATAACCACAATGGTTCAAAGCGCGCGTAATGAAGCGGGCATAGAGCAGGTGGAGGACGGCGTGTTCGATGCCGCCGATATACTGATCGACCGGCAGCCAGTAATCGGCGGCTTGCTTATTGATCGGCGTCGGTGATTTCGGATCGGTGAAGCGGGCGAAATACCACGAGGAATCGACGAAGGTGTCGAGCGTGTCGGTTTCGCGGGTGGCGGCCTTGCCGCAGCGCGGGCATGTGGTGTGCTTCCAGGTCGGGTGACGCTCCAGCGGATTGCCGGGAATATCGAAGGTGACATCTTCCGGCAGCACCACCGGCAACTGGTCGTCAGGCACCGGCACCACGCCGCAATCGGCGCAATGGACGACCGGGATCGGACACCCCCAGTAGCGCTGGCGCGACACGCCCCAGTCACGCAGGCGGAAGACGGTCGCGCCTTCGCCGAGGCCCATCTGCTCGATTTTCCCGATTGCCGCATCCTTGGCGGCTTCGATTTCCAGACCATCGAGGAAAGACGAATGGAAGATCGCGCCGGGGCCGGTATAGGCCTCGTTGCCGACTTTGAATTCCTCCGGATCAGCGCCTTGCGGCAGGACCACTTCGGTGACGGACAGGCCGTATTTGCGGGCGAAATCGAGGTCGCGCTGGTCATGCGCCGGGCAGCCGAAGATCGCGCCGGTGCCGTAATCCATCAGCACGAAATTGGCGACCCAGACATCGAGCGTATCGCCGGGTTTGAAGGGATGCCTGACCTTGATGCCGGTATTGAAGCCCTGCTTCTCGCCCGTATCGATCTCGGCCTGCGTGGTGCCGCCCTTGGCGATGGACTTGATGAAGGCGGCCAGTTCGGGGTCGGCCGCGGCGGCTTGCTGCGCCAGCGGATGGTCGGCGGCGATGGCGATGAACGACGCACCGAACAGGGTATCCGGGCGCGTGGTATAGACCTCCACGCCGGCATTTTTTGTTGCGCCACCGCTCGACTGCTTGAGCGCGATGTCATCCGCGAATGGGAAGGTCATTTTCAGGCCGCGCGACTTGCCGATCCAGTTGGATTGCATCAGGCGGACCTTTTCCGGCCAGCGTTCCAGTTCGGTCAGGCCCTCGATCAGGTCATCGGCGAAGCGGGTGATGCGCATGAACCACTGGGTCAGCTTCTTTTTTTCGACCACAGCGCCGGAGCGCCAGCCCTTGCCGTCGATGACCTGCTCATTAGCCAGCACGGTCATATCCACCGGATCCCAGTTGACCTGGCTTTCACGGCGATAGACGAGATCGTTCTTCAGCAGGGCGTTGAACCATTTCTGTTGCTGGCCGTAATAGGCCGGATCGCAGGTGGCGAATTCGCGCGACCAGTCGATCGACAGGCCCAGGCGCTTCAGTTCGCCGCGCATATTGGCGATGTTGTCGTAGGTCCAGCCGCGCGGATGAATCTTGCGCTCCATGGCGGCATTTTCCGCCGGCATGCCGAAGGCGTCCCAGCCCATCGGATGCAGAACATTGAAACCGCGCGCCCGCTTGAAACGGGCCACCAGGTCGCCCATGGCGTAGTTGCGCACATGGCCCATATGGATGCGGCCGGAGGGGTAGGGGAACATCTCCAGCACATAGTATTTGGGCTTACCGGCGTCCTGTCGGGTCAGGAATACATTGGCGTCGTCCCAGCGCTGCAACTGGCGGGGTTCGGTCTCTTTGGGATTGTAACGGGCCATAAATCTTTATGCGGGATGTGCAAAAACGGAGGATGGCTGCTTATAAGGCGCGTTGCCCTGTAAACCAATAAAAAAAGCCGTTGCGGTTACCCACAACGGCTTTTTCAAGGTTGGCGTGTTGCCTAATTCTTGACGTTAGACAGGCGCAACTCACGCGCCCGCGTCAGGATGGCGTTCTCGATATCGAGCTGGGTCTGCTGCGACACATCGGCGGGCACCCAGCGGTCGCCGGCGCGGACCTGCTTCTGAATCGAGACATTCAGCGCATCGGCGCGCAAACGCGAATCCAGGATGAAGATGGTGACCTTGAACTGCTCGTCCGGGGTCTGCGGATTGGCGTACCAGTCGGTGATGATCACGCCGCCCCAGGGATCGGCCGAGGTGAGCGGCATGAAGGAGATGGTGTCGAGCGATGCGCGCCACAGATAGGCGTTGACGCCGATGCCGGCCTGATCGGCATTGGCGGATTCCTTCTTGCCGCCGCCGAACAGATTGCCGAGGCTGAACTTGTCGTCCTCGGAGGGCGCGGTGGTGTTGGCGGAGGCCGTGGCGCCGTCCTTGCTGCCGAGGCTGGCGCAGGCGCTGAAGGACAGGCAAAGGCTCAAAGCAGCGAGAGCCAGGCCGAAACGCTTCGGGGCCGATTTCCGCATAGTCGTCATAGACTGATCACTCCGCATGATTGAATTCGCGCGGCCCGTAAACAGCCGGAATTCCTAGAATTTATTGGCCCCAATTGCCGGTTCTGGCCCGGCGACCCGGCCCTCTATAGCATGGAGGCCCAGGGGTATGACAAGGGGTAGCATCACAAGTTTGTTAACTCTACAGCAAATAAGGGCGGATGTGGGGCAAAGAGAAAAAGCTTCTTCGTCCTTTGCGTCAGGACTGCAACATCATGATGCGCGTTGGAAAACGGCACGCCTGGAATGGCGACAAGTCACTGATCGCGGTCAATATTGTTCATGCGGCGTTTACCATCCGTGGCGGATTCAACACATCTGTCAGGGGAATATCGCCGGAAAGCTCTTTTCGCGTGATATCAAATTGACCGGTCAGACAATTCGTCATATCTCAATTTGGTCACAGCTTTGTCAAAATGGCTGCGTAAAACAATAAACTGGTATCCGGTGGCTGTTCAGATAAGGCTCCCTCAGGGGCCGACTCAGGAAATAATCCGGATTTCGGGCTGTAGAATAAAGAAGATGAAACCTGTCGTATCCATGGCTGTATCCGTGATGATTCTGGCGTTGGCCGGAAGCAGCACTTTCGCCATGGCGCAAACCAAGACCGTGCGTCCGCTATCGACCGTCGAGAATATCGCCGGCCTGACGCCGCTGGTCCAGCCGGCCGGTGAAAGCTTCATCAGCGACGATACGACCGGCTTTTCCAAGCCGCAATCGAAGGTCTACCAGTTCAATCTCGATGGCAAATGGGGCGTCAAGTTCGATGTCAACCAGCCGGAATCCAAGGCGCCCGGTTCAAACGATATCGACGCCGGCGCCTTTTACAAGCTGACGCCTTCCCTGCGCGTCGGCGGCACGCTCGGCTTCGGTGAAAAATCCGATCCGATGAAGCCGGAACCGGCCCGCAGCGCCGCCCAGGGCGACAAGAAGCAGCCGCGCGTTCGTCTGGAAACGACTTTCCGTTTCTAAATTTTCTAAATTTTGCCGTTTCTAAAGTTTGAAAGCGTCAACCGCGCCGATTCCGGCCAGGCCGCTGTCTCTTAGCGACAGGATATTGTCGCAGCCGATCCCCCCCAGACCCAAAACCGGCAGGCTCGACAGGTCCGTCATCTCACGCGCCCCCTTGACGCCAAGGGTTTCCACGCCTTGCGCCGACGCACTATGGCTGGCGAAGACCGGAGAGATGAACACCGCCGACAGACCCGTATCCTGATCCAGGGCGCGCAGGGTTTCGGCGTCATGACAGGCGGCGGTCAGGATAAGGTCCGGGTGTGCGATGCGCAGACCAGCCGCGCGGCCGATGCTCGCCTGGCGCAGGTGGACGCCATCGGCCTCGATCTCCAGCGCCAGGGTGTGGTCCTCCCCAATCAGCAGGGTCAGGCCGTTGTCACGGGTGATCCTGCGCAGCAACTGCGCGCGTTGCACGGCATGGCCTTCGCCGAAATGCCGGTAGATGACGCCGCAGCCTTCGGGCATGTGAATGGCGATATCCTCGGGGTGCGGCGTGCGCTTCGGATCGGTGAAGAAGAACAGCGGCGGCAATTGGGCCTTCAACGGTGATTGCGCTTGCGCTATATCCCGTGCCTTGTCGAGCAGATACTGAAAGCGGGTCTTGTATGTCATCACCGGATACCCAGTCGGGAACGGCCTATTCTAGGCTGATGGGCCAGATGCACAAGGCCCTAAAGGCGGCGGGCCGTGCGCCGGATTCGGCCTATCTGACCGCGGTTTCCAAAAACCAGCCGTGGGAAGCGATTGCGCCGGTGCTTGCGGCGGGGCAGCGGCGCTTCGGTGAGAACCGGGTGCAGGAGGCGATGGCGCGCTGGGATGGCAAGCGCGCGGAATATCCGGGCCTCGAACTGCGGCTGATCGGGCCTTTGCAAAGCAACAAAACGGCGGAAGCCGTGGCTTTTTTCGATGTGATCGAAAGCATCGACCGCGACAAGATCGCCCGCGCCATAGCCGATGAAATACAGAAACAGGGCAAGACGCCGGTGTTGTATGTTCAGGTCAATATCGGCGAGGAAGACCAGAAATCGGGCGTCCTGCCGGCGGAAACGGACGCTTTTCTGGCCGCCTGCAAGGGTTACGGCCTGAATATCGCCGGGCTGATGTGCATTCCGCCGGTCGAAGGGCCGCGCGGGCCTTATTTCGCCCTGCTGAAAAAGATCGCCGACCGTAACGGTATCACGCATCTCAGCATGGGTATGAGCGACGATTTCGAGACGGCGCTGGTCTTTGGCGCGACGGAAATCCGTGTCGGCTCGGCGCTGTTCGGCGACAGATAATTACATCTTCATATCGCCGTGGTCCATGCCGCCGGAAACGCCGGCCCTGGCCAGGGGCGTATTGGATACCGGCATCGGCAGGGTCACCGGTCCGGCCTTTTCAAACACCAGGGTGACATTGACGGTTTCGCCCTCGACCGGACGATGAGTCAGGTTTTCCAGCATGATATGATTGCCGCCGGGGGCGAAGACCAGGGTGTCGCCGGAGCGGATGACAAAGCCATCTTTGGCCTCGGCCATCTCCATGGTCGAACCGTTCATTTTCATGGTGTGGAGGGTCGTGGCGGCGGCGCACTCGCAGGCCGCCGAAAGCAGGCGGTCGCTGGTGTTGCCCTTGTTGGTGATGGTGACGTAGGCGGCCGTATTGGGGTTATTGCCCAGGGCCGCGCGCATGGCGTAATCGGTCATGCTGAGGCCGGACCGGTCGACAACCCATCTTGCACTGCTGGCTTTGGATTCGGCGGCGGTATGCTTTTCCACCTTTTCGCAGGCCGCCAAGGCGAGGCACGCAAGGCCCAGAATAATGATGGTTTTCATGCCGCGCTCCATTTACGAATGCAGAGTCAAGAAACGTTTCTTGGGCCTCTGCGCCTCTAACCCCACAAACCTACAATCTTTTTCACGTCCCTGACCACCGGCGCGGCCACCTCATTGGCGCGATCGGCGCCAATTTTCAGTACGCGGTCGATTTCCGCCGGATCGGCCAGCAGACCGCGCAGGCGCTGCGAAATCGGCGCCATCTTGGCGACGACGACCTCGGCCAGGGCGGGCTTGAAGGCGCCGAAACCCTTGCCGCCGAAATCCTTCAGCACATCGGCCACCGTTACACCGGCCAGGGCGGCGTAGATGCCGACAAGATTCTTCGCTTCGGGACGCGATTCCAGACCTTCGGCGCTTTCCGGCAGCACATCGGCGTCGGACTTGGCCTTCTTGATCTTGGCGGCGATGGTGTCGGCCTCGTCGGTCAGGTTGATGCGCGAATTATCGGAGGGATCGGACTTCGACATCTTGGCCATGCCGTCACGCAGGGACATGATGCGCGCGCCCGGTCCCTGGTAAAGGGTTTCCGGGATCGGGAAATAGTCGGCGCCGAAGTCGTGGTTGAACTTCTTGGCCACGTCGCGCGTCAGTTCGAGATGCTGGCGCTGGTCCTCGCCCACCGGCACATGGGTGGCCTTGTAGAGCAGGATGTCGGCGGCCTGAAGCACCGGATAGGTATAGAGGCCCACGCTGGCGCGTTCCTTGTCCTTGCCGGCCTTGTCCTTGAACTGGGTCATGCGGTCGAGCCAGCCGAGGCGGGCGACGCAGTTGAAGATCCACGCCAGTTCGACGTGGCCGGTGACCGCCGATTGCGGAAAGATGGCCGATTTTTCGATATCGACGCCGGCGGCCAGGTAACAGGCGGCGATTTCGCGCGTCTGGTCGAGCAGTTTCTGCGGTTCCTGCCAGACGGTGATGGCGTGGAGATCGGCGATGAAGAAGAAACGCTCGGCGTCATCGTTTTGCATGTCGGCGAACTTTTTCAGCGCGCCTAAATAGTTGCCGAGGTGCAGGGAACCCGAAGCCTGGATACCCGAAAGAATGCGTTTCTTGCCAGCAAGAGTTTGGGTCATTACTTAAATCCTAGCGCCGCTTGAGCACCGCTTTCAATTCGTGCGGCTTGATCGCGCCGGTTATAAACAGCAGCCCGATATAAAGGAACAGGCCGGCAAAACAAACCCCCAGTACGGCGATTTCCTTGGTGTGGCTAAAGAGCGCAGGCAGGAGCGGAACGCTCTGCACATAGGGCACAATCAATCCGATCCAGTCTTGTATCAACGGACGTTCTACAGAACAGAAGCGGCAAAAGGCGGCCATGCCCGCGCCGCAGAGCAACAGCAGGAGCAGGGTGCGGAAAGCTTTCGGGGTGATGATCCAGGTTTTGCGCTTCGCCAGGGTAAAGACCATCAGCGCCACATTGACCCAGGCGGCAGCCGAAGTGCCGATGGCGAGGCCGGCGGCGCCGATCTGATGAAACATTGTCAGGCCGACGCTCAGGTTCACAACGACCGAGACCATGGCGAACTTCATCGGGCCGAACGTGTCCTTGCGGGCGAAGAAGGCGGGATTGAGGATGCGGGTAAGCACAAAAGCCGGGACTCCCCAGCCGTAATGGAACAGACAGTGCGCCACCTCACGGGCGTCCTGGATATAGAAGCCGTCACGGGTATAAAGGCCGTACATCAGGAAAAAAGGCATGGCCATCAGGGCAGCCGCCGCCGGCAGGGCAAAGGCCATCGAAAAAACGACCGCCTGATCCATCGTCTTTTGCGCATGATCATGATCCTCGGCATGAACCGCGCGGGAAAGGGCGGGCAGCAGCGCCGTGCCGATGGCGACGCCGACCATGCCGATCGGCAACTGATAGAAGCGGTCGGCCATGGCAAGCCACGAGGTGGCGCCGTGAATCGACGACGAAAAAATGCCGGAAATAAAGACATTGACCTGAGTGGCGGCGGCGGCAAGCGCGCCGGGAACGGCCAGCAGCAGCAGCTTGTTGATGTCCTTGGAGAAGACCGGAATGATCGCCAGATTGACGTGCGCGCCGGACTTCTTCGCGCCCCACAGCAGCATGGCGGCTTGCAGCATACCCGCGATCAAGGTGCCGATCGATCCCCACAGGGCGGAAGCGTAGACCGTATGCTGCGGCAGGATGGAAATCAATGTCACGGCATTGAGCAGGATCGGTACGCCGGCGGACATCAGGAAGCGTCCGCGCGCATTGAGCACGCCGGAGAGGTGCGCCACAATCGCCATGCAGGGCAGGTAGGGCATAGTGATCTGGGTGAACAGTACGGCCAGCTTGTATTTTGCCGGATCGGCCAGGAAGCCCGGCTTGATGACCATCATCAGCCAAGGCATGGTGAACTGGCAGAGAAGGCAGAAGGTGACGGTGATGAAGGTCAGGGTCGCCATGGCGTCGTGCGCCATCTTGTCGGCGGCTTCCTTTCCATCGCGTTCCAAAGCGGCGGAATAGGAGGGTACGAAAGCGGCTGAAAACGCGCCTTCCGCGAAGATACGCCGGAAAAGATTGGGAAAGGCCTGGGCGGTGTTATAGGCATCGGCCATGATATTGCCGGACGCGCCGAGATAGGCGGCCAGAACCAGATCGCGGGCAAAACCGGCGAAACGCGAGATCAGGGTGAAGCTGCTGTTGATCAGCGAATTGCGCAGAAGCCCGGAGGACTTTTTGGCGGGTGCTTCAGGAATTTGGACGTCGGCCACGGGCTTGCCCTGCTAGGATGTGCCTTCCGCTTTAGGCTGGCTGCGGATTTCCCGCAAGCGGTTATGGGTTAATGACACCTGTGCCGGGGCAAGCGTAAAAGGTTTGACCACGGATAAAGGCACGGATGATGCGCAAGCGCATCTACACGGATAAAAGCACGGATTTTTTGGCAATTCCGAACGCCGGTCATTTTGGTGAAGCGCCTATCGACGGCAAAGCCGTCGTTTTAAGGCTTTACAAAATTGCGTAAGGGCCATTTATCCGCAGAGTTCATGCGGCCCATGAAATCCGTGTCTTTATCCGTGTAGATGGCCGTAGGCCATCATTCGTGCCTTATCCGTGGTAACCCTTCATGAAGGGGCCGCAAACACCTACCTCGCCAGGCTGGCCCTGGCCTGCGCCAGATTGCGCTTGGGGGGCTGGGCCGGGGTGTCGAGCAGCGCCAGCAATTGTTTTTTCAGGGTCTGTTTCAGGCCGCCGGCGAGCTGGGCCTTGCGGTAGTGGTCGGCGACATAGAAGGCGTCAACCGCGCGTTCGCCGTAACAATCGATGTGGGCCGAAGCGATATCGATATGCTGCCGGGCCATGACCTCGACGATATCGGCCAGCAGGCCGGGACGGTCGCGGCCCGACACCTCGATGATGGTGACATTGGCGTTCGAATCATCGTCAAAAATCACGGTGGGCGCTATGGCGAAGGCGGCAGTGCGCGCGGAAAGGGCCGATTTCCAGGTCAGCGGTTCCGGCAGCCTGCCGCACGCGGCGGCCTCCAGGGCGGCCTGGGCCTGTTTCTGGCGCGCCAGATCGTCATGGGCGAAGGGCTTGCCGGTCGAATCCTGGACATAGACCACATCGAGCGCATGGCCGGTGGAGGAGGTGAAGACCTGAGCGCCGACGACATTGCCGCCGAGATTGGCGAAACAACGCGCCAGATCGGCGAACAGGCCGATGCGGTCTTCCGCCGAGATGGAGAAGGCGGTGGCGTTACGCCGGGTATCTATGCGCAGGGCGACCGCCGGGGCGGAATCGGCGGCTGAACGCACCAGCGCCGCGTGGCTTTTCACCTCTTCCGGCGTGAAGGAAAACAGATAGCTTTCGTCCATGGTTTCCAGCCAGGCGGCGATATCGTCGTCGTTTTCGCTCAAAGCATGCCGCCGTTCGTCGGCGCGCTGTTGCAGGTCTTCGCGCACCCTGGCCACGGCGTCGGGGCCGCGCCCGCCGCGGAAGGCGCTTTCGGTGGCGTCGAACAGGTCGCGCATCAACTGGCCCTTCCAGGCGTTCCACACGCCGGGACCGACGGCGCGGATATCGGCCACGGTCAGGATCAGCAGCAGGCGCAGGCGTTCCGGCGTTTCGACGATATGGGCGAAGGCGGCGACCGTTTCCGGATCCGACACATCGCGCTTCTGAGCATAATCGGAGAGCACCAGGTGATGCCGCACCAGCCAGGCCACCTGATCGGTTTTCCAGTCTTCGATGCCCAGCCGTTCGCAGGCCTTGCGCGCCGCGATCTCGCCGCCGATTTCCTGGCCCAGTTCGTTGCCCTTGCCGGTATCGTGCAGCAGCATGGCGAGATAGAGCGAGTCCTTGTCGGCGATCTGCGGCATGATCACGCTGGAAAGCGGATGGTCTTCGGTGAAGCGGCCGGTATCGATGCCATGGATGATATCGACGGCGCGCAGGGTATGCTCATCGACCGTATAGGCGTGATACATGTTGAACTGCGTCTGGGCGACGATGCGGCCGAATTCGGGGATATAGCGCCCGAGCAGGCCGGTTTCCGACATCATGGACAGCGTTTTATACGGGTTCTTGCCGCGCACCAGAAGATCGAGAAACAGCCGCGCCGCTTCCGGATTTCGGCGCAAGGAAGGCGTCACCAGATCGAGATTGCGGGCAATGGCGGTGAAGGCGTCCGGATGCAAGTCCAGCTCCAGCCGGTCGGCCATCTTGAACAGCAGGAACATCGCCACCGGCGATTTGTGGAAGATATCCGGCGAATTGACGCTCAGACGGCCGCTGATGATGACAAAACCGGGATGATCGGCGCGGTTCAGGTTCATGATGCCCGACTGGATCAGGCTCGACAGCCGCGCCAGCGGCCTGGCCCGCTGGGTTTCCAGCTTGGTGCAGAAGGTGCGGGTCAGCGCGCCGATTTCCTTGGCGACGACGAAATAGCGGCGCATGAAGCGCTCGACATTGGGTTCGCCCTCGCGGTCGATAAAGCCCATGCGGCGGGCCACCTCGGGCTGAAGATCGAAGGTCAGGCGGTCTTCGCCGCGTCCGGCGGCGGTGTGCATAATGATGCGGACCTTCCACAGGAAATCGAAGGCGCGCATGAAGATGCGGCGTTCCTTGTCGGTCAGGATCAGGTCGAGCATGTCGGAGGAAGTGTCGGGGGCGTCTTTTCCGCCGCCGCCGGCCAGGAATTTGGCGATCCAGTAAAGGGTATGCAGGTCGCGCAGGCCGCCCTTGCCGTCCTTGACGTTCGGTTCGACGACAAAACGCGTGGCGCCGGCCTTGACATGGCGCTGGTCGCGTTCCTCCAGCTTGGCGGCGACGAAATCGAAGGCGTGGGATTTCAGGCCGTCATGATTGAGGCGGTCTTCGAGATTTTGCGCCAGTTCGGCGTCGCCGGCGATCAGCCGATGCTCCAGCATCGCCGTCATGATGGTGTGGTCGCTTTTGACGTATCTGATCGTCTCATCGACCGTCCGCGACGCATGGCCGACTTTCAATCCTAAGTCCCACAGGGTATAGAGGATGAACTCGATGACCGATTCCGAGTGCGAGGTTTCCTTCCAGGCGCGCAGGAACAACAGGTCGAGATCGGAATAGGGCGCCAGTTCGCCGCGGCCATAACCGCCGACCGCCAACAGGGCCAGACGCTCGCCCTCGGTCGGATTGCGGGCGCGATAGACATGGGTCAGGGTGAAATCCCACAGGGCGGAGACCACTTCATCGGTCACCTTCGCCAGCGCCTTGGCGGTGGCGAAGCCGCCTTTCTGCTCGTCCATCCGGTCGAGCACGGCGGCGCGGCCCTTGTCGAGCGCATCTTTCAGAATGGTGACGGCGCGGCGGCGCAGATCGAGCGTGTCGCCGGACGAGTCCTCATAGGCCTCGGTCAGGACTTTGCGCAGATATGCGCCGTCGATGCGATATGCGGGTGGCGCCGGTTGTGTCTGGATGAGCATGGGGGAGGGATCACTCATGGAAACAGCCCCCGATATTACAGCATTTTGTGTAAATTGTAGATGAGTTCCAGGGCTTCTTTCGGGCTTAAATCATCCGGATTCACGGTTTTAAGCATACCCTCCACTTTCGAGGGCGCGCGGCTGACCGGTTCGGCGGCGCGGCTGGGGGAAAACAGCGGCAGATCATCGAGCCGCAGCTTCGTCTGGTTGTCTTCTTCGAGACGGGTCAGGATATCGCGGGCGCGCGAAACCACGGCGGGCGGCATGCCGGCCAGCCGCGCCACCTGTACGCCATAGGAGCGATCGGCCGACCCTTTGCGCGCTTCATGCAGGAAGATCAGTTCGCCATTATGCTCATGGGCGGTCAGCGACAGATTATTGACGGCGGACAGCCGGTCTTCCAGCTTGGAAAGTTCGTGATAGTGGGTGGCGAAAAGCGTCCGCGCCTTGATGATGTCGTGCAGGTTCTCCGCCGAGGCCCAGGCGATGGCCAGGCCGTCATAGGTGGCGGTGCCGCGGCCGATTTCATCGAGGATGATGAAGGAGCGTTCGCTGGCCTGGGTCAGGATGGCGGCGGTCTCGACCATTTCCATCATGAAGGTTGAGCGGCCCTGCGCCAGATCGTCACCGGCCCCGACGCGCGAGAACAGTTTATCGACCACGCCGAGGTGCATGGCTTTCGCCGGCACGAACATCCCGGCCTGCGCCATGATGATCAGCAGCGCGTTTTGCCTGAGGTAAGTCGATTTACCGGCCATGTTCGGGCCGGTGACCAGAGACAGCCGGGCAGCGTCAACGCCGGAGGCGTCGAGATCGACATCATTGGGCGTGAAAGGCTTGCCCTGCGCCTTCAGGGCGGAAGCCACCACCGGATGGCGGCCGCGTGAGATTTCCAGCCGGAGCGAGTCATCGATCCTCGGCCGCACCGCGTCCCAGTCTTCCGCCCAGCAGGCATTGGCGACCGCGACATCGAGCGCGCAGATGGCGTCATGGCCGTTCTGGATTTCAGCGGCAGCCAGGCGCACCTCTTCCCGCAACTGCTCGAAGATTTCCAGTTCGAGCGCCAATCCCTGCTGGGCGGCGCGCTGGATGCGGCCATCGAGTTCAATCAGTTCGGTGGTGACGAAGCGCACCTGGTTGGCCAGAGACTGGCGGTGGATGAACTGTTTTTCCGTGTCCTGCGCCTGAAGCTGTTCGGCCAGCTTGGCGGAAAGCTCGATGAAATAGCCCAGCACATTGTTGAACTTGATGCGGATGGCGATGCCGGTTTCCGCCGCCAGACGCTGCTCCAGCGCCAGTATGATCTGGCGGCTGTCGTCGCGCAGGGTGCGGGCCTCATCGAGATCGGCATGGAAGCCGGGGCGGATAAAGCCGCCGTCGGATAATTTAAGCGGCGGTTCCTGGACCAGGGCGCGCTCCAGCTTGTCACGCAACTGACTGAGCGGCAGGGACGGCACAAGGGCCGTGATGATATCGTCGATTTCCTGCGGCGCTTTAGGGTCGATTTCCGCCTGATGGCGGGCGTCGTTCAGATGATTGGCCAGCGCCTCGCCGATATGCAGCGCTGAAGCAATCACGCACAGATCGCGGGCGCTGCCGCGATTAAGCGACAGCCGGGAAAGCGCCCGTGCCTGATCGGAGAGCGCGCGCATCAGATGACGCAGGGTGTCGCGCACATCGCGTTTCGGCAGCAGCCACGCGATCGTATCGAGGCGGGCATTGATATCCGCCGGATTATACAGCGGCCGCGCCAGACGGTTGAGCAGCAGGCGGCAACCGCCGGAGGTCACCGTCATATCCAGCGCCGAAATCAGACTGCCTTCGCGCTTGCCCTGTTGCGTGCGGTCGATTTCCAGCGAATTGCGCGTGGCGGCGTCGATGGCGAGGTAATTGTTCGAGATCACCCGCGCCGGCGGCTTGAGAGTAGGAATCTTGCCGGCCTGGGTCAGGTCGATATAGGCCGCCAGCAGGCCCAACGCCGAAATCTCCGCCGGGCTGAAAGCGCCGAAACCATCGAGCGTCTGGACGCCATAGAGCTTGAGCAGTCGCGCCTCGCCGCCGGCCGGATCGCACAGGCTGGACGGTTGCGGCTGGATGACGCCGCCGTACATCTTGAGCAGCGGATAGAGGGTTTCGTCCTGAATCAGCCGGTCGGCCACCAGGCTTTCCGAAGGCCGCAGGGCCGAGAGCTGAACGCCGATCTGTTCCGGCGCCACTTCCAGCACCTCGACATCGCCGGTGGAAAGCTCCACCGCCGCCAGGGCCAGAACCCCGCCGCGCGACGACAAGGCCACCAGCCGGTTGGCGCCGCGCTCTTCCAGCAGGGTGTCCTCGGTCAGGGTGCCTGGCGTTACAACGCGCGTAATGCCCCGTTTGACGATGGCTTTCGAGCCGCGCTTTTTCGCTTCGGCAGGGTCTTCCAACTGATCGCAGACGGCGACGCGATGACCCAGCCGGATCAGCTTGGCGATATAGGCTTCCGCCGCATGGGCGGGCACGCCGGCCAACGGTATGTCCTTGCCCTGGAACTGGCCGCGCTTGGTCAGGGCCAGGGAAAGCGCCGCCGAAGCGGTCACCGCGTCCTCGAAGAAGATTTCGTAGAAATCACCCATGCGCATCAGCAGCAGGGCGTCGGGATACTGCGCCTTGATCTGGATGTATTGCGCCATGACCGGCGTGGCGCCCTCGATATTCGGGGCGGCGGCTTCTGAGATGAGAGTTTGGGGGGGGAGCGGTTGCGGAGCGTTCATGGCGCAAAGTTAACCATTGTTAACTGCGAAGAGAAGCGGTTTCGCAAAGGAAAGTGTGTAAAACCGGTCTAAAACGAGGCGCAAAAAGCACAGCTTGCAAAATCATTTGTCTGACAATAAAGAAAAGTGCCCCTGCGACAGCGTAGGCCCTTTATAAGCCGTCGCTCTTGTTCTATTCCGTAAGGACGCAACCCCTTAATTTATAATATAAATCGCCACACCTGTTAGAGTTTCCCCGAAGATCATGACCACCGAAAAACAGACCTTCAGCGACGACGAAGCGCTGCACCTTCATCAGTATCCCCAGCCGGGCAAGATCGCACTGATGGCGACCAAGCCGATGGCGACCCAGCGCGACCTGGCCCTGGCCTATTCGCCGGGCGTGGCGGTGCCGGTGCTGCGCATCGCTGAAAATCCGGATTCCGCCTACGACTATACGTCGAAGGGCAATATGGTGGCCGTGATTTCAAACGGCACGGCGATCCTCGGCCTGGGCAATCTGGGGGCGCTGGCCTCCAAGCCGGTGATGGAAGGCAAGTCGGTCCTTTTCAAGCGTTTCGCCGATATCGACTCGTTCGATATCGAGGTGGCGACGCAGGATCCGGACGAATTCATCACGGTGGTCAAGAACATCACCGGGGCCTTCGGCGGCGTCAATCTGGAAGACATCAAGTCGCCGGAATGCTTCATCATCGAAGCCGCCCTGCAGGACCTGGCCGATATTCCGGTGTTCCACGACGACCAGCACGGCACGGCCATTATCGCCTCGGCCGGCCTGATCAATGCGCTGGAAATCACCGGCAAGAAGATCGAGGACGTCAAGGTGGTGCTGTGCGGCGCGGGCGCGGCCGGCCTGTCTTCGCTGTCCCTGATCAAGGCGCTGGGCGTGAAGCACGAAAACACCACGGTGGTCGATATTCACGGCGTCGTCTATGAGGGCCGCGCGGTCGATATGGACCAGTGGAAGGCGCCCCACGCCACAAAAACTTCCAAGCGCACCCTGTCCGAGGCGATGGTCGGCGCCGATGTCTTCCTGGGCCTTTCCGCCAAGGGGGTTTTGACGCCGGAAATGGTCGCCACCATGGCTGAAAAGCCGATCATCTTCGCCATGGCCAATCCGGACCCGGAAATCACGCCGGAAGAAGTGGCCAGTGTGCGCAGTGACGCCATTGTCGCCACCGGCCGCTCGGACTATCCAAACCAGGTCAATAACGTCCTGGGCTTCCCCTATATTTTCCGTGGCGCGCTCGATGTCCGCGCCCGCCGGGTAAACCATGAGATGAAGCTGGCCGCCGCCCATGCGCTGGCGCAGCTCGCCCGCGAGGACGTGCCCGATGAGGTGGCCGCCGCCTATCAGGGCCGCCATTTGAAATTCGGTCCTGACTACATCATTCCGTCGCCATTCGATCCCCGCCTGATCTGGTATGTGCCGCCCTTCGTGGCTCAGGCCGCCATGGATACCGGCGTGGCGCGCAAGCCGATCACCGATATGGACGCCTACCGCAAAACGCTGGAGCAGCGCCTCGATCCGTCGGCCGGCTTCCTGCAATCGATCACCTCGGCGGTTCGCTCACGGCCCAGCAAGCGCATCGTCTTTGCCGAGGGCGAGGATATTTCGGTCATCCGCGCCGCCCACGCCTTCAAGCTGCAAGGGCTGGGGACGCCGATCCTGTGCGGCCGTGAAAATCTGGTCGAGGCCAATATGCGCGCCGCCGGCATCGATCCGGCCGAGGAAGGCATTGAGATCGTCAATGCCCGCCTCAGTCATCGCAACGCCGCCTATTCGCAATTGCTCTATTCGCGTCTTCAGCGCCATGGCTATCTCAAGCGCGATGTCGATCGCCTGATCAATCTCGACCGGAATTCCTTCGCCGCCGCAATGGTTATTTCCGGCCATGCCGACGGCATGGTGACCGGTGTGACGCGCTCATTCGACAAGTCGCTGGATGATGTTTTGCGTGTGGTCGATCCGGCGCCGGGCGGCCGCATCATGGGGCTTTCCATCGCGCTGGCCAGGGGCCGGACCATCTTCGTGGCCGATACCACGGTCGCCGAAACGCCGACGCCGGAAGAACTGGGCGACATCGCCATCGAAGCCGCCATGGCGGTCAGGGCCATGGGCCATACGCCGCGCGTCGCCTTCATGAGCTATTCGACCTTCGGCAATCCGTCGGGTGAGCGCTCGGAACGGGTCAAGACAGCCGTGCACCTGCTGGAAGAGCGCGGCGTCGATTTCGAATTCGAGGGCGAGATGCCGCCCGATGTGGCGCTGGAGCCGGCCATGTGGGCCAACTACCCCTTCCAGCGCCTGACCGCGCCGGCCAATGTGCTGATTATGCCGGCCATTCAATCGGCCTCGATCTCGACCAAGATGATCGAAGCGCTTGGCGGCGCCACGGTGGTGGGTCCGCTGCTGCTGGGCCTGTCCAAGTCGGTACAGATTTGCCAGTTGTCGGATTCGGTATCGAAAATCCTGACCATGGCGACCTTCGCGGCCTATGATATCCGGGCGTCGGCGAAGGGCTGAGACTGATCGTGTTCCGGGGTCGAGGGGTCCGTGATCCCTCGTTCCGCCGACCGGCGCTCGATCCGGACGACCGCTAATCGCGTCACAGGCGAATAGCGCTCGCTTGAATACACGCATCTGTGATCCCGATCCGCATATTTCCACTATACGGGAAATGCGAAGCGCTTCATCGTATCATCATACGTATACGGCCCGGCGTCTCATGAACGGGGACGTGTGACCTCAAAAGAGGTTCAGATCAATGCCTACAGGTTTTCTGAACACCCTGCTTTTGAAAGAGATAATCGTATGAATGAATTCACACAATTCCTGTGGATCATGCGGGATTCGGCGCAGGCGGCGGTGACCGGCCTCAATCCGGTTCCGGTGCTGATCCTCAGCCTGTTCCTTGGCCTGGTCCAGCCCAAACGCAGTTCCGTCTGGCGGCTGGTCCTCCTCGCCGTCATTCCCGGCGTGATCGTCACCGCCCTGCTGCCGACAGCCATGGGTTATCAGGCGATCTGGCCCGATCTGACCCAACTGGAAAGCGAATTCCAGATGATCATGCTGCTGGCCCTGAGCTATGCCGTCATCCGCGCAATGGGCCTGGTCAAGGCCACGCTCTTGCTGATCACGCCAAAACCGCATGGCCATAAGCCGGTCTGACCGGCCGGTTTCCGCGCCCCCTCCTTGCAGGCGAAACACATCGTTTTTTGATTTTTCGTTAACCATGTTATCGTCAGTATCGCCTCATTCCGGCGGAGTGCGTAACCTTATTCAAATGAAGGATACCCTATGAACGATATCTGGTCTTTTTTCATTGGCCTGAGCGACGGCTTCCGCGCCGCCCTCGCCGATGTCAACCCTTTGCCCATCCTGATCGTGGCCATCGTGATCGGTCTTCTGCAAAAGAAGCCGGAAAGATACGCCATGAAGGCCGCCGGCGCCCTGGCCCTGGTGCTGGCCTTTAATATCTTCCTGCCCGTGGCGCGCGGCGGACAGCCGGCCTGGGCCGATATCAGCCGCATCAGTTCGGTCGCGCAGTACTTCCTGATGTACGTCTTCGCCTATGGCATGATCGGCGTATTGGGGAGCCTCAAATCGCTGATGAACGTGCAGCTCAAGAAAGCCTAGAAGCCTAAAACGTCCTGCATATCATAGAGGCCGGGCGTCTGGCTGCGCCCCCACAGTCCGGCCTGTATGGCGCCGCGCGCGAACAGCGTGCGGTCGCGGGCCGAGTGCGAGAAGGTGATCAGTTCGTCTTCCGAGGCGAACAGGACGCTGTGTTCGCCGACAATGCCGCCGCCACGGATGACCGAGAAGCCGATATCGCCGGACTTGCGCGCGCCGGTGATGCCGTCACGGGCGGCGACTTTTACATCTTTCAGATCGACGCCACGCCCTTCGGCGGCGGCCGCGCCGAGCATCAGGGCGGTGCCGGAGGGCGCATCGACCTTGCGTTTATGATGGGCTTCGGTGACCTCGATATCCCAGTCTGCGGCATTCAGGCGGGCGCTGGCCTGCTTCAAAAGGCCGATCATCATATTGACGCCCAGCGAATAGTTGCCGGACTTGAGCAGGACGACTTTTTCCGCGAAAGGCTTAAGCGCCGCCGCCTGTTCCGGTGTGAAGCCGGTGGCGCCGATAACCTGAACAATCGGCGCACCCCGGCGCTCACCTTCCGCCGCGCTGACCTCGGCCAGTTGCAGGGTGGCTTCCGGCGTCGAAAAGTCGATAACGACATCGGAACCGCTCAGATCGAACACATCACCCTTGTCGAAGCGGGCGGATATGGTGTGTCCGGCGTCTTCCAGCACACGCGCGATGGCCTGACCCATGCGGCCTTTGGCGCCATTGATGGCGAAACGGGAAGCGGACATGATAAACCCTTGTGCCTATTCGGAAGTTCCACCTTCCGAATAGGCACAAGGGTCTTTCAGGTCAACTGTCGAGTTATGGGGTCAAGGGGCCTGTGGCCCCTTGTACTTGAATACTTTTGCTTGCAGTGGCTTCGATTGCCCAAAATCCGGCACCTCGTATTCAGCCAGCGGCTCCAACAAATTAAGCGGCAATGGCTTGCGGCCCATATCCCCGACCAGAACCTCTGCGCCCGCTTTGGTGCAGGCAGTGAAAAGGTCAGCCATCTTCCGGGCCAGCCCCTCATCATAGAAGACATCACCGCCCAGGATCAGATCGGCCTGCGGCGGTGCGGTCAGTTCGCCGGTCAGCACCGTGAGGGCTACACCATTGGCGTTTGCGTTCAGTTGACCGGCCGCCGCAGCGTTCGGGTCGATATCGATAGCCGTCACCGCTTTCGCCCCGGCCTTCATGGCGGCGATCCCGACAATGCCCGAACCCGAACCCAGATCGATCACGCGCTTGCCACGCGCGATTTGCGGATGATCGAGGATATGGCGCGCCAGCACCGTGCCGCCGGCCCAACCGTAGGCCCAATAGGGCGGGGCATCTCCCAGGCGTGACAAACGGCTGCCGGCATGGGCGCGATAAAGGACGATTTCCGGCAGGCCCGGCGCGGTTTCGAGACGGAGGTTTTGCAGGATGAAATCGCGGAAATCGGTCATCAGGGTTTGTGACTGACAGTGGAAAAGAAAGCAAGAAACCCCACCACCACGCCTCAAGAGAGGCGCGGTCCCCCTCCCCACCATAGGTGGGGAGGTACAAATAATGTCCTTTTTCCTATACCTCCCTGGCTCTGCCGGGGAGGGGGACCGACGCGCGCTTGCGCGTTGGTGGTGGGGATTCTTGCTTCCAAAGAAAATCCCGCCGGAGAGACTCCGACGGGGCTTCCAAACCCTGATAACTTATCGGTCCAGGCTAAGTGACCACTGCTACTGGGCCGTCGCGCCGGTGATATCTTCCCAGAAGCGCTTCGCCTTGTGCATGAAGCCCTGCGACTGGGCATAGGATTGTTCCTCGGCCAGGGTGGCGAACTCCTTCATCAGCTCCTTCTGGCGAGGCGTCAGATGCTTCGGCGTCTCGATAAAGAGTTCGACGATCAGATCGCCCTTCTTCCTGGAATTGAGCACCGGCATGCCGCGCTCCCTGAGCCTGACCTTGTGACCGGTCTGGGCGCCCTCGGGGATATCGATCGACAGCTTGCACTGGCCATCGCAGTTTTCACCGCCCATCAGGCAGGGCACATCCAGTTCGCCACCAAGGACGGCCGTGGTCATCGGCACGGGGATCGAGCAATGCAGATCGGCGCCGTCGCGCTCGAAAATATCATGTTCGGCGACGGTGAGGAAAATGTAGAGGTCGCCCTTCGGCCCGCCCTTGACGCCCGCCTGGCCCTCGCCCTTCAGCAGGATGCGCGCACCGTCATCGACGCCGGCGGGGATGCGGACCTTGAGATCCTTGTTCTGACGCACCTGGCCATGACCACGGCATTCGGTGCAGGGATCCTTGATCGTTTGACCCTGGCCGTTACAGGTCGGGCAGGTGCGCTCGACGGCGAAGAAGCCGTTGGAAGCGCGCACACGGCCATGACCGCCGCAGGTCTGGCAGGTCTGCGGCTTGGTGCCGGCCTTCGCGCCGGAGCCGTGACAGACCTCGCATGTCATGGTGGTGGGGATGGTAATCTCGACATCGGCGCCCTTATAGGCCTGTTCGAGGGTGATTTCATAATCGAAGCGGACATCGGGACCGCGCTGCGATCCTTGTGGACCCCGGCGCTGCTGCTGACCAAAGATATCGCCGAACATTTCCGAGAAGATGTCCTCGACGTTCGAGAACCCGGCCCCGCCCGCGAAACCGTTAAAACCACCACCGCCGGCGCTTTGGCCATTGACGCCGGCATGGCCATAACGGTCATAGGCGGCGCGCTTCTGGCCATCGGAAAGGACTGAATAGGCTTCGTTGACTTCCTTGAAGCGCGCCTCAGCCCCATCATCGCCCTGATTGCGATCCGGATGGTGCTCCATGGCCTTCTTGCGGAAAGCCGATTTGAGGACCACCTCATCGACCGTGCGCTCGACGCCCAGCACTTCGTAATAACAACGCTTGCTCATACTATTGCCCCGATATCAGCCGCGCCACCTGCGCCATGCGCAGGCGAACGGCTTTATCTGTCCATTTTTGGGAAACCTGAAGGAAAGGCGGCAAGGAGTCAAACCTTGCCGCCTCATCCGTGCGGGATGCGGCCGGAATACCCGTAAAGAGGTCAGCCGTCGCACCCATGTGAGGTCTTAGCCTCGCTTCTGGTCGTCGCCATCGACTTCCTCGAAGTCGGCATCGACCACGCCATCGTCTTCCGCCGGAGCGGCCGAGGCGTCAGCGTCTTCACCCGATTGCTGCGCGGCGTACATGGCTTCACCGAGCTTCATCGAGGCGGTCATCAGGGTCTGATGCTTGGCCTTGATGTCTTCCACATCTTCCGCGTCACGGGCCGTCTTGAGATCGGCCAGGGCGGTTTCGACGGCCGTCTTGTCCTCGGCCGAAATCTTGTCGCCGAAGTCCTTGACCGCCTTTTCGGTGGAGTGGATCAGAGCGTCGGCCTGATTGCGGGCTTCGATGAGGGCCTTGCGCTTCTCATCCTCGGCCTTGTTGGCTTCGGCGTTCTTGATCATTTCCTCGATGTCGGCATCCGACAGGCCGCCATTGGCCTGGATGCGGATCGAGTGCTCCTTGTTGGTCGCCTTGTCCTTGGCGTGGACATTGACAATGCCGTTGGCGTCGATATCGAAGGTGACTTCGATCTGCGGTACGCCGCGCGGCGCCGGCGGGATACCGACCAGATCAAACTGGCCCAGCAGCTTGTTGTCGGCGGCCATCGGGCGCTCGCCCTGGAAGCAGCGGATCGTCACGGCCGACTGGTTGTCATCGGCGGTCGAGAAGGTCTGCGACTTCTTGGTCGGGATCGTGGTGTTGCGCTCGATCAGCGGCGTGAACACGCCACCCAGGGTTTCGATGCCGAGCGTCAGCGGGGTGACGTCGAGCAGCAGCACGTCCTTGACGTCGCCCTGCAAAACCCCGGCCTGAATCGCCGCGCCCAGCGCCACGACTTCATCCGGATTGACACCCTTATGCGGTTCGCGGCCGAAGAAGGTCTTCACGGCCTCGACGACCTTCGGCATGCGGGTCATGCCGCCGACGAGAACGACTTCATCGATGTCGGACGCCTTGAGGCCGGCATCCTTAAGCGCCTGCTGGCAGGGGCCGACGGTCTTCTGGATCAGGTCTTCGACCAGCGATTCCAGCTTGGCGCGGGTCAGCTTGAGGTTCAGGTGCAGCGGGCCGGAGGCGTTCATCGAAATGAACGGCAGGTTCAGGTCGTATTGCGCGACGGTCGAGAGTTCCTTCTTGGCCTTTTCCGCTTCTTCCTTGAGGCGTTGCAGGGCCAGCTTGTCGGAACGCAGATCGACGCCGTTTTCCTTCTTGAACTCGTCGGCCAGGTAATCGACGACGCGCATGTCGAAGTCTTCACCCCCCAAGAACGTGTCGCCGTTGGTTGATTTCACTTCAAAAACGCCGTCGCCGATTTCAAGGACCGAAACGTCGAACGTGCCGCCGCCGAGATCGTACACGGCAATCTTCTTGCCGTCGTTCTTGTCGAGGCCGTAAGCCAGGGCGGCCGCGGTCGGCTCGTTGATGATGCGCAGCACTTCCAGCCCGGCGATCTTGCCGGCGTCCTTGGTGGCCTGACGCTGGGCGTCGTTGAAGTAGGCCGGAACCGTGATGACGGCCTGCGTGACGGTTTCGCCGAGATAGGCTTCGGCGTCTTCCTTCAGCTTTTGCAGGATGAAGGCCGAAATCTGCTGCGGCGAATAGTCCTTGCCGTGGGCCTTGACCCAGGCGTCGCCATTGGGGCCTTTGGAGATTTCGTAAGGGACCATGCCCTTGTCCTTCTGAACCATCGGGTCGGTGAAGGTGCGGCCGATCAGGCGCTTGATGGCGAAAAAGGTGTTGGATGGGTTGGTGACGGCCTGACGCTTGGCGGGCTGGCCGACGAGGCGCTCCGAGTCGTCAACGATGGCGACGACGGACGGCGTGGTGCGCACGCCTTCAGCGTTTTCGATCACCTTGGGGTTCTTGCCGTCCATGACAGCGACGCAGGAATTGGTCGTGCCGAGGTCGATACCGATAATTTTAGCCATGGATTTCAATCTGCTCCGTTGAGGCGAATGGGTTTTGGCGGCCTTATGAAAGAGAAGCGCCGCAATTGTCCATCCCCGTTAAGATGAATTAAGGGATTTTTTCAAGCCCCTTCCTGGGAAGGAATGCCCGAAAGCTGTAGCCGATATGGGAGATTTGAACCGAGGCGCAAGGGAATGGCCCCAAATAGCCCTAAAATTTTTGCGGGCAGGCCAGGGTCGTAACGACCCTGGACCCGGAATCGTTACAGCGCAGGTGGCGGCCTTTTCACCTTAATACCCCCCATCGTAACTTTCTGCTCCCCACCCTTATAGAAGGCAGGGCTATCGCATATGGCTTTTGGAATAACTTTTCTTCCCCCTCTCCCCTCAACGAGGGGAGAGGACGGGCGCGGAGCGAAGCGATCGCAACCGGGTGAGGGGCTGTGTGACGCTTGTGTTCTACCGACGAACAGCCCCTCACCCGATCCCCTGCGCCGCTTCGCGGCTTGTCTCCCGTCCTCTCCCCTTCAAGAAGGGGAGAGGGGAAAGGCATCTCAACGCCAAAAGCCATATGCGATAGCCCTGCCATGAATGGGGAGGAGAAATAAGAAGGCCCCTTCCGCGTGTCCGTGAAAGGGCCAAAGGCATAATAGCTTATGGGTGCGGCGCGGTGCCTTGCCAATAGTCGTTCATGCCCGCCGGGCGGCTCTCGAAACAGGCCGCCTTATGATCGACGCGCGGCGAAGGCTCATACCGGCCCCAATTTCATGCGAATTCTTGCCGGCCACGCCTGAAAGCTACTGCCGCGTCCAGACCTGCGATTTACAGAAGACCTTGAGCACGCAGCCCTGAAGCTTGAGATTGTTACCCGTCACGGCCGCCGAACCCTCGTAAGTCTTGTTGTCCTTCGGGTCGGTGATCTGGCCATTATAAAGGCCGCCATTGCCTTTTAACCGGCCGATTTCCTTGCCGGCGTACTTGCCGTTGACCAGCGTGATGCAAAATCCCTGCGTACAGGCCGCGATATGCGCCGTATCCCCCGCCTCGGTCCTCCAGTCGCCTTCGATCGGCTCGGCGGCCAGCGCCGAACCGGCCCACAGCGCCAGGGCGCCCACTAGCAAAATTTTACGATTCACGGCCGTCCTCCACTTTGTTTCTTGTCAGCGGGCCGCCTACAGCTTCGGCCTGCGGTAACCCCTGCCTCGCCGGATTTACCGGATGCGGTTGACGCTAACGTAAATACGGTCTGACGAAAATGTCAAATTTATTACACCGGCGAAAAAGTTGACACGAACGTCAACAATTTTGTTGACGTTGACGCAAACGTAATGTGAATGTTCGGCCAAACCACAAGGCGTCAGGCATCCTCAAGGCCGGTGGAATTCGCACAGGAGTAACGCATATGAAATCCCTTAAGCTGACGGTGCTTTTCGCCGCTTCCGCGCTTGCCCTGACGGCCGGCGTCACCACCACCGCCCAGGCCGGCGGCTTCTATCTGCAAGACCTTTCCGCCAAGCAGGCCGGCAATGCCTATTCCGGCGCCGTAAGCGCGCAAGGCGCCGACGCCCTGTGGTGGAACCCCGCCGCGATCGCCGGCTCGACCACGAAAGACCTCAGCTTCGGCGCCGCCTATATCGCCCCCAGAGGCACGGTCGATGATGCCGGCTCGGTCATCGTCCGCCCCGGCCAGGCCCCGGCGTCTGTCGGCGGCAATCCATCCTCGAAAGACCCGATCTCCACCGGCGTCCTGCCGAACGGCTCTTTCTCCATGCCGCTTAATGACCGCATCGCCATCGGCGTCACCGTCACCGCGCCGTTTTCGTTCGAGACCAATTACGAAACCGGCAGTTGGGCGCGATATGACGCCGACAAGACCCGCCTGACCACGATCGACATCCAGCCGGTGATCGCCTTCAAGGTCAATGACTGGCTGAGTCTCGGCGTCGGCCTCAATGCCGAATACACCAAGGCGACGCTGAACAACGCCCTGCCCAACCTGTCGCCCCTGCTGGCCGATGGCGCCCAGACCCTGGAAGGCGATGGCTGGAACTATGGTTATACGGTTGGCGGCAAGGCGCATTTCGATCGCGTGACGATCGGTCTGAGCTACAAGTCGGCCATCGAGCACGAACTGGACGGCACGTTGGAAATTTCCGACCTGCTCGGTCCGCTTGCCGCCTCCAACATGACCCAGGATGGGCTTTCCGCCACCTTCAGCACCCCCTCGCAAACCCTGCTGGGCGTCACCCTGCAAGCCACCGACAGGCTGGCCCTGCACGCCCAGGCCGTCAGCTTCGGCTGGAGCGAATTCGACCATATCACCATCGGCGCGCCGGTTTCCCTGGCGATTCCAGAAGATTACCGCGATACGGTCAGCCTGGCGATCGGCGGCGATTATGCCGTCAATGACAGGTGGACGATCCGCGCCGGCATCCAGTCCGACCCGACCCCGACGCGCGACGGCCACCGCGACGCCCGCGTGCCTGACGCCGACCGCATGGATTACGCCATCGGCGCCAGCTACCAGGCGACGCCGCGCTTCGCCATCGACGCCGCCTTCACCTATGTCGCCTTCGACAAGAGCGCCCTCAGCACCACCACCGCCGCCTTCCCCGGCACCGCTGTCCAGACCCCGATCGTCATCAAGGGCGAACTGAACGACGCCAGCGCCAGCGTCTTCTCGATCGGCGGCCACCTCACCTTCTAGCCGTCACAGATAAGGAGCGGCCACGCAGGGCGTCCGACGCCAGGAAGGCCTCATGCGCCGCCACGCCTTGACCTTTCCTGCCGGGCGCACTACCTTAAAGGTATGATTATCCGCGCCCGGCTCACGCTTATCCGCTCGCTCAAAGGGAATCCCGTCACAGGATTTTAGCCCGAGGCTCGGCCCTGCGCCCTCCGAGCTTCGGGGGCGCTCCATATGCACATGACCGGACGGACACCCGGTTTCTTTCGGCGCATTACACCAGACAATTTCTCCACCCGCGCAATGACCGCCGCGGGGATTTCCACGTATGACCCTCATGACCCATATTAAATCGCCCAAACTCATCCGCCTGCCCGCCATCCTGATCGGGGAAGACGATCTCGACGCCCTGAACCGCCTGGCCGATCAGGCGCGCGGCCATCTGGCGGCGGCGGCCGAACAGTTGCTGACCGAACTGGAGCGCGCGCGAATCGTCGCCCAGGACAAGCTGCCGGCGAAAACCGTCCGCATGGGGTCGGTCGTCACCTTCACCACCGAGGACGGGCAGGAACGCACCGCCGAACTGGTCTTTCCGGATCGCGCCGATATCGCCGCCAACCGCATCTCGATCCTGACGCCGGTCGGCGCGGCCCTGATCGGTGTCTCCGCCGGTCAGACCATCGACTGGCCGTCCCCCGACGGCCGCCGCCGCAGCCTGACCGTCAAGACCGTAACCTATGGTTAAAGAACAGGCGAACCCCTACATATAGCCGTGAACATACTGGCAACATGGCGATGTCAGTGATTCGTCGCCGATTCGTTTCCGTACCGTTCGGGAATCCGTCCAGAGCCTGTTTACTTTTCAGGCGCAAAAAAAGCCTCCGTGGCGAACCGCGGAGGCTTTTTCGGGGATTACCTGGCCAAATGGATCATTCGGCCTGGGTGTCTATCCGGTCACCGGCATCGGCGTCAGTGTTGTCATAACCATTTTTCGCCGGCGCGGCCGAAGACTTGGCGGCCACGGCCACCATGGCCGGACGGATCACGCGGCCGAACAGCTCGTAACCGGCCTGCATCACCATGATGACGCCGCCGCCTTCGACCTCTGTCGAAGGTTGTTCCATCACCGCCTGATGCAGGTTGGGGTCGAACTTCTCGCCCTTCAGCGGATTGATCTTCCGGACGCCGTTCTTCTCGAAGGCGCCGGCCAGTTCCTTTTCGGTCATGTCGATGCCGGCGACGAAGTTCTTGAAGGCCGGGTCGCTGATTTCCGCCGGCACGGAGGTCAGGGCGCGTTGCAGCACGTCGGCCACGCTGAGAAGGCTGGCGGCGAACTTCTGTATGCCATAGGCGCGGGCGTCATTGCCTTCGCGCTCGGCGCGGCGCTTGATGTTCTCGGCTTCGGCGGCATAGCGCAACGCCTGTTCCTTCAGGGCGGCGTTCTCGGCGGTCAGCTTTTCAAGCTCGGCATTGAGCAATTCGGTGGCATCCTGCTCCAGGTCCTGACCGTTTTCGTTCTCGATCTCGTCACTCATAATTCAGTCCTCATAATCTTTTTTGGTCGCCTCTTACTCAAGCAGGCGGCCCAGAATCCGGGCGGTGTAGTCCACAAGTGGGATGATGCGCGCATAATTCAACCGGGCAGGCCCGATCACGCCGATCGCGCCCATCACCTTCGCGGCACCCTTTTGCGGGGACACCATGTAGGGCGCTGCAATAACAGCCGAACCGGATAAAGAAAACAGTTTCGACTCCGATCCGATGAAAATTCGCACCCCTTGCGCGTCTTTCACATCATCGAGCAGGTCGATCAGTTCTTCCTTCTGTTCCAGATCCTCGAACAGCGAGCGCACCCGCTCCAGGTCTTCGAGGTTTTGCGTCGCTTCCAGAAGATTCGCGCGGCCACGCACGATCAGGGCGCGCTTTTCCTTGTCACCGCCCGACCAGACGGCCAGACCGTTCTCGATCAGGGTGGCGGCGGCCTCATCCAGCTTCTGGCGCTCGGCGTCCAGTTCGGCCTTCAGTTCCACGCGCGCCTCGGAAAGGGTGCGGCCTTTCAGGTGGCTATTGAGATAGTTTGACGCCTCGGTCAGCACGGAAGGCGTCATGCCCGGCGCCAGCGGCATCAGGCGATTTTCCACCCGGCCGTCATCGAAGACCAGCACCGTCAGGGCCTGCTCGGCGGACAGGGCGATAAACTCGACATGTTTGACCCCGGCCTCGAAGGAAGGCGTCACCACCACGCCGGCGCCGCCCGCCAGGCCGGAAAGCATCTGGCTGGCCTCGCGCAGGGCGTGATCGAAGGTCTGGCCGCGTCCGGTCAGGCGGGCCTCGATATCGCGCTTGGCATCCTCACCGATATCGCCGATTTCCAGCAGGCCATCGACAAACAGACGCAGGCCCTGATGGGTCGGCATCCGGCCGGAAGAGGTATGCGGCGCGGACAGCAACCCCAGATGCGCCAGGTCCTGCATGGTGTTGCGGATCGAGGCGGGCGACAGATGCACCCCGCCTTTTGACACGGTGCGCGACCCGACCGGCTCTCCGGTTTCCAGATAGGTTTCAACCACATGACGGAAGATATCGCGGGCGCGCTGATCCAGTTCGCTTAAAGAGGCGCTCGAATTCAGCAGGCCGGTGATATGGGGGGAGTGTTTCATGGCCGCGCCAGTCTAGCAAAGCCGGTATGTCTAGCAAAGCCGGTATGCGCGCGCCAGACCGCTTTCATTGCCGCAATTTCGCCACAAATGACGCCAAACCTGCCGGGAGCAAAGATCGGAGTCTGTCATGCGCCTCGCCCAATCCGCCGCCCTTGCGATGCTCGCCATCATGGCGGCCAGTCCGGTCCTGGCTGAGGGCTATGCCTATACGCCCCCCGCCTCGCCGGCCGCGACCGAAGCCCTGCAAACCCCGGCGAAAACGCCCGATTTCCACGCCGATCCCGGCAAACGCGCCAATCTTACGGCCATCGACACCACGCCCGGCCTGATCCGCCCGGCCACGCGCATCGCCGAATGGACCTCGTATGGGGATATCCATCGCGGCTTCGCCTGCGCCGACAAAAAATGCAGGACGGTGGCGCCGGTCTATAATACCCGCACACCGCTGGAGCAGGAGCAGGAGCAGGGTGGTTTAGAAACCAGATAACCATTCGGGAAATAACATGAATGTTTTGCGTTACGTCCCTTTAATTGCCCTGGCAACCGGCCTGACCGCCTGTGTCGATATAAACACGATCCATTCGCCGATGCCCCGTGGAGATGCCGCCACGCCCGCTTTCCCGCCGACTGACCGCGACTATGATCCAATGGCCCACATCGTGCCCGCCAAAAAGGTGATCCCGCCGGGCCAGACTTCGGGCGTCTATAAAGGACAACCCTATGTCTGCGCCACGTCTTCGTGCAAGAAAGCCATTCCGGTGCGCTATCCGCCGCCGCCCGGTGAAAAGAAAAAATAGGCGCTCGCCACTTTAATTCTGGTCCAGACGTTCCCCTGGCGGCCGCTTTCTTGTACGGGCAGAGCCATTCTGTCTTATGAGGCCCCACATGTCGCACTTTGATGCCCTTTCCGCGCTGAAAACCATCCGCCCGTCCAACCGCAAGCCCGACCAGATGCGCGCCGTGACGCTGGAAACCGGCGTGACACGCTACGCCGAAGGCTCGTGCCTGGTCACCTTCGGCCATACGAAAGTGCTGGTGACCGCCTCGCTGGAACAGGGCGTGCCGGGTTTCCTGAAGGGCAAGGGGCAGGGCTGGGTGACGGCGGAATACGGCATGTTGCCGCGCTCGACCCACACGCGCTCCCGCCGTGAAGCCGCCACCGGCAAGCAATCGGGCCGCACCCAGGAAATCCAGCGCCTGATCGGCCGCTCGATGCGCGCTGTTGTCGATCTGAAGGCGCTGGGTGAACGCCAGATCACGCTCGATTGCGACGTTTTGCAAGCCGATGGCGGCACCCGCACCGCCTCGATCACCGGGGCCTGGGTGGCGCTTTCCATGGCCTGCAACAAGCTGGTGGCCGACAAGGTGCTGGAAAAATCGCCGATCCTCGATCAGGTGGCCGCCATTTCCTGCGGCATCTTTGAAAACACCCCGGTGCTCGATCTCGACTATGACGAGGATTCCAACGCCGAAACCGACGCCAATTTCGTCATCACCGGCGCACTGGATGCGGTCGAGATTCAGGCGACCGGCGAAAAGCGCGGTTTTTCGCGTGATGAATTCAACGCCTTGTACGATCTCGGCATCAAGGGCGCGAAGGAACTGTTCGAACTTCAGAACGCGGCTTTGGGGAAATAACATCCCTCAGGGGGTGCGGCGTTTCGGATAAAGGGTTTATCCACAGATTGCACAGATTAACACAGATTAAGGAAGGGGATTAAGGGAGGAATGGACCTGTCTGCGTTCTGACCGGAGACAATGAGGATGCGATGATTGACTTACCTTGAGCGCTGCGCGCTCTTTTAAGATAAAGCGCCCTGCATTACCAGACAATGAGGAGATGAACCCCCTTACTTAATCTGTGTTAATCTGTGCAATCTGTGGATTCCCTTACCTAATCTTCATCCGCCGCATATTCGATCAGATCGCCCGGCTGGCAACCTAAGGACCGGCACAGGCAATCCAGTGTCCGCAACCGCAGGGCCAGCGCCTTCTGGTCGCGCAGGATTTCGAGATCGCGCACACTGATACCGGAGCGATCCGACAGTTCCACGATCGATAAACGCTTGCGGGCCAGAACCTCGGCTAACCGGAGTTTTATCATCCAAAGCGTCCCTGAGGCGTCTTGCTCATATCGTATGATCCACTTCATGGCGCAGGCGCGCGCCTTCCTTGAAGACTTCCGCCAGCACGAAGACCACCAGCACGGCGAACCAGGTCGTCACCGCGCGCAGGCCGTAGATCGGTTCGAAATGCAGATGAAACACCCCCGAAGCCACGCCGCGCGTCAGGTAGCCGAAAACCTCCAGCGCGCCGAGGCCGAAGCCGATCCAGCGCAGGCGGATGGTATTATCGGGGTGGAAAACATCGCCTTCGGTCAGGGTGTGGAAAATCTGCCGTGTCCAGTGGGTGATCAGCAGGTAACCGGCCAGCGAGGCGCCGAAGGCCAGCAGCATGAAGGCCATCGACCCCGCCGACAGGCTGGCGTCGACATTGAAACGCCGCACCGCTTCCGATGCCAGATTGGGCACACTGAGCAGGCAGACCGACAGCGCCACCACCACGGCGATCAGGCTGTACAGGCCGTAATAGACGACATCGAGCGCCGTCTTCAGCAGGCTGGAAATGGAGCGCGGCCCCAGGAAACGCATGGTCAGATCCTCAAATGCCTTTTACCTTCCATAAGTTCAGCCGAAAACACAAGTGACCTATTTGTAAGGATGGGTTAGAAGGCGGCGAAACGAGAGAACGCATATGCCCCTGCACCTGATCCCCGGCCAGAAGCTGATCGCCGCCACGCACAATCCCGGCAAGGCCGTCGAGATTTCCGCCATGCTGGAGGGCCGCTACGAGGTGATCACCGCCGGCTCGCTTGGCCTGCCCGAGCCGCCGGAAACCGAGGTCAGCTTTATCGGCAACGCCATCCTGAAAGCGCGCCATGCCGCCATGAAGGCCGGAATGGTGGCGCTGGCCGATGATTCGGGCCTGAGCATCGAAGCGCTGGACGGCGACCCCGGCATTTACAGCGCCCGCTGGGCCGGGCCTTACAAGGATTTCGACCGCGCCATGGAGGTGATCGAACACAAGATGCGCATCGCCGCCGAGGACGGCAAAACCAGCCGCAAGGCCTGGTTCACTTGCGCCTTAGCCGTGGCCTGGCCGGAGGGTCATGCAGCGGTTTTTGAGGGCCGGGTCGATGGCGAAATCGTCTTCCCGAAACGCGGCGACAGGGGCTTCGGCTACGATCCGATCTTCCAGCCGAATGGTTATGATGTGACCTTCGCCGAGATGGACCCGGAAGCGAAGGACAGGATCAGCCACCGTCATCTCGCCTTCGAGCAATTGCGGACGGCGCTGTTTTGAGGCAGGCCACTCCCTTATACTCCCCCGCTGGCGGGGGAGATGGCATCGCCCCTATGGCGATGACGGAGGGGGGCCTTGCTGCCACAAAACCGCTCTCTCTATATATCCATTGGCCCTATTGTTCGCGCATCTGCCCCTATTGCGACTTCAATGTCACCCGCGACCGTCAGCAGGCATCCCAGCGCGCGCTTTTCGATGCCATTCTGGCCGATATGCGCCATCAGACCGAAGGTTTAGGCCCGCGCCAACTGGCCAGCATCTTCTTCGGCGGCGGCACACCTTCCCTGCTCCCGCCGGACTGGGTGGCGGAACTGATCTCGCAGGCGGCGCAACTCTTTCCGCATACGGACGACATCGAGATCACGCTCGAAGCCAACCCGACCGATGCCGAAATTTCGCGCTATGAAGGCTTTCGCGCCGCCGGCATCAATCGCCTGTCCTTGGGCGTCCAATCCCTCGATGATAAAGCGCTGAAATTCCTTGGCCGCAATCATTCCGCCGCCGAGGCCATCCGCGGCATCAAGACGGCGCAAAAGGTCTTCGGCCGCGTGTCGCTCGACCTGATCTACGCTCTGCCCGGCCAAACGCTCGATGCCTGGGAATCCGAGCTGCGTGCCGCTGCCGCGCTCGGCATCGAACACATTTCGCCCTACCAACTGACCATCGAACCCGCCACCGCTTTCGGCCGCGCGGTCCGGCGCGGGCAATGGTTGCCGCCGGAAGAGGCACTGGCCGAAGCCTTCTATTTCCGCACGCAGGATGTGCTGGAATCGCTGGGTTTCGAGGCCTATGAAGTCTCCAATCACGCGCGCGGGAAAACGGCCCGTTCGGCGCACAATGTCCTGATCTGGGAAGGCGTGGATTATATGGGCATCGGTCCCGGCGCGCATGGCCGCCTGACCCGTGACGGCATCCGCCATGCCACCATCGCCAACCGCGATTTGAAAGCCTACGCCCTTGCCGGAAATCCCATCGAATCCGAACCCCTGACGCCTTCGGAAGCCGAGGAAGAAGCCTTGATGCTGGGCCTGCGTCTGGTCGAGGGCGTGGCGCTGGAGCGTCTGCCCAGCCTGCCTGTGCCTGAAAAGGCCGCGCCGTTGATCGCGCAGGGCTTTATGGAACTGACGCCTGATCGGCTGCGCGCCACCGAAAAGGGCCGCGTCGTGCTGGACCGATTGTTGTTTGAACTGTTAAGCTAAACTATGGAATCCCTCTTCGCCCCGCCGCCGCGCGCCGTTTCCCCCGGCCTGTATATCGTCGCCACGCCGATCGGCAATCTGCGCGATATCACCCTGCGCGCGCTCGATATCCTGCGCGCCGCCGATGTGGTGCTGGCCGAGGATACCCGCGTCGCCGGCAAGCTGCTGGCCGCTTATGACCTCAAGAAAAAACTGCTGCGTTATGACGATCATGCCGGCGGCAAGATCCTGCCCGAAATCCTCGAACGGCTGGCGCAGGGCCAGATTATCGCCCAGGTGTCCGACGCCGGCACGCCGCTGATCAACGATCCCGGCTTCCGGCTGGTCAGCGAGGCGCAGAAAGCCGGCGCCAAGGTCCATCCCGTTCCCGGCGCTTCGGCGGTGCTGGCGGCCTTGTGTCTCTCCGGTCTGCCGACCGACCGATTCCTGTTCGCCGGTTTCCTGCCCAATAAGTCGGCGGCGCGTAAGACTTTCCTCGGCGAATTCACCACCAATCCGGCGACCCTGGTCATGTTCGAGACCGGCCCGCGTCTGCATGACTCCCTCACCGATATCCTGAGCGTGCTCGGCGATCGTGAAGCCTGCGTCTGCCGCGAACTGACCAAGCTTTACGAAACCGCGCATCGCGGCACACTCTCCGAACTGGCCGCCGATCCGGCGCTGCAAGAACCCAAGGGTGAGATCGTCCTGGTCATCGCCCCGCCGGTCGAAATGGTACCCTCCACCGATAATCTTGAAGAAGCGCTGAAACTGGCGCTGGAGCAATACGCCCCGGCCGATGCCGCCCGCCAGCTTTCGCAGATGTTCGGCCTGCCGCGCAAACTGATCTACCAGAAGGCGCTGGAAATGCAGGGGAAAAGGCGTGGATAGGGCGCTTCGGGGAGCAAGGGCGCATAAACACGGCCACCTCGCCGAATATATCGCGCTCGTCCACCTGATGCTGAAAGGCTACCGCATTCTCGGCTTCCGCCTGAAAACGCCGCAGGGTGAGATCGATATCCTGGCGCATAAAGGCAAGCGGCTGCATCTGGTCGAGGTCAAGCAGCGCCGCAGCCACGAAGAGGCGTTAGAGACGGTTTCCGCCATCCAGCAGGAACGGCTATGGCAGGCCGGGCTGTCGCTCCAGGAAAAGAAACCGCGCCTGCGCAAGCTCGATCTCGTCATCGATCTCTATACCATCGCGCCCGGGCAATGGCCTCGCCACCAGGTTAATGCTTTTGAGAAAATAGAGCGCTTTTAGCTTGTCAACACAAAGGCGGCCTCTCATATGGATGGGAACTGAGGAGAATCCCATGAGCCTGCGCGTCGCCGTCCAGATGGACCCCATCGAGAACATCAATATCGGTGGCGACACCACCTTCCTGCTGATGATGGCGGCCCAGCGGCGCGGACATACGCTCTGGGTCTATCAACCCGAACATCTGAGCTACGAAGACGGCAAGCCTTTCGCCCGCGCCCGCAAGGTCACCCTGCGCGAAGTCAAAGGCGATCATGTCACCGTCGGCGGGTATGAAAAACTCGACCTGGCCGACGATCTCGACGTTATCCTGATGCGTCAGGATCCGCCCTTCGATATCGCCTACATCACCGCCACCTATTTCTTAGAAGCCGTCCATCCGAAAACCCTGGTGGTCAATAACCCGACCAGTGTGCGCGACGCCCCGGAAAAGCTGCTGGCGACGCGCTTCCCCGGTTTGCAGCCGCCGACCCTGATCTCCTCCGATCCGGTGGCCCTGCATGATTTCTTCGCGCGTCATGGCGATTGCATCCTCAAGCCGCTGCACGGCGCGGCGGGCAACGGCATCATCAAGCTCAAGGCCGGCGACCGCAACCTGGATGCCCTGATCGAGCTGTTCGGCAGCATGAGCCGCGAACCGGTCATTTTGCAAAAATTCATTCCCGCCGTCAGCGCCGGCGACAAGCGCATCCTCCTGATCGACGGTGAAATCGCCGGCGGCATCAACCGTGTGCCGGAAGCGGGCGCCGTGCGTTCCAACCTGCGCGTCGGCGGCACCGCCCAGCCGCTCGTCCTTACAAAACGTGATCGGGAAATCTGCGAGGCGCTGAGGCCGGTTCTCAAGGAAAAAGGTCTTATGTTCGTGGGCATTGACGTGATCGGTGACTACCTGACCGAAATCAACGTCACCTCACCCACCGGCGCCGTGCAGTTAAAAGACTTTGACGGGGTGGACGCCGGCGAGATTTTGTGGGATCGCATAGACGAGACGCTCCGGAACCGACCCTGACGGTCGCCCCGTTTCAACAGTTTCAATTGGCATTTCGACACTCCTCCCGTAAGGCGGGGATCGAGAAGGTGCGTTTTTGTTCCATTTTTGTTCTTGATTTGTATTTTTTCGTGAGGTAGTCTGTGGATAATTCCAGTATGGGCGTACCAGCAGACAGCGAAAATTATCAGGCGGGGGAACAATATGCCGGCGCGGATCACCACTATCGCGTTTGAAGGCGCCGAAGCGCGCCGGGTCGAGGCCGAGGTTGTCCTGACCAATGGCCATATCGCTTTTCAGGTGGTCGGTTTAGGCGACAAGGCCGTGGCCGAAAGCCGCGAGAGGGTGCGCGGCGCCTTTGCCGGCATGGGATTGAGCCTGCCGGGCAAACGGATCGTCGCCGCTTTATCGCCCGCCGACCTGCCCAAGGAAGGCTCGCATTTCGATCTGCCGATCGCCCTGGCCCTGATGACGGTCATGGGCATTATTCCCGAAGACGCGCTGAATAATTATGTCTGTGTCGGCGAACTGATGCTCGATGGCCGCATCGCCGCGATCAGCGGCGCCCTGCCCGCCGCCATCGCCGCCTCGGAATTCGGCATGGGGCTGATCTGTCCGGCGGATAATGGCGCCGAAGCCGCCTGGGCCGGCGATGTCAATATCCTGGCGCCCGCCTCGCTGATCGCCCTGATCAATCATTTCAAGGGCCACGCCGTATTGAGTCCGCCGGTTCCCGGAGAGGTCAAGGCTTCCGCCCGGCCGCTCGATCTCAATGAGGTCAGGGGACAGGAAGTGCCCAAGCGCGCCTTGGAGATCGCCGCGGCGGGCGGGCATAACCTGCTGTTCGTCGGCCCGCCCGGTTCGGGCAAATCGATGCTGGCCCAAAGGCTGCCGGGCATATTGCCGCCCCTGACTTCGCGCGAACTGCTGGAGACTTCGCAGGTCTGGTCGATGGCCGGCCTGATCGCCAGGGGCGAACTGACCCGCGAACGCCCCTTTCGCGCCCCGCATCATTCCGCCTCTATGGCGGCCCTGACCGGCGGCGGTATGCGCGCCAGGCCGGGCGAGGTGTCGCTGGCGCATAATGGTGTGTTGTTCCTCGATGAACTGCCGGAATTTTCGCCCCAGGCCCTGGATTCGCTGCGGCAGCCGCTGGAAACCAACGAGATTATCGTGGCGCGGGCCAATCACCACGTCAAATATCCGGCGCGGGTGCAGCTTGTGGCGGCGATGAATCCCTGCCGCTGCGGCTATGGCGGCGTGGGAAAGGGGGCCTGCGGCAAGGCGCCGCGCTGTATCAGGGATTACCAGAGCCGGGTATCCGGTCCGCTGATGGACCGCATCGATTTGCAGATAGACGTGCCGCCGGTCACCGCCATGGATATGGCCCTGCCCGCGCCGGCCGAAGGCTCGAAGGAAGTGGCCGCCCGTGTTCTGGCGGCGCGGGAAATCCAGCTTGATCGCGCCAGGCGGTTGGATCTGGCCCATGACAATGGCCTCAACGCCACGGCCTATGGCGCGGGACTTGAGCAAATCTGCGCGATTGATGACGGCGCGAAAGCCTTGCTGACACAGGCCGCGCAACAGACATCCTTAAGCGCGCGCGGCTGGACGCGCACCTTGCGGCTGGCGCGCACCATCGCCGATCTCGAACAGTCCGGCCCCGTTCTGCGCCGGCATGTCGCCGAGAGTCTGGTCTATCGCCGCACCCCCGCCGCGGATAATCAGATGGAGGCGCGGATGCGGGGCCGCATGGTATCCAGATACTAGGCCGGACGGCCCTTTGAGCTAACTTAACCTTTTTCCCTTATGCTGCCCTTATCAGAAGAGTCAGGCGGAAAAATCCCCATGTCCATTTCACTTACCGGTCACGATTCGGAAGAACGTCTCTCGCCGGAGGAACGCCTCAAGGCCCGCGAGGATTTCTTTCGCCTGATGAGCCATGAAATCCGCACGCCGCTCAATGGCGTCATGGGCATGTTGTCGCTTTTGACCCGGACGCCGCTCTCCCCCGATCAGGCCTCCTATGTGCAGACAGCGCAGGAATCCGGCGAGCACCTGCTGACCCTGGTCAACGATCTGCTCGATTACGCCCGCATCGACGCCGGCCGCATCGAACTGGAAACCTCGGAGGTTCATCTGGAGCCGTTGTTGCAAAGCGTCGCCGAACTGCTTTCGCCGCGCGCCCACGCCAATGGCATCGAAATCATATGGTCGCTTGATCCGCGCCTCGATTATATCCATGCCGATGAGGGCCGCCTGCGCCAGATCCTGTTCAATCTCGCCGGCAACGCCATCAAGTTCACCACGAAGGGCGGTGTGCTGATTCATGTCGGCCTGAACGATGCCGGTCTGGTCCGCTTCAGCGTCCGCGATACCGGCGCCGGCATTCCCGAAGAAGCCCGTGCCCGCATTTTCGAGGAATACGGCCAGGTCGAACCCAGCCACGCCACCCGCTACGGCGGCGCCGGCCTGGGTCTGGTCGTCGTTAAAAAACTGGTGGATGTCATGCAGGGCGCCCTTACCCTGGACAGCCAGGTGGGACAGGGATCGCGCTTCACCGTTGAATTTCGCGCCCCCTATGGCCTGCGCAACACGCCGCCGCAAAACCGCTATCCCCACGCCATCGCCTTTATCGGCCATAATGACATTCTCGCCGAAGGCGCCGAAAGTCATCTGGCGGCGGGCGATTGCCGCCTGCGCGTCGTGGCCCGTCCGGAAGATATTTTCGATCCCCAGGCCATCATCCTGGCCGATCGCGCCGCCTTTGCCGCGCCGGTCCCGGCCCCTTCGCCGCGCAGCCTGATCCTGCTGGCCCCGGAACAACGCGATGAAATCAGCATTTGGCGCGAAAAAGGCTGGTCGGGCTACCTCATCAAGCCCCTTCGCCGCTCCTCTCTGCTGGAACGCCTGGAGACGCTTCACGATCAGGAACAGAAGATGGCGCCGAAGCCGCAGAATGACGATGAACGCATCGTCAGCGAATCCGCGCCGGATAAATCCGTGCTGCTGGTCGAGGATAACCCGGTCAACGCCCTGCTGGCGCAAATCCTGCTCCAGCGCGAGGGCTGCCGCGTCGAGCGCGCGTCATCCGGCGAGGAAGCGATCGATATCGTGAAACATCGCCAGTTCGACATCATCTTCATGGATCTCGGCCTGCCCGGCATCGACGGCATCGGCGCGGTGCGTGAAATCCGCGCCATGGGCATCCGCACCCCCGTCATCGCCCTGACCGCCAACGCCTATGAGGAAGACCGCCGCGCCAGCATTCACGCCGGCATGAACGATTTCCTGACCAAACCCATCGAACTGGTGGCGTTGAAACACCGCCTCCAGACCTGGACCGGAGAGCATCCGACGGTCAAAAGCGCTTAACGGCGGCTGTCATTTACCCTTCCGGCCTCTTAATCCAAAAAAGTGCGCCACACTTTCTGGAAAGTGTTTTAGGCTGCCCTCAGGATATCAAAGAGGCCGCCCATGACCGAATCGCCCGCCCCCGCCGCGCCTGAAAAGAAAACGCTGTGGCAAAGCGTCAGACCGTTTTTCTCACGGCCCGCCCTGGTGATGATCCTGCTCGGATTTTCGTCCGGCCTGCCCCTGTCGCTGATTTTCGATACCCTGTCGGTCTGGCTGCGCACGGCCGATCTGTCCCTCACCACGATCAGTTATTTTTCCCTGGTCACCTTCGTTTACAGCCTGAAATTCGTCTGGGCGCCGGTGCTTGATCGTGTCGGCATTCCCGGCCTGACCTTCATGCTCGGCCACCGGCGCGGCTGGATACTAGCCAGCCAGGGTGTCATCATGCTGGGCCTGTGGGCGATTTCGACCATGAATCCGCATAGCCAGCTTGGCCTGATGGCCGTGGCCGCCATCATCATCGGCTTTGCCGGCGCCACCCAGGATATCGTCATCGACGCCTGGCGCATCGAAACCGCCGGCGACTCCGATTCCCGTCAGGCGGTTATGGCCACCGCCACCGCCTGGGGGGCGCGCATTGCGCCGTTCGTATCCGGAATTGTGCCGCTGATGCTGGCTGATACGCTTGGCTGGGGCTTCGCCTACGCCCTGATGGCCGCCCTGATGGCGCTCGGCATTATCGGCGTCCTGCTGGCGCCGAAAGAGGCCGAACACAAGGTAAGGCCCATCGATTACGGTGACGCGCCTTCCCTGCCCGCGCTTGAAGCCGTGGAATGGGCGGGCCGCCTGGTGCTGATGGCCGCCGCCATCTGCCTGATGGGCGCGGGCCTGACCGCCAATATCGACCTGTTCCACTTTGTTTTTCCCTCGGCCGAAATCTTTGACGCCGCCAAAGCCGCCTGGACCAGCCGGACGACGGGGGTTTTCTGGCAGGTGCCCGCTGTCCTGATCGGCCTCGGCCTGATCATCACCGCCTGCCTGCCCTTGCCGGGAAAACCGACCCGGCCGGGGGCCTATCTGCGCCAGACCTTCGTTACGCCCATCGCCGCCTTTTTCGAGCGCTATGAAAACCTGGCCGGGCTGATCCTGGCCCTGATTTGCCTCTATCGCGTTTCGGATTTCCTGCTGAACGTCAATGGCGCCTTCTATGTCGATCTCGGCTTCGACCTGACCACCATCGCCGGCGTGCGCAAGATTTTCGGCGTGGTGATGACCATTGTCGGGGTCAGCGCCGGCGGCATCACCATGACCCGGTTTGGCATGAAGACGGGGTTGATTCTGGGCGCGGTCGTCGGTTCGTTTTCCAACCTGGCCTATGCCTGGCTGGCGATGAAGGGCAATGACGTGGCGGCTTTTTCCATTGCGCTCGCCATCGATAACGCCTCGGCAGGCGTTGCCGGCACCGTGTTGATCGCCTATATGTCGACATTGATTTCAAAGGGTTACGCGGCACAGCAATATGCGCTGTTCACGTCGCTTTATGCCCTGCCCGGCAAGATGCTGGCCTCGCAATCCGGCCGCATCGTCGAATCGACCGCGCGCAGTTCGGACGCTGGCGGCTGGGCCATGTCGTTCCGGCCCCTGTTCAGCCATCTGACGCCGGAATCCTTCGCCAAGCCCGCCGCCGTGTTGGGCGTTTCACGTGAAGCGCTTGGCACGGGCTATATCGTCTTTTTCACCTACTCGTCGGTAATCGGGATCCTGGCCATCATCCTATGCGTGTGGCTGAACAGCCTGCCGCAGGTGCTGGACGATGAGGAAGGCCCCGGGTCCGAGGCTCGATAGCTAAGGTTGCAGGCCCGTTTCGCCAAATCTGGCGGCGCGATTTAGCGGCCGGTGGAGCCGAAGCCGCCTTCGCCGCGCGTTGTCGTTTCCAGGGTTTCCGGCGTTTCCCAGACGATGCGGGCGTGTTGGGCCACGATCATTTGCGCGATGCGGTCGCCGCGGCGGATGACGAAATCTTCCGAGCCGAGATTGATCAGGATGACGCCGACCTCGCCGCGATAGTCGCTGTCGATCGTGCCCGGCGTGTTCAGGCAGGTGATGCCGAATTTCAGCGCCAGGCCCGAACGTGGCCGCACCTGCACCTCATAGCCCCGCGGCACCGACATTTTCAGCCCGGTGGGGATCAGGGCGCGGGCCATCGGTTTAAGCGTGATCTCCTCGCCTTCGGCAATTGCGGCGCGCAGGTCCAGCCCTGCCGAGCCTTCGGTTTCATAGGCCGGCAGGGTCAGGCCCGAGGCATGGGGCAATTGCAGGACATGCGCCGTGACCGGGGCGGCGGATTCGGGATGAATATGGGCGTTCATGCGGTGCTCTTGGCTGAAAAGGGCACCTTAAGCCGTGTCCGCCAACGGGTAAACGGCGCGCCGAAAGGTTAACAGAACCATGCACAGGTTTAACCGCGCCTGTGGATAGGGTCAGGGCCGGATTTCCAGGGTTCGTTCGATTTCGTCCGCCAAAAGTCCGGCGCCGGTCAGGCTGAGATGTCCGGCGTTGAAATAAAGCACGCCCTTGCCCGGCGCATAGATATGGCAGATCGTATCGCAGAAAATCTTGTCCGTGCGGATGCCGGTCATATCGTGGGCGGCGGTGAAACGGGCGAATTCGTCGCGGATATGGCCTCGTCGTTTTTCATAGGCCGCGCGCGGCGTGCCGATGGTTTCCGGTGCATGGCCGGCGCGCGATTCCAGCGCCAGCTTGGAAGGCGGATCGTAATCGAAGGTGGGAATCGGATAGACGATGACCACCTGCTTGCCGGCTTTTTGCAGTTCGAGCGCGGTGTGTTCCATGCCCTGGATCGCCGCGCGCGAAGAGGCGTCGTCATCATGCAGATTGCCGACCAGGATGACGATCCGCATGTTCGGGTCGGCTGTCATGGCGGCCAGGGTATCGATATTGTGCTGGCGGCAGACCGGTTTGCGGCTGAGGGTGGCCGGGCAGCCCGACATGGTGATCGATTTCAGGCTGGCGCCTTTCGCGGTCAGGCGGTCGCCGAGCACCTTCGCCAGTTCGGCGCCGTGGCTGTCGCCCCAGACGGCATAGCTGGCCGGCACGCCCTCCGCGCCGTAGACGCACAGCTTGTCATAGGCCAGGGGCCGGTCGGAGCGCATATGGCATCTGTTGCGATCGTGGTTGTAATCGTCGGTCGCCGCCAGATAAACGCGCTCCTGTGGAGAAAAACGCTGGGGAAGGCCGCCGGCGTAATAGATGCACAAACACAGACCGATGGAAGCCGCCATGGCGAGGCCGCCGAAAACCCAGACCGGCAAGGGGCGCTTTTCCGGGCGTTCCCGCAGGAAGGGCGTTTCGATATAGCGCCAGGACAACCAGGCCAGGCCCAGCGACAGGATCAGGGCGACCACCGTCATCCACGGCGCATCCGGGAAGACAAAGCGCGTAAAAACCAGCAGCGGCCAGTGCCACAGATAGAGCGAATAGGAGATATCGCCGATGCGCACCAGAGGCGCCCAGGACAGAAGCCGGTTGGCCCAGCCCTGTGGCGACACCAGGAGCGCCGCCGTACCGAGGCAGGGCAGCAGGGCCAGCAGGCCGGGGAAGGGCGAGTCCGCACTGATGACGATAAAGCCGGTGGCGATCGCCGCAAGGCCAATCAGGCTGAGGATTTTCTGCGCGATCACCGGCATGGAGACATGCCGGTCGATGGCGACGCACAGGGCGCCGATCAGCAGTTCAAAGGCGCGCGAGGTCGGGAAATAAAAGGAGACTTCCGGGTGCGCGGCCAGCCGGGTTTGCGAAAACCATAATGACCAGATCGCCAGGGCGAACAGCGCCGGCCACATCAGCCGTTTTCCCCAGCGATGGAGCACATAGAGAATCGGCGGGAACAGCAAATAGAACTGTTCCTCCACGCCCAGGGACCAGGTGTGCAGCAGCGGCTTCAGTTCGGCTTGCAGGTCGAAATAGCCGGTTTCGCGCGCGAAGGCGAGATTCGACAGGAACAGGGTGGTGAAGAACTGGGATTTCACCAGTTCCTTCAGCAGGGTTGGCGGGAAAAAGGCCAGTCCCATGATCAGGGTGAAGGCCAGAACCGTGAACAGCGCCGGATAGAGCCGGCGGATGCGGCGACGGTAGAATTCGCGGATGGAAAAGCGCTTTTCTTCCATCGGCCGCAACAGAACCTGGGTGATCAGGTAGCCGGACAGCACGAAAAAGACATCGACGCCGATGAAACCACCCGGCAGGACCGCATGGCTGGCGTGAAAAGCCAGCACGGCAAGAACGGCGATGGCCCGCATACCCTGAATATCGGCGCGTTTGCCATGCGTCGCTATAGTCATGCGTCCTGCCTGAAATTAAAAACACTGCTTCGCTGTAATCGATAACCGATTAAATCCGATTACGAAACCGTGATCTTAATCTCAGGCGATGCGTTTGCGGATATAGGCGCTGAGGAAATCGGCGATATCGGCCTTGGTCTGGCCGGGAATCGGCGTGAATCCGTCGAGATCGACCAGGGTGGCCTGGTTGTGCGCCGAGCCGAAAACGCCTTCGGAGACATTATTCGCCACAATGGCGTCGCAGCCCTTCGAGGCCAGCTTGGCATGGGCATAGTCTTCCAGTTTCTGCGTTTCGGCGGCGAAACCGATGACCAGGCGCGGGCGCAGTTCCAGATGCTTGGAGACGGATTCGAGGATATCCGGGTTCTTGACGAAGATGACGGAAAGCTCGTTATCTGCGGTCTTCTTCTGCTTCTCGGCGGCAATGTCCTTCGCACGCCAGTCGGCAACGGCGGCGACGCCGATAAACACATCGCACGGCAGTTGCGCATGGGCGGCGTCAAACATCTCCTGCGCCGTTTCGATATCGATGCGGGTGACGCCCACCGGTGTGGGCAGCGACACCGGCCCGGAAATCAGGGTGACATCGGCGCCTTCACGCGCCAGTTTCTGCGCTATGGCGTAGCCCTGTTTGCCGGAAGAGCGGTTGGTCAGGCCGCGCACCGGATCGAGCGGTTCAAAGGTGGGGCCGGCGGTTATGACCATCTTTTTCCCGGCCAGCGGTCCATCGACCCCGCCAGTGAGATGGAACTGAATGGCCGCCAGAATGGCTTCCGGCTCGCTCATGCGGCCAAGGCCGTATTCGCCGCAGGCCATGTCGCCTTCATCCGGACCGGTAAAGAGCACGCCGTCGGCCTTCAGGGTGTCGAGATTGCGCCGGGTGGCCGGATGGTGCCACATCCGCACATTCATGGCCGGGGCGAGCAAAACGCGCTTGTCGGTGGCGAGCAGAAGCGTCGAGGCCAGGTCATTGGCCAGGCCTTGCGCCTGTTTCGCCATCAGGTCGGCGGTGGCGGGGGCCACGACCACGAGATCGGCCTGCCGCGACAGCATGATATGACCCATCTCCGTTTCGTCGGTCAGGTCGAACAGGTCGGTGTAAAACTTATCGCCGGAAAGGGCGGCGGCGGTCAAAGGGGTGATGAATTCATGCGCGGCCTTCGTCATGACCACGCGGACATCGAGGCCGGCCTTCTTGATCAGGCGGATCAGTTCGAGCGACTTATAGGCCGCGATGCCGCCACCGATGATCAGCAATATTCGTTTGGCGTCGGCCATGCGGCTCCCTTTCGCAATTGCGTTGCTTGTGCCATAGGTGGGAAGGCTCAGGCAAGGGGACAAGGCGCGTGCGGGGGATAAGGCTGCTATTCGGACTGCTGCTGGCCCTGGCCGCCTGTGATGCCGGCCCGTCCGCCGTCCTGCCCGATGGCGCGGGCAAGGCCCCGGCCGAACAGGTCCAGCCAGCGAAAGCGCCGGTCTGGGCGCAAAATAATCAGGAGCCGGTCGAAGAAGCCTCCATGCCGGTGGTGGACGAGGCTCCGGTGGCGGGCAATGCCCTGCCGGTCACGGGGCAACGGGCGAAGATCACCGCGACGCGTTATGGCGACTGGCCGCTGTGGTCGCAGAACCGCAAATATTCCGCCGATGAAAACGCCCACTATCATTTCCAGAAACACGGCCCGGAATTTTCGGCGAAATCCTATCCCGATTACATGGCCATGGTGCACGGCTTCGTCCACAATCCGCCGGCGGGCACCGAAACCCTGAAACGGACGAATGGCGATACGCTGTTCTACGATCCAAAGGGCAATGTCTTCGCGGTGATGACCAGGGCCGGCGCGCCGCGCACCATGTTCCGGCCGGATAACGGCGCGGCTTACTGGCGGCAGCAGAAAATCATCGAAAGCCAGCGCCGCGCATCAAGACGGGAAAGTTACAGTGAGTAGCTTATCCGAATCGTAACGCCTGACCGGTATGGTGCGCGGCATGACTGGGGCGAATATATCCAAATACGGCTGGCCGCTGGCGGTGATCATGCTGGCCGTGGTGATCCGGCTGTTCGCGCCGCCGGACCCCAATATCGACTGGCTGATCAGCAATAATCGCGCCTTTCTGCATGGCGCGGCGCTCTATCACGATATCGTCGAAACCAATCCGCCGATGGCTGTTTTTATCTACCTGCCCGCCGCCCTGGCCGAACAGTGGACGGGTTTGGCGGCGGAGCCGGTCTTCATGGTCATGGTCCTGCTGGCGGGCGTGGCTGCGGCGGTCTTTTTCAGCCGGTCGCTGAAGAGCGGCTTTCGCTGGACCCTGCCGGTCATCTTGTTTGTTGTGCTGATCGCGCCCCTGTCGGCCTTTGGCGAACGCGAGCATGTGGCGGTGATCCTGATGCTGCCGCTGTTCGGATTGCTGATCAGGCGCGCTGACGGAGAACAATCCGGATGGCCGGAAATCGTCACGGCGGGGTTGCTGGCGGGTATCGCACCCATGATCAAACCCTATTTTGCGCTCGGCGTCATCACCGCCTGTCTGTGGCTGGCCGTGCGGCAGCGCAACCTGCGTCTGTTGTTCGTGCCGGAAGCCGTCATCGCCGCCGCCATGACCCTGCTGATCGCGGCCCTGGTCTGGTTCTATCTGCCGGCCTATCCGCGCGAAGTCCTGCCCTTGCTGATGGATGTCTATGCGCCGTTGCGAAGACCGCTGGGCGATTTCATCTGGTCCACCAATGTGCAGGCCTGCGTGATCGCGGTCATTTTGCTATATCTGGCGATGCGCGGAAGACGGATCGAACCCATCACGGGTGTGCTTTTAGCGGGCGCGACCGGCTTTTTCATCGCTTTTCTCATTCAAGGGCGCGGCTGGTCTTATCACGCCTATCCGGCAGTCGGTCTGTTGATGCTGGCTGCGGCATTCGCCGTGCCAGTGGTGAAGGGGCGAGAACGAATTTACGCTCTGGCGGCTGTTGCGGCCGCGCTGTTCAACCTGACCACCTATATGTATTTTCCGGGCGCTGGCTACGGCGGCGTCAGGCTGGTGGCGCCGATCCGTGCGGCGGTAAAGGCGCCGTCCGTCATGTCCATCACCGCTGACCTGACGCCGGGTCATCCGATCACCACGGATGTCGGCGGCACATGGGCGGGCACCTATTCCAGCCGCTGGATCACAGTCAATGCGATAAAGCGGCTGGCCCGGCGCCCCGACGCGGGAACACGGGCGCGTCTTGAAGACTGGCTGGCCTATGATCGCCGGGTGACCAATCGTGACCTCGCCACGCGCCGTCCGGATATCGTGCTGGTCGGGATCGGCGGTTATGACTGGCGCAAATGGATCGCGGCGGACAAGGATACCGCCCGTCTGATGGCGGATTACCGGCCCCTGGCGGCGGATACCCTGACAGGTGAGCAAAAGGGCAGATACGAGCCGGTCATGGCCTATATCCGTAAAGACTTGCCGATGCTGACGGATAGCCCCCCTCCCCGCCTGCGGCAGGGCTATCGCATATGGCTTTTGGAATAACTTTTCTTCCCCCTCTCCCCATGAATATGGGGAGAGGACGGGCGCGGAGCGAAGCGATCGCAACCGGGTGAGGGGCTGTGTGACGCTTGTGTTCTATCGACAAACCGCCCCTCACCCGATCGCCTTCACTGCGTTCGGCTCTCGTCCTCTCCCCTCAGTGAGGGGAGAGGGGGAAGACAGGCATTAGCGGACCACCATCCAGATCAGAACGCCAAGTGAGATCACCGACACCACCAGCGCGATCAGTCCGAAGGTGCGGCCCTGCTGCGCCACGATCTGCAAGGCGGCCAGTTCGACCGCATCCCTGGCCTGAACCTCTTCCTCGTCATCGGTACGCAGGCGGCTGATCAGTTTTTCGACGATGCGGCGGGTCTGGACCACCGGCGACAGCTCGCGTGAAATCCAGGCCTTGACCACCGGACGGGCGGCTTCCCAGAGATCGTGTTCGGGATAGATGCGCCGCGCCACGCCTTCGACCGACACCATGGTCTTTTGCAGCAGCACCAGTTCCGGACGCAGGTGCATGTCGAACTGGGCGGTGATGTCGAACAGTTGCGTCAGCAGGCGGCCCATGGAAACCTCGGTCGCCTTCTGGCCCAGCACCGGCTCGCCAACGGCGCGCAGGGCCTGGGCGAAGGAATCGACATTATGGTGGCGCGGCACGTAACCGGCCTCGAAATGGACCTCGGCCACGCGCTTGTAATCGCGGCGCAGGAAGCCCCACAGCATTTCCGCCAGGTAGCGGCGCTCCTTGGGGCGCAAGCGGCCGATAATGCCGAAATCGATGGCGGTCAGTTGCGCCGGCGCGGCCACGAACAGATTGCCCTCGTGCAGGTCGGCGTGGAAGGCGCCATGATCGAGCGCCTGACTGAGGAAGGCGCGGATCAGGTTGTCGGCCAGTTCCTTGTGATCGAGACCGGGCAGGGTGAGCGCTTCGGGGCGGCTGAGTGGCGCGCCGGTGGCCCATTCGGTGACCAGTACGCGGCGCGACACCTGATGCCAGACCACGGCGGGCGCCTTCATCCACGGTTCTTCATTGATCGTCCTGCCGATCTCGTCGCAGGCCGAGGCCTCCAGCCGCAGGTCGAGTTCGAGCAACAGCGATTGCGCCACCGCGCCGACGAAAGCCACCGGCTCCAGCCGCCGCGCCGAGGGGAAAAAGAAGGCGATGATTTTCGCCGAAAGCGTCATCATGGCGATATCGGCGGCGATCACCGCTTCGATATCCGGGCGCAGAATCTTGACCGCCACCTTGCGGCCGTCGAGCAGTATGGCTTCATGCGCCTGGGCGATGGAGGCCGAGCCGATGACCTCGCCGAATGCGCTGAAAATGGAATCCACCGGCTTGCCGAGCGACTCTTCGACGCTGGCCAGCGCCACCTCACGCGGGAAGGGCGGCAGGTTGTCCTTCAGATGGGCGAGATCGGCGATAAATGCCTTGCCGAAGATATCGCCGCGTGTCGAAAGCACCTGGCCGAGCTTGATAAAGGCCGGCCCCAGTTGCTGGAAGGCGATGGCGTAGCGTTCGCCGGGGCGCAAGGTTGTCTTTTTGGCGAACAGGCCGCGCAGAACCGCCATCAACAGGCGCGGTAAGGGCGGCAGCAGGTGCGCCGTTTCCTTCGGCAGCAGGGCGTCGTAGCGCAGCAGGATAAATCCCGTGCGGAACATGCGCGTCCATGAGCTTAAAGACGACAAAGCTACGCCCAGCCCTCATGCAGGGCGCAGACCCCGCCGGAATAGTTGGTATAGCGGGCGGATTTGAAGCCGGCTTTCTCCATCATGCCCTTGAAGGTTTCCTGATCAGGGAAGCGCTGGATCGATTCGACGAGATACTGATAGCTGTCGCGGTCCTTCGCCACCAGTTCGCCCATGAAGGGGATGACCTTGAAGGAATAGGTTTCGTAGATTTTCGAGATCACCGATGAGGTCGGGTGCGAGAATTCGAGGCAGAAGAAACGGCCGCCGGGCCTGAGCACGCGCTTCGCTTCATTCAGCGCCACCTGCACGTCGGCGACATTGCGGATGCCGAAGGAGATGATGTAGGCGTCGATGGTATTGTCCGCGATCGCCAGATTCATGGCGTCGCCGACCGACCAGGTGATTTCCGGCTCATCGAGGTGCTTCTTCGCCGACTTTTCGCGCCCGGCCATGATCATGGCTTCGTTATAATCGATGATGCGGATTTCGGCGGCCTTCGCCGTGTAGCCGCGCGCTTCACGGCGCGCCCTGGCGGCGCGGGCCAGTTTGGCCAGGCGGCGGGCGATATCGCCGGTGCCGCCGGCGCAGTCGATGATCACCTCGCCCGGCTGCGGATTGAGGCGGGCGCAGGCGGCGTCCTTCCACAGGTGATGGACCCCGCCCGACATGACGTCGTTCATCAGGTCGTAATTCGAGGCGACGTTTTTGAAAACATCATGGACCATCGCCACCTTTTCACGGGCATCGACATCCTTGAAACCAAAGGGGGAGGTGGCTGTATCTGTCATAAGGGGCGTTGTAGCCCGAAACCGGTAAAATTGCGAAGAGGAAAAGTGGCGAGGCATACGGCGCAAAGGCGGCAAATTGCCGCTTTTTGTCAGAAGCCCGTTTGCCCCCGAACCATACGACGGACGCGCGCTCTATATCCGGCCTGCTATATCCAGCCTGGGGAAGGCTGTGTTGATAAGAGGATCACTCCCCCGCCTGGTACGCGGCAATACTCACGATACACGCGCTTGAAACTCAGAGTGCGTGCCCGTTCGTGGGGTTCGGGGATTATGTCTGGCAAACCGGGCAGTAAAAACTTGACCGGCCCTGATGCGCCTTGCGCTCGATGCTCCCGCCGTCATGGCGCGGGCAGGGCTGGCCCTTGCGGTCATAGACGCAGAAGCGGTGCTGGAAATAGCCCAGTTCGCCAGAAGCCGCCGCGAAATCGCTGATCGACGAGCCGCCGGCGGCCACCGCCTCTTCCAGGACGCTCTTTATGCCCGCCACAAGCGCCCCCGCTTCCTGCGGCCTGAGCGCCAAAGCCTTGTGATCGGGGCTAAGTCCGGCTCGCCACAGCGCCTCGCAGACATAGATATTGCCAAGCCCCGCGATGCCGCCCCTCTTTTCGTGACCCTGCGCCATCAGCAGGGTCTTGAGGTTGACATTTCGGCCTTTCGCCATTTCCAGCAGGACATCGGCGTTCAGATCATCTGATAACGGCTCGACGCCCAGCCCCCTGAACCATTTGCTTTCGTAGAGTTCGTCCGGTTTGAGCAACAACATGAATCCGAACCGGCGCGGATCGTAATAGTCGATCCGGCTGACCTCGCCGCCCGGCAGGGTGGCCAGGCACTGGAAATGCAGGTGTTTTTCATCCGGCGCGACAGCATGATAATAGCGCGCCAGGTCTTCGGGCGTGTCGTTGATCCCGGGGCGCGTAGCCTGGAACCGGCCGGTCATGCCGAGATGCGTCACCCAGATATCCTGCGTATCGAGGGAAAACAGCAGGTATTTCGCCCGGCGCTTCAGCCCCACCACCTGCGCGCCTTCCAGGCGTTCGGCGAAGCGCTCAGGGAAGGGATAGCGCAGGTTCGGCCGGTGCAGACGGACCTGGCTGAGTTTAGCGCCCTGCAGATGCGGCTCCAGCCCGCGCCGGACGGTTTCGACTTCGGGCAGTTCGGGCATGGTGGTGGCTCCTGAAGGAAGACGCGGGGTCACGGACCCCGCACCCCATAACACAAGAACTAATGATATAAATACGAAAAAGCCGGGCCTGCCTGGCCCGGTCTTTTCGTATTTTATTTCAGTACTTCCTGTTTCGGGGTGTGGGGCCTGTGGCCCCGCGTCTTACCTTTACGCTACCCGCACCAGCCGCCGGGTCGCCTGCTCCCCCAGATCGGCGAACCATTGCGACGGATCGAGCGCCACCTCGTCGGTCAGCGCCATGGCGTCCCAGTTGAGTTTCGGCGGCTTGCGTTCGGAGGCCGCCACAATGGCGCGCAGTTCGGCCGCCGAGGTGACGCCGACGATCACGGTCGAAACCCCATCGAGATTGAGCGCGAAGCTCAAGGCCGCGTGCAGCGGATCGGCGCCGCCTTCGGCCATCATGCGGCGGACCCGTGACAGATGCGGCCCGACCGGCGTCAGGTTGCCCGGCAGGCTTTCGCGCGGCAGGAACAACAGACCTTGCAGGAAGACCGAACAGATCTGCACCTCGATGCCCAGTTCCGCCAGGCCGGCGATCGTGCCGTTGCGCACCAGGCGCTGATCGAGAATCGAGGCCGGCACCTGCATGAGATCGGGCTTGAAGCGTTTCGCCAGCAGCAGCGGCTGGTCGGCGGCGGTGGCGCTGATGCCGATCCGGCTGATCAGGCCCTCACCCTTCAGTTTTTCCAGACGCGCCCACAGGGCGTCGCCCTCCGGCCCCATCAGGTCTTCGGCGCAATCGACCAGGGCGGCATGGCCGCGCGCCAGCCCCATGTGATCGACCGACCGGCGCAGGCGCGACTCCAGCCATTCCAGTCCGTTTTCGAGGCGAAGCGTGCGGACCTGCGGCTTGAAAGGCGAGGGAAACGGCCAGTTGCGGCCGAGCACGCGCTCGACATCGCCATCCTGCGGCGAGGCGTCGATATTCAGGATCCTGCAAGCGGCAGCCAGCTCCAGAATCTGACGCACTTCGTCCTCACCCACGCGGCCGCGCGTGTTTGAAATACCGTAATCACCGCCAAACTGCGCTGAACCGAGACCCAGGCTTGCCGCCATATGTGCGTCTTTTCCCAAAAAATAACCAGATTCCTTAACCACGTAAGGAGAGGTCTGAATTTGGACGGGAAATGTTAAAGAAGGTCTTTACAGGAAATAAGAAACCCATGCGGCTCACAGGTTTTTTGATAAAAAAACAGGGTTAATGCGGCGTTAATCTTCGCATTCCGGCTTTTATATCAATCTTTTATCCTGATAACAGCCACGCGGCTGTTAATTTCAGATATCGAAGATTCGCTGACGATCCTCGAAGTTCGCCATGCTGACGCCCTGATCGGTGACCAGACCGTTGGCGATGGAATAGACCCAGCCGTGGATGGTCAGGGGCTGGCCGGCGCGCCAGGCGTTCTGCACGATCGGCGTCAGGGCGACATTGCGCGCCTGGGCGATGACGTTCAGTTCGCACAAACGATTGAGCTTCTGAACATCGTCGCCGATTTCATCCAGTTCGTGCTGATGGTTGTGCGCCACTTCGCGGATCGGCGACAGCCAGTGGTCGATCAGGGCGTCGCCCCGGGATTCGACCGCCGCGCGCACCCCGCCACAGCCATAATGGCCGACCACGAGAATATGTTTCACCTTCAGCACCTGAACGGCAAATTGCAGCACGCTCAGATAGTTGGCGTCCTGCGGCGGCGTCAGGTTGGCGATATTACGGTGAACGAACATCTCGCCGGGATCGAGATTGACGATTTCATTGGCCGGCACGCGGCTGTCGGCGCAGCCGATCCAGAAATATTCCGGCGATTGCTGGGCGACGAGGCGTTTGAAGAATTGCGGGTCGATTTCGGTCTTCTGATGCGCCCAGCGGCGATTGTTTTCAATCAGTTGATCCAGCATGAACCGTATCCCTCAAAACAACTTTGAAGGCGTTATAGGCTCCGCGCTCCTCAGATCAAGCCCTTTTATGATTTATGTGCGATCAGGTTATGGACACTGGTTTTGACGCTGGCCAGGGTCTGGTCGATCGTCTGGCCCGCCTTTTCGAATGAGCCGTAGCGCATGGCCAGGATCAGCACCACCACGCCGGCAAGCCCCAGCAGGCCCTCGACAATATTGAGCAAAAGCGGCCCCCATTGCAGCCGTTTGACCCTGGCGTAGGAGGTCAGGCCCTCGGCGGCGCGGACAGGTTCGGAAAACTTCATCTTGAGACCCCCTCGGAAACGTTCCCTGACGCCACCTTAACCTTAAATGCCGGGATACGCCAGAGGCCGCGGCGCACCTGTCGAATAGCCTTGTTTTCCGTCATATTTTCGGTCAAACCTTCACCACAGGCCCGAACATACGGGCCGCACAGGGGCCATGGATGACAACCGAAGACAAGATGCAGAAAAACAGCCTGCGCACCATCGTGATCGCTTCCGCGGCGGGCACCACCTTTGAATGGTACGACTTCTTCATCTTCGGCTCGCTGACCGCCATCATCGCGCAAAACTTCTATGCCGGGCTGAACGACACCCTGGCCACCATCGCCGCGCTGGCCACCTTCGCCGTCGGCTTCATCGCCCGGCCATTGGGCGCCCTGGTCTTCGGTCATATCGGCGATAAGAAGGGCCGCAAGGGCACCTTTCTCTACACCATCCTCGTCATGGGCCTGGCCACCATCGCCATCGGCCTGCTGCCGACCTACAAACAGGTCGGCATGCTGGCGCCCATCCTGCTGATCGTTTTGCGCATCGTGCAGGGCTTCGCGCTTGGCGGCGAATATGGCGGGGCGGCGATCTATGTGGCCGAACACGCGCCGGCCAACAAACGCGGCGCCTATACGGGCTGGATCCAGACCTCCGCCGGCTTCGGCCTGATCGCCGCGCTGCTGGTCATCCTCGTCACGCGCCGGACGATTTCGGAATCCGTCTTCGCCGACTGGGGCTGGCGCATTCCCTTTATCGTTTCGGCCGGTCTGCTGGCCGTCTCGGTCTATATCCGCGCCAGAACGGCCGAAAGCCCGGCCTTCAAGGCGCTGCACGAGCAGGGGCGGTTGTCGAAGTCGCCATTGTCGGAAATTTTCGTGCGCTGGAGCCATCTCAAGGGGATGCTGATCGCCCTGTTCGGCTTCATGACGGCGCAGGGCGTGATCTGGTACACGGCCTTCTTCTATACGCAGGTGTTCCTGACCTCGATCGTCAAGCTCGATGCGGCGGACATGAATACGCTTGTCATGGGCATGACGCTTGTTTCCGCCGGCCTTTATGTCGCCTTCGCCGCGCTTTCGGACCGGATCGGCCGCAAGCCGGTGATGCTTTTCGGCATCCTGCTGGCCTGCATGTCCTTCTTCCCCGGCTATCAGGCGCTGATGAAATTCGGCAATCCCGATCTTGAAGCGGCGCAGCGGACACATCCGGTCTATATCGTCGCCGATCCGAAATCGTGCAGCTTCCAGTTCGATCTGTTCAACACGGCGCGGTTCACCAGCCCGTGCGACCTCGCCAAAAGCGTCGTTACCGGCATCGGCGCCCCTTATGTCAATCGCGCCGAAACGAACGCGGGCGAAACCGCCGGCATCCATATCGGCTCACGGGTGATCGACGTGCCTTCCGGCGCGGGCCTCGACAAGGCCGGACTCAAGGCGCTGAAAGCGAAAGCAACAAGCGAGGTCAAGGCCGCGCTGGCAACCGCCGGCTATCCCGAAAAGGCCGACCCGAAAAAGGCCAATCTATGGGCGATGTTCGGCATATTGTGCATTTTCGCCGTGGCCTGCACCGCGCTTTACGGCCCGATGGCCTCGGCCCTGGTGGAAATGTTCCCGACGCGGGTGCGTTACACCGCCATGAGCCTGCCCTATAATATCGGCACGGGCTGGTTCGGCGGTTTGCAGCCAGTGCTTTCCTTCGCCATGGTGGCGGCGTCGGGCAATATCTATTTCGGCCTGTGGTATCCGGTAGGGACGAGCCTGCTGGCGGTGCTGATATCGCTGTTGTGCCTCAAGGAAACCAGGGGCCGCGATCTGCATATAATCGAATAGTTCAACCGGCCTTGCGCGCATTCATATAGGATTTCAGCACCTCCTGCATCCGCGTCAGGTGGCCCTTGCCATTGGTTTCCGAGACGAAGAAATCGAAGACTTCCGGATCGAGTTTCAGATGGACCGAACGCGGCTTTTGCGGCGCCACGATTTTCGCGCTGGCCCAGAAGTCCGCACCGAGGCTCGGCCCCACAGGCGCATCGGGATTGTGATACAGTTCACCCCTCTCGTACATATCTTCGATTTCATCGAGGGAAACTGTTTTTATAAGTGTCCCGCTCATCCTGACCACCTTTCCATGCCGTAATCAGTCGCGTTTTGTCGCCACGCCTTGTATGAACCACTATGAAGCATTCATCACCAATCATACCCAAAGAAATAAAGCGTTCCTCGCCATAATCCTGACGGTCATCGGGACGTGTTAAGACATTGGATCTGAATATTCTCGCGGCAAAAAACATATCCACGCCGCGCATTTCAATGATCTTCTGTCGTTTGCCCTCATCCCATTCAAACTCCATTCCTTTTCCCCCTGAGTGTACAATAAAAGTGTACACCGCGTCAATTGTCCAACGCCCCTCTGATCGCCTTCACCCGCACATGGCTCTTGTCCTCGTGACCCTTGGCATCAATAACCGACAGCGCGTAAAAGCCTTCCGTCGGCGGCGACCAGCTCCATTCGCCGTTTTCATCCAGTTTCAGCGGCTGGCCATCGACATACCACCGCACCGGCCGGACGCCGCGCGCCGACAGCTTCAATGGCCGCGCCACATCAAGCGTCGTCGCGTCACTCTTCACCTCCACATAGACCGTGGCGTTATTGGGGGGGAACAGGATCGACGCCTTACCCAAACCTCCAGCGCCATCGCCGCTCATCATCTTGAGGCCCTTCGGCGCATTGCCCGGCGCGATCGGTTGCGGCGCCTGACTGGGCGTCTGCAACTGGTCAAACACATCGAACAACAGCGGCGCCGAAGCCTCGCGGCCGGTCTGGTCGGCCCGCGCCCCGCCATCCGGGCGTCCCGTCCAAACCAGCACGGCATAGCCGCCGGCCACCCCCACCGCCAGGGCGTCCCGATAGCCGTATGAGGTGCCGGTCTTGAAGGCCGGGCGATTGGCGTTCTTCATCAAAGGCCCCGGCAGGCGGCCTTCCGGCGGCGGGGATTCGCGCAAGATGCCGATCACCCGGTCCGCCGCTTCCGTCCGCATCAGCCGATGGCCGCCAAAAGCGCCTAAAGCGGCGCGCTCATCCGCCAGCCTGTAGGCCAGGGGCCGCGCCAGGCCGTGATCGCCGAGCGCCGCATAGAGCAGGGCCACATCGCTGAGGCGAATGCCTTCGCCGCCGAGCGCCAGGGCCAGGCCGGACTCCTTCAGGCCCGATTTCGGCACGAACAGCGGCACCCCGACCGCTTCCAGTTTCCCTTGAAAGACCTGCGGCCCGATGCGATTGAGCACCGCCACCGCCGGCACGTTCAGCGAATTGATCAGGGCCTCTTTCGCCGACACCTCGCCATGGAACACGCGGTCGAAGTCCTCCGGCTGGTAATCGCCGAAACGCGTCGGCGCATCCATCAGGCGGGTTTCGGGCGCCACCACGCCAGTTTCGAAGGCGAAGCCGTAGATGAAGGGCTTCAGTGCCGATCCCGGTGAACGGATGGCGCGGGTCATGTCCATCCAGCCGCCGGGCCGGTCCAGCCCGCCGCCGCCGACACTGGCCCTGACCCCGCGCGTCCGGATATCGACGACGATAATGGCGACCGATGAATTCGGCCCCTGCGCTTTCGCCGTTTGCGCCGCCATGGCCTCCAGGCGGGCCTGCAGATTGGCGTCGATGGTCGTCACCACGGTCGCCTGCAGGCCCCTGACCTGACGCGCCAGCCGGCCCGCCGTATGCCAGGCCAATGCCGGGAAGGCGAAGCGCGAATTGACCATCGGTTCGTTCATCGCCTCACCGGCCTGAGACGATCCAATGATATTGGCGTCGGCCATGCGTTTCAGGATCAGATTGCGCGCCTTCAGGGCGTTGGCTGGCTTGCGGTCGGGCCGGCGCGCTTCCGGGGCCTGGGGCAGGGAAATCAGCAGGGCCTGTTCGCTCAAGGTCAGGCTTTCCGGTTCGTGGCCGAAATAGGAAAGCGACGCCGCGCGCACCCCTTCGAGATTGCCGCCATAGGGCGCCAGGGTCAGGTACATGGCCAGGATGTCGCGTTTGGAATAGCGCATCTCAAGCTGCACGGCGCGCAGGGCCTCGATCAGCTTGCTGCCGTAATTGCGCGGATGCGGATTGAGCAGGCGCGCCGTCTGCATGGTGATGGTCGAGCCGCCGGAAACGATATTGCCGGCGTGGATATTGGACAGCAGCGCCCGCACGATCGCGGTCGCATCGACGCCGGGATGGAAATAGAAACGCGCATCCTCGACCCTGAGCAAACGGCGGATAAAGGACGGATCGGTGCGGTCGAGGTCGGCGCGAATCCGCCAGCGGCCGTTATCGACCGGCAGGGCGCGCAACCACGCGCCGTTGCGGTCCAGCGCCACGGCCGAGGCGGTTTGCGCACGCGACATATCCGGCGGGAAGATCAGGTTCGCCGCCGCGGCCACGCATTGAAGCGCCATCACGCCGATCAGGGTCTTGACCAGCGGCCGGATCAGGGAGTCGGGATTGAGGGGTTTAAGGCTAAACAAGACGATATAAACTCCCGCCTGCCCCGTTTACGGGGAAGGTGGCATTTGCAAAGCAAATGACGGAAGGGGCAATTCCACTTAAGGAGGCCCCTCCCACCGCTACGCGGTCCCCATGACTGGCGCGAGCTATACTCGCGCTGGCGCCAAACCCCGTAAACGGGGCAGGTGAAGATATATCGAACCCTACACCAATCACCTTGCGCCGATCACCGTTCGGCCGCCCTGCGTGCGGGCGAAGGTTTCCGGACGGTAGAAGTCCTTGGCCTCGGCCCCTGGCAGGTAGAAGTCGCCCTGCGTCACCGCCCGCGCGATATAGGCCAGGCTGAAGCTGTTGGACGACGACACATCCAGCGCCGCGATAAAGCGGTCGTCGCGCGCCTCGGAAACCTTAAGATCGCTCAGTTTGCCGATGAAGCCGAACGGCCCGTTCCGGGCGTCCTCATTGGTCAGGGTCGTCTCGATCTCGAAGCCCGCCGGCAGCGGGTCATCGACCACGATCGGCCGCAGTTCGCTGCGGTCGGAGCGGCCCGAAATCACCACCAGCACCTTCTGGCCCTGTGTGATATGCGATGGGTCGAGGCGCGAACCATCGAGGTTATAGTAGGTCTTGGCAAGATCCAGGCCGTGGCTTTCCGCGCCGGGCGCGAACACCGGCGTGCCGATCACCGTCACCGTCCGCCACACCGGACCCGACCCGCCGTTCCTGACGCTGGCCCCGGCGATCTGTCCCACACCGAAGCGCTGAACATTCATGCCCGCCGGCAAGGTATTGACGCCCTGCGCGTTGATCTTCAGCGGACCGGCGGCTTTCAGCATGTATGACGCCGCCTTGAGCACATAGGCGCTCTCGATGGTGTTCATCTGCGCGGGCGCCTTCATGGCGTTTTCCAGGCGCGGGATCAGTGAACGGGCGATATCGTCTTCGCCGGACTCGTAAGCCAGCGCGATGACTCCGGCGAGATCGCGCAGCGGCGTCTGATACCAGTCGTTCGGATCGTTATACCCCAGAGTCTGGATCGCCTCATTGAAGCTCAGGCGCGCGCGGGCATGATCGCCCATCATGGCCAGGCCGGCGGCGATCTGAGCGCGGGCCAGCGGCGATTTTTCCGCCTTGAACTGGACATCGTGATACCAGCGCAGACGCGCCAGGTCGCCGGACTTGCCCTTGGCCAGCACATAGAGCGCATAGGCCGAGGCGCTCGACCGCAACTGTCTGGTCAGTTGCTCGCCGGAAACGCCGAACCAGTTCCAGTAGGACGGCACGCTCAGGCGGTAATTGACATTGGCGTAGCCATCGGGCCGCGACATGGCGCGCATGGCGTTCAGCGCCTTGTCGATCGCCTCCTGCGGCACATAGGCCCCGCGGGCGCGCGCCTCCAGCAGGAAATCGGTGGCGTAGGCGCCGACAAAGCCATCCGCCTGGCCGTCGCCCGGTCGCCACAGGCCGAACGCGCCATCCTGCGACTGGCGGTCGAGGATCTTGTCCACGGCGGCTTTCAGCGCCGCCGCGCCCGGTTTCGCGCCCGATTTACCCACCAGGGATTCCGAGACGAACAGCCACGGCATGGCCGCCGATGTCACCTGCTCGGTGCAGCCATAGGGGTACTTGGCCAGATTGGCCGCCAGCGGGGCGGGGTCGATATTACGGAAGGGCGAATAGCTGACCTCCACCGTCGCAGATCCCGGTTGCAGTCCGGCCAGCAGTGCGGCATCCGGCGTCCAGGTTTCATTGACCTTCTGCGAGTCAACAGAGACACGGGTCTGCGGTCCCCAGCCATTGCGGGTTTGCAGGTTGAAGCTGTCATGGAAGGTGTAGCCCTGACCGTTCAGCCCGATCTGCACGGTCGAGACGCCAACCTTGTCAGGCGCTTTCATCTGGATCGTTTCGATCGCCTGTTGGCCCTTGTTCAGATTGAACGCTTTCTCGAACGCCAGAACCAGACCCTGAACGCCCTTGACGATCGCCTTGTAGAGGCCCGGCTTGCCGTCGGTATTGTCGAGTTGCAGGGTGGCATAGGCGGTATCGCCCGGCGCCAGGAAACGCGGCAGGGCCAGATCGGCCACCACCGGCTCGCGGATGATCATGCGGCCATCGACCGAGCCGACGGCATCGTCGGTCCAGGCCACGGCCATGACGCGCAGTTCGCCGTTGAATTTCTCGATCGGCAAACGCACATAGGCCTTGCCGTCAAGCGTGGTCTGGACCACACCGGACCATAGCGCGATGGTGCGGATCGGCGTCGTGGTCAGGCCTTCGCCGCCCAACTGATCGCCGCCGAAGGTCGGCGCGGCAGCACCCAGATTGGGATCGAGCAGGCGGCCATAGTCGTCATTATAATCGACGCCAAGCGCGCGCTTGCCAAAGTACCATTTCACCGGATCGGGCGATTTGAACTTGGTCAGGTTTAGGATGCCCTGATCGACCACGGCCACGCTGACACGGGCGCGATCGCCGAGCTTCACACCGCTGACCTGAATCGGCACATCGATGAAATTATGGCCGTTTTTATCGGTTTGCGGGCGCTGCGGCTGATCGCTGGCCAGGATTTTCAGGCCCAGCTTGCGCGATTTCGGATCGAGCGGCACATAGATCAGCCCGATGGCCCGGCGCGGTTTCGAGGCACTGACCGGATCACGCGGCTGCATGACGCTGGCCATGATATAGGCCCCGCCGCCCCATTCGGCCGTCGATTTCAGGCGCACGGTCGTGCCTTTTTCGCCGATGGAGACGGTCTTCATTTCAATGACATGATCGGTGGCGACGGCGATCTGCGCCTCGCCCTTATAGGGGCCTTTCAGCGTGATCTCGACTGTATCGCCCTGGCTGTAGGTCTGGCTGCCGGCGGTGATGCGAACGAAATCGGGCGCATCCGTGCCCTTTTGCGTCGATCCCCAACCGGAGGAGAAGCGCGTCACGGTCTTTGCCTGCCCCGGCGCTTCCACCTCAAGCCGATAGTCACCCCAGTCGAGATTGCGCTCGAAAGTGGCGCCGGTATTGGCGTTCAGATCATAGGTTTTGGACGACACCACCACGTCATGATGGGTCGAGCGCCAGTTCCATTTGCCGTCGGAAATATACCAGTCGTAATCCCAGATTTCCGAGATCAGCCTGACGGTCACGCCCTTGACGGCGCGCTTGTCGCCCTGCGGCGTCAGGCCGATGATATTGAAGGCCATGCGCGGCGCATCGCGCCAACTTCCGTCTTTCTGATCGACCTTGACGCCGAGATAGAGCGGCGCGGTTTTGATGCGCAGGGTCTGGCTTTCGCGCACCGGACGCCCGCCCGGCTCAAATACCGAGGCGGTCAAAAGCACGGTCAGCGGCTCGGTGGTGTCACCAGCCAGCGAGGCATCAAACGGGAAGAGCGCATTGCCCTGGCCGTCCGTCGTGGTGGCCGGCAGATCGACATATTTCTCCTCATAAGGCTTGCTCTCATCGCCGAAGCGATAATCGGCGAATTTCGGGAAGGGATTGCCATCGGCGCGGATGCGCGCCTCGCCCGTCACCGGCAAACCGGAAGCGATGGCCCCGTAAAGATAGCGCGCCGCCACCGTCACCGGGCGGCTTTCCGTGGCGCTCATCAGTGGCCGGTTGGCGTCGGCCCTGATATCGACGGCCAGGCGCTGCGGCGCGAAATCCTCGACCGCGAAGGCCATATTGCCCGCTGGTTCGTCCATGCCGTCCAGTTCGACCCTGGCCTGCCATTGCCCGCGCGGCGCGGTCTTCGGCAGGGTGACATTGGCCCCGGCATAGCCCATCGGCGTCTTATCGAAAACCAGGCGGTAGGCCTCCACGCCGCTGGGGCGCGTAATGATGATGGCGCCCTTGCGGTCCTTGATCGCCCGGCCCTGCGGATCGCGGATCATGGCGACGACATGCACCGCCTCGCCCGGCCGGTAGATGCCGCGATCACTGTACATATAGGAATCGACGCCCGTGGCGCCCGTCCGGCCATCGCCCGCTTCACCGCTTTCATTGCGGCCGCCGACGCCATGCGAGGTCAGGTCCATCGGCGAACGGTCCAGGTCGGCGGCGGTAAAATCGTCACCCGCGCCATAGGCCATGATCATCTTGGGCGTCAGGGCGTCCCTGCCCTTGAGCAGCGCGCCGGCGAACGAGGCCCGCCCATCGGCGCCGGACTTCACCTCGCCGAGCGTATCGCCATTGGTCGCCACCAGATCGACCCTGACCCCGGCCAGAGGTTTGGCGGTTTTCAGCGAGCGCACCACGACATCGAGACCGCTCTGGCTCCGGTAAGTGGTCAGGGCCATGTCGGTATAGAGAATCCAGCGGCGGGCCTGGGCCGGCTGGTCATTCTCGTTCTTGTCGCGGCCACCGGAAGCGTCACGCACCTTGACGACATAGGCCCCGGCTTTCAGCGTTTTCAGCACCGCCCCCAGCGGGAAAACCGTGGTGACGCGTTCGCCCCCAGAACCTGAAGCGCCCGGCTTCACCGCCACCTTGCCGGTCCAGATTTTGACGCCGATATCGTCGGCGGAATCGTCGCCCCATCTGTAATCATATTCGCCCTCGGCCACCGGATCGGGGGCGGAGACGGATTTGCGGACGAGATTGCGATCCGACACATGCCAGACCTCGAAAGCCAGGGTCGAGACATTGACCGTCTCCACCGCCACGCCGTCGGCCTCCTCGCGCGGCAGGATCACGCCATTGCCGGCGAAGCCGACATAGGGCGGCTTTTCGCCGAAAGTGAAATCGAGATCGGCATTGGCCCTGAGCTGGTCATTCCCCTTGGCGGGCAGGCCCTTCAGCAGGGTGACGCGGCGGTCGGTGAAGCCGAAGCCCGACACGCACAGGGTATCGTCCTTGACCGAAATAGCCGGTGACGACGGCAGGGCGGGCGACACGATAACATAGTCACCATAAGGCTTGGCCGGATCGAGCGGTTTGGAAAACTGCACGCAGGCTTTCGGCGAATTGCCTGACGTATCGAGGTTCTGCTTCCACACGGCGAACCCGGCGGGTTTCTTGTCAGCGGCGCGCGGGGCGTTTTTATCCCGCACCTTGCCGAACAGGCCGGTCGCCGGCTGGCCGATCTCGGCCGTGGCGCTGGCCGCCTTTTGCCGGGCGCTGCCGGAAAGCGCATGATCGGTCAGGAACCCGATGCCGAACCCGGCAATCAATACCGCCGCCGCGCCCGCGATCAGGGTCCGGTTATGCCAGTCGATCATGATGATTTCCCCGTATCGGAGGCGCTTTTAACGCAAATTTATTCGTTATGGGCGAATCAAGAACAGAAAGGCGGAAAGATCAATCTTTGTTTTGTGAATCGCACAAATAAGGCTAGTGATTCCGTCAAAGGGCTTGCCGGGCGGCGCGCTGCTCCTGTTTATCGCCGCCGGACGGCAGGCCGGAACCCTGGAGAATCGCGCCTTGAGTCAGTTTGCACGCGTTATGGTGCTGGTGGTCGATGACAACCACTATATGCGGGTGATCGTCAGCACCATGCTGCGTTCCATGGGCATTACCCTGATCCGTGAGGCCTCCGATGGCGCCGAGGCGCTGGAAATCGTCCGCGACTGGCGGCCCGATGTCATCATCCTCGACCTGATGATGGAAACCATCGACGGCATCGAATTCACCAAGCTGATCCGCCGCGGCGTCGATAGTCCGCATCCTTACGTGCCGATCATCATGATGACCGGCCACACCGACCGCCGCCGCGTCATCGAAGCGCGCGACGCCGGCGTGAATGAATTCGTCGCCAAGCCCCTGACCGCCCGCGCCCTGATCGACCGCCTGAAAAGCGTGATCAACAACGAACGCGGCTGGGTGAAATCGGCCAACTATGTCGGCCCCGACCGCCGCCGCCGCGTCCATCCGGATTTCAAAGGCCCCTTCCGCCGCATCGCCGACAAGGCCGACGGCAAGATGTAGTTCGCAGGCAAAATCTGTGTGCGGATTCGACGCCAGACACAGGTGTGAATAATTTTTACGCTCCGATCGATAAAAGCGCGCCTGCGTGCATTGACCGGGGGAACGTCTTCGGTTATATCCCGCCCCCTTGAAATTCATGTCTTCGCTGTCCTTGGCGGGGGCTTTTTGATTAATAATCCCGTCCTGTAAGGTGATGAATGGCCAATAATCCTGGCGCCCGCAAGGCGATCCGCAAGATCGCCGCCCGTACCGAAGTCAACAAGGCCCGCCGTTCGCGCGTCCGTACCTTCGTGCGCAAGTTCGAAGAAGCCCTGACCGGCGGTAATGCCGATGCCGCCAAGGCCGCCTTTATCGAGGCGCAGTCCGAACTGATGCGCGCCGTCTCCAAGGGCGTCGTTCACAAGAACACCGGGTCGCGCAAGGTGTCGCGCCTGGCCGCCCAGTTGAAGAAGCTGGCCACCGCCTAATCACGCTGAAAGGCGGCGGGCCGTTATGTGTCCGCCGTTTTTTTTGCGCCTGTTCGGGGAGGGGAGCTGGTTTTAAAGCCGCCACCCTCTCTTAATTCCTGAAAATGCAACGCGTAAAATCCACGAACGTTTCGGCGGGCGGAGGATTTTCGTTGCCAATTTTACCACCGGCCTCAGTCCTGATTGCGAACGGTCGCCGCCGGAAAAATAATTGGCAATTATATGTTTAATTTCTCGTTACGGGCGAACAGGTTAGCGGAGTCAATAAAAATATCCGCTGCTGTTGATAAATTAGGTCATTGACCCGGCGGCGCAGGACGTTAATTTGTCCTTTCACCGCTGAACTCCTCCTGATACGGAGGAATTGAGCGGTTCCCGGCCAGGCGCCGGGCACCTGGGCAAGGCAGACGCCGATCCGGCTAGCGGGTTATGTGTCTGTGGCGCTCAAAGGCTTGTAAAATCGGGAATGGCGGTCCGTGGGGCCAATATATCCGGCAGCCTTTACATGACGGATTAGCTAACCTTTTCGGGCAGGCCGGAGTCTCTTTTGCTCCCGCGCTCCGGGATTTGACCTTAATCTGACCGGTGTTGTTTTTCACGATTCCGGTGTGTGGAAATCTGTGGTCGAAACAAGGGTGGTTATTCCCGTAAGGGGTGAAAAATGAGGGTTGTTCGCGCGCCGGCCTCACAGTCCGGGCGCACAACCTCCGGTAACGGCCGGCGCCTGATGGCGTGGGCGTGTTGCGGTGTTACCAAACGGTTCGTGACGAAGGGGTCATGAGCCGGCACAGGGCGGGCGGCCGGGTGCTGATGCGGGAATGGTGATCCCGCCGGCTTCGGCGGCTCATTAAAAAGTAAACGCGTAGAGTGGTGTGGTTAGGCAAATGATCGGGGCGATAAAAGAATGCCAAGCATGACAAGCTGGTCACCGATTTTACCTGAAACGGTATGGTCCAAAGTGGCGACAATCCTCCGCAAGGAACTGGGGGAGGGGCCTTTCAATTCGTATGTGGCGCCGTCGAGCGTAAGGGCGGGGCCTTATGGCGATCCGGTGCTGGTCACGCCGACGGCCTATGCGCGCGACTGGATTTCGCGCAACGCCGCCCGCCGGGCGCAGGAATTATGGACGCAGCACGATCCGGATTCGCGCGTACTCGAAATCAAGTCGCGCGTCGAATATGAGGATCTGGCGCGGAGCGGAGAGGCCGTATCCGGGGCGGCGGCGCCTGTCAGGGATATGACACCGGTGGCCGCGCCGGTTATCGAAGCCGTTGCGCCCAATCGCATCGGCGGCTTGCAGGAACGCCTGACCTTCGACAGTTTCGTGGCCGGGCGCGGCAATGAGTTCGCCTTCCAGATGTCGCGCCAGGTGGCGAGCTGGGCGGACGGGCACTTCAATCCGGTCTTTTTCCATGGCCCCTACGGCTATGGCAAGACCCACCTCCTGAACGCCATTGGCTGGGAGGCGCAGAGCCGCCGTCCGGAGGCGAAGATCGTTTACCTGACGGCCGAAAAGTTCACCTCCACCTTCGTGAAAGCGCTGATGGACAAGTCCACCGCCGCCTTCAAGGACGAGGTGCGCGGGGCCGACCTGCTGCTGATCGATGATGTCCACTTCATCGGCGGCAAGACCTCCAGCCAGGAAGAGCTGTTCCATACGCTGACCTCGCTGATCGAAAACAATCGCCGTGTCGTTTTCACGGCCGATCGTCCGCCCTCGCAACTGACCGAGATCGAAGCGCGCCTGCGTTCGCACCTGTCCTCCGGGCTGGTGTGCGCGCTGGATGTCGCCGATCAAAGCCTGCGCATGGGCATTATCGAGCGCAAGCTCGAACAGTTGTCGCAACGCCTGGGTTCCGCACAGAACCCGCGTTCCGATGTTTTACATTTTCTGGCCGAGCGTGTGCCGGGGTCGATCCGCGAGCTTGAAGGCGCGGTCAATACCCTGGTGGCGTCCGCTGGGCCGCGTCTTGGGAGTTTGACCTTGGAAGAAGCTATGGCGCTGTTGCAGCCGAATTTGAAGGTGGCCGTCGAACGCCGCGTGACCGTGGATGAGATCCAGAAGCTGGTTTCCGAGCATTTCGGCCTGAAACAGGCGGACCTCCTGTCCGAGCGCCGCACGCGTTCGGTGGCGCGCCCGCGCCAGGTGGCGATGTGGCTGTGCAAGCAGCACACCACGCGCTCCTATCCCGATATCGGCCGCCGTTTCGGCGGACGCGACCATACGACGGTTTTGCACGCCGTGAAGAAAGTCGAGGAACTGCTGCAGGCGGATGATCAGATCGCCCGCGATGTGGAAGCTTTGACGCGTAAGCTCCGTAACGTCTAATGGGGCGTGGGGTCTGCGACCCCACATCTTTTTCCTTGCCTTTTCCCCGCCTTGAGGCGAAGAAAAGACAAGGAATTAAAGGCATGGGGCCACAGGCCCCAAACCCCATTTGAAGTTGGCAGGAATTACAAGATGCAATTTACCATCGAACGTGGCGCGCTCCTGAAAGCCCTTGGCCACGTCCAGAATGTTGTCGAACGCCGCAACACCATCCCCATCCTGTCCAACGTCCTGCTGTCCGCCGAGCGCGGTCAGGTGTCCTTTTCCGCCACCGACCTCGATATGGAAATCGTCGATGCCGCCGAGGCCATCGTTTCGGTGCCCGGCCAGATCACCGCCCCGGCCCATACCCTCTATGAAATCGTCCGCAAGCTGCCCGATGGCGCCGATGTCGAGCTGAAATTCGCCGCCGGTGACGATCCGCGCCTGTCGGTTTCCGCCGGGCGTTCGCGCTTCGCCCTGCCGGTGCTGCCCGCCGGCGATTTCCCGATCATGTCGAACGATCATGATGGGGTGACCTACCAGATCCTGCGCGGCGACCTGAAGCGCCTAATCGACAAGACGCGCTTCGCCGTCTCGACCGAGGAAACCCGCTATTACCTGAACGGCCTGTTCCTGCACTGCCTGGCGGAAGATGGCTCCAACTACCTGCGCGCCGTGGCGACAGACGGCCACCGCCTGGCCCTGGCCGAAATGCCCGCGCCGGACGGCGCCATGGGCGGGGCCGGCGTCATCATTCCGCGCAAGACCATCGACCAGGCCCGCCGCCTGCTCGATGACGGCGAGGGCTATGTCGAACTGACCGTTTCGCCGGCCAAGATCCGCTTCCAGTTCGGCAACGCCTCGCTGACCTCCAAGATCATCGATGGCGCCTTCCCCGATTATGGCCGGGTCATCCCCAAGGGCAATGACAAGGTGATGTCGGTCGATGCGGGTATCCTGTCCAAGGCCGTTGACCGCGTGTCCACCATTTCGGCGGAGAAGTCGCGTTCGGTGAAGATGACGATTGAGGCCGGCCGCCTGACGCTCTCGGTGCGCAATATCGAAGCCGGACAGGCCGTGGAAGAAGCCGAGATCGATTACGATAACGAGACGCTCGATATCGGTTTTAACGCCCGTTATATCATGGATGTCATGGGCCAGATCGGTGGGGAAACCGTCGAACTGCGCTTCTCTGACGCCTCCTCGCCGACGCTTGTCCTCGATCCAGTCGATAACGGCGTGCAATACGTCCTGATGCCGCTGCGGGTATAATCATGAACCTTTATCCTCCCCTGCAAAGCGGGGGAGGGGGACCACGAAGTGGTGGAGGGGGCTTTCTGGCGTGGATTTTGCCCCCTCCGTCGCGGACTTCTCCGCGCCGCCTCCCTCGGAACGAAAGTTCCCGCTTCGCAGGGGAGGATATTTATGTCTGATCACGCCCTCCAGCACCTGTCCCTGACCGAATTCCGCTCCTATGAGCGGCTGGATTTCGCCATCAGCGGCCGCAGCGTCTATCTCTATGGCCCCAATGGCGCCGGCAAGACCAATCTGCTGGAAGCGATCAGCGTCCTTAATCCGGGCCGGGGCCTGCGCGGCGCGGCTTTCAGCGATCTCGGCCGCCGTCTGCCCGATGAAGCGAAGGGACGCGCCTGGGGCGTGGCGGCGCGCTTTCATGAGGGCGAAGACGAGGCGCAGCTCGGCACCGGTTCCGATCCGCGCGACCTCAATAAGCGCATTGTACGGATCGACGGCGAAACCGTGCCGGCCTCGCGCCTGCTGGAGCACGTCCGCCAGATCTGGCTGACGCCCTTGCAGGACCGCCTGTTCATCGAGGCGCGGTCCGAACGGCTGCGCTTTTTCGACCGTCTGGTCTATGCCGCCGATCATGCCCATGCCCAGACGGTCAGCGCTTACGAAAAAGCCTTGCGCGAGCGCCTGAAACTGCTGACCGAAGCCTATGCCGCCGATCGCGCGCCGGACGATGCGTGGCTGTCCCTGCTGGAGCAGAAACTGGCCGAAACGGGGGCGCGGATGGTGGCGGCGCGGCGGGCCGCCATCGGGGCGCTGCAAATCGAAATCGAAAGGCATCGGGGCGCTTTTCCGAAAGCCGATCTCAGCTTTACTGGTGAAATTGCGGAAGACGAGTTGCTCGAAGGTTATCGTCGCGCCCGCAGCCGTGACGCCGCGGCGGGACGATCGCTTTTCGGCCCGCACCGCATGGACCTGGCCGTCATCCACCGCGAGAAAAACCGCCCCGCCGCCGACTGTTCGACCGGTGAGCAGAAGGCGCTCCTGCTCAATATCGTCCTGGGACAGGGGGCGCGGCTCGCCAGGGCGGAATCGCCGTCCCGGCTTATCCTCCTGCTTGATGAAGTGGCGGCGCATCTCGACCCCTTGCGGCGTCATGCACTGTTTGACGAAACCCATGCTTTAGGGCTACAAACGGTCTTTACGGGCACTGATTTGAGCCTGTTCGACGGCCTGAGGAACCGTGCGCTCGGCGTGCGTGTGGAGGCTGGTCAATTCGTTGAATTTATTGAGTAAATAAAAGGCAATTCATGTCCGATACCCCCGACGAGATCCCCGAAGGCGCCGACGCCAGCGGGCAGTCCGAATACGGCGCTGATTCGATCAAGGTTCTGAAGGGGCTGGATGCCGTCCGCAAGCGCCCCGGCATGTATATCGGCGACACCGATGACGGCTCCGGCCTGCACCACATGGTCTATGAAGTGGTCGATAACGCCATCGACGAAGTTCTGGCCGGCCACGCCACCAGGGTCCAGGTCATCCTCAATCCGGACGGTTCGTGCACGGTCACCGACGACGGTCGCGGGATACCGGTTGACATCCACGAGGGCGAGGGCGTTTCCGCCGCCGAAGTGATCATGACCGAACTGCACGCCGGCGGCAAGTTCGACCAGAATTCCTACAAGGTCTCCGGCGGGCTGCACGGCGTCGGCGTTTCGGTGGTCAACGCGCTTTCGGACTGGCTCGATCTGATCATTTACCGTCAGGGCAAGAAGCATTCGGTGCGCTTCGAGCGCGGCGATACGGTCAAGCACCTGGAAGTGATCGGCGATGCGCCCAGACGCGACAATGGCGAGGATTATACCGGCACGGAAGTCACCTTCTTCCCGTCCATCACCACCTTCGCCTTCATCGATTTCGACCGCAAGACGCTGGAACACCGCCTGCGCGAACTGGCCTTCCTCAATTCCGGCGTCTCGATCCGCTTCGCCGATATGCGCGAGGCCGAACCCTACGAGGTGATCCTGCACTATGACGGCGGCATCGTCGAATTCGTCAAGCACCTCGACAAGGCCAAGACGCCGATCATCAAGGCGCCGGTCGATGTGCGCGGCGCGCGCGACAAGGTGGAACTGGACCTCGCCCTGCAATGGAACGACAGCTACCACGAGACCATGCTGTGCTTCACCAACAATATCCCGCAGCGTGACGGCGGCACCCACCTGGCGGCCTTCCGCGGCGCGCTGACCCGCGTCATGACGCAGTATATGGAAAGCTCCGGCGCGGCGAAGAAGGAAAAAGTGACGGTCACCGGCGAGGACGCCCGCGAAGGCCTGACCTGCGTGCTGTCGGTCAAGGTGCCCGATCCGAAATTTTCCTCTCAGACCAAGGACAAGCTCGTTTCCTCCGAGGTCCGCCCGGCGGTCGAGGGCCTGGTCTATGACAAGCTGTCGCAATGGTTCGAGGAAAATCCCAACGAAGCCAAGGCGATCGTCTCCAAGATCGTCGAGGCGGCTTCCGCTCGGGAAGCGGCAAGAAAGGCGCGCGACCTGACCCGGCGCAAGTCGGCGCTCGATATCTCCTCCCTGCCCGGCAAGCTGGCCGATTGTCAGGAACGCGATCCGGCCAAGTCCGAAATCTTCCTCGTCGAGGGCGATTCCGCCGGCGGCTCCGCCAAGCAGGCGCGCAACCGCGAGAACCAAGCCATCCTGCCTCTGCGTGGCAAGGTGCTGAACGTCGAGCGCGCGCGTTTCGACAAGATGCTTTCCTCCGAACAGATCGGCACCCTGATCGTGGCGCTCGGCGCCGGCATCGGCCGTGACGATTTCAACATCGACAAGCTGCGCTACCACAAGATCATCATCATGACCGATGCCGATGTCGATGGCGCGCACATCCGCACCCTGCTGCTGACCTTCTTCTATCGCCAGATGCCGGAAATCATCGAGCGCGGTTACCTCTATATCGCCCAGCCGCCGCTCTACAAGGTGGCCAGGGGCAAGTCGTCGCGCTATGTCAAGGATGACAGCGAACTGGATAATTTCCTGATCGAGGAAGGCATTACCGACGCCGTGCTGCAACTGCGCAGCGGCGAGCGCATCATCGGTAACGATCTGGAAGCGCAGATTCGCGCCGCCAAGACCTTCAAGGGCGCGGTCGATCGCCTGGCCTCGCGCGCGCCGGCCTTCGCCTTGGAGCAGGCGGCGCTGGGCGGGTTGTTCAGCGGCCATGCCGATCTGGATCGTGTCGCCAAAGCGCTGACACGTCTCAATCAGGATGGCGACGGCCCCTGGAAGGTCGAACCCGGAAAGGCCGGCGGTTTCGCATTCGAGCGCGTGCGTCGGGGCGTGACCGAAACCATCGTCCTCGATGAAACCCTGATGCAGAGCCAGGATGCGCGCCGTCTCGGCGAACGCGCCGAGGGGCTGGGCGATATTTATAACGAACTGGCCATCTATACCCGCAAGGACAAGTCCACCGATATCCGCGGTCCGCTCGATCTTGTCTCGGCGGTGCTCGATGCCGGCCGCAAGGGCATGACCATCCAGCGCTATAAAGGCCTGGGCGAAATGAACGCCGAACAGTTGTGGGAAACCACGCTCGACACGGATGTCCGCACCCTGTTGCAGGTCAAGGTCAATCACGCCGATGAGGCCGACGAGATGTTCTCGAAGCTGATGGGCGATCTGGTCGAGCCGCGCCGTGAATTCATTCAGGAAAACGCTCTGAATGCGGAAGTGGATGCGTAAGGTAAGACGCAGGGTCATAATGACCCTGCACCCATATGATTGAAGTGCCCCGCCAAGCGATTGGCGGGGACACTAAGTGATAGCCATGGATACCGTTGCGCTTCTGGCAAACTTAAAATCCTTGCCACACATAAGAGTGGAACCGCCCGCCTCTGATGAAGCGGTAGAAGTTTTTATTGATAGGTTTGGAAAAGTTATCGACACACAATTATTGGATGTGTGGAAGGCTTTCGATGGCTTTGAAAATGGTGCCGGTTTGATCGTAAGGCTTTGGCCTTTAAAGGAAATTGCAGAATACAGTGATTGGAGAGAAATCCCGGCTGGCTACTGTGCATTTGCGGATGAACTTATATGGTGTGAAGCATATTTTTTCTCGCCTTACGATTTATCGAAACCGATTTTGCTTTGTTACAATGAATCTTTTCAAGAAGCGGAAGTTGTAGCAAATAGTTTCTGGGATTTTCTAAGGCAGATCGCTGACGGGCTAAGATGAAACTGCATTGTCACGACTGGGTGGTGTTGTCGAATGCCCTTTGGTCAAGTCGCCGCGACAGGATTTTCCCGCGACTATCTGCGTTGGATTGGAAGGCACATGACCCCAATGGAACCCCAGGATATTCATTCACAGTCCGATAATTTAAAAGCGTCCTCGCGCCTGAAAAGCGTGACCCACGCCATGAACGGCCTCGGCTTCATGCTGAAAACCCAGCATAATGCCTGGCTGCACCTGACGGCGACGGTGGTGGTGATCCTGCTGGCGTCGTTCCTGCAGGTCCGGCTGGAAGACTGGCGCTGGCTGATCGTCGCCATGGTCATGGTATGGGTGGCCGAGGCCTTCAACACGGCGGTCGAATATGTCTGCGATGTCGTTTCGCCCGGCTATTCCGAAGCGGTAAAGCGCGCCAAGGATATCGCTGCCGGCGCGGTATTGGTGTGCGCCATCGGTGCGGCGGTGATCGGTTTCCTGACGCTGTGGCCCTATGTCGAGCTGATGCTTGACCGCTTCCACGGGCCGGTATCCCTGTAGCGCTTGCCATCAGCGTTATTGACGGGCGTGCATCGGGACTGTGGCGCTGGCTGGCGGTGGGCCACGGCCTGCGTTCGCTGGAGGCCTCGGCGCAATGGGCGTCGGAGGCGTATGGGGACTTGAAAGGGGAGGCATCATGAAAACATATGGACCTTTGGTGGTGAAATGCGCGGGCGTCTGGCTGGCCCTGATCGTCGGCCAGATAGCAGGCGGGCTGATCGGCCAGGCGGCGTTCCACGCGGCGCCGCCGGCGTTCGAACCGGACGGGCCGTTCGGCCTGATGACGGCGATGATCCTGTCGTCCGGCCTGTATGCGCTGGTGCTCTCGGCCATGGCGTCACGGATGCGCCGGAGTTTCTGGGGCCGGGCGGCGACCGTGTTCTTACTTTTGTATGTACTGGAAAGCCTGCTCTCGGAAATCGAGGCGATCTATTTCAATGCCTATCTGCATATGTCGGACGGCCTGCTGGCCTCCATGGCGGCCGGCGGCGTCATCAAGGCGGCGATCGTGGCGCTGGCTTGTGCCGCCCTTTGGCGCGGGAAAGCGGCCACGGCCGAACATATCGGCGGGCTGGCCTGGAAGATACCGGCGATCATCCCGCTCTATGTCGTTTTTTATTTTGGCGCCGGCGCGCTGATCGCCTGGCAAAGCGCCGATGTGCGGGCCTATTATGCGCAGGGGTTCGATATCGATCAGGGGCAACTGGCGTTGTTGCAGGTGGGGCGCGGACTGATCTGGGCCTTGCTGGCGGGGTTGAGCGTGTCCGGCCTGACCGGTGGTGTGTGGCAGCGAGCGCTGCTGACGGGCGCAGCGTTTTCGGTGCTCATGGCCCTGCCGCTGCTCTATCCCAATCCGCTGATGCCGTGGCCGGTGCGGCAGGTGCATCTGGTCGAGGTAGGGGTGTCGAATTTCCTGTTTGGAATTGTGGCGGCTTTGATTTTGTTAAGAAAAGTAAGAAGCCCCACCACCACGCCCTAACGGGCGCGGTCCCCCTCCCCAACAAGTTGGGGAGGTACAGGAAGCTTAGAGTTTCGCTTCGATCCGGATTTCGCCCTTGAAGAGTTGCTTCAGCTTGCCGGCGTCCTTCAAGCCGATGATCGGCATCTTGTTGTCGTACAGTTCCTCCTCGATGATGCCGAGGGCCTCGCACTGATCGAGCACATGGGCAAGCAGGCCTGAGTCATAATCCCTGGCGATGCCGAAGGTCTGGATGCGCGTGGTGTAGTCGGGTTTTTCCGCCTTGCCCAGAACGTGATCGATCAGCTTCTTGCGGCCGCGCGGGCCGTTCAGGCGATAGAGGGCCGACATCAGCATCTGGGCCGGTTTGGTGACATCGAGCCGCTTGCCGCGATTGAGGCAGTTGTCGCACGAGCGGCAGGCTTCGCCCGGTTCCTCGCCGAAATAGCGGCGGATGGCCCCTTTGCGGCAATCGTGACCCAGCACCATCTGAAAGAAATCGCGGGCTTTTTCCTTTTGCACCGATTGATCGGACGCGCCTTCATTTTCACGCAAACCCAGCCGCCGGATGGCCCAGCCAAGGTCGCCGGGATTATGAAAGCAGATGCCGGCGGCGGGCAGGCCGTCGCGTCCGGCGCGGCCGACCTCCTGCCAGTAGGCTTCGGTGGAAGAGGGGGGATCGGCGTGGATGACGAAGCGCACATCGGCCTTGTTGATGCCCATGCCGAAGGCGATGGTGGCCACCATGATCTTCGATTTGCCCGCCATGAAAGCTTTGAGGCGATCCTCACGCACCTGCGCCGACAGGCCGGCATGATAGGCGGTGGCGGAAAAGCCTTCTTTTGTCAGGCTTTGCGCCAGTTTCTCGGTGCCGTCACGCGAGCCGCAATAGATGATGCCGGCGTTTCCTTTCTGGCGGCGCAGGATATCGACGATCGACTTCAGCACCGCGCCCTTGCGGCGGACAAAGCGCAGGGAGAGATTGGGGCGGTCGAAACCGGCGACGATCTCCGTGGCGTTATCGATATGCAGGGCGGCCTTGATATCGGTGCGGGTATGGGCGTCGGCGGTGGCGGTCAGGGCCAGGGTCGGCACATCGGGCAACAGGGATTTGAGCTGGCCGAGCGCGCGGTATTCAGGCCGGAAATCGTGGCCCCACTGGCTGATGCAGTGCGCCTCGTCAATGGCCATGATCGAGGGTTTGAGCCTGACCAGCCGGTCCAGAACGAAGGGCGACAGGGCTTCCGGCGACAGGTAGAGCAGGTCGAGAGCGCCGTCGCGGGCGTCGTCCCAAAGCCGGGTGCGGGCATCGAGCGACAGGGTGGAATCGAGCCGTTCGGCCCGGACGCCGCGCGCTCTCAGGGCCATGACCTGATCGCTCATCAGGGCGATCAGCGGGGAGATGACGATGCCGATGCGCCCGCTCAGGAGCGCCGGAATCTGGTAACACAGGCTCTTGCCGCCGCCGGTCGGCAAAACCGCCAGGGTATCCTTGCCGGAAAGGATGGCGGCGATGACCTCGGCCTGCTTGCCGCGAAACGCCTCGTAGCCAAACACCGTGCGCAGAATGTCCCCGGCGCGGGCCATGTCGCTGGCGGGTCGGTTCAGGGTATCGGCGGGGGCGGGCATGATTTCAGCGATAGGGTGCTTTGCGCTCCGGGCCAAGGGGAAAGGCGAAGGCGGAAAGCCGGAACCCCTCGCCTCTCAGGTGGGGAGAAGGGGTAACGAGACTGGATTTGCCTTGACCGTTGGCTTTTCATTTGGCTAATGACGGTTTCAAGGTAATGGATTTCTGCCTGGCTTTGAGCCGAACCGCTCCGCGATGAGCTGATGATTCCTACTCGATTGCCAATTTGCAAGGAGTAGAGTCATGCGTAATCTTTCCGATTTTCTCACCGAACGCCTGCGTCACGGCCTGATCGTGCTGCGCTGGCTGGCCATACTGGCGCCGATGGCGGCGGTGGTCGGCTCGGCCTGCGCCCTGTTCCTGTGGGCATTGGATGCCGCCACCGCCCTGCGTTTCCAGTATCCATGGCTGCTGTTTCTTTTGCCCGTGGCCGGTTTCGGCATCGGCCTGGTCTATCTGTGGAAGGGCGGACCGGCGGAAGGCGGCAATAACCTGATCGTCGATCAGATCCATCAGCCGGGCGGCGGGGTGCCGCTGCGCATGGCCCCGCTGATCCTGGCCTCGACCGTTCTGACCCACCTGTTCGGCGGTTCGGCCGGGCGCGAAGGCACGGCGGTGCAGATGGGCGGCAGCCTGGCCAGCGCGTTTGGCCGCGCCTGGAAACTCACCGACGACGAGGTGCCGGTGGTGTTGATGGCCGGTATCGCCGCCGGGTTCGGCGCGGTCTTCGGCACGCCCATTGCCGGGGCCGTTTTCGCCATGGAGGTGCTGGCGATCGGGCGGGTGCAGTATCTGGCCCTGGTGCCCTGTCTCGGGGCGGCGGTCCTGGCGGACCGGGTTTGCCAGGCTTGGGGCATCCGCCATACGGTCTATCCCGTGGCCGCCATCGCCCAACTGGCCGATCCGCTGCTGCTGGGCAAGGTGATCGTGGCCGGGGTCGCCTTCGGCCTGACCGCGCTCGCCTTTTCGGAAGCCAATCACCGCCTGAGCGGCTGGGTAAAGGCCCGGATCGCCTATGCGCCGCTGCGGCCCCTGATCGGCGGCGCGGCGGTCATCGCGCTCGTCTATCTGTTCGGCACACGCGAATATCTGGGCCTGGGCGTCTGGTCGCCCAATCCCGGCGATATCACCCTGCCCGGCCTGTTCGGTCCGGATACGCATCCGTGGAGCTGGATACTGAAAATGCTGTTCACCGTCGTGACCTTAAGCTGCGGCTTCAAGGGCGGGGAGGTGACGCCGCTGTTCTTTATCGGCGCGGCGCTCGGCAATGTCCTGAGCGCGGTCCTGGGCGCGCCGGTCGGCCTGCTGGCGGCGGTCGGTTTCGTGGCCGTGTTCGCCGGCGCCGCCAATACGCCCCTGGCCTGCACCCTGATGGGGATAGAGCTTTTCGGCGCCGGTCATGGCGTCTATATCGCCGCCGGTTGTTTCGTCGCCTATCTGTGCAGCGGCCATTCCGGCATCTATCTGTCCCAGCGCATCGGTCAGCCCAAGATGGCCGGCCTGGCCGCGCTGCAAGAGGCGAGTTTGCGCGAGGCGCGGCAAAAGACGGCGGAAAGACGCCTGGCGCGGTGACCGTATTTTTGCCTGAATAGGCGTGCTATGATAAAGCCGGTGTCGGGGGGCACGCGCGGGTTAACCAATCTTCACGCGACAGTCTCCCCGAATTTGCTATAAGACTTATCAAAACCGTAGCGGGCGATGCGGAACCTGGTTCATGAGTGAGGATTGAATGGCTAATGGTTGGGGCCGCAATGACGGCAACGGGGCAGGGAAAAGAGGGCGCCGCTCGCCTGTACAGGCTGTTTTCTACTGGTTGACCATCGCGGTCATCTGGGTGGTTATTTTCGGTGTGGCCTTTATCGGTTTCATGGCCATAGACCTGCCGGATACCTCCACGCTCGACAATCCCGACCGGCAGCCTTCGATCACCTATCTCGATCGTTCGGGCGCGCTGATCGCCGTGCGTGGCGGCTCTCAGGCCTCGGCGCCGGTCAAAATCGAGGACCTGCCGGATTATGTGCCGCTGGCCTTTGTCGCTATCGAAGACCGCCGTTTCTTCACCCACCCCGGTTTCGATCCGGTCGGCATCAGCCGCGCCCTGCTCAGTAACCTGACGAAAAAGAAGGGCGCCAACCTGGCCGGTGGTTCGACCATCACCCAGCAACTGGCGCGCAACCTGTTTCTTTCCGCCAACCAGAACGTGAAGCGCAAGGTCCAGGAACTGATGATCGCCCTGTGGCTTGAGCACAAGTACACCAAGAAGCAGATACTGGAGATGTACCTCAACCGCGTCTATTTCGGCGCGGGGGCCTATGGCATCGAGGCGGCGTCGCAGCGCTATTTCAACAAGGACGCCAAGGCCCTGAGCGTCGGCGAGGCCGCCATGCTGGCCGGGCTGATGAAGGCGCCGAATTCCTATTCGCCGCTGTCCGATCAGGAACGCGCCGGCAGACGCGCCATGATCGTGCTCAATGAGATGGTGCAGTCGAAAGTCATCACCACCGAACAGCGCGACGACGCGATCGCCAAGCCGATCAGCGTCTCGAAGACCCTGGCTTCGGCCCATGCGCAGTATTTCATCGACTGGCTGGACAAGGATATCCGTTCGCTGATCGATCCGAAGAACACCGAAGACCTGATCGTCGAGACCACGCTCGACCTGCCGATCCAGACCGACGCCGAACGCGCCGTACAGACCATCATGGCGCGCGACGCCAAGAAGGGTGTGCAGCAGGCGGCGGTGGTTTCGGTCGATGGCGAAGGCCGCATCCGCGCCATGATCGGCGGGGTGTCCTATGCCGATTCGCAGTTCAACCGCGCCACCGACGCCCACCGCCAGACCGGTTCGTCGTTCAAGCCGTTCGTTTACCTGACGGCGATGGAAAAAGGCTATCAGCCGACCACGCCGGTGGTGGACGAGCCATACAGCATCGGCGACTATTCGCCGGAAAATTACACCAAGCGCTATATGGGCCTGATCGACCTGCAAACGGCTCTGGCCCATTCGATCAACACCGTGGCGGTGCGCCTGGCCAATGATGTCGGCCGCAACGATGTGGCCGCCACGGCGCACCGCATGGGCCTGACCGCCAAAATCAACACCGATCCGGCGATGGCGCTCGGCACCTCGGAGGCCACGCCGCTTGAAATGGCCCAGGCCTATATTCCCTTCTCCAACGGCGGCATCCGCGCCACCGTGCATGGCGTGATCCGCATCCGCACCGCCACGGGCAAGGTGATGTATCAGTACCGCGATCCGGGTGAGGATGGCGGCCGGGTGCGCGTGGTCAACAATCCGGCGCTGTCCAATATGAACCAGATGCTGCGTGGCGTCATGGCGCGTGGTTCGGGCACGGGCGCCAATATTCCGGGCTATGATATCGGCGGAAAGACCGGCACCACCAGCGATTATCGTGATGCGTGGTTCGATGGCTTCACCGGCGGGTTCGTCACCATTGTCTGGGTCGGCCGTGACGACAACACGCCGATGAAGGGCCGGGTTACCGGGGCTAATACGCCGGCGGCGATCTGGAAAGCCTACATGACCTCGGCGCTCAAGCGCATTCAGGTCAGCCCCATCCCCGAAGGCCCGCCGCCAAGCGCCCTGACGCCGGTGGCGGAAGATGCCCTGCGCGATCTGCTGGGCACGCAGGCCGACGCCGTGGCGGCCTCGCAATCGGCCACCGATAACGGCCAGAGCGCCGGGCAGGGCCTGCCGCCGATCGTCACCATGCAGCCGATCCCCAACCCGGAAGAAAAGAAGAAGCCCGATTCGCTGGACGATCTGTTCTCAGAAGCGCAGAAAAAGAACCAGTAACCGGGTTTCAATGGAAAGAGACGTTTGAAACTCGAAGGTTTCCGGCGTATCGCTCACGATGTGCGTATCAGGGGGGCGGGAATGACATACAGATATGTGTCAGATACTCATCAATGTATTGATGATGAAACGGATTTAGCCTTTACCCATCTAAAAACGAACAGGGCGCAGTTGTCGCAATATAAGCTGTCAAAAGGGGAATTCGATTTCATTTTGTTCTACGGGTATGAGAATTATTCGGAGCAGGAAGTAAGATATGATCTTATATTGCCTGACAGTGAGAATTATACATTGGCGGGAAGCTTGTTTGCGAGAAACGCTTTTGTAAATGAGTTGAGCAAAATTTTCAGTTGTTTTGCGAAACGGAAGGCGGATATGTGGCCGTCCTTGCTCAATCGGCCAGTGAAAATGACTGTTGAGTTCGTCAATGTCGATAAATTCAAGACTTATTTTTGAGGGTCACGTTTAGCTTCTGACTTACGAACTATATCTGAAAAGCGTGTGGCCTTCGGTCTTGAGCCATTTGCGCGCCGGCTTGTAATCGCCGAACATCGCCGTCACCTCGGCCCAGAAGCGGTCGGAATGGTCCGGATGGCGCAGGTGGGCGCATTCGTGGGCGACGAGATATTCCAGCACCTGCGGCGGCGCCAGGATCACCCGCCAGCTATAGCGGATAGCCTTTCGCGCCGGCGTACATGATCCCCAGCGGCCGCGGGCATCGAACAGGGATACCTTGACGCCGGAAACGCCGAGCATCCCCGCATAGCGGTCGGTTTCCGCCTGCAAAGCTTTCAGCGCCTGCTGGCGCAGATAACGCTCTATCCGGCGGGCGAACAGCGTCTCATCGCCGCCGGTGACCAATTGCCACGAACCATCCCCGGCCTGCACCGGGCGCGCCGTGATGACGCCGGCCTTTTCCGCCAGGGTGACGGCATGACCGCGGATGGAGAGGCTCAGGCCCGGCGCGAAGGGTTGCGGCGCGCCCTGATCGCGGCGGTGATGGAGTATCCACTCATGGCGGCTGCGGGCGAAATCGACGGCATCGGCCAGGCTCCTGGGACGCGGCGCGGTGACCACGGCCTCGCCGCTTTTGGGATCGATGCGCAGGCTGATGCGCCGCGCGCGGGCATTGACCTTCAGCCGCAGCCTGTATTCGCCGCAATCGAGCACATCGCCCGCCGCATAGGCCGGACGGACCAGCGCCTTAAGCGAACTTATCATTCTTGGAAATAAAGTCGCGGATGCGCGGATAGATTTCGTCACGGAAGCGCCGGCCGTTGAAGACGCCGTAATGGCCGGCGCCTTTCTGGACGTAGAGTTCCTTTTTATCTTCCGGAATATTGGGGCACATGGCATGGGCCGCCTGGGTCTGGCCGACGCCGGAAATATCGTCCTTCTCGCCTTCCACCGTCATCAGGGCGATATCGGTGATGGCTTTCGTATCGACCTTGCGCCCTTTGTGGACCAGTTCGCCTTTCGGCAGGGCGAATTTCTGGAACACCAGGTCGATGGTCTGGAGGTAGAATTCCTCGGTCAGGTCGAGCACCGACAGGTATTCGTCATAGAATTCGCGGTGCTTGGTTTCGGCGTCGCCGTCGTTTTCCACCAGCGAATGGAAATATTCCCAGTGCGCATCGGTGTGGCGGGCCTCGTTCATGCTCATGAAGCTGTAGAGCTGCACGAAACCCGGATAGACGCGCCGGCCCATGCCCGGATAGGGTGGCGGCACGGTATGAATCATGTTCGACCTGAACCAGGTGAAGGGCTTTTCCTGCGCCAGGTCGTTGGTGACGGTCGGGTTGAAGCGGGCGTCGATCGGCGACCCCATGAAGGTCATCGAGGCCGGACGGCAGGGATCCTTGTCTTCCGCCATCAGGCAGGCCGTGGCCAGAACCGGCGGTCCCGGCTGGCAGACGGCCACCACATGGGCGCGGCTGCCGATGACGGTCAGCATGTCGCGGATGTGGTCCATGAAGGCATAGAAGTCGAAGCGGCCTTCCAGGATCGGCACCTGGCGGGCATTGACCCAATCGGTGATATAGACATCGTGATCGAGCAGGAATTCCTGCACCGTGCCGCGCAAAAGCGTGGCGTAGTGGCCGGAGAGCGGCGCCACGATCAGGACGGCGGGCGAAGGCTTGCGGACATGGGCGCGGCGCAGGTCGGTGGTGTCGCGCTGGAAACGCAGCAGTTTGCACCACGGGCTGGACCAGTCCTCGATGATCGAAACCCGGACATCCTGGCCATTGATGATGACGTGATCGATGCCCCATTCGGGCTTGCCGTAGCGCCGGGTGACATTGGAAAACAGTTCCGCCGAGGCATAGAGCGTGCGGCCGATGGCGGTATCGGCGGCCGGATTAAGCTTCGACCCCCAGAAATCGCGTGTCATCTGCGCCATGGCGCGCAATGGAGCAGCGGAATAGTAGGCGTATTCGTGGAGCGAATAAAGCATGGAGGTCATGTGTACTCTGGTTACCGTTAGCGGTAACGTACAATAGCAAAACTGTCCTGCCAATTGATTACGACGCCGGAAAACATAAGTTTACCAGGCTGCGAAGCGCCCTGGCCCCGGAGGGTTGACAGCGCTGGCAACCGTGTACGGCTAAGTGGCTGCCTTCATTGAGTCTTTGATCTGGTCGGCGCTTTGTTGCGGGGTGATATCGCGCATCAAAGGCGAGTCAAACTGGCCCTTCGGGTTCATCAAAAAGATCACGGCCGTGTGATTATAGGTGTAATTGTCGCCGTCCCCGCTCTTGCTGGCCGTGACGCGGTAGGCCTTTTCGACCGATTCGATCTCCTTCGGCGTGCCGGTCAGGCCGATGACGCCCGGCGGAAAGCCGCCGCTGGCCAGATAAGCCTTCATATTGGCGGGTGTGTCGCGCGCCGGATCGACCGTGATGAAGACGATCTGTAACTTATCGGCATCCTTGCCGAGCGCGGCTTGGGTAGCGGCCAGGGATTGCAGGGTCAGCGGGCAGACATCGGGGCAATAGGTATAGCCGAAGAAAACCGCCGTCCATTTGCCGTCCAGGATCGACTGATCGACGCGCTGGCCATCCTGGTTGGTAAGGGTGAATGGTCCGCCGATGGTCACCGACGGATCGACCTGCGACGTATACTGCGACCTTCCGCCATTTGCGCCGCCATGCAGGCTGTTGTACCAGTTATAGCCGGCCAGACCGATCAGCAGGGCGAAGGCGGCGGCGATGATCGCCAGGCGGAATTTAGTCATCGGGAACTTTCGAGCCGTATTTATGTTTGTCAGCAAGACCCTAAACCATATCTCGGCCTTTTTAAACGGCTCCGATGTCGCAGCCCCGATCGGTGGTGGTGGCGAAAAGGATCATCTGCGCCTGCGTACCCTGATCATGCTGCGCTGGCTGGCCATTCTCGGCCAAAGCGCGATGATCCTGCTGATCGCCTATGGCTTCAATTACCAGCTTCGCCTGTGGTCCTGCCTCAGCATCATCATGGGCAGCGCCTGGCTGAACGTCATCCTCAGCCTTGGCCGGCGCAATTCACGCGTGGCGGGCTGGGAAGCGACCCTGCAACTGAGTTTTGACGCCGTGCAGCTTGGCCTGCTGCTCGGCGTCACCGGCGGGCTGAACAATCCGTTCTGCCTGCTGCTGATCGCCCCGCCGACCGTGGCCGCCGCCAACCTGCCGACGCGCCACGGCCTGGCGGTGGTGGCGGTATCGATGATCGTCGCCATTGCCCTGGCCTTCTGGTCGCTCGACCTGCCGTGGAAGGCCGGTGAGGCGTTCGTATTGCCGCAGATGTACCGGCTGGGCTTTCTGGCCGCCATACTGGTCGGGATCGCCTTCACCGCCGGTTATGCCTGGCAGGCGGCGCTGGAATCGGCGCGCATGGCGCAGGCTCTGGCCGCGACGCAGGCCGTTCTGGAAAAGGAGACGCGACTGTCGGCGCTGGGCGGACTGGCGGCGGCGGCGGCGCATGAACTGGGTACGCCGCTGGGCACCATTCAGGTGGTGGCGCGCGAAATGCTGCATGGCCTGAAGCCGGAAAATCCGCTCTATGAAGACGCCGAACTGCTGATTTCGCAAAGCCAGCGCTGCCGCGATATCCTCAAGGCGCTCTCCGCCCGGCCGGAAACGCGCGATGCCGTCTATGATCAGGTGCCGCTGAAAACCTTTCTGGCCAGCGCCGCCGAACCCTATCAAAGCGCGCGGGTGGCCATTCATATCGATGTCGAGGCGCGCGGAATCGGTGACGCCGACAGCCAGATCCTGATCCTGCGGCGGCCCGAATGGCTGCATGCCTTTTCGGCCTTCATCGAAAACGCCGTCGATTTCGCCCGTTCCGAGGTGCGCATCCATGCCGAGGTAACGCGCGGCTATGTGGCCCTGACGATTTCGGATGACGGACCTGGGTTCGCGCCGGACATATTGTCGCGGCTGGGCGAACCTTATATTTCCTCGCGCTATGATGGTGACGAGGGTGCAAAAGCCGGTAAAAAGCTAGGCGCGCAAAGCCATTCCGGCATGGGGCTGGGTTTTTTCATCGCCAAGACCCTGCTGGAACACACCGGCGCCAATGTCACTTTCGGTAACCGCGAGGTCGGCGGCGCCTATGTGCGGGCCTTGTGGCAGCGCGATCAAATCGATATCCTGTCACCTGATATGTAAGGGGCTAAACCTATGGATGCCGATCCTCACGAAGTTCTGAAAACCGCGATTGCCGCTTTATCGGACAAGACCCTGCTGCTGATGGATGACGATGCGCCGTTCCGTACCCGTCTGGCGCGGGCGCTTGAGGCGCGCGGCTTCACCGTGGCGGTGGCCGAGGGTGTGCATCAGGCCATGGAAATGATCGACGCCAATCCGCCGGCCTTTGCCGTGATGGATATGCGGCTGGAGGACGGCAACGGTTTACAGGCGGTTGAGGCCCTGCACCGGAAGCGCCCGGAGGCCCGCGCCATCATGCTGACGGGTTACGGCAATATCGCCACGGCGGTGGCGGCGGTGAAGTCGGGCGCCATCGATTATTTGTCGAAGCCCGCCGATGCCGATGATGTGGTCAAGGCCCTGCTGGCGGTGGAGGACCATGCCCCGCCGCCGCCGGAAAACCCGATGTCGGCCGATCGCGTCAGGTGGGAGCATATCCAGCGGGTCTATGCTCTGTGCGGCCAGAATGTTTCCGAGACGGCGCGCCGGCTGAACATGCACCGCCGGACGCTGCAGCGGATTCTCGCCAAACGCGCCCCGAAATAGATTCCACTCTTTTCCCCTCTCCCTTTCTATAAGGGGTTTGGCGCAAGCGAACGTATAGCGTTCGCCAGCCATTGGCGCTCGTGTTCGGCAACCCCTCACCCCGACCCTCTCCCCTTAAAGGGGCGAGGGGGAATATATAAGGGGCATCGGTCTTACTTATGGTGCGGCCCGCTCTCATAGGGGTGAGCGGCGGAGGGCAGGATCAGGTTGTGCGTGATCTGGCTGACCGACGAAATGATGATCTGCACCGACAGGGCGCACAGGATCAGGCCCAGCACCCGCACGACCACCACCATGCCGACGCGGCCGAAAACCCGCGAAATCGTGTTTGAAAACAACAGGGTAACCAAAACCGCGGTGGCGGTGGTGCAGATGGCCGCCACGCCGGTGGCCAGGCCGATAATGCCGAGTTTCTGCGCTTCCGCGGCCTGAATGACCACGGTCGAGATGGTGCCGGGGCCGACCATCAGCGGGAAGGCGAAGGGCACCACCAGTTTTTCAAAGGCGTTTTTGGCGCTTTCCTTATGGCCGAGCGGCTGGACGCCGGTGGCCGGGTCGCCGCCCGACTTGACCTCCTCGGCGTGGGTGAAAGTCTCCAGAAAATCGCCGCGCGCCATGTCCAGCCCCATCAGGAACAGGATCAGCCCGCCGGCGATTCGGAAGGCGTCCATCGAAATACCGAAGAATTTCAATATGCTGAGGCCGGCGAAAAAGAAGATCGTCAGGATCAGGGCGGTGAAGATCGAAATATAGAGGCTGATCAGGCGGCGCGACGCCCGGCTCTGGCTTTGCGTCGCCGCCGCAAAGATGGGGACATTGCCGATCGGGTCGATCAGGGCGAAAAGCGTGATGAAGAAGTTGACGTAGAACGCAACAAGAGTCATTTGGCACCCCACAGCGAAGCGTTTATCACACAGCAATTCGCTCTTTGCCGCAACCCCTTGTTACAGGTGTCACCATGTTGAAAGCCGATCCCCGCCTGATCGTCGCCCTCGATGAACCCGATCTGGCCTCGGCCCGCGCCCTGGTGAAAACGCTCGGTGATAACGTCAGTTATTACAAGATCGGCCTGACGCTTCTGGCGCAGGGCGGGCTGGCGCTGTGCGAGGAGTTGGCGGCCCAGGGCAAGCAAATCTTCCAGGACTGGAAACTGCACGATATCGGCGCGCAGGTGGAGGGTGCGGCGAAAGCGGCCTCATCCGGCGCCTGTGATCTGCTGACGGTCCATGCCGAACCGCAGGTAATGCGGGCGGCGATCAAGGGCCGTCATCCGAAAACCAGGGTTATCGGCGTGACGGTGCTGACCTCTCTGACGCAGGGCGATCTCGACGCCATGGGCTATGGCGTGCCGCTGGCCGATCTGGTTTTGAAGCGCGTTGATCAGGCGGTGGAATGCGGTCTGGACGGGGTTGTGTCGTCACCGCACGAGGCGGCCCTGATCCGCGCCCGTGTGCCGTCCGACTTTTTGATCGTGACGCCGGGTGTGCGGCCGGCGGGCGCTGCGATCGATGACCAGCAGCGCATCGCCACGCCCGAAGACGCCTTCGGCAATGGCGCCTCGCATGTGGTGGTGGGGCGTCCAATTACCCGCGTTTCCGATCCGGTAGCGGCGACGCAGGCGATCCTGGCGGCGATTCAGAAGGTTTAACCGGGAGGGGCGGCTATTCAGGGCCGGCGGTTTCACGCCTTATCCGCCGGGCGGCGGCGAGGGTGTCCAGGCTGTGAGTGAGCACGGCTTGCCAACTGGTCAGGGCTTCGTGTTCGGCGGCGGGTTCGGCCATCGTCACCCAGGCCGGTTTGGTCGGCAGGTCGTCGCGCGTCTCGGTATTGACGGCATCGAGCACCTTGCCCACGGCCAGCAGGGTCTTGGCGGCCTGCTCGGCTTCCTTGTACGTGGCGGGCGGTTCCAGCGCTTCGACGGCGCGCAACAAGGCTTCCGCCTGGTCACGCAGACGCTGCTTCTGGTTGCGACGAAGCGCCTGTCTTTGTTCAGGCGTGGCGATGGGGGTGTTTGTCTGTTCCATGGGGACAAGCATGGAACAGGAACTGGCGGCGGGGATTAAATTTCAATCTCCTCCCCTGCAAAGCGGGGGAGGTGGCGGGCGAAGTCCCGCCGGAGGGGGCGCTTACTTCACTCGGCGCGCTCTTTCGCCAATAACCAGATACCGGGCGCGGCTTCATCCGGATCAGCCATAACGTCGCTCGCCGCAATCCTGTACGTCGCTATACCCTGCTCCAACAGCCAAGTATCGCGCTGCTCGCCGCGTTCCGGATGGTCCTCAGTTGTGTGGATCAGGCCATCGACCTCAATCGCCAGCCTCGCCTTGGCGCAATAGAAATCAAGCACATAAGGCCCAATAGGATGCTGCCGGCGAAAGCTGATGCCCGTGTCACGCACTCTTAACCGCGCCCAGATACGCGCTTCCGGCGGCGTCATTTCACGCCGCAGCTTTCGCGCAAACGTAATTTTGGATTTGTCTCGAACTCTCACGGATCAAGCCCCCTCCGGCGCGACTGCGCGCGCCACCTCCCCCGCTGCGCTACGCTTGCAAGGGAGGAGAAATAGAAAAGCCTCCGCTTCCGGAGGCTTTTCTATTAGGCGTTCACGCCGCTCCTTGTCGCTTCCGACCGCTTCTTGAGCAGCGTATCGAAGGCCCCCCAGACACCTTCCTCGCCGGTCCATTGCCCCTTGGTGGCGGCCTTGGAATATTCCGTGGCGCGGGCTTCGAAGAAGTTGGCGTGTTCGACGCCCGACAGCAGAACCTGCAACCACGGCAGCGGATTTTCCTTCACGCCTCCGTAAACTTCCGGCAGCTCTAACTGGCGCAGGCGCCAGTCGGCGATATAGCGGATATAGGCCTTGATATCCTCAGGCGTCATGCCCTGGACCGGTCCCATCTCGAAGGCCAGGTCGATGAACTTGTCCTCCATCGTCACCACGGTCTTGCAGCAGTCGATGATGTCGTCGGCCACGGCCTTGGTGACGGCCTTCGTTTCGCGGTTGAAGGTATGGTAGAGCTTGATAATGCCTTCGCAGTGCAGGGATTCGTCACGCACCGACCACGACACGATCTGGCCCATGCCCTTCATCTTGTTGAAGCGCGGGAAGTTCATCAGCATGGCGAAGGAGGCGAACAGTTGCAGGCCTTCGGTGAAGCCTCCGAACATAGCGAGGGTGCGGCAGACATCGGCCTCGGTATCGACGCCGAACGTGCCCATATAGTCGTGCTTGTCGCGCATGGCCTGGTAATCCATGAACGCGCCGAATTCCGATTCGGGCATGCCGATGGTTTCCAGCAGCAGGGCGTAGGCGGCGATATGGACGGTTTCCATATTGGCGAAGGCCGACATCATCATCTTGATTTCGGTCGGCTTGAAGACGCGCGAATAGCGTTCCAGGTAGTTGTCCTGAACTTCGATATCCGACTGTGTGAAGAAGCGGAAGATCTGGGTCAGCAGGTTGCGCTCTGAGTCGTTGAGCTTGGTCGCCCAGTCCTTGCAATCTTCGCCCAGCGGCACTTCTTCGGGAATCCAGTGGACCTGCTGCTGCTTGCGCCAGAATTCGAACGCCCAGGGGTAACGGAACGGCTTATAGGAATGGCTTGGGGTCAACAGGCCCGCATTGGAATTGGCCAGAATAATGGAACTGCTCATAGGAAACCCCGAATCGATACTAAAGCTCAGATGACAGACCTATATCACCACATTTCGTAGTTAAGGCCAGGTTAACATCTACATATGGTATGTGGTTTTTGGGGATAATTTTCAATCCCGACATTTTGCCGCAGGGCGACTCTTGTTGCGCGCACGGTAGCACAGGCGTTTGCACGGTGCAGCGGCAAAAGTTAACGGGTTACAATTGGTGATGGGGATAAGGAAGGAAGAACCCCCACCACCACGCCCGAAGACGGGCGCGGTCCCCCTCCCCAGCAAGCTGGGGAGGTATAGGGACAGTTCTTGTACCTCCCCAATTTATTGGGGAGGGGGACCGCACGAAGCTGAAGGCTGAGATGCGGTGGTGGGGTTTCTTACTTAATCAACTGCCGCTGGCCTTGACCGAATCCCATGAGCGCGTCGGCGCGGTGGTTGAGGCGGGTGCTGCCTTGGCGGCCACGGCGTTTTGCAGCCAGGCCAGGGCCGCGTCGGCCTGTTGCGGCGGCAGGTCGCGGCGCAGCAGGCTTTCCGCTTCCGGCATCTTGCCTTCCAGGCCCAGCACCAGGGCCAGGTTCTGGCGAATCTGCACGGTCACGCCCGGTTGCGCCACGGCGGTGCGCAGCAGCGGTTCGGCGCCGGCAAAATCGCCGCGCGTGACCTTCGCCATGGCCATATTGGTCAGGACGGCGGGATTATCGGGTGAAAGCGCCAGCGCCCTGCCCCAGGCTGTCTGGGCTTCGTCCGGGCGTTTGGTCTGTTCGTAGGCGACGCCGAGCAGGGACCAGGCCTGCCAGTCCTTCGGTTTCAGTTCGATGACATGTTGCAGCGGGTCGATGGCGAAGAAGGCGTTGTTATCGGCGATATGGGCGCGGGCGGCGGCCAGCAGGATATCGGCATTATCGGGCGCGAACAGCAGGACGCGGTGGGCGATATCGGCGGCTTCGGGGTAGCGGCCGAGCGCGCGCAGGGCGTTTGACAGGTAAAGGCCCATTTTCGCATCGGTCGGGTTATGCTCGAACTGGTCGTTGAAGAAGACCGATTGCTGCAGCGGATCGGCGCGCAGGGCGGCCTCGATCTCGGCTTTGCCGGCGGGTTTGAAGGCGGCCGCCTTCGGCGTGGCGGGCGTGGCTGTGGCGGCGGGGGCCTCGTCCTTTTTCGCCTCGTCCTTGCCGAACCATCCGGCGGAAGCCGGGCCAGCCATGAAAAAGGCAATCAGGGTGGCGGAAACAAGCAGGTGGCGCGACATGACCGTATCCAGAATTAAGCTTTCGGTGACCGCTGTGAAGATATAGTTAAAGCTCTTAACAATCGTTAACGGTATCACATTCATGCCCAAGCCGATCAAGGCCCCCAAAGCCCCATCAAAAGATTTAGGCGAGAACACGCTGATTGCCCTTTTCGAGGAGGAGGCCGCCGCCGCGATCGCCGCGCTGAAACCGGCGCAGGCGAAGTTCCTGACGCTCAAGGGCTTTAGCGGCAAGGCCGGCAGTCTGATCGTGCTGCCGGAAGAGGGGGGCTGCTGCGCCTGGTTCGGCCTGGGCGCGCACAAGGCCTATAATCCGATGACCTTTCGCGCCCTGCCGCCGCAATTGCCCAAGGGGCTGTGGGCCTTGCAATATGACGCGGAACTGGACGCCCGCGCCATCCATGTCGCCTGGGGGCTGGGCGCCTACAGCTTCACGCGGTACAAGTCGGGATCGGCGCCCAGCGAAGTCAGGCTCGATGACTCGGCGCTCGATGAGGCGACGAAAACGGCGGTGGCGCGCGAGGTCGGGGCGCATAACCTGGTGCGCGATCTCGTCAATACCCCGGCCAATGACATGGGACCGGCGGATATCGAGGCCGAGGCGCGCCGGATCGCCGAAAGGCACGGCGCCACGATCAGGGTCATTGTCGGTGACGATCTGCTGAAAGAGAATTACCCCGCCGTTCATGCTGTTGGCCGCGCCGCCGGACCGAACAACCAGCCGCGCTTTATCGAGATCGCCTGGCAGCCGAAAGGCATACCGGGGCCGCTACCCGCCGTGGCGCTGATCGGCAAGGGGGTGGCCTTCGATACCGGCGGCCTGAATATCAAGGGCGGCGCCGGCATGGGGCTGATGAAGAAGGACATGGGCGGCGCGGCGCATGCGCTGGCGCTGGCGGATTGGGTGATGGCCAGCCAGTTGCCGGTGGCGCTGTCCGTGCTGATCCCGGCGGTGGAAAATTCGATATCGGGCGATGCCTTCCGGCCGGGGGATATACTGGCCTCGCGCGCCGGTTTATCCATCGAGGTCGGCAATACCGACGCGGAAGGGCGGCTGATCCTGGCCGATGCCCTGGCGCGGGCGAATGAACTGGAGCCGGTCCTGACGGTCGATTTCGCCACGCTGACCGGTGCGGCGCGCGTGGCCCTGGGGCCGGAGGTCATTCCTTTCTATACCGATGACGAAGACGTGGCGCGGCAGCTTGAAGTGGCCTCGATCGCGCAGAATGATCCTTTGTGGCGGATGCCGCTGTGGAAGGGTTATAATGACGCGCTCGATAGCGACATTGCCGATATCCGCAACGATCCGGCCGGCTGGGCGCAGGGCGGCTCGGTTACGGCGGCGCTTTTCCTGCAGCGCTTCGCGCCGAAATCAGGCGCCTGGGTGCATTTCGACATCTATGCCTGGAATCCGCGCGGCAGGGCCGGTTCGCCCGTCGGGGCCGAGGCGCAGGCGATCCGGGCCGTCTATCAGTTGCTGACATCTTATTGAACTGTCCGCGTTAAGACCCGCTTCAGCTTTCATAAATCTCCTGTTGACCTTGGCCGTTAAGGCGATCTTTGCATCCATGTCGTAGAGTGCACATATAAGACGCAGCATAAGCGTCCTGAAACGATAATGGTGATAGTGACCTGAAGAAGGTAAACGGCTTTATGACGCAGATGAGTGATGATCCTTTCGACAAGCGCACCACGCCCTTCAAGGATGGCGTGACCGACCAGGCGCATGAAGGCGTGATCCGCGCCAAGACCTTTGTCGCCGGTGAGATCCTGAGCTGTTATGATGCCGCCGCCCCGATCCTGTCGCAGCCGGAACACGGCGCGGAGCAATGGGACCAGTTGCTGATGGGTGAGCGCTTCAAGGTCATCGAGCGCAAGCATGACTATTTCTGGGGCCAGGCTTTGCGTGACGGCTATGTCGGCTATGTGCCGGTGTCGGCCTTCAAGCGCGACTGGTATCTGCCGACGCATTATGTTTCGACCCTGCGCACCTATGTCTTCGCCGGTCCGAACCTGAAAGCCGCGACGCTTTCCGCCCTCAGCCTGAACGCGCTGGTCTCGGTGACGCGCTATGAGAACGGTTTCGCCTATATCAACGAAATGGGCTGGGTCTTTGCCAATCACCTCTCGACGTTTGAGACCTTCGCGCCCGATTTCGTCAGCGTGGCCGAAAGCTATATCAACGCGCCCTATCAGTGGGGCGGCCGGGAAAGCCTGGGCCTGGATTGCTCCGGCCTACTGCAACAGGCGCTTTATGCCGCTGGCTACGGCTGCCCGCGTGATTCCGACATGCAGATGAAGCTGGGCCTGCCATTGAATATCGGCGCTGATTTACACGGCCTGGTGCGTGGCGATCTGGTCTTCTGGAAGGGCCATGTCGCCATCATGACCGATGATATCCATATCATCCATGCCAACGCCCACCATATGAAGGTGGCCATCGAGCCGCTGGCCGAAGCGATTAATCGCATCGATGACTGCGGTTCGGGTATGCCGCTGGCGTTCAGAAGGTTGTAACCGCTTATCCTCCCCTGATTTATCGGGGGAGGTGTCAGCGCGAAGCCCTTTAGGGCTGGTGTCGCTGACGGAGGGGGCAATTTCACCGTCCGAAAGCCCCCTCCGTCGCGGACAAGCCGCGCCACCTCCCCCGATAAATCAGGGGAGGATAAAATGAAAAACCCCGCCGGAGCGATCCGGCGGGGTTTTGTTTTTGGGTTTGTGTTCGCTTACTTGGAAGCGGCTTCCGCAGGCGCACTGGCAGCCGCGTCGGCTGCAGGGGCATCCGCCGCAGCGGCGGGCTTGGGCGCGGGCACCGGATAGGCCGTCGAGCCTTGGGTATGCAGGTAGGCGATCAAGTCGATCCGGTCCTGCGGCTTCTTGACGCCGACGAAGGTCATCTTGGTGCCCTTGACCACCTTGCCCGGCGCGCCGAGGAAGGCGTAGATCGCGTCCCAGGTCCAGTTCGGCACTTCCTTGGCGTGGGCCTTCATGGCGTCGGAATAGTCCATGCCGGGGTGCGAAGCGACCGGACGATCGACCACGCCCCACAGGTTCGGACCGATGGCGTTGGGGCCGCCCTGTTTGTCATTATGGCAGGAAGTGCACTTGGTATTGAAGGTCTTTTCGCCGGCGGCGATATCGGCGGTCGGGATCACCGTGCCCCAGTCGGGCGGCAGATCGGCGGCGGCGGCAGGGCCGGCTTCGCCACCGGTATCGGCGACTTCGATCGCGTAACCCGGCTTTTCGGGCGCTTCACGATGATAGATCGCTTCCGCGCCGAGCTTGACGCCCATGATAACCAGACCGGTCGCCAGGACCGCACCGAGAATTTTGTTTACCTGAAGGTCGCCGCTCATGTCGCCAAGTTACCCTGTGATTCATTAGTGCCCGGAGCTTAGGCCACCAGAGACGCGTGTCAATATGTGGCGAAAGCAAGGCTTATTGATCTACTTGCGTTTGGCTCTCTGACACGCTACCGGCATTTTCGCAAGCTTACTTTTACCACATTGCGGGCAAAAGCAGACCTTGCGTGGCATTTCGTCGCACTTGGGATTAAAGGTAATCATGAACACGCAAACCATTCGCAAGATCGCCTATCAGGGCGAGCCGGGGGCCTTCAGCCATCAGGCCATCAAGCGCTGGTTTGGCGAGTTTACCCCCGCGCCCTATCCGACCTTTGAAGCCGCTTTCGCCGCCGTGCGTGACGGCGAGTGCGAACTGGGCATGATTCCCGTCGAAAACTCGGTGGCGGGCCGCGTCACCGATGTCCATCATCTGCTGCCCAATTCGGGCCTGAAGATCATTGGCGAGCGTTTTTTGCCGATCGAGATGATCCTGATGGGCGTGCCGGAAACAAAGCTGGAAAATATCCGGGTGGCGGCTTCGCACACCATGGCGCTGCTGCAATGCCGCAAGGCGCTGAAAGAGCTGAACATCACCGCCGAGGTCTTCCACGATACCGCCGGCGCGGCGCGGGCGCTTTCCGAGACCCGCGAACTGGATCGTGCCGTCATCGCGCCGGAACCAGCGGCGGAACTTTACGGCCTGAAGATCCTGCGCCGCCATATGGAAGACGCGCGCAACAACACGACGCGCTTCCTGATCCTGACCACCGAAGACCGCGTGGTCGAGCCGGCAGCGGGCATCGACTGCATGACCAGCTTTATCTTCCGCGTGAAGAATATCCCGGCCTCGCTTTACAAGGCGTTGGGCGGTTTCGCCACCAATGGCGTCAATATGACCAAGCTGGAGAGCTATATCGAAAACGGCGTCTTCGCCTCGACCGTCTTCTATTGCGATGTCGAGGGACGGCCAACGGAGGGCGGTCTGAAACAGGCGCTGGAGGAGATCAATTTCTTCGCCGTCGATGTCGAGATCCTTGGCACCTACCCGCTCGATCCCTTCCGTAATTCCGAGGGCCAAAGATGAGCGACGACCGCTTGACAGCCCTTGAGGAACTGACGGCGCATCAGTCGAAGACCATCGACGAACTGTCGGAGCAACTGACCGAACAGTGGAAGGTCATCGACCGGATGAAGCGAATGCTGGAGCGCCTGGGCGAACGGCTGGAAACCATGGAAGCCGGCACGGGCGACGTGCCGGTGACCAAACCGCCGCATTATTGAGAAATCTCCTCCCCTGTAGCGCAGTACGGGGGAGGTGTCGCGGCGCAATCCGCGACGGAGGGGGCATTTCCACCATCAGGAACGCCCCCTCCGGCCAGACAAGCTGGCCACCTCCCTCACAACGAAGTTGCCGCTATCGCAGGGGAGGATAAGGAGTCACTCATCTTATCGCCAATTTACGTGCTATAAAAATCGGGTCGTTCATATCGGTCCGGAAGATCGCCGCCTCTTCGGCACTTAACAGGCAAGGCTCCACTTCAAAACCCGCGCTGGCGACAATATTAGTAAAATCCCGGCCATAGAGACGCCTGTGTCCGAGACCGCAAAGCTTATCAATCTCCGCTTCCGGCATATCTGCTGGCGGATACCAGGTCTCTTCCTTTTCGGGATAGTAGGGTACGCTGAAAAACGCCGCGCCGTCGGGTTTGAGCACGCGCAGGCATTCACTGAAGCCGGTCATATGATCCTGCACATGTTCCATCACATGATTGCAGATGATGACGTCGAAAGTATTATCCGGATAGGGAATGCGCGTCACATCCACCTCATAGGCGGCGTATTTGTTTTTCTTGATGTCTCCCGAAATATAGTGTGGTTCGTTTTTCAGCCGCCGGAACAGATTAGGTTCCGGCGAAAAATGCAGGATGTGCTTGCCCTCCAGTTCAATATGCCTTTGCGCAAACAGATACGCCAGCAACCGGTCCCTTGGCCGTGACGAACAATTGGGGCAACGTTTCTCACGGTCATCCTCCCTTTCCGATCGGCGCAAGCTGACGAATGGCCCCTTATAGCCGCAGCAGCTACAGGATGAGCGGCCTTTCCGTCGGAAAATCTGCCCAGGATCGCGCTTGATCGAATGAAGCCATTCCTTAAGCTGTCTTGGCCTGTTCGCTACGTAATTCACAGTCATGGATGCCCCTTTAATGCCCAACAAATGGTCACTATAGTGCGTCCTCGGTAAATAGTCACTATAGTGACTGGCGATGTTTCGAGATTCCATCGCGGTATGCGTTCATGCGCATGGCCGAGACATTTGGGATCAACGTCCGCCGGGTTCGCCTGGAGCGAGGGATGACCCTTGAGGTTCTGGCTGAGGAGGTCGGACTGGCCTACAGCTATGTCGGGGAGATAGAACGCGGGCGACGAAACCCGACGCTGGATGTCGTGGAGCGTATAGCGGCGGTTCTCAAAACCGAACCGCTGGAATTATTGAGAGCACAAAGGCTTGCTTAACTCCACATCATCAGCCTTGACGGTTTATCGAGTGTGTTTTTTAAGTAAAGTGATCCACAGATAAGCACAGATTTTAAGACCCATCCGACCTTTCAGGCCTGCAATCTTAGGCGCGAAGCGCCATCTGTGCTTATCTGGCTTATCTGTGGATCACTTTACCTCTTCCCACTGACCTCGGCGTAGACCGCATCAAACGTATCCGGTACGATCGGGCCGGCGATCTTGTCGGTAATGGTGCCGTCGGGGTTGACGATATAGGTTTCCGGCACACCGGTGATCCCCAGCGCCAAGGCCATCCTGCCATCCGGATCGGTCAGGGTTTTCGCATACGGATTATCGTGCTGGGCCAGGAAATTGAGCGTGTTCTGCGGCTCGTCCTTCCAGGCGATGCCGATGATGGTCACGCCCTTTGCCTTTAGCGCCATCAGTTGCGGATTTTCGGCGATGCACGGCGCGCACCATGAAGCAAAGACATTGACCAGAACCGGCTTGTCATGGCCCGCCACCAGCGTCTTCAATGAGGCCGGAGTGCCGTCCTGCAAGTCATTGATCACCACTTCGGGCACCGACTTGCCGACCATTTCGCGCGGCTCCAGTCGTTCCTTCTTGTGGAAATTATAGTAGCCGAGCACGGCCAGCAAGCCGACAAACAGCACCAGCGGCGTGAAATAGATCAGGCGTTTCATTTGCTCTCGACCGCCGCCTGCAAGGCTTCCAGCACCTTGCGGCGCTTGGCCTGCGCGCGCAGGGAGACAATGATCAGCGCCCCCAAAGCCACCGCCGTGGCGCCATAACAGCCCCAGACGAAGACGACATATTTGCCCATATCGAGGTCCATATGCGTCTCCTTAATTGAAGCTTAAACGGGCGCGCAGCGCACGGTATTTGCGGGCGAGGATTTCGCTGTCGATCCGCACCAGAAATAGCCAGGCGAACAGCGCGTGATAGGCGGCGACCATGACGAACAGCGGCCACAGCATATCCGAAGCCACGGTCGGCCCGCCCTTGACGAAGATCGAATCCCCCTGATGCAGGCTGTTCCACCACTGCACCGAAAAATGCACGATCGGCAGGTTGACCAGACCGACCAGGGCCAGGATGGCGGTCGATTTGGCGGCGCGCACCTCATCCTCGATCGAGGCATGGAGGGCGATATAGCCGATATAGAACAGGAAGAGGATCAACTCTGAGGTCATGCGGCCGTCCCACTGCCACGGCGTGCCCCACATCGGCATCCCCCACAGGGCGCCGGTCAGCAGCGCCAGTCCGGTAAAGACGGCCCCGATCGGCGCCATCGCTTTCGCCGCGCTATCGGCCAGCGCATGGCGGAAGATCAGGCCGAAAAAGCTGGCGATCCCCATGAAGGCATAGACCAGCAGCCCCATCCAGGCCGCCGGCACATGGACATACATGATCCGCACCGTATCGCCCTGCTGGTAATCCTCCGGCGAGGCGAAGCAGAGATACAGGCCCCAGATAAAGAGGGCTGCCGTCAAACCGGCCAGCCACGGCCGCAAAGGCTGCGTCACGCGGGTGAATCGTTCCGGATTGGCGAGGAAATTGATCATGATCCCGACATAGGGGGTTTAATGATTTTGGGCAAGATGCCACTCTTAGAAGCCGTGGCGTTAACGGATTGCTTGCTCTTGTTTGCTAGGCTGGCCGTAATCGCTGGGAGGCGCCGATGTCGTTCGATCACTTTATCCTGGGCCTGATCTTTACGATCACCCTTCTCATCTATGCCTTCAGCATGCGCAGGGACTGCCGCTGGCTGGCCCTTTTCATCGCCTTGCTGATGACCGGACTGACCGCTGGAATCGCGCGCCTTATATCCGATGAAGCGATGGCGCGGCTGCTGATCCAGATATCCATTCTGGTCATGCTGGGCCTGAGCATTCCGGCGCGTTACTGGTTCGGCAGCAAGAACGCCCGCGGCATTGTCTACCGCCAGCACCATATCAAGGCCACGCGCTTCCTGCCGTGGTGATTAATTGAGCGCACTTCTCAAGGCCGCGCCCATGGCAATCGGTCCCAAAGCCAGCGCGAATAGGGCATAGGCGGCGAGAAAGGCCAGGGCCTGCAGGGGCGAAGCGCTTGTCTGCACAGCCTGCATCAGCCCGGCGCCGAAGATCACCGGCGGCACGTAGAATGGCAGGACCAGCAATGCCATCAGCACGCCGCCTTTCCGCGATCCGAGCGCCAGCGACGCGCCGATTCCGCCGATCAGGGCGAAGCTGAGTGACCCCAGAAACGCCGAAACCAGCCCCATCAGTGCGAGCGACATTGGTGCGCCGAGGATGATCATGACAATCGGCGTCAGAAGCGACAATATGACGCCGGTGCCGAGCCACTGGCTTAAGGCTTTCAGCAGGGCGATCAGTTCGAGCGGCAGCGGTCCGAGGCGCAGGGTATCGAACACCGCATCTTCGTAATCGCGCTCGAACAGGCGTTCCAGCGACAACAGGCTGGACAGCGCCAGGCACAGCCAGGTCAGTCCGGCGGCAATGCGCGATAGAATCGCCTGGTCAGGGCCAAGGCTTAAGGGGATCATCGCCATCAGGGTCAGGTAGAAACCGATGGCGAGCAAGGGGCCGCCGCCACGGGTCAGCGACAGGCCGAGATCACGGCGAAGCAGGGCGAGGGCGGGGCGCAGGAGGGTCACGTCTTGATCCTCCCCTGAGATAGCGGGGCTATCGCATATGGCTTTTGGAGTTGAGATGCCTTTCCCCTCTCCCCTTCAAGAAGGGGAGAGGACGGGAGACAAGCCGCGAAGCGGCGCAGGGGACCGGGTGAGGGGCTGTTCGTCGATAGAACGCAAGTGTCACACAGCCCCTCACCCGGTTGCGATCGCTTCGCTCCGCGCCCGTCCTCTCCCCTCATTGAGGGGAGAGGGGGAAGAAAAGCTATCCCAAAAGCCATATGCGATAGCCCTGCCTGCGATAGCGGGGGAGGTGTCGCGGCTTGTCCGCGACGGAGGGGGCGAACTAGCGGCAGGTGTTGCCCCCTCCGTCTCGACGCGCTGCGCTTGCTCGACACCTCCCCCGCTATCGCAGGGGAGGATAAGATATTTCTCACCTCAAACACTCGTGGCCTCGCGTTCCTTCGCCGTTGGGCGTTCGAGTTTCAGGCCGCGCGTCTTGAGCGGCAGCGGATCATGCACCGCCGCGACGATCATTCCGCCTTCCGACAGATGCTTTTGCATGATGCCGGCGATCAGCGCCCGATGGCCGGTATCAAGTGGCGCCATCGGTTCATCGAGCAGCCACAGCGACCGTTTCACCATCAACAGGCGCGCAAACGACAGCCGGCGCTTCTGGCCCGCTGAAAGATACCGCGTTTCCAGATCAAGCAGTGGCGTCAGGTTCAGTTGCTCGATCCCGGCCACGTCTCCCCCCAGAAAGTCCGCCTGGAATTGCAGCTCCTGCGCCACCGTCCGCGATGGGCTTAAAGCCTCCTGGTGACCGAGGAAATGGACATGCCGGCTCTGCCAGATTTCCGGCTCGATCTGCACATCATTCTCATATGCAGAAATTGCCCCCGAATGCGGTGTCATAAAGCCCGCCAGGGTGCGTAAAAGAGTCGTTTTCCCGACGCCGTTTTCGCCTGTCAGGCTAATCGCCGCGCCGGCGCCAATCTCAAAATTCAGATTGTGAATCAAAAGGTTATAGCCCTTTTTCAGGCTCAGACCTTCGACCTTGAGACTCACACCCATAAAAATAACCCTTTTCGCGTCAAGGCTTAATATGTTCTGGCATAGACGAACACAAATAAGAAGTTTAGAAGGCAGTTGCTCCGCCTTCAAGGTATTGCAGCGCAATGTCCGGACCCTGTGCGTCCCTCATTTACGCGCGTTCTTGAATTTACGGTCGCCATCGGGGCGTCCGGGCGGATTCTAGAAGGATACCGCGTACATGTCTTCTGTTGACACGTTCAAGTCAAAAGCCGAGCTGAAGGTCGGCGACAAAACCTACACCTATTACGATCTGAAAGCCGCCGAAGCCAATGGCCTCGAAGGCGTCTCCCAGCTTCCCGCCTCGCTGAAGGTGCTGCTGGAAAACCTGCTGCGCAATGAAGATGGCGATACGGTCAAGGCCGATGATATCAAGGCCATGGCCGCCTGGGTGAAAAACAAGGGCGCTGTCGAGCACGAAATCTCCTTCCGTCCGGCCCGCGTGCTGATGCAGGACTTCACCGGCGTTCCGGCCGTGGTCGATCTGGCCGCCATGCGCGACGCCATGGTCAAGCTCGGCGCCGATCCGGCGAAGATCAATCCGCTGAACCCGGTTGATCTCGTGATCGATCACTCGGTCATGGTCGATTATTTCGGTCACGGCGACAGCTTCACGCGTAACGTTGACCGCGAATATGAGCGCAATATCGAGCGCTATAATTTCCTGCGCTGGGGGTCTTCGGCCTTCAACAACTTCCGCGTCGTGCCTCCCGGCACCGGCATCTGCCACCAGGTCAATCTCGAATACCTGGCCCAGACCGTCTGGACCAATGTGGCCGAAGGCGGCGAAGTCGCCTATCCGGACACCGTGGTCGGCACCGACTCGCACACCACCATGGTCAACGGCCTGTCGGTCCTCGGCTGGGGCGTCGGCGGCATCGAAGCCGAAGCCGCCATGCTTGGCCAGCCCATCCCCATGCTGATCCCGGAAGTCATCGGCTTCAAGATGACCGGCAAGCTGCCCGAAGGCGCCACCGCCACCGACCTGGTGCTGACCGTCACGCAGATGCTGCGCAAGAAGGGCGTCGTCGGCAAGTTCGTCGAATATTACGGCGACGGCCTCGTCAACCTGACCCTGGAAGACCAGGCGACCATCGCCAACATGGCCCCGGAATACGGCGCCACCTGCGGCTTCTTCCCGATCGCGCAGCCGACCATCAACTATCTGGCCAAAACCGGCCGCACGCTGGAGCGCGTCGCCCTGGTCGAAGCCTATGCCAAGGCGCAAGGGTTGTGGCTCGATCCGGAAGTCGAGCCAGTCTTCACCGACACCCTCGAACTCGACCTCGGCACCGTCCTGCCGTCTCTGGCCGGTCCGAAGCGCCCGCAGGACCGCGTGCTGCTGTCGGATGCCGCCACCGCCTTCACCTCGGCCCTGCAGGGCGAGTTCGGCAAGGCTGGTGATGAAGCCAAGCGCGTCCCGGTCGAAGGCTCCGATTTCACCGTTGGCCATGGCGATGTGGTGATCGCCGCCATCACCTCCTGCACCAACACTTCCAACCCCTCGGTGCTGATCGCCGCCGGTCTTGTCGCCCGCAAGGCGCGCGCCCTGGGCCTGAAGGTCAAGCCGTGGGTCAAGACCTCGCTGGCTCCCGGCTCGCAGGTCGTCACCGATTATCTGACCTCGGCCGGCCTGACCGAAGACCTCGACGCCCTGGGCTTCAACCTCGTCGGTTACGGCTGCACCACCTGCATCGGCAATTCCGGCCCGCTGCCGGAAGCCATCTCCGCCGCCGTCAATGCCGGCGATCTGGTCGCCGCCTCGGTGCTTTCCGGCAACCGTAACTTCGAGGGCCGCGTCAATCCCGATGTCCGCGCCAACTACCTGGCCTCGCCGCCGCTGGTCGTGGCCTACGCCCTGGCCGGTTCGCTGAATATCGACCTGACCAAGGACGCCATCGGCACCGGCGCCAACGGCGAAGACGTCTTCCTCAAGGACATCTGGCCGACGACGCAGGAAGTCACCGACATGCAGCGCAAGCATGTCACCAACGCCATGTTCGCCAGCCGTTATTCCGATGTCTTCAAGGGCGACAAGCACTGGCAGGCCATTCCGGTCGCCGGCGGCCAGACCTATGGCTGGGATGCGGCCTCGACCTATGTCGCCAACCCGCCCTATTTCGACGGCATGACCATGACGCCGGACAAGGTGACCGACATCGTGGAAGCCCGCGTGCTCGGCGTCTTCGGCGACTCGATCACCACCGACCATATCTCGCCCGCCGGTTCCTTCAAGGCCGCTTCGCCCGCCGGCAAGTACCTGATCGACCGCGGCGTGCCCGTCTCGGAATTCAACGGTTACGGCGCCCGCCGTGGCAACCATGAAGTCATGATGCGCGGCACCTTCGCCAATATCCGCATCCGCAACAAGATGACCCCGGAAATCGAAGGCGGCGTCACCAAGCACTTCCCGTCGGGCGATGTCATGCCGATCTATGATGCCGCCATGCGTTACCAGTCGGAAGGCCGTAACCTGGTCGTCTTCGCCGGCAAGGAATACGGCACCGGCTCCTCGCGTGACTGGGCCGCCAAGGGCACCAAGCTGCTCGGCGTCCGCGCGGTTATCGCCGAAAGCTTCGAGCGTATCCACCGCTCGAACCTGGTCGGCATGGGCGTCCTGCCGCTGCAATTCAAGGTCGATGGCTGGGCCAAGCTCGGCCTGACCGGTGAAGAGATTGTGACTATCCGCGGCCTGGAAAATATCCAGCCCCGCCAGGAACTGATTGTCGAGCTGTTCCGCGCTTCGGACGGCAAGGTGGCCCGCTTCCCGGTCCGCTGCCGCATCGATACCCCGACCGAACTGGAATACTACAAGAACGGCGGCGTCATGCCGTTCGTGCTGCGCAATCTGGCCCGTGGCGTCGCGGCTGAGTAGGTTCCGCGCCTGTTAAAGAAAAAGCCCTCCGGCCAAACGGTCGGAGGGCTTTTTCTTTGCGGGGTCGCGGACCCTGCATCCAGAACTCGACAGCGCCATACCGCGCGCCTTCTTGTGCCTCCCCGACTTGTTCGGGGAGGGGGACCGCGCCCGAAGGGCGTAGTGGTGGGGTTTCTTACTTTTCCATACCAAAACCCAACATAGTAAACCGCTATTAACCCTTTTCATGGCATCTGATCAGGGTTTGCAGCCGCGATACGAGTGCCTATGTCCAGCCTGACCCTGACCGTTTGGAACGCCGTCGAAACCCGTATGCGCGCCGTGTGGCAATCGGCCCTGATGGCCCGTCTGCGCGGCGCGTTCACGGCGCTGGCAGGGTTTTCCGGGTTTATTGCCTTGGCCACCTATCATGCCGATGATTCCAGCCTGAATACAGCCGGTCATGGCGATATCCACAATGCGCTGGGTTCATTCGGCGCGATGATCGCCGATATCGGCAGCCAGTCCATCGGTCTGGCGGCGTGGCCCGCCGCCGCCCTGATGATCTATTTCGGCCTGCTGCGCACCTTCCATCCCGATCCCGACCAGACGCGCCTGAAACTGCGTATTCATGCCTTGTGGGCGACTTTGTTCGTGCTTTCCCTAAGCGCCGCCATAGCCCCCATCATGACTTCCGATGATCCGGTCCTGAAACAGAGTTTCGGCGGTTTCTGGGGATCGGGTATTCACAACCTGCTGAAATCCCTGTTCGATTTCATGCACCTGCCGGGCGCGGACATCATCGCCAGCCTGATCTATGCCGGCGTGGCGCTTCTGGGCTTCAACAAGGCCCTGAGCCTGAACATGGGCCATTATCTGCATCTTTCCGGCATGCTTGGCGGGCTGGCGCAAAAGGGCATGTCGGCCATGGGCGGCGATCGGGCGGCCGCTCCCGACAGGACGACCGCCAAGGTCAGGCGCGCGCCGAAAGTCAAGGTTTCCGTCGATGAGGCGGCCTTTGATGCGCCGGTGGAAGAAGCCGCCTTCGCGCCCCGCATCTCGCCCAATACCGCCCGCACCGGCGCCCTGCCGCCGCTCGATGACGAGATGCAGCCTTACGAAGACCCCGATTTCCTCGATACGATGGAGACGCCGGTATCTGACATAAAACCGATCAAGCCGTCGCCCCGCGCCGAAGCCGAGAAGCAGCCGGTATTCGAATTCCTCCGTCCCAGCAATTTCCGCCTGCCCGAACTGTCGATCCTCGCCAAGCCCAAGGCGCGCAACCATAGCTTCGATGAGGATAGCTTACGCCAGAACGCCCGGATGCTGGAAAGCGTGCTGGCTGAATTCGGCGTGCGCGGCGTCATCGACCAGATCCGCCCAGGTCCGGTCGTCACCCTCTACGAACTGGCCCCGGCCGCCGGCGTCAAGGGCGCGCGCGTCGTGGCCCTGGCCGACGATATCGCACGAAACATGTCGGCCCGTTCCTGCCGCGTCTCGATCGTTCAGGGCCGCAACGCCATCGGTATCGAACTGCCGAACCAGGTGCGCGAAACCGTCTATCTGCGCGATATGCTGGCCTCGGCCGAATTCGAGAAGGCCGGCCATACCCTGCCCATGGTGCTGGGGGAAAACATCGGCGGCGATCCTTACGTCACCGACCTGGCCAAGATGCCCCACCTTCTGATCGCCGGGACCACCGGTTCGGGTAAGTCGGTCGGCGTCAACGCCATGATCCTGTCGATCCTCTACCGTCTCGATCCGGAACAGTGCAAGTTCATCATGATCGACCCGAAGATGCTGGAACTCAGCGTTTATGACGGCATTCCGCACCTGCTGGCGCCGGTGGTCACCGATCCGAAGAAGGCCGTGGTGGCGCTGAAATGGACCGTCAAGGAAATGGAAGACCGCTACCGCCGCATGTCCAAGGTGGGCGTCCGCAATATCAGTAATTTCAACGAACGCGCCCGCGCCACCGCCGCCGAAGGCAAGAACTTCGTCCGCAAGGTCCAGACCGGCTTCGACGAGACCGGCCAGCCGATCTACGAATTCGACGAAATGGTGCCCGAACCCATGCCCTATATCGTCGTCATCATCGACGAGGTGGCCGACCTGATGATGGTGGCCGGCAAGGATATCGAAGGCGCCGTCCAGCGTCTGGCCCAGATGGCCCGCGCCGCCGGCATCCATCTGATCATGGCCACGCAGCGCCCGTCGGTCGATGTCATCACCGGCACGATCAAGGCCAACTTCCCGACCCGGATTTCCTTCCAGGTCACATCGAAAATTGACTCGCGCACCATCCTGGGCGAACAGGGCGCCGAGCAACTCCTTGGTCAGGGCGACATGCTCTATATGGCCGGCGGCGGCCGCATCACCCGCCTGCACGGCCCCTTCGTTTCCGACGAGGAAGTCGAGGCCGTGGCGCAATTCCTCCGCGACCAGGGCGCGCCGCAATATCTCGAAGACGTTACCTATGGCGGCGATGAAGAGGGCGGCTCCGAAGGTGGCATGGGTGAAGGCTCAGGTTCCGGCGACGACCTCTATGACAAGGCCGTCTATTTCGTCACCTTTGACCGCAAGGCCTCGACCTCATACATCCAGCGCAAGCTCCAGATCGGCTATAACCGCGCCGCCTCGCTGATGGAAAAGATGGAGCAGGAAGGCGTGGTCGGCCCCGCCAACCATGTCGGCAAGCGCGATATCCTGGTCGGCCCGCCCCCAGGGTCGTAACGACCCTGGACCCGGAATCGCTATAGTATATGTTGCTGTTACAGCGCATCATTTCCCCTCTCCCTATGGAATGGGGAGAGGACGAGAGCCGAGCACAGCGAAGGCGATCGGGTGAGGGGCTTTTAGCCTATTTCAAAACCACACGCTCCGAAACCAGCCCTTCCGAACGCGCCGTGATCGTCACCGACCCGCTGCCCTTGACCTGTACGATCGCCTGCGCCAGACCATTGAAAGCCTTTCGGTATGGTGCCTTGTCCGGTTCGTGGCTGGTCGGGTTGCCATTGCCAACGCCAATAACCTCCGCCGGTCCTTCGACATCGAAGACAATCAGGTTATCGGCCTTTGGTACAGTCACGCCCGCCTTGTCGAACACCTCCGCCTTCAACACCGCAATATTATCGATCCGGTCGGCGGTCAGTACCACCCGCGCCGCCGCGCCAGCGGTTACGCGTTCGGCCTTCATGACCACCTTGCCGCCGCGATAACCATAGGCGGTGATCTTGCCGGCGACGAAAGGCACGGTCCATTCCAGGTGATAATCCTTCACCACGGCCTTGCGACCCGCCGACTTGCCATTGACAAACAACTCCACAGCTTCGCAATTGGAATGGACCCAGACAGAAACGTCCTTGCCCGGCTCCCAGTTCCAGTGCGGGAAGAGGTGCAGCACCGGCCTGTCGGACCACCACGCCTGATAATACCAGTAATTATCCTTCGGGAAGCCGCACAGATCCATGATGCCGAAATGCGAGGTCACCGACGGCCACCAGTTGAACGGCGTCGGTTCGCCGCGGTAATCGAAGCCGGTCCAGACGAAGCCGCCCAGCAGGTTCGGCGTCTTGTTATACAGCGGCCACCAGTTCTCCGCCGTATGGCCCCATTTCGGCGCGGTGGTATCATAGGCCGGGACATAGAGCTTCGTTTCCGAGCGCTCGTATTCGCCGCGTGTGCACAGGGTCGAGGCCGTTTCGGTGCCGACCACAGGTAGGTTCGGATATTTCTCGCGCACCGGCCCCAGCCGCGTGACGTAATAGTTGACGCCCAACACATCGAGCGACCCGGTAATACCGAACCCCTGGCCATTGTTCATGGCCGCCGTCACCGGCCGCGTCGAGTCGAGTTTCTTCACCAGACGGCGCATATCGCGGGCGATCTTCGCGCCGCGTTCCGTGCCCTGCTGCGGCTCCTCATTGCCGATCGACCACAGGATGATCGACGGGTGATTGCGTCCGCGCCGGATCAGGGTTTCCAGTTCGGACATACCTTCCGGCGCCGAGGTCATCAGGCGGTTTTCGTCGATAACCAGAAGGCCCAGCCGGTCGCAGGCCTCCAGCACTTCAGGCGTGGCCGGATTGTGCGACGAGCGATAGGCGTTCGACCCCATCGCCTTCAGTTGCTGCAACCGCCAGACATGCAGGCCATCCGGAATGGCCGAGCCGACGCCCGCGTGATCCTGGTGATTATTGGTGCCCTTGATCTTCATGGCCTCGCCATTGAGGAAAAAGCCATCGACCTTGAAGACGACCTCTCGGATACCGAAGGTGCTGACGAAGGCATCAATCAGTGCGCCATTCTCGATGATCTCGGTGCGGACGCTGTAAAGATGCGGGTCTTTCAGTCCCCACAGGCGCGGTGTGGCCAGTCTGGTCGTTTGGTTGAGCGTGGTATCGGCCTGCGCCGCCAGGTCTACCGGTGTTTCCAGCCGCGCCAGGGCCTTGCCGTCGGCATCGGTGATGGTGGAGGCCAGGGTCACCGTCTTCGCCGTATCGGTGGCATTGATGATGCGGGTTTCGATATCGACCGCGCCGGAAATATCCGATTTGATATATGTCCCCCATTGCGGCACATAGGTCCGCGCCGTCTTGACCAGCCAGACATGGCGATAGATGCCGGCGCCTTCATAGAACCAGCCTTCGCCATAAGAGGCATCCACCCGCACCAGCAGAATATTGGGTGTGTCGTCGGTATTGATGAAGTTGCTGATATCGACTTCGAACGGCGTATAGCCGCTCTCGTGCCGGTTCAGTATATAGCCATTCAGGATGACGAGGGAATCGCGGAAAACGCCATCGAATTCCAGAGTCAGGCGCTTGGTCTCATCGCCCTTTTCCAGCTTGAGCACCTTGCGATACCAGCCAATACTGGTTTCCGGATATTTGCGCCCGACCGGCTTGTAGCCATGCGCCGCCGCCTCGTCTTCCTCGTATTCGCGGCGCTTATCCGGGGCTGGCAGGCTATAGGTGTCGTTATTGACGAAGGGCAGTTCCACCGCCCAGTCATGCGGCAGGCTGACCGCTCGCCAGGTGCTGTCGTCATAATCCGGATCGGCGGCAGTAATACCGGAAAGCCCCTGCTTGGCATGGGTATACTGATAGGCGCCGAAGCCGAAATCACGCGTCACGTCAGACGCATGGCCGAAGGCGAAGCGCCAGTCATCATCAAAACGGATGCGCTGACGCGGCGTCAGATCGGCCGGCGCGGGAAGCACGCTGCCAAGGCTCGGTTGCGCCGCCAGTCCGATACCCAATCCGGCACCCACAACAGCCGCGCCCTGCAATAGATGACGCCGGTGCACTTCAACCATGACTTAAGCCCTTTATAAAACCCGGCCATTAAAGACGGCTTTTCGTCCCGCACACAAGCATAAAGTATACGATTTTAGTGTGAGGCGGATCGACATTCAGCGATCTTGTCCGACTTTAAGAAGGTCATCCGCAGATTACACAGATTTTTCAGCGTCTTACTGGTTAATTTCAGCGCAGACTTTCCCGTAACGAATTGGCGCTTCGCGCCGAAAATCATCCATTACGATGCCGGGAACAGCCTTCATGGACACTGAAAAATCTGTGTAATCTGCGTAATCTGTGGATTCCCTTATACCTTGCGTTTCAAGGTGCCGGGCTGAACGCGGTTGAAATAAATCCAGAATATCGATCCGCCCTAATGACGCCATTCACGCCGGGTTCAGCGGCGGGTTGCTAAGGTCGTAAATATGCCGCCTTGAGGTGTTTCCTGAAGGCATTGGATTTTTACGAATTTTGCTTTTATGGGTAAGCCATGACCGATTTCACCAAACGCACCCTGCTGCTGGGCCTCGCCGGCGCCCTGATCGCCACGTCCGCATTCGCCCAAAGCGGCAAGAACGAATTCAGCGGCCTGATCACGCCGCCCAGTTTCAACGCCGCCGACAAGGCGCGTATCGCCAAGGCTACGGCTTATCTGCAAGGCCTCGGCACCGCCCATGGCCGGTTTGAACAGACCGATTACCGGGGGCGCAAGAGCACCGGCAACTGGTATCTGGCGCGTCCAGGCAAGATGCGTTTTGAATATGACGCCCCGACCTCTCTGTTGATTGTCTCCAATGGCAAGACGGTCAGCATGTGGGATCCGCGTCTGCAATCCTTCGATCAGTATCCGTTGTCTGAAACCCCGCTGTCACTGTTTCTGGCGCGGCAAATCCGCTTCGATCTGGGGGTTATCATCACCGCGGTCAGTTCCAGTGCCCAGGGCTTTACACTGAAGGCGCGCGACCGCCGTAAATCGAGCGAAGGTTCCGTAGTGCTGGGTTTTGACCAGGCGGCGAATGGCGCGCTCACCCTGCGCGAATGGACCATTACCGATGCGCAAAATCGGGCGACGAACCTGAAACTGACCAGTTTCACGCGTGATTCGACGCAAAAGCCTGATTTATTTGTGCTAAATAAGCCGCAGAAGAAAAAATAACGGCAAGCTCACTTTTTCTATTGCTGTTTTTTGTCATGAGTGTTATTTTTCACACATGGAGATGGAACGGCGGATTATCTCCCGACCTGGATTTCCAGGTGTGCGTTTTCCCTTTTTTCTCTTCGTGTTATGTGCCAAAATCTTTAAACCGGTCCGTCAGCGCGGATCGGTTTTTTTTGGTTTTTTGGCAGCTCAAGCGCCGCATGACTCGCCGAAACGTCGGCGGCGGCCGGTCGGCCTTGCCAATGTCGTAGACATTGGAATTATTGAGAGTTTATCCGTTTATGCGCCTTAGTCTTGTCTCGTGGAACGTCAATTCCGTTCGCCTGCGCCTGCCCCAGATCGAACAGTTCCTCAGAGATGCCGATGTCGATATCCTGTGCATGCAGGAAATCAAATGCCAGGAACACGAGTTCCCGCGCGAGGCCTTCGAGGCGCTGGGTTACAATCATATCCATATCGCCGGGCAAAAAGGCTGGCATGGCGTGGCGCTGGTGTCGAAAATTCCGTTCGAGGCCCTGCCGGCGCCCGCTTTCTGCCGCCGTGGCGAGGCCCGCGCTCAGGGCATCCGCGTAGACGGCGCTGAGATATGGAACTTCTATATCCCCGCTGGTGGCGATTTCCCCGACCGTGAGGGCAATGACAAGTTCGATCACAAACTGACCTTCTATGAGCGCCTGATCGAGACACTGACGCAGCGCGGGCCGGACAAGCCCCTGCTGATCTGCGGCGATCTCAATATCGCGCCGGGGGAATTCGATGTCTGGAGCCACCGCCAGATGCTGCGCGTGGTCAGCCATACGCCCATCGAGATCGAAACCTTCGGCAATCTGATGCAGGCCGGGGCGTTTCACGATCCCTTCCGCGTCGCCTATCCCGATCCGCAGAAAATATTTACCTGGTGGAGCTATCGTGCGGCGGATTTCCGCAAGAGCAATCGCGGGCTGCGCCTCGATCACATCCTGCTCAATCCGGGCCTGATGGCGAAGGTTAAAGGCGAGATCACCGCCAAAATCCACGACACGGTGCGCGAATGGGAGCGCCCTTCCGACCACGCGCCGATCCAGACCATATTTGAGCTATAGTTTTTGCTTTACGCGCTTTTTAGTCCGAAAAGTGCGTCACACTTTTCGGAAAGCGCTTATGACCGAACCCATCGAAAGCCGTCTGCCGGCGGATATCCTCGCCAAGGCCGATTTCCGCCATAACGAATACGCCTGGCGCATTGCCGACCTGCCGGAAGTGATTGAGGCGGCGCGCGCTCTGGGTCTGCGCAATATCGGCGGGCAACTGCAAATCCGCACGCCCGACGCCATCGGTGAATGCGACTGGGTGCAGATCGATGCCTGTCAGTTGATCCCGCCCATCCTGCCGTGGGCGGCCCAGGTCGAGATGGCCGCCAATGTCGCCATGCAGGATCTGCAACTGCTCAAGGCGGAATTCAATTTCGCCAGGGAAATCAAAGAGGCTTTTCCAGAACCGGTGGCGCGCTTCATTGAGAATGGTGGCCGGATCGAAGACGCTGTATGGTTCGTCTGGTATGTGGACGCGGAAGAGGTCTGAAAAAAACCGGAGCGCGGTGGCTCCGGTTTAATCAGAATTGCAGCCTGTAGCCCCCCGCATCCGTCATCAGCAGACGCGCATTGGCGGGATCGGGTTCGATCTTCTGGCGCAGGCGGTAGACATGGGTTTCCAGCGTGTGGGTGGTGACGCCGGCATTATAGCCCCAGACCTCGGTCAGCAGTTCCTCACGGGTGATCGGCTTGCCGCCGGCGCGATAGAGGTATTTGAGGATATTGGTCTCTTTTTCCGTCAGGCGCGTCTTCTTCTGCGTCTGATCGACCAGCACCTTCAGCGCCGGCTTGAATTCATACGGCCCGATGCGGAAGGTGGCGTCCTCGCTCGTTTCGTGCGAACGGACCTGCGCCCGGATGCGCGCCAGCAGCACGGCGAAACGGAACGGCTTGGTGACGTAATCGTTGGCGCCCGCGTCGAGGCCCAGAATCGTGTCGGAATCCGAGGTCTGCCCGGTCAGCATGATCACCGGCGTGGTCAGCCCGCCCTTGCGCAGCAGGCGGCAGGCTTCGCGGCCGTCCATATCCGGCAGATCGACATCGAGCAGGATCAGGTCGGCATTGACGCTCTTGCCCAGCTTGAGGCCTTCGGTGCCGTTGGCGGCCTGAATAACCTTGAATTCTTCGTGAAGTTCAAGCTGTTCCGCCAGGGCTTCGCGCAGTTCATCATCATCATCGACGATCAGCAGGGTTTTTTGTTGCACCATGATCCTGTATCTTTGAGTCTTGTCGTTATGAGATTAAACAGCGATGGCAAATAAATGATCAATAAGTTTAGCGCCACCGCCGTTGGCAAATTTTATATCAATGAACATAGTGTGCGTTGCGCTCTTGGGAAAGGGGGCGTTCGCCCCGCGGGCGATAAAAGAGAAGGGGATGGCGCGTCTCCGCTGGGAATCTGGCCGATCCGTTCTGTTTTCTACCGTCCGGACCGGATTCCGCCGCCGGAAACCGCTCTGAAACTTATTACCTTGTCGCCGGATGACGGCTGGTGCGACGATCCGTCCTCGGATTTTTATAACCGGCATGTGAAGCTGCCTTTCGCTCCAGGCCACGAAAAACTTTGGCGGGATGATCATGTCTATGATGTGATCGTGATATTGGGCCATAATGATGACCCGCCGATATCCGGCATGGGATCGGCCATTTTCATGCACCTGGCCCGCGCGGATTATTCCGGCACCGAGGGGTGCGTGGCGGTAGCCCTGCCGGATATGCTGGATTTCCTGGCGGTGGCGCAGCCGGGCGATGCGGTCGAGATCCGGGACCAGGCTCGCCCGAATGCCGTAACTCTTAATTCAGCCTCGCCGCCGAACCGTTAAAGCTGCACGCCAGACCATGCCAGGCTGTGCAGATGCCGCTTTCGGAGACGGTCAAGGTGTCGCCGTCCTTTTTGATGCTGATCGTGCAGGTCGTCTTGTCATCCGGTTCAAGGGTCAGGCTAAGTTCGTCCGGAGATACATCCTTTGCCGGTTCTCCACCGGCCAGGCCGATATCGCCGGTGCAGCCATCGGCCGTTGCCGCCACCAGAACGACCTTATGCGCATTGGGCAGGCCGCTGATCCGCACCATCAGGTCACCCTCATACTTGCCGGGCCAGTGATCCTCTGCCGGCGGCGGCGCGGCAAGGGAGGCGGGGGCGGCCTCTTCCGGCGCAGACTCGGAGCAGCCGGCCAGGGCCAGAAAAACAAGGGCCGCACAGGCAATGCGCATATCTATTCCTTGAGCTTTTCAGCCAGCAAACGCGCCGTTATTCTTTAAGTTTTTCGGCCAGTAGCCTGGCCTCGGGGGCGCGGCTGGAACCGGCGCGCCAGATGACGACAATATCGCGGAAGGCGTGATCCGAGGCAAGCGGGCGCACGCAGACCTCATCGGCCTTGACCATGCCGGACTCGACCGCCATGGCCGGCAGCAGCGAGACGCCCAGGCCGGAACCGACCATCTGCACCAGCGTATTCAGCGAGGTGGCCGCGAAGCCGCCGCCATGGTTTGTCGCATAGGTCGAGAGCGATTCCGAAGCGCCGGTCGGCGAGGTCCACGAACAGGCGGCCAGGGCGTGATCGCGCAGACAGTGGCCGTCTTCCAGCAGGATCAGTTCTTCGTTTTTCAAGTCTTCCGGAGCGATATGCGAGGCGTTGGACAAGCGATGGCCCAAAGGGGTGGCGGCCACGATCTCGTCCTTGCAGATGAAGGCGTGATCCAGACCGGCCAGATCATAGGGCAGGGCGATGACGGCGGCATCGAGCGCGCCGGACTTCAATGAGGCGATCAGGCGCGCCGTCTGGTCTTCGCGCAGGAACAGGCGCAGGTCGGGGAAGTCCTTGCGCAGTTTCAGCAAGGCTTTGGGCAGCAGGAAGGGCGCGACCGTGGGGATGACGCCCAGCCGGAAGCGGCCGGTCAGGGGGCGGTTGGCGCCGCGCGCCGCTTCCACCAGATCCTCGGCGCGCGCCAGAATGTCTTCCGAGCGCTTCAGCGTTTCCTCGCCGACGGCGGTCAGGATCACCTGGCCACGCGATCGATCGACGACGCGGACGCCCAGAATCTTTTCCAGTTCGGCGATGCCGGAGGAGAGCGCCGGCTGCGACACGAAGGCCGCTTCCGCCGCGCCGCCAAAGCTTTTATGTTCGGCGAGCAGTTTCAGATATTGCAATTGTCTGAGAGTCGGGAGCATGATTGCAATATAAGATCAGTTTATTAAATTGTCAAAATAGATAGACATATTTTCAAATTCGAGGCGTCCATGTCCATTGATACCCTGCAGAGCCTGATCCCCGCCTATGCCCGCGACCTGTCATCGAACCTGACCAATCTGCTGGGGGAAACCCTCCTGAACGACCAGCAGAAATGGGGCGCGTTCCTCTCCTGCGCTCATGCCATCGGCGTGCCGGCGGTGGTGCGAAATATCGAAGCCGCCGCCGCTGGGGTCATGACGCCGGACGCCATGACCGCCGCAAAAGCCGCCGCCGCCATCATGGGCCTGAACAATGTCTATTTCCGCGCCCTGCACCTGATGCAGAACAAGGAATACGAAAAGATGCGCGCCGGTTTGCGCATGAATATCCTGGCCAATCCCGGCGTCGAGAAAGTCGATTTCGAGCTGTGGTCGCTGGCGGTTTCGGCGGTCAATGCCTGCGGTCTGTGCATGGATAGTCATGAAAAAGTGCTGCGTAACCATGAGGTCACCGCCGTTCAGGTGCAGGCGGCCCTGCGCATCGCCGCCACGGTCAACGCCATTTCGGCGGTCATCCGCGCTGAGACGGCTTTGATCGCATCATAAAAAAAAGTTATCCAAAAATAAAATAAAAGAAATTTGCTCTATTATGTGTTTTGAGCGATTGTCCCCCGTACCGCTTACCCGGTTTCATTCTAATCAAGGAAATACTCCCCATGGCTCTTATCAACACCGCCATCAAGCCGTTCAAGGCGACCGCCTACAAGGCTGGCAAGTTCGTAGACATCTCCGACGCCGACACCAAGGGCAAGTGGTCCATCTTCTTCTTCTATCCGGCCGATTTCACCTTCGTCTGCCCGACCGAGTTGGAAGACCTGGCCGGCATCTATCCGGAACTGCAAAAGCTGAACGTCGAAGTGTTCTCGGTTTCGACCGACACGCACTTCTCGCACAAGGCCTGGCACGACACCTCGCCCGCCATCGGCAAGATCAACTACTATATGGTCGGTGACCAATCCGGCACCATCACCAACAATTTCGACGTGATGCGTCCCGGCGTCGGCCTGGCCGATCGCGGCACCTTCCTGGTCGATCCCGATGGCATCATCCAGTTCATGGAAATCACCTCGGAAGGCGTGGGCCGTAACGCCACCGAACTGCTCCGCAAGGTCAAGGCCGCGCAATATGTGGCTTCGCACCCCGGCGAAGTCTGCCCGGCCAAGTGGGAAGAAGGCGAAAAGACACTCGCCCCTTCGCTCGATCTCGTCGGCAAGATTTAAACGAGGCGTTGGGGAAAAGCTTTCCCCCCCTTCTTCAACCTCTCCCCACATGTGGGGAGAGGACGGGAAGCAAGCCGCTTTAGCGGCGCAGATGACCGGGTGAGGGGCTTCATACGGCCGCAGCCCCTCACCCGATCGACTTCGCAAGCTCGTCTCTCGTCCTCTCCCCATTTTCATGGGGAGAGGGGGGGGATATATGATTGCCTGCCTGTGAAGGGCAAGCCTCTCCACCTCATTCTCCCTATCTGCGCTCTGCGGAGCTTAAATATGGACAATGATTTTCCCTTATTTTTTAACGGAGTACCACCATGCTTGACGCAGGGATGAAGACGCAACTGAAGGCGTATCTGGAAAACCTCCGGATGCCGATCGAACTGGTCGCCACGGTCGATGACAGCGCCAAATCGCGTGAAATGACCGAACTGCTGAACGATATCGTCGAAGCGTCCGATAAGGTCTCGCTGAAGACCGATGGCCGCGATGCCCGTGTGCCCTCCTTCGCCATTATGCGCCCCGGTTCCGATATCGGCGTCACCTTCGCTGGTCTGCCGATGGGGCATGAATTCACCTCGCTGGTCCTGGCTCTGTTGCAGGTCGGTGGACACCCGCCGCGCGTCGAAGCCGATGTGATCGAGCAGGTCAAGGCGCTGGAAATCGACGGCGAACTGAAGTTCGAAACCTATTTCTCGCTCACCTGCCAGAACTGCCCGGATGTGGTGCAGGCGCTGAACCTGATGAGCGTGCTCAATCCGAAGATCAAACACGTCGCCATCGATGGTGGCCTGTTCCAGTCGGAGGTTGAAGCGCGCCAGGTCATGGCCGTCCCCACCATACTCGTCAATGGCGAACCCTTCGGTCAGGGCCGCATGGGCCTTGAGCAGATCCTCGCCAAGATCGATACCGGCGCGCAATCGCGCGAAGCCGCCAAGATCGACGCCAAGTCGGAATTCGACGTGCTGGTCATCGGCGGCGGACCTGCCGGCGCGGCGGCTGCTATCTATGCCGCGCGCAAGGGCATCCGTACCGGCGTGGTGGCTGAACGCTTCGGCGGGCAGGTGCTCGATACGATGGCGATCGAGAATTTCATTTCCGTCTCGCACACCGAAGGCCCGAAGCTGGCCACGGCGCTGGAACAGCACGTCAAGGACTACGATGTCGATATCATGAACCTGCAAAAGGCGACGGCGCTGATCCCGGCGTCCGAACCTGGCGGTCTGGCTGAGGTGCGTCTCGAAAGCGGCGCGGCGGTGCGCGCCCGCACAGTGGTGATCTCGACCGGCGCCCGCTGGCGGCAGATGGGCGTGCCCGGTGAAGACCAGTATCGCAACAAGGGCGTGGCCTACTGTCCGCATTGCGACGGTCCGCTGTTCAAGGGCAAGCGCGTGTCAGTGATCGGCGGCGGCAATTCCGGCGTCGAGGCGGCGATCGATCTCGCCGGCATCGTGTCGCACGTCACCCTGCTGGAATTCGCCCCGGAACTGCGCGCCGATGCCGTGCTGCAACGCAAGCTCTACAGCCTGCCGAACGTGACGGTCATCACCGAAGCCCAGACCACGGAAGTGCTGGGGGATGGCGACAAGGTGACGGGCCTGGTTTACAGGGATCGTATCCACGACACCCTGCACACCATCGAACTGGAAGGCATCTTCGTCCAGATCGGCCTGCTGCCCAATACCGAATGGCTCAAGGGCACGATCGCTCTGTCGAAGCATGGCGAGATCGAGGTCAATGCGCGCGGGGAAACCTCCGCGCCGGGTATCTTCGCGGCGGGTGACGCCACGACCGTGCCGTACAAGCAGATCGTGATCGCCATGGGCGAAGGCTCCAAGGCGGCGCTGTCGGCCTTCGATCACCTGATCCGCACATCGCTGCCGGTGGATATCGCGGCGGAGTAGGAAGATAAGGCAAGGGGTCACGGACCCCTTGACCCCGAAACCGGACTGTATCTACTTGTTTAAATAACAAAATAGCCGGGCCTAAAGGTCCGGCTATTTTGTTATTAAGACGATTAAACACTGTCGAGTTATGAGGTCCAGGAGGCCGTGCCTCCTGGCCTTTTCTACGCTGCTCCGACCGCCGCAAATGTCAAAGGCGCGCCCCAGAAGGCTTCGATCAGTGCCGATTGGGTGCGGGGTTCGCCGGTGGTCAGGAAGGTGCGTTCGCCGGTATCGCCAATGGTATATTCCGGATGGCGCTCGATATAGTCGGCCAAGGCTTTGGAGACCGGCGCGGGCTGGTGGATCAGCGGTGTGCCGGTGGGCAGGTGTTCGCGGAAGAGATCGGCCACCAGTTCATAATGCGTACAGCCAAGGATGGCGCGATCGGGATAGCGGCCGATGCGGATGCGCAAGCTCTCGACATGGCCCTTGATTTTGGCGGAAAGATTTTCGCGGGCGGCGCCCTGCTCGATCATATCGGCCAGCCCGGAACAGGCCTCGGTGAAGACGGCGATATCCTGGCGGCGCTTGTCGATCTCGATTTCATAGACGCGCGAGCGGGCGGTGGCGACGGTCGAGAAGACGCCGATGACATCGAGCTTTTCGATCTTTTCACCCCGCCGTTCGGCCTCGTGTTCCCACGGCAGGCCGGTGGCGGCTTCGATGGTGGGGACGATGATGCCCAGCACATTGACCGGACGCTTATAGGTTTTGCGGAATTGCGCCAGCCAGCTCGATTGCAAACGGCGCAGGGCCACGGCGGAAGCGGTATTGCAGGCCAGAACGACCAGCGATGCACCGGCCTCGAACAGGGTTTCGCAGCCTTCGCGCGTCAGTTCGACGATCTCCTCACCGGAGCGGTCGCCATAGGGGGTGTTCTTCTGGTCGGCGAGATAGACAAAATCGGCCTGTGGCATTCGATCGACCAGGGCGCGATGGATACTGAGGCCGCCGATGCCGGAATCGAAAACGCCTATCGCCATGAACTGATATCCTTTGTTGCGAAAACTTAATTTGGCCGCATCTCCTGTGCAGCCTAGCGTATCAATTCCTACGACCTTTGCGCTCCGCCGTAAACAGGCGTAAGGCTCACAAAAGAGTCACCCAACAAGGGAAGCCCATATGCCTCGTTATACCCGCCGCAGTCACATACTGGGCCTTGCCGCAATGAGTACATTCATGGGGATTAACAAGGGGAATGCGGCAGAAATAAAAGATTATTTTGACACATGGTCAGGCACCTTAGTGGTGGGTGCGATAAAGCTGCGGCTGGAACTGGATATCCTCAGCGAAACCGCCGCCAGCCTTTACAGCATCGACCAGGGTGGGGGCGAGATAAAGGCCAGCAGTGTCAGATTAACGGCCGACGGCATCAGGCTCGAATTTGCCGTTATCGGCGCCAGCTATGCCGGTAGTCTGAGCGCGCCTGACCTGCTTAAGGGCACGTTTACGCAGGGAGGCCAACCCATGCCGCTTGAATTCCAACGCGGCGAACTGTTTGTTTCCACTGCGCCATCGGCAGCGAAAATCGAGCCTCTGACATTGGAAGTGCTTAAGAACGCACGAAAAGAGGCCAGTATTCCCGGAATCGGTGCCGCCTACGCGCGCAATGGCGGTGCGGCAAATATTTTGATTGATGGACTGCGTTCATCCGACGCGCCGGTTGCCATCATGCCATCGGATCAATGGCATTGGGGATCAAATACAAAGTCGATGACATCCACTCTGGTGGCGCGCCTGACAGAAGCTGGTGGCATTACCTGGAATACCACTGTAGGTGAGGTGCTCGGCGGTATCGTGCCGGATATGGATGAAGCTTATAAAGCCGTCACCTTCCGGCATTTGCTTAGTCATCATGCCGGTTTGCAGCGTGATATCGACGAAGTCTTGTCTTTCTCACGCGAGCGAACCGGCGATCCGCGTCCTGACCGCCTCAAATATGCCGCCCTGGCCCTGAAACAAACGCCGGATGGGCCTATGGGCGCGAAGATGCTCTATTCCAATAGCGGTTATATCATTGCCGGAGCGATGCTCGAAACGGTGTACAAAAAATCATGGGAAGACCTCATTACGGTCTATGTTTTCAATCCTTTGAAACTGAACAGCGCAGGTTTTGGCGCTCCTGGAAATCCGGGCAGGCTTGATCAGCCCTTAGGTCATCAAGCATCGCCAACCGATCCGGTAAAACGCATTCCCGCTGAATTGGGCAGGGGGCATATTAGTGACCTGCCTGTTGCGATGGGGCCTGCGGGCCTGGTTCATATGAATCTGACCGATATCATTACCTATCTGAATGCCCATTTGTTGTGTCCGGCAGATTTCCTTAAAGCCGAGAACTGGAAGATGCTGCATACGCCACCATATGGCGGCAATTACGCCATGGGTTGGCTGGTCAGTCCTGAAGGCATTCTGTGGCACAACGGATCAAATACTCTTTGGTATGCTGAAATGGCTGTTGATCCTGTAAAAAAGATCACTGCCGCAGTTGCGGCTAATGATCTTACCGCCGCCGAACCTGTTGTCGGAATGCTGCTGAAAAGTGCGCTTTTAAGAGCATTCGTGTAATATTTAGCAAAGGCCTAATCATGACCAATCGTCGCACATTTCTCGGCCTGATGGCCGGCAGCAGCGCCGCCGCCTTCGTCACCACGCCCGTTTTCGCGCAAAACACCGGAGGAATCGCCATCGCCACCGCCTATCTGACTCAAGCCTGGACCGGCCCTTACGGCGGCGTGCCCGCCTTCGACAAGGTGAAGATCGCCGATTTCGAGCCGGCGACACTGGCCGCCATGGACGAGATGCGCGCCGAGATCCGCGCCATCACCATGAAGCGCTCGGCCCCGACCTTCCAGAGCATTATCGAGCCGTTTGAAGTGGCGGGCGCGGCTTATGATCGCGTCGGTTCGGTCTATGGCGTGTGGGACAGCAATCTCTCCACCGAAGCCTTTCAGGCCGTCTCCGCCAAACTATCGCCGGTCAAGGCGGCCTTTGCTGATGAGATCAAGCAGAACCCGGATCTCTTCCAGCGCATCGAAACGGTCTATAACAACCGGGCGCAGTTCAAGCTGAATCCGCAGCAGGATCGCTTGCTGTGGAAGAAGTACAACAGCTTCGTCCGCGCCGGCGCCAAGCTTTCCGAGGCGCAGAAGAAGGAGGTGGCCGATATCAATCAGCAACTGGCCACCCTGTTCGATACCTTCTCCAAGAACCTGAAGCATGACGAGGCGCAGGCCACCTTCATCACCAAGGACGACCTTGCCGGATTGCCGGATAATTTCGTCGCCGCTCTGGCCGCCAAGGCGAAGGATATGGGCAAGGATGGCATATACGCCGTGCAGAACACCCGTTCGGCGATGGAACCTTTCACCACCTATTCGACGCGCCGTGATCTGCGTGAAAAGGTATGGACCGCCTATATCATGCGCGGTGACAATAACGACGCCTGGGACAACAAGAAGGTCGGCGCGGAAATTCTCAGGCTGCGGGCGAAACGCGCCAAGCTTTACGGCTACCCGACGCACGCCCACTGGCGTCTGGAAATCGCCATGGCGAAGACGCCGGAAAACGCCATGAACCTGATGGAGGCCGTGTGGGGACCGGCAGTCAATCGCGTCCACGAGGAAGTGGCCGACATGCAGAAGATTGCCGATTCCGAAGGGGCGAATATTACTATCGCGCCGTGGGATTACCGCTTCTACGCCGAGAAGGTGAAGAAGGCGAAGTACGATCTCGATGAGTCGGAAGTGAAGCCCTACCTGCAACTGAACAAGATTCAGGACGCCATGTTCTGGTGCGCCAACAAGATGTACGGCTTCGAGTTCATTCAGGTGACGGATGTGCCGGTTTTCCATCCCGATGTGACGACCTACAAGGTGATGCGCGCCGGCAAACAGGTCGGCGTATGGTATTATGATCCCTATGCGCGCGAAGGCAAATCTTCCGGCGCGTGGGAAACCGAGTATCAGGGCCAGTCCTACCTGCTCAAGCACATCTGCATCTGCTCGAACAACTGCAACTTCATCAAGGCCGAGCCGGGCCAGCCGATCCTGATCTCGTGGGACGATGCCGAAACCATGTTCCATGAGTTCGGTCATGCGATCCACGCCCTGTCTTCCAACGCCTATTACCCGTCTCAGGGCGGCACCAATACGGCGACCGATTTCGTTGAGTTCCCGTCGCAGCTCAATGAGCACTGGCTGCCGCTGCCGGTGGTGCTGAACCGGTTCGCCGTGCATTATGAAACCGGCAAGCCGATGCCGGCGGAATTGCAGGAAAAGCTGGTGCGTTCGTCGAAATTCAATCAGGGCTTCGCCACGGTCGAATACCTGGCCTGCGCCCTGATCGACATGATGTATCACCTGGCCGGTGAAACGGATATCGACATCGACGCCTTCGAAAAGACCGAACTGGCCAAGCTGAACATGCCGAAGGAAATCGTCATGCGCCACCGCCCGACGCAGTTCGCGCACATCTTCGCCGATGACGGCTATTCGGCGGGCTATTACAGCTATCTGTGGTCGGATGCGCTGGTGGCGGACGCCTATGAGAAGTTCATGAAGGAGGGCGGCCCCTTCGACGGCCCGACCGCTAAAAACTACTTCGACAACATCCTGAGCGTGGGCGATACCATCCCGCAGGATGTCGCCTATCGCAATTTCCTCGGCCGGGATGTCAACCGCGATGCGCTGATGCGGATGCGGGGTTTCGCTTAAAGTAACGGGGTTTGGGGCCGATGGCCCCAAGCCTTTTCCCGTCTAATAAAAAAGCCCGGCCTCAAGGCTGGGCTTTTTTATTAGATAGAAGATGTGGGGTCACGGACCCCACACCCCATTACTTCAAGAAAGCACTACATTTTCAGCCTTATTACGACTATATAGGCCTGAAATGAGCAGACCCTTTCTCAAGATGAACGGCCTTGGCAATGATTTCATTGTCGTAGACGCCCGCGACACCGCCTTTACGCCGGCGCCGGAGCAGATTCGCGCCTGGGGCGATCGTGCGTCCGGCATCGGCTTCGATCAGTTGATCAGCATCGAAGGCAGCGATGGCGGAGACGCTTTCATGCGCGTGTGGAACAATGATGGCGGCACGGTCGAAACCTGCGGGAATGCCCTGCGCTGCGTGGCCTGGTATCTCAATCAGGACGCTTCCGACAAGACGCTGAAGATCGATACGCTGGGTGGCCTGACGAAAGCGCGTGTGCTGCGCGCCGACGCCAGGACAGGCACGGCCAGCGTCGATATGGGTAAGCCGGGCCTGGATTGGCGGCAAATTCCGCTTGCCGAGGAAATGAACACCGAGCGCCTTGAATTGCAGGTCGGCCCTTATGATGCGCCGCTCTATCATACGCCGGTCGCCGTCAGCATGGGCAATCCGCACGTCGTTTTCTTCGTGCCCGATGTTAACCGCGTCGATGTCGCCGCCACCGGTTCGCTGATCGAGAACCATCCGCTTTTTCCCGAAGGCGTCAATGTCGAATTCGCGCAGGTCATCGACCGCCAGACCATCCGGATGCGCGTCTGGGAACGCGGCGCCGGCATTACACTCGCCTGCGGCACGGGCGCCTGCGCCACGCTGGTGGCTGCCGCCCGCCGTGGCCTGACCGACCGCTCCGCCACCGTCATCATGGATGGCGGCCCGCTGCATATCGCCTGGGCGGAGAACGATCACGTCATCATGACCGGCCCGGTCGAGGTCGAGTTCGAGGGCACGTTGTGAGTAAGGTCGATATCGTCACCTTTGGCTGCCGGCTGAACAGTTACGAGAGCGAGGTCATCCGCAAGACCGCCTCGGAAGACGGGCTGGATAACGCCATCATCTTCAATACCTGCGCCGTTACCGGCGAGGCCGTGCGTCAGGCGCGTCAGGCCATCCGCCGCGCCCGCAAGGAAAATCCGGAAGCGAAACTGATCGTCACCGGCTGCGCGGCGCAAACCGATCCGGATACCTTCGCCAATATGGCCGAGGTCGATTTCATCATCGGCAATGGCGACAAGCAGAAGGCCGGATCGTACAAGCTGACGCCCGACAGCGCCCGCATCGTCGTCAACGATATCTTCTCGGTGCAGGAAACCGCCGGTCACCTGATCGACGGCCTGAAGGACCGCGCCCGCGCCTTTGTCGAGGTGCAAAATGGCTGCGATCACCGTTGCACCTTCTGCATCATTCCGTATGGCCGCGGCAATTCGCGTTCGGCGGCGGCGGGCGATGTCATCAGCCAGACGCAAAAGCTGGTGGCGCAAGGCTATAATGAAGTTGTGCTGACCGGTGTGGACCTGACCTCGTGGGGCGCCGATCTGCCGGGTGCGCCGCAACTCGGCAATCTGGTGACGCGCATCCTGAAGCTGGTGCCGGATCTCAAGCGCCTGCGCCTCAGTTCGATCGATGCCGCCGAGATCGACGATACGCTTTTGCGCGCCTTCGCCGAGGAAGACCGCCTCGCGCCCTATCTCCACCTCAGCCTTCAGCATGGCGACGATATGATCCTTAAGCGGATGAAACGCCGGCACCTGCGTGACGATTCCATCCGGCTGGTCGAAAAGGTCCGCGCCGTTCGTCCGGATATCTCTTTCGGCGCGGATATGATCGCCGGTTTTCCGACCGAGACTGAAGAGATGTTCGCCAATGCCGTCTCGCTGGTCGATGCCTGCGATCTGTCGTTCGTCCATGTCTTTCCGTATAGCCCGCGCCCGCAGACCCCGGCGGCGAAGATGCCGCAACTCCCGCGCACCACTATCAAGGAACGCGCGGCCCGCCTGCGCGCCAAGGCCGAAGAGGCGCTGACCCGTCACCTCAACCGCCAGCAGGGGCGTATCCTTTCGTGTGTCGTCGAAAAACCCGGCTTTGCCCGCGCCGCTGATTTTACGGAAGTCGTTTTTGAGGGTGACGCACTTGTCGGCGGCATCAGCGATATCCGCATCCACGGTCACGATGGCAAACATGTCATTGGCAGCCTTGCCCAAACTGAGCTACAGCAAGCGGTATGACTGAACAAAAGAAAACCGGCTGGCTCCAGCGCCTGACGCAGGGCCTTTCGCGCACCTCGACGCAACTGAGCGAATCCGTCACGCAGGTGTTCGCGCAAAAGGAAGCGCTGGATGAGGCCGCGCTGGAGGAACTGGAAGACCTGCTGGTCGAGAGCGACTTAGGCCCGCAGATCGCCGCCACCATCGCCGGTAAGATGGCGCAGCGGAAATTCAATTCGGCCAAGGATTCCAATGCCGTCCGCGCGGCGCTCGCCGAAGCTCTGGCCGATGAACTGGTGGGCCATGAAGGCACATTCGAGCCGCTGTCCGGGCCAAAGCCCTATGTCGTTCTTTTCGTCGGCGTCAATGGCTCCGGCAAGACCACCACGCTCGGCAAGATCGCCTCGTCGCTTGTCAAGCAAGGCGCGAAAGTCCTGATCGTGGCGGGCGATACCTTCCGCGCCGCCGCCGTCGAGCAGCTAAAGGTCTGGGCCGAGCGCGCCGGGGCCGATTTCATGGGCCGCAAAACCGGCGCCGATGCGGCGGGCCTGGCCTATGACAGCTTTGTCAGGGCGCGCGAGGAAGGCTACGATGTCGTGCTGATCGATACGGCCGGCCGCCTGCAAAACAAGCAGGCCCTGATGGACGAACTGCTGAAGGTCGTCCGCGTCATCAAGAAGGTCGACGCGGAAGCGCCGCATGAAACCCTGCTGGTGCTCGACGCCACGGTGGGCCGCAATGCCCTCAGCCAGGAACAGATTTTCGGCCGTCAGGCGTTCGTCTCCGGCCTTGTCATGACCAAGCTCGACGGCACGGCGCGCGGCGGTATCCTGATCCCGATTGCGAAAGCCTCCGACGCGCCGATCAAGCTGATCGGCGTGGGCGAGGATATCGAGGATCTGCACGAATTCAGGGCGCGTGATTTCGCCCGCTCGATGGTCGGCCTCGAACCGCTTGGAGACAAGGAATGACCGACGCGCCGAAACTATCCGACGAAATCCGCGAAGGCGACAAGGTGGTTGACCGCGCCCTGGGCATGGCGGCGGAAAAGCTGGGCGAAACCAATCCCGAACTGGCGCTGGAACCGGGCGAGCCGAAGCAGAACCATGTCAAGATGGCGGTCGATTACGGTCCGCTGATCGCTTTCGGCGTGACTTTCTTCGCCTGCAAATTGTTCAAGCTGGTGCCGGCGGCCGATTGCCTGATCTGGGCCAGCGGCGTGCTGGGCGTGGCCTCGGTGCTGGCCCTGATCGGCGGGCTGGTCGCGGAAAAGCGCATCGCCTGGATTCCGCTGATCTCCTGCCTGATCACCATTCCGATGACGGCCCTGACGGTTGTTTTCCACGACGCCACCTTCGTCAAGATCAAGATGACCATTGTCGATGTGCTGATCGGCGGCATCCTGCTGGGGGCGCTGGCGCTCAAAAAGCAGCCGCTCAAACTGCTGTTGGGTGAGGCGCTCAAGCTTAAGGAATCGGCCTGGCCCAGGCTGACCCTCTATTACGCGCTGTTCTATCTCGCCATGGCCGCCGTGAATGAAGCCGTCTGGCGGACGCAGAGCGATGAGTTCTGGCTGACCTGGAAACTGGTGTCGATGATCGCCGGGCCGATCCTGCTGTCCATCTGCCTGTTGCCCTTCCTGATGAAGAACATGATCGTGCCGGAAGCGGACAAAGCGGAATAGTCACTTCCTCCGTGTTCGGATTGAATTGTCTTAAAAGCTTCATATAATGATGACATTATCTCCGTGGCTTAGGCAAACCGGGAGGGCGTCATGAAAAAATCGAAACAGGGTGACAGGAGCATGTCGAAAAACGGGCTGGATGACTCGCCGTCGCACCTGCTGCACCGCGTCTTGCAGATCGCCCTCGATATCTATAACGCCGAAACTGGCGAAGGCGCGCTTTCCCAGAGGCAATATGCTATTTTGAAGGCGCTGGAAGGGACCGAAGGACTCAGCCAGACCGATCTGGTCAAGGTGACCGGCATTGACCGCTCCACCCTGGCCGACCTGGTGTCGCGGATGCTGACCAGGGAACTGGTGGCGCGCGAACGTTCGGCTACCGACGCCCGCGCCAATCTGGTCCGGATCGCCGACGCCGGTAAGGCGGCGCTGATCGAAATGGCGCCGCGTGTTCTGGCCGCCGACGAGAAAATCCTCAGCCTGTTGTCACCGCCGAAACGCGAAAGCTTCGTCAAGCTGCTGCGCAAGCTGACCCACGCGCGTGAGGAAGCTGCCCGCGAGCCGAAACCACGCCAAAAACCGGTGAAGGAAAAGCTCAAGGCCGAAAAGGCTGAAAAACCGCCGAAGCCCGACAAGAAAAAGAAACTGAAAACCAAGCTCAGTGCGCGGAAGCTGAAAAAGCTGCCTTTCCCGGTCCTGTCGGAAGGTGTTTCGGACGCCGCGGACAGTGAAGAACTGGTCCATGCGCCGGTTGTGAAGCCGGACGCCGTTTAAGCCCTATTTCTTTCCGGAAGGCGCGGCCGAATCGGCGGAAGACGCACTCGAAGCGGCCGAAGACGAAGGGCTTCCGGCTACCGCGCCGGCGGGCGTGGCGGCCTTCATCCGGGCCTTGATCTTGGCGCCCGGTTTATCGACCAGATCGCTGTCCGCCAGCTTGGCGCCGCGCGGATGGGCGGCGGCCAGCTTGACATCGCCATTATATTTCAGCACGTCGAGCGCGCGGGTCAGCTCGAAATCGCCGGTCTTGGTGTCGAAATCCGCCGGCGGTACTTCCTGGACGGCATGGGGCGAGCGCCTGACCTTGCCTTCGTCGGCGTCCAGCGCATTGCCGTAGGCGGCCTCGGTATATTGCAGGGCCGAGGTGGCGATGTACTTCGCCTGTTCCTTCGATTGCGCCACTTCGAGATCGGGTTCGATGCCGGTCTTCTGGATGGAGCGGCCCGACGGCGTATAGTAGCGCGCGGTGGTCAGTTTGACGGCGCGGTTGTCGCCCAGGTCGATGACGCTCTGCACCGACCCCTTGCCGAAGGTGGTCAGGCCGACGATGGCGGCGCGTTTCTGGTCCTGCAGGGCGCCGGAGACGATTTCCGCCGCCGAGGCCGTGCCCGGATTGGTGAGCACGACGATCGGCTTGCCGTTCAGCATGTCGCCTTTTTTCGCCTGATAACGGATGATGTCCTTCGGATCGCGGCCGCGCTGGCTGACGATCTCGCCGCCATCAAGGAACATGTCGGCGACGCCGACCGATTGTTCGAGCAGGCCGCCGGGATTGTTGCGCAGGTCGAGCACCAGGCCCTTCATGTTCGGATTTTTGGCGATCAGGTCGGCCAGTTGCGTCCTGGCGTCATTGGCCGTGGTTTCCGAGAAGGAGGCGATGCGCAGATAACCGTAATCGCCTTCCATGCGCGTCTTGACCGACTTCACGGTGATGATCTCGCGCGTCAGCGGCACATCGAACGGCTCGGTCTTGCCGGTGCGGACGATGGTGACGACAAGCTTGGTGTCCGGCTCGCCCTTCATCTTGGTAATGGCGTCATTGAGCGGCAGGCCCAGGATAGAGGTGCCGTCGATGGCGGTGATATAGTCGCCCGACTGGATGCCGGCCTTGCTTGCGGGGGTGTCGTCCATCGGCGTGACCACCTTGACCGCGCCGTCCTCGCCAGTGACTTCCAGGCCGATGCCGCCATAGGAGCCGCGCGTCTTTTCCTTCAGGTCGGTATAATCGTCGTCCGACAGATAGTTGGAGTGCGGGTCGAGCGAACCCAGCATCCCTTCGAGCGCGGCATTGATCAGCTTTTTGGAATCGACAGGAACCACATAGTCCTGCTGGACGATCGCCAGCACATTGCCGAACAGCTCCAGTTGTTTGTAGGTGTCCGATCGAGGTGAAAAAGCCGGCTGGCTGGCATAGGCCACGGCCCCGACGCTCAGAGCGACCGCCGCGGCGCCGGCAAGATAGATATTCTTCATTTGATCCTCGGTGGGCATACAATCAGGTTAGCATATAAGAGTGCGAACATGGCGTAAACGGGGCGTCGCCATTTAGTTTGCTTATCGGCTGGAAAGCTGGAGGGCGGTCGCGGGATTGACCGGCGTCTCGCCCTTGCGCAGTTCCATATAGAGAATGGCTTTCTTTTCGGACAGGTTCGGCATCCGGCCCAGCGGTTCATGGCGGCCGACGGTCTGCCCCTGCTGGACATAAATCCGGCCGATGCCGGTGACCACGACGCGATAATCATGGCCGATACTGAGAACGACGATCTGGCCGTAGGAATCGAGCGGCCCGGCATATTCGATCTCGCCTTCCGCCGGCGCCGTCACCTGTGAGCCGGGCAGGGCGGCATAGGAAACGCCCCGGCTGGCGGGACCGTTGCCGTCCGACTGGCCGAAATTGCGCGTGATGTCGCCGACCACGGGCGGCTGCAGATGGGCGTTGTCGATCGCCGGAGAGCCGAAGAATTTCAGCGGCAGATTGCCGGTCAGGTGGTTTTCGCGCGCCTTCAGTTCGGCGGCGCGGGCGTCCATCTGGTCGGCCTGGTTCAGCAACTGGTCTTCCAGGTCCATTTTCTGCCGGATCAGGCGCTCGATCTCGCTGCGCTGTTCGGAAACCTCGCTTTCGGAGATGAAGATGGCCTCGTTTTGCAGGGCGGCCTGGCGGCGCAGATTGACGAGCTGGCTGTTTTGCCGGACCAGGCTTTCCGTGCGTTTTTTCAATTCCGGCGTGATGGCGCGCATGATGATGGCGGCCAGAACAGCGTCATTGGCCTTGCGCGGGGTGACGAAAAGCGCCGGCGGCGGGTTGCGCGAATAGATTTGCAAGGCCGAAAGCAGGCGGGCCTGCTTGTCGCGTTCGGCGATCAGGCGGCGGGAAATATCGGTTTCCTGCTGGTTGATGGTTTCCAGCCTGGCGCGGTAGATGGCCGAACGTGTTTCGCCGGTGCCCTGCTTGCGCGAAATCTCGATGATCTGTTCGCGCAGGGCCTCGACCTCCTGGGCGATCTGGCGCGCGGACCGGCGCTGGCTGTCGCTCTTGCGTTCTTCGGCGCGGCGCTGGGCGGAAAGCGTATCGAGCGTGGCGCGATCGGCTTCGGAGAGGTCATGTGTCCGCTGCTGCGCATCGCTCTGTACCGCGCCGGCGAGGGCGAGCACGGCCAGGCCGGTCAGCAGCAGATGGCGCGAGGAAGCGAGCATGTCATTTGAGATAAGGTGGTTCGGCTTAATTCTCAATGAACGGGTTTGGACGGATATGGGGCGTACAAGACGCACATGAAAAGCTGCATGCGTAACGTGCCATTAGTCTCCTGAACTGTTCTGGCTTCGCACTCTGAACGTTTTAGCAAATCGTTACACATTCACTTGTTTAAGTAGTAGCAATTTGCTACATTGAAGCCATGAAAACGATCACCTACACGGCGGCGGCCGATCGCTTCCTGTTTTCGCAACCGGAGTCTGTGCGTGAAAGAATCGAAGACAAGATCGTTCGCTACGCCCTGACCGGCGAAGGAGATATCAGGGCACTCAGGGGATCGAACGAACTCCGGTTGCGTGTGGGGTCGTACCGGGTGGTTTTCACGGAAACGAAAATCGTTCTTTCAGTCGAGAATATCGGTGATCGCAGTAAAATTTATATATGAAGGAGACCGACATGGCCGATACTCACCACTCCGACGCGGCCCGTGACACGGCAACAGTCACCGCTGCCGACTTGATGCAGCCTTCAATCGTGGCCGCCCGCGCTTTGCGCGCCGCAATCTCTGGCCATGACGACAAATTTGCCGCTCTGGCTGAGGCGTTGGAAGATATAGAGGACGAAATCGCAGGCCTCATGGCCGCCCGTGATCGGGCGGCATCCAAAGAACGCGGTGAAGACCTCGCCATGCCTGCCGATCAATGGGCGCTCATCCGCGCCGGTGTGTCACCCGTGCGTGTGATCAGGGCATTTCGCGGTATGAGCCAGACGGAGCTATCCGGCAGGAGCCGCATCGCCCGCCCCGAAATCTCAGCCATCGAGGCAGGAACCCGGCGCGGCACGGTCGATACCTTGAAGGCGTTGGCAAAAGCCTTGGGCGCGCCGCTCGACGTGATTGCCGGCGACTGATATTCCGGTTTATCGCATCATCGCCAAATCGCATGAGATCCTGTGCCCGGAAATCAATCCCGATGATAGGGCAGACCGGCCAGAATGGTGGTGGCGCGATACATCTGTTCGGCCAGCATGACGCGAACAAGGGCGTGGGGCCAGGTTTGCGGACCGAAGGCCAGCGAAAAGGCCGAGGCTTTCAGCAGGACCGGATCGAGACCGTCGGCGCCGCCGATCAGGAAAATGACACGCCGCTCACCACGGTCCTTGTAGGTATTGAGGCGCTGGGCAATCTGGCGCGAGGTCAGTTGTTCGCCGTGCTCATCGCAGGTGATCAGGAGGCTACCTTCACCAAGCGCGGCCTTGATGGCTTCCATCTCCTGCGCCTTCAGCAGCGCCGAGGTGGCGGCTTTCGCACCCTTTTTGGCCTCAACTTCCAGCAGATCGACGGGTGAAATGCCTAAGCCGCGCCCGGTTAAACCGGCGCGGTTCAGGTAATCTTTCACAAGGGTGTTTTCGACCGTCGCGCCGAGTTTGCCGACGGCACAGAGCGTCAGTTTCATGATTTAATGATGGAGGACGGAGTTATAGACGGTTTCCACAAGTCTGTAGCGGTCCCGTATCATTATCAGCCTGCAATCAGCCGTCGCGGAAAAGCGCAGGTCACCCTGATCGTACAGTTGCGTCAAAGGATCGCAGGCCGACATGACATAGGTCGTCCAGTTCGCCTGAGAGATTTCAAAAGTATGCGCCATGGCGATGTCAGAAGCATACAGATGCGAAGAACGAACGCGTTGCAATGTATCGTCCAGTTTGGCCTGGGCCTCTGCCAATGGGCCTGTTAGGCAAGCCGCCCGGTCACGGCCATTCATCGCGCCGGAACACGGGTCCGGCGCGATCTCCTGCGCTTGTGATGTTGAAAAACACGTGAGGCTGGCGAGCAGGCCAATCGCCGACATCAAAACCGGTTTTAGAATGCCCCCCGACATTCGATCAGGCCTGAACGATGTGGCCGGTGCCTTCGGGCGACAGCGACCAGATCTTCTCGATATTGTAGAAGCTGCGGACTTCCGGGCGGAAAATATGGACGACGACATCGCCGACATCGATCAGCACCCAGTCGCAGGCGGGCAGGCCTTCGATCTTGGCTTTACCGTGGCCGGCTTCCTTGAGCGCGCGCACGACGTGATCAGCCAGCGCGCCGACATGGCGGTGCGAACGGCCCGACGCGATGATTAGGGTGTCGGCGACCGAGGACTTGCCCTTCAGGTCGATGCAGACGATATCCTGCGCCTTGTCGTCATCGAGCTTGTTGACGATCAGGGTTTCCAGAGGCTCAAGGCCTTCGGTGGAGGGAGCTTCATCGTGGGAGGTCTGACCTTGGTCAGGCATAGCCTCAGACTGAGGGGTTTCGGGCGCGGTTTGCGCGGGTTGGCGAGACAGGGTTTCAGTTCCTTTATGATCCACAATGGGTACTGCATAGCACAATATGTACTGGCGGTCACCCTTTGATGGAATTTTACTGTTGTGGAGATTTCGTCTTCAATTTCAAACGCAAGGCGCTGGACGAATGACCATGTAACGGACCTTTGATATAGGCCCAGGCCGGCGCCTGACGGAATGGCAGGGTGCGGGCGGCGCGTTCGTCGATGCGATAACGGGCGAAGCGCTGAGTGGCCGGCGAGAAGCGCGCCTTCATCAATGCGCCGGGACGCGAGACGATGGCGATCGGCGCCATGCGCATCAGTTGCACCCAGCCGCGCCACCTGTGGAAACCGACCAGGCTGTCGCCGCCCATGATCCAGACGAAATGGACGCCGGGATACCGCGCCCTGAGCGCGCGCAGGGTATCGAGCGTATAGGTGGCGTGGATGCGCGTCTCGAAATCGGAAATGATATCGCCGTGGCCGGTGAAGGGCCGGACGCTGGCCATGCGTTCGGCAAGCGGGGCGGTTTCCGTCGTGGGTTTCAGGGGGTTCTGCGGCGAGACCAGCCAGAGAACCCGGTCCAGGCCCAGCTTTTGCCGCGCCGTTTCGGCGACATGGCGATGGCCTTCATGCGCCGGATTGAACGAACCGCCGAACAGGCCGACCGTCATGCCGCGTTCGAGATGAAAGCCGCTGCGCAAGGCCCCCGAAGGCACGGCGGGCCGCATCGGGGCAGGGCCGGCGAGCCACATCCTTAAGCGTTATCCCACGGACTGTAGGCGGCCGGGGCGCCGGAAGGGCTGGCGTCCTCCGCTTTTTCGCCGGTGATGGTTTCCAGGGCGGCGAACAGCAGGTCGCGCACGCCTTCGCCGGTAACGCCGGAGATCAGGAAGGGCGTCTGGCCGGAGACTTTTTTGATCCGGGCCGCCAGCTTTTTGCGCGCATCGGCATCGAGCGAATCGATCTTGTTGAGGGCCACCAGTTCGGTTTTCGAACCAAGGATGTCGTCATAGGCCTTCAGTTCCTTGCGGATGATCTTGTACGCCTTGACGGGATCGTCCTGGGTGCCGTCGATCAGGTGGATCAGCACCTTGGTGCGCTCGACGTGGCCCAGGAACTTGGTGCCGAGGCCCGCGCCTTCCGAAGCGCCTTCAATCAGGCCGGGAATATCGGCCATGACGAAACGCTGCTCAGGCCCTAAATCGATCACGCCGAGATTGGGGACAAGCGTGGTGAAGGGATAGTCGGCGATCTTCGGTTTGGCGGCGCTCGATGCCGCGAGGAAGGTCGATTTGCCGGCATTGGGCAGGCCGACCAGTCCGGCGTCGGCGATCAGCTTGAGGCGCAGCCATATCCACTTTTCCTCGCCATCCTGACCAGGGAGCGCAAACTTGGGCGCCTGGTTGATCGGCCCTTTGAAGCGGGTATTGCCCCAGCCGCCGTTGCCGCCCTGGGCCAGCAGATGGCGCTTGCCGGGTTCGTCGAGATCGACGATCAGGGTTTCGTGGTCCTCCTCGAAGACCTCGGTGCCGACCGGGACATAAAGCGTGATATCCTCGGCATTGGCGCCGTGCATCTGGCGGCCCATGCCGTGGGTGCCGGTTTTCGCCTTGAAATGCTGCTGGTAGCGGTAATCGATCAGGGTGTTCAGGCCATCCCTGGCTTCGATCCACACATCGCCGCCCTTGCCGCCGTCTCCGCCATCGGGGCCGCCATTGGGGATGAATTTCTCGCGGCGGAACGAAACGGCGCCGGCGCCACCGTTACCGGAACGGATATAGATTTTACACTGATCGAGGAATTTCATAACCAAAGCGTTTTCGAAAAAGTGGTTTCCGGTTTTTCGTTAAAAACGCGTCTTACCAAAAAGATGTTCTTTGACGGAAAACGGTCGAAAAAGCAAGAAACCCCACCACCACGCCCATAAAGAATGGGCGCGGTCCCCGGCACCGGCCGCCCGGCTCCCCAGTAAACTGGGGAGGTACAAGAAGAACTGTTTCCTTGTACCTCCCCATCTGAGGCAGGGGAATCGCATATGGCTTTTGGCGTTGAGATGCCTTTCCCCTCTCCCCATGAATATGGCGATCGGGTGAGGGGCTGTTCGTCGATAGAACACAAGCGTCACACAGCCCCTCACCCGGTTGCGATCGCTTCGCTCCGCGCCCGTCCTCTCCCCTCATGGAGGGGAGAGGGGGAAGAAAAGTTATTCCAAAAGCCATAGGCGATTCCCCTGCAAGCGCAGGGGAGCCGGGCGGCCGGTGCCGGGGACCGTCGAGCCTTGGCTCGGTGGTGGGGGGCTTGCTTCCTGATAATTACAGAATGCGGATCATATGGAGCGCCAGGTGCTCGCCTTCGCGGGCGAGCGACGTTTCCATAGTCCGGCGGCCGGTATAGAGGAAATCGGCCATGATCAGCGCCGAGGCCGAGGCTTCGTTATCGGCGAAATGCGCCGCATGAATGATGCGGTGCAGCCTGCGCTTCTTGCACCAGCGCAGCAGACCGTCGGTCGCCTCTATGGCGTAGCCCTGGGCCTGATAGGCCGGGGCGATGAAGACGCTCAGGTTCGGGCCAAAGCTGTGCCCAGGCCCTGGAGCGCCGCCCGCCGTGCCGCAGGCCGATTTGGTCAGGCTGATAATGCCGATCAGTTGCTCGTCGTCCAGCCGGATCGCCCAGTGGGTGAAGGGCGTGGCCGACATCTGGGCCATCAGCGCTTCGGCCTCGCCGTGATCGAGCGGATGCGGGATGGCGTGGGTCATCCGCGCCGAGTTCCTGTCGGCGAAGACGGCCATGAAGGCGTCGATATCGGAAGGTTTCAGCGCCGTCAGGCTCAGGCGGGTCGTCTCTATGCTGAGATCGTCGGTCCGCCGCCGGTGCGCGGTGGCGTGGTGATGTTCGTTGCGCGCGATCATGTCTCTCACTCCTTGGCCCCGGCGATACCTGTCGCACCATCCTGGGGTCTATTTAGGGTCGAACTGTGTCAGTTCCACCACAGGTCTTAAAGAGCGGGATCACGATTGGTTTATAGTAAACCAAAAACGAAACGGGAGCCTGGTTTTATCCGGACTCCCGCTCTGAAATTCGGTCCGGATCGGCTTAAAATCTTAAGCACGATCCGAAAATGTCGAACTGTGCTTATTCGGCGGCGACGGCTGCCGGAACGATCGACACGTAACAACGGTCGTCGCGCTTGGTGGTGAACTTCACATTGCCTGTCGCGGTGGCGAAAAGGGTGTGGTCGCGGCCGAGGCCGACATTATCACCGGGGAAGAACTTGGTGCCGCGCTGGCGGACGAGGATGTTGCCGGCGAGAACGGCTTCACCGCCGAACTTCTTGACGCCAAGGCGCTTGGATTGTGAGTCGCGGCCGTTACGGGACGAACCACCGGATTTTTTGTGTGCCATGGGAAGTGCTCCTTAGGTTCTGTGATTACGCTTCGTCAGCCGGCGCTTCGGCAGCGGCCTTCTTCTTCGGCGCGGCCTTTTTCTTGGCGGGAGCCTCTTCAGCCACGGCCGGGACCGAAGCCACTTCCGGGGTTTCGATGGCGGCGGCCAGGTTGCGCGGCGCGAGATTGCGGGCGCGGGCGTCGAGTTCGGCCTTGGTGGTCAGCGAAACGGTGCCTTCCCACTTGGCGGACTTGCCGGCGCCGAGGATCGAGGTGACGCGCAGGACCGACTGAAGCTGGCGATGGCCGCGGGTGCGGCGATAGCCCTGACGGCGGGTCTTCTTGAAGATGCGAACCTTTTCGCCCTTGCGGGTTTCGATCAGGGTGGCTTCGACCACGGCGCCATCAACGAGCGGCGCGCCGACCACGGCGCCGGCCGCATCGCCGAGCATCAGCACATCGTTGAACTTCACAGCCGCGCCGGCTTCGCCTTCGAGCTTTTCGACAACCAGCAGGTCGCCGGCCGAAACGCGGTATTGCTTACCGCCTGTTTTGATGACCGCGTACATGGTCAGGAACCTTATGCCGTGGCGCGGGGCTTTAAAAGCGAAAGTCCTGCGCGGGAGAATGGAAAAACGCCCCAGGAACCGAAGGCTCCGGGCGAGAGGCGGCGACTTATACAAGGATATCTTGCTGAGTCAACGGGTTTATAGGCCGCTGATGGCTATTTTCTGCCCGGGCGAAGAAAACAAATCGCGCGGGCCATTCTATATATTTGAAAGCTTGATTTCAATGCGCGAAGGCTTAACTAAGCGGCAGGCCCTTTCCACCTTTATAAAGTAACACCTCATGGCAGACACCGCTTCCGTTTCCGCGAAAACCCCCGTCACCGTCCTGACCGGCTATCTCGGCGCCGGCAAGACCACCCTGCTCAACCGCATCCTTTCGGAAAATCACGGCCGGAAATACGCCGTCATCGTCAACGAATTCGGCGAGATCGGCATCGACAACGACCTGATCGTCGGGGCCGATGAAGAAGTGTTCGAGATGAACAATGGCTGCGTCTGCTGCACGGTGCGCGGGGATCTGATCCGCATCCTGTCGCAACTGATGAAGCGCAAGGGCCGGTTTGACGCCATCATCGTTGAAACGACCGGGCTGGCCGATCCCGGTCCGGTGGCGCAGACCTTTTTCGTCGATGAAGACATCAAGGCGAAAACCTATCTCGATTCGGTGACGGCGCTGGTCGATGCGAAGCACTTCGATGAGGCGTTGAAGACCGACCGCGTGGTCAAGGAACAGATCGCCTTCGCCGACCATATCATCCTCAACAAGACCGATCTGGTCGATGACGCCCGGCTGGATGAGATCGAAGGCCGCCTGAAGGGGTTGAACCCGCTGGCCCGCATCACCCGCGCCCAGCGCTCGCTGGTCGATATCGCTTCGCTGCTTAATCAGCACCGCTTCGACCTGGCCAAGCTGGAAGAGGTCGGCGAGGATGATCACCACCATAATCCCGCCCATGGCGAACCCGGCCACGTCCACGATGAACACTGTGGCCACGATCATCACCATGGACACCACCACCGTAATCCGGCGCATGGCGAGGCGGGCCATGTGCATGACGAACATTGCGGCCACCATATCAATCCGATCCACGATGAAGAGATCCGAAGCCTGTCGCTCAGTACCGACAAGCCGATAGACGGTATCCGTTTCACCCAGTGGCTCGATCGCCTGCTGGCGGAAAAGGGCCAGGATATCCTGCGCGCCAAGGGCATTCTCAATGTGAAGGGCGAGGAAAAGCGTCTGGTCTTCCAGGCCGTGCATATGATCCTGGAAGGCGATTTGCAGCGCGAATGGCAGGCGGATGAGCCGCGTATCTCGCGCGCCGTGTTTATTGGCCGCCATCTCGATACGGCGGCCCTGAAAGCCGGTTTTGAAGCCACGATCGCGGTGTAATTGTCTTGATCCTCCCCTGATTTATCGGGGGAGGTGGCGAGCTTGTCTCGCCGGAGGGGGGCTTTCGGACGGTGGAAATTGCCCCCTCCGTCACGGACAAGCCGTGACACCTCCCCCGATAAATCAGGGGAGGATAAGTGGCGCTTCCCAAACTCTTTTCATGCACCTATAAACCCCTCATGACCTTTGCTTACCAGAAATCTTTCGACTCCTACGTTGTCGCCGCCCTGTTCGATGCCCTCGATGAGCCGGTTGTGGCGCTCGGCGATGGCCGTATTGTCTTCCCGGATTCCGAAAAGGAATATAACGCCCACCCGGACGCCGGGATATTAAGCGCCGTCATCCACCCGACCGGCCTGGGGGTTATAACCGGCGGTGACGATGGCCGTGTGGTCTGGACCTCGAAAGACGCCGGCCCGATCGAACTGGCCTCGCACACAGGCGCGTGGATCGACGTTATCGCCGTGGCGCCCGAAGGTCAGGTGATCGCCTATGCCGCCGCCAAAAAGGTGCATGTGCTCGATCTGCTCAAGAAGGAAAGCAAGACCTTCACACACGCGCATTCGGTATCCGATCTCGTTTTCGATCCCAAGGCGCGCAAGCTTTACTGCGCCACCTATAACGGCGTGGCCGTATGGTTCGCCCGTATCGATGAAAAGCAGAAGCCGTCGAAACTGTTCTGGGCCGGTTCGCATACGAAAATCGCCATGGCTCCTTCGGGTGAGTTCGTCATCACCGCCATGCAGGAAAACGCCCTGCACGGCTGGCGTCTGAAGGATTCAAAAGATATGCGCATGGGCGGCTACCCCGCCAAGATCAAGTCGCTCGATTTCTTCGCCAAGGGCAAACTTTTGGCCACGTCGGGGGCCAATGGCGCGGTGGTCTGGCCCTTCCTGCGCCCGAATGGCCCGATGGGCGAGGAGGCTTCCGAAATCAATCCGCTGGAAGGCAGCATGGTGTCGGTCGTGGCGGGCGCGGCCGGGGAAACCATTCTCAGCGCCGGCACCGAGGATGGCCGCGTCTGGCTGGCCGAGCTGCAATCGACCCATATCGAATGGATCAAGGGCGAAAAGGGCGCACCGATCACCGCGCTGGCTATCTCCGGTGAGGCCAATCGTATTCTGTTTGGCGATGAGGACGGTGTGGTTTATATCTTCCAAATGGAAGTTTAAGGCCCCCACCACCCCGCCTTCGGCGCGGTCCCCCTCCCCATGAATGGCAGGGTTATTGCATATGGCTTTTGGAGTTGAGATGCCTTTCCCCTCTCCCCATGAATATGGGGAGAGGACGAGAGCCGAACGTAGTGAAGGCGATCGGGTGAGGGGCTGTTCGTCTATAGAACACAAGCGTCACACAGCCCCTCACCCGGTTGCGATCGCTTCGCTCCGCGCCCGTCCTCTCCCCTCATTGAGGGGAGAGGGGGAAGAAAAGTTATTCCAAAAGCCATATGCGATACCCCTGCCATGAATGGGGAGGTACAAAATTTCTTTGTACGCCCCCGCCTGCGGGGGAGCCGGGCCGCCGTTGCGGTGGCGCGAGCGAAGCGAGTGACGGAGGGGGCTTTCGGGGATAAATGCGCTGGGGGCGTTATGAGTGAGCGTGACGATGAGCCGGAAGACACGGTTCCGGGCCTGAGCGAAGACACCATCTATGACGCCCCATCGGAGCCGACGCCCAAGCCCATGCCTGCCAAAGTAAAGCGTAAGTTCCGCCCCCTGCGTTTCATCGGGGCCTGTATCGTCGGCTTCTTTGCTTTTTCCATTCTCTCCGTTGCGATCCACCGCTTCGTGCCGGTGCCGGTCACCTTCCTGATGATCGAAAAACTGGCTCAGGGTCATGGCATAGACCATCGCTGGGTGCCGGCGTACCAGATCAGCGACAATCTCAAGCGCGCCGTCATCGCCTCGGAAGACGCCAGGTTCTGCACGCATGACGGTTTCGATATTCAGGCGATCCAGAAGGCCGAACGCTATAACGCGACCCACAAGAAGAAGCGCGGGGCCTCGACCATTTCGCAGCAGACCGCCAAGAACGTCTTCCTCTGGCCGGATCGCTCGTGGATACGCAAGGGGTTCGAGGTCTGGTACACCTTTCTGATCGAACATATGTGGTCGAAGGACCGGATCATGGAGGTCTATCTCAATTCGATCGAGATGGGGCCGGGCATTTATGGCGCGGAAGCCGCCTCGCAATACTGGTTCGGTCATAGCGCCAAGACGCTTTCACGCGCGGAGGCGGCGCAACTGGCGGCCATCCTGCCTAATCCGATCAAGCGCAAGGCCAGGGGCAGCAAGCGCTCGGGCCGTATCGCCGCCAATGCGCGGACGGTGATCAGTCAGGGGCTGGATGCCTGCGCGGCGGAATGACGAGAAAAGAAACCGCGTCATGATCACGATTTGCTTTATACTTGGATTTGTTTTCTTTTTCTGTGGCCTCTTTGCTCCACTTGTACGGGAATGGAAGATGCGCTGGTTTCAATTCCGTAGTGGTGCCAGTCGTGTAACGGTTGAAAATTGGTTCCGCCCTGGTCATGATATCCTGAGCGATGTTCTGCGCCAAGGATTCGGCATTACGGCAGGGTGGGCGATCATGGGGTATGGTGTCGCCGGGTTGCAGTTCCCCGACGAACATAGTTCATGGTCGGCATACGACATTCATCCTGCCGCTCTCGGTTATTCGATACTGATTGCGCTGGTGCTGGCCTTGTTGTTTGCCGCTGCCCTTTGTCTCTTTTATGCGGCTCATATGGGGGATCTCAACATATTATGGTGGCTGCGGAGTAGTGGATATAATTACACGGTGGCGAAAGAGGATTGTCGTCGTTGGTTTCTTTGCGGCTACTTCTGGGAAATGAATACCCGGTTTCTGTCTCTACCACTGTTCGTTGTGGGGTTAGCGTGCGCATCGGGCCTCGTCGAAAGGTTATTCGGACATGTGTTTCCATGACGTGCTCTTGACGCCTGCAACCAAATAGCCTTCCCTGCGATTATACGATTGGGAGGACTGGCCATGAAGTATCTGCTGACATCGGCGGCGTGTATTGCCTTGCTAACGGGTTGCGCGACGGCACCGACGGACTCCTCCGTGGTGCTGGGAGCGGGCGCAGGGCCGGGGGCCTATACCGTGCCGGCCGCGCCGGAGCCGGCAGCCGCTCCCGCGAGGCCGACGCCGGAGGAAGCCAAGGCCTTCGTCGATGACGCCGAAACAAAACTGGCCGATCTCGCCGAATATGACGCCCATGTGCAATGGGTCGGGGCCACCTTCATCAATTACGACACCGAATGGCTGCAAACCCGCGCCGACGCTGCGCTGAATGAGGCCACGGTCAGATACGCCATGGAATCGGCGCAGTATAACGATGTCGATGCCGACCCGGTGACGCGCCGCAAGCTCAACCTGCTGCGCATTTCCCAGACCCTGCCGGCGGCGGCCGAACCGGGCGCGGCCGAAGAACTGGCCGCCGTGGCCGCCCGGCTGGGATCCGCCTATTCGACCGGCAAGTTCACCTGGAAAGGCAAGACCTACAATCTCGACGACGCCTCGGCTGTGATGGCCAAGACGCGCGATCCCATCACCACCCGCGCCATGTGGGAAGGCTGGATGAGCATAGCCGCCCCCATGAAGGACGATTACGCCACGCTTACAGCGCTTTCCAACAAGGGCGCGCAGGGGCTGGGTTTCAAGGATACCGGCGCGTTATGGCGCTCCGGCTATGACATGGACCCGGACGCCTTCGCCGCCGAGACGGACAAGCTGTGGAACCAGGTCGCGCCCTTCTATAAAAACCTGCATTGCTATACGCGCCGCAAACTCAACGAAAAGTACGGCGACGCCGTGCAGCCGAACACCGGTCCGATCCGCGCCGACCTGCTGGGCAATATGTGGGCGCAGGACTGGTCGAACATCTATGACGTGGTGGCCCCGAAAGGGATCAAATCGAGCTACAGCCTCGATAAGCTGCTGGTGAAAAAGCAGTATGATCCGCTGAAAATGGTCCATACCGGTGAGAACTTCTATACGTCTCTGGGCTTCAGGGGCCTGCCGGAAACCTTCTGGGAACGGTCGCAATTCGCCCGGCCGCGCGATCGGGAAGTGGTTTGCCACGCCTCGGCCTGGGATGTCGATAATAATGAAGATCTGCGCATCAAGACCTGCCTTAAGGTCAATGGCGAGGACTTCTATACGATCCACCACGAGCTGGGTCATAATTTCTATCAGCGCGCCTATGCCGATCAGCCCTTCCTGTTCAAGAACGGCGCCAATGACGGCTTCCATGAGGCGATCGGCGATTTCGTCGGCCTCAGTTCGGTGACGCCGACCTATCTCAAACAGATCGGTTTGCTGGACAAGGTGCCGGGGGAATCCGAGGATATCCCCTACCTGCTCAAGATGGCCTTGCAGAAGGTGGCCTTCCTGCCGTTCGGGCTGGAAATCGATCGTTGGCGCTGGGAAATCTTCTCCGGCCAGATCACCGAGGCGCAGTATAATCAGCGCTGGTGGGAACTGGTGCGTAAGTATCAGGGGCTGGAAGCGCCGGGCGTGCGTCCGGCGGCGGCCTTCGATCCGGGAGCGAAATATCATGTGGCGGCCAGCGTGCCCTATACGCGCTATTTCCTGGCCGATATCCTGCAATTCCAGTTCCAGCGCGCGGCGTGCGAACAGGCCGGCTGGACCGGGCCGCTGCATCGCTGCTCGATCTATGGCCAACGCGCCGTGGGTGAGAAGTTGAACGCCATGCTGGAGATGGGCCAATCCAAGCCCTGGCCGGAGGCGCTGGAGACCTTCACCGGTGAGCGCGAGATGGATGCCACGGCGATCATGGATTATTTCGCGCCTTTGAATGCGTGGCTGGAAGCGCAGAATGCGGGCCAGACCTGCGGCTGGGATGGCGAGATTTGACTTATGGGGTTTGGGGTCTGTGACCCCAAGTCTTATTCTCTTTTCAAAGAAAAAGCCCGGTCTTTGGACCGGGCTTTTTCTTTGAAACAAGGTAAGGTTTATGGGGCCACAGGCCCCAAACCCCATAAGTCATGTCAGCTTGATCTCTCTCAACCTTTGCATCAGGAAATCCTGCGCGGTGATCGGTTCGGCGCCCAGGTCGGGATGTTCGGGCGTGATGCAGTTCGGCAGGGTTTCGATCAGGTAGGGCGGCTCGAAATGCAGGAAGAAGGGCGTCGAATAGCGGGCGAAATCCTTGCGCGTTTCCGCCGGGTTGATCACCCTATGCTGGGTGGACGGCAGGACGCCGTTGGTCAGGCGCGACAGCATGTCGCCGATATTGCAGACAATGCAGTCGGCCGGCGGGGTGACCGGCAACCACTGGCCGTCGCGGTCGAGCAGTTGCAGGCCCGGTTCTTCCGCACCGAGCAAAAGCGTAATGACATTGATATCGCCATGCGCCCCCGCGCGGACAGATTCGCCCGGCGTCGTCACCGGCGGATAGTGCAGCAGGCGCAGGACGCTGTTGCCCTCGGCCACGGCCGGGGTGAAAAATTCCGCATCCAGCCCCAGATAGATGGCGATGGCGCGCAGCACCTTTTTTCCCAGGGCGTCGAGCGCCTCATAAAGCGCATAGGTGCTGGCGTGGAAATCGGCGACTTCATCCGGCCAGACGTTTTTCGGCATATGTTCCGTGTACGGATGATTGACGGGTAACTCGCGGCCGATATGCCAGAATTCCTTGAGGTCGTGGTGCGTGGCGCCTTTTGCAGTCTCGATGCCGAAGGGCGTATAGCCGCGCGCGCCGCCGATGCCGGTCTTATATGTGCGCTTGATGTCTTCCGGCAGGGCGAAAAAGGCTTTGGCGGCGGAAAGCGCGCGATCGAGCAGCGCCGGATCGAGGCCGTGTCCGCCCAGGACGGCAAAGCCGTAACGCTCGAAAGACGCGCCCAGGCTGTGCGAAAAAGCCGTGAAATCAGTCTCGTAAAGCGCCATCGGCACGGGCGGAATGGCGGATGGGGCGGGCTTGGGCGAATCGGGCATAACGGGTTTCGGCGGCTGGGAAATCGGAAGGCCTTCTTAATCCGCATACGCCTTTTCAGGCAATGCGTTTCTTAAATCCCACAACCACGAATAAGCGTCGCGGCAGGGGTGATTTTTGCAACAAACTCGGTTATGACCCTTACAGGGTAACGCGACTCGCAAGAGAGCGCGGGTTTTGTGTCGGCTAAAGGCGGGATTTCAGTGTTTTCGGGTAGAGGCGAAGGTCGCCGGGTGTGGAAAAGGACGATCGGAACGGCGGCATGGCTGGCCGCGGCTGTCCTGCTGTGCGTCCTGCCTCATTCGGCCCCGGCGCAGGATGTTTCCGCCAACCAGTCCCTGTCCGATCTGGTGGATTCCGATCTCCAGCCGGTCAATTCGACCAAGGCGCTGAAAACCTCCGAGCAATCGGTTGTGCGCGTTCTGGTGGTTTATCGCGGCTATGGCGGCGTGCCGCTCGATACGGTCGGCATGGGGTCGGGCTTCGTGGTCGCGCCGGGCTATGTCGTCACCAATTACCATGTCGTCGAAGTGCCGCCCGAAGCGTCCAGCGCCGATATCTATATCGTGCCGCACAAGGATTCCGGCGCCAGCTATCAGCCTGTGCAACTGGTAAATAAATGGGTGGAAGGCGACCTGGCCCTTCTGGCCGCGCCCGGCCTCAAGGTGCCGCCGCTCAAGCTTTACCTGACCCCTTACAAGAACGAACGCGTCGTCACCATGGGCTATCCGGACGTGACGGATCACCTGCTGAACCGCTCGGGCACGGCCTTGCTGGAACCGGCGGACGCCTATGTGACGCAAGGCTCGATCGCCCTGTTCGCCTCCACCAATCCGGACGGCAGCCGGGTCGAGACCCTGTTCCATACCGCGCCGATCAACCACGGCAATTCCGGCGGGCCGCTGCTCAACGAGTGCGGGCAGGTGGTCGGCGTCAACACCTGGACGGCGCCGTCATCGGTTTCGACCGCCGGCAATCTCGATGTCTCGGCCGGGCAATATGTCGCCACCCATGTGTCGGCGCTCAATACCTTCCTGAGTTCGGCGGGCGTCACCCCCACGATCGTCAGCACGCCGTGCTACGCCAAGAGCGAGGATGAAATCATCAAGGATGACGCCCTGTCGCGCGTTCTGGCCGCCGCCGCCGAGGCGCAGGTCCAGCGCCTGGCCGAGCAGAAGAAGGCCGAGGCCGACCGCGCCGCCATGGAAGTCTGGCAACTGGGGGCGATGATCGTGCTGTCGGTGCTGGTCCTGATCCTGATCGGCCTGATCATCCGCCGCGAAATCCGCCACCGCACCGAAATCCACAGCAAGGCCCCCACCGCATTCGATGAAGCGCCGGTCAAGCCGGAAAAGGTCAGGGCGCCGAAGCCTGAAAAGCCGAAAGCGGAATGGGTGCCGCATGATCGCGTCAAGCTGCCGGGCCTCAAGCATCCGATTCCCTGGGGCTGGATCGCCCTGGCGCTAATCATCATCGTGGCTGTCGTCGGCTTCCTGATCAAGGAGCGCGAAATCGACAGCCGCCTGACCAAGCCCAAGGTGGCCGCGCCGGTGGCGGCGGCCGCCATTCAGCATATGTCGTGCGATGTCGATAAGGCGGCTTCCGCCAATCCGCTGCCCGACGCCGGCCATATCGAGTTCGATTTCGATCTCGTCCATGCCTGCGTCAATGGCCGCACGCCCTATGAGCGCCAGGCGGACGGCAATCTGCTGCGCTTCACCACGGGCGACAGCAATCCGGTGGCGGCGCGCATGGAGCTTTCCGCCGACGGCACCCTGTTCACGCGCTATGATTACCGGCTCGATCCGGCGCAGTATAAAACCTTCGTCGCCCAGAAGACCGCGCTTGGTTCCTACCGGTGTTCGGCCAATGCCGGGGCCGGGGCGCTGGCGGCGCTGAGTGAAAATCTCGCCCGTGTGCGCACCCTGTCGCAAACCTACCTGACCATGCCGCCGGAAACCAAAACGGTCTGGCGCTGCAAGGCGGCTTAGGTTAACGGCGCCATACAGACGTCTTCATTCTGTGTTCAGTTGACGATCAGTAAAGCTTACGTGTGATCCCTGGCGCCTTAGAAGCTCTGAAGCTTTACAGGTTTCTAATGAGATTGCGCGGTGTTTCATTCAACCTCCTTATCCGGGCTATGCGATGGTTAAGGAGATGTCCGGAGTTCGTTTGAAAACCGAATATCGGATAGCTAATTCATCTGAGGAGTTTTAACCTATGCGTACTTTTAATCTGTCCGGCCGTAAAATGGTTCTGGCCCTGACCGGCGTGGCCTTTCTGATGGCCGGCTGCACCACGGTCGATACCAGCAATGGCGTCAGGACCAGCAGCAACACCAAGTCGGGCGCCCTGATCGGCGCCGGTGCGGGCGCCGTGCTGGGCGCTTTGTCCAACAAGAACGACCGCCGCAAGAACGCCGTGCTCGGCGCGGGCATCGGTGCGCTGGCCGGCGCCGGCGTGGGCGCCTATATGGACCGCCAGAACAAGGATTTGCGCGCCAAGCTGGAAAGCCGCGGCGTCTACATCACCCGTTCGGGCGACAATATCATCCTCAACCTGCCGTCCGACCTGACCTTCGCGTCGGGCAGCTCCGATATCTCCGGCTCCTTCCTGCCGGTGCTCGATGATGTCGCCACCATCCTGAACCAGTACCCCTCGACCTATATCGATGTCGTCGGTCACGCCGACAGCCAGGGGTCGGACGCCGACAACCTGGCGCTTTCCGAGCGTCGCGCCAATGCCACAGCCGGGTATCTGGTGGCGCGCAAGGTCAAGGCCGAGCGCATCTATATCGCCGGCATGGGTGAAAAGCAGCCGATCGCCAGCAACGATACGGCGGAAGGCCGCGCCAAGAACCGCCGCGTCGAAATCACCCTGCGTCCGGTGGAATAATTAACCCTCTCTTTTGAGGGAATATCAAAGTTAAACGACTAGATTGGCGGCATGGATAAACCGTGCCGCCAATCTGACATTAAGCGTCTGGCTATATTGGGAGCCGAGGTCGATGTGATCACCCCGGCCTGTGTGATGGATTTCGTCGGCCGCAAGGTGGCGGCGAAACAGCGCGCCGTCGTCGCCAATCACAATCTGCACAGCCTCTACCTGTTCCAGAAACGCCCGGATATGCGCGCCTTTTACGATAAGGCCGACCTGATCGAGATCGATTCCACGCCGATGATCGCCTGGGCGAAGCTGATGGGGCACCCGGTCTCGCGCGCCCATCGCTGCACCTATCTCGATTTCCGCGAGGATTTCTGGGCGCGGGCGCAAAAGAACGGCTGGCGCGTTTATCATGTCGGCGGCGCGGCGGCGCATAACGCTGCCTCGAAAGCGGCGATTCTGGCCCGTTATCCCAAGGTACAACTCGACCTGCACACCGGCTTTTTTGATATCAACGGCGCGGCCAATGAAGCGCTTCTGGCCGACCTCAAAGCGAAAAACCCCGATGTTCTCTTAGTCGGGATGGGGATGCCGCGCCAGGAAACCTGGATTCTCGCCAATCTCGACCGGTTGCCCGATTGCGTCATCCTGCCGGTGGGGGCCGCCTTCGATTACGAGGCCGGCGTCATGTACACGCCGCCGCGCTGGACCGGGCAACTCGGCATCGAGTGGCTTGTGCGCTTCTTCCATGAACCCAAACGGCTGTTTCAGCGTTATTTCATCGAGCCATGGTGGCTGATACCTCAGGCCCTGAAAGATATATGGGCTTTACGCGCTGTGTGGCGGCGCCAAAAAAACAGTTTAAGGGGCACTGCCTGATCGCTTTTTGATGAGCACAAGGTCTTAATCGGCAATGGGCAGGGGCGCCAGCCATAGCCAGGTAATGACCATGACACCGCTCGATTATGAAGAAGAGGCGGAAGATACCGCCGCCGTCCAGCGCGCCCTGCAAGCGGAACGCCGCCAGACCGACAAGACGCATCCGCTGCAAAAGCCGGAAAAGGCCATGCAGGCCGGCGCGCGTGAATATCCCGAACCGCCCCTGCCGGACCAGACCCTGGATAAGCCGGGCAGTGAAGCGGACATGGCGCTAAAGCCCTTTTATGATGCGCCCTTTTATAAAGGTTCCGGAAAGCTGGAAGGAAAAGTGGCCCTGATCACTGGCGGCGATTCCGGTATCGGCCGTTCGGTCGCCATCCTCTATGCCCGCGAAGGCGCCGATGTCGCCATCGTCTTCCTCGATGAACACGAAGATGCCGAACTGACCCGCAGTCTGGTCGAGGCCGAGGGGCGGCGATGCCTGCTGATCGCCGGTGATGTGTCGGATCGCGCCTTTGCCCGTGACGCCGTGGCGCAAACCGTGGCGACGCTCGGCAAGCTCGATATTCTCGTCAATAACGCTGCCTTCCAGCTTCATGCCCGGTTTGAGGATATCAGCGAGGCGCAGCTCGACAAGACGCTGAAAACCAATCTCTATGGCTATTTCCAGATGGCCCAGGCGGCGGTCGAGCACCTGCCCTATGGCGGCGCGATCGTGAATACCGGCTCCGTCACCGGCATCGAGGGCAGCCCTTCGCTGGTCGATTATTCGATGACCAAGGGCGGCATTCATGCCTTCACGCGGGCGCTTTCCGGCCAGTTGATCGAGAGGGGCATCCGTGTCAATGCCGTGGCGCCGGGACCGGTATGGACGCCGCTCAATCCGGCCGATAAACAGGCGGAGCAGGTGGTCCAATTCGGCGCGCAGACGCCGATGAAGCGTCCGGCCCAGCCGGAGGAACTGGCCCCCGCCTATGTGTTTCTGGCCTCGGCGCAGATGTCGAGCTATATCACCGGTGAAATTCTCCCGGTGGTCGGTGGTTACGGCGGTGGTTAACCTGCATTAACAGTCATGGTTAACACCCCTTTAACCGGCTGAAGGCAACATGCGGTCACGGGCGAATGGCGTCCGGTTCTGAGTGCATGGATGCCTATGTCCTATCGTGATTTTTCGCCGCAAACCGATCCGGTCAAGAACAAGGTGGTGCTGATCACCGGCGGCACCGGCTCCTTCGGCCGGCGCATGATCCAGACCCTGCTGGCGCACTACGATCCGCGCAAGGTCATCATCCTGTCGCGTGACGAACTCAAGCAATACGAGATGAAAAACGAACTGGAGGAGCGCCTTGACAGGCTGCAACTCTCCAAACTGCGTTTCTTTCTGGGGGATGTGCGTGACCGTGAACGGCTGATCATGGCGTTTCGCGGGGTCGATATCGTCATCCACGCCGCGGCGCTGAAACAGGTGCCGGCGGCGGAATATAATCCGTCGGAGTGCATCGCCACCAATATCAACGGCGCGGAAAACGTCGTGGCCGCCAGCTTCGCCGCGCGCGTCAAACAGGTGGTGGCGCTCTCCACCGACAAGGCCTGTTCGCCGGTCAATCTCTATGGCGCCACCAAGCTGGCCTCCGACAAGATCTTTGTCGCCGCCAACAATATGTCGGGCGATATCGGCACGCGGTTCTGCGTGGTGCGCTATGGCAATGTCGTCGGTTCGCGCGGTTCGGTGGTGCCGTTCTTCAGGCGCCTGCTGGAAAAGGGCGCCAGCGAACTGCCGATCACCGATCCGCGCATGACCCGCTTCTGGATATCGCTCGATCAGGGCGTGGCCTTCGTGCTCTCCTGCCTGGAACTGACGCAGGGCGGCGAGATTTTCGTGCCCAAGATTCCGGCGACCCTGGTCACCGACCTGGCCACCGCCCTGTCGCCCAAGGCGAAACAGACGGTGATCGGCATCCGCCCCGGCGAGAAGCTGCATGAAATGATGATCTCGGCGGATGATGCCCGCTCGACCTATGAACTGGATGACCGTTACGTCATCGAACCGGAATTCGCCGAATATACCCGCAAGAGTTTCGCCAAGGTGCGCGGCGTCAAAAAGGTGCCGGAAGGCTTTTTCTATGCCTCGGATAATAATGAAGAACGTCTGGACGCCGCTGGCATCAGGAACATGATGAAGGCCTATCTGACATGAGGGTTGGTTCTCTTTATCCTTCTCTGTTTGGGGTTAACCATTGCCTGTGGCTTGCGATGATGAGATTCGTCTTCCCCTCTCCCTGCACAGCGGGGAGAGGACGGGAAGCAAGCCGCGCCAGCGGCGCAGGTGACCGGGTGAGGGGCGTCTTATCTGCTCATGGATGGTCTCGGGCGGCTACAGCCCCTCACCCGATCGACTTCGCAAGCTCGTCTCTCGTCCTCTCCCCATATTCATGGGGAGAGGGGGGCGCTACATATGATGTCGAAAAAAGGGGAACATGACGAAATTTCTCCCCTATGGCCGGCAATCGATCAGCGAGGCCGATATCGAGGCCGTGGTCGAGACCTTGCGTTCCGACTTCCTGACCACCGGCCCGATGGTCGAACGCTTTGAAACCGCCCTGGCCGAGACGGTGGGCGCGAAAGAGGCCGTGGTGGTCGCCAATGGTACGGCGGCCCTGCATCTGGCGGTGATGAGCGAGGCACTGTCGCCGCGCTGCGCCGTCATCGTGCCGGCCATCACCTTCGCCGCCTCGGCCAATTGCGTCGCCTATTGCGGCGCGCCGGTGATTTTCGCCGATGTCGATCCGGTCACGGGCCTGATCACCGATGAGAGCTTCGATGACGCGCTGGCAATTCTGGAGCGCGATTATCACGGCTATCGGCTGGGCGGAGTCATACCGGTGCATTATGCCGGACGGCCGGTTGATATTTCTCATATTCGGGAAGTGTGTGGAGAGCACGGCTCTTTCGTGATCGAGGATGCCTGCCACGCCATCGGCACGGCAGGGCCGCAAGGGGCGGTCGGTTCGTGTCAAGCCTCGACGGCGGCCTGCTTCTCCTTCCATCCTGTCAAGACCCTGACCACCGGCGAAGGCGGCGCGATCACCACCAATGATCCGGTGCTGGCGCGGCGGCTGAGATCCCTGCGTTCACACGGGATTGAGCGCGATCCGGCGCAGTTTGTCGGCCTGCGTTATGATGGCGAAGGTGATACCGGGCCATGGGTCTATGAGCAGCACTGTCTGGGTTATAATTATCGCCTGCCCGATATCAATTGCGCGTTGGGCCTGTCGCAACTGAAGCGCCTGCCGGCATTCGCCGCCCGCCGCAAGGCGCTGGTCAGGGCCTATCAGGTGGCGCTGGCGGCGGCGAATATTCCGGTTAACTGGAAATATTCGGAGCATGATACCGTCTTTCACCTGTTCGCCGTGAATATCGATTTCAAGGCGCTCGGCACCACCCGCGCTACCGTCATGGCGGGCCTGCGCGACCGCGGCATCGGTACGCAGGTCCATTACGCGCCGGTGCATCGCCAGCCTTACTGGCAGACACACGCCCTGGCGCAGCGCGAACTGCCGGGCGCTGACCGTTTTTACCAGAACACACTCTCTTTACCGCTCTATGCTGATATGGCGGATGACGACCCGGCGCGGGTCATTAGCGCCCTAAAAGACGTTCTATGAGTGAAGTGTTATGAATCTCGAAGTCACGATAGCCGGCCGCAAGATCGGCGCCGATCATCCGCCCTATATCATCTGCGAACTGTCGGGCAATCATAACGGTTCGCTCGACCGGGCGCTGACCATGATCGATGCCGCCGCCGATACCGGCTGCGACGCCATCAAGCTCCAGACCTATACCGCCGACACCATCACCCTGAAATCCGACCGGCCGGAATTCCAGTTGCACGGCGGCTTGTGGGATGGCTATTCGCTCTATGACCTCTATCAGGAAGCGCATACGCCCTGGGACTGGCATCCGGCGCTATTCGAGCGGGCAAGGTCGCGCGGCGTGACGCTGTTTTCCTCGCCGTTCGATAATACGGCGGTAGACCTGCTGGAATCGCTTGGCGCGCCGGCCTACAAGATCGCCTCGTTCGAGCTGGTGGATTTGCCGCTGGTGGCCTATGTGGCGCAGCAGGGCAAACCGATGATCATGTCCACCGGCATGGCCAATGCCGCCGAGATTGACGCGGCGGTACAGACGGCGCGCAAGTTCGGCTCCGGTGAGATTATCCTGCTGCATTGCGTGTCGGAATATCCGGCTGATATCGCCGACGCCAATGTCCGCACGGTGCCGGACCTCGGCCGCAAGTATGCTTGCGTGTCCGGTCTGTCCGATCATACCTTCGGTACGGCCGCGTCTGTCGCCTCGGTAGCGCTGGGCGGCTGCGTGATCGAAAAGCATTTTACCCTGGCGCGGGCCGATGGCGGTCCGGATTCCGGCTTCTCGCTGGAGCCGGCGGAATTCACCGCCCTGGTGCGTGATTGCAAGGATGCCTGGAAGGCCTTGGGCCGTGTTCATTACGAGACGCTCGGCACCGAACAAGGCTCGAAGACCTTCCGCCGTTCGCTCTATGTGGTGAAGGATATCAAGGCCGGAGACGTGCTGACCAATGACAATATCCGCTCAATCCGTCCGGGCCTCGGCCTGCCGCCGTCACGTCTGTGGAATGTACTGGGAAAAACCGCCAGCCGCGATATCGCGCGCGGCGAACCGCTGGCGCAGGATATGATTGGTTAAAATTTCGCCCGCCCCATTTATGGGGAGGGGGGACCATCGCTTGCGATGGTGGGAGGGGCTTAAGTGTGGTGGAATGCCCCTTCTGTCCCGGCGCAAGCGCCGTGCCACCGCTCGGGCGGCCCCGCTTCCCCGTAAACGGGGCAGGTGAGAGGCTAACTTACCCAAACTTCCCCGCCTGATAATCGGCATAGGCCTGGTGGATTTCCTGCACGGTATTCATCACAAATGGCCCATGCGCCACGATCGGTTCATCGATCGGCGCGGCATGACCGAACAGCACGACGCTATCCTTTACCGCTTCGATATCGACCAGTCCGCCCTCGCCGAATTGCACCAGATTCCAGTGCGGTACATCGGCGCCATTGACCGCCAGATCGCCGCGCACGACGTAGAGAAACACATCGCGGCCTTCGAGACCGTCAAAACTGATCCGCCCGCCGGCTTTCATCTCCAGCGTTGACATGAAAACGCCGGTCAGGGAGTCGATCGGTCCGTCCAGTCCGCGCCAGTGACCGGAAATCAGGTTGAGCGTCACGCCATCGGCTTCGCTGGTCGGGATTTCGGGTTTCTGCACGCCGGTATAGCGCGGCGCGGTCATTTTCAGCCGTGCCGGCAGATTGACCCATAATTGCAAAATCTCCATCGGCCCGCCGGCGCGCTTGAAGGCTTCGGGTGACACCTCCTCATGTACCAGTCCGCTGCCGGCGGTCATCCACTGCACGCCGCCGGCATGGATGATGCTTTCATGGCCGCCGGTGTCGCGGTGGGCCAGATCACCCTCCAGAATGAAGGTCACCGTCTCGAAGCCGCGATGCGGATGCGGGCCGAAGGGCAGGCCTTGATTGTTCGGCGCATAGGTCTGCGGACCGTGATGATTGAGAAAGAGAAAAGCGCCGATATTGCCAAGCTGGCGATTGGGCACCGGCCGGCGCGTCACCAGGTCGCCGATATCATCACGATAGGCGGTGTGCAGGGCGATAACGGGTTTCATTTCGGACATGGTGGGGACTCCCTGGCAGGCAGGCTTGAACCCATGCCGCCGCGCGGTCAAGCATTTGGCCATGCGCCGGACATAATTTTGAGGTAAGGAAAAGCGATAGAGCGGAGTAAAGCGTACATGAAATCCCTGATGACAAAAACCTGCCTGGCGGCGGCCATGGTCCTGATGCTGGTTCAGCCGGCGATGGCGCAGACCGGTGATGCCGAAGCCGCGCCAAACCTGCGGCCCTACAGCCAGAATGAATTGCGCGACGCCTATGAACAGGGCCGCGCCGATCAGGCCAGGGATATGACCAGGGAGATGGCCAGGGATATAGCAAGAGACAGTGGCTATCCATCACCCGTGCGCGAGGGGCGTGAACCGGCCGGTTACTGCTACCAGCGCCAGTCCAGCGCCCGCGCTACCGGCACGATTGTTGGCGCCGTGCTGGGCGGTGTGGTCGGCAACGGCCTGTCCAACCGCTGGAACCGCGGCGGCAATACCGTAGGCGGCGCGCTGGTCGGCGGAATGATCGGCAATGCCGTGGGGCAGGACAGCGTGCAGTGTTATCAGAACGCCTACTATGCCTATGATGACGGCTATTACGCGCCGCCACCGCCGCCACGCGGCTATGTCACCGTCTTCTTCTCCAGCAGCCCCGGCTATGGCTACGGTTATCGTCATTACCACAGCCGCCCGTATTATCACCGCCACTGGTAAGGCATAACCCGGTTGTGCTAAGGCGAGGCCATGGATGCCCTGACCTCGCAAATTTCCGTTGCCCTGTACTGGCTCGATTACGCTGCCGTGGCCGTCTTCGCCATGACCGGCGCGCTGGCGGCGGCGCGCAAGAAACATGATATCGTCACCTTCGGCTTTTTCGCCGCCATCACGGGTGTGGGCGGCGGCACCATGCGCGACCTGCTGATCGGCGCACCGGTTTTCTGGGTGCAGCGGCCCGGCTATGTCATGGCCTGTCTGGCGGCGGCGGTGGGGGTGTGGTTCTTCGCCAAACGCGGCTGGCGTTTTCGGGCGCTTCTGTGGCTCGATGCGGTGGGGATCGCGGGCTATGCGGTGGTCGGCACCGCCAAGGCGATGGGGCTGGGCATCCACCCCTTCACGGCGGTCATCATGGGGGTGCTGACCGCCTGTTTCGGCGGCATTATCCGCGATGTGCTGGCGGGCGAACCGAACCTGCTGTTGAGCCGCGAAATCTATATCACCGCCACCCTGCTCGGCGCGGGCACCTTTGCCGGCCTGAGACTGGCGGGCGCGGATTTCTGGCTGGCGGCGATCGTCGGATTCCTGGTGGCCTTCACCCTGCGCGCCTGCGCCATAAGGTACAATCTGCGCCTGCCGGGATTTGCGCAGGGCGGCGGCGATACGGAATATTAGGTTTTCAGTATCCGATAGGTCACTTCCGCCACTTCCCAATCCTCCGGCGTATCGATATCGACCACCTGGGTGCGCGGCAAAATCACCGGCGCGGAGATGGGTGAAAAGGCGATCTCGCCGTTGAGCCAGGCATCACGCCAGCCCCAGTAGAACTGCGCGGCGTCATGATAGGCCGGTTCCAGATCCTGCGAGCGTTTGGTTAGGTTTTCCGGCCAGAACATATCGACGCTGCCATCGGCGGTCTGGCGCAGCGCGCGCTGGATCGGAAAGGCGTAGGAAGTCACTGAAAAGGCGAAGCGCTTGCCTTGCAGCTTTTCCCAGCCTTCCTTCAGGCGTTCGGGATCGAGCAGGGGGGCGGTGGCGTAGATGCAGCAGGCGGCGTCATAATGAACTCCATTTTCCGCGAACCATTCCAGGGCGTGGATGACCACAGCGCCTGTGCCGGCATGATCATTGGCCAGGTCCGCCGGGCGCAGAAAGGGTATATCGGCGCCGAAAGACCGCGCCACATCGGCGATCTCTTCGTCATCGGTCGAGACAACCACGCTGTCGAACAGGCCGGACTTATGCGCCGCCCAGATCGAATAGCCGATCATCGGCCGGCCGAAAAACGGCTTGATATTCTTGCGCGGAATGCGTTTCGAGCCACCGCGCGCCGGAATGATGGCGACTTTTTTCACTTCAAAAACAGCTTGTTGATATAGGGATCATATTGCGGTTCGCGCGCCATCAGCGGCGCCTTGGGCGAGAGCGGCGAGGGGTAGAGATTATACTCAATGGCCAGCAGCAGGCGCGGCCGATCGACCGGCAATTGCCCCTTGTGGAAGCCGTAGACATCCTCCAGGAACCACGATCCGGCTGGTGCGGTAATCGTCTCGATGGCTTCCGCACCAAAGGCTTCGATGATGGCGTCGTCGGTCTGGGCCTTGCCGCTTTCCAGCCGGCGGTCCTGGTGCGAACCCTTCACATACCTATGCGGCCCTGAGGTCAGATTGATATCGGTCAGGTAATAGAAGGCCTTGAAGCAGCGCGAGCAATCATAGTCACGGTGAAAGCGCTGGACGCCCTTGGCGGTGTTGCGGCCGGGATAAGCCCAGGCGGCGCCGATATTGTCGATCACCGGCTTGCAGCCAAGATAAGCCTCCGCCACGGCCAGGATATCCGGGCTGTTCATCAGCGCGACCATATGCGGCGCACGCAGAACCTCTTCCCAGGTGTAGTAACCGATATTGGTCTCTTCCGAATTGGACTTATCCCACGGGAACGGCCCTAAATGCGCGCGATAGGGATCGTGACAGGGGATTGACTTGAAATGGGCCAGCATGTCACCGAGCACCCTGGCGGGCAAGGCCGGCTGGAGCGCGGTCAGGCCATTCTGGCGTAACTGGTCATGCAAAACGGTCTGCGTCTCGGTCAGCTTGAAACCCGGCGTCTTCGGCGAAAAGGCCGCCAGCGTCTTCGAGAAAAAGTTGCGCTGGTCAAGCCCCAGCACAGGCAGCAGGTCATAGGCCGGATTTCGGGCGTCTTCGCGGGCGCGCTCGAAGAAACGTTGCCAGCTTGGCACACGCGTTTTCAAGCGCTCGGCGAAGGTGGCCATCAGAGGCCGACCAGGGCCGCCAGGTCGTTGAGGGTATGGGCGTCTTTCAGCTTTTCGGCTTCGACAACGGTATCCAGATCGGAATCCGCCATGGCGACAAAGGTGATGACCGCGAGGCTGTCCCAGTTGCCGACCTCGTTGAGATTTTCAGCACCGGTCAGGCCGTCCGCATCGACCTCCAGAATTTCGGCGACGGCGGCGAAAAAGGCGGGTTTGTCCATACGTTTCCTCGGAAGATAAAGCTTGTTTTTACAGGCTTTGAGCAGACCGCGATTCTGTGAATTATTCCTTAAAATAGTTTTGGTGCTTTTAACTCTTTTTAACGCAAATAACCTTAAGCCCGAAAGTGAACCGGACTGACCGGCCAGCGGTATCGAGGAGGCCCTTCCCATGACACAAGCGGCACTGGATGGCATCGCCATACGCGGCATTCGCGCCTGCGTTCCGAAGCAAAGCCGGACCCTGGAAGAGGAAGGCCTGATCGACGATGCAGCCGAACGTGAGCGCCTGATGGGGTCAATCGGCGTGCGTTCGCGCCATATCGCCCGGCCCGAAATCATGACCTCCGATCTGTGCCATAAGGCCGCCGACACCCTGCTGGAACAACTGGGCTGGGCGCGCGACAGCATCGATGTGCTGATCTTCGTGTCGCAAAACGCCGATTATGTGCTGCCGGCCACCGCCTGCATTCTTCAGGCCAGGTTGGGGCTGGGTTCGTGTCTGGCTTTCGATGTCAATCTCGGTTGTTCGGGCTATACCTACGGCCTGTGGACGGCGGCGTCGCTGCTCAAGGGGATTGCCGCCGAAGGCCGTCCGGCGCGCGCCTTGCTGCTGGCGGGCGATGTCAGCACGGCGCGGCTGCTGAAGGAGGATCGCGCCACCGTGCCGCTGTTTGGCGACGCCGGCACAGCTACGGCGCTGGAGGTCGATGCGGCGGCGGACCGGATATTCGGCGTTTTCGGCACCGACGGCACAGGCGCGCACCACATCATCATTGAGGCCGGGGGCATGAAAATGCCGCTTATGCCGACGAAGGCGCCGCTTGACGCCGAGGCGCAGGAAAAGCTCTATCGCGCCGCCCATCTTTATCTGAACGGCACGGAAGTCTTCACCTTCACGCTTAAAAATGTCCCGGCTCTGGTGAAGGCTATTTTTGCGCAATCGGAAACCACGCCTGATGATATCGATTATGTGATGTTCCATCAGGCCAATGCCTTCATGCTGGAGCACCTGCGCAAGAAATCCGGCCTCGCCACCGAGAAGGTGCCAGTGGCCATGGAAACCTTCGGCAATACCTCATCGGCCTCGATTCCGCTGGCCATCTGCGCAAAGCTGGCCGACCGGCTCGATAGTCCCCGGTCGGTGCTCATGGTCGGTTTTGGCGTGGGCTGGTCGTGGGGGGCGCTGAAGGCGACGCTGGGGCCGATGCTTGCGCCGGGTATTGATTATTATGACTGACGAAACTGAAACCTGGCGGGATCGATTGGGTTCGGTTCCGGCGGATTACTATTATCGGCAGGACGTTCTGGCCGCCGAAATCGAGCATGTTTTCAAACCGTCATGGCTGTGTGTGGGCTTTACGCAGGATTTGCAAAACCATCAGGATTTCGTAACGGCCCAGATCGGCCCGTGCGGCATCGTGGTGCAGAATTTCAATGGTGAGCTAAAAGCGTTTCGCAATGTCTGTTCGCATCGCTTTTCGCGCATTCAGTGCGCCAAAAGTGGCAACCGTCCTTTGACATGCCCCTATCATGGCTGGACCTATGATGGGCAGGGCGTGCCCGTGGGCATTCCGCATAACCGGCAGAGTTTCGGTTTCAACGAAGCCGACAAACAGGCCTTGGCGCTCGAAACCTATGCATTGGAAACGGTCGGCCATTTTGTCTTTGTACGGATGAGCCGCACCGGACCGTCGCTGCGGAATTTTCTCGGCAACTTTTACGACGATCTGCACCATGTCAGCGAAACCTGCCCGGATCGTTTCGAGATGACCAGCAATGACTGGGAGGCCAACTGGAAGCTGGGTATGGATAATGCCGGTGAGGGCTATCATGTGCCAATGGTTCATGCTGAAAGTTTTAGTGTCATCTTGTCGACTGATCTGGAGATCACGACCGACGCCGAACATAGCCGATATATTGGCAAGCTAAAGGAACGTTCGCTGAAATGGTGGAGGCAGGTCGCCAAAAGCATCAGGCTGGAATCCGGCGCGAAATATCCGCAATTTGCCAGTTTTCTGATTTTTCCCAATATTGTCGCCGCCTTTTCCTATGGGAGCTTTCTGACCTTTCAAACCTTCGACCCGACCGGTACGGACAGCCTGCGCATCAACACGACCTCATGGCTGGGTAAAAATAACGGTCGGGCGGCGCGTGATATGGTCGTGAAGTCACTGAATACTTTTTCGGAACAGGTGCGTGACGAAGATCGTGATATTTGCAAGATCGCACAGTCGGGATTGCGCGATGCCGCCGTTAACCGTCCGGGACTTCTGGGCGCGCTGGAAGGCCGGCTGGCGCATTTCCAGAAAGCCTATAATGCGCATATGCAGAAAGCGATCTTGTCATGAGTGGATCAGTTTTCAATCCCCCCACTTTTAATCCTATGTCGCTGGAGGGCCGCACCGTGCTGGTGACGGGAGCGACCAGCGGCATCGGCATGGCCACGGCCATCTATCTGTCGCGTCTGGGCGCGCGCGTGGTGGCCAGCGGTCGTAACGAAGAACGTCTGGCCCTGGTTATGGGTCAGCTTGAAGGTGCCCAAACCGACCAACCTCATATCGGGCGGCTGTTCGATCTGGCGCAACTCGACGCCATTGTGCCGTGGCTGAAAGCCCTGTGCGCCGAGATTGGCCCGCTCAATGGTATAGCCCATTGTGCCGCCATTCAGGAGACACGGCCCATTCAGGCCATCAATGCCGAATTTGTCCAGAATGTCCTGTCACAGAATCTCGGCGCATCTTTGATGCTGGCGCAGGCCTATCGCCTGAAGGCCTGTCGCGGCACGCCGGCCTCTTTGGTCTATTGCGCGTCGTCTGCCGCCCTGCGCGCGGCCCCCGGCAATGTCGTCTATGCCGCCACCAAGGGCGGACTGATTTCGGCGGTCAAGGGCCTCAGCCATGAACTGGTACGTGATGGCATCCGCGTCAATGCCGTGGCCCCGGGTATGGTCGATACGCCGATGGCCGAGAATTTCCGCACCAGAGTATCGCCAGAAAAGTTCGAACACGTTGTCAGTTTGCAACCGCTCGGCCTCGGTCGTCCCGATGATGTAGCCGCCGCCATAGCCTATCTGCTGGCCGATACCGGTCGCTGGGTTACGGGTACGGTGCTCAATGTCGATGGCGGATTTTTGGCGTGACGGTGATGGTGGCCCCCACGCGCAACCCGGTGCGCAAGCTGGCGCGGCGCATCCATAACGGCCATTCGCGCGGCCCCTTGAGCTATCTCGATATGGGCCGCCCTGATGCGCCCGCCATTGTTTTCATTCATGGCTTCGGCGCCGACCTGCTCACCTGGTATCTGTGTCTTGTGCCGCTGGCGTCATCGTTCCGGGTCATCGCGCTCGATCTGCCGGCGCACGGAGCCTCAACCACCGAGGTCGGCGACGCCACGCTTGACGCCATGCTCGGCTGGTTCGAGGAGGCGCTGGATCTGCTCGATGTGCGGGAAACCCATCTGGTGGCCCATTCCATGGGCGCCAAGATCGCGCTTGGTTTTGCCTTGCGTTATCCGCAACGTACCCTCAGCCTGGGATTGATTTCGCCTGCCGGATTGGGTGGTCATGCCGATCACGATGCGCTCAATGCGTTGGTGGATGCGCCCTCCATGCTTTGCGCGGAAGCCTTCGCGCGCCGCCTGACCGGCCCGGCGAGCGGGCATCTGGTGCCTGGTATGGCGCGCGCCCTGATGGAGACCGTGGCCGATCCCGCGCGCGGCGCGGCCCTGCGCCATCTGCTTGGCCGCCATCACGCCGATGAACTGACCCGTTTCCAGAGCAACGCCACCTTCGCCGAAGGTGAACTGCTGCGGCTGCGCTGTCCGCTACTGATCCTGTGGGGGGCGCATGACCGCATCGTGCCCCTGCCCGACCTGCGCCATCTGCCGCCGCAAAGCCGGATGGTTCATCTGGCGGAAGCGGGCCATCTGCCACACATGGAAACGCCGCAGGCGGTGGTGACGGCGCTGAAAAGCTTCCTCACACCCGTAACCGCATGACGCGGCTGTTCATCCGCACCGAGGCGTCCACGCTGATCGGTATGGGCCATTTCATGCGCTGTTTCGCCATCGCCGAGGCGGCGCGCACGCAGGGGATTGAGGTGACATTCCTGCTTAACGAGCTGGGTGACGCGGTTCTGGCGCGCCTGGCGCAAATCGGGGCGGAAGGCGTCGCCATTGCCGGCGCTCTGGGCGGCACGGCGGATTTCATGGCCATGCAGGCCCTGCACCTGACGCGTGATGACTGGCTGGTGATAGACAGCTATGCCGCCACCGAAGACTATATTGCATTCCAGAAAAACGCCGCGCGCGTGGCGGTGATCGATGATCTCAATGCCCTGGAGCGCTTCGATTGCGACCTGCTTATCAATCCGGCCCAGGCGGCGCGTGCGGTCGATTATGAGCGCAAGACGCGGGCAGGGCTGTTGCTGCTGGGCGCGGACTACGCCCTGATCCGCCAGGAATTCCTTCAGCGTCCCGTGATGAAAGCTGTGGCGATAACGATCATGTTCGGCGGCAGCGACCCGGCGCAACTGACCGGGCGGTGCGCTCAAGCCATCCATTCGGCCCTGCCGGAAACGGAAATCCGGCTGATTGCCGGTCCGGCGAATATTCATACGGCCGGGCTGGCTGAATTGGAGAAAAGATCAGGCCGCATCCGGCTCTTTGTGTCGCCGGACAGCGTGGCGGATGTTCTGGCCGGCAGCGCCCTGGTGATCACGGCGGCAGGCGGCAGCGTGGGTGAAGTGGCGGCGATGGGTCTGGCGGCCCTGGTCCTGGTGGTTTACGATAATCAGGCGGCGGCGTTGAAAGCCTGTCCTTATCCCGTCATCGATGTGCGGAGCGGTTTACCGGGCAATCTTGGCGCGCGCGTCAAGGCGCTGATGGATGATCCCGCCCAGCGCGCCGAAATTGCCCGGAAAGCCCATACTGTGGTTGATGGACGCGGGGCGAAACGCATTGTGGAGATCATGCGAAATGTATAGGTTCCTGTCCTATCGCCCGGTGACGCCGGAGGACGCCAAAATGCTGCTCGACTGGCGCACCGCCCCGCACGTCACGCAATATATGCTGACCGATGTGCCCTATGATATCGGGCGCCAGAGGGCCTGGATCGAGCGCTGCAACGCCCGCGACGACTATCAGCACTGCATTATCCAGATCGAGGGGCGTGATGTCGGCTATAGTTCGGTCACGGTTACCGACAGGCACTCCGGTATTGGCGAGATCGGCGTCTATATTGGCGATCAGGACGCCCCCAAAGCCATGACCGTCTACAATTTCGTCGGCACGCTCAACCATGCCTTTTTCACCATGGGCCTGCATAAACTGGTCAATCATATCGTTGACTGGAATGCGCGCACGATCCGCGCTCAGGCCTTCAACGGCTACCGCCATGTCGGAGTGCTGAAGGATCATGCGCTGAAGGACGGCATTCGCCATGACCTGCATATTTTCGAGCAATCGGCGGCGCACTGGGCGGAATTTGGCGGGAAATTTAAAGATAACCGTAACTGGTGGGGTGAAGAGGTCGTATATAGGGGTTGAAGGAGACGCCTATGACCAAATCCACACTCGGTTTCGACCTCACGCCGCCTACGGACGCGCAAAAGCAAGAGCTGGCCGCCCGCCTCGATCCGGAAGCCCGCCGCATCCTGCTCGATCATGGCACCGAACCGGCGTTTTGCGGCCACTTCAATGAATATGAAGAAGAAGGCGCCTATGTCTGTAATCTGTGCGCCCTGCCGCTGTTCGACAGCCACGCCAAGTTCCATTCGAAATCGGGCTGGCCCAGCTTCTATCAGGGGATGGATAAGGACCATATCCGCAATATCATCGATCGCTCGCACGGCATGACGCGGATCGAAATTCGCTGCGCGCGTTGTGATTCCCACCTCGGCCATGTGTTCGAGGACGGTCCGCGCCCCACCGGCCTGCGTTATTGCCTGAACTCGGTGGCGATGGAATTCATCCCCGAAGGCCGGCCCCTGCCGGACCGTCTGCATCGCAGCGCGCCGGAGGGGGAACCGCTGAAGCGACCGTCCGTGTAAGGAGAAATTCACGATTTTACCGTAGGGTGCGCCGCTTAAAGAGAGGGGCGCAAATGCAGAAGCTATTGCACGGAATACTGAATCTGAAGGCGCGGGCCTTGTTCGGCCTGGTGTTCGCGGCGGGTTTCGGCCTGTTGGCGGCGGTTCTGATCCTGCTGCATTCTTCGCTCGCCATGATCGCCGAAAAGACCAACGAATTGGATAATCAGCGCGCCGGGGAAACGGCGCGGGCGGCCATTACAACCTCCATCGAAAGCCTTGAAGCGACGGTGACCGACAATTCCGTCTGGAACGGCGCGGCCGAGCAACTCTATGGCCACGGCATCGATAATGATTGGCTGTATTCGACCTGGGGTGTGGTCGCGGATGACGCCCATCCCTATGATGGGGTTTTCATTCTTGATGAAAACAACCGCATCCTGTGGGGATATCTGCGCGGGAAACCCTATATGAATGCCGATCCGGATATGTTCGGCGCCGGTTTCAGCGCCCTGACGGCGGCGCATCGGAAACGGCTGGAAAATGGCGATGAAGTTGTTTCCGGCCTGAGCCGGATGGCCGATGGACCGGCGATCATCGCTGTCAGCCTGGTGCGGCGATCGGACGGCAGAATGGCAGGGAACGGCATGGCCCCTCGCTACCTGGTCATGACGCGCCACCTGACCGCTTCCAAGCTTCACGATATCAGCAGCACCTTCGGGCTGGCGGGCCTGCGTCTGGCGCCGCCGGGCGCGCAAGTGGCGCCGGCCGAAACCCTGCAGAGCGCCGCCGGCAGCATCGGCCAACTGACATGGACACCGCGCAAGGTGGGGATGGAAGCGGCGCGCGCCGCCTCCAGCGGCATTCGCAAGGTGGCCGGGGTGGCGGCGCTGATCATCCTGCTGTTTACCGCCGCCAGCGCCTTCGGCCTTTACCGCCTGTCCAAAAGCGAGAAACTGGCGCGGTCCTTCGCCCTGACCGACGGCCTGAGCGGCCTGCCCAACCGCCGCGCCCTGTTCGAACTGGTGCAGAAGGCCAAGTCCGGCCGCGGGCCGGTTTACAAGACCGTGGTCTATCTCGATCTCGATGGCTTCAAGGAAGTCAACGACATCTACGGCCACGCCACCGGTGACAAGCTGATCATGATCGTGGCGGCCATGCTGAAGGGCATATTGCCGGAAGGCGCCATGCTGGCGCGCATGGGCGGCGATGAATTCGCCATGGTGGTGACAGGCCCGGACGCCATGAAGCCCTGCCTCGATTTCGCGCACAGCATTCTTGATTTCTTCGCCAAACCGGTGCGCATCGGTGAGCGCAGCCTGCAGGTCGGGGCCAGTATCGGCATTGCCGCGGCGGATATCAAACAGGTACGCAGCCAGGAGCTTTTCCGCCGCGCCGATATGGCGATGTATGAATCGAAAAGCGCCGGCAAGAACCGCATCACCCTCTATGACGCGGAACTCGACGCCGAACGCCTGCGCAAGGCGGGCATTGAGGCGGGCATCCGCAAAGGGTTGGATAATGACGAGTTCGATGTCGTCTACCAGCCGATCATTGACGCCCGCAACGGTGAGATCAGCAGCGTCGAAGCGCTGGTGCGCTGGCCGCGCCGCCCGGAAGGCGCGCTGATGCCGGATCAATTCATCGATATCGCCGAAGCCAGCGGCCTGATCCATCCGCTGGGTCAGTTCGTGCTGAAAAAGGCGTGCAATGATCTGCGTGATATGCCGGCCTTGCGCCTGAGCGCCAACCTGTCGCCGGCGCAGTTCCGTGATCCGGAGCTTGAGGCCAAGGTGGCGAAAACGCTGGAAGAGACTGGTTTCCCGACCGAGCGCCTCGAACTGGAGGTCACCGAAGGCTATCTGATCGAAAACCCAGACCGCGCCATTGCCGCCATCGGCAATCTCAAGGCGCTGGGCGTTTCCATGGCGCTCGATGATTTCGGCACCGGCTATTCCAGCATCGGCTATCTGAAGCGCTATGCGTTCGACAAAATCAAGATCGACAAGTCGCTGGCCGGCACAGTGGACCGCGATCCGCAGGCGGCGGCATTGGTGGCCGGAACCGTGGCAATCGCCCAGGCCCTGCATATCTCGGTGACGGCGGAAGGCGTCGAAACCGAAGACCAGGCGCGCCTGCTCAGGCTGGCGGGTTGCCAGTATTTACAAGGCTATCTTTACAGCCGCCCGAAGGCGCTGGCGGAGATATTGGCATTGCAGGAGGTGGATAAAGAAGCTGTTGCGTAAAGACGGCAATCTTTATGAAATGAAAACTATCAACCTTGACGCTTCGGATTGGGCTAATGTGCAAATTTTTACGGCACATTATTGAACGCGCTGGATGCGCCGTTCTGGCACGGTAAAAACATAAATGCGCTTATAGATTCAATTGTATGGGACGAATATCAACGGCGTTGAAGCTCACATACAATTTGTGTCAGCAACTTTCAAAAGGTATCGAAAAATATGATCAAACCAGCATCAGATTATCTTTATCTTCCTGTAACGCCTATCGCACGATAGGTTTATGAAAACAAAAATGCACGCTTGGCGGTCTGGGTTGCCGGTGCGGGGTGTGCTTGGGGGAGAAGGATATGGCAAGTATTCGCGGAAACGCCAGCGCCTGAGGAAAGGCTAGCAGGATAGCCCAATCGATATTGCTACGAATCTCGCTGGTGATGCTAGGTGTTCAGTCCCAAGGAGTGATGGAATCGCGTTAAGTTCTGTTTCATCACGAAGGGGCGCCCTATGGGCCAGGTTTTACATGCTTGCGCCACAACCACGCACGCCGTCCGAGCGGCAATACAGTGATCGCAGTCTTCGGTCGCGGAGATCGCCAAGCAACATGGGATAAATCAAAAGACGGTCCGTAAGTGGCGCAAGCGACAGACGGTCCAAGATATGCGGATGGGGCCAAAGGTGGTGCGCTCCACCGTCCTCACTGCGGAGGAAGAAGCCCCAGCACACCCTGCTGCCATTGGACGATTGCCTTTATGCTTTGCAGGCGACGGTGCCGCACCTGACCCGTTCGGGGCTGCACCGCCTGTTTCAGCGCCACGGCATCTCGCGCCTACCCGATTTGAAGGCTGGGGCCGAGCCAAAACGGGCTTTCAAGGATTATCCTATCGGATACTTCCATATCGACATAGCTGAAGTCCGCACTGAAGAGGGCAAACTTCATCTGTTCGTAGCGGTGGACCGAACCTCGAAGTTCGCCTTCGCAAGACTCGAAGACCGTGCCGATACCAAGGCGGCTGTGGCTTTCCTAAATTCCCTAGTCGAAGTCGTGCCTTATCATATCCATACCGTCCTTACCGATAACGGCATCCAGTTTGCCGACTTGCCCAGGAATCGCCAAAAACCGACGGCTCTTCGCATTGCGCAAAGCGGTATCCGAAAGTGCCATTACGTCTGTCCCATTTTTAGGACAGAACCGCGTAGAGTGCCCCCCAATATACCCCCAAACAGCGGCGGATACGGGCGAATTTCGGCGGACGGAGTTGAACTCAACGTCTTATAACTAGCACATTTTTAGGGGTTTTTCCAGCTGTCGAGGTCGAAAGCGAACAACCTAATGGTGCCCAGGAAAGGACTCGAACCTTCACGGCCGTTAAGCCACTGGCACCTGAAGCCAGCGCGTCTACCAATTCCGCCACCTGGGCACTTCTTAGGTGGTTGTCTCCGCTGATTTCTCCGCGAAGGCGGCGACCTATAGGGGCAAATATTTCGATGGTCAACGGTTTTAATGACAGTTTTCACAAAAGTTTTCACGTCGCCTCCCTTAACCAAATCCTTATTTTTGAAAGCACGAACCCTATCGGTTTTTTGCGCCTGCAGTTTTCTTGTGGAATCACCCTTGGACAGTTGGAGGTCGACGTGCTGCACACATATCTTCAGACCCTTATTCAACAAGGCACATTGACCGTCCGGATCAATCCCAACAAGACCTATCATTTCGGCACTCCGATACCGGATCGGCCCGACCTCGATGTCGCCATCTGGATCAACAGCCCGTGGACCGCCTTCAAGATCGGTCTGCATCCCTATCTCTATTTTGGCGAAGCGGTCATGGACGCGGACCTGATTGTCGAAAAAGGCTCCCTGTGGAGCCTGATGGAACTGATCGGCCTGAATATGCGCAATGCGCCGGACCGGGGCTGGCTGTCGCGTCTGATCCATGTGGCCAAGCGTTTCCTGCCCGGCCATTCCCTCAGCGCCTCCCGCGCTAATGTGGCGCATCATTACGATCTGTCGGAAAAGCTCTATCGCCTCTTCCTCGATGAGGACATGCAGTATTCCTGCGCCTATTTCCAGTGCCCGCAGGCTTCGCTCGAAGACGCGCAGATCGCCAAGAAGGACCATATCGCCGACAAGCTTTACCTTTCGCCCGGCCAGAGCGTGCTCGATATCGGCTGCGGCTGGGGCGGCATGGCGCTGCATCTGGCGCAGCAATCCGGGGTCAATGTCACCGGTGTGACCCTTTCGACCGAGCAACTGGCCGTGGCCGAGCGGCGGGCCATGGCGCCGAGCGTCAATGCCCGTGTGCGCTTCGAACTCTGCGATTACCGTGAGGTCAGGGGGGTGTTCGACCGCATCGTCAGTGTCGGCATGTTCGAGCATGTCGGACTGGCCAATTTCGACGGTTATTTCCAGACCGTCGCCGACCGGCTGAAGGATGACGGCGTGGCGCTGATCCACAGTATAGGCCGGCGTGGCCGGGTGGGTGGGCGTTCGGCCTGGCTCAACAAGTATATTTTTCCCGGCGGCTATATTCCGAGTTTGCCGGAAATAACGGCGGCGGTGGAAAAATCGGGCCTGTTCATCACCGATGTCGAACCCCTGCGGCTGCATTACGCCGAAACCCTGCGGCATTGGCGCGAACGCTTCCAGACCCACCGCGCCGAGATCGCGGCGCTTTATGATGAGCGTTTCTGCCGCATGTGGGAGTTTTATCTCTGCTATTGCGAACTCGGCTTCCGCTATGGCGACCTGATGGTGTTCCAGGTGCAACTGGCCAAGCGGCTCGATACCCTGCCGATCACGCGCGACTATATGATGCCACGCGCCTCAGCCCGCGTGGCCGATCCGGAAGAAGGCGGCGGTGAAGTGTTCAAAGGCGCCGCCCGTTCCAGCCACGCGATCCGGCAGGGCGAAGCGCGGTAAGAGCAGCGCCACCGTGCGGCGCGGGTTGAAATCGCGCATGGGTATCCGCACCACATCGGGCGCCGTGTAACTGTCCGGCATGACGGTGATGCCGACGCCGGCGCCGACCATGCTCAGGGCGCGCTCGTCCTGGGCCGTGCGGTAGACCAGCGGCGGGCGGACATTGCGATCGGTGAAATGGCGGCTGGTCTCGCTGAGGACTTCGCAGCGCGACCGCACGATCATCGATTCATTGGCCAAGTCTTCGCCGCGAATGAGGTGCTCGCCCGCCAGGCGGTGCGTGACCGGCAGGGCCAGTTTGTAGCCTTCCTCGAACAGGGGCAGCGAGGCATCATCCTCGACCCGGCGCAGGGAAAGCGCATAGTCCAGCCCGCGTTCATCCAGCCGGTTGAGCAGTTCCTGTTCGCTGCCGTCATAGAGATCGAACCGGACGCCGGGATGCGCTGCCGAAAAGCCGGACAGCAATTTCGCCACCAGGGCGGCGGGCAGGGTTTGCAGTACGCCCAGACGCAGCACATCGGCCTGTTCTGTCCGGGCGATTTCGGCGGCGGCCATATTGACCTCATGCAGGATCGCCTTGGCGCGCGGCAGGAAGCGCGAACCCGCCGTGGTCAGGAAGACGCGCTTGTTATTGCGCACGAACAGCGACACGCTCAACTGGTCTTCCAGCCGCCTGATGCCCGCCGAAAGCGTCGGCTGGGTGATCAGGCAGGCCGTGGCCGCCTTGGTGAAGCTGCCGGTTTCGACCACCGCCAGAAAATAGCGCAGCAGGTACAGTTCCATTTTATCGTTCAATCGCCGCCATTCTTATAGAAAACATGGGGATCTCCTCGCAAAGGCTCGGGCGGGCGCTTGCCCTTGCCATATCGCCTTCGTCAATATGGAGACATTTATCCATAGATATCATCTATGCACAGAATTGTGACTATCAATTTTTCCAATTGAAGCCAAGCGCGTACTATCCTCCCTCTAAAAAGACAGGGACATCATGAGCGCCTTCAAAAGCGAGATCGATCCGGGATCGGACGAATTCAAGGCCAATGCCGCCGCCATGACCGCCGCGGTGGATGATCTGCGTACCCTGACAGCCCGGATCGCGCAGGGCGGGTCACCTTCGGCGCGCGAAAAGCACACGACGCGCGGCAAACTGCTGCCACGCGATCGCGTCGCCGGACTGATCGATCCCGGTTCGCCTTTTCTCGAATTTTCCGCCTTGGCGGCGCATAAGGTCTATGACGACGCGGTGCCGGCGGCGGGCCTGATCACCGGCATAGGCCGCATCAATGGCAATGAGTGCGTCATCGTCTGCAATGACGCCACGGTCAAGGGCGGCACCTACTATCCGCTGACGGTCAAGAAGCACCTGCGGGCGCAGGAGATCGCGCAGCAAAACCACCTGCCCTGTGTTTATCTGGTCGATTCCGGCGGCGCGAACCTGCCCAATCAGGATGAGGTCTTTCCGGACAAGGACGATTTCGGCCGTATCTTCTTCAATCAAGCGCAGATGTCCGCCAGGGGTATTCCGCAGATCGCGGTCGTCATGGGGTCATGCACCGCCGGCGGGGCCTATGTGCCGGCCATGTCGGACGAGTCGGTCATCGTGCAGAAGCAGGGCACCATCTTCCTGGCCGGGCCGCCGCTGGTCAAGGCCGCCACCGGCGAGGTGGTCAGCGCCGAAGACTTGGGGGGCGGGGATGTTCATGCGCGTATATCGGGCGTGGCCGATCATCTGGCCGCCAGTGATGCCGATGCGCTCCGGATCGCCCGCCGGATTGTCGGCAATCTCAACCGCATGAAAAAGGTAGAACTGGCGACACATCCGGTGGTCGAACCGCTGTATGACGCCGAGGAGATTTATGGCGTCATCCCCGCCGATACGCGCCAGCCGTTCGATGTGCGTGAAGTGATCGCCCGGCTGGTCGATGGCTCGGAATTTGATGAGTTCAAGAAGCTGTACGGTGAGACACTCGTCTGCGGATTTGCCCATCTGTACGGCTATCCGGTCGGTATCATCGCTAATAATGGTGTGTTGTTCTCCGAAAGCGCGCTGAAAGGTTCTCATTTTATAGAATTATGCTGCCAACGTAATATCCCATTGATTTTTCTGCAAAATATCACCGGATTTATGGTTGGCCAAAAGTACGAGAACGAGGGCATCGCGCGTCACGGCGCCAAGATGGTCACCGCCGTCGCCTGCGCCAATGTGCCGAAATTCACCGTCATCATCGGCGGTTCCTATGGCGCCGGCAATTACGGCATGTGCGGCCGCGCCTACGATCCGCGCTTTCTGTGGATGTGGCCCAATGCGCGCATTTCGGTCATGGGCGGCGAACAGGCGGCCAATGTGCTGGCGACCGTCAAACGCGATGGCATCGAGGCGAAGGGGGGCCAGTGGAGCGCGGAGGAAGAGGCCGCCTTCAAGGCCCCCATCCGCGAGACCTACGAGGCGCAGGGCCATCCTTATTATGCTTCGGCCCGGCTTTGGGATGACGGCGTGATCGATCCGGCGGATACGCGCCGTGTGCTGGGGCTGGGACTTTCCGCGGCGCTTAATGCGCCCATCGAGCCGACGCGGTTCGGCGTTTTCAGGATGTAGCCAGATGAATGATATCACCGTAGAGGCCGACGAACGCGGCGTGGTCCGTGTCACGCTCAATCGCCCCGCCGTGCATAATGCTTTCAACGAGGGCATGATTGGCGAACTGACCGACGCCTTCGCCGATTTGGGCAAGCAGGACGGCGTACGCGTCATTGTGCTGGCGGGCAACGGCGCCAGTTTCAGCGCGGGGGCCGATCTCAACTGGATGAAGCGCGCCGCCGAGCAGGACGAATATGCCAACCGCGAGGACGCCCTGGCGATGGCGCGCATGTTCGACACGATCAACACCTGTCCCAAGCCGGTCGTGGGGCTGGTTCAAGGCGCGGCGCTGGGCGGCGGGGTCGGGCTGGTCGCCTGCTGCGATGTGGTCATCGCCCAGCCGGAGGTCAGTTTCGGCCTGACGGAAGTGCGGCTGGGCCTGATTCCGGCGGTGATTTCGCCCTTCGTCATCGCCAAGATAGGCCAATCGGCGGCGCGGCGCTATATGCTGACGGGCGAGCGCTTCACGGCGACGGAGGCCCTGCGCCTCGGCCTGATTCACGAGGTTGCCAGCGCTTTGGAGGCCGAGGGCGCGAAGGTGGTCGAAGCCCTGCTGGCCGGTGGGCCAGAAGCCATAGCCGACGCCAAGGATCTGATCGCTGACATAACCCACATGGACGATAAGGGCGAATTGACCGCACATCGCATTGCCGCCCGGCGCGCCTCGGATGAGGGCCGTGAGGGCATCGCCGCCTTCCTGGGGCGGCGCAAGCCTCGCTGGATGCTTTGATGTTCAAACGGATTCTGATCGCCAATCGCGGGGAGATCGCCCGCCGCATCATCCGCACCTGCAAACGGATGAACGTGGAAACCGTGGCCGTCTATTCCGATGCCGACGCCCGCGCCGCTTTCGTGAGGGAGGCCGACCGCGCCGTGCTGATTGGCCCGGCGGCGGCGTCCGACAGCTATCTGCGTGGCGACCGGATCATTGCCGTGGCGCTGGAAACAGGGGCGCAGGCCGTCCATCCCGGCTATGGCTTCCTGTCGGAAAACGCCGAATTCGCCGAAGCCTGCGAAGCCGCCGGGCTGGTTTTTATCGGCCCGCGCCCGGACGCCATCCGCGCCATGGCCCTGAAAGGCGCGGCCAAGGCGCTGATGACGGCTGCCGGTGTGCCGGTGACGCCCGGCTATCATGGCGATGATCAGAACACGGATCATCTGGCTGCCGAAGCCGCGCGGATCGGTTATCCGGTGCTGATCAAGGCGGTGGCGGGCGGTGGCGGCAAGGGAATGCGGCGGGTCGATCGGGCGGCGGATTTCGCCGATGCCTTGATATCCGCCCAGCGCGAAGGACTGAATGCGTTTTCCGATCCCAGGGTGCTGATCGAGAAATATCTGGAGGTGCCGCGTCATATCGAAATCCAGTTGTTTGCTGATGAACACGGCCATGTGGTCCATCTGTTCGAGCGCGACTGTTCCCTGCAACGCCGCCACCAGAAGGTGATCGAGGAAGCCCCCGCCCCCGGCCTGCCCGAAGCGATGCGACAGGCCATGGGGCAGGCGGCGGTGAAGGCGGCGCAGGCCATCCACTATCGTGGCGCGGGTACGGTGGAATTCATCGTCGATGTTTCGAAAGGGATCGAAGGCGCGCCGTTTTATTTCATGGAAATGAACACGCGGCTCCAGGTCGAACATCCGGTGACGGAGGCGATCACCAAGCTCGATCTGGTGGAATGGCAGTTGCGCGTGGCGGCGGGCGAACCCTTGCCGAAGACGCAGGATGAACTGACCCTGACTGGCCATGCCATCGAGGCGCGGCTCTATGCCGAAGACCCTCAGAATGACTTTCTGCCTGCCACAGGCACGCTGGAACGGCTGGAATTTCCGGCGGCGGCGCGCATTGAATCGGCCGTCGGGAAAGGGGATGCGGTCAGTCCGTTCTATGATCCGATGATCGCCAAGATTATTGTCCACGGCAAGGATCGCAAGGCCGCCCTGACGAAAATGCGTGACGTTTTGATCGAAACGAAACTGCGCGGGCTGGCGACCAATCTCGGCTTTCTGCGCCGGGTGGTTTCGGACGAAGCCTTTGCGGCGGCGGAGATCGACACCGGCTTTATCGCCCGCCATCAGGAACGGCTGCTTTTGCCCTGGCCGGACAGCGACATCACCCCGTCACGGGTGGATCCGACCTCGCCGTGGAACGATATCACCGGCTGGCAGTTGAACCTGCCGCCGCGTTCGCCTTTGGACCTGAAATCCGAAGCTGGTGAGGAAGCGGTGGTCTCCGGCGATATCAAGGCGCCGATGCCGGGCAAGCTGATCGATGTCTTCGTCACTGCGGGCGAGATGGTCGAGAAAGGCCAGAAATTGTTGATCCTCGGCGCCATGAAGATCGAACACACCATGAAGGCCCCGAAAGCGGGCATGGTTCGGGCCGTCCATGCGGCGGCAGGTGACCAGGTGGCCGATAAGGCGGTTCTGGTTGAGATTGAATGAAGGGTAGTGAATCCACAGATTGCACAGATTAACACAGATTAAGGGGGGAGCGCCACCGCGCTCGATCAAACGGTTATCCGGCATATTGTTCGCCATTAAGACTCTGAAAAATCTGTGTTAATCTGTGAAATCTGTGGATTCCCTTTCCTTAAGTAAGACACCCCACCACCACGCCATGAAGAATGGCGCGGTCCCCCTCCCCAGTAAACTGGGGAGGTATAAGGAGGAACGATGATCGACTTTCCGCATCTGCAATTTGGTCATGGCGAGGATATCGAGGCCTTGCGTGAAGGGGGGCGCCGGTTCGCTGAGATTGAGATCGCGCCGCTGGCCGAAAGCGCCGACCGTGATGACCAGTTCCCGATGCACCTTTGGCGCAAGATGGGCGAGATGGGTATACTCGGCCTGACCGCGCCGGAAGCCTATGGCGGCGCGGCAATGGGTTATCTGGCGCACACCATCGCCATGGAGGAAATTTCCCGCGCTTCGGCCAGCATTGGGCTGAGTTATGGCGCGCATTCCAATCTCTGCGTCAACCAGATCGTCCGCAATGGCAATGAAGCTCAGAGGGCGAAATACCTGCCGAAACTGATTTCCGGCGAATATGTCGGGGCGCTGGCCATGTCGGAAACCGGTGCGGGATCGGACGTGGTGTCGATGAAGCTGCGCGCGGACAGGCGCGGTGATCATTACATTCTCAACGGCTCGAAGATGTGGATCACCAATGGTCCGGATGCGGACGTTCTGGTTGTCTATGCCAAGACCGATCCCGCCGCCGGCTCGAAGGGCATGACCGCCTTCCTGATCGAAAAGGGTTTCAAGGGCTTCTCCGTGGCGCAGAAACTCGACAAGCTGGGGATGCGTGGTTCGCATACCGGCGAACTGGTTTTCGCCGATTGCGAAGTACCCGTGGAAAATGTTCTGGGTACGGAAGGTCGTGGCGCCGGCGTGCTGATGTCCGGCCTCGATTATGAGCGCGTGGTGCTTTCCGGTGGACCGCTGGGCATCATGCGCGCCTGCCTCGATGCGGTGATCCCCTACATCCATGAGCGCGAACAGTTTGGCAGCCCCATTGGCACCTTCCAATTGATGCAGGGCAAGCTGGCCGATATGTACTCGACCTGGGCGGCCTGCCGCGCCTATGTCTATGCCGTGGCGTCCGCCTGTGATCGCGGGGAAACCACCCGCAAGGACGCCGCCGGCTGCATCCTCTACGCTGCCGAAAAGGCGACCTGGATGGCCGGCGAGGCGATCCAGTGTCTCGGCGGCAACGGCTATACCAATGATTTCCCGGTTGGCCGGTTATGGCGCGACGCCAAGCTGTATGAGATCGGCGCGGGCACATCGGAAATCCGCCGGATGCTGATTGGCCGGGAACTGTTTGAGGAAACGAAATGATGAGCCGGTGGCGCGCCCCCTCCACCACTTCGTGGTCCCCCTCCCCCGCTGTGCAGGGGAGGATGGGGAGTAATTGCCTTCATCCTCCCCTGCGCAGCGGGGGAGGTGTCGAGCAAGCGCAGCGTGTCGAGACGGAGGGGGCCTCTTTCCTATGACCCTCCCCAACCATGTCACCCTTTATGAAGTCGGGCCGCGCGATGGCTTGCAGGCGGAGATCGAGATCGTCTCTGCCGCCGACAAGATCGCATTGATCGACACTCTCTCACAGACCGGACTAAAATATATCGAGGCGGCCAGTTTCGTTTCGCCGAAATGGGTGCCGCAAATGGCCGATGCTGGCATGGTCATGGCCGGGATCACCCGCGCGCCGGGCGTGACCTATCCGGTCCTGACGCCCAACCTGAAAGGCTATGAAGCCGCCAAGGACGCCCGCGCCAAGACTGTCGCCATTTTCGGCGCGGCGTCGGAAACCTTCAGCCAGCGCAATATCAACTGCTCCATCGCCGAAAGTCTCGACCGCTTCACCTTCATCATGGAGGAATCTGCGCGCGACCATATCCGCGTGCGCGGCTATGTCTCGACCGCCATCGCCTGTCCGTATGAAGGGCCGATCCAGCCTCAGGCCGTAGCCGATATGGCGGAGAAGATGCTCGATATGGGCTGCTATGAGATATCCCTGGGCGACACCATCGGCACCGGTACACCCGCCGATGTGTCACGGTTGTTGGATACCGTGCTGAAGGTCATACCAGCCGAAAAACTGGCCGTGCATTTCCATGATACCTACGGTCAGGCCCTCGCCAATATCCTGACCTCGCTGGACTACGGCATTGCCACCATCGATTCCTCCGTGGGCGGATTGGGCGGCTGCCCCTATGCGCCCGGCGCTTCCGGCAATGTGGCGACGGAGGATGTGCTCTATATGCTGAACGGCATGGGCATAGAGACCGGCGTCGATCTCGATGCGATTGTGGCCGCCGCCTGGCGGATATCGGATGTGCTGGGCCATCCGCCGCGTTCAAAAGTAGCGATGGCGAAAGGCCATCAGAGCACCGGCGCCTTGCAGTAACGGGCGATGAAGTCGTCATGCGTCGGCATTCCCGCCACCGTATTCGCGTAAATCTGGCGCAGGCTGTCGAAATAGCCGTCAAGGTCCGCCTCGCCGACATTGAGCGCCAGGGGTGAGAAGCTTTCCGGCATGATGCCCTGGCCGATCAGCACCTGTATCCAGTTGGCCTCCTTGAACAGGTCGTCCTCCTCCACGATCACCCGGCCATGCTGGCGGAAATATTCGATCTTGGTGGTCAGGCTATCGGGCACGCTCATGGTGCGGCAGTAGTTCCAGAAGGACGTATCGTCGCGCTTCGTGGCGTTATAGTGCAGGATGATGAAGTCGCGGATCAACTCATATTCGCGCTGGGTCTTGCGGTTATATTCGTCGATTTCCGGCTGGTTGAAACCGGTGTCCGGAAACAGGTTCAGCAGGCGCTGCAAGGCCGACTGCACCATATGGATGGTGGTCGATTCGATCGGCTCCATAAAGCCGGCGGCCAGGCCCAGGGCCACGCAGTTCTTTTTCCAGCTCGTCTTGCGGCGGCCGGTCACAAAGCGCAGGTGACGCGGGTCGGCCAGAGCCTCACCATCGAGATTATCGAGCAGGACGCGCGTCGCCTCATCCGCTTCCATGAAGCCGCTGGAAAAGACGTGGCCATTGCCGATGCGGTGTTGCAAGGGGATGCGCCATTGCCAGCCGGCGGTGCGGGCGCGTGTCTGGGTCAGCAGGCGCAAGGGGCCGGAGGTGGCGCAGGGCACGGCCACGGCGCGGTCGCACGGCAGCCAGTGCGTCCATTCTTCGTATCCGGCGTGGAGCGCATCCTCGATCAGTACGCCGCGGAAGCCGGAGCAATCGAGGAAGAATTCGCCTTCAATCGCCTCGCCCGACGCCAGGGTCAGGCTTTCGATAAAGCCGGTTTCGCTGTTCTGGTTGACGACCGCCACCTTGCCTTCGCGGCGAACCACGCCCGACCGTTCGCAGACCCCGCGCAGATAACGCGCCAAGAGGCCGGCATCGAAATGCAGGGCGTAGTTCAGGCCGTCCATCCGGGGCGCGTCGGGAATAGCCTTCATATGGGTAAAGCGGTTCTGTTTCGCCGCCAGTTCGTTCAGGCTGTAATCCCATAGCGAGCCGCCCTTGCCCTGCGCCTGCTGCCGCAGCCAGTACTGGTAAAACGGCAGGACGCCAAGCGGATTACCAGGCGCGCCGAACATATGGCGATAGGTATGGCCCTTCTCATACCAGTCGGCGAATTCGACGCCGAGCTTATAGGTGCCCTGCACATTGCGCATCACTTCCGCCTCATCGAGGCCAAGGAAATTGAGCAGATTGATCAGCGGCGGAATGGTGGCTTCGCCGACCCCGACCGTGCCGATTTCCTCGGATTCGACCAGGGTGATTTCGACAGTCTTGCCCAGCACCTTGACCAGCATCGAGGCGGCCAGCCAGCCGGCCGTGCCACCGCCCAGGATAACGATTTTTTTGATGGGCGCTGCGGCCATGATGTTCTCCCCGATTGCTCCCTACACAAACAAATACGCCCGCCGGTCGCAAGACCAGCGGGCGCGGTTTGTCATGATATTCGGCTAGTATTTGTAGCTGACACCGAACAGATAGGTGCTGCCGTAGTTTTCATACCGCAGGATATGATCGGGCAGGCCCTTGCCTTGATAGGTGTAGAAGGGTTCATCGGTAATATTCGACGCCGACAGACTGAGCGACAGGTTGCGCAGCGGGCCGTCATTGAAGGTATAACCGATTTGCGCATCGACCACCGATTCCGAGTGGACCCAGGTGTTCGACAGGCTGTTGGTGTAATCGGGCACTTCGCCGACGAAATCGCCGCGGTAACGGTTGCTGATCCGCGCCGAGAAGCCATACTTTTCGTAATAGACGGTCGTATTGATGACCTTCTTCGAAAGGCCCGGCACATCGTAGGCATTGGTGCCGGTCGGGTTGATCTTGCTGCTGTTGAAGGCGCCGCTGACAATCACGCCGAAGCCGTCAAGCCAGGGCGCGACCACTTCGCCGGGAATCGATGCGGTCAGTTCGATACCCTTGATATAGCCGCCCTGACCGTTTTGCTGGACGGTGGAGGTGCCCATGCGGTTGGCGTCCGCCAGCGCGCAGATCCATTGCCCGTTATAGGGGCTTGTCGGATCAACATCGATGATCTTGACCGTGTGGGCGGTATCCGAATAACAGGCGCTGGAAGGGGCTGCGCCCGTGTAATCCTTGATCACCGTCTGGTTGAAGATGAAGGTATTCAGATCCTTGTAGAAGACCGCCGCCGATACGTAACCCTTGCGCCCGAAATATTTTTCCAGCGACAGGTCGTAATTGTTGGCCTTCCACGGCTTCAGGTTCGGATTGCCGCCGCCGCCCGACCAGTAGTATTTGGTCGTGCCGCCGACCACCACCGGATTGGTGTTGACCGAGGTGCCGTAGCTGGTGCCCGCCGCCATGTCGTCCATGCGCGGGCGCGCGATGGTGGTGCCGGCGCCGAAGCGCAGGGTCATGTCGTGACCCAGATCGAAGTTCAGGTTCAGGGTCGGCAGTATGTCGGTATAGCTGGTGCCGCCGGACTGGGGCGAAACGCCGTTGGCGGTGCCGTCGGTATAGAAGGAGGTGGCCTTCTGGTCGGCATGGACCGATTGCAGGCCGATATTACCGGTCACCGGCAGGCCGAACAAGGTCGTGTCGATATCGCCCCGGATATAGAGGGTATCGATCGTTTCATTGACATTCCACGTCTTCTGGACAGCGGCCGCGGCCGTTTCTTCCTGATAGGTGAAATAGCCGGATTCAAACAGGCCAAGCGAATCATAACCGATGATGCCGGTGCTGGAACCGAGGAACTGCGCATCGGTCGAGCCGGTGCGGTAGGCTTCAGGCACCGAGGCCTGGGCCACGCCGCCGGGCAGGCCGAGATAGCCTTCCCTGCCGTCCTTGTTTTTGGTGTGCTCGGTGTGATCGCCACCGAAAACAACGTCGCTGAAAATGCCGCCGCCGAAGCTGCGGGTCGCGGCCAGCTTGATCGATTTGATTTCATCCACGACATGCGGCGTGCGGGCATAGCCGGCGCGTGAAGAGGCCAGTGGTCCGCCCCAGCCGCCGGGATCGGTCAGGAAGGTGGTGTCGAAATCGCTGTAATCGACCACGCCGGAAATCTGCGTCAGGCCGAAGCCCTGCTGGTCGAAGGTGATGGTATCGGCGGCGCCCATGCCGTTAGGGCCGGTGCCGGCGGTCGATTCGACCTGGATGTCGGTGCGGTCGGCCTTGGACTGGCTCAGATCGGCCATCAGCGACCATTGGTCATTCAGGCGATATTCCGTATTCCATCCAAAGGAGTCGAGCTTGTCCTTGCGCTGGTTGACATAGTTTTCAACCACGGCCTTGACATCATTGAAAACGCCATGAGTGACGAATTCGTCATCGGTCGTGTAACCCGGCGCCAGGTTATTGGCGCCCCAGGCCAGCGGGTACTCGATCCGGGCGATGCGCTGCAACTCGTTGAAATCCGAGTGATAGGCGTCGAACGTCATATGCAGCCGGTCGTTCGGTTTGAACTCCAGCACGCCCATATAGCCGTCGCGGGTCAGGTTGGACGAATCGACCGCATCCTTTTCGCCGCCGGTGATGAGCAGGCCCTGATCGGCCGTCAGGCAGGCGCCGCAGGTCGGATAGCCCCACGATTCCTTTTTCAGGGTCTGGTAAGGCGAGTCCGTATGGGCGTAGCCCAGGGCCAGGCCCACCTTCTTGTCGAAGAACTGGTTGATATAGGTCACCGAATAGCGGCTGCCGGTGTTCTTCATGCCGCTGATGGCGGCGTCCTCGCTATTGCTTTCCCCGCGCACGCTGACGGCGAAAACACGCTTGCCATAGGCCAGGGGCCGCACGGTTTGCAGATCGGCGGTGCCGGAAATGCCCTGATCGGTCATGCCCGCATTGGGCGTCTTGTAGACCAGAACCTGGGAAATCAGTTCCGAGGGATACTGGTCGAATTCGACCGAGCGATTGTCGTTGGTCGATACCTGCTCGCGGCCGTTCAGCGTGGTGACCGTGAAATCCGGGCCAAGGCCGCGAATGCTGAGGGTCTGGGCGCGGCCGTTGGTGCGTTGCGCCGCCAGGCCTGGCAGGCGCGCCAGGGATTCGGCGATCGAGGCGTCCGGCAGCTTGCCGATGTCCTCGGCCGAAACGGCTTCGACGATCTGGGATGATTTCTTCTTGGCGGTGATGGCGTCCTGGATGCCGCGACGGATGCCGGTAACGACGATTGTGGTCGAGTCGTCAGCGGGGGGGGGGGGGGGGCAGCCGTATTTTGAGCGGCATCTTGGGCCATGACGGGGACGGCGAAAGCGCAGGCCGTCACAATGGCCGCGGTGGCGCCACAGGTCAGCAGGCGCGTGCGCAGCGCTGCATTTTGACCCTTGGAATTACGCATTAGGTTTCCTCCTGGTGTTGCGTTTCGATCTTCAACGCTTGCCCTGTTCTTGAATGCAGGACATTCGCCTTTAGACATCTCAACCCTCACGACGCTCTGCGGCGTCTTATGGGGCGAGTATCCACAACGCGGTTCTTTTTTGCAATGCTTTGCAAATTTTTGCAGCCCAAAAGCTGAACATTCCGTAATGTTGTGGCTTTCAAGTTACGGAATTGCGGGTTTGAGGCGCAATAAGCGTGAAAAAATCGTATAATCCGCCGCTTTTTACGCCAGATGCGCGCATTGGGGCGTCGGGCATTTTTTGACGAAGTTTACAAAAAATTGCAAAAATATGCAAAAGTTAGCGCTAACACGCTATCGCGGCCCCCGGTCAGCCGCCGCAGGATTCGCGCACCACCAGTTCGGTGGAGACGATTTCCGAATGGCTTTCATCATTGGAGATCGAGCCGATCAGCTTGGAAACCATCAGCTTTCCGGCGCGGGCCAGATCCTGGGAAATCGTGGTCAGGGACGGATGGGTCAGGCCGGCCAGGGCGATATTGTCATAGCCCACCACCGACACGTCTTCCGGCACACGCCGGCCGGCGCGCATCAGGCCGCGAATGGCGCCGAAGGCGATGATATCCGAGCAGGCGAACAGGCCGTCGAACGCAATGCCTTTGTTGATCAGGTTGAGAACCGCGGCTTCGGACGATGCGATTTCGAAATGGGTCGAGACAACAAGGCGCGGATCGAACGCCAGTCCGGCTTCCGAAAGCGCATTGAGGTAGCCCTGATAGCGCTGTTTCATTTCCACGCCTTCGGTTTCGCCGAAATAGGCGATCCGCCTGCGGCCCAGCCGGGCCAGATGCGCGGTGGCGCGTGTGCTGCCCTGTAGATTGTTCGAGCCGACGGTGCAGTATTTCTGGCCGGGGATTTCCTGGCCCCAGACAATGAACTTGTTGGTGGTGCCCGCCAGATGATTGAAGCGGTCGTGCAGATAGCTCTGCCCCAGAAAGATGACGCCATCGGCCTTGATATTGGCCATCAGGGTGGCGAGATCGTTCTGGCTTTTCGGCGTCAGGTGCGACAACAGCAGATCGCAGCCCATATCGCGCGCCGCCTCGCCGACCGCCGAAATCATTTCCTGATAAAAGGGATCGGAAAACCGGCCTTCGCGGCCATGCGGCGGCGGGATAACAATGGCGATGGTGGCCTGGGAGCCGGACATCGACATCGGCATGTCCTGGTTGAGGACATAATTATGGTCGCGGGCGATCTTCCAGACGCGGCGCTTGGTGACGCGATTGACGGCGGGAGAATCGTTCAGCGCGCGCGATACGGTGGCGACCGACACGCCGGCGATTCGGGCGATATCCTCCAGCCTGACCTTGCCTGATATGGTGTCCATCATCCCTCAACCTGTATCCGTTCAATCGGATTTCAGGCCAGAGAACACAATTTCCCTTGTGAAAGCAAGTGCTTTCATTGTTGTGAAAAAGTGTGCCCGGGGGGCGGTCTAAACCACGATATTGAGATAGGAGCCGGGCCGGCGCAGAGGCTGGCTGGCATCCGGTGTGGCGGGCGTCTGAACCGGGGTGAGCGCGGCGCTGCCTGTGGCTTTGGCGATATCGGCCGCGGTATAGGTGGCGGGCGTAATTTTTGGCGCCGTCACCTGCTGGAAAAAGGCCTTCTGCGCCTGGAGCGCATTGGCGAAACCGCCGGCGGCCGCTTGCGGCGCGGGTTTTGCGGCGGCGGGCTGCGGATTCAGCATTTGAGCAAGGGAGGGCCGGATGGGAGTCGTCATGTCCGGAATCTTACCGGAATCAGGTGTTTAAATGGTTAACGCATTTTAAGGCAGGGTTAACAGGCTCGTCCTGGTAACGCAAAACGTTAGCGAGACCCTGATGAGGCGCAATGGCCCCTAAAATGCAAAACGGAGACCATTGGGGGGCAATGGTCTCCGTCGCATGCCACCGGTTTCGAGGGGGGGGATGATCCCGGTGACGAACTTGTAGCTATCAGGCTGTAAAGCCGAACTCATATGATGAGTTATAGCCTCGAACCCTTACTTAATACTTTATGCGAAAAATGCTAGTGCAATGCACAAAATATCTCCGCATTTTATTGGATAATTTCCCGGTCTCACGCTTTTTTGAACACAATATTGCATGGGGCCGGATTCGCGTGTCAGGCGAAGAGTTTCGCCCAGCGCGGTTTTTCGCGGCCCTGCCAGGCGCCGCGGTGATAGGCGTCCGAACCGATCAGCGGCACGACGGTGGTGGCTTCGGCGAAGACCATCTGCTCGTGCGTGGTGTTGACCTTGCCCCAGGAAGCGGCCTCTTTCAGGGTCGAGGACGAGCAGGCGCCGTCACGCACGTCGGCGACGGTGATCTGGACGGCGTATTTGTGCATGTCGGCTTCGACGCCGAGGATTTCGGCGCAGACGACCGTATCCTGGGCGAAGTTCTTCGGCACGCCGCCGCCGACCATGAACAGGCCGGTAGTGCCGGCGGCGATCTTGATGTCGGTCAGTTCGCGGAAATCGGCCACGGCGTCGATGGTCAGGTAGGGCTTGCCTTCCTTGATGCGTTCCTTCTGGTGCTTGACCAGGCCGAAACCGGCGGAGGAATCGACAAAGGCCGGGCAGAAGATCGGCACGCCCTCTTCATAGGCGGTCTGGATCAGCGAACCGGGCTTCTTCGCGTTGCCGGCGGCCAGCCACTTGCCCATTTCCCAGATGAATTCGCGCGACGAATAGGGGCGCGGCTCAAGCTGGTTGCAGATTTCCAGAATGGTATGATCGCAGTTCTGCAGTTCTTCTTCATCGATATAGGTGTCGTAGATGCGGTCGATATAGTTGTCGCGCAGCACATTGTCGTCCACCGGACCGGCGGCCTGATAATGCTTGAAGCCGAGCGCCTCGAAGAAATCCATGTCCACGATCGAGGCGCCGGTGGCGACCACGGCGTCGATCATGCCGAATTTCACCATGTCGCGGTAGACGTGCATGCAGCCGCCGGCGGAGGTGGAGCCGGCCAGGATCAGCCAGGTCGAGCAGGATTTGTCTTCCAGCGCCATGTTGAAGATATCGGCGGCGCGGGCGGTATCGCGGCTTGAGAAGCTCATCTTGCGCATCGAATCGATGATCGGGCGTGCGTCGTAAGAGGTGATATCGACATGCTCAACCGTTTCGGCGAGCAGGACGGCTTTCATGTTCGATTGGGGCATGTTCGATTGGGGGGTATCAGCGTTCATCTTTGTGTTCCTGTACGAGGATTAAAGTGGACGCCCGTCATTGGCCCTTTTTGACGCCTCATATATATATATATCCCAAAAGCGCGAACACTTCTGAGCATGAGGCTCGTACCCCCAGACGGAGCGATGGGGCGGGAAGCGGGCGCTATAACGCATAGCCGATACTTTTGCAATTCTTGTGACGACGGTTTTTGCGCTGTGAACACCGCCTGAATAAAGGGCTTTGTAAGGCGCTGGTAAAAGCGCGAGATGATTTGCGAAGGCAGAACAAGACTCAAGCAAACCAATGCCTTGTCTTTATTGGCGACGCTGAATATTGCCAAAGAAATCGCGCGCGAAATGTGGATAATGCTTTTCGTCTTATGGCTAATTTAGGAAAAGAGGCCTAAATAACGATCACTAAAGGGTTTGTACTTAATAGCCCTGTGGATTATTCAGGAAGACTAGACGTTTTTTTCGCAATACGGCCTTCCTTGTTTATTATCGGATATCCGTTCCCTTTTACAGGAGGTGCTTTTGATTTACTTCCTTACCGATTCCATCTGGCGGGGTGCCAGATGACAAATTACGGGCTGGAACTGAACCTCATGCAAGGCAATCCGCTGGAGTCCATAGAGACATGGCAGTGCGCCGGTGACGATTTCGACAGCTTCCAGAAAACCATTTGCAATTTTTTTGAGTGGAGTTGCGGGCGTGATGTCGAAGGCCCCGACTTTACCTGGCAAATGTATCTGGGCGTTCTGAAATCACAGGAAACGCGCGCGCTGCCGCATGTGCTGATGGCGCGCCTGATTTCCAGTTCCGGCTTCGTCCAGCTTCAGAACGAACCCAGCTATGATGTGGTCATCGTCATGCCGGTCAAGGGCGACCTGTCCCTGAAACGCCACAATGCGGCGGTGCAGAAAATAGAGCCTGGTCACGCCATCATCTACCAGCCGATGACCGAAACGCGCATCACCCATGCGGCCGATGGCGAGGCCTGCGAGGTCTATATCATCAAGCTGTCCAACATATGGGTGCAGCGTTTCCTGTTCGATATCCTGCAATTGCCGGTCGAGCGCGACCTGCATCTGGGGCCGGTGATCGATCTGGCGACGCCCAAGGCGCGCGTCCTGTCGCGCCTGATCGCCACCCTGTGCTCAGACGCCTTCACCTATCAGAGCCGCGATCTGTCAGGTTCGCTTCAGCATCGGCTGGTCGAGACCTTCAGCCATTTGCTGCTGGAAAGCATCCCCCATCGTTACAGCGAGCGCATGCAGGCCATCAAGGCCGGGCCGATGCCCAACTATCTGCGCCTGGCGCGCGATTTCATGCACCGTGAGGCACGCAATAATCCGAGCATGGTGGCGGTGGCGCGGGCGGCCAATATCAGCGTCCGGACCCTGGAAACCAGCTTCCGCCTGCATATGGACGTGACGCCGCACAGTTACCTGCGTACCCTGCGTTTGAAAATGGCGCGCGAGGCCCTGATCGATATCAATGACACCCGGCCGATCGCCGAGGTGGCCGCCGATCACGGCTTTCCACATGCGGGTCGTTTCGCGCAATATTACACGCAGTTGTTCGGAGAATCGCCGTCACAGACGCGGCGCAAGGGAAGCGCGGGTTGACTTATGGGGCGTGGGGCTTGTGGCCCCAAACCCCATTTGTCAAGCCTTCGCCTTGACGCGCTTCTTGCCACGCTTGCCACCTTTCGGGCGGTTGAGGCGGACGACCTTGTTGTCATCGGCTTCAACAAAGCCGCGCGGATTGGTCAGGCTGCGCGGCCCCAGGCCGAACAGCGAGGCCATCGGCGCGTCATCGAGAAAGACGGTTTCCGTCTCGCCATAGCCGTTGAAGCGGGTGCCCATGGTGACGCCATAGGCGCCCAGCATGCCGATCTCGACATAATCGCCTTCATTGACATCGGCCGGCAGCCAGAACGGGCCGGGCATGGAGTCGATGGAATCACAGGTCGGGCCGTAGAAGCGGAAGGGCTTCAACTGCTCGTCGTCATGCGTCTCGTCCGGGCGATGCAGGCGCACCGGGAAGGGCCATTTGGCGTGGGTGGCATCGAACAGATTGCCGTAGGAACCATCGTTGAGATAGAGCGCGTCGCCCTTGCGCAGTTCCACCTTGGTCAGCACCGAGGTCGATTCCGCCACCAAAGCGCGGCCCGGTTCGGCCCACAACTGGGTTTCCTCATGCACCTTCATTTCATTGAAGGCGCGGTTGATGGTGTCCATATATTCGGAAAGCGCAGGTGGAATCATGCCGGGATAGACCGACGGGAAACCGCCGCCCACATCCACTATGTCGGCGAAAACACCGGCGCGCACCAGCGACCGCGAGGCGGCCAGCATGGCGGCGGCATAGGCGGTGGGACGCATGCACTGCGAACCGACGTGGAAGGAAATCCCCATCATGTCCTGCGTGGCCTGGCGGGTGGCCAGCAGCAGGGAAGGGGCTTCATGCGTCTGGGCGCCGAATTTGTTGGTCAGCGGCAGATTCGCGCCCTCGCCGGAGGTGGCGAGGCGGACGACCAGGTTCAGGTCTTTCGCATTGCCGGTGGCGTCGAGAATCTTGGCCAGTTCCTCATGCGTATCGAGCGAGAAGGTGCGGACGCCGAAATCGAAATAGGCGCGGGCGATCGACACGCGGCTCTTGACCGGGTGCATGAAGGCCAGGCGCGCTGACGGCAGGGTGGAGCGCACCAGCTCGACTTCCTGGATCGACGCCACATCGAACGAGCGCACACCGGCCGCCCACAGGGTTTCCAGCACCCAAACGGACGGATTGGCCTTTACGGCATAGAAGACATCGCCTTTGAAATTAGCCTGAAACCATTGCGCGGCAACTGTGACGGGCGCGCGTCGCACGAGGGCGACGGGACGTTCCGGAGGCTGCTTGCGGACCAGGTCCAGGGCTGATTGGTAGATTTCCACCAGCATACCCTTAGATAAGTTAAACCCAGACCGGCGTTAGCAGCGATGCCTGAGCCTCAATTCCCTCAAGGATACAATCCCTTTGCGAAGAAAATGAGGCAGGACCATTTGAACTCGGGGTCCGCCGGAAGTGGCGCGTAAAATAGGGGAATAGTTGCGTATGTAAAGGGATAAACCTGAAAGCGGCTGTAAAATTTACACGGACCCATAGGGCGCGTAATCAAATCGGTTGCCAGTACGGTGAAATGCCCCATATGATTCAGGCTTGCGGCGCAATCGGGGACAAATCTTGGGGATTTCGGATTTATGACCTTGAATGCTTTACCACGTACAGTTCTGGTGGCCGCGCTGCTGACGGCATGCCTCGGCCTGTCCGCCTGTGAGCGCCTGGGTAACGGCATCAATGCGCGCCGTGAAATCGCCTTTTCCGTCCTGTCCAGCGATGACGCCAGAACCCAGGCCCTGTGGGCGCCCGTGGTCGCCGACCTGCAAAAACAGACCGGCCTGAAGGTGAAGATCGTGCCCTCGGCCAATTACGACGCCCAGGTTCTGACTTTCCAGACGAAAAAGGCGCAGGCCGGATGGTTCACCAACCTGACCGGCGCCGAAGTTCTGGGGCGCGGTCATGGCGCCGTTTTCGCCGAAGCGGAAGGGATTACGGCCTATCAAAGCCTGATCATCGCGCCCGCCGCCTCGAAGCTGACAGCGGAAGACCTGTTGAAATGCAACCGCCGGCTCAATCTGGGCCTGGGCGAACGCCGGGCGGCGGCTTCGGGACAGGCGCCGCTCTATTATTTCTTCCAGCCGAACAGTATCGATATGAAAACCTGTTTCAAGGCGGTGACGGCAGGCACGGCGGAAGAAAACGTGGCCGGGGTGATTTCCGGCAAGCTGAACGCCGCGGCGGTCGATACCGACATCCTCCAGGCCCTCCGGCAAACCGCGCCGAAGACCTTTGCGAAGGTGAAGGTCATCTGGGCGTCCGAGCCTCTGCCGGAAGACGTGCTGATCTATCGTGACGATCTCGATCCGGTAACGCGCGAAAAGCTGCGCTCCTTCTTCCTCAGCTATGGCCGGGCGCCGGGCGCGGAGGGCGACCGGCAGCGCGGCATTCTAAGCGCTTTGCAATTGGAAGGCTTCGCGCCGGAAGATGACGACCATTTCATTCCGATCCGCCTGATGCAGGCCTCGGTCGAACTGATGCAGGCCGAACGCGCGGAAAACAAGGCGCTGATCGCCAGGGCGAAGGCGCGCCTGGAAAAGGCGCGCGCCGACAAACGCATGGCCGATGCCGCGACCGCGCCGCAGGCCCCTGCCGATGCGCGGCCGGCCTCATGATGCGGTTCAGGGCGCGGGTCGAAAAATTTGCCGGCTATTTTCAGCCGTTTGACTGGCATCATGCCATTGTCTGCATGCCCGGCCTGGCCGCCTGCCTGCTTTATGGCCTGATCACGCATGACGCTCTGACCGCCGCCATGGCTGCCGGCGCCGCCTTTTCGGTGGGGTTCGGGCTGCGCCGTTTTCGCCAGACGCGTTCCATGCTGGGGGCGGCGGCATTGATCACCGCCGCGACGCTTGTGGGTTCGCTGACGGCGGGGCATTTCTTCGTCTACCTGCCGCTGGTGACGCTGGCCGCCGCCGGGTGCGCCGGCCTGGCGCTGATCGATGAGGATATCTGGTGGGTTTCCTTGCAGGCCACCATCGCGCTTTTGCTGGCCAGCCACTATGCCGGCGGACTGGACGCCGCCCTGCATCGCGCCGGTATTGTGGCATTGGCGGGCGTGTTCCAGATGATCTGCGTGCTGGCGCTCGACCGGCTGATCCCGCGCGGGCATCCCAAGGCGGCGCGCAATGTGCCCATCCCCGCCACGCGCCGCACGCTGACGGTTTACGGACTTGTGGCCGGGGCCAGTGTCTGCCTGGGGATGCTGGCGGCCTATGGCCTGCACCTCGACAAGGCCTACTGGGCGCCGATGACCGCCCTGATCGTGCTCAAGCCGAAATACCAATTGACCAAACAGCGCGGGTTCGAGCGTCTTGTCGGCAATGTGGCCGGCTGTGCGGTGGCGACCGGCCTGACCTTTGTCCTGCCGGCGCGGGGCTGGCTCGATCTGGGGCTGTGCGTGATCGGCGCCGGTTGCGCCTATGCCCTGATCAGGGCGCGTTACGCCGCCTTTTCCCTGGCCGTGAGCTTTACGGCAGTGATGCTGCTCTATGTGGCGCACACCTCGGCGCTTCATGGCGCGGAACAGCGGGTTTACGCGACGCTGCTGGGCGGCCTGATCGCCATCGCCGTCATGTGGACCGCCAGCCAGACGGTGGCGCGTGACTTTGCTATATAGTTTCGGGGTTTGGGGCCTGCGGCCCCATAAACCTTGCCTTTTTAAAGAAAAAGCCCGGTCGATTGACCGGGCTTTTTCTTTAAAAGAGATAAGACTTGGGGTCACGGACCCCAAACCCCGAAACTATTTGCCCTTCGCCAGATCGTCGAAGGCGCGCAGGGTTCCGATGAGTTCCGGCATCTTGTCGATATAGATCATGTTGGGGCCATCGGAAGGGGCATGGTCGGGGTCTTCGTGGGTTTCGATAAACACCGCCGAGACTCCGACCGCGCAGGCGGCGCGCGCCAGCACCGGGGCGAACTCGCGCTGGCCGCCGGAAGTCGTGCCCTGGCCACCCGGCTGCTGCACCGAGTGGGTGGCGTCGAACATCACCGGATAGCCGGTCTGGGCCATGACGGGTAAGCCGCGGAAATCGCTGACCAGGGTGTTGTAGCCGAAGCTCGTGCCGCGATCGCACAGGATGATGCGCTCATTGCCGGTCGAGGCGATCTTGTTGGCGACGTTCTTCATGTCCCACGGGGCGAGGAACTGACCTTTCTTGACATTGATCGTGCGGCCGGTGGCGCCGGCGGCCAGCAAAAGGTCGGTCTGGCGGCACAGGAAGGCGGGGATCTGGATGACATCCACCCGCTGGCCCACCGGTTCGCACTGGCCGGCGTCATGCACGTCGGTCAGGACCGGGCAGCCGAATTTTTCGCGCACGGCGGCCAGGATATCGAGGCCCTCGTCCATGCCGATGCCCCGCGCGGTGCCGATGGATGAGCGGTTGGCCTTGTCATAGCTCGACTTGTAGATGAACTTGGTGCCGGTTGGCGCACAGGCCTCGGCGATCTTTTCGGCCATCATCAGGGCGTGATCAAGACTCTCGATCTGGCAAGGGCCGGCGATCAGGACGAAGGGTTCGTCACCGCCGATTGTGATCTTGGGCTGGCCGAAATCGCCGATCTCGAAGGTCTTCGTTTTGACGTGCTGCGGCTGGATCATGCTTATATTCCTTTGGCAGAACAGGCTGCCGATTATATTAGCCCCTCACCCCAACCCTCTCCCCGCAAGCGGGGCGAGGGGGCTTAAGGGAAATTGCGGCCGACAGGGCTGGCGCCCCCGCGCGGATGAGGGGCCATCCCCTCTTAAATCACCTGTTCAATCCGCGCCACATCGACGGGGTTGTTCAGTTCCCAGAAGACGCGGCCGCGGCCATCGACCTCGACGCAGCGTATGGCCATGCCGTTTTCCAGGAAACGCAGTTGCTCCAGGCCCTCGTAGGTTTCCAGTGGCCCGACCGGCCAGCCCGAATAGGACCGCAAAGCCTGCTCACGGTAGCCATAGACCCCGACATGGTGAAAGACCGGGATGGTGTCGCCTTCGCCGAAGGTCTTGCCGGTATAGGGAATGACTTCCTTGGAGAAGTAGAGGGCGTTGAGATTCTTGTCGAACACCGCCGTGGTGCCGCCGACGCGGCCGTTCAGGCGATCCTCGACGAAGTTGGCATGAGTCTGAGCATCGCAGCGCAGGACCGGGGTGGCCATCTGGACGCTTGGATCGGCCTTCATCTCGCGGATCAGGTCTTCGACGAACCAGGCCGGGGTCAGCGGTGCGTCGCCCTGCAGATTGACATAGAGATCGGCGGATTCCTGCAAATGCTGGAGCGCGTCGGCGCAGCGCTCGGTGCCGTTGGCGCACGATTCCGAAGTCATGATGACGCTTGCGCCAAAGGCCTCGGCGGCGGATTTAATGCGGTCGTCATCGGTGCAGACATAGACCGACGATACGCCCTCGACCGTGCTGGCGGCTTCCCATGAGCGCTGGATCAGCGACTTCGGTACGCCATCCTTGCCGGTCAGCATGACCAGCGGCTTGCCGGGATAGCGCGTGGAGGCATAGCGCGCGGGGATGAGAATAATCGTTTTCATTTAAGCTACCCCGGCGCGCAGGCAATCGTGGATATGGATCAGGCCGGCCGGCTTGCCGTGGTCATCGACCGCGAACAGGCAGGTGATCTTCCGGTCGTTCATGATGCCGAGCGCCTCTGCGGCCAGGGCATCAGGGCGGATAGTGCGCGGGCCTGAGTGCATGACCTGCTTGGCGGTCTTGTCCATCAGCCCCGACAGGTTGCGGCGCAAGTCGCCGTCGGTGATGATGCCGGTCAGCTTGCCATTGACGTCGATGATGCCGACCACGCCGAAGCTCTTGGCGGTCATGACCAGCAGGGCCTCGCCCATCGCCGTCTGTTCGCTGACCAGCGGCAGGGCCTCGCCGGTGTGCATCAGGCCGGAAACGGGCAGCAACTGCGCCCCCAGCTTGCCGCCGGGATGGAAGGTCTTGAAATCGGAGGGCCTGAAGCCGCGCTTTTCCATGATGGCGACGGCCAGGGCATCGCCCAGCGCCAGGGTCATGGTCGTGCTCGTCGTCGGGGCCATGCCGATGGCGCAGGCTTCCGGCGCATTGGGCAGGACCAGCGCGATATCGGCGGCCTTGAGCAGGGTCGAGTCCGGCCGCGACGCCACGCCGATCAGCGGAATCCGGAAGCGGCGGGTATGGTGGATGATATCGCTCAGTTCCGCCGTCTCGCCGGAGTTCGACAGCACCACGACCACATCATCGGGCGTGATCATGCCAAGATCGCCGTGCGAGGCTTCAGCGGGGTGGACGAACTGCGCCGGCGTGCCGGTGGAGGCCAGCGTCGCCGTGATCTTGGCGGCGATATGGCCAGACTTGCCCATGCCCGACAGGATCACCCGTCCCTTGACGGCGTACATCACCTCGACCGCCCGCACGAAAGATTCCGACAGCGACCCCGCGAACAGCAACAACGCCTCGCCTTCCGTGCGCATCACGCGCGCGCCGGTAGCCAGGATTTCCGTGCGGCTGTTGATTTCGGATGTCTGGCTCAGGCTCATAGTCACACCATATGGAACTGCGTGCCTCTCTTAGCAAGATTGGCGGAAGCTCACAATGAGGGATGAAGCGCTTTTCCGGAACCGTCCCTGTTTCATATCGGTGGGGTGCCGCTGTTCACCGGCTTCATGTGTGGCAGCGTCGGCTCGTTTATCGCCCGTGCCATCCGCGTGTTCGACATGCGCTTTTCGGATTATCCGAAGCCGAGGGTGACCACGGTGACGCTGATTTTCAAGCCAAAGGCGCCAGAAGGCGAAACAGAAAAAGTGGGCGGTTATCGTTTCGGGTTAAGTCGTTTGGTTTCTTGGGTTTAACGTCTGGCCACCAGGTTTGACAGGGCTTCGAGATAATCGGCGAAGGCCTTGCGGCCGGCGGCAGTGATATGGGCGCGGGTCAGGGGTTTTCGGCCTTGAAAGCTTTTGATGATCTCGACATAACCCGCCTCTTCCAGCTTGCGCAGATGGACCGACAGATTGCCCTGGGTCGCTTCCAGAACCGCCTTCAGTTCGTTGAAATCGGCGGCTTCGGCATCCATCAGATAGGCCATTATTCCCAGACGCAGGCGTCCGTGGATGGCGTCATCCAGCTTGTTGATGTCGAACCCGGCCATGCTCAGTCCTCCAAATGCTTTGGCATTTGGCAAGCGCAAGTGCGCGCCGCCGCTGATGCGGCGAGCCTTCGCGGCGCTTGAGCGAGAGAAATAATGTCGAAGCCAGCCATAGCTATTTATTTGCCTGCCGCATCATGTACCAGCCGCCACCGCCCATGATAACAAACAGCGCAAGGCCCAGGACCAGCACATAATGCAGGGTGCCGATCAGCAGGCCCAGGGTCAGGGTGGTGACGAACCAGCCGATGGACATGACGGCCAGCCACGCTTCCTTGCGGATCATGTAGGCGGTAAACCACACCGCGCCCTGAAAGGCGCAGACCGTGATCGGGTACAGCAACCAGATCAGGATGCTCTTTTCGGTGATGGCGACATAGGCGAATATGCCGACCATGAAGATATTGGCCAACCCCGCGCTGCTGAAGGCGGCATTGAGCGCCCGCGTCGCCACGCCGTTCTTCGGCACCTTGCGGTCACGCCACAGGATAACGCACATCACGGCCAGAAAAACCACAGTCGGCAGAACGCCGGCGATGAGGTTGCCCAAGCTGCCAAGATGGACAATGCCCGCCAGATCCGCCCATTGCGCCAGGCATTGCCCCCCATAACACACGCCGCCGGCGAGGTAGAGCGCACCGCCCGAAATCCGCACGCGCGCGCCTTCGCTGACGAGCGCCTTCACAAACGCCAGATCAGCCTCGATCCCTTTATTGGTCATGCGCTTTCTTTCTTCTGGCGTTGGTCAAGCGACATCATGATCCAGCCCGAACCGCCCATCAGGACGATCAGGGCAATGCCGAGAATGAGCAGGTAGGTTTGGGTCTGGCGGACCAGCAGGCCGAGCGCCACGGTGGCGATGAACCAGCCGGCGGACACACAAGCCAGCCACAGCCTGCGCCGGATCATATAGGCGACATACCAGACCGCCCCCATGAAGGCGCAGATCACCACCGGATAGAGCAGCCATATCAGCATGTTTTTCTGGGTGCTGGCGACATAACCGAAGACAATGGCGATGGCGAGATTGGCCAGTCCCGCCGAGCCATAGGCGGCATTGAGCGCCCGCGTGGCGACGCCCTGCTGGCCGTTCTTACGGCTTTGCCAACTCACATAAATGATGACCGGCACGGAGATGACAATGGGAAACAGGATCAGGCTCCAGGCCATGAGCGCGGTTTGCGGCCAGCCGAACACCATCTGCGCCCAGTAGGCCAGGCAATCGACCCCATAGGCCAGGCCCGCCGTCAGGAACACGATGCCGGCCGCCCCCTGCGCCTTCGGCCCCTCGCTGACGAGGGACCGAAGAAACGCGAGGTCTTTGTGGATGTCCTCGCCCTGTTCAATCATGCCTTTGCCTCATATCAGGGCCTCCTGGCCGTCAGTTGTACGCTTCATCCTGCGGCGGCGGCCGTTGAGAATCGCCCCGATGAAACTATAGCGTACCATAATTTGATAGCTGAGGAGGCTGATCATCATGGTCACCAGCAGGATACCGGCGAATTTCAGCTCCGCCGGGCCGGACAGGTTGCGGACCGCCAGTTGCAGGCCCATCACGACCGGAATGTGGATGATGTAAATCCAGTAGGAGGCATCCGACAAATAACGCAGCACCGGGTTTTCACGTTTGAGACAGGCATGGGCCGCGCCGATCAGGCCGAGCGTCCATGACCAGCCGGTCAGCAGATAGATGGCGAGATAAAGCGGATGGTCTGCCCCTTTGGCGGGCGTAAGCACCGGTGCGATGCCGATCAGGTTCAGGCAGATGATCGTGCCGATGGCGGCAGCCGGCAGATAGGCCCACCAGCGCCCGGCCAGATGACCGAGCAGGTCCGGCGAACGGTGCAGGAACCAGCCGAACACAAAGGCCGTGCTGAAACCGGCCAGAGCGGGCGTATTGAGCATCAGGCCGGTATCCGGGGTGGGAATACCGAACCACATCGTCCACGCGGGACTGGCGTAAAGCGCGGCGAAGGCCGGCAGGATCAGAACGGCGCCGATCAGGTCGGTGCGGGTCAGGAATCCGATAACGGCGTCGATCGTCCGCCCCAATGCGCCGCCAATGCGCAACAGGTCCGTCACCAGCCTGATCACGACCGCGCCGCCATAGAACCACAGCAGGGCATAGAGGAACCACAGGTGGGTCAGCGGGAAGGTCTGCGGCGTCAGTCCCGGCGGCGGGGCGGGTGTTGCGGCGCCCGGTATGGCCGCGCCCGGCGGCGGCGCATAGGCGATGATCATCACGGCAACAATCGAGGCGAAGACGATCGGCCAGAAGGCGATCAGCGGCGCGCCGACCCGGATCAGCCGGTTCTTGATAAAACCGCCCAGGCCGTACCTGCCCATCAGCATATGGGCGAAAAACCCGGCCATGACGAAGAAGGTCGTCATGCGGAACATATGGATGACGTAGAACAGCACGCCCAGGCCGGCGGACGAACCGGCGTCTTTCAGAACCCACATCTGCGGTTCGATGAAGGACATGCTGGCGTGCAGGGCGACGCCGAGCAAAAGGGCGCTGGCCCGCACGGCATCGAGATCATGAAAACGCTCACTGTTTATGGCCATGACAATCTCCTGGGATTGGGCGCATTGCGAGGCCTCGTGCCCCGATTTGTTGACAATTACATCAACAAGTTTATTTTGTAAACCAGTTTATATATTGCGCAAAAAACAGGCCAGAGGTTTGCTCCGGCCTGTTTTGGATTTCAGTATTGTTTAGGCGGTTATCGAGTCAGCGCCCTATTGAATCAGCGCCTTGGCCCGGCCGAGATCGATGCCCGAAACCACTGATTTCAGGGTCGCCATATCGACATTATCGCCTTCCGCCTCGACGCTGAAACGGCCATCGGACACAATGGCGTATTCGCCATGTTTCGCGGCATTGTCCCATTTTTCGGTGACCATATGGCCGTTCTGCGTGGTGACCTTTTCATAGCCGGTGGCGCTGCTGCTCGATGAATTCACGTTCATCGCCGCCGCCATCGCGCCGATGCCGGCGACTGTGCCCATATCGGTAACCTTCACGTTCACCGTACCGTCGCCGATATGGTAGCTGCCTTCCGCTGTGGAGACCGCGATGCCGCCAGCCCCGCCGGAACTGGTGTTGTCGTCGGTACGCGCCGCGCCATTGAGCGACGCCGGCAGAAGGGCCAGCAGCGCCGTGGCGTCGGCCAGTTTCACCGTCTGGCCGTTCTGCATGGCCGAGGCCTGCGCCGCCATCTGGCTGGCCGCGGCTTCCATCTTGCCGAGATCGACCTTGCCCGCGCCCGGCACCGTCAGGGTGCCGGAAACATGGCTGGTGTCGCTGCCCAATGCACCCAGGCCGCCCGCGCCCAGCATGCCCATGCGGGTCACGCTGCCTACAATGGCGCCGATGACCATGATGAGGACGATATAGACCACGGCGATCACGATCATATAGACGATGGTCTTGTCCGCCGGGTTCTTCATCAGCTTCGGCAGGCCAAGATAAAAGAGGTAGATGCCGTAAAGCGCGCCGAGCAGGGCCAGTATGCCGAGCGCCGGGAAAAGGCCGAAAATGGCCGCCACCCATCCGGCGGTGGAGGCATAGGCCGCGACTTTCAGCGCCTGGATAAAGTTTTTCTGGCCGTTGAAACTGGGCGCCAGACCATCGATGACCAGGGCCACGACATAGATCATGATCAGCGACAAAACATAGGACAGGATGGCGCTCAAGATCGCCGATACCGGCGAAGCCCGGATGACGATGCCGAGCGCGCCGACGCCAAACAGCACCGAGCCGATCGCATTAGCGACAGGCCCGATAGCGGCCAGTGGCATGATATAGCTGGTATAAAGCGCCTTGACCGAGGTCTGTTCGCCTTCGATCACATCCCAGGTGGGCGACGGTTTCAGCAGAATGGCCTGCACGCGTTCGATCAGATTATTCGGGTTCTTCGGGTTGGCGTGTGGATTGGGGTCCGGCGCTTTGACGGGGGGAACGGAATCGTCGGTCATGGAAGGGTCGCCCTGTAAGTGAATGAAAATACGCGGGGAACTGAAACAAGACTTTCACGGGGGCGGCACAAGGCTTCACCCCAATGACGCGACCATGGCCAAAAAAAGGCCTCCGGTCAATCAAACCGGAGGCCTGTCTTTTCAACGTTTTCGTGATGTCAGGATACCGCGCTACTCTTTAAAATCGACATGCCGGTTGTCCTTGATGGTGAACAGGCCGATCAGCACCGTCAGGGCGGCGATGCCGACCGGATACCACAGGCCGTCATAGATGCCGCCGGTCGCCGCCACGATGGTGAAGGTGATGAAGGGCAAAAGCCCGCCAAACCAGCCATTGCCGAAGTGATAGGGCAGGGACATGGCGCTGTAGCGAATGCGCGCCGGGAACATTTCCACCAACGCCGCCGCCATCGGGGCATAGACCATGGTGACCAGCACCACGAGCAGGGTCAGGATGCCGATGGTCTTCGGGAAGTCGATCTGCGTCTTGTCGGCCCTGGCCGGATAGCCGGCGGTTTTCAGCGCGTCACCCACCTGTCCGGCGAAATCGGTTTGCGCGGCTTTCAGGGCATCGGCGGCCAGGCCCCTGCCCTCGAAGGACGCAATGACCGTCTGGCCGATGCGGACGCTGGCGACCGTCCCCGCCGGGGCGGCTTCATTGGTATAGCTGATGCCGCTCTTGGCGAGGTAGGACTTGGCGATATCGCACGATTGCAGGAATTTCGCCTTGCCGACCGGATCGAACTGGACGGCGCAGGCGGATTGATCGGCCACCACGACGACCGGTGAGGCCTTCTGCGCATGTTCGAGCGCCGGACTGACCGCACCGGTCAGCATCTGGAACAGCGGGAAATAACCGATAGCGGCCAATACAAGACCGGCCAGGATGATCGGCTTGCGCCCCATCTTGTCCGACAGCCAGCCGAAAAAGATGAAGAACGGCGTGGCGATGACCAGGGCCGCGCCGATCAGCCAGTAGGAGGTCGCCAGATCGACATGCAGCATCTTTTGCAGGAAAAACAGCGCGTAGAACTGGCCGGTATACCACACAACGCCCTGCCCCATAACGAGGCCGAACAGGGCGATCAGCACGATCTTGAGATTGCCCCAGCGCAGAAAGGCTTCCGAGAGTGGTGATTTCGAGGTGCGGCCCTCGTCCTTCATCGCCTGGAAGATCGGGCTTTCATTGAGCTTCATCCGTATCCAGATCGAAACGGCCAGCAACACGATCGAGAACAGGAAGGGCAGGCGCCAGCCCCAGGCCTTGAAGTCGTCCTCGTTGATGTAATGCTGCGTCACGCCGATGGCGACCAGCGCCAGCAGCAGGCCGAGCGTGGCCGTAGTCTGAATCCAGGCCGTCATCTGACCGCGTTTGTTATCCGGCGAGTGTTCGGCCACATAGGTCGCCGCGCCGCCGTATTCGCCGCCCATGGCCAGCCCCTGCACCAGCCGCAGGCCGATCAGGATGATGGGCGCGGCGATGCCGATGGTGGCGTAGTTGGGCAGGACACCGACCAGGAAGGTGGATAGGCCCATGATGATCATGGTGACAAGGAAGGTGTGCTTGCGGCCGATCTTGTCGCCCATGCCGCCGAAAACCATGGCGCCGAAAGGCCGCACAATGAAACCCGCCGCCAGGGCCAGAAGCGCGAAAATGAAGGAGGTCGTCGGGTTGATGCCCTTCACCTCGAAGAACTGAGTGCCCATAATCGCGGCCAGCGTGCCGAAAATGTAGAAATCGAACCATTCGAAAACGGTGCCCAGCGAAGAGGCTGTAATCACCAGCCACATGCTCTGTTTTTTCTTATGCGCAATCTCGCCCATAACGTCTCAACCCCTTGTTTTGTTTATCCGCCCGTTTCAGGCGATGACTTTTGTCTGTTTGAAACAGGAAACTGGCACAGGCGGGCCGGGACGGCAAGGGGTTAGCCTTTAGCCAGAAAAAACCCTCCGGCGATTTCGCGCCGGAGGGTTGATTTAACTGAAACAAGGCCCCCACCACCACGCCTCAAGAGAGGCGCGGTCCCATGGCTGGCAAACGACATGCGTTCGCCTACGCCAAACCCCGCAAGCGGGGAGGTATGGCTTATTTTGCGTCCCTGAATGCCGCAGCGATTTCCGCGCCCTTGGCGTCCTTGAGAACGCTGCACGAGCGGATATCCTCCAGCATCCGGTTGAAGGACAGTTCGCCACGACCGGCGGCGATGACCTTCGGGCGCATGATGTGGTCTATCTCGTCGGCCTTGGCCGCATCACAGTAGTCATGCGGCAGGGCGGCGATGCGGCCGGCGGAGAAGATGCCGGCGCCCGCCGAGAAGCTGTCATAGTTCGTCTTCAGCCAGTCATAGGTCATGTCGCGCGTGGCGGCGTTGTTCATCAGGCCGCCGACCAGGGCCAGCTTGTCCGGTACGCGCAGGCGGGCGTCGTTCAACTGGCCGAACAGCCAGGTCGCCGTGGCGCTGTCGGCATCGGCGGTGATCGCTTTCTGCGCGGCGGAACGGACGACTTCATCCTGTTCGGTCAGCATCCGGTCAAGCATGGCCTTCGCGGCCGGCTGATGGCCCTCTTCGACATAGATCTTGAAGCCCCGCGCCAGGAAGGCCTGATCGAGCGCGGTCTTGTCGCCGCCGAGATAGGCGGTGGCGGCGTCGAGCAACTGCTTGCGCACTGCCGGATCATGGGCGGCGCCGGAAACGGCCGTCACAAGACGCTGGCGCAGTTTCTGCGTGTCGGGATCATCGCCCAGATGCGCGCCGGTTTTCGGATTGAAGCCGAGCGCGGCCAGGCGTGGCGCGTAGATGCTTTCCATCACGCGGCGGTAATCCGGCAGGCTGGCTTCGGAGATAATGCCGCGCGTCACCAGTTCGTTGAACTGATCGGCGCTGCCGGTGGCGACGTTGGAATCGGTGTTGTTGACGAAGACCTTCGCCGCTTCGATCAGTTGCGGCGCGGCCAGTTTGCCGGCGTAGAACTGGCCCCACAGGCTGTCGAGCGCCGCCAGCCCCTCGCCGGCGGGCAGCTTGTCGCCGGTGGCGATCAGGGTGGACCAGTCTTCCGGCGTCAGGGTGAAGCGGTAATAACCGGTGCCGCCGGCATTGGGCATGAAGGCCCCCGGCTGATCGGCGCCGAGCGTGCCTTGCGGCTGCGCCATCAGGAAGCACTTGCGTTCCTCGCCCTGGCGCAGGCAGAGCGGAATGGTCCAGCTTTGCGGATCGAGCGTGGTGCCCAGGCGGGCATAGCGCGATTGCGTCGCCACCAGCCAGCCGCCCTGATGGCTGAAATCGACCGTCGGGAAGCCCTGCTGATTGACGAAGCTCTTCATGGCGTCGAGCACGCCCGGTTCCTGCGCGGCATCGGCCAGGGCGCCGAAGAATTCATCCGAGGTGGCATTGCCATAGGGATGACGCGACATATGCAGGCGCACGCCGCGCTTGAAGGTTTCATCGCCAAGATAACCGGCAATCATGGAGACGACCTGGCCGCCCTTGCCATAGGTGATCTTGTCGAACGCCGAGTCGATGTCGGAATTGTTGGTGATCTTTTCGTGGATGGGGCGCCCCACCTTGAGCGCGTCGGTATCCATCGCCTCGAAAGCTTCATCGATGGCGCCGACGCCGATATTCAGTTCCGGCCGCCATTCATTGCCGATGCGGTAGCCCATCCAGTTGGCGAAGCTCTCATTGAGCCAGATATCGTCCCACCAGGCGGGCGTGACGTAATCGCCGAACCACTGGTGCGACAGTTCGTGCGCCACCACCATGCCGAAGGTCTGCTTCTGCGTGGTCGCCGCGCCGGAATCGAGCAGCAGGATATTGTCGCCATAGATATCGATGCCGGCGTTTTCCATGGCGCCGGGCATGATCGGCGAAGCGACCTGATCGAGCTTCGGATAGGGGAAGGCCTGGCCGAAATAGGATTCCAGGTGCGAGACGATCGACGGGGTTTCATCGAGCGCGTATTTCAGCTTTCCGGCATTGGGCTGGGTGGCCACGATGCGGATCGGCAGGGGATGGCTGCGGTACTGATTGGGCGGAACCACGCCTTCGGCCACGGCGAACGGCCCGACAGCGAAAGCCATCAGATAGGTCGGCAGTTTCTCGGTGCGGTAGAAGGAATGGGTGATCATCTTGCCGCTGGTGGTCGATCCGTCTTCCGGGCCGTTACTGAGCGCCACCAGACCCTTTTCCGTGGTGATCTGCACCTTGAACGGCGTCTTGAAGCCCGGTTCGTCGAATGACGGGAAGGCGCCGCGGGCGTCGATCGATTCAAACTGCGACCAGACATACCATTCGCCGCCGACCTGAACGCGGTAAAGGCCCGCCGCGTCATTGGTGAAGGGGGCGTCGTAATCGAACACCAGGGTCACGCGCCCGGCGGGAATGGCTTTCTTGAAATCGAGGCGGGCGACGCCAAGGTCATCGACCTGGGTATATTTGGCGGAAACCGGCTTGTTATCGACCATGGCGACGACCCTGGACATATTCAGGTCGCGGCCATGCAGGTAAAGCGATTTCGTCTCGGCCTTCACATTGACATCGATCTCGACATGACCCTCGAAACGCGGCTTCGACGGCACGATGGTCAGGTTGAGCTTATAGGCCAGCGGCGTGGCGGCGTCTGGCAGCCTGCCCTTGGGCGCATTGGCGTCGGCCACGACCGTGGCTTCGGGCGCGGCGAAAGCGATAACGGGAGTCAGGGCCGTCGAGGCAAGGAGCAGGCCGGCGGCGAAAAGCAATGGGCGCATATGATGATCCGGATGTTTATGGGACGCGGCGCGAGGTCAGGCGGCCTTGGTTGCGGCGCGATAATTGAAAATGAAACCAGTGGTCACTGGTTAGCATGGGGAGGGTCGCCCGCGCATTAAGTTTTTGTAATGCTTCGCCGCGCCGGGCGTGGCGAAAAGGCCGCAACCGGTGCGTTGTCTTTGGAAATTTAAGCCCATAAAGCAAGCCTTAAAGAAGTTGCGCTCCAATACGTTCATTGAACCGGACCAGAGTTCAAAAGGATCTGTTTTGAAACATCCCCTGTTCTGCACCCTGCTGGCGCTTTCGATCCTTGCGAGTGTTCCGGCCGCCAGGGCCGACTCGATTTTCACCTACGCCAGCGGCAAGCTGCTTCTGACCGGTGGCGTGTCGCAGGTGGAAGGCGCGGCCGGCGGCGGCCTGACGCCCTGGGCCACCATCGGCGGCTACGAAACGAAGGATCAGATCGGGGCCAACGCCTTTTTCACAACGGTCGATACGCAGGATTACCGTATCACTTCGCAGGGGGGGATGGTCGGACTCTACAACCGTGTCGAGTTGTCCTATGCGCGGCAGGATTTTGATACTCAGGCCATCGGCACAGCGCTGGGTCTGAGTTATGGTTACACGATCTCGCAGGAGACGGTTGGCGTAAAGGTGCGCCTGCTGGGGGACGCCGTTCTCGATCAGGATCACTGGTGGCCGCAAGTCTCCGCCGGCGCGCAGTTCAAGAGCAATAAAAACGGCGCGCTGGTCAAGGCGCTCGGTGCGCGCGATGACCGTTCGACGGACTATTATATCAGCGCCACCAAGCTATACCTGGCGCAAGGCGTGCTGCTGAACGGCACCCTGCGCGCCACAAAAGCCAATCAGTTCGGCATTCTCGGCTACGGCGGCATCGATGAAAACTACCATCTCCAGTTTGAGGGATCGGTCGCCTATCTGGTCAATCGCCGCCTGGCCGTCGGCGCCGAGGTCCGCACCAAGCCGGACAATCTGGCGGTCGCCAAGGAAGGCGCAGCCGTCGATCTTTTCGCCGCCTATGCCCTGAACAAACATATTTCGCTGACCCTCGCCTATGCCGACCTCGGCCATATCGTGACGCGACGCCAGAGCGGACTTTACGCCTCCCTGCAGGTCGGTTTTTAGGAACGGATCAATGAAATATATCGCCTTTGCGGCTTTGCTGTTTGCCACACCCGCCTTTGCCGACACGCAACCGGCTGATCCCTTTCCCGTGATATCCGCCGATGGCAGCCTTTATCAGGCGTTCGGCGGTCATGACGGGCTGGTCCGCATTACCGACGATCTGATGGTCAATGTGCTGGCCGATCCGCGCATCCGTGATTTCTTCGTCGCCGCCAGGCGCGACCAGATCAAGTCGGGCCTGATCCAGATTTTCTGTCACGTCATGGGCGGGGGCTGCACCTATACCGGCAAGAACATGACCGAGGTCCATTCGCAGCTCGGCATCCGCGAGGAGGATTTCCTGGCCCTGGTCGAAAACCTGCAAAAGGCCATGGACAAGAATCATGTGCCCTTCTGGGCGCAGAACAAGCTGCTGGCCGCGATGGCCCCGCATCACCGCGAGATCGTCACCGGCGCCGGAAAAGGATAAAGCAAGGGCTAACCAAAGACGCGCCGGGACAGTTCGGCCAGCGCCGTTTGCAGCCAAGGCGGCAAGGGGATGCCCGTCTTCGCCGTTATGATCGAAACGGTCAGGCAAATCGCCAGAAACAGGCTGATCCCGCGCCAGATATTGACCTGATTGCGCGCCAGCCACGAATGCTTGCGGAAGAAATCGGGTTCCGCCCCATGCGATCCGGTTTCCAGCTTGAAGGCGATCTCGAATCCATCCTGAAAACGATCCGCCGGATTGGGCGCCAGCGCCTGAAGGATGACACTATCCAGCCAAGCCGGCAGATCGCGGCGACGAGCCGTCAAAGGCTCCGGCTTGTTGAAACGCGGGGTCTGGCCGGTCTCGATTTCGCCGAAAGGGTAAGCGCCGGTGAACAGGCGGTAGATGGTCACGCCCATGGCGAAGATATCCGAACGCTCGTCACCCGGTTTGCCGTCAAAAAGCTCCGGCGCCTTGTAACTGGGTGTGCCCGGCACGAACAGGCTGTCCTTGTCGATGCCGGGAATGCGCGCCACGCCGAGATCGACCAGCTTGAAACCGCCATCGGCTGTCAGAATAATGTTCTCCGGCTTGATATCACGGTGGATGATGCCGGCGCGATGCAGAGATCCCAGCGCCTTGGCCAGTTTGGTGGCTATGCCGACGCCTTCCTTGAGCGTGATCTTCGGGCTGCGCAGCAAACGATGCTCCAGCGTCTCGCCGACATAATAGGGCTGGGCGACATAGAGGCAGGTTTGGCGGCCGGGCGCGATATCGAGCACCGACCCGATCCACATGTGCTGGACGCGGCTGGCGACCCAGGCTTCACGCATGAAGGCCGAGCGCGCCGAGGTTTCCGAGCCGATGGTATGGGGCTTGGGGAATTTCAGCACGACCTGCGGACTGATGCCGGTGCGGAATTCGCGCATGTCGCGCGCCCGGAAGACGCGGCTGTAAACGCCGTCGGCCAGTTGCTTTTCCAGCCGGAAGCCGTCGATCAGGTCGCCGGTATCGGGCGGCTCGATAATCGGCAGGCGGGAGATGGCGAGGTTAAGATCCTCGATCGTGGCCGGGGGCAGATCGATAATGTCGATCACCATGGCGGTGGCGTTGTCGTCGCCGCCGTGGGCAATGGCGGTGCTGACCAGTTTCTGCGCCGTTTCTTCCGGCGAGGTTCGGCCATCGAGCAGGGCCAGAATCTGCGCCTGACCAACAAAGCCGTGGATGCCATCCGAGCACAGCATCAGCCGGTCATGCGGAAAGATATCATGCGCGCCGTAATCGATGCGGATGGCTTCCTCGGCCCCGACGGCGCGGGTGATGAAGGGGCTGCCGTCGGGGCCTTCGGGCTTGTGATCCTGGGTCAGCAGGTCGAGCTGGCCGGCCCGCAGACGGTAAAGCCGGGTATCGCCGGCGTGAAAACTGTGCAGCCGCCGCCCCTTGATGACGATGCCGGTAAAGGCGGCGCACATGCCCTTCAGATTTTCGTTCTTCTGGCCTTCGCGGTAAAGCCAATAGTTGATGCTTTCCAGCGCCCGTGCCGCTGTTTTCTGCGGTGACAGCAGTTCCGATTGGCCGAGATAGTCATCGATAAAGGTACGTACCGAAAGCTCGGCCGCCACGCGTCCACCCCTGCGGCCGCCGACGCCATCGGCCAGGGCCGCCACGGCGCCATGGTGGCCGTCTTCCAGGCAGAGGGCGGCGAAATCCTGGTTTTCTTCGCGCTTGCCGATATCGCTGGCGAAACCGGCAGCGACATCAAGCTTTGAGGCGTTTTGTGTTGGAGCCATTGGGGGAGTCATGCCCTATGTGTGCATGTGCGAACGCCGTTCGTCCAGTGGGGATGGCAATTAGAGAGCGAGGCGTGGCTTTTATAGAACGCCTCTGATGTCAGGGGAGGTTCAAAAGATCACAGCCGATCCAGCGGCAAAACCTCGACCCGCGCGCCGGCGTTTTGCGGCAGGGCATTGGCGGGCAGACGGATCAAGGCATCGGCGCGGGCGAAGACGCTGACGAGGGAAGAGTCCTGATCGTCAAATGCCGTCACCTGTAACTGGCCCTGTAAGGAACTGCTGATCTGGCCGCGCAGATAGGATTCACGCGGTCCGGCGGCGGAAAGCGGACCTTGCGTTACTGCCGTGATGAAGGGGCTGTTTTCCGGCATCCTTAGCGACGCCTCGATCCAGGTCTTCAGGAACAGTTGCGCCGTCACGAAGGCCGAGGCCGGATTGCCCGGCAGGCTTAGGGTCCGTGTGCCGCTGGTCAGGCGTCCGAAGCTGGTCGGTTTGCCGGGCTTCACGGCCACCGAAGCAAAATCCAGTGTCAGGCCGAGTTTTTCCAGCGCCGGCCGCACCAGATCGTAATCCCCGACACTGGCCCCGCCGACGGTCACGATCAGATCAGCCTCGAGGTTTTTCAACGCCTTGTGGATGCCCTTGGCGTCATCTCCCTGCACGCCGAGATAGCTGGCCTTGCCGCCCCATTGTTTGATCAGGGCCATCAGGGCGTGTGAGGCCGATTCATAAATTTGGTCCGGCTTCGGCGTCTGCCCCGGCAGGACCAGTTCATCGCCGGTGCACAGGACGGCAATCTTTGGCCGCCGCCAGACCGGGGCCTTTTCCTGCCCCGCCGCCGCGATCAGGGACAATCGCCACGGATCGAGCCGCAGGCCCGCTTCCAGCAGGGTGTCGCCAGCTTTGAAATCCTGTCCTGCCTGGCGGATATGGGTCGGCATGGGGACGCGACCATCGGGCGTTACCTCGATCACGCCGTCCCGCCGCACCACATTTTCCTGAATAACGATGGTGTCGCAATCAGCCGGCACCGGCGCGCCGGTAAAGATGCGCACGGCCTCGCCCACGGCTACCTTGCCGGAATAGCTGCGGCCCGCCGAACTTTCACCCATGACCTTAAGTGCAATCGGCGTCGCCCCTTCAAGCGACTTTCCACGGACCGCATAACCATCCATGGCCGAGGCGTTGAAAGGTGGCTGATCACGCCCGGCCACAACGGCTTCGGCCAGGACACGCCCCATTGCCTTGGCCAGCGGCACGCGCTCCAGGTCCGGCGAAAGCGCGCCTTTCCTTACCGCGGCAAGGGCCGCCTCGACTGAAACGTTTTTCATCTTTCTTTCAATCTGGGCATCAGTTCGACCATGTTGCAGGGGCCGTGACGGCTATCGAGCTGCCAGCGGATCACCTTGTCCCAGCCGTCCTTGACCGCGCCGTTCGAGCCGGGCAGGCAGAAGATGAACACGCCATCGATGATCCCCGCCAGCGCCCGCGATTGCAGGGTGGACAGGCCGACCGTCTGGTAACTCAGCATGTGGAATATGGTCGAAAAGCCCTCGATGCGCTTGGTCAGCAGCGGTTCGATGGCTTCGGGAGTCACGTCGCGGCCGGTAATGCCGGTGCCGCCGGTGGTGACGATGGCGTCGATCTCGCCGGTATTGACCCATTTCATCACCTTGGCGCGGATGGCGTCGATATCATCGCGCACAATATTGCGGCGGACGACGCTGTGACCCGCCGCCTCGATGCGCTTGACCAGCACATCTCCGGAGGTGTCGCTTTCCTCGTCGCGCGTGTCGGAAATGGTCAGGACGGCCAGGCTGACGGGGCGAAAGGGACGCGTCTCGTCGATGCGTCCGCCACCCAGGAATGTCTTGTCCGCTTCCGTAATCTCGCTCATGCCGGCCTCATCTGTTGTCTTCACAACAGATTTAGGCGCTGGGTTTCTTTATCTCAAGCGAAAAGCGGCATTGACCGGATTGATCAATCAAGCAAGGTTTTTCGCAGCATATTTTAGGTGATGTCTACATGGAAAAAGTTGCTGGGCGAAGCCCAATGAATACGATTGTCGTCAGCGATAAAATCTTGGGAAAACAGCCAGACGGAAGTGCTTTTGATATCGATATTGAAATCGGCACACCATACCTTTTCGGTCCGAACGAATGGGTATGTCCATTGCATGCCCCTGCGTTTGAAACACTCAAATAGACTTGTTCACGCAGGCAGTGCGCTTCAGGCCATGTGTCTCGCCATATTATCAGTACGTATGGCACTTGACTATTTCCGCGAGGATGGCGGCAAGCTCAGTTATGAAGCCGATGGTGACGACGATTTTGATATTAAATCGACCTTCGGACTCAGCGATCTATTCTGATTTTAACCTTCTGTTGTTTGCAGTTCTTTAGTCAATAGTTCGGCATAGGCGCCTTCGATTCCGGCGATCACCGTGGCATCCGTCGCCAGCGCTTCCGGGAAAACGGCGCGCAAAGCGAGGAACCGGCCGACATCCGCCACTGTGTCGTCACAGGTCTTGCCAAGCGCGATCAGGTCGTCTGCCAAAGGATCGGTGATCGCGTCACCGGAAACGGCTTTCGCCCGGACAAAGCGCATCCAGGCCGCCAGAGGCAGGCACAGCCGGCGGATATCCTGCCCGCGATCCAGCGCCTCCGACAGCGAACTCAAAATACGGATAGGCAGTTTCTGCGAGCCGTCCCAGGCGATCTGCGCCAGCTTATGAACGATGGCCGGATTGCGGAAGCGCGTGAGGATGGCCTCGCTGTAGGCCACCAAATCCAGCCCTTCCGGCGCTTCGAGCAGGGGCGCGACATCAAGGGTCATCAGCTTACGGATGATGTCGGCCAGTTCGGCGTCCTGCATGGCTTCGGACACACTGTCATAGCCGCGATGCAGGCCCATATAGGCCAGGGTCGAATGCGGGCCGTTGAGCAGGCGCAGCTTGGCGCGCTCATAGGCCGGCACATTATCGGTAATCGTCACGCCGACGCTTTGCCAGTCGGGACCGCTTTCATGCGCGTGTCTCTCGATCACCCACTGGGTAAAGGCTTCGCGCTGGATCGGCCAGGCGTCGGCCATGCCCGTGGCTTCGGCCACACGGGCGCGCAGGGCGTCGTCGGTGGCCGGTGTGATGGAATCGACCATGGTGCAGGGGCATTGCAGTTCTTCATGAATCCAGCGCGCCAGGTCGTGGTCCGATTGCCCCGCGAAAACCGTCACCGCCGCTTTCAGGCGTTCACCGTTCTTCGGCAGGTTGTCGCACGGGATCAGCACGAACGGCTTCAGCCCGGCCTGTTTGCGGCGGCGCAAGGCCTCGGCGACATAGCCGATAAAGGATTTCGGTGTCTGCGGGTTAGCAAGATCGTGGATAATGTCCGGATGCTGAAGATCGAGCGAAAAATCCGGCGCCAGGCAATAGCCTTTTTCGGTCACCGTCGAGGTCACCAGTTCGACCGACGGGCGTGTCAGGCGCTCGAAAACGGCTTCTATATCTTCCGGCCCGACCAGAACCTCGCGCATCGAACCGATGATCCGGTAGCTGATCTTTTCATCGAGAATAGCCAGGGTATAAAGCCCATCCTGCGGTTTCAGCGCATCGCGCACGCCCGCCGAATGCAGCGACACGCCGCAGATGCCCCAGCGCGGGTCTTTAGCCGCCAGTGCGTCGAAATAGGCCGCCTGATGGGCGCGATGAAAGGCGCCGGGACCGAAATGGACCACGCCGATTTCGAGCGCCGCCGGATCATAGGCGGGTTTGACGGCATTGGCGGTGGCGAGTGTATCCAGCGAAAGACGCATTTAAAGCGTAACCCCATTCTTCCAGATGGCGATCTCGCGCTCATCGTTCTTTTCATTACAGGCCGGCTGGCCCGAAGCGGTTTTGATGATCAGATCCATCAGGTCATCAGCGGTTTTTTCGGGACTGACGCCGGTCAAAATCGCCCCGGCGTCGAAATCGATCCAGTGCGGCTTTTTGGCTGCCAGCGCCGAATTGGTCGAGATTTTCAGCGTGGGCGCCGGGAAGCCCAGCGGCGTGCCGCGGCCCGTGGTGAAAAGCACGATCACCGCCCCCGCCGCCGTCAGGGCCGTGGAGGAGACCGCATCATTACCGGGCGCTTCGAGCAGGGAAAGGCCCCGTTCGTGGGCGCGTTCGCCATAGCGCATGACTTCGTTCAAGGGGCTGTGGCCGCCCTTCTGCACCGCGCCGAGCGATTTTTCCTCTAAGGTGGTGATGCCGCCGGCCTTATTGCCCGGCGATGGATTTTCAAACACCGGCTGCTTGTGCTCAAGGAAGTAAGTCTTGAAATCGTTGACCACATCGACGACCTCGTGAAAGACCTTTTCGTCCTTCGCCCGGTTCATCAGGCCGCGTTCAGCGCCGAAGACTTCCGGTATCTCGGTCATGATCGCCTTGCCGCCGGCAAACGCCACGCGATCGGCGATCAGCCCGACCACGGGATTGGCGGTCAGGCCCGAAAAAGCGTCCGATCCGCCGCACTTGACCCCGATCGTCAGATCACGGACGGAACAGGTTTCGCGCCGGTCCTTCTCGGCCACGGCGACCAACTCTTCCAACGCGTCCAGCCCGGCTTCATGCTCGTCCTCAACCATCTGCGCCGCGAAATATTTCAGGCGATCAGCCGGACGGTCTATCTCTTTAATCAAGGTCGAGAGCTGATTATTTTCACAGCCCAGGCCGACAATCAGCACGCCGCCGGCATTGGGGTGCATGGCGAGCGACGCCAGCAGCTTGCGGGTATGGTCGAGATCATCACCCAGTTGCGAACAGCCAAGCGGATGGGTCAGGGCATAGACGCCATCGACGCGGCCCTTGAAGCGCTCGGACGCGATGCGCGCCAGCCGCTCGGAAGTCTTCGCCACGCAGCCGACCGTGCACAAAATCCAGATTTCATTGCGGATACCGACCTGTCCATCCGAACGGCGATAGCCCTCGAACGTCGCTTCGGTCAAAACCGGCGCCTGGGCAACCGGGGCCGGCTGATAGCTGTAATCTTCCAGACCACTCAGGCCCGTAACCAGATTATGCGCATGAACATGCTCACCGGCGGCGATGGCCTGCGACGCCTTGCCGATACTGAAGCCGAGCTTGACGATCTCATCGCCGGCTTCAATGTCCTTCAGCGCGATCTTGTGGCCTTTCGGCACATCATTGCGCAGAACAACCTCGCGGCCATCAATGGCAATGACGTAACCCGCCGCCAAGTCCTGTAAGGCGACCGCGACCGAATCACCCGCACTGACCCGCAGCCAGGGCAGCGATACGCCTGCCGGATCATCCGCCATTACCAAACTCCAAGATGTGTTTTACAAACTATGATACCGGTGTCATAAACCCAGAGCGCAAGCTTTTCAATCCGGCATTTCAAGAAAATAACTGTTCAGCCGCCGCGAAGCCCGCTACCCATAGTCCAACCAGACGATCAGGCTCCATAATCCATGTCCGAAGACGCTATCGAGGAATTTATCCAGCGCCGCAAGAAGGCGACGATCAATGATGTGGCGCGGCTGGCGCGCGTGTCGAAAAAAACGGTGTCGCGGGTTATCAATAAGTCGCCGAGCGTCCGTTCTGAGACGCGTGACAGCGTTAACGCCATCATCGAACGCATCGGTTTCCGCCCCGATCCGCAGGCGCGCGGCCTGGCCTTCCGCCGGTCGTTCCTGATCGGGCTGATCTACGATAATCCCAATGCGCAATATGTCGTCAACATGCAGATGGGGGCGCTCGACGCCCTGCGCGGTTCGGGCAGCGAACTGGTGGTCCACCCGTGCGACCTGCGCAGCGAGCGCTTTATCGAGGATATCCGCGATTTCATCGAACTCCAGCGCCTGGCCGGGGTCATCATCCTGCCGCCGATTTCCGAGGACCGCCGCCTGCTGGCCCTGCTGGAGGAACTGGAGGTCGATTATGTCCGCGTGTCGGCCTTGCAACCGACTACGCACAGCGGCGGCTACGCGGTGCTCTCGAAAGAGCGCATCGGCTGCCGCGCCGCCGGCGAGCATCTGGCGCAACAGGGCCACCGGCAGATCGGCTTCATCGCCGGGCCGGAAGGCTATGCCTCCTCGATCGAGCGCCGCGCCGGTTTCCGCGAAGGCCTTCAGGCGCATGGACTGGACATCAACTGGGAACTGGAGGCGCAGGGCGCCTATACTTTTGAATCCGGCCATGCCGCCGCGCTGAAACTCCTTAAGCGCCCCAACCGCCCGACCGCGCTTTTCGCCAGCAATGACGAAATGGCCATTGGCGCCTACAAGGCGGCTTTTGAACTCGGCCTGCGCATTCCCGCCGACTTAAGCATCTGCGGCTATGACGACAGCCCGATGGCCCTGCGCGTTTCACCACCGCTCACCACGGTCAACCTGCCGAGCCGCGACATGGCCAGGGCTGCCGCCGCCACGCTGCTGGCCGATGAAGACGACCGCAAGACCGCGATTATCTTTGAATCCGGCCTTGTTGTGCGCGAATCGACCGCGAAGGTTTAGGCGCTATGAAGAAAATCGGTTGTCAAATCTGATGACACCGGTTACCTAGAACGAAATACTGCCTCTACAGGGTCGATCCCCAAGGTCAATAACATGTCCAAACCGCTTTTCCTTCACGCAGACCGCCTGTTTTCCAGCGATCCGGCCCAGCGCGCCATCGCCCGCGACCTCTATGCCAGCGTGAAAAGCCTGCCGATCCTGTCGCCGCACGGCCATACCGATCCGTCCTGGTTCGCCGACAACCAGCCCTTCGAGAACGCCACCGAACTGTTCCTGGCGCCCGACCACTATATCTACCGGATGCTTTACAGCCAGGGCATCGATATGGATGTGGTCGGCGTCGGCTCGAAGGCGGGGCCGTCATCGGCCGATGCGCGCAAGGCCTGGCATATCTACGCCGCCAACCAGCACCTTTTCCGCGGCACGCCGTCATCCATGTGGATGTCGCATGTCTTCGGCGAGATCATGGGCTTCGAGGTGGCGCTGGATGAAACCACGGCGGATTTTTATTTCGACCGTATCGGCGAACTGCTGGCCTCGGACGCCTATCGCCCGCGCGCCCTGTTCGACCGTTTCAATATTGAACTGCTGGCCACCACCGAAGGGCCGACCGATACGCTGGAACACCACGCCAAAATCAAGGCATCCGGCTGGAAAGGCCGCGTCGTCACCGCCTATCGCCCCGATCCGGTCATCGATCCGGAACACGAGGATTTCCACGACAAACTGGCCCTATTTGCCGACCTGACCGGCGAGGATGTCCATAGCTGGAAGGGCTATCTGGCGGCTCACCGCAAGCGCCGCGATGTCTTCATGGCCCACGGCGCCACCTCGACCGACCACGGTCATCCGACGGCGCAGACCGCCAATCTCTCGCCTTCGGAGGCGAAAGACCTGTTCCATCGTGTCCTGAAAAAGCATGTTTCGCCCGAAGACGCCGAGCTTTTCCGCGCCCAGATGCTGACCGAAATGGCGCGCATGTCGCTCGATGACGGCCTGACCATGCAGATCCATCCCGGCGCCTATCGCAACCATAACGCCAGGGTGTTCGATAAGTATGGCCGCGACAAGGGCGCCGATATCCCGATGCCGACTGCTTACGTCCACGCCCTCAAGCCGCTGCTCGATGCCTTCGGCAACGAGAAAAACCTGACGGTCATCCTGTTCACGCTCGATGAAACGAACTATGCCCGCGAACTGGCCCCGCTGGCCGGGCATTATCCGGTGCTGAAGCTCGGCCCGTCGTGGTGGTTCCATGACAGCCCCGAAGGCATGATGCGCTTCCGCGAGCAGGTGACCGAAACGGCCGGTTTCTACAATACGGTCGGCTTCAATGACGATACCCGCGCCTTCCTGTCGATTCCGGCGCGCCACGATGTCGCCCGCCGCATCGATTCCGCCTTCCTGGCGCGCCTGGTGGCCGAACATCGCCTGCCGGTGGAGGACGCCGCCGAGGTGATCAGGGATCTGACCTACAACCTGCCGAAAGCGGCTTATAAGCTGTAGACTCTCCTCCCATTTATGCAGGTCTATCGCATATGGCTTTTGGAATAACTTTTCTTCCCCCTCTCCCCTCAACGAGGGGAGAGGACGGGCGCGGAGCGAAGCGATCGCAACCGGGTGAGGGGCTGTGTGACGCTTGTGTTCTATCGACGAACAGCCCCTCACCCGATCGCCTTCACTGCGTTCGGCTCTCGTCGGCACCGGCCGCCCGGCTCTCCCCATATTCATGGGGAGAGGGGAAAGGCATCTCAACGCCAAAAGCCATATGCGATAGCCCTGCATTTCTCAGGGAGGAGGTTTCAGTTCACCCTTGTCAGCTTATCGGGATTGCGCTGGAACCAGACGGCGGAAATCCGGCCGTCAGTGACTTCCACGCTCAGGACATCGGTATAATCGTCCGTATCCGTAGTCAGCAATGACATCACGCCGTTGATCCGCTCATAGCGCAGGGCCGTTGTCGTGTGGTTGCGGAATTTCTGATAAATCCCCGCCATGAAGGCCCCGACCCGTCGCCGGCCACCCAGGATGTTGATCGCCGCCGACACCTTGCCGCCGCCGTCGCTGTAAAGCTTCACGTCATCGGCCAGCAGGGCCTCCAGCGCCGCCATGTCGCCTTTTTGCGAGGCCACCACAAACGCTTCGAGATAGCGCCGTTCATCGTCAGGCGTCACCTTGAAACGCGGCCGCGACGCCTTGACATGCTGGCGGGCGCGGGTCGCCAGTTGCCGGCAGTTGTCCTCCGAGCGTTCCAGCGTTTTGGCGATCTCGTTGTAGCCGACATCGAACACATCATGCAGCAGGAAGCTGGCGCGCTCCAGCGGCGTCAGGCGTTCCAGCGCATAGAGCAGGCCTATGGAAAGATCATCGGCCAGTTCGGTGGCTGCCGCCGGCAAGCCGGTGAAATCGCTGACATCATGCAGGGGTTCCGGCAGCCATGGCCCGACATAATCGATGCGTTTCTTGTGCGCCGATTTCAGGATATCGAGGCAAAGGCGCATCACGATCCGGGTCAGGAAGGCGCGCTTGTTGTCGAGCGTTTCGGGATCCGTGTCGCGGATGCGCAGGAAGGCGTCCTGCACGGCGTCCTCGGCCTCGCTGACCGTGCCCAGCATCCGGTAGGCCACGCCTTGCAGATAGCGGCGTTCGTCTTCAAACCACTGGATATCGGAGTGCGGGATCATGGTCCGGTTTTTTCAGAGAAAGGTTTGGTCTACAGATAAGCCAGATAAGCACAGATGGTTCCGCGCATAAAATCTTATCTGTGGACCTCTTAAATCTTACGCCGCCGGCTTATCATTAGCGTGGAGATTACGCATGGAGATGGCGATGCGGTTCCAGGCGTTGATCATGGCGACAGCGAGCGTCAAATCGGCCATTTCCTTGTCGCTGAAGTGCGCCTTAACCTCGGCATAGGTTTCATCCTCAGCGCGATCCGTGGCGATATTGGTCAGCGATTCCGTCCAGAGCAGCGCGGCGCGTTCCTTTTCCGTGAACATGCGCGATTCCTCCCAGGCCGGCAGCAGGTTGAGGCGCGCTGGCGTATCTCCGGCCTTCAACGCTTCTTCATAGTGCATGTGCAGGCAGAAGGCGCAGCCATTGATCTGCGAGGCGCGCAGCTTGACGAGGCTCAACAGTTTCAGGTCGAGCGCACCATGCAGGTAGGTTTCGACGGCGAACAGTCCCTTGTAGCCCTCGGCGGACAGGGTGGCGATATTCAGGCGGTTGAAGTGGGTCATGACAGTCTCCTTCGGTGGGTTATACCGGTATGACGATCAGGCCGGACCGGTTGTGACACGGGCTGCGATTTTTTCCGCACGGGCGTATTTGGGTTGAATATGACACCGGTATCTTTTAGGTTCGTGGCCCTAACGAAAGCGCCACGCCATGCCCCATAAATCCATAGCCGGCCGTTTTACCGCCGCCCGCCGCACCGCCGCCGCCCTGCCGGATTATCCCGGCGATCTGCCCGCCACCATGGCCGACGCCTACGCCATCCAGGACGCGGCCATCGATCAGTGGCATCAAAAGCTCGTCGGCTGGAAAATCGCCCGCATTCATCCCGATTTTCAGGCGAAGCACGGCGAACGCATGGCGGGACCGATCTTCGCCAACAGTTTCCGGGAATATACGGGCGAAACCCTGACCTATCCGATTTTCACCGGCGGTTTCGGCGCGGTCGAGGCCGAGTTCGTCCTGCGCATCGATCACGACGCCGATCCGGAAAAGACCAGCTATACGGAAGAAGAGGCCCTGCGCCTGTGCGACGGCCTCTATGCCGGGGTCGAGGTGGCCGGTTCGCCTTTTCCGAAGATCAACGAACTGGGGCCGGCGGTCACCGCCTCCGACTTCGGCAATAATTTCGGTGAGATTCTCGGCCCCCGACTGCTGGAGATCGATTCCGACACCACGCTCGAAACAGTCGGGCCGGAAGCCCTGAAAAACTATAAATCGAAGACCGAGATCGATGGTGAAGTGGTCGGCGAGGGCGGGCTTTTCATCATGCCGGGCGGCCCTTTCAAGGCTCTGGCCTGGCTGGCCGGTCATCTGGCGCAGCGCGGCCGCCCGCTGACGCGCGGGCTGCTGATCTCGACCGGACAGACCACCGGCGTCCATTCCATAAAGGCGGGCCAGACCTCGGTTATTATCTTTAGCGGCGTCGCGGATGTGGTTATAAGTCTGAAGACCGTGCCGCTTGTCGCCGGCGCTTCAGAAATATCATAAGACACACAGGAACACCCATGCTATCGAACGCCGCCTTCGTCTGTTTCGGCGAACTGCTGATCCGCCTGACCGTCACCGGCGGTCATCTGCTGGAGTCGTTATCGCCGCTGCAACCGGTTGTCGGCGGGGCGGAGGCCAATGTGGCGGTGGGCCTGGCGCGGCTGGGGCATGAGACCCGCATGGTCAGCATCGTGGCCGATAATGCGCTGGGTGTGGCGGCGGTCAACGAACTGCGGCGCTGGGGCGTCGATACCGGCGCGGTGACCAAGGCGCCGCAGCGCATGGGCCTTTATTTCCTGACACCTGGCGCCATCCATCGCCCGTCCGATATCGTCTATGACCGCGCCGGTTCGGCCTTCGCCCTGGCCGATTTCAGCGCGCTCGACTGGCCAAAACTGCTGAAAGGCGCCGGTTGGCTGCACGTCTCCGGCGTGACGGCGGCGCTCGGTGAAAACTGCGTGACCGCCGCGCTCACCGCCATGAAAGCGGCGCGCAAGGCCGGCGTGAAGGTGTCGTTCGATTGCAATTACCGTCCGAAACTGTGGGCCGAATGGAGCGCCGACGCACCCGCCTACATCACGCGACTGATGGCCGAAGCCGACCTGATCTTCGGCGGCTACCGTGATATCGAACTGGTCAGCCATCAGCGTTTCAATGATGAGCGCGCCGCCGCCGATCACGCCTTCGCCACCTTCCCCCACCTGCAACGGCTGGTCTGCACCCGGCGTGAGCAGGTCAATGTCGATCACAACCGCCTGACCGGCCTGATGTACACGCGCGACCGCTCGCTGGAAACCGATACCCACGATATCGAGCGCATCATCGACCGCATCGGCGGCGGCGACGCCTTCGCCGCCGGGGTCATGCACGGGCTGCTCACCGGCGCCGACGATGAAAAGGCGCTCGATTACGGCATTGCCTGCGCCTGCCTGAAACACGCCCAGCCGGGTGACGCCAGCCTGGCCATGCCGGCCGATCTCGACGCCTTCCTGAGCGATGACGGCTTTGATGTGAAGCGGTAGCGAAACGCCTCTTTCATTCGGCGATCGAGCGGATCACCCGCGCTGGATTGCCACCCGCGAGGGTATCGGCCGGCACATCCTTCGTGACGACGGAACCGGCAGCGATGACGGCATTTTCGCCAATAGTGACGCCGCCGATGATCGTCACATTGGCGGCGATCCAGACGTTTTTGCCGATCACGATCGGTTTGGCGGTCACGGCCTCGCGCCGCCGGGAAGGGGCGATGGGATGGCCTGAGGTGATCAGGCTGACATTCGGCCCGATCATCACCTCATCGCCGATATCGATTCCGCCGAGGTCATACATGGTGCAGTTCTGGTTGATGAAGACATTTCGCCCGATACGGAGGTTTTCGCCGCCGGTGGTATAGAAAGGCGGGATCAGCGAAAAGCCGTCATCCAGTTCGGCGCCGATCAGTTCGCCGAACAGGGCGCGGATCTCCGCCGCATCGTCATAGGTCAGGCGATTGAGCGTGGTGGTCAGCGCCATGGCGCGTTTGACGCCGGCCACCATGGCCGCCGATTCCGGCGTCCGCCTGGGGATGTGTGTCGCGCGGCCGTCGGTTGTCATCCATGCCTCTCCTAAAACAAACGCATCTGCGGATCTCCGCCGCGAAACTGACCGATATCTAGCGGAGGGCCGCGTTTGTCCAGCCCGTAACGCCTGGCGGCCATCTTCAGGCGGTTCTGGATCAGGTCGGCATAGACGCCTTCGCCGCGCATCCGGCTGCCGAATTCGGCGTTGTAAAGCTTGCCGCCCCGGCATTCGCGGATGTGATTGAGCACCTTGTCGGCGCGGTCGGGATAATGGGCGCGCAGCCATTCCTCGAACAGCCCCTTGATTTCGTGCGGCAGGCGGATCAGCACGCCGCCGGCCTGCACCGCGCCGGCGTGGGCCGCCGCTTCCATGACCCGTTCGATCTCATGGTCGGTCAGGCCGGGAATGACTGGCGCCATCAGCACGCCGGTCACAATGCCGGCGTCGGTCAGGGCGCGGACGGTATCCAGCCTCCGGAAAGGGGTGGCGGCGCGCGGCTCCATGACGCGCGCCAGGTCGCGGTCGAGCGTGGTGATCGACAGGGTGGCCCGGAAAAGGTTCAGTTCCGCCATGGCGCTGAGGATATCGATATCGCGCCGGATCAGGGCCGATTTGGTGACGATATGGACGGGGTGGCGGAATTCATGCAGCACTTCCAGAATGCCGCGCGTCAGTTTTTCCGATTTTTCCGTCGGCTGATAGGCGTCGGTATTGATGCCGAGCGCGATGGGGGCCGGGGTATAGTTTTTAGCGGAAAGCTCTCGCCGCAGCGCCAGGGCGGCGTCGGGCTTGCGGAAGATGCGCGTCTCGAAATCCATGCCGGGCGAAAGGTCGAGATAAGCGTGGCTGGGCCGGGCGAAGCAATAGATGCAGCCGTGTTCGCACCCCTTGTAAGGGTTTATCGAACGGTCGAAACCGACATCGGGCGAGGTGTTGCGGGTGATAATCCGCCGGACCGTATCGACGCCGAGAACAGTCTTGCGCTGCGCCCTCGCCCAGTCCTCACGCTCATGGTCGCTCCAGCCGTCATCGATCTCGTAGCGGTCGGCCAGCTCAAAGCGGTGGCTCGGCCGGTTGGAAACCGAACCGCGACCCTTGCGCGGCAGGTCGGGCAGGGCGTCTTCGCTCTTTGTGCGCGTATCGGGCGGTGGGGCTGGCATGGCCGCACCCTACGCCGAAATCGGAACAAATCAAGAACAAATTATCAGGCGGCTTTTTCGCGCCTTTTGTTGACAGCCGGCGGCACGAACGGCCTGACGCCTTCGTCATGGATGATCGTTCCGGGCCGCTGCGGATCGAGCGAAAAGGCCGGCGTAAGCGGACTCTTATGGCCCTTGAAACCGCCGCTCAACAGCTTGTAGGCGCGGGCGAAGACGATCTTCAGCGGCTCCAGAACCTTCGGCGATTTCGCCACGCTCGGATTGAGGCCGAACAGGCGGCGCAACAGGCCGTTGGCATAGATCACATTGGCGTGCCACAGGGCGCGCGGCGTCATGAACTCGATCGACAGCGACACATTGACCATATCGCCATTGACGATGCGGTGCGGGGCGTTCTGCGGCCAGGTCAGCATTTCGCCCGGCTTGAGATCGTGGATCATCGCCCTGTCATCGAAGGCGGTGTCATAGGGCAGGTTCTCGTCGCTTTCGCGCAGGGCGATGCCCTCGATCTGGCGGTCGGTGAAGAAACCGGCGTCGGCGGGATAGAGATAGACCTTTTTCACGCCGCGAATCTGCCACAGCATCACCATCGGCATGTCGAGATGGTAGACGACATGGGCATTGGGCGAGGAGATCAGCAGGCCGAGATCGGTCTTGAGATTATGCGTGCCGGTCTTTTCCGCCACCTCGGCGAAGATGCGGTCGCACAGTTCGCCGACAGCCGGATCGGAATGATTGACGCGGCGCAGGTTGAGCCACAGGCGGCCGTGCTTCACCGCCTCCATCAGGGCGCGGCCGTCCAGTTCCGTGCCGTCCTTCGCCGTCTTGCGGCCGAGATACCACTCGCCGAAAACCGTCGGGTCATAGCCCATGGTGAAGACCTCCACGCTGTCGCGCGGATAACGGTCGATCAGGGCGATCAGCGCCTCTTCGCTGAACAGGTCGCTGTCGGCGATGTTCTGCGTGAACAGCAGGTTTTCCCTGGTGAAGGCGCGCTGTGTTTCCGGAGTCCAGTTGATCAGGGTCATGTCTTTGTCTTTTTGTTTTTAAGCAAGATTTGGGTCTTCTTGTCTTTTTTCAGCAGAATCTGGCCGTAGAATTTCATCTTGAAAGGCGGAAACCACAGGGCCTTGCCGAGGCCGCGCGCCGCCTTGTCGAGCACAAAGGCGCGGCGTGGATGGCGGGTGGCGAACAGGAAAAGGCTCGCCGCGCCGAACAGTCCGGCCTGGGCCAGGCCTTGCGCCATCCAGCCGGCGCAGGCGAGATAACGGCCATTGACGCCGCTCGAATGGCTGGGGCCTTGCCCGTAGGCGAAGCCGCGCTTCAGGGTATAGGCCAGGGTGGCGCGGGCGGGCGGCACGTCCTCGAAGACCGGGGCATCAACCGCCCAGGCCATGCGCCGCCCTTCCATTTTCATGGCCGTGAAAAGGATATCGTCCTCGCCGCCCATTTCATTCTGCAAGGTGCTGAACGGCGTTTTCGAGGTCAGCGCGGCGGTTTTCAGCAGGGAATTGCCGCAGCCGTAATAGTGCGGCAGGATTTCCGATTGCGCCGGTCCGAAGCGCGAAAAGAAGCGCTCGTAATAGGGGCGGTTATAACGGGTTTCATCGGGGATGCGCGCGGTGACCGGCCCGAAGACGACATCGGCGTCGAATTGCCTTTGCGCGGCCAGCAAATGGTTGAGCCAGCCGGCGGGCGCTTCCTCGTCGTCATCGAGAAAGGCGATGAAGTCCGCCTTGCACGCGGATACGGCGCTGTTTCGCGCATTGGCGACGCCGGTTTTCGGCTCGTGGATATAGCTGACGGGAAAGGGCGCGACGAACCGCTCGACCTGCGGCCGCGCCGAAGCTTCCGGGCTGTTGTCGCAGACGATCAGGCTCAGGGACAGGTCGCCCGCGCCGGTCTGCGCCGCGACCGACCGCATCGCCGTTTCCAGGCCCCGCGGCCGGCGGAAGGTCGGGATGATGACGCAGATGGCCGGCGCGAGGCTATCCGGACGGGCAGGGTTCGGCATTCGGGCCAGGCTATCCGGCATCAGTGGCTCCAAGCCGGCGCGGGAGGCTGGAGACGGCATGGGCCACCCCCTTCGCGCGGCTGACAAAATCAAGTTCGAGGCAGGCGATCTGATCGAAACGCCGGTTCAGGCGGGTCATGGCGCCGCCCGCCCGGCCGCCCAGAACCTGCTGCAACCGCCCGGCGGCCACGGAGAGGTTCCGGCCGAAACGTCCGGAGGCGGAAGCGCTGAAAAGACCCGCATGATGGACAGGATAGGACAAATTGCTGAAGGAGTCCTTATAATGGCCCTGCCCGGTGGAAAGATCGTAATAGCTGACGCCCGCGGCCCTGAGCGCGGCCTGGCAGTCGATCAGGAAGATCGAGCCGGGCGAGAAGGCGGCGAAGGCGGGATCATAGGCCGAAATCCACGGGTGCATCCGGTCGCCCAGGCGCGGGCCGTAATGGAAAAGCGCCGGGCGTCCGCCGATGGTCATGGTCAGGAGCGCGCCGTGAAGACCATGGGCGGGCGCCTCGAACAGGCGGTCCAGCAGGGCGGCGGCCCAGGGCGGCGACATGAAATCGTGCAGGCCGTTGCGGCTGAGTTGTTCGCGCTTGAGGCGCAGCATCCGCTCGTAATGGCCGCGGTCGCGGTCGGTGACGATGAAGTCTATCGGGCCGTGCGCCTCGATCAGGTTGCGGCGGTGGCGGTTGATATTCTTGCGGTGCTTGCGTTTCAGCGCGCCGGCGGTGTCTTCGCGGGTGAAATCGATGGCGTGGGCGGTATCGGCCTCGCCGCCGGTTTCGCCGAAAAGGTTGTACGGATCGACAAGGCCGATGGCCTGGAAGCGGTCGATATGCGCGGCTTTCAGCGCCTGGCGGCCATCCAGCCGCACATCGGGAAAGGTGATCAGGGCGCTGTAATCGGCGAAGGGCGCGCCGGCCGGCCGGGCGAAACGGTGCGGACGGCGGTGATGCGGCAGGAAGCCGATGATCTCACCGTCCCGGCGGAAAATCGCCACCCGCGTATCCGGGCGGACGCCGGAAACCGCGAGGGTGAAGTCCGGTGACAGCAGGGGCGAACGGAACTGCGGCGTGGCGTGTTGCATGGCGCGCCAGGTTGCGAGATTCCGCGTCGTCAGGGCGGCGGGTTTTGCCAGATCACAGGTCAGCATCAAATCGTCTTGGTCAGAAAAATACAAAAAGGGTTTCGGAAACTGGATATCTGCAAGGGGCGGGCCAGTTTGCGCGATATGTCGCCGTTTTGCGGAATGGGCTGTGGATACCGGTGAAGCGGTCAAGGAATCATGTCATTGTGACAAGTAAACTTGACTATTTCGCGTCCATATGTAAAGCATGCTTGTCATTTTAAATTGGAGGGACGCCCGATGCGCGAGACGAGTCTGAAAACCCGCTGGTCCGCAAGGGATCTGGCCATCATCACCGGCGCCTGTCTGTTCTTCGCGGCGGCGCTCACCAGGGTAAGTGTGTTGAAAGGGGATAACGCGGATATGTTCCGTCTGCATCCCTTCAGCCTGTCCGCACTCATAATCGCGGCGCTTATGGCCGCCGCCGCGGTGATATTCATCTGGTGGCGCAATATCGACGAGGCGGCGCGGGAGGCCCACAAATGGTCGTGGTACTGGGGCGGCAGCGCCGGCCTGTGTGTCGTTCTGGTGCTGTTTCTGCTCGTCAACCTGACCGGCGGTCGGTTCGGGCACGACATCATCGCCGCATGGGGGCTTGCCGGACGTGAACTGGAGGCGGGCATGGCGGCCGGCGTCTTGCCGCCCGCGCTCGGATACACGCTGGCCTGGGGCGTCTGGTGGGCGCGTCATCGCTGATGAAAAACCGCCTGAAAATCCTGCGCGCCGAACGCAACTGGTCGCAGGCCGATCTGGCCGGCCGGCTGTTCGTATCGCGCCAGACGATCAACGCCATCGAAACGGAAAAATACGATCCGTCCCTGCCGCTGGCATTCAGGATTGCGGACCTGTTCGCTTTGCGGATAGAAGATATTTTTATACCTCTTTAGGGGCCTTGGGGGATTTATGCTTTCCAGACTGAAAACCGGCCTGCTGGCCATTATCGCTGCTTTTGCCTGCGCCTTTGCGCCGCTGGCCCAAGCCGAAACGCCGGTGCCTGTCAAACCCGCCCTATGGGTGATCAGGGATGCCGACTCGACCATTTATCTGTTGGGGTCGATCCATGTCATGAAGCCGGATGCGCCCTGGCTGACGCCGGATATACAGTCGCGGTTCGACAGCGCCGAAGACGTGTGGTTCGAGATTCCCGACCTGGACAACAAGGCGGCGGCCGTGCCGGTGGCGCAGAAATACATGTTCGATCCGCAGGGTGACATGACCAGCGGCCTGACGCCGGAAGAACTGGCGCGGGTCGATGAGCTGCTGAAGCCGTTGGGCCTGAACGCGGCGGCGCTGAAGGCCATGCGAAAATGGGCCGTGGGGCTGATCATCACCATGCAGCAGGTCAATCAACTCGGCTACACGACCGAAACCGGCGTCGATGTCACCCTGATGAAACAGGCGCGCGACAGCGGCAAGGCGGTTCACGGATTCGAGACGATGGAGGCGCAGATGCAGGCGCTGGTGCCGGAAACCGAGGCCGAAGAACTGACCGCCCTGCGCACCATGCTCAAGGATATCGACACCCTGCCGCGGGATCTGGCCGACCTGTTCAATGCCTGGAAAGCCGGTGATGCGGAAGGCCTTGCCCGCCTGATGATCGACAAGATGCAGGCGGAGGATGCGGAAGGCTATCAACGCCTGATCGTTCGGCGCAATGCCGCCTGGGAGCCGCAGATCGAGCAGATGCTGGCCGGCCGGGGCACGGTCTTCATCACGGTCGGCGCCGGGCATCTGATCGGGCCGGATAGCGTCATCGCCATGCTGAAAACGCATGGCATCATGGCGGAGCGCGTGTCTTACTGATCGGAAGAGTTCCCGTCTGGCCCGAATCTGGCCTAAAGCTTGCAGGTGTTCCTCTCAGGTGTCATTTAACCGGAGACCGGCAATGCGGGTGCTCAATTACGCGGACGGGGCTTTTGTCAAAAAGAGAAGGTCGTCCCGCTGGCTGGTCGAGGCGGGGATCATCATGGGGGCGGCCATGGGCATCGCCGTTGTCATACCGCCGCTTGGCCTGTGGTGGCATCGTGCGCATAACCCCGATGTGGTGATAATGGCCTTTTCGCCCGCGGCCGATCCGGACGCCGCCGAGGCGGAGGCGGGGCCGACCGGATCGCCCCTTTTGTGGGTCGTGAAATCCGGCGAGGCCACGGTTTACCTGTTCGGCGGTTACAGCCGCGCGGGAGACATCGCTTCCGGCTGGATGGACCAGCGCCTGTTCGCGGCCTTCGATAATGCCGACACGGCCATTTTCGAGGCCGGCGCCTTTTCCGGTGTCCGGCCGGCGGACAGGATGACGCTGCGGCCCGACGCGGCGCTTTACCAGCGCGCCAACGCCTTGCGAAAGATAAGCATCGCCCTCGACAGCCCTGCCGAAGCCGGACGTGTCACCGCCGGGGGCGTGATCGATGATGGCTTCGCGCTTCCGGTCGAGGCCTGGCGCACCGGCGACCAGAAAACCCTGACCGACGCCCTGGCCCGGCTGGCCCAGGCCGACCCGGCGGGCTATGACGCCCTGATCGTGAGGCGCAACCGGGCCTGGCTGCCGGTTATCGAAAAGGCGCTGACTGAAAAGGGCGCGGCCTTCGTTACGGTGGGCATGACGCACCTGATCGGCCCGGACGGACTGGTGGCGCAACTGCGCCGGAGCGGCTATGCGGTCACGCGGCGCGATTCCGTGGCCAGGCCTGTCATGGCGGGCTGAATCGATGCCGCCTCTCCGGCCTGTGAATATCGTTGACAATACGGCGATTATTCGACAAAAGGCCCGCCTAAGCCCCCAACAGCTTAGACGCCTTCTTTCCCCTGCGTAACGCGCGCAGGGTTTTTCGCCGTTTTGGGGTATTGCCATGGCTCAGTCTGAAGATCATCTGTTCGCCGTCTATTCGCGGTCGCCCGTCGAGGTCGATCATGCCGAAGGCAGCCGGCTCTATGATCGATCGGGCCGCGAATATCTCGATTTCGTGCAGGGCGTCGCCACCAATGGCCTGGGCCATGCCAATCCGATCCTGATCGACGCCCTGACGGCGCAGGCGAAAAAGGTCTGGCACGTCTCCAATATCTACACCATTCCGGGTCAGCACGAACTGGCGGGCAGGCTGTGCGACGCCTCCTTCGCCGACCAGGTGTTCTTCACCAATTCGGGCGCCGAGGCGGTCGAATGCGCCCTGAAACTGGCGCGCAAGTATCACGCCTTCAAGGGGCATGAAGAACGCATCGACATCATCGGCTTCAGGGGCGCGTTCCATGGCCGCACCTATGCCGCGGTGAACGCCGCCGGCAATGACGGCTATCTCGATGGTTTCGGCCCGCGCCTGCCGGGATTCGTCCATGTGCCGCTCGATGATCATGACGCCATCCGCGCGGCGGCCGAAGCGCCGACGGCGGCGGCCATCCTGGTGGAGCCGGTGCAGGGCGAAGGCGGCGCGCGCGCCCTGACCGACGCCGAACTGCATATGCTGCGCGATTTGTGCGACCAAAACGGCCTGCTGCTGATCTTCGATGAAATCCAGTGCGGCATGGGCCGGACCGGCAGGCTGTGGGCCTATGAGCATTCCGGCGTCACTCCCGATGTCATGTGCCTGGCCAAGGCCCTGGGCGGCGGTTTCCCGATCGGCGCCTGCCTGGCCACGCGGGAAGCGGCGGCCGGCATGGTGTTCGGCGCGCACGGCTCGACCTTTGGCGGCAATCCGCTGGCCATGGCGGTAGGCCTGGCGGCCTTTGGCGAATTGTCGAAGCCGGAACTGCTGGAAAACGTCGTCAAGGTATCGGGCTATTTCAAGCAGCAGCTCGAAGGCCTGAAGCAAACCTGGCCCGACATGATCGAAGAGGTGCGCGGCAAGGGCCTGCTCATCGGCATCAGGCTGAAGCCGCTCAACCGCGACATCATGGCCCTGGCGCGGGATAACGGCCTGCTGGTGGCCGGCGGCGGCGAAAACTGCATCCGCCTGCTGCCGGCGCTGAACATCACCGAGGCCGATGCCCGCGAGGCGCTGGAGCGCCTGGAAAAAACCTTCGCGGCCGCCCGCGCCAAGGCCAAAGAAACCGCGTAACCCATACCTTCGCCTCCCCTGTTTACGGGGGAGGTGGCATTTGCGAAGCGAATGACGGAGGGGGCGCTGGCTTTAGCCCCTCCCACCATCGCAAGCGATGGTCCCCCCTCCCCGTAAACGGGGCGGGCGAAGGAAACAAAAATCTCAGGAGTCACTGAATGACCCGCCATTTTCTCGATATCTGCGACCTGACCACGGAAGAGCTGCGCGCCATCGTTGATGACGCCCATGCGCGTAAACGTCTGCGCCGTGACTGGCCGAAAGGCAGGCCCGACGCCGACGCCCCGGCGAAGGATCGCGTGCTGGCCATGATCTTCCAGAAAAATTCGACGCGGACGCGTTTCTCCTTCGATGCGGCTATCCGTCAGCTTGGCGGCCAGGCGATTATCTCGACCGCGAACGACATGCAGCTTGGCCGGGGCGAGCCGATCGAGGACACCGCGAAAGTGCTGTCGCGCATGGTCGATGCCATCATGATCCGCGCCAACGAACATGACGATGTGCTGCGTCTGGCGGCGGCGGCCACGGTGCCGGTCATCAACGGCCTGACCAACGCCTCGCATCCCTGCCAGATTATCGCCGATATCCAGACGATAGAGGAACATCGCGGCGCCATCGAGGGCAAGACCCTGGCCTGGATCAGCGACGGCAACAATGTCTGCAACAGCCTGATCCATGCGGCGGCACGCTTTGGCTTTACGCTGAAAATCGCCTGTCCGGCCGCCTATAAGCCCTCGCAGGCTGCCATGGTCTTCGCCTCGGAGTCGCGCGCCCATGTGACGGTGACTCAAAGTCCGGAAGAAGCCGTGCGCGGCGCCGATGTCGTGCTGGCCGATACCTGGGTCAGCATGGGCGATCTCGATCATGACGAACGCCTGGCCGCTTTCCATGCCTACCAGGTCAATGCCGGACTGATGAAGCTGGCCAAGGAAAACGCCCTCTTCCTGCACTGTCTGCCGGCCCACCGCGGCGAGGAAGTGACCGAGGATGTCATCGATGGCCCGCAATCGGTCATCTGGGACGAGGCCGAAAACCGGATACACGCGCAAAAGGCTATATTGGCCTGGTGCTTCGCCGGCTAAGAAAACCTGATTTACATAACTGAAAACGGATGTATTTTTCCTCGCCCTTCCCGTTTACGGCAGGGCTATCGCATATGGCTTTTGGCGTTGAGATGCCTTCCCCCTCTCCCCTCAATGAGGGGAGAGGACGAGAGCCGAACGCAGTGAAGGCGATCGGGTGAGGGGCTGTTCGTCGATAGAACACAAGCGTCACACAGCCCCTCACCCGGTTGCGATCGCTTCGCTCCGCGCCCGTCCTCTCCCCATATTCATGGGGAGAGGGGGAAGAAAAGTTATTCCAAAAGCCGTAGGCGATAGCCCTGCCGTTTACGGGGGGGCGATAGTTCTGTTCAATACCGTTCCGGCGGCTTGGTCTGGATGCCGAGCAGATTGAGCAGGTGCACGATCAGGAACAGGGTCGCCGTGAAGCACAGCAGCATCAGGAAGGTCCACGGCACCATGCGCGGCCCCTTGTGCACATTCATCGGCCGGGTGCCCAAATAACCGAATAAAGCGGTAAAAAGACCGCTGACAATCACGAGAATCACGGTAAGGGGTAAGGTCAGTTCCATCCGCCGGATATGTCGCGGAATGGCGGCGCGGGCAAGATGACGGGTGGTTTTATCGCCGTTTTTCCGCATGACTGTGGCATTTCCCGCATCCGGGGCGTGGCGCGCCAGTTTTCCCCAGAAGATTAACGTCCTGCCATATATAGTGGTTAACAAGGTGTTTACACCCCACATAATGTTGTCTAGGCTCGCTACCTGACGAAGCTAGGGGAATCGCATGAGCGCGAACGCACCGTGGAGTGTGAAGGGTATTGACGCCAGGGCGCGCGAAGTCGCCAAGGATCTGGCGCGCCGCTCCGGCATGACTCTCGGCGAGTGGCTGAACCAGATGATTCTCGAGGGCGAGGATGTCGGCGCGCTGATCAGCCGCGAAAGCGCCCGCGCTGGGCGTCCTCTCCATCACGATCCCTATAACGAACCCGAAACGGGAGGCCGCATGGCCAGGAAACAGAAAGACGCGCTCCGCCGGAAGCCCGCCGCGCCCTATTCGTCGGCGGCGGCGCCCCTAAGCTCCCGTGATCTGCGCCGCGGCTCGGTCTTCGATGAGCGTCCCGCCTATGATGACGGTTACCTCGCTGAGGAAGCGCATTATGAAGCCGCTTCCAGCGATCTCAGCCGGGTGGCCCGCGCGCTCGAATCGCTGGGCGCGCGCATGGAAAATTCCGAAGCCCGGTCGGCTTCCGCCGTGCGCGGCGTCTCCCATGCCGTCGAATCCGTCCTGAGCCGGCTGGAACGCAGCGAAGCCGCTCAGGCTGAGGTAAGGGGCAGGGTAGAGGAACAGTTTGAGGCCGTTGAACGCCTCAACCGCACCGAGGCGGACCACGGTCTTTTCGCCGAACGGCTTGAGCAGGCCGAACGGCTGATCGACGCCCAGGCGGAACGTCTCGAAGGCCTGTCCGGTCATGTCCGCGAAGCGCGTGAACGTGCGGCCAGAATTGAGCAGGACCTGGCGTCGCCGCAGGCGAACGAGACGGTGCGCGCCGTCGAGGCCACGCTCGGCAAGCTGGCCAATCAACTTTATGAAGGCGAGGCCCGCGCCCGCGACAACCTGACCGTCGTGCGCGAGGATATGGTCGGCCTGTCGCATCGTCTGGCCCAGATCGAACTGCGCGACCCGGACCGGGCGGCGCAGGGGCTGATCGACAAGGTGGTGGCGCAACTGGCGCATCGCCTCGACGCCGCCGAAGCCAATACCACCGGCGCCATCCGCACGCTCGAACAGGCGTTCAAAACTCTGGAAAACCGCATGGCGCATGTGGAAGAGGGCGGTGATGTTACCGATCCCGAGGCCATGAAGTCCCTGACCGGTCTGGCGGCCGATCTGTCGCGCCGGGTCGAGGAATCGCGCCAGGATTTGTTCAGCGCCCTGCATACCGGCAAGCAGGAAACCATCGAACTGGCCGTCAAGGTCGTCGGCGAACGGATCGAGCAGTCGGAAAAGCGCTCCGCCGGCGCCATCGAGCGCATGGGCCAGGACGTGCTGCGCATCGCCGATAATCTCAACCGCCGCATGTCGGGCGTCGAAACCAGCAACCACGATGGCCTGACCCGCGTCAGCCGCGATGTCCAGCGCATCGCCGATACGGTCGATGGCCGCTTCAATCGCGTCGAAAGCGGCCATGCCCAGGCGCTGGAGCGTCTCGGTGGCGAGATTGCCCGTATTTCCGAACGCTTGACCGGCAAGATGGCCGATTCCGAACGCCGCGCGGCGGAGGTCGTGGGGGCGGTCGGCGAACAGTTCGAGCGCCAGCGCACCGACCTGTCCGATCGTATCCGCGCCAGCGAGGAACGCACCGCGAAGCTGCTGGAAGACACCCGCGCCCGTATCGATTCGCGCCTCGCCAAGGTGCAGACGGAAAGCCTTTTGGCCGAGGCCGGCGCGACACCCGCCAACCGGTCCGATGACGACAGGGATGGCGGCTTGCCCAATCCCTTCGCTGCCGCGCCACAGGAAAAGCCTGAACCGGCAGCGGAAGCCGCGCCCGCCCTGCGGGAAGAAAACATAGACCTGACCGGCCGCTTGCTCGATCTGGGCAGCTTTGGTGAGCCTCAGTTCAAGCCGGATTTCGACCCCTTCGAGGAAGACGATCTTGAAGCCGACCTGGTGATGAACGCGCCCCTGACCGCCCAAAGGCAACCGGCGGCCCCGCGCGTTCAGGCGCCGCCGCCGGTTGCGGAGGACGAAGACGACAGCGATCCGTTCGCCGATATCGAAGTGTCGCGCAAGACGGCGCCGCGCCAGGCCGTGCATATGGAAAGCCTCCCGCAGCCGCCGGTGATTCACGAAGCTGTGCCGGCGGAAGCGGCGCGCAATCCCTTCGATGACGAAGATGAGACCGTATTGGATGAGGGTTTTGACGCCGCGCCGGTATCGGTTTCGACGCGTGACGCCCTGGCCGCCGCCCGCGCCGCCGTTCGCGCCAGCATCGAAGGCAATGACGAGCGCAAGTCAGGCCTGGGCCTCGGTTTGCTGAGGGCCGGTCCGTCACGGGCGAAAGGCGTCAAGGCGGAAACCACCGGGGGCAAGGGCGGCAGCACCTTCCTCAATGCCGTCAAGGCGTCGTCCATCGCCATGGGCGTGGTCGCGGTCGGCAGCGCCGGTTGGGTGATCACCAACAAGCTGGCCAATGACCAGAAGGCCCCTGTGCCGATCGCCGCCTCCGCCCTGACGGTCAGCGCGCCGACGGCGCAGGACCAGCAGGCTTTGAAAACCCGCTACGATCTCGCCTTGCAGGCCTTGCAGGCGCGCGATCCGAAATCGGTCGAACTGATGAAGATGGTGGCCAATCAGGGCTATGCCCCGGCGCAATACAAGCTCGGCACGCTTTATAAGGGCGACGGTTCGCTGGTGGCCGTTGACAAGACGGAGGCGCGCGCCTGGATGAAGCGCGCGGCCGAAGGCGGCGTTCCCGACGCCATGAACGAATATGGCTATATGTTTTATAATGGCGAAGGCGGTGCGCAGGATCGTCCGGCGGCGGCGCAATGGTTCCGCAAGGCGGCCGAACGTGGCGTGGTTGACGGCCAGTATAATCTCGCCCAGCTTTACCAGAGCGGCAAGGGCGTGCCGCTCAATCCGAGCGAAGCCTATAAATGGATGAAGATCGCCGCCAATAACGGCGCCGACGGGGCCAAGGCCTATGCCGCCGACCTCGGTTCGCAACTGAGCGATGAACAGCGCGCCCGTGCCGATGACGCCGTGGCGCGGTTCACGCCGATCAGTGACGGCGTGGTGGCGGCCGGTTCGGAATCGGCGGGCTGATCCGGATCCGTTGCGCGCCGCGGTCCGGCCTGAGGGTGTAATTTTCTCAGTTTGTTCCTTTTAATCCGGGGCGGCGCACGTTAAGCTCCGGCCGTGAGTGAAGAGGTAACCCTGAAGCCCCCTGAAGCGCCGGTGTGGTGGCGTGACCACGCGCCGAAGACGGCGCTGGGCTGGTCGCCCGTGCGCGCCTGCCTGTACGGCGAGGATGGCCGCGCCCTGCCGGTCAATGAGTTGCGCGAACTGTGGGGCCGCGAACCGCTGATCGTCGCCAACGCCGCCCTGATCCGCACCCGCCTGTTCGGCAATCGCCAGCACCGCGAGGCCCGGCATTTCGACGTGCTCGAACTGTTCGCCTTTGTTCGCCCGGCGCAGTTCTGCGCGCCCTCCGTGGCCGGCCTGGCCCTGGCCTTCGGTTTCCCCGAACCGCTGACGCCGGACGCGCAGGCGCGCCGGCTGTTCGATATTGTTTCCGGTTTATGCGAAGAGTTGAAAAACGCGCCGCTCGGCTTCCGGCTGGTGGCGCAGTCGGGCGTGCGGCTGATGGAGAAGCAGGGCTGGCCGTGGGCGCCCCTGCTTCAGGCGGTGCTCGACCAGACCGCCATTCCGCCGGACTATATCCCGCCGCCGGCGCTCGATGTCTGGACGCTTCTGGAGGAATGGGAGGACCAGCCGCCGGAGGGACAGGCGCGCGCGGTGTCGCTTGCCGACGAGGAGGTGGGCGTGGCGCTCGATGCCGACCTCGCCCGCGCCGGACTGGATGAACGCCGGCCCGAACAGCGCGAATTCGCCATCAAGGCCAGGGACATCTTCGCGCCGAAATTCATGAAGGACCAGCCGAACATGCTGCTGGCCGAAGCCGGCACCGGGGTGGGCAAGACGTTGGGCTACCTGGCCCCGGCCCACGCCTGGGCGCGCAAGGCGCAGGGGCAGGTGTGGGTCTCGACCTATACAAAGGCCTTGCAGAAACAGATTTATAACGATACCCGCGCCTTGTTCGACAGCCCGCATGAACGCGCCGAACAGGTGGTGGTGCGCAAGGGGCGCGAGAACTATCTCTGCCTGCTCAATTTCCAGGAACGGCTGAACGGCGCCCACAGCCAGCCGGAAATCATCATGGCCGTGCTGATGGCGCGCTGGGTGCTCTACAGCCGCGACGGCGACATATTGAGCGGAGATTTCCCGACCTGGCTGCCCTCGCTTTTGCCGCCGACCTCGCCGGCGCATGTGTTCCAGACGCTCACCCCGCAGGCTTTGGTCGATCGGCGCGGCGAATGCACCTACGCCGCCTGTCCGCATTATCGCGTCTGCTTCATCGAAAAATCGGTGCGCAAGGCGAAATCGGCCACCCTGGTCATCGCCAACCATGCGCTGGTGATGGCGCAGGCGGCCTATGATCTGCGCGATACGGCGCGCGCCGAAATGGAAGCCGAACTGAACGGCGAGGACATGCAGGACGAGGCGGCCGTGCCCGCCCTGTCGCGGCTGATTTTCGATGAAGGCCACCATGTTTTCGAGGCGGCGGATTCGGCCTTCGCCACGCGGCTTTCGGGGCTTGAGGCGTTTGAACTGCGCCGCTGGATACGCGGCAATGAAGGCCGTTCACGCCGGGGCCGGGGGCTGGAGGCGCGGCTGGGCGACCTGCTTTCCGGTGACGACGCCTCGAAAGCCGCCATGCAGGAACTGGTGCGCGCCGCGGCCCTGTTGCCAGCCGAAGGTTTCTCGCAACGCATTACCGTGCGGACGCAGGATGGGGGCGGTCTTGATCCGGTGGGACCGATCGAGGCCTTGCTGGTCGAGGTCTACAGGCAGATCGATGTCAGGCTGGGAGAGGCGCGCCTCCGCTCGCGCTTTTCGCAGGATGCCGATCAGGGCGGCGAATGTGAGGCCCATCCGTGTCTTGAAGGCGTGGCCTTGGCGGCGAAGACCGCCGCGCGCGCTTTGGCGGCTATCGAAGCGCCGTTGCTGGCGTTGGTCAGGGCGCTGGAAGACCGGCTTGGTAGTAATAATTTGGGCAACGGCAAGGCAGATCTCGAACCGGCCGACCGTATCCGCATCGAAGGCGCCTTGCGCGGACTGGAACGGCGGGCGCGGATGCTGCTGCCGGCGTGGCGGTCATTGCTGCAACAACTGACGCTTGATGATGAAGTGACGCCCGAAGGCGCCCAGACAATCGACTGGTTCTCGACCGAGGTCATTCGGGGCCGCGTGGTCGATGTCTGCCTCAACCGCCACTATGTCGATCCCTCCCTGCCGCTGGCGGAATATGTGCTCAAGCCGGCGCATGGCGTGCTGGTGGCTTCGGCGACACTGAGCGACGGGGGCAGGGATGGCGAAGCGGATATTTTCGCACTGGCCCGCCAGCGCACCGGCGCCAATCACCTGGTCATGGGCGCCAAGGCGATCCGCGTCGCCTCGCCGTTCGATTATGCGTCTCAGGCACGGCTTTTTGTGATCACCGATGTCAGCCGCGAAGACGCCCGTTCGGTGGGCGCGGCCATGCAGGCGTTGTTCGTGGCGGCGAAGGGCGGGGCGCTGGGGCTTTTCACCGCCATCCGCCGGCTGCGCGCCGTCTATGACCAGATCAGCAAACCGCTCGGCGAGCAGGGCCTGTCGCTCTATGCCCAGCATGTCGATCCGCTCGATGTCTCCGATCTGATCAGCGTTTTCCGCGCCGAGCATCATTCGTGTCTGCTGGGCACGGATGCGGTGCGCGATGGTGTCGATGTGCCGGGGCAGGCGTTGCGGTTGATCGCCTTCGACCGGATTCCGTGGCCGCGGCCGGATACGCTCCATCGCGCCCGCCGCCAGCATTTCGGCCAGAAACTCTATGATGACGCCCTGACGCGCGGCAAGCTGGCCCAGGCGTTCGGCCGGCTGATCCGCCGCAAGGACGACAAGGGCGTTTTCGTCATGCTCGATTCCGCCGCGCCGACGCGATTGTTTTCCGGCCTGCCGGAAGGGGTGCTGGTGCAAAGATGTACCTTGGCCGAGGCGATTACCGCGATTGAGATGTTTCTGTATCCCGGTTGACTTTGCGGAAGCTGGCGTGTTTGGTTAACGTCAGTAAGCCCCTCACCCTAGCCCTCTCCCCACATGTGGGGAGAGGGGATTAAAGCGAGATCAGCGCCGCTTGCCCCTCGCCCCATGTCAATGGGGAGAGGGTGGCCGACAGGCCGGGTGAGGGGCCTTTTAACAAGGAAACGCTTGTGTCTGACAGTGATCTGATCTTACCTGCCAAGCCGCAAAAGAAAGCCAGCCGCTGGGGCTTGTTCGGGCCGGTGCTCCTGCTGGCCGTGATCTGCGCGGCGTGGTGCGGATACTGGTTCTATGCCGCCGGGCGCATTCAGGCGCAGGTGCTGCAACACCAGAAGGCGCTGATCGCCGCCGGGTATCAGGCCAGTTTCGATCCGATCCAGGTGACCGGTTTTCCCTACCGCATGGTGATCGATTTCCATCGCCTGAATATCGTTTCGCCGACCGGAAAGGGTTTTTCCGCGCCGGAAATGCGCGCCGAGGCCAATGCCTATGCGCTCGATGACTGGGTAGCGGAAGCGCCGCGGGGCCTGACCCTCTATCGCGGCCGCACCGATGGAATCGACCGGGGCAAGATCTCGGTCATGGGCACGGGGTTGCGCGCCAGCGCCTTCCATCTGTCGAAACCCGTCCCGACGGTGGATATCGAAGGCGAAGGCCTGATCCTGGCGGCTTCCGATGCCGGCTATCCCCTGCCGTTCACCACGGCGAAGACGCTGGAAGCGCACCTGCGGCCCACCGCCAATGTGGCCGACAGCGCCGATATCATGCTGAATTTCACCGGCGCGCAGGGCCAGCCGAAAAGCCTCGCCGGTGATTTCGGATCGGCCAGGGCGCTGTCGATGCAGGTCGAGGGGGCGGTCAGCCATGTCTCGGCCATTCGTGACGCTGGCGACTCCAGCGCCTGGGCGGCAAAGGGTGGGCAGATGTCGGCCTTCCGGCTGAAACTGGTGCAGGGCGGACTGGCGCCCCTGCCGGCGGACACCTTCACCACGGACTGCCAGGCGGCCAGAGCGGGCGACCTCAATGTCTGCGCCAGCAGCGATATCCTGACGCCGGATGCGGCCGGGCACGTCAACGGCAAGCTGAATATCCAGATGACCGGCACATTCAATCCCATCGATGTGTTGGGCGCGCTCAATCTGATTTCCCCGGACAACATGACCATCGCCCGGCCATTGCTGAACATGACGCTGGCGACGCAGGGCACGCAGACCTTCGCAATTGAATTCCATGACGGCGGGGCCTATATCGGACCGCTGAAAGTTTCAGATGCACCTATACTGCCCTATTAGGGCTTTATACTGACATTTTGCCAAACAAGACTTGTGATGCGCGGTACGGGAGCCTAAAGTCCGGCTTCCTGCCGCCTGAGGGAAATCGTAATCTTGAGTACTCTTGCCGACCTACGCACGCAGATTGATGCGCTCGATGCCGAATTACTGCGCCTCGTTGACGCCCGCGCCGCGCTGGGCAAGGCGATAGGCGAGGCGAAGGCGGAAGAGAAGACGCCGAACGCACAGGTATCGCTGTTGCGTCCCGACCGTGAAGCCATGCTGATCCGCAAGCTGCTGGCCATGCCGCGTCAGGCCGCGTCCGACGGCGTGGTGGTGCGCATCTGGCGTGAACTGATTTCGGAAAACCTGCGCATTCAGGGGGCTGTCAACTTTTCAGGGAAGAATGGGGGCGGCCTTCATTTGAATCTGAGCACCAGCGAACACTCGAAAGAAGTTTTGGTATGGGCGCGCGAACGCTTCGGCATCGCGCCGTCGTTCGGCTATGTCAATGACGCGACGGCGGCGATCCAGGCGGCGCGCGATGTCCGCCATATCTCCGTTCTGAGCCTCGATCCGCGCGGCGGCGCCTGGTGGGCGCGCCTGCTGGCCGAGCCGAAGGTGCGCATCATCGCCGCCCTGCCGGAGCTTTCAGCAGCCCGGCCTCACGCCGTGGCGCTGGCGTCGATCCAACCGGAGCCGACGGGCGATGACATGACCTTCTGGGTCAGCGATTCCGCCGAGCATGAAAACAAAATCATCGAAGCCCTCGGCCAGCGCGGTTTCGCCGCCGAATGGCTGTGCACGGCGCAGGGCTTGAAGCTGTTTGGCCTGATGGGCTATGTGCAGGAACATGATGAGAGACTGACGGCCAAATCGTTTGGCAGCCTGTCGGGCATTATCGGCGCAGCGCCCCGGATTTAAAGAGACCCTTCCATGACCCAAACCGCGCCTGCCCCGAAGGCGGGCATACTGGATATCGCCCCCTATGTCGGCGGCAAGTCGAAGATCGAGGGCGTGGCCGAACCGATCAAGCTGTCCTCCAACGAGAACGCGCTGGGCTGTTCGGCGCGCGCCATCGAAGCCTATGAAAAGGCGAAGGAAAAGCTCTTCCGCTATCCTGATGGCCATGCCGCGCCGTTGCGCGCCGCCGTCGCCGAATATCATGGCCTGGAGCCGGAGCGTCTGGTTTTCGGCAATGGCTCGGATGAGGTGTTCGCCCTGCTGAACCAGGTCTATCTCGAAGCGGGCGACAATATCGTCACCGGCGAGCACGGCTTCCTGGCCTACCGCATTTCGGCGCTGGCCTGTCAGGCCGAGGTCCGTCTGGCCGAGGAGCCGGATCAGCGCGTCAGCATCGACAAGCTGCTGGAGCTGGTCGATGCGAGGACCAGGATCGTCTATATTTCCAATCCGGCCAACCCGACCGGCACCTGGAACACGCCGGAAGAAATCGCCGATCTGCGGGCGCGCCTCGATCCTTCCATTCTGCTGTGCATCGATGAAGCCTATGCCGAGTTCGTCGATGAGCCGACCTGGGAGACGGCGTTTCCGATGGCGCGCGGCCTGGATAATATGGTCGTCACGCGCACCTTCTCCAAGATTCACGGACTGGCGGGCCTGCGTATCGGTTTCGGCTATTGTCCGGCCGATGTGATCGCGGCGATCGACCGCATCCGCCTGCCGTTCAACGCCAACCTGCCGGCGCAATATGCCGCTGTGGCCGCCTTGTCGGATACCGCGCATATCGAGGCGTCGCGCCGGCAGATTCTCAACTGGCATCCGCGTTTGCGTCAGGCGATCGGCGGGCTGGGCTTCGATATCCGCAAGACCATCGGCAATTTCGTGTTGATCTATTTCAGGGATGCGGCGGAAGCGGCGCGGGCCAATGAATACCTGATGACGCAGGGCCTGATCGTGCGTCATGTCGCCAATTACGGCCTGCCGCAAGCCTTGCGCATCACCATCGGCAAGGATGAAGAAAACCAGGCGGTGATCGAGGCGCTGGGCAGGTTCGCGGCTCAAAGAAAGTAAGCAAGAAACCCCACCACCACGCCTTCGGCGCGGTCCCCCTCCCCGGCATAGCCGGGGAGGTATAAGAAAGGACGATTTCATATCTTGTACCTCCCCATCTTTGATGGGGAGGGGGACCGCGCCGAAGGCGTGGTGGTGGGGTTTCTTGTTTCTACTGATCGCATAAATGCCGCATCGTTTGCGGTTTCACGCTATGCTATCTATATTGCTGACACCGCCACCGCCGAAGATATTTCATGCCTGATCAATCCACACCTGCCCCGACTGCTAAAATCGTCTTCGGACAGGGTTTCCTGAAGGATTGCTGGTGGTTCGCCGCGCTGTCCGGCGATCTGGTGGCCGGCAAGCTGCAACGCTATGTAATTCTGGGCGAACCGGTGCTGCTGGCGCGCGATCTCGATGGCAAGGCCTATGCCATGCGCGATATCTGCCCGCATCGTGCCGCGCCGCTTTCCGCTGGTGAGATGATCCGCGATGGCAAGGGCGGGGGTTGTGTCGTCCAGTGCTGCTACCATGGCTGGACCTTCGATACCCAGGGCACCTGCAAGACCATCCCGTCACTGACCGCCGACCAGCCGATGGACGTGGAAAAGATCAAGGTCCGCGCCTACGAAATCCGCGAACAGCAGGGTATTATCTGGATCTATATCACTGCCGATCCGCGCCGGCCGGCCGAACCGGATCACGAACCGCCGATCCTGCCGGGCGTTGTCGGCGGCAAACCGATCATCGTCGAAACCATGGATTTCGACAGTCATATCGATCATGCCGTTGTCGGCCTGATGGACCCGGCGCATGGTCCCTATGTGCATCAGCAATGGTGGTGGCGTTCGGCCAAGAAGCAGCTTTCCAAGATCAAGTCATTCGAGCCGCGCGAATACGGCTTCTCGATGGTGCGCCACGCGCCGTCATCCAACAGCCGCGCCTACAAGATTCTCGGCGGCGCGCCGGCCACCGAAATCACCTTCCGCCTGCCGGGCATCCGTTACGAGCATATCGAAATCGGGAGGCAGCAGGTTCTGGGCCTGACCTGCCTGACGCCGATCGATGATAACACAACCCGCATCACCCAGATTTTCTGGTCGGATCACGGCCTGTTCCGCTTCATCGCGCCGCTGTTCCGCTTCGGCGCCAAGGCCTTCCTCAAGCAGGACGGCGACATGGTGAACCTGCAAAACGAGGGGCTGAAATATGATCCGGCCCTGATCTGGATCGATGACGCTGACACCCAGGCCAAGTGGTATCAGCAGTTGAAGCGCGAATGGATGCAGGCGCGCGCTGAAAAACGGCCTTTCGTCAATCCGGTGAGGCCGGCGACCTTGCAGTGGACTTCATAAAGCTTCTGGAGCGCTTGCGGCTGCCAACCCCTCATCCCTTGAAGGGGCGAGGGGGGGATCTGATCAGGCCGCTTTCAGTCCGGAGATGACGAGGGCGATCTGGGCGGTCAGGCTTTTCGCCAGCTTGTCCATATCGAAGGCGCCGCTGTCATCGCTGGCCTGATAGGCGCGGCGCAGATTGGCCAGGCACAGGTCTTCCAGCACCTCGGCCGCGCATTCGGCGTTGACGGCCTGCGGCACCTCGTTGCGCGTCTGCGCCTGTTTCAGCGTATCGAGCAGGACGAAGCGGATCATGTCGCTCATCTGGCCAACCTCGTTGACCGGTGATTGCCCCTGGCTCCATTTCATCACGAAGGCGGAGAGCACGATGCGGGCATTATGCTGGGTCGCTTCATAGCCGCGCATCAGTTGCGCATGCAGGCGGGCGACCAGATCGAGCTTTTCGTCGTGGGCCTCGCGCATGGCGCGGATGACGCGGTTGTTCTCGCTTTCAAGCACGGTCAGGAAGATTTCGTTCTTGTCGGCGAAATTGGCGAAAAGCGCGCCGGTGGAAAGACCGGCGGCGCGGGCGATATCGCGCAGGGTGGCGGCCTCGAAGCCGCGTTCACGAAACAGCGTCGCCGCCGATTCGAGAATCTTCAGGCGATTGCGTTCCTTGGATCTGGCGCGATTTCCGCCCGGAACGGGTTTGTCGTTGGCGATGGCGGTGTCACTCACAGAATCGGTGGCATGATGGGGATCGTACATAACGCGTTACTCACACACAAAAATGAAGTTACCTTCGGGGGAGGGCCGTAAGATTTACTCTACTTAGTATGGCCCCCTTCCCATTACAAGAATGACGCCGTTATTCGCGCGCCTGAAACGCATGACGCACGGACCTGAAATTGAACGCGCGACGTGAAAATGTCCGTCGCCGCCCATGGATAAATATCTCGACTTTTGGCCATAAAAAGGCGATCTAGTCTTATGACCAAAATACTTTTCTATCTTGCGCTCATCGCCATGTTCGCCGTGCTTGTCGTGCTGGGGGCGGGCATCTTCGGCCTGGCGCGCGGCGGCGCCTTCCGCGAAAACTGGTCGAACAAGCTGATGCGTTTGCGCGTGCTGTTTCAGGCCATCGCCATCGTGCTGCTGGTTGTGCTCGCCTGGGTCATGCATAATTCTTAACCTGGCTCAGATGCCGGACTTGGCGTCCCCCATGGCTTACGCGCAAACGTGCGCGGCGGGCGCTACGCCGGTTATCCGGTCGCCCTTGCCCAATCTCAATGAATGAGATTTGGAAGCAGTCTGTAATTCGACGAAAGTGCCTATGGTCAAACTCAACAAAATCTACACCCGCACCGGCGATGACGGCACGACCGGCCTGGCGGATGGCTCGCGCCGGCCCAAGGATGATCCGCGCCTGATCGCCATCGGCAGCGTCGATGAAACCAATGCGGCGCTTGGACTGGTGCGGCTGAACAGCGCCGCCGATCCCGCGCTCGACGCCCTGCTGGCGCGGGTGCAAAACGAACTGTTCGATCTCGGCGCCGATCTCGCCACGCCATCCGATAATATCTCGTGGACGCCGCTGCGCATCACGGCGCCTCAGGTCGCCGCGCTGGAGGCGGCGCTCGATATCTATAATGCGCCGATCGCCCCCCTGACCTCATTTATCCTGCCGGCCGGATCGCCCCTGAGCGCGCACCTGCATCTGGCGCGCACGCTGGCCCGCCGCGCCGAACGCGATTGCGTCACCCTGGTGAAAATGGAAGGGGAAGGGGTCAATCCGGAGGTTCTGAAATACCTCAATCGTCTGTCCGATCTGTTGTTCGTGCTGGCGCGCCATGCTAACGATCAGGGCCGCGCCGATGTGCTGTGGGCGCCGTCGAAACCGTAATCGAGAGGTCCGGATGCCGAAATCTGTTGCCGCCCTTGCGCTTATCCTGCCCTGCCTGTTGCTGACGCAATGCGATGCCGTCAAGAAGGTGACCGAAGGCGCCAATCCCGAAACCCCGTCCGTGGCTTTCGATGTGGCGATCGAAATGACGCCGGCCGCCGCCGCGCGGTTCAAGGCGACCGGCGATACCCTGGTGGTCGATGTCGCCTATTACGGTTATCCGACCGAAGCCGCGCGTCCGAAGGTCAACGATCTGCATCAGATCGATCTCGGCCAGGAAAGGGTGGGGGTGCTGCCGACCTCGACGACAGTGCATATGCCCGGCGGCGGCCTCAATCAGAAAGGCCTGTCCGATATCGTCGATGGCGATGTCATGGTGCTGATCGACGGCTACAGCATCACGCCGGACAGCAACGAAGACAACCAGATCAGGTGCAGCTATTACCGCGACCGCCTGGAAATGGCGCGCCGCAAGCCGCCGGTCCTGAAATGCGATATCCCGTCGAACGCCTGATTATTCAGGGGCCGCGCTGTTGACGGCTCTGGCATTGCTCGCCTTGCGGGCGTCGTCGTGATAATCGATGGTGGCCGTCTCGCCGTCTTTCCGGCCGGTGATGGTGGAAAGCGCGATCGGCGCGTAACATTTGCGGTCCTTCCACGAAAACCAGCCTTCGGCGGCGTCGCACTTCTTGCGCGGTATGTCGTAAAGCCAGCCGTAGCCGACAATGGCGGCGCTGCACAGGCCCAGAACGATAATGAATATGTATTTCAGTTTGCCGATCTGGCTGGGCATGGGCGGGGGTTTCTGAAGCTATAACTTGACGTGAACGTAAAGATGTGTTTCTTCCTTTATGCGCTAATACAGGCATAAGGGCAATTGAAAAGCACCATTTCAGTCACTGAAAACACCCGCAAAATGCCAATCAGTAATTGACTTTGCGGGCGTTGGTCGTCATTTGAAACCTCAGCCGAACACGCCCGATAAAGGCGAACAGGAAACGAACTGCCAAAGGTGAAAACCATGAAGATTTTGGTCCCGGTCAAGCGGGTGCTGGATTATAACGTCAAGGTCCGCGTCAAGTCCGACCAGTCGGGCGTCGATCTGGCGAACGTCAAGATGTCGATGAATCCGTTTGACGAAATCGCCGTGGAGGAAGCCACCCGCCTGAAAGAAAAGGGCGTGGCCACCGAGATCGTCGCCGTTTCCATCGGGCCGGCGCAGGCGAAAGACACCCTCATCACCGCCCTGACCATCGGCGCCGACCGTGGCATCCTGATCCAGACCGACCAGGACGTGGAACCGCTGGCTGTCGCCAAGCTGCTGAAGGCCGTGGCCGAGGCCGAAAAGCCGGACCTGATCATTATGGGCAAGCAGGCGATCGATGGCGACAACAACGCCACCGGCCAGATGCTCTCCACCCTGCTCGACTGGCCGCAAGCTACCTTCGCCTCCAAGGTTGTGATTGCTGATGGCGAAGCCCAGGTGACACGCGAAGTCGATGGCGGCCTGCAAACCCTCGGCGTCAAACTGCCGGCGGTGATCACCACCGACCTGCGTCTCAATGAGCCGCGCTACGCCTCTTTGCCGAATATCATGAAGGCCAAGAAGAAGCCGCTGGAGATCAAGACGGTCGCCGACTACGGCGTCGATGTCACGCCGCGCCTGAAAGTTGTGAAGGTGACCGAACCGCCCAAGCGTTCGGCGGGTAAAAAGGTGGCCGACGCCGCCGAACTGGTCGCCGATCTTAAATCCGCAGGAGTTCTCTAATGGCTGCTCTCGTTATTGCCGATCACGACGGCGCTCACCTGCGCGACACCACGCACAAAACCGTCACCGCCGCGCTTTCGCTGTCGTCTGATGTCGATGTGCTGGTCTATGGCGAAGGCGTGAAAGGCGTCGCCGATGCCGCGTCGAAGATCGCCGGCGTCCGCAAGGTGCTGCTGGCCGAATCCGCCGACCTGAAACAGGATATCGCCGAAGACGTGGCCGTCCTGGTGGCCGGTCTCGCCGCAAACTACGATGCGGTCGCCATTCCGGCCTCGGCATCGGGCAAGAATTTCGCGCCGCGCGTCGCCGCCCTGCTCGATGTCTCGCTGCTGTCGGATGTGATGGTGGTGGTGGACGCCAATACCTTCACACGCCCGATTTATGCCGGTAATGCGCTGGAAACCGTCCAGACGGCAGAGGCCAAAAAGGTCATGACCGTCCGCACCACGGCCTTCAAGGCGGCGGGTGAGGGCGGTTCGGCGGCGGTCGAAACGGTTGCCGCCCCGGCCACGAAGGCGGGCACGCGCTTTATCTCGGAAGAGAAGGTCGTGTCGGATCGTCCCGAACTGGGCGCGGCGAAGATCGTCGTTTCCGGCGGCCGGGCGCTCGGCTCGAAGGAAGAGTTCGACGCGGTGATCGATCCGCTGGCCGATAAGCTGGGCGCCGCTGTCGGGGCCTCGCGCGCGGCGGTCGATGCCGGCTACGCGCCGAACGATTACCAGGTGGGCCAGACCGGCAAGGTGGTGGCGCCGGCGCTCTATATCGCCATCGGCATTTCCGGCGCCATCCAGCACCTGGCCGGCATGAAGGATTCCAAGATCATCGTCGCCATCAACAAGGATCCGGAAGCGCCGATCTTCTCGGTGGCCGATTATGGCCTGGTGGCCGATTACAAGACCGCCGTGCCCGAGCTGATGAAGGCGCTGGGATAACTGATTTTATACCTCCCCGACTTGTTCGGGGAGGGGGACCGCGCCGAAGGCGTGGTGGTGGGGTTCCTTACTATCTTATTCAGCCAGATACCCCACCACCGCATCTAACCGCTTCGCGGTGTCGTGCGGTCCCCCTCCCCAGCAAGCTGGGGAGGTACAAGTTTATTCGGTTTCGCTTTTCCACTATTGCCTTGCCGTAAGGCGCGCTTTATCTCCGTAACAAGATACAAATTCTACAAGGCGGACAGCATGACCACGATCAAAACCGTAGGCATTATCGGCGCAGGCCAGATGGGGGCGGGGATCGCCCAGGTCTGCGCCCAGGCGGGCTATGATGTGCGGCTCTATGACGCCTCCGCCGATGCCGTGAAGGCGGCGCTGGCCCGCACGGGAAAAGGCCTGAACCGCCTGGTTGAGAAGGAAGTCATCACACAGGCGCAGGCGACGGATGCGTTCGGCAGGCTGATGCCGGCCGGCGCGATTTCCGAACTGAAGGATTGCGATCTGGTCATCGAAGCCGCCACCGAAAAGGAAGAGGTGAAGAACGCCATCTTCAGGTCGGTATGCGAACACCTGAAACCCGAAGCCCTGCTGGCCTCCAACACCTCATCGATCTCGATCACCCGCCTGGCCGCCGCCACCGACCGTCCCGGCAAGTTCATCGGCCTGCATTTCATGAATCCGGTGCCGGTCATGAAACTGGTGGAGATCATTCGCGGCATCGCCACCGACGCGGAAACCTACGAAGCCGCCGCCGGCTTCGCCCAGAGCCTCGGCAAGATCACCGCCAATTCCGAGGATTTCCCCGCCTTTATCGTCAATCGCGTCCTGATCCCGATGATCAACGAGTCGATCTATACGCTCTATGAAGGCGTCGGCACGGTCGAGGCCATCGACACCGGCCTGAAACTGGGCGCCAATCACCCGATGGGGCCGCTCGAACTGGCGGATTTCATCGGCCTCGATACCGTTCTGGCGGTGATGAACGTGCTGTATGACGGTCTGGCCGACAGCAAGTACCGCCCGTGCCCGCTGCTGACCAAATATGTCGAGGCCGGCTGGCTCGGCCGCAAGACCGGGCGCGGCTTCTATGACTATCGCGGCGAAAAGCCGGTTCCCACGCGCTGAAATGAATAGCCCGGCGCTTAGTTATCGCCAACCGGAACTGCGCTGGATGGTCGTCGCCGGTGCGGCGGCCCTGTGCCTGCATGGATTGTGCTGGTTCGTGGTGCGTGCCCTGCAGCAGGATGCGGGCGTCATTGACGAGACCCAGCGCCAGGTCACGCTCGCGCTCTTCTGGATGATCTGCACCCTGATCGCCTGGAAGCTTAAGGCCCCGCCGACGCGCCTGCACGCCACGCTGGGCGTCCTGATGTACGCCCTGTGCCTGACCCTGCTCGGCAGCCTGGCGGCCCTGATCAAGCTGGCCTTTATCGACAAGGTGCCGCTTGAGGCGCATCTGATGAAGTCCTTTCTCCTGATCAGCATCATGATGATCCTGACCCATATGTGCCTGGCCGTGCCGTCGGCCATCCTGTTGCAGGCGGTGGCCCTGAAACGCCGGCAGGAATGACCGCGCGCATCCGCACGCTGGATCATGTGCGCGGCCTGAGCATTCTGGCTATCCTGCTGGTCAATGCGATCGCCTTCGCGCAGCCCTTCGCCGTCTACAGCCAGCCGGAACTGTCACCCCTGCCGCTGACCCATGACGATCTGGCCGTCTGGTGGATCACCGAAACCTTTTTCAAGGAAAAGTTCATCACCTGCTTTACCCTGCTGTTCGGGGTGAGCGTGTATCTGGTCGGGCGCGACCGCAATCCCGCCGATCCGGCTTACCGGACGCCCCTGTTCCGCCGGCTGGCCTGGCTGGTGGTGTTCGGCCTGATCCACGGGGCGCTGATCTGGCATGGCGACATATTGCTGGCCTACGCCCTGACCGGCTTCGTTTTCTGGCGCTGGCGGGACGCCCCGGCGCCCCGGCTGCTGGCCTGGGGCATCGCTTTGTTCCTGGTGGGCGCCGCGGTTCTGCTGGGGCCGAATATCGCCACGAGCGTGCGGGGCGAACATGTCATTGCCGTCAATGGCGATCTGGCGGGCCTCACCGCCCGGATGCGCGGCCCCTTCCTCGTCTCGATGGCGCAGAACGCCGCCGTCTGGGGGCGGAGCGCCATTCAGGAGGTGCTGGCCTATATGCCATCCACCCTGGGCCTGATGATGATCGGGCTGGGCCTTTTCAAATCCGGCATCCTGCGTGGCGAGGCGCGGACGTGGACCTATCTGTGGCTGATGGCGGCGGGGATGGTCAGCCTGATCCCGATCGGCTGGCAGGCGCGCGTGACCATGGCTTCAGGCTTTCCCTTTCCGGAGATATTCGGGCTGTATGCGCTCGCCAATGACCTTTTATGTCTGCCGGTGTCGCTCGGTTATATCGGCGCGCTGGTGCTCGTGGGCCGGACACAAATCGGCGGCATGGCGCTCTACCCGCTGGCCTGCGCCGGACGGATGGCCTTCACCAACTATCTGATGCAATCCCTGATCATGACGGGCCTGTTTTACGGCGGGCGCGGGCTGTTTGGAGTCGGGGGCTGGTTCGGCGAAATGAACCACGCGGCGCTGGTGCCGATCGTTGTGGCGATCTGGATCGGGCAGCTTGTTTTCAGCACGGTCTGGATGGCGTGGTTTCGCTATGGTCCGTTTGAATGGGGCTGGCGGTGTTTGACTTACGCGCGCTGGATGCCGATTTTAAAGTAAGATACCCCACCACCACGCCTCAAGATAGGCGCGGTCCCCCTCCCCATCAGAGATGGGGAGGTATAAGAAAAGCTGTAGCAATGGTGGTGGGGGGCTTGCTTTCTTACTCCGCCAGCAGCTTGTCCAGCAGGGCCTGAACCTCCGGCGTGTCCCATTTGGCCTCGCCATCGAGGCGGGCGACGATGCGGCCTTGTTTGTCAAGGATCAGTGTCGCCGGCAATGCGGGGGCGCTGAATTTTGTCGGCGCCTGAAAGTTTTGGTCCGCGTAAATGTCAAGCGGTTGCTGCACGTCTATGAAGGACTTAACCTTGTCGAACTGTTCTTCGGTATCGACGCTGAGTGGCAGCACTTTCAGGTCTTTGCCCGTGTATAATGTCTGAAGATGAGCGAGCGTCGGCATCTCAAACCGGCAGGGCGCGCACCAGGTCGCCCACAAATTCAATACGACCACCTGTCCCTTGAACGTGCTGAGACTTAGCGGTTTCTTGTCGCGGTCTATGAAACTGATATCCGGCACGGCTGTCGGTGCGGGATAGGTGATGAGCTTGGCAAGGGATCCTTTCGAATAGACGGCAAGCGGGCCGGCAGCCTTATCGGGACGCGCAATGCCCTCATCCGGAATGGGGGGCGTGGCGGCATCGCCCCCCTTTTCATTTTGTGGCGTTGCACCCTGGACCTTTGCATCGGCATAGGTTTCCTGGGGCAAGGGCTTGAAACCGGTAAGCAACCGCCAGCCAACCAGTCCGGCCAGCGCCAGAACCACGATGGTGACAACGGCAATCACCGCCACCGGCGGGCGCTTCATTTTTCGTGAAGGCGTTTTTCTGGCCCGTGGCGTATCAACGGCCTTGGGTTCGCCGGCATCCTCCGCTATAGGCATGAGCGCCGGGGCCAAAGACTTATCGTGTTGAGCCTCCATATCAGAGTCCGTTGCGGGCTGCTGGCCGTCTTCATTCAACCTGGGTTCCGTCATGACCGATCCATCCGCCCAAAAAGCCCCGAACGCGCAAGCCCCCAAAAATCAAGAAAGCGAAGGGCAAAAGATGTGGGGCGGCCGTTTTACTGCCCGACCCGATGAGATTATGCAAGCCATCAATGTCTCCATCGATGTCGATAAACGCCTTTGGCAACAAGACCTTGCCGGATCGAAGGCCCACTGCGCCATGCTGGCGAAACAAGGTATCATAAGTTCGGAAGACTCCCAAATCATCCTGAACGGACTGGAAACCATAACCGCTGAGATCGAGGCCGGCACCTTCCCCTTCCGCGCCGAGTTCGAGGACATTCACATGAATGTCGAGGCGCGGCTGCGTGAACTGGCGGGGCCTGTCTCCGGCCGCCTGCATACCGCCCGCTCGCGCAACGATCAGGTGGCCACCGATTTCCGCCTGTGGGTGCGCGACAGCGTGGATATGACCATTGGGCAACTGCACGATCTGCAAGGCGCGCTCCTGAAACGCGCCGAGGAATATGCCGACGCCCTGATGCCCGGCTTCACCCATCTGCAGCCGGCCCAGCCGGTGACCTTCGGCCACCACCTGATGGCCTATGTCGAGATGATCGGCCGCGACCGCTCGCGCTTCATCGACGCCCGCGCCCGCATGAACGAGAACCCGCTGGGATCGGCGGCGCTGGCCGGTTCGCCCTTCCCGATCGACCGACACATGACCGCCCAGGCGCTCGGTTTCGACCGCCCGACCGGCAATTCGCTCGATGGCGTGTCGGATCGTGATTTCGCGCTGGAATCCTTAAGCCATGCCGCCATCTGCGCCGGGCATTTGTCACGGCTGGCGGAAGAAATCGTTATCTGGACGACGCCTTATTTCGGCTTTATCCGCCTGTCGGATTCGTTCTCAACCGGCTCCTCCATCATGCCGCAGAAGCGCAACCCGGACGCCGCCGAACTGGTGCGCGCCAAGACCGGCCGCATCAATGGCGCGCTGATCGCCCTGACCACGGTGATGAAGGGCCTGCCGCTCGCCTATTCCAAGGACATGCAGGAAGACAAGCCGCCGGTGTTCGAGGCCTTCGATGCGCTCGATCTGGCCCTGCGCGCCATGACCGGCATGGTGCTCGATTTGCAGGCCAATACCGCCAGGATGGCCGCCGCCGCCGGGGCCGGTTTCTCGACCGCGACCGACCTGGCCGACTGGCTGGTGCGAAACCTGGGCATCCCTTTCCGCGACGCGCACCATATTACCGGCGCGGCGGTGAAGCTGGCCGAAACGAAGGGTGTGGATTTGGCGCAACTCCCCCTGGGCGATCTGCAAAATCTGGAAGCCAGGATTACCGATGACGTGTATAAGGTGCTGACGCCTGAGGCCAGTTGCGCCAGCCGCCAAAGCTATGGCGGCACCGCGCCGGATCAGGTGCGTCTGCAAATCCAGCGCTGGAAGGATCAACGCTCATGATGTCGCCTAAAAAGACCCGCTTCGTAATTTCGGTGGCCCTGGGCGCGGCCCTGCTGGGCGCCTCCCTGTTGTCGGCCTGCGGCAAGCTGGGCGATCTCGAACAGGCGCCGCCGGTGTGGAACAAGAAGGCGGAAGCCGCCTGGTCCACCTCGCGCAATCCCGATGGCGGCGTGACCACCACGACGGAATCCTCGACCTCGCGCGCCAGCGAACGCGCCCTGCCGGACGCCGACGCCCGAAACAGCATGGAAGATCCCTATACCGTCAACAAGCGCATCCAGGACGCGCCCCTCGAAGGGACCGGCAGCAATAACGGTTTCCGTGACGCGCCCAATAAGTAAGCCCCTATAAGTAGATGAATCATTTCGAATATCACGACGGCGAACTGCACTGCGAACAGGTGTCTTTGCGCGAACTGGCCGATACGGTCGGCACGCCCCTCTATGTCTATTCCTCGGCGACGCTGGAACGGCATTATAATGTCTTCGCCGACGCCCTGTCGTCCAAGCCGGAACTGCGCAGCCCCAGGGGGGAGGCGCCGCTGATCGCTTATGCCACCAAGGCCAATTCCAACCTTGGCGTACTGGCAACCCTGGCGGCGCAGGGCTGCGGCGCCGATACGGTCTCCGAAGGGGAAATCCGCAAGGCCCTGAAAGCCGGCATTCCGGCCGAGCGCCTCGTTTTTTCCGGCGTCGGCAAGACCGATGCGGAAATGGCCTTCGCCCTCAAGGCCGGCATCTATCAGCTCAATGTCGAGTCGCGGCCTGAACTTGAACGCCTGGCGCGCGTGGCGGCCGAACTCGACATGGTGGCGCCCTTTGTCATCCGCATCAATCCGGGCGTCGGCGCCGGCGGCCATGAAAAGATCACCACCGGCGGCGCGAAAGACAAGTTCGGCATTTCGGCGGCGGAGGCCCTGTCGCTCTATGCCGGGGCGGCGGGTCATCCCAATCTCGCGCCCATGGGCATCGCCTGCCATATCGGCAGCCAGATTCTTGATCTCAAGCCGTTGCAGGAAGCCTTCACCAGGATGCGCGGCTGGGTCGAGCAGTTGCGCGCCGAAGGCCTGTCGGTCGAAAGGCTCGATCTCGGCGGCGGGCTGGGCGTGCCCTATTTCAACCAGAAAGAGCCGGCCAGCGTGGCCGATTACGCCGAAATGACGGCGCTGGCGGCGGGCAATCTGGGCGTGCGCTATACCTTCGAGCCGGGCCGGCTGATCGCCGCCAATGCCGGGGTGCTGATCTCGAAAGTGGTCCATGTCCATGAGCGCGCCGATTCCGGCCAGCAGTTCCTGGTCCTCGATGCGGCGATGAACGATCTGATCCGCCCGGCGCTTTACGACGCCTTCCACGATATCCGCCCCGTCGCGCGTCCGGGCAACGAAACGGCGGCCTATGACGTGGTGGGGCCGATCTGCGAAACGGGCGATACCTTCACGCGCGGCCGTGAAATGCCGGTGATGCGGGCGGGCGATCTCGTCTCCTTCATGAGCGCCGGAGCCTATGGCGCGGTGATGGGAAGCGAATATAACAGCCGGCCACTCGCCCCGGAGGTGTTGGTGCGTGACGCCGACTGGTCGATCGTGCGTCCTCGGCCGAGCTATGAAGAGATGATGGCGCGCGAGCCTTTGCCGGGCTGGCTGTCTACGTCTCCAAAAGCGAAAACGGCTTAGTTTGTTACGGAGGGGGGGGCATGCAGCAGAGCAATAAATCACCGTTGGCGCCGCTCAATCGCGGGCTTTTCTTCACGAAAGCGACGATGATCTGGGAGCGTTTGCTGCTGCCGGCCCTGTTTCCCTTCGTATTGCTGGCCCTGCTGATCGCCGTGGCCGGACAGTGGGGCGTGTTCGCGCTGGCGCCGAAGATGGCGCATGTCGCGGGGCTGGCGGCCGGTGGGCTGATCAGCTTTGCGGCGGCGGTGCGCACGGCCCTGCGGTTTCGCATGCCGACCTTTACCGAAATCAATACCCGCCTGGCGCTCGATAACGGCCTGCGGCCCGAACGCCTGCTGGCCATGCGTCATGAGAAAAAGCAGCCGCCCTTGCGGATCGGAAAGGCCAGGGCGGGGATCGCCGCGTCCGATCCGTTCGCCCTGCGCTATGTGGCGCTGGCTTTAGCGATACTGGGTTTCCTGATCCAGGGATCGGTATCGATTGAACAGGTGGCCCGTGGGTTTATGCCGCTGGGCGGGACTGTGCCGGCCATCAGTCTGGCATGGCGCTGATTTAACCATGCAATGACCTGAGCGCCAGTTCGGGAGACGCGGCGACAATCTTCAGCAGGGCCGCCGCCGGTCCGGTCGGGTGGCGGCGATTCTGCTCCCAGTTTTGCAGGGTCTTCACGCTGACCCGCATCAGCCTGGCGAATTCGCCTTGTGACAGGCCGATGCTTTCACGCGTGGCCTTGACATCCGTCGGAGTCATTTCAAACCGGCGCGACGGTTCGCTGACGCCTTTCGCAATATCACCGGCCTCTTTCAGGCTTTGCACCAGATCGTCGAAAAGTTCCTTGTCCATCATAACGCCTTTACCAGTTGTGCAAGGATAGCCACTTCCCTGTCGCTGAGAGTATCTTTCCGGGTTTTCGGATAAGCCACCAGCATATAGATCAGGTGATCATCCCTGACCCAGTAATATATCACGCGGATGCCGCCGCTTTTGCCGCGCCCTTCCTGAGCACAGCGCACTTTGCGAATGCCGCCGCCGCCTTTTATCAGATCGCCCTGATCCGGGCGCTCAGTAAGGTCGGTTTGCAACGCCCTGTACGCGTCGTCTGACAGCAGTTCTGTCACCTGACGCGTAAAGGTGGGCGTTTCGATAAATTCCATGAGAAAGCATTATATACGCCAATGGCGTATGGTTCAATCTAATCCAGCACCCCGATATAGGGCAGGGTGCGGTACTTGCCGCCATCATCCAGCCCGTAGCCGACCAGATATCGCGCCGGGGCTTCCCAGGCCGAGAAATCGGCGTCCATTTCGCGGACCTGGCCGTCTTTCAGCGGATCGGGCTTGCGGGCGAAAACCGCCGTCAGCACCTCCGCGGCCCCGGCCTCGCGCACGATCTCGCAGGCGATTTTCAGCGAAGCGCCGGTATCGAGCACATCATCCATGATCAGCACCTGCCGGCCTTCTACCGAACGCTGCAACGGCGCGCGGATCAGCATGGCCCCGCTTTCTTTGCCATCAGCGTAAGAAGACAGCCACAGGGCGTCGAAGGCGATATCGCGGCCGGCGCGATTAAGCGCGCGGCTGAGGTCGGCGGCGAACCAGATGCCGCCGGTCAAAAGACAGACGCCGACGCAATCCGGCCTGATATAGTCACTCAGCAGATCGGCCAGTGCATGGACGCGGCCCTGAACCTCGTCTTCACTCAGCAACACGGCAGGCAAGGCGTCGGTCATGGCGGATACTCGAATACAAAGGTTAGCGGAAATTCAGCCGGTGTGAGGCAGGCTGGAGCGCAGGACCGGAGCGGGTGCGTTCGACGCTTCCGGGGCGTTCGCTTCGGCATGGGCCGGCGCGGGTGTTTCCGCCGGCGGATCGGCGTCGGCGCCATGACCGGTGACCGGCGTGACGCGCAGGTCAGGACCGGCGGTTTTCATCTTCTTCATCGCCACCAGATCGAAATCAAGATCGAGCGATGAGGTCATGTTCTTTGGATCGGCCACGTCGAAGAGCAGGGTGCGCGTGGCGTGCGGCGCGACGACCAGGCCATTCGATGGCATCAGCACCGAATCGAATGCCTGCAGGGTGCCGTCGAGCAGCCTGACGCGCACCGGCGGCACCGGCACCGGTTTGTCGCTGATGTTTTTGATCTGCGCCTTGACCGTCACCACGAAGCGCCCGCCCTTGAAACCGGCGTCAGCGGTCTTGTCACCGAAAACCAGATGGGTGCCGTTGACCTTCAGGCCGGCCATGGCATAGGCGCCGGCGATGCGCGGAAAGGCGCGGACGATATCGACGCGCAAAAAGTAGCCGAGCGCCAGGATCAGCACCAGGGCCGCCGCCATGCCGCCCCAGACCATGCCTTGCGCCGCCAGCACCTGCATGCGCTTCTTGTCTTCGAGGATGGCGCGGTATTTCAGCGGCAGCTTCTTGGCCTTGACCGTGTGCAGGTCCTCGACCGTTTCCTTTTCGGCTTTCTTGACATCGCTGAAGGACAGGTCGATCGGCTTTTCCGGGCGTTCGGCGTGCCAGGTCGTCTTGCAGGCCGCGCAACGCACGGTCCGGCCGCGAAGGCCCAACTGGGCTTCGTTGAGCGTGTATTTCGTCGCGCAATTAGGACAGCTCAGGATCATGATCAGTTAAGTCGAACCACACCGAATCAGTACATAAACCCCGTTAACCACATACGGGTTCTTAACCTTATGTCCTCAAAAGTCTTAACAACTGATCAAGCAGGGGCTTCCAGCCGTTAGATGACGACCGCGCCTTCCAAGACCGATCGTAACCCGCGCCGCCGCCCGGAATCTGGGGCGGAACCGGGGGGAATGCCGGAGGCTGTTGTCGCCTTCCATGGCGTGTCGCTGGGTTATGATCTCGGTATGCCGAAAGCGCTGGCCGCCGGCATAAACGAAGACGACCTTATCCTCAAAAACCTGAATTTCGTCCTGCCTGCGGGATCGTTTCACTTCCTGACCGGCCCGTCGGGTTCGGGCAAGACCTCTCTGCTCAAGATGATCTATCTGGCGCAGAAGCCGACGACCGGCGTGATCGAACTGTTCGGCGAAACCATCCGGCCGCATGACCGCGCCCAGACGGCCGGCCTGCGCCGCCGGCTCGGCATCATCTTCCAGGATTTCCGCCTGCTTGAGCATCTGAATGTCTTCGATAACGTCGCCCTGCCCCTGTTCGTGCATGGCGCGCATTTCCGCGAATATCAGGATGACGTCACCGAACTGCTGACTTGGGTGGGGCTGAAAAACCGCCTTGACGCCATGCCGAACGTGCTGTCGGGCGGCGAGAAGCAGCGCCTGGCCATCGCCCGCGCCGTGGTGACGCGCCCGACCCTGATCCTGGCCGATGAACCGACCGGCAATATCGATTACGCCATGGGCCTGCGCATCATGCGCCTGTTCATCGAGCTGAACCGGCTGGGCGCCACGGTGCTGATCGCCACGCATGACGAAGGGCTGGTGAAGGCGTCGGGCATGCCGGTGCTCGAACTGCGTCACGGCCAGCTATTCCGGCGTGATCCGGGACGCAATCCGGGGAAAGAGACGCCATGATCGGACCGATCGTCGCCAGGCTGGGCGTTTTGAAGGCCGGCCGCCTCCTGCCGCAGCAGGATCAGCGCGAGGTGGCGCTGCATTATGTCATCGGCGTTTTGTGTTTCCTGGCCTGCATGGCGGCCATGGTGGTCATGGCGTCGGACCGCGCCGCCCACGGCTGGTCGCGCGATATCCGCGCCGAGGTGACGGTGCAGGTGCGCCCGACGGGGCTGGAAAGCGGCTCGGTGGCGGCGGCCAAGGCGGCGGAGGTGCTGGCCGGCGTCAAGGGCGTGGGCCAGGTGACGGCGCTGGAGCCGGAAAAGGCCAGGGCGCTGATCAAGCCATGGCTGGGCGACGCCATTCTCGACGACCTGCCGATCCCGAACCTGGTCGAGGTCACACTCGATACAAAAAAGCCGGCCACGCCCCAGGCCATGATGAACGCGCTGACCAATGCCAGCATCGACGCCAGTATCGACGATCACTCGACCTGGCTGAAGGATGTGGAGCAAAGCGCCCTGACCATCCGGCTGATTTCACTGGGGATTTTCTTTATCATCTTCTCCGCCACCGGCGCCGTGGTCGGTTTCGCCACCCGCGCCGGCCTGACCGCCCGCGCCGATATCGTCGATGTGTTGAGCCTGTGCGGGGCCAGTGATATCTTCATCGCCGAGCGCTTCCAGTGGCGCTTCGCCCGCATGGCGTTCGAGTCCGGCCTGCTGGGCGCGGGCCTGGCGGCGGCGGTGATGGCGCTCATAAAAGCCACAGGTTCCTCACAAAGCTTCGCCATAGCCCTTCCCTTTTCATGGTCGGACCTGTTAATATTAATTCCGTGTCCGTTCCTGGTGGCGTTGATCGGCGCCCTGACCGCGCGTATGGTGACCCTGCGACTGCTGGCGCATCATGACTGATTAGAGCGTATTCCGATCTGACTGGATCAGATCGGCGCTCTAAATTTTTGTTTTTACGCGCTTTTTAATCCGAAAAGTGCGCCACACTTTTCGGAAAGCGCTTGAGGGGGAGGCTGTCATCATCAAGCATATGCGCACCCTGATCGCCCTGTTCGTGGTCATTCTGCTGTGGACGGCGGGGCTGTTCGCCTTCGCCGACCGCGTGATCGATTCGACGCCCGCCGTCATGCCCGCCGAACCGGCGGACGCCATTGTCGTGCTGACCGGCGCTTCCGATTTGCGCCTCAAGGCGGGGATGCGGCTTCTGGAACGGCGCAAGGGTGCGCGCATGTTCATTTCCGGCGTCAATCCGGAGGTCAGGCGGCCCGAACTGATGGCCGTCACCGAAGGTTCGAAGCGGCTCTATGAATGCTGCGTCGATCTCGGCTACGAGGCGGAAAATACGGTCGGCAACGCCCATGAGATCGCCGACTGGGCGCGCGGCCATGATTTCTATACCCTGATCGTCGTCACCTCGGATTATCATATGCCGCGCTCCCTGCTGGAACTGAAGGCCGATATGCCGGGCGCCATCCTTATTCCCTATCCCGTCGCCACGCCCGATCTCGACGCCCGCGACTGGTGGAAATCCCGCAAAGGTCAACGCATCATCGTGCTCGAATACTGTAAATACCTGGCCATTCTCGGCCGTGACGCCATCCTCAGCGTGTCGCGCGCGTTCGGTGACAAGGGGGGCGCGCCGCAGCCGAAGGCGGGCGCCGAAGACGCCCTGGCCGTGAGTTCGGCTTCGTGAGTTTCATGATTACGCGTATACGCTCCCTGCTGTTCATACTGTGGCTCTATGGCTCGATGGCCTTTTTCGGCATATTGTGCTCGCCCCTGCTGCTGTTTCCGGTTCCGGCGGCCATGGCGGTCATCCGCTGGTGGGCGAAGGCCGTTTTGTGGGGCGCGCGCTGGATCGTGGGGATCAGGGTCGAATTCCGCGGCCTGGCGCATCGGCCGGAGGGGCCGGCCCTGATCGCCGGCAAGCACTTGAGCATGCTCGATACCATCGCGCCGTTCGTGGTGCTGAAACAGCCGGCCTATGTGCTCAAGCAATCGCTGATCTACCTGCCGTTCCTGGGCTGGTACGCCCTGAAAACCAAGATGGTCGCTATCCGCCGGGAAGAGGCCGCCAGGGCCTTGAAAGCGATGGTGACCGCCTGCCGGACGCGCCTGAATGAGAGCCGTCAGATTCTCATCTTCCCGGAAGGGACGCGTTCCGATGTCGGCGATGACCCGGATTACAAGCCGGGCGTGGCGGCGCTTTACCGCGATCTCGAAGTGCCCTGTCATCTGCTGGCCACCAACAGCGGCCAGTTCTGGCCCGGCCACGGCATCGACCGCAAGCCGGGCACGGTGGTGTTCGAGTTCCTGCCGCCCCTGCCGGCGGGAATGAAGCGCGGCGAACTGATGACGCAGATGAAGGACCGGCTTGAGGCGGCGTCGAACCGCCTGATCGCGGAAAACCGCAAGCCTTAGAGCGCAATCCGATAAAGTGGACACCACTTTTCGGATAAATTGCGCGACAAAACAAAAACTTAGAGCGGGGTTTTGATTCCATCAAAACCCCGCTCTAGCGCATCACCAGCATCCAGATGGCCATGGCGACCATCATCAGGTTTTCGGTCAGGGACACGAAACCCAGCGGCACATTGCTGTCGCCGCCGACGCAGGCGCATTTCAGTTCGCGTTTATCAATATAGACGGCCTTGAAAACCGACACGGCGCCGATCGTGCCGATGAACAGGGCCACGGGTATCGATAACCAGTCGAGCGCGCGGCCCGCCATCAGCAGACCCGCCCCGGCCTCCGCGAACGGATAGATATAGCCGTAGCGCACCCAGCGTTTGGCCAGCAGGTCGTAGTTCAGGAACATGGTCGAGAAGGTTTCGACATTTTGCAGTTTCAGTATGGCCAGCACCACCATGCTGAAACTGATGAACCATTCGGCGGCGCGCTGAGTGAACGGGTGGCCGTAAGCGGCATAACTGACCGCCAGCGCCAAAAGGGCAGTGACGGCGAAGACGGCGGCCACCGGCCGGTAGGTCGGCTTTTTCGGATCGCGGACGGTCTGGCCGAACCAGCGGCGCAGATCGTCATAACCGCCGATGCGTTCGCCGCCGATAAAGACCTGCGGCGTGGTTTTGACAGCGTGTGCGGCCTTGAAGGCGTCGGTTTCCTCGCGCGTTTTCAGCCAGTGGTCCTCCACCCGGTAGCCTTTGCGCCGCAGCAGGGCGCGCGCTTTCAAACCATAGGGACAGGTGTGGGTTTCCATCACCATGCGATAGAGGACGGCGGTTTTATGGGCGGCGGACATGACAATCTCGTTTGTGTTTACAGACTGCGGACCTTATACATGCCGTACCATGGTACGGAGTCAAGCGGTGAAATACACAACGATTTCGGGGCTGGCCCAGGCCGGTGGCGTCGGGGTGGAGACGGTGCGTTATTATCAGCGCCGCGGCCTGCTGGGCGTACCGGATCGCGCTGGCGGCATCAGGCGGTATGATGAAGCGGACGCCCGCCGCCTGCGCTTTATCCGCTCGGCGCAGGGCGCGGGGTTTACGCTGGAGGAGATCGGCGAATTGCTGGCGCTCGACGCCGGTGAGGATCGCGCCCGTGCCCGTGCCCTCGCCAGGGCGCGAATCAAGGCGCTGGATGCGCAGATCGCCGGACTGGAGGCGGCGCGAAAATCCCTGCGCCGCCTCGCCCATGAATGCGAGACGCAGGCGGCGGGACCGTGCCCGATCATCACCGCCTTCGATCCGTAGGTTATTACGACAGCACGACCACGACGACGCGGCGGTTGGCGGCGCGGCCTTCGCGGGTGTTGTTCGGGGCCACGGGCTGTTCGGAGCCGTAGGAGATCGACGACATCCGGTTCAGCGCCACGCCCTGCTGGTTGAGGAAGCGGCGAACGCTGTCGGCGCGCGCCTGACCCAGGCGGTAATTGATGTCGTCCGTGCCCGTGGCGTCGGTAAAGCCCTGGATTTCGAGATAGACGTTCTTGTTGTCTGTCCTGAGCTGTTCGGCGAGCTGGGTCAGCTTCGCCTTGGCGTCCCCGGACAGGACCGCCTTGTCGATATCGAACTTCGCGGCATCGTCGGAAAGGACGACGGAATAGACGAACTTGCCCTGGGCCAGCTTGCCGGCGGACGTGGCGCGATCGAGCGCTTCCCGGGTGGACTGGTCGAGCTGGGCGAGGTGGGCGTCGTTCTGATCGATGCGGCCGTTCACCGTGGTGATCTTTTCATCGACATATTTATGGCTGGCGCAGCCGGAAACGGCGATCATAAGCGGGAGCGCCGCCAACAGCGCAATGGATTTGAAGTGCATCATCAAGGACCTGTCGGTTTGTCATTGGCCCCGCAACCCGCCTGGAGTCTCTATAAGCGGTAAATAAAGACGGAAAAATGGCGTTTTTATAAGCGGCCAATAAGGGGTTTGCGCGCCTTTGCCATAAAAAAGAAGCGGAGCGGTTTAGGGGAACCGCTCCGCCGTTTCCGGAACCGGCTGGGGGGTGAGGAATGCCGGTTCCGAAAGGGTGTGTTCCGCCCGAGCCTTGGCGAGGCAAACCCCGCGGCCTGAGCGAAAATCAGTGCGCATTGGACATGTCCACCGGTCCTTTCGGCCGCGGCACGGTCCAGACAAGCAGGGCGCACAGCAGGAACAGGACGGCGGCCCCCATGAAGACGCCATTGGTCGAGATCATCAGGGCCTGGGCGCTGACCAGCCGGTTCACGCTGGCGATGGCGGCTTCGTGCGACAGTCCCCCCCGCATCAGCATGTCGATCGTGCCCTGGAGGGTCTTCAGGCTGTCAACAATGCCTTCATGACTCTTCGTGGCGTTGTTTTCCCAGATGGTGGTGACGAACGAGGTGGCGACGGCGCCCGACATGGTGCGGATGAAGTTTTGCAGGCCGGCGGCGTTGGCGGTTTCCTCCGGCCTGACCGCGCTCATGGTTATCTGAAGCAGAGGCATGAAGAAGAAGGGCATGCCGACGCCGCTGAGGAAGATCAGGAAGGCGATCTGGAAAAAGCTCATATCCATGGTGGACAGGCCACGGATGAAGGTGATGAGGGCCAGCCAGCCTACCCCCAAGAAGATCAGCCGGCGCGGATCGACCTTGACGGCCAGTTGCGCGGCGAGCGGCGCGGCGAAGATGGCCAGTATGCCGATCATGCCCGTGGCGTTGCCCGCCCAGGAGGCCGTCCAGCCGAGATTGTTTTGCAGCCAAAGCGGCCCGATGACATTGATGGCGAAGAAGGAGCCGATCATCAGCGCCATGCAGACCATGCCGATGGTGAAGTTGCGATGGCGGAAGACGCGCAGATCGACGATCGGGTTGGCGTCGGTCAGTTCCCAGATCAGGAAGGCGATGAAGCCGAGGCCGGCGACAAGGGCCAGGGTGATGATGAAGGGCGAGGAAAACCACTCGTTCTCCTTGCCGAGGTCGAGCATCAGTTGCAGCGCGCCGACCCACAGGACGAGCAGGCCGAGGCCCACCGTATCGACACGCGCCCGGGTGGTCCGGGTTTCCTGGCTGAACAGCACGCGCCAGACGAGGAAGCCGGCGCCGATAGCGACCGGCACATTGACCAGGAAGATCGACCCCCAGCCGAAATTGTCGCACAGGGTGCCGCCCAGCATCGGTCCGGCGACGGGCGCGACGAGGGTGGTGATGGCCCAGATGCCCATGGCAGCCGGTTGCAGCTTTTTTGGGAAGATGGTCAGCAGCAGGGTCTGCGACAGCGGCATCAGCGGGCCGCCGCAGAAGCCCTGCATGATGCGCGCCATGACGAGCAGTTCCAGAGACGGCGAGATGCCGCACAGGAAGGAGGCGATGCCGAAGCCGATCAGGGCGGTGGAAAAGACGCGGACCGTGCCGAAGCGCGAGGCCAGCCAGCCGGTCAGCGGCACGGCGATCGCCTCGGCCACGGCGTAGGAGGTGATGACCCAGGTGCCCTGCGAGGTCGAGACGCCCAGCGCGCCGGCGATATTGGGCACGGAGACGTTGGCGATGGAAACGTCGAGGATGGCGACGAAATTGGCCATGGCCAGCAGGATGCCGCACAGCCAGAGCGTGATGCCGGTCAGCGGTACGGGGTCTTTGTAGGTATCGGCGGTGGCTGAAGCGGACATGGGCGCAACTTTTAAAAAGCAGGGTTGGGGGACGCGGAATAGAAAGCAAGACACCCCACCACCATTCCGCAGGCGGAATGGTCCCCCTCCCCAACAGGTTGGGGAGGTACAAGATTGAAACGGCTCTTTCTGTACCTCCCCGGCTTGACCGGGGAGGGGGACCGCACGACGCCAGCTTGCTGGCTAGATGCGGTGGTGGGGTATCTTACTAGAGTTACTCTTTAACGCTGATCTTTGCCTTCATGCTCATGCCGACGCGCAAGGGGTGCTGCTTCAGTTCCGTCGGGTTGAGCGAGATGCGAACGGGCACGCGCTGGACCACCTTGATCCAGTTGCCGGTGGCGTTCTGGGCCGGGATGATGGCCATGGAGGAGCCGGTGCCGCCCGAAAGGCCGGCGACCTTGCCGTGATATTTGACGCTGCCGCCATAGACATCGGCGGTCAGTTCGACCGGCTGGCCGATCCGGACCTTCTTGAGCTGCACTTCCTTGAAATTGGCGTTCACATAGGCGCTCTGGATCGGCACAATGCTCATCAGGGCCTGGCCTATCTGGACGCGCTGGCCGACCTCGACCGTATTGCGCGAAACGATGCCGGAGATGGGCGCGCGGATGACGGTGCGGTCGAGATCGAGTTTCGCCTGCTCCACCTTGATGCGGGCGGCGACGACCTGCGGATTTTCATCGACGCCGACGCCGGAAATCAGGGCGGTGTTCGACGCGCGCTGGCCGATGGCGGCCTGGGCCTGCGCCCTGGCGGTGGCGAGCGCCGCCTGGGCCTGATCCATGGCCGTTTTGGCGTTCTGAACGTCTTCGCCGGAAACGGCGCCGGTGCCGGCCAGCGCCTTGCGGTCGCTATAGGCCTTCACGGCGTTGTCATAGGTCGCCTGGGCGTTATTGACCTGAGCGGCGCTGGCGTCGGCCTGGGCCTTCAGTGTGGCGTCGTTTTCGTAATAGGTGCCGATCTGGCGGGTGGCCTGGTCGAGCTGGGCCTGGGCGGCGGCGAGCGCCAGCTTCGCGTCGGTGTCATCGAGCACCACCAGCACATCGCCGGCCTTGACCGGTTTGGTCTCATAGATATTGGCTTCCTTCACCGGCGCGGAAACCAGCGGGGTGATCGAGGCGGTGGAGGCGTCCACATAGGCATTGTCGGTTTCGACCGACTTGCCGCCCTCGATCAGGGTGTAGGCGCCGAAAGCGAGGCCGGCCAGGACGACCACGCCGCCGAAGATGAGGAAGAGCGGGCCGCGCGCCTTGGAATTGGCGGGCGCGGGGGTGGCGATGGCGGCGGTGGGAGAGGCCGAGGGAGAGGATTGATCGGGCATGATGCTGAACTTCGTGCTTAATTCGATTGAAAGCCGCCGCCGAGCGCGGCGATAAGGCTGATGCGGTTGTTATAGGCCTGGGCGGTCAGGTCCGACAGGTCGAGTTCGGCGGAGGTCAGCTTGACCTGGGCGTCGATCAGGTCGAGCCGGCTGGACAGGTTGCGCTGAACGCGCAGATTGACGAGATCGTAAGCCTGTTGCGCGCTGTTCACGCGGGTTTTGGCTTCTGCGATCTGATCGGCGGTCGATTTCGTATTGATCGCCGCGTCGGAGACCTGGCGCAGGGCGGTGACCAGCGCCCTGTTGTAATTGGCGACGGCCGCATTGTAATCGGCTTCGGCGCCGCGGTACTGGGCGCGCAGACGCCCTTGCGCGAACAGGGGCAGGCTGATGGCCGGACCGATATCGCTGATCGCCGAGTCATGACGCGTCACGCCTTCCCAGTCGAGCGCCTGGATGCCCCAACTGGCGTTGAACTTCACATCGGGATAGAAGTCGGCACGGGTGTACTTGATGTTCTGGCCCTGCGCCTCGACCATCAGGCGGGCGGCCTCGACATCGGGACGGCGACCGAGCAGGTTCAGGCTGGCGTCGGCGGGCAGGGAAGCGAATTCGACCGGCGCGAGATGCGGGCGTTGGATGGTCAGGCCGCGATCCGGACCGGCGCCGACGAGGGCGGCAATCAGGTTGTTCTGCAGCTTGATGGCGGCTTCCGCGCCGGAAAGGCGCGCGGCCAGGCGGGCCTGCTCATCGGCATTATTCAGGACCGAATCCTTAGGCTCCAGATTATGGGCGGCGCGCGCCTGCATCAATTGCAGACGCGAGTCGCTGTTGGCCTTGACGGCAGCCAGATCGTCACGCTGCTGGTAAAGGCGATCAAGCTCGACATAGGCGCGGGTGACGGCGACGGCGATATCCTGCCGGGCGGCGACGCTTTCGACCTCGGCGGCCTTGCCCTGAGCGAAGGCGCCCTTGCGTGCGGCTTTCGCCTTGCCCCATAGACCCAGATCATAATTGGCGCCGATGGTGGCGCGGGTCAGCGGATGATAACCCTTGGGCAGGAAATCGCGGAATTCCGCCGGGAAACCCATGTTCACGCTTTGCTGTGTTTCGGTGATAGACCCATTGAGCGACAGGCTGGGCTTCAACGACTCGGCGATCTGATCGCTGCTGGCCACGGCTTTCAGCAGGCGGGCGTCGGCGGTCTGGATATCGGGCGAATTGGCGAAGGCCTCATCGATCAGGGCGTTGAGCTGGGGATCATTGAAGCCGGTCCACCAGTTCCGCGCCGGCCATTGACCGCCGTTTTCGGAGGACAGGCTCTGCGTGGCGGCCAGATCGGTGCGTGGCGCGATGGTCTGGGGGGCGGGCACGGACGCGCAGTTGGCCAGCAGGGCGGCCGCGAGCGCGAGGGTGCTCAGACTGGCCGCTTTTTTCAGGAAAGCGGGCGCTAAAATCAGCTTTGGGGAGGGCATCGGGGGAGGTCCTGAAACACAAAAAGGTGAACCGTACTGTACAGTTCGGTTCCTTTGCGCTAAGATGCGGATCAAGTCAAGCGCTAACTGTACAGTATGGTACAAATTTTATGGAAATGCCAACCAAATCCTTCCGGGACGCCCCAAATTTAAAGGAGGCCCCGACCTTCAGGGATCAGCGCCGCGAGCGCATTATTCAGGTCGCCCGCAGCGTCTTTTATGAAGTCGGTTACGCCGGCGCCAGCATGTCGATGATTTCCAGCCGTCTCGGCGGCTCGAAAGCGACCCTTTATGCCTATTTCAACAGCAAGGAAGACCTGTTCGAGGCCATCATCCGCGAACAGTGCGGGCAGATGGCCGATCTTTTCGCCGCCCATACCGGTTCGGAGGATCTTCGCACCACCCTGACGGTCATGGGCCGCGAACTGCTGACGGCGATCATGTCGGATGAGGCGATCCGCACCTTCCAGTTGGTTGTCGAGGAAAGCTACCGCAATCCGCAACTGGCCGAGATGTTCCATAATGTCATCCAGAGTCAGGGGCGTTCCAACCTGACGGCCCTGTTGCAGACGGCCCATGACAAAGGCCAGATCAACGCGCCGAATATCCTGGAAGCGACCATGGTGCTGAAAAGCCTGATCTTCGGCGATTGCCATTTCAAGCGCATCATGAACCTGGCCGTCGAGCCGACGGAGGCGCAGCGCCGCCGCCAGGTCGATCTGGCGGTCGATATTTTCATGGCCTATTACGGCGTGAAACCGGCGGTCTGATTGTTTACGAAAGTGTAAACCTTTTTGGTTAACGTCCGTTAAGCAAAGGGTTCCACATGGCCGAAACAACCGACGAATCAATGCCTTTTGACGTGCGGCCCGATGTTCGGGCGACGCGCGGGCCGCATCCCGCCGCCGGCTTCGCTCATATGTGCGCCTCGATCTGTGAACTGGCGGCGGCGGTGTTCGACCTGCCGATGGCGGCCTTAAGCCTGCGTGACGGCGAGGCGATGACGCCTGTGGCCGCCTTCGGCATTGCGGATATCGATGTGCTGGACGCCCTGGCCTTTACCCGGCGTCCGCTGATCGCGGGCGAGGGGCTGAGGATCGCCGACGCCGCCGGCGACCCCCGCTATTTTCTCGAAAGCCCCGTCCTGCGCGCGCCGCATATCCGCTTCTATGCCGATATGCCGCTGGTGCATGAAGGCGAAATCCTCGGCGTGATCGCCATTGCCGGCGCCGCGCCATATCCGGATTTTCCGGCGGCGAAACAGGCTGTGCTGACCAAATTCGCCGATCAGGCCGCGACCCTGCTGGCGTTGGCGCAAGAACGGACAGGCAGCGCCCCGACGCCGCAAAAGCGTCTCGATATGGCCGCCGAACTGGCCGGCCTGGGCTATTGGACGATCGATCTGGCGACCCGCGAAGTGGTCTGGTCGAAAGGGTTATATGCCCTGCTGGGCTTAAGCGAAAACCTGCACAGGCCGAGGGTGGAGACTCAACTCGATATCTATGCGGCGGCGGATCGGCCCGCTGTGATCGAGCGTTTCCAGCAGGCGGTCAATACCGGCGCGGATTTCGATTTCGAACTGCGGATCACTCGCCGTAAGGACAAGGCGGCGCGTCTGATCCGCACAAAAGGCGGGGTCGAATATGATGGCGATGGCGCGCCGGTCCGGCTGTGCGCCGTGGTGCGCGATGTCACCGAAACGGCGATCGGCGACGCCTTCCTGGGCCATGTCGCCGATGACCTGCGCGATCCGCTCAATGAGATTGCCGGCTATGTCCGCCGGATGGAGACGCAGCCGGCCTCCAGCAGGGATATTGCCGGTTATGCGCAGGATCTGCTGGCCGCGGCCGAGGCGCTGCAAGGCCGGATCGGCGATGCGCCGGCCCCGGAACCGGCGGCGGCCATCGATGAGGACGAGGCGGTCGATGTCGCGGAGATGATCCGCGAGACGGTCGCCGGCTTCACGTTTCAGGCCGGGGCGGCGCAGACCCGGCTCGGTACGCATTTCGTCGATTTCACCCGCGCGATGGCCCGTATCGATGCCATGCGTGTGCGGCAGGTGCTGCAAAACCTGCTCTCAAACGCTTGCAAATTTACCCGTGGCGGAGTGATCAGCGTCACCGCCAGCCAGGTGACGGCGGAAAATCCGCGGACGCTCAGGCCGGAAACCCACCTGCATGTCAGCGTGCGCGACAGCGGCATCGGCATGGATGAGGCGGTGGCGCACAGCCTGTTTACGGACGGCCATAAAGGGCCGGGACGCGGGTTGGGCCTGTCCGTCGCCCGGACGATCGTCGAGATGCTGGGCGGCCATATCGGTGCGGTGTCACGGCCGGGCGAGGGCACGAAGGTCTGGTTTGAAATCCCTGTCGAATGGGTGGAGGGGCCTGCCGTGAAGCCTGATCCCAAGGCGGCTCCGGTGCCGCAAACCCTGACGCGGCAAAATTTCGATACGCGTCAGTCCCGTCCGGCCTATGCGCCTTTGCGGCCGCGTTTTGAAGCGCCCCCCGCAAAACCCGCAGCAGTCGATGAAGACCGCATCAACCGCGAATATCTGCGCGCCCTGTTGCAGGATATGAAGGTTGCAGGATATGAAACTTGACCTGTAACCGGCGGAAAATCCTGCGCCGGGCGTCTTAAGTCGCATGAAAACACATCTCCTTGCCCTGCTGCCCGCCATCGCCCTTTTAACCGCAAGCGCCGCCGAGGCCCGCGATTACTGGTTCGGCGCCGATCTGTCCTATGTCAATGAAATGAAGGATTGCGGCGCGAAATACGACTATAAGGGCGAGACTGACGCCTATAAGATCTTCGCGCAGTCCGGCCACAATCTGGTCCGGGTGCGCATCTGGGTCGATGCCAAATGGACGCCCTATTCCGATCTCGCCGATGTCGAAAAAACCATCGCGGCGGCCAAGGCGCAAGGCCAGAAGGTGCTGCTCGATTTCCACTATTCAGACGATTGGGCCGATGGCGGCAAGCAGCTTGTGCCCGCCGCCTGGGCCGGCCTTTCCGAGGATGATCAGGCGAAGGCGCTTTATCAGTATACGCTCGATACGCTCAATGCCTTGCAGGCGAAGAACCTGATGCCGGAAATGGTGCAGGTCGGTAACGAGACAAATGGCGAAATTCTGCGTACCCAGCCGGAGGAGCATGTGCCGATCCACTGGGAACGCAATGCGAAACTGTTCAATGCCGGGATCAAGGCCGTGCATGACGCGGCGGCGGACAGTTCCATAAAACCGGAAATCATGCTGCATGTCGCCCAGCCGGAAAATGTCGAGCCGTGGTTCGCCGCCGCCACCGCCGCCGGGGTGACGGGCTATGACATCATCGGCCTCAGCTATTACAGCAAGTGGTCGAAGGCAGACATGAACGGTCTGGCCGAGGCCATCCGCCGCGTTCATGCCCGCTTCGGCAAGGACGTGGTGGTGGTCGAAACCGGCTACGCCTTCACCGACGAAGCCGCCGACCGCGCCCATAACCTGCTCGGTTCGGATTCGGCCCTGAAGGATTATCCCGTCTCCGTTGCCGGTCAGGCGAAATACATGCGCGACATCATGCAACTGACGCTCGACGCCGGCGGGATCGGCGTCGTCTATTGGGAACCGGCCTGGGTTTCGACCAAGTGCAAGACGCGCTGGGCGCAAGGCTCGGATTGGGAAAACGCCGCCTTCTTCGATTATAAGGGCAAGGCCTTGCCGGCGCTTGAGTGGCCGAAGGCGGCCTATGTCTGGCCGGTCGAGGTCACCTTCGCCGTCGCCGATCAGGGTCAGGCGGCGCAATACCTGACCGGTGATTTCACCGGCGGCGTCACGGTCGCCATGCGGAAAACCGGTGGCCGCTTTGTCTATCAGGCGTGGTTGCGGCCGGAAACCCATGTCGTCGCCGGCACGGCGGAAAGCGAAGGCGCGCTGGGCGATGCCGAAGCCTTTGACGTGACCGTGCCGAAAACCGGCGGCCCGGTTGTGTTGGGAAGGCCACAATCCTAATATTGTAGTACAATTATCTGGAAGATCGCCGTTATTGTGTTATAAATCCCCAAAAGCCTCTTAAAGGCGGATAAAAACACACGGGGAGCGGCGGAAAATTCGATGGAAAGCATCGTATCTGACAGGATATCCGGGCCAAATCTGCCTAACGGGTCAGCGCGTAAAGCGCTTCTGGCCTTTGTCGGCACGCAAATCCTGCCGCATGAGGCGGACCTGCGGCACTGGCTGTTGCGACTGGGTGTGAAGGCGCATGAACTCGATGATATCATCCAGGATGTCTATTGCCGGCTGCTGCGGATGGAGCGCTTCGATCATATCGCCGATCCGCGCGCCTATCTCTTCCGTTCGGCGCGCAACGTCCTGCTGGAGCAGGTCCGGCGCAGCAAGGTGGTGTCGATCATGACCGTGCAGAATCTCGATGAACTGGGCGTGGCCGATCTGGGGCCAAGCCCCGAAAGCGCCGCGTCCGCCCGCGCCGAACTGACCCAGGTGCTGGGCCTGATCGAGGGACTGCCGGAGCGTTGCCGCCAGGTGTTCGAGTTGCGCAAGGTGCATGGCCTGTCACAGGCGGAGACGGCGAAAGCGCTGCGCATCAGTGAGAATATTGTCGAAAAGGAAACCGCCAGGGGGTTGAGCCTGATCCTGCGTCATATGGCGGAAAAGGGATCGGCGGTGGTGACGGCGCTCAGGCCTGAAGCGGGGCGCCCGAAGTTGTCCATGAGGGTATATGTCGCGGATTGACGAGGCGGCGGCCCAGTGGGTCGCCCGGCTGAATAGTGATGACAGCGTAACCACGCGGCAGGCATTCGAGGCGTGGCATGAGGCCGACCCGCGCCATCAGGGCGCTTTCCTGCGCGCCGAGGCGGCGTGGATGCGGCTCGACCGCGCCCAGGTGATGGCGCATGGGCGTGTTTTGGACGATGCGCTTCTGACGCGCCGGGAAAAGCGCGGTCGCGCCGGCGTCACCCGCAGGTCCGTCATGGCGGCGGGCATGGCGGCCTCCGTGGCCGGGGCGGCGGTGGCGGGCTATGCGCTGAAAAACCGGCTCAGTGTCGCCACCCGCGTCGGTGAATTGCGCAGCGTACCGCTTAAGGATCGCTCGGTCGCCTCGGTCAATACCGACAGCCGGATCGAGGTCGATATGACGCCGCAGATCCGCCATGTGGCGCTGGTCAAGGGGGAGGCCTGGTTCGAGGTGGCGAAGAATCCCGAAGCGCCGTTCGTCGTCTCGGCCGGTGATATCCGTGTGCGCGCGGTCGGCACGGCTTTCAGCGTCCGCCGCCATGACAGCGGCGCCGATGTGCTGGTCACCGAAGGCACGGTCGAGGCGTGGAACGTCAATGATAAAGACAAGCGCGTGACACTGACGGCGGGCCATGAAGCGTTCGTGCCGGTGAAACCGGAAACCGTGGCGGTGGTTTACCGCCCGGAAGAGGTCGAGCGCAAACTGGCCTGGCGTGACCGTGAAATCGTGCTCAATTCCGAAACCCTGGCCGAGGCGGTGGCCGAATTCAACCGCTATAACAGCCGCCAGATCGTCATTTCCGATCCGGCCCTGGGCGCGCAGAAACTGGTCGGCGGGTTTCATGTCGATCAGCCGGAAACCTTCGCCCGCGCCGTCCATGCCGCGCTTGATGTACCGGTCAGCCTGAATGACGACCGTATCATAATTGGCACAGCCGGGGCGGCGCTTTAAAAAATTGTCGTACAATTCGGCGGAAAATTTCCGGCGGGACATCTTGGTTTGCAGAAGGGGAGAAAACCCCCTCGCAACAGATCAAAGAGTCAGGGAACACATATGTCATACTGGAATAACGCCTTCCGCACGGCCCTCATGGGGTCGGTCGCCGCTGTCGTCATGGTCGCGCAACCCGCCGCCGCGCAAACCAAAACCTTCAATATTCCGGCGCAGGACGCCGCCACCGCCATTCCGGCCTTCGTCAGGCAATCCGGCCTGCAGGTGCTGGCCACCGCGTCCGACTTGCAGGGCGTTCGCACCAACGCCGTTACCGGCAGCCTCAGCAATGACGCGGCGCTTCAGCAACTGATCGCCGATACCGGCCTGACCGTGAAAACCAATGACGGCGCGTCCGCCGTGATCGTGCGCGTTGCGGCCGCCGCCGAACCGGTGGCCGAGGCCGATCCGCAGGAAGTGGTCGTGGTCGGGATGCGCAAATCCCTGCGTGACGCGCTCGATATCAAGCGCCGCAATACCGGCATTGTCGAAGCCATTTCCTCGAAGGATATAGGCGCTCTACCGGATGTCACCATCGCTGAGACGCTCAACCGCCTGCCGGGTGTGATGGCGACACGCGACCGCGGCAATGATTCGCAGGCCTCGATCCGTGGCCTCGGCGCCCGCATGGTGTTGGGCACGGTCAATGGCCGTGAGGTGGCATCGAGCGAACCGGACCGCAATGTGCGCTGGGAGGTCTATCCCTCCGAAGTCATTTCCGGCGCGGCGGTCTATAAGTCCTCGGAAGCGAAGCTGATCTCCGGCGGCATTTCCGGCACGGTCGATCTGCAGACCATCCGCCCGCTCGATTACAAGGGGCCGTCCTTCGTGCTGCGCGCGGGTCCGGTCTATTATGACGGCGGTTCGGCCTTCCCCGATTATGACGGCATGGGCTACCGCGCCTCGGCCTCACTGGTGCACCGCTTTTCTAATCAGTTCGCCGCCGTTTTCGGCCTGACCTCGCAGGTCCAGAAGAATGGCTATGAGTCGGTCCAGGGCTGGGGTTACAATTTCGGCGCGGATAACGGCCCGGTCATCGACGGCGACGCCACGAAATACAACACGCCCTGGGGCGCGCAGGCCGAGGCCAAGCGCCTGAAGGAATCGCGTTTCGGCGCTTCGATGGGCCTGCAATACAAGCCGAGCGATAATTTCCAGTTGAGCTATGACCTGCTCTATTCCGATATCAAGATCGACGAATTGCAGGATCAGGCCTGGTATGGCGATGGCGCCTGGGGCAACTGGGACGGCACCAACCTGGGTAATTATGTCGATGGCACGGCAGCCTCCGGTCATGCGCCGGTGATCAACAACAATGGCGATGTGGTGGCCGCTTCGGTCGCCTGGGCCGGTGATAAATCGGTTGTGGCGCGCTATACCGAGGACAAGACCCTGATCGTTCAGGGCCTGAACGGCAAATGGACGACCGAGCACTGGACGGTTTCGGCCGACGCCTCCTATTCCAAGGCGCAGCGCTATAACCTGTGGGCGGCCAATGAATTCGCCTATTGGCCGAGCCTGATGACCTATGATTTCCGCGGCAAGCCGGTCATCACCGTGTCGTCGGCGCCGGAAGACAATACCCAGACCGCACAGGGCGGCCAGACGACGCTCGGCGCCGTTACCGACGAACTGGGCGCGCTGCATCTGGACGCCGAACGGCATTTCGACAGCGCTTTCTTCACAAGCCTCCTGTTCGGCGCGCGCGTCTCCGACCGCACCAAGGCGCTGGGGTCGCTTGACGGCACCGTGGATCCGATCATTGGCGCTCTGCCCGATTACCTGCTGTCATCCTACAGCTTCAAGAACTTCGATGTGCCGACCATCCTGACCGGCAATTTCGGCGCGCTGGCCACCCATCTCTACGGCACGTCGTTCGATATCGATCCGAAGACCACGCCGATTACCGACCGGGTTAAGGAAAAGGTTTCGGAAGCCTATGTTGAAGGCGCCTACGCCACCACGATCGGCGGCGTTCCGGTGGATGGCAATATCGGTGTGCGTTTCCTGGATGTTGACGCCGATTCCGCCGGCACCTCGACCGTGGCCGGCGACTGGGTGGAAACCCCGCCGGGCAGCGATAACTGGGTGCAGCAGATGGTGACCACGCCGGCCACCGGCGGCACCAGCTATTCCAAGGTATTGCCCTCGGCCACGGCGCGTTTCGATTTCGGCAACGGCCAGTTCCTGAAACTCTCCGCCGCCAAGGTGATTTCGCGTCCGCCGCTGAACGACATGATCATCACCCGGCAGATTTCCTCGACCGCGCCCTATACCGGCTCGTCTGGCAATCCGTACCTGAAGCCGTTCGAGGCCAATCAGTTCGATATCTCTTACGAAAACTACTTCAACCGTGACGCCCTGTTCGCCATCAGCGCCTATCACAAGGATGTCAGCAACTTTGTCGGCTACGCCACGCGGCAGGAGACGATCAACGGCAATGTCTATACCCTGACCTCGCCGGTCAATGCGCCCAAGGGCGGCCGGATCGACGGGGTGGAACTGACCTATCAGTCGTCGTTCTCGTTTATCGGGCTGGACAAGTTCGGCATCTATTCCAACTACGCCTATGTCGATTCCGATCTGACGGAAATGTCGGCGGGCCTACCGCTCAACGGCCTGGCGCGCGATACGGCGACGCTTGATTTCTGGTATTCCGATCATGGCGTCGATGCCCGCCTGGGCACCAAGTATCATTCGGAATATACCGCCATCTACGGCTGGGACGATTCGCAACTGATCCGCGTCCGTCCGGAAACGACGATGGACTTCTCGATCAGCTACCAGATCAACCCGACGATCCAGGTACGCTTCCAGGCCAACAACCTGCTCGATACGCCGCTGCGCACCTATAACGACAACCAGCCGGATCGCCTGGGGCGGTATGATCTTTATGGCAAGCGCTACCTGCTCGATCTGACATTCAAGTATTAAGGAAGATAAGCAAGACACCCCACCACCATTCGCCTTCGGCTCATGGTCCCCCTCCCCGGCATAGCCGGGGAGGTACAAGAAAAAATATACCTCCCCAACTTGTTGGGGAGGGGGACCGACGCGCTCTTGCGCGTTGGTGGTGGGGTTTCTTGCTTTCTCATCTATCCCATGGCCGGGTCTTGACCGCATCAAGGTCCGGCCATCATTGTATCCGTAAAATCACGAGGACATGCCATGCTCGATCTGAACCGCCGTCATCTGCTGGCCGGAACCGCCGCGACTTTCGCTGCTGTATCGGCCGGAGCGCCCGCCCTGGCGCAAACCGGTACGATCAGGCCGGATGATCGCCGTATCCGCTTCGATACCGGCTGGCGCTTCGCCTTCGGGCATCTCTACGATGTGGAAAAGGATTTCGGCTATGGGGCCGACCAGCGTACCTACGCCAAGCAGGGCATAGACGCCACGCCCATCGCCAAGGCGGATTATGACGACTCGCAGTGGCGGCCCGTCACCCTGCCGCACGACTGGGCGGTGGAACTGCCGTTCGTGCACAAGGAACCGAAAACACCGCTCAAGCCCGATGATCACGGCGCGGTCTGGGACCCGGCCGCCAATCACGGTTACAAGCCGCTGGGCCGCGATTATCCGGAAACCAGCGTCGGCTGGTATCGCAAGACGTTCACACTCGATGCCGCCGACAAGGGCAAGCGCATTTCGCTGGAATTCGATGGCGTGTTCCGCGACGCCATGGTGGTGATCAACGGCTTTATCGTGAAACGCAACGACAGCGGCTATACGCCGTTCCGCGTTGAACTGAACGATTTCCTCAATACCGATGACACACCGAATACAGTGCTGGTGCGCGTCGATGCGTCACTCGGCGAGGGATGGTTTTATGAGGGCGCCGGCATCTATCGCCATGTCTGGCTGGTCAAGACGAACCCGGTGCATATTCCGCAATATGGTGTCTGCATTAGAGCAAAGGCAGACGGCACGGTAGAGGTCATTACGACGGTGCGGAATGATAGTGATCAGGCTCAGGACGTTATGATTCTGCCGATTACATCATCACCAAACACTATTCATCCTGCCAAAAATTTGCATCTTGTACCTTGGGAATCTGTAGAAATACGTCAATCTCTGAAAGTCACTTCACCGCACCTTTGGTCCCTTGAAGATCCGTACCTGTATAATTTAAGCATTCAAATCTTTGCTGAAAACCAATTGCGTGACTCCATCACCACCCGCTTCGGTTTCCGCGATATCCGCTTCGACGCGCGAACCGGCTTCTTCCTCAATGGCAAACCGGTCAAGCTGAAGGGCACCTGCAATCACCAGGATCATGCCGGGGTCGGCGCCGCCATCCCCGATGCGCTGCAACGCTGGCGATTGCAACAACTGAAGGACATGGGCTGCAACGCCTATCGCGCCTCGCATAATCCGCCGACGCCGGAACTGCTCGACCTGTGCGACGAAATGGGCATTTTGGTCATCGACGAAACGCGGATGATGACCTCTTCGCCGGAAGGCCTGGCGCAACTGGAAACCCTGATTCGCCGCGACCGCAATCACCCTTCGGTCATCCTGTGGTCGATCGGCAATGAGGAGCCGCAGCAGGGCACGGATCGCGGCGCCAACATCGCCCGCACCATGAAGCGCCTGTGCAACGAACTGGACCCGACCCGCCTCGTCACGGCGGCGATGGATAACGGCTATGGCCTGGGCATTACCGAGGTCATCGATGTCATCGGCTTCAATTACCGCGATCACCTGATCGATGATTTCCACGCCAAATATCCGAACCTGCCGATCATCGGCACGGAAACCGCCTCGACCGTTTCGACGCGCGGTGAATATATCAAGGATGACGCCGCCCACATCGTGCCGGCTTATGACACCACCGCGCCTTGGTGGGCCACCACCGCCGAGGGCTGGTGGCCGCATTTCGACGCCAAACCCTATATCGCCGGCGGCTTTATCTGGACCGGTTTCGACTATCGCGGCGAACCGACGCCCTATTCGGAATGGCCGAGCATTTCCTCGCAGTTCGGGATGCTCGATACCTGCGGCTTCCCGAAGGACAACTACTATTATTACCGCGCCTGGTGGCGGCCGGAGCCGTTGTTGCACCTCTTCCCGCACTGGAACTGGGAAGGGAAAGAGGGCCAGGATATTTCCGTCTGGGCGCATAGCAATGCCGACGAGGTGGAACTGTTCATCAATGGCAAGTCGGCGGGCCGCAAGACGGTCACAAAAGATTTCCACGTCGAATGGACCGTGCCGTATCAGCCCGGCAAGATCGAAGCCTTCGCCTATAAGAATGGCAAGGTCATCCTGAAAGACAAGCGCGAAACCGCCGGCGCACCTGCGAAAGTGGTTTTGACGACGGATCGCGCGGCGCTTGTCAATGACGGCATGGACTGCACGGTCATCAGGGCCGAGGTGTTCGATGCCAAGGGCCGCCCGGTGCCAAAGGCCGACAACCTGATCCGGTTTGCCGTGTCGGGACCGGGGGCGGTGATCGGCGTCGGCAACGGCAATCCGAATAGCCACGAAGCCGACAAGGAGTCCCAGCGCAAGGCGTTCAATGGCTTGTGTTGCGCCATCGTGCAGGTGACCGGCGCCGGCGGGATCACGGTCAGCGCTGCGGCTGAGGGATTGGTCAGTGGTAAGGTGGTGTTGCGATCCACTTAATTCTTGTACCTCCCCGGCTATGCCGGGGAGGGGGACCGCACGACCGCAGGGAGATGCGGTGGTGGGGTTTCTTGCTTGGCAGCCCCCTCCGTCAGCGACACCGGCCCTGCGGGCTTTGCCCGAAAGACTGGGTGCTGCCACCTCCGCCCGCTTCGCAGGCAGGGCTATCGCATGTGGTTTTGGAGGTGCGATGCCTTCCCCCTCTCCCCTCATTGAGGGGAGAGGGGGAAGAAAAATTATTCCAAAAGCCATATGTGATAGCCTTGGCTGCGCAGGGGAGGATAAAACTACCCCGCCTGATCGCCCCACAGTTTCTTCAAGGCCGGACCACGCCCGCAGCCATTATAATAGGCATTATAGTGCGCGGCGTGGGTCTGCCAGTAATGCTGGTGATAGTCTTCCGCCGGATAGAAGGGCAGGCCGGTCGCGGTTGATTTGACGATCAGCGTATAGATCGGCTTTCCCAGTTGCTTGCCAACGGCGATCTTGGAATTGACCGCCGCGGCATATTGCGCATCCGAAAAGGTGAAAATGGCCGTGCGGTAATTGTCGCCGCCATCGCAGATGACGCGCGCCTTCGTCGTCGGGTCGGTCGAATGCCAGTAGGTATCGAGCAACTGATTATAGGTCACCTGATCGGGATCGTAAGTCACTTCCACGGCCTCGACATGACCGGTGCCGCCACGGACCACCTGTTCATAGGTCGGGTTCTTCACCGAACCGCCCATAAAACCGGCGCGGGTATTGGTCACGCCCTTCACATGGTCGAAGGCCTTCTGCGTGCTCCAGAAGCAGCCGCCGCCAAAAACGGCCACCTGCGGCGCGGCAGCCAGCGCATTGCCGGCAAAGCTCAGAGCCAGAACGCTTGTCACAAACAGTCGTCTCAACATGCTGATCTCCTAAGCGGGAATAAACCTGAGCGCCACGCCATTGCTGCAATAGCGTTTGCCGGTCGGGCGCGGGCCGTCGTCGAACAGGTGACCGTGATGCCCGCCGCAGCGCGCGCAGTGATATTCGGTGCGCGGAATGCCGATGGCGAAATCGGTCCTGGTTTGCAGATGACCGGGGATGGCGCGGAAGAAGCTCGGCCAGCCGGTACCGGATTCAAACTTGGTATCCGAGTTGAACAGGGGCAGGTCGCAGCCCCGGCAAGCAAAAATCCCCTTGCGGTGTTCGTTGAGCAGGGGGCTGGAGCCGGGCCGTTCGGTGGCCGCATGGCGCAGCACATTATAGGCGGCGGGCGGCAGACGCTTTTTCCATTCCGTGTCGCTGAGTTTCAGGGGGGCGATCGTCTCGGCTTCGCTTTGCGAACAGGCGGCAGCCAGCCCGCCAATGGCAATAAAGGAGAGAAAATGACGGCGTAACATATGACACTCCGTAAATTTGCTTACCGAAACTATACGCCCGAAATCCGGATTTGGTTACAGGCGGATTCCCTGTGGCCTTTATGCCGCACCGGCCGCACCGCCGGCATATAAAGAGGCCGTAAAGACGGTCGTCACATAAGTGTCGCGCAAGCTACACGCGACTGTCACAGGGCGCGCCTATTGCGCCGTGCGTGGCCCTGGCTGTTCGGGGTTCAAAAAATGACAAGCACACGCACAAGGTAATTTCATCATGAAAAAATCCCTCGTCATCGGCGCGGCCGCCGCCGCTTTTGCGATGGTCGCCATCGTTTCCGGCGCTTCGGCCCAGGAGACGACCCTCTCCGGCCGCATGTATGCCGACTTCACCAATATCGACAAGACGGTCGATGGCGTCGAAGCGGACCCCTCGGGCACGGGCTTCGATATCAAGCGCCTCTATATCGGCATCGATCATAGCTTCAACGATATGTTCTCGGCCAATGTGACGACCGATTTCCAGTACAGTTCGGCGATCAGCTCGACGGAAATCTACCTGAAGAAGGCCTACGTGCAAGCCAGGTTTTCCGACGCCCTGGTGGTGCGCGTCGGCGCCACGGACCTGCCCTGGGTGCCCTACGCTGAAAGTATCTACGGCTTCCGCTACATTGAAAACACCGTCGCTGACCGCACCAAGTTCGCCACGTCGTCCGATTGGGGCCTTCACGCTTCGGGCAAGCTGAACAGCAATTTCTCCTACGCCGTGGCGGCGATCAACGGCGCCGGCTACAAGAATCCCAGCCGCTCCAAGGGCATGGATTTTGAAGGCCGCCTGAGCGCCAAATTCGACCAGTTGAACTTCGCCATCGGTGGTTACACCGGCAAGCTGGGCCAGGAAACAGCCGGCGTGGCCACGCCGAATACCGCCACCCGCTTCAACGCCCTGGCGGCTTTTGTCGGCAATCGTGGCAGCGTCGGCGTCGAATATTTCTCGGCCAATGATTATTCGGCCACCCTGGTGAAGGGGCCGGCGAATGTGGACGACGAGGCGGACGGCGTGTCGCTTTTCGGCGCCTACCGCCTGACCCCGGTCTATACCGTTTTCGCCCGCGCGGAAGAAGTGAAGCCTTCGAAGACGCTCTCGCCCTCGAAGAAGGACAAGTACTACAACCTCGGCGTCAATTTCACCGCCTTCAAGGGCATCCAGTTCGCCGCCGTGGCCAAGCACAACGAAATCACCTCTACCGGCCACAAGACCGAATCGAACGAAATCGGCGTCTGGACCGAGGTTCGTTATTAAAAACCGTTACGAGACAGGCCGTTGAACCATCGCGGCCTGTCCTTGCGACGCCCCATTTTTTTAAATTCCGCCGGCTGTTACAAAACTGTCGTAAAAAACGGTTAGAGCATCGGAACAGCCCGCACACATCCCTTTTCCCAAGGAGATACGCATGTTCAAGTTTCTGAAAGTTGTCCAAAAAGTAGCTTTGGCCGCCGCCGTGATGACCGCCGCGTTCGGTTCGGCCTCTATGGCCGCCGATACGATTTCCGGGGCCGGCGCCACCTTCCCCGCGCCGCTCTACGCCAAGTGGGCCGAAGGCTACAAGCGCGCCACCGGCAATCAACTCAACTATCAGGCCATCGGTTCCGGCGGCGGCATCAGGCAGATCCAGGCCAAGACGGTCGATTTCGGCGCGTCCGACAAGCCGCTGACCCCGGAAGACCTCGACAAATACGGCCTCTACCAGTTCCCGACCGTTGTCGGCGGCGTGGTCCCGGCCATCAACGTGCCGGGCGTCGCCAGCGGCAAGCTGAAACTGCCGGGCGTGGTTCTGGCCGATATCTTCCTGGGCAAGATCACCAAGTGGAACGATCCGGCCATCGCCAAGTGGAACGCCGGCCTCAAGCTGCCGGCCCTGCCGATCACCGTTGTTCACCGTTCGGACGGTTCGGGCACCAGCTTCCTGTTCACTTCCTACCTGTCGATCGCCTCGGCCGAGTGGAAGCAGAACGTTGGCGCGTCGGACGCCGTTGAATGGCCGACCGGCCTCGGCGGCAAGGGCAATGACGGCGTGGCCGCCCTGGTGCGCCAGACCGCCGGCTCGATCGGCTATGTCGAATACGCCTATGTCATGAAGACCGGCATCAGCTACGCCCTGGTCGCCTCGAAGGACGCCACCTGGCCGCAACCGAACGCCGCCGCCTTCAAGGCCGCGACCGCCGGCGCCGACTGGGCGCACGCGCCGGGCAACTACCTGCTGGTCCTGAACCAGCCGGGCGCCAATTCGTGGCCGATCACCGGCGCGACCTTCATCCTGGTCTACAAGGACCAGCCGAATCCCGCCAAGGCCGCCGCTGTGCTGAAGTTCTTCGATTATGGCTACAAGGCCGGCGACTTCAACGCCAACGAACTCTTCTATGTGCCGCTGCCGGCCTCGGTGAAGTCGATGGTGCGCAAGCAGTGGACCGCCAATATCAAGTCGAACGGCGCGCCGGTCTACACCTCGCCGAACCCCTGATCGGCTTAAAGCGCAATGGCTCGCCGCGGAAGATGCGGCGGGCCACTTGTCTTGTATCCATCCTGTCGAACGCCTATAGCCAGATGATCCGTCACACGGAGAGACAAAGAGTAAGATGGCCTTTGAAATCAAGTTGCCGAAGCCTGCGATTGCGGGCGTTGACCTGACCGATCCTATCTTCCGCTGGGTGTCCTTCGCCGCGGCCACCCTGCTTCTGGTGGTTCTGGCCTCGCTGATCGGGCTGCTGTTCGTCGGCGGCTGGCCGGCGCTCTCCAAATTCGGTTTCGACTTCTTCCTGAAATTCAAGGAATGCCCGGTCGGCCAGGGGCCGATCTGCATCGATACGCCGTGGAACCCCGTCACGGACACCTACAGCGCCACCGCGCCGATTCTGGGTACCCTGATCACCTCGTTCATCGCGCTGGTTTTCGCCCTGCCCATCGCCATCGGCATCGCGGTTTTCCTGACCCAGTTCTGCCCGCAACGCATCGCCCAGCCGCTTTCTACCGCTGTCGAACTGCTGGCCGGCATCCCCTCCATCGTCTACGGCATGTGGGGCCTGTTCGTCTTCGCCCCGTGGTTCGCCAGGACCATCCAGACGCCGCTTTTGATCGCCGCCTCGCAATCACCCGATTCCTTCCTCGCCAAACTGGTGGCCGGCGTGCCCAATGGCGCCAATCTCTTCACCGCCTCGATCATCCTGGCCATCATGATCCTGCCCTATATGGCCGCCGTTTTCCGCGAACTGTTCCGCTCCATCCCGGCCCAGGTGCGCGAAGCCGCCTTTGGCGTCGGGGCCACGCCATTCGAGGTCGTCACCGCCGTCATCATCCCCTATGTCCGCAAGGGCATGATCGGGGTGGTCATGCTGGGCCTCGGCCGCGCGCTCGGCGAAACCATGGCCGTCACCTTCATCATCGGCAATTCGCACAAGTTCCCCAAGTCGCTGTTCGACTCGTCATCGACCCTGGCCTCGACCATCGCCAATGAATTCGCCGAAGCCGCCGATATCCACCGCTCGGCCCTGATCGCGCTTGGCCTCGTCCTCTTCCTGATCACCTTCTCAGTGCTGGCCGTCGCGCGCTGGCTGCTGTCCACGCAACGTTATTAGGAGCCGACTCATGGACCGCGCCCTTCGCCGCAAACTCGCCAACTACGTTTTCATCGGCCTGTGCCTGCTCGGCACCGCCATCGCCCTGCTGTCGCTGGCCCTGATCCTGTGGTCGCTGTTCACTCAGGGCTTCGGCGGGCTGAATGTGCATCTGTTCACCATGGACACCCCTGCTGCCGGTTCCGAAGGCGGCCTGCGCAACGCCATTGTCGGCTCCATCCTGATGTGCGGCGTCGCCATGATCATCGCCCTGGCAGTTGGCATCCTGGCCGGCACCTGGCTGGCGGAAATCGGCGGCGATACGCCCTATGGCCACGTCGTCCGCTTCCTTAATGACGTGCTGCTGTCGGCGCCGTCCATCCTGATCGGCGTTTTCGTGGCGCAGGTCCTGGTCACGGGTAGTCCGTTCGCGCTGGGGCACTTCTCCGGCTGGGCGGGCGCCGTGGCGCTGGCTATACTCGCCACGCCGATCGTGACGCGAACGACCGAAGATATCCTCAATCTGCAACCCAATGCCCTGCGCGAAGCCGGCATGGCGCTCGGCGCCTCGCAGTTCACCACCATCCGCACGATCATCTGGAAGGCGGCCGGCGCGGGCCTGCTCACCGGCGGCCTGCTCGGCTTCGCCCGCATCTCCGGCGAAACCGCGCCGCTGCTCTTTACCGCGCTGGGCAACCAGTTCTTCACCGCCAATCTGGGCGAGGCGATGGAGAGCCTGCCGCACGTCATGTACAACTTCGCCCTGACGCCCTACGAGGATCTGAACAGGCTGGCCTGGGCCGCGGCCCTGCTGGTGGCGCTGGCCGTGCTTGGCGTCAATATCCTCGGCCGCTGGCTGGCCCGTGACAAGACTGCCGGCCATTAATCCTCCAATTGAGAAACACGTTCATGACCACCGACACGACTTCCCCGGATTTCAAAAGCGTCATCGTTCCGCCGCCGGCCGATAGTCTGGTGCTGGAGATCAGGAAGCTGAACTTCTTCTACAACCAGCATCAGGCGCTGTTCGGCGTCGATCTGCCGGTGAAGAAGAACGCCATTACCGCCCTGATCGGCCCGTCGGGCTGCGGCAAGTCCACCCTGCTGCGCACGATCAACCGCATCTATGACCTCTATCCCGGCCAGCGCGCCGAGGGCGATATCCTGTTCGAGGGGGAAAACCTGATCGGCCCCAAGGTGGACGTGGCGGCCCTGCGCGCGCGTATCGGCATGGTCTTCCAGAAGCCGACGCCGTTCCCCATGTCGATTTATGACAATGTGGCTTTCGGTGTGCGCCTCCATTCCAACAAGTCCAGGGCGGAACTGGACGAACTGGTGGAAAGCTCGCTGCGCAAGGCGGCGCTGTGGGATGAGGTCAAGGACAAGCTGAACAAGTCGGGCCTCGGCCTCTCCGGCGGCCAGCAGCAGCGTCTGTGCGTGGCGCGCGGCATCGCGGTCAATCCGGAAATCCTGCTGCTTGACGAGCCGGCCTCAGCGCTGGACCCGATCTCGACGGCCAAGCTGGAAGACACGCTGGAAGAGCTGAAGAGCGACTACACCATCGTCATCGTGACGCACAACCTGCAACAGGCGGCGCGCCTGTCGGACTATACGGGCTTCATGTTCCTCGGCAAGATGGTCGAATTCGGCCCGACGGAGGAACTGTTCGTCAAGCCGAAGGTGGACAAGACCGGCGAGTATATCGGTGGCCGCTTTGGGTAATTGACAGATGGGGTTTGGGGCCTGAGGCCCCAAGTCTTCTCTCTTTCAAAAGAAAAACCCGGCTTTTTAGGCCGGGTTTTTCTTTTGAATAAGGCAAGGTTTGTGGGGTCACGGACCCCACACCCCATTAATCAATGCACGTATAACGTCCGCGCGTCGCTGTCGAATGTCGTGCCGTCCGTCCGCGTGGCGCGGATGCTGAGTTTGTGTTCGCCCGATTTCAGCGATCCTTCAGGAAACTTGAAGTCATATTGCAGGTTCGGCCAGTTCGGATCGTATTTCAGCAGGTCCGGCACGCGGAATTCCTTCGGATCAAGGCCATAACGCGCCCGCGTCACTATCTTCCCGTCAAGCAGCACATCCACGGCTGTAATGCCCTTCGGATCGGCGGCCGCGCCGTGATAATTGCCGGTGTCGTCGCTGGCCAGGAAGTCGCCGCGTTCCGGATGGGCGATATAGAGCTGCGGAAAGAACGGGCAGGGCGCTGTGGAAATATCGGCCAGCGGGTGCACACGCACCTTCGCCGTATAGAAATCGACCGCCATCTTGTAAGGCGGCAGGCTGACGATGCGAAACGGCTCGATATCCTCGAAGTTCTGACAGAGTTTGGTGTACATCGCCACCTTGTCGGCCTCGTGATAGATGTATGACGGCTCCAGCATGGCCAGCATCACGCCCTTGCCGGCCTGTTTTTCAATCAGGCTCGACATATCCAGCCCCCACTTGCGCCGCGCCACCACGAAGCGCGTCAGTTCGTCATTCGGATCGTCGAGCGTGTAGAAGCGGCGGTGACTGTCGCCGCTGCCCGGAAACTCCATATGGACGGCGCTCATATGGCTGTTGGCCGCCCAAACCACATCCGGCCCGAAACGGTCTTTGGCGCGCGCATCGGCGGCGGCGATGGCCGGTTCCAGCAACGACCAGTTCTCGTTTTTCAGGATATTGCGTTCGCGCAGGGCATAGGGCAGTTCCGCCGAATGGACGAAGGCCCACTGATAGGCGGTGCCGGCGATGCCGATCGCCAGCGCCATCAGCGGCGCGGTGGCGATCAGGGCCAGGCGCAGATTGCGGTTGCCCATGGTCGCGGCGCGGCTCATGAAATTTTCCAGCAGATCCGGCACGAAGGGCAACAGCGGAATGAAGGCCATGAAGGGCCAGTGCGGCATGATCTTCTTGTTGAAGATGGTCTGGACACCATAAAAAACCAGAATGACCACGAACTGCCAGGCCAGCAGGCTTTCCGGTTTGTCGCGGTCGCGGATCAGGCCGTTTTTCGCGGCCACCGCCATGGCGATGAAAAAGACCGGGGTCGCCAGCGCGAACTGGGTTTCGAGATAGCTGAAAAGGCGGCCGGGATCGGGTTTGAACTGCGGCCGGTTGAGCACATGGAACTGGATGGCCGGCCAGTCATTCAGCGCATTATAAATCAATGACGGCATCAGGCCTGTCAGGGCGATGCCGGCGGTGATCCAGACGCCGGGCTTCAGCCACAGTTTGCGGCCCTGTGCATTGGCCAGCATGAAGACGACGACGGCGAGGCCCGGCGCCAGAAAGCGAAAATGGACCAGCAGGCCGACCGCGGCGCAGACGCCGGTCAGTACCCACCACTTGAGTTTATCTTGCTGGATCGCGCGGATCAGGCAGCCGAGCATCAGGGCCATCAAGACCTGAAGCGCGCCCTCGGGATAGAAGACCGTGCCGTTGAGCGTCAGGGGCGGCAGCAGCAGGGCGATCATCGCCGCCCACAGGGCGTTGCGGTGGCTGACCAGCGGCGTGGCCATGAAATAGACGGCGAAAGGCATCAGTGTGGCGATGATCAGCGCGACGATGCGTAAAGGGAGCACATGCCAGCCGAAAATCGCCGTCACCAGCCGCGCCAGCCACGGAAAGCCGGCGGGAATATCGGGATAGCCAAGATCGAGATAGGCGCCGGAGACGACGAAATGGCCTTCTTCCCAGATGACATGGCTGATCAGGGCGACATAGAGTTTCCACGCCACAAGGATCGCACCCAGGATGAAGGCGGCGCGGATCAGGCTCTTGTCGTCGCCCAGGAAAGGCTTTTGCGGCGCCAGCGGCGGGCGTTCACTATTCAGATCGTAGAATTCGGCCATGCGGTCTCCCCAGTCGGTCCCAACTTATAGCGGGCCTTGGGCAGCGGGGTAAAGACCCTACGGTTTTCGCAGCCATCCCTGATCGCCGAGCCAGTCCGCCAGGCGCTGCGGCCAGTCCCTGACCGCCTTGAGATCGGAGCGCTCGCCCATGTTGAAGCCATGCTGGCCGCCGGAAAGGATATGCCGTTCCAGCGGCACTTCGGGATACATGCCGTACATGTCCTGAATGACGTTGGTGTCCATCACGGCCATTTTATCGTCATAGGCGTTGAGCAGGAAGGCCGGCGGCGGCGCCTTATCGACGATCGGCGGTATGCCGAGCGGGCCGGGATAGATTTCGATCAGGAAGTCCGGACGGGCGCTGAGGCGGTCAATCGGATCGGCGGCTTTGGGATCGGGCGTTTGGGGATTGAAGGCCACCATCGAGGTCAGTTCGCCGCCCGCCGAAAACCCCATGACGCCGATCCGGGCGGGATCGACGCCGTATTCGGCGGCATGGGCGCGCACATAACGCACGGCGCGCAGCAGGTCGGCCTGAGCATCGCCCTCTATCGTGTAGGGCGAACCCGCCTGGCGGGCCAGCACGTATTTCAGCGCGAAGGCGGTGACGCCCAGATTCTGAAGGTATTTCGCCGGAGCCACGCCTTCGGCATTGAAGACCAGGTTCTGATGGCCGCCGCCGGGCACGACGATGACGGCCGTGCCGGTATTTTTCGCGGCATCGGGGCGGAAAACGGTCAGGGAGGGATTGTTGATGTCGCGCACCCACCAGTCGGCGGCCGATTCCGGCAGGTCTTTCCGGTCTTCATGGCCCGGTTGGCCATTCGGCCACAGATGAACCGTTTCCTGCGCGCCGGCGGATGTCGCCAGGGCTGATGTCAGAGTGAGCGCGGCGATAATGATGGTGAAATAACGCATGTGTCCCTCCCGTTTTCGGAAGGTTAGCCGATTGCTCAGGCCTTGACCAGTTCCCGTGTGGCGTTAGCAACGGTGTAGTCGGCGGCGACGCGGACATCGCGCAGGTGACGGACCTGACGGATCGATTCCTCGTACAGCGGGTGGGCCTTATAGGCGCGGAAGGCTTCGAGCGTATCGAATTCGCCATAAACGATGATGTCGATATCATTGGCGATCTGGTCGATCTTTTCGTTATAGGCGACTTCCAGCAGGGCGGCGTGTTCGATCTGGGTCAGGACGGACAGGCCGCGATAGATGGCCTCGCGGTCCGCTTCATTCGGACTGGAAAACATAACGATGTGACGGATCATGAGCGGGCTTTTCGTAACAAATCTAACGATGGGTTCCCTTAACCCTTGGGGCCTGTCCGTCAAGAGCCGATTTCGCCGCAGGGAACTTATTCGCCAGCCAGACCTTCCGCATGGCCGCAATCACGATCATGGACATGAACCGGTCGATTGCGCAGGTAGTTGTAGGCATGGCCGGTGGCGATCAGCAGGGCGCCGATAACGCTTAAAGCCACTTCGATCCCCGCCAGCGCCGGAACGAAGGCGGCCAGCGCCAGCAGGATCAGGCCGGTGATGATGGGCGCGGAAATCTGCCATTTGCGCCAGACATGCGAGGCGCGAATGGCCCACAGGCTGATCGGCGCGGCGGTCAGCACCAGCGCGGCATGAACCCAGCTTCCGGTAAAGGGCGTCAGCGCCGGCAGCAGCACGACCAGGAAAGGCAGGGCCAGGCAATGCACCACGCATAAGGCGGAAAGGCCCAGCGAGGCGAGATCGAGCCATGTTTTCTTTACATGCAGCATAAGCAGTAACACCGTCCGCGGCGGAAGGCCGTGCCATGCAGATATGTTATATTGTAACTTTTTGCAAGGGCGCTCTTAAAAATAATTGTTTTGGAGCGGAAGCGCGGCCTTCTCGGATACGCGCCGCAAAGCGTAATGCGGCCTGGCGTCCTGCTTTACTGGCGGATCGATTAAATAAGATGCCAAAATAAGACCTTGCGTAATTAATAAATCAAATTTAGTTATTTCGCCAATCCGGATCACACGGATATGTCGGGAGAGTACATGATGGTGAATGCGCAACAGCGGCTGGCGGACCTGCGGGCGGAATATGAGGCCCTTGTTTCCGCGCCCAACGCGCCGCATCACAGCCTGACAGCGCCCGGCAATGGCATTTACCAGCGTTGGCAGCATCCGGTCGTCACCGCCGCTCATGTGCCGCTGGACTGGCGCTATGACTTCAATCCGGCCACCAATCCCTTCATGGTGGAGCGGATGGGCATCAACGCCGCCTTCAATGCCGGGGCCATCAAGTGGCAGGGGAAATATATCGTCGTTGTCCGCGTCGAGGGCGATGACCGCAAGTCGTTCTTCGCCATCGCCGAAAGCGCCAATGGCGTCGATGGCTTCCGCTTCTGGCCGAAACCGGTGGTGTTGCCGCAGGCAGACGATCCCGACACCAATGTCTACGACATGCGCCTGACTGAGCATAAAGACGGCTGGATCTACGGCCTCTTCTGCACCGAGCGTAAGGATTTGACGCAGCCTGACGACCTGTCGGCGGCCACGGCGCAATGCGGCATCGTCCGTACCAAAGACCTGATCACCTGGGAACGCCTGCCGGACCTCATCACCCACTCCGGCCAGCAGCGCAATGTCGTGCTGCATCCGGAATTTGTGGACGGCAAGTACGCGCTTTACACCCGTCCGCAGGATGGTTTTATCTCGGTCGGGTCCGGCGGCGGCATCGGCTGGGGCCTGACAGATGACATGACGAAGGCCGTAATCGACACTGAAGTGATCGTCGATAACAAGGCCTATCATACGATCAAGGAAGTTAAGAACGGTCAGGGACCGGCGCCGATCAAGACGCCGGAAGGCTGGTTGCATCTGGCGCATGGCGTCAGAAATACCGCTGCGGGGCTGCGTTATGTCCTCTACATGTTCATGACGGCGCTCGATCAGCCGTGGAAGGTCATCCATGCGCCGGGCGGGCATTTCATTGCGCCGCAGGGCGAGGAACGCGTCGGCGATGTATCGAATGTCGTCTTCTCCAACGGCTGGATCGCCGATGACGACGGCAAGGTATTCATCTACTATGCTTCGTCGGATACGCGTCTGCATGTGGCGACCTCGACCGTGGCGCAACTGGTCGATTACTGCAAAAATACGCCGGAAGACCCGTTGACCTCGGCGGCCTGCGTCCAGCAGCGTATTGATCTGATCACGCGCAATGCCGATTTTCTGGCAGCCAAATGACCCTGCGCGAGGAAGCCCGTGCGGAAGCGAAGCGCCTCCTTATCTGGTGGGGACAGCAGATCGACACCGAAGAAGGCGGCTTCTGGGGTGAGGTCGATGCCGATGACCGGCCCGTGCCGGACGCGCCGAAAAGCATCATCCTCAATACGCGGTTGCTGTGGTTTTTCAGCGCCATGTGCACTTTTTTCGGCTCGGATGCCGCCCGCGAAAGGGCCACCCGCGCCTATAATTACATAAGGGCGCATGTCTTCGATCGGGAAAACGGCGGCATCGTCTGGTTGCTTGATCATAAAGGTCAGGTTCTCGATGCCAGAAAACAGGCCTATGCGCAGGCTTTCGCCATCTATGCCCTGACGGAATATCATCAGTGTGCGGATGATCGCCATGCGCTCGAAACCGCGCAGGCCTTGCGCGACATGCTGGAAACGGATTTTTGGGACGCCGGACAAGGCGGCTATATCGAAGCCCTGAGCGCCGACTGGAAACCCCTGCCGGATCAGCGCCTGTCCGAGAAGGATCTGAACGCGCCGAAGACCATGAATACGCATCTGCATATTCTGGAAGCCTATACCAATCTGTATCGCATCGCGCCGGATGAGGCGTCGCGCGCCGCCCTGCATCGTATTATCACCCTTTTCCTCGATCGCTTCGTGACGCCGGAAGGTCACCTGCGCCTGTTCTTCGATATGGCGTGGAACGATCTGAGCCGTTCGGTATCCTATGGCCACGATATCGAGGCGAGCTGGCTGATCTGGGAGGCGGCGGAAGCCCTGGGTGAGGCGGCGCTGCTGGCACGGGCGCGGCCGGTCGTGCTGGCCCTGGCGGAAACCGCACGAAAAGAAGGACTGAATGCCGGCGCCCTGAGTTACGAAAAAGGCTTCGACGGTCATCTCGATCCGGATGGCGAATGGTGGGGACAGGCGGAAGCGCTGGTCGGTTTTGTCAACGCCTGGCGGATGACCGGCGAGGCGAACTGGCTGGACGCTGCCGAAAAGGTCTGGGCCTATACCAAGGCGCAATATGGCGCGGGCGGTGCGAGCGAATGGACGTGGTATGCCGCCTCGGCGCCGCGGGATAAAATCTACAAGGCGGGCCAATGGAAGTGCCCGTATCATAACGGACGGGCGATGATTGAACTTGTTCGTCGGCTGGGGAATGAGATTTGATGCCCTTTATCCTCCCCTGCGATAGCGGGGGAGGTGTCACGGCTTGTCCGTGACGGAGGGGGCATACTGACGGCGGGGTTTGCCCCCTCCGTCAGCGACTACGCGCTGACACCTCCCCCGATAAATCAGGGGAGGATAAGAAAAACAGGGGCAGGGACATGAACTTACAACCAATCGACCTCGCCATCATAGCGGGCTATCTGCTATTGACCGTCGGACTCGGTTTCTGGGTGGCGAAGCTGTCATCCGGCAGCATCCAGAGCTATTTCCTGGCGGGCAACAAACTGCCGTGGTGGGTGCTGGGGCTTTCCAATGCGTCGGGCATGTTCGATGTGGCGGGCACCATGTGGATGGTCGGGCTGCTGGTCGTTTACGGTCTGAAATCGGTGTTCATCCCTTGGCTGTGGCCGGTCTTCAACCAGGTCTTCCTGATGGCCTTCCTCGCCATCTGGCTCAGACGGTCCGGCAAGCTGACCGGCGCCGAATGGATCAGTTTCCGCTTTGGCGAGGATACCGGCGCGCGCGCCTCGCACCTGATCAATGTCGTCTTCGCCCTGATCATGGTGGTGGGGATGCTGGCCTTCGGTTTCCTTGGTATCGGCAAGCTGGCGGCGGAGTTCATTCCCTATAAATTCTCCGCCGATCCGATGGTCAATGACAAGATCTACGGCCTGATCGTCGTGGCCCTGACCACGGTCTATTCGGTCAAGGGCGGTATGTATTCGGTGGTGATGACCGAGATTTTGCAGTTCTTCATCAAGCTGGTGGTGTGCCTCGCCATCGCCTGGATCGCCATGTCGCTGGTGACGCCGGAGATGATCCGCGCCGTGGTGCCGAAAGGCTGGCATGACATCACCTTCGGCTGGCGGCTCGATCTCGACTGGGCCGGATTGTCGCAAACCGCCGCGGCCAGCCAGAAGGTGGTGGCCGATACGGCGGTTTCGGTAATCTCGAAGGAGGGCTATTCCGCCTTCGGTATCTTCTTTATCCTGATGACCTTCCAGGGCGTGCTCAAGGCCATGGCCGGACCGGCGCCCAACTATGACATGCAGCGCCTGCTGTCGGCGAAATCCCCCACCGAAGCGGCCAAGATTTCCGGCTTTGTCAATGTGGCGCTGCTGTTCCCGCGCTACCTGATGATCGCCGGCATGGCGGTGCTGGCGCTCTGTTTCATCGGCCCGAAATGGACGGAAATGCAGGCGGCCGCGACGGCTTCGGGGCAGGTGTTCAGCGGCGATATCGATTCCATCCTGCCGTGGGTGATCCGCAACTATATGCCGCCTGGCCTTCTGGGGCTGGGACTGGCGGGGATGCTGTCGGCCTTCATGGCGACCTACAGCGCTTCGCTGAATGCCGCGCCGGCCTATGTGGTCAATGATATCTACCGCAAATATATCCGCCCCGATGCGCCGGAAAAGACGCTGGTGCACTTAAGCTACGCCACCTCCCTGACCTTCGCGGTTCTGGGCGCTTTCATCGGCTGGCAACTGACCTCGATCAACGATATTGTCGGCTGGATCACCACCGGCCTCTATGGTGGTTACACGGTGGCCAACGTCATCAAGTGGTACTGGTGGCGGCTGAACGGCACCGGCTATGCGGCCTCTATGTCCCTTGGCGTGGCGGTGGCCATGTGGATGGCGGTGTGGAAAGATCCGGTGACCGGTCAGGCGATCAATGCGCTGGCGGCGTTTCCGTGGCTGTTATTGGCCTGTCTGGCGGCGGCGGTGATCGGCTCCTGTGTGACGAAGCCGACCGATATGGAAACCCTGAAGCTGTTCTATAAAAAGACCCGGCCGTGGGGGTTCTGGAAACCGGTGCTGGAGGCCCTGCGTACAGATGAGCCGGAAGCCCAACCCAATCGGGATTTCTGGCGGGATATGTTCAATTCGCTGGTGGGCGTAGTGTGGCAGACGGCGATCACCGCCTCGGCCATCTTCCTGATCATCCGCGAGATGGACCGGTTCTGGCTGTCGCTGGGGTTGGTGGCGCTGTGTTCGGTGGTGATGAAATTCACCTGGTGGGACAGGATGCGGGACGAGCCGGCTTAAGTAAGAAACCCCACCACCAACGCGCAAGCGCGTCGGTCCCCCTCCCCGACAAGTCGGGGAGGTACAGAATTAAGCGCAACCTATCTTATACCTCCCCAACTTGTTGGGGAGGGGGACCGCGCCCATACTTCATGGGCGTGGTGGTGGGGTTTCTGGCTTAACTTCCCTTGCATCGAACTGTAACCGACTTACATACAGTGGACATCCTTCAGGAGTGCCCGCCGTGAAAATCGAAATCTGGTCCGATGTCATCTGTCCGTTCTGCTATATCGGCAAGGCGAACCTTGAACAGGCGCTGACGCAAACCGGGGTTGAAGCGGATATCGTCCATCGCGCCTTCCGCCTGTCGCCCGGCCAGGCAATTATCCCGACTGACCAAATGCTGCAGCAAAAATATGGCCTCAGTCCTCAACAGGTGACCGCCAATCAGGCGCAGGTGACGGCGCGCGCCGCGGAATCCGGTCTGGAATTTCATCTCGATGGCACCCTGGCCGGTGACACCACCGACGCTCACCGCCTGATCGCCCTGGCCGTGCAAAAGGGCAAACAGGCCGATGCCGTCGATCAGCTCTACCGCGCCTATTTCACCGAGGGCCGCAATATTTTCGACCGCGCCGTACTGCATGAAATCGGCGCCGGAATCGGCCTCCATGCCGCCGATATCGACGCCGCCTTCACCTCGTCCGAGATCGACACGCAGATCGCGCTCGATCAGCGCCAGGCGCAGATGATTGGTGTGCGCGGCGTTCCCTTCGTGGTGGTGGATGGCAAATACGCCGTTTCGGGTGCGCAACCGGTGGCCGCTTTTGTCCAGACCTTTCAGGCCGCCGCCGAAGCCGCCAGGACTCAGGTCGTCGAAGGTGACGCCTGCGGCATAGATGGCTGCGACCCCGCATAAAATAAATCTTCTGACTCAATTGGCGAATGGTGAGGTGCGGCCTATATAGGGCCGATAAAACCTCCCCATCCGTTCTGAGCCAGTCGAAAGCGACCGCCTGATGAGTCCTCCCAATCTGCAAAATACCCCTATGCCGAAGCCGAAAGCCAAGGTAGCGGAGACGATCGCTTTTCTGAAACCCTATCTCTGGCCGTCCGACCGCGCCGATCTGAAGCTTCAGGTGATCTGGGCGCTGCTGGCCATGCTGGCCGGCAAGCTGCTGACGGTCGTTACGCCTTATCTTTTCAAGTGGGGTGTCAATGCTCTGGGGCCGAAAGCGCCCGAAATCCAGCATCCGGATTTCTGGAGCCTGCTGCTGGCCATGCCTCTGCTGATGGTGGTCGGCTACGGCATTTCGCGGATTCTCTTCAACGTTTTCAACAATATCCGTGACGCCATGTTCGCGGCGGTGGGACAGCATGCCGTGCGTGGCCTCGCCAACCGCGCCTTCGTCCACCTGCATAACCTCTCCCTGCGCTTCCATCTCCAGCGCCGCACCGGCGGCCTGTCGCGCGTTATCGAACGCGGCAAGGCGGGGATCGAAACCATTATCCGCCTGACCATGATGGTCGGCATCCCCACCATTGTCGAATTTGTCCTGACGGCCGTCATCATCGCCTTCCAGTTCAGTTGGATCTATGTCGCCGTCGTCGCCGCCACGGTATTCGTCTATGTCTGGTTTTCGATCATCGCCTCCAACTGGCGGATCAGCATCCGCAAGGACATGAACGAGGCGGATTCGGATTCGATGTCCAAGGCGGTCGATTCCCTGCTCAATTTCGAGACGGTCAAATATTTCGGCAATGAAGCCCATGAATCGGCGCGCTATGACCGCGCCACGGCGCAGTACGAAAAGGCGGCGATCAAGACCTATACCTCGCTCGCCTGGCTCAATATCGGCCAGACGGTGATCTTCGGCATCGGCATGACGGTGGTGATGCTGCTGTCGGCGTGGGAAGTGTCACGCGGCACCCAGTCGATCGGCCATCTGGTCATGATCAACGCCTATATGATGCAGCTTGCCATCCCGCTGAATTTCATCGGCACGCTCTACCGCGAAATCTCGACCGGCCTGATCGACATGGAGGCCATGTTCAAGCTGCTCGATGAACCGGCCGAGGTGCTGGATGCGCCGGACGCCAAGGATCTGGCGGTCAATGATGGCGCGGTGCGTTTCAGGGATGTGGTTTTCTCCTACGATCCCGACCGCGAAATCCTGAAAGGCGTGTCGTTCGAGATTCCGGCCGGCAAGACCGTGGCCGTGGTCGGGCCTTCGGGCGCCGGCAAGTCCACCCTGTCGCGCCTGCTGTTCCGCTTCTACGACGTGAAGGGCGGGTCGATCGAGATCGACGGCCAGGATATCCGCGCCGTTTCACAGGCTTCCCTGCGTCAGGCCATCGGCATGGTGCCTCAGGATACGGTCCTGTTCAACGATACGGTCGGCTATAATATCGGCTATGGCCGTTACGGCGCGTCACGCGAGGAAATCGAGGACGCCGCCGAGGCCGCCCAGATCGCCGGCTTCATCGCCACCCTGCCGAAGGGCTACGACACCGAGGTCGGTGAACGCGGCCTGAAGCTTTCCGGCGGTGAGAAACAGCGCGTGGCCATCGCCCGCACGCTTCTGAAAGCGCCGCCGATCCTGATCCTCGATGAAGCCACCTCGGCGCTCGATACCCATACCGAGCGTGAAATCCAGGCCTCGCTGGATGATGTCTCGAAAAACCGCACGACCCTGGTTATCGCCCACCGGCTGTCCACAGTCGTCGGCGCGGATGAGATCCTGGTGCTCAAGGATGGTGTCATCGCCGAACGCGGCAAACACGCCGATCTGATGAAGCTGAACGGCCTCTATCATTCGATGTGGGAACGCCAGCGCGCCGCCGATGCCGCCCGCGAAACGCTGGCGAAGGTGGTGGCCGAAGTCGAATAGGCCGCACAAAAGACAGGAAAAACCCCTTGCGCCGGACCGGTGCAAGGGGTTTTTGTATTCGGGGGTTGAAACCGTCCCGCCGGTTTACATCGAAGACGAGGTGGTGGTGGTGGTCGTCGTTGTGGATGACATGGCCGCGTCCGACATGCCGGAATCCGACATCGGGGCCATTTCGTCAACGGCCGGCGACGTGACCTCGGTCGAGGTTTCGGTGGTGGTCGTCGTGTCGGCCGGCTTCGAGCAGGCGGCGACCGTCAGCGAAGCGGCGGTGACGGCGGCGATAGCGATGAATTTAAACGTATTGCGCATGATTGTGATTCCTTCTCACCAAGACGTGAAGGACTATGGCGAACGCAGAATATGGAAGCGCTGCGGGTGGGGGGCGGATTCCATAAAAATCTCATAAGGAAATTTATGGCCCCGTTACTGCGCCACCCAGCCGCCGTCTATGCTGAGGGGGGCGCCGTTGATCGCCTTGCCGGCATCCGAGCACAGGAAGACGGCCAGCGCCGTGATATCCTCTACCGAAACGAACTCGCCGGTCGGCTGGGCGGCCAGGATGACCTCTTTGATCACCTGTTCACGCGTCATGTTGCGCGCCTTCATGGTGTCGGGAATCTGTTTATCGACCAGCGGGGTGTGGACATAGCCGGGGCAGATGGCGTTGGCGGTGATGCCGAAGGTGGCGCCTTCGAGCGCAATCGTTTTGGTGAAACCCAGAAGGCCGTGCTTGGCGGCGACATAGGCCGATTTGAACGGCGAGGCCACCAATGCGTGGGCCGAGGCGATATTGACGATGCGGCCCCACTTTTTCGCTTTCATGCCGGGGAAGGCCAGGCGCGTGGTGTGGAAGCTGGCGGTCAGGTTGAGGCCGATGATGGCGTCCCATTTTTCCGGCGGGAAATCCTCGACCGGCGAAACGAACTGGATGCCGGCGTTATTGACCAGGATATCGACCCCGCCCAGCGTGTCGTCGATGTCCTTGAACAGCGCCTCGATCTGGTCGGGCCTGGTCAGGTCGGCGCCATTGAACCGCACCTCGACGCCGTGCTCCGCGGCCAGGCCCGAACGCACCTTTTCGATTTCGGCGGCGTCGCCGAAACCATTGAGCATGATCTTCGCCCCCTCCGCCGCCAGCCCCCTTGCGATGGCCAGTCCGATGCCGCTCGTGGAGCCGGTGACGAGCGCGGTTTTACCGGAAAGAGAGGCGGTAGGCATGGGGCTATTCCTTTGGTTTTTTGGGGGCGGAGTCTGGCTTGGGAGACGTATCCGGCGCGTGGGAGGCGACGTTGAGCGCCTGTTTGCCGCACTGTTCGACGAAGGCCATGGTCGCCCGGGTCTGGTCCTGGCCGTATTTCAGGCAGGTGGCGGCCCATCTTTTCTGCAGGTCGGCCACGGACGCCGGATCGTGTTTTTCGGAAGCCTCGTTCATCAGCGAAATCGCCTCCTGGGTGAAGGCGGCGGTATCCTCGGCATAGCGGTGCGAGGTGGTGCTGATCATCTCGATCAGGTTGATCAGGCTGCGCGCGGCGCGCTGCTGCTGGTCGGCCATCAGGCGCAGGCCGTTTTCAAAAGGCGAGGACGTGCTCATATCCGCGATCTCCTCAGTCGGTACGGTATAGTCGCAGGGGAATACCGCAAAACTATGGCCGGTTTCGCGGGCTTGTGCAAACGCAAACAGCCGTGGGCCGCGTTGATTTCAAAACCGTCGGCTTTCGCGGGGATTGGGGTGCTAATTCAGCAGAATGGTGCCCAGAAGCACCTTGGCGCCCTTGCGGCCCAGAATCGCGTCCGTGGCGGATTGAAGCTGTATAACGACGAAATCGGTATTGACCGGATCGTTCGAATCCAGTGTGCCGGCATAGGCCTGCAAGCGCGCGACATAGGCGTCCTGAAGGCGCGGCTGATACAGCCGGATCCGTTCGACCAGTTTCGCATCCTCGCTGTAAAGGCCCATATCGACGCTGAGGGTGCCGTGCCGGCGGCGGCTGGCCTCGGTGAAGACGTTGATGGTCCGGAACTGGGTATAGTTTTCGCCGCCCCCCTTTTTCTTGGGTTCGGAAGCCAGCGCCGCCGGCGCGATAAGACCGGAAACGGCGATAAGGGCAAGGAGGCGTCTGCGGTTCATGCGCGCCAGCATACCCCCCTGGCGTTAAGAGCCGGTTTATGCGCGGTAAAAGAAAATTTACCATAAATTCCCATAAATTCAATAATATACATCAATACGGAATTAAGGGATTTTCGTTATCCTGAAAAATGGTAAAGGCGACGGACGAATTTCAACCTCATGAACATGCAGCATTCTCAGACCCAGCGCCTGTTGCGGAAGGTCAACTGCGCGGCGGTCCGGCTGCTGATCGTCGAGGATAACGACGCCGCGCGCCGGCTGGTGATCGAATTGCTGCGCGCCGCCGGTTTCAATAGCCTGAGCTTCGCCAGGAACGCCGAAGAGGCCCTGGAACACCTGCAGAATCAAGCGCCGGACCTCATGCTGCTGGACTGGAACCTGCCGGGCATGTCGGGCCTGGAACTGGTGACCCTGATCCGCGGCGCCGCCCTTGAACCGGACGCGCGCATCCCCGATCCCGCCCTGCCGGTGGTCATGCTGACGGCGCGCCAGCGGGCGGACGATGTGGCCCTGGCCCGTGACGCCGGCATTAACGAATTCGTCGTCAAGCCGTTCTCGACCACCTCCCTGCTGCGGGCCATATCGTCCGCCCTGACCCGAAAGCGCAAAAGCGTTCCGGCTGAGAATTTCCTGCCTGAGCGCCGCCGCCGCAAGGCGCAACTGTTTCCGGGGCTGCTGCGGCGGACCGAAAAAGGCGGCAGGCGCCAGCCGATTGCGACAAGTGTCGATGCCCTGCGCGGCCTTATCTCCGCCGGCGGAGAGATGCCGGATATCGGTCATGTCAATCAGGTGGTCAGGCATCTGATAGAGGCCCAGACCCAGGCCCACGCCGTTCGCAGACGCCTGATCGAACAGGCGGCGCAATCCCTGAACGTCTATGTGCGGGCGGCGGGGGCGGACGCCGAGACGGAGATCGTGGATGTGCATCTCGATGCGCTGATCCGCCTCAATGAAACGCCGCATGCCGATCCTGACGATGCCGCCAATATTGTCCGCCACCTGAAGGCGCTTGTCGCCAGACGTAAAGCCGGCCGCAAATCCAGGGTGGCTCAATGAACGCTTTCGCGCCTTTGGATAGTCGCGCATCGCCCGGCAATACCCTGTCGAACCGGGATGTGCGCAGCCTCGCCAATCTCGGCGAGACGGCTTCGACAAGCCGCGTGCTGAACCTGTCGGCCATATACGTCCGTTCCGCGCGTGACAAGGAATACCAGTTGAAGCCGTTCTTCCGCGATTCGCAGATGAACAAGTGCATCCTGGTCAAGCACAGCCTGCGCGCCAATGAACGCGATCTGTTCGGCCGCACCCGCCGCACGGCCACCAAGATCATCCTGCCGTTCGATCCCGAAGACCTGAAGCTGGGCGGCCGGTCGATCTTCATCAATCAGATGGGGTTCGACGCCTTCTGCCGCGGTTATTTCGGGGCCGATATCAACGCCAACAGCGACGTGCAGATGCTGCGCCTGCTCGACCGGCTGCCGTCGCTCGATCCCTTCCTGGTGCGCGAGCACCTGGCGCGCCATGGCTACCGGCCCGGCGCCTGTTACCTGAAAATTTCGACGCATGATGTCCAGCGCATGATCGGTTTCGCCAATGAAGAGATCGAGCGGCTGGTGCGCACGGCCTTTTCCGGTGCGGCGGGCGGCAGCGCGGCGGTCAACCTGGCCGGCAAGATTCTCGCCAACGAACTGGATACCGAGCTGTGGCCGCTGAAAGCGACCCTGCGCATGTCGGACGATGAATTTTCCGACGGCATCTTTTCATGGCGCGGCTTCCTCTATTTCAAATGGCGTCATATCGAACTGCAGGACGAGATGCGCAGGGTGCTCGACGGCCTGGCCACCTATCAGCCGGCGGGGGGCTGTGAAGACAGCACGCGCGACTACCTGAAAGAAGTACGCCCGCGCCTGGCGCGCCGGATCATCGCCGCCGTCGCCAGTGTCGGCCGCACGCTCAATATCTACGATCAGGCCTATCATGCCCTCATCCACGGCGAGAACCCCGGCCCGTTCCGCCGTTTCCTGCTCGATGGACCGAACCTGTTTTTCGAGCTGGGCGAGAATATCGGCATCCTGAGCCATATCGCCTCTTTCTGGACCTACCGCATGGGGCCGGAAATGGCGGCCCGCCTGACGCCGCTTGATTATGGCGACATCCTGCTGGATTTCGAGGATTCGCTGTCGGTCGTGGCGCTGGACGATGAGGCGTGTGACGCATGATCGGCACCAGTCTCGCCTTCACCGACGATCTGAACCGCGCCGTCAGCGACAGCGAGTTCACCTCGACGCGCGAGGTGCGCAATCTCGCCAATCTGAGCCGCACCTGGTCATCCTGCCGGGTGCTGAACCTGGCCCGGATCTATACGACCTACAGGGATAACGAGGATTATCTCGCCAAGCCCCTGTTCGAGCATTCGGCGCTCAACCGCGCCCTGATCCTCAAGCACACCCTGCGGCTCGATGAACGCGACCTGTTCCCCAATGGCCGCCGCACGGTGACCAAGGTCATCATGCCCTACGATCCCTATGACCTGCGCCTGGGCGGCCGGTCGTTCTTCGTGCGCCAGACCCAGTATGAACCGATGATGCGCACCTATCTCGGCATCGAGGACATGGCCAAGAACCGCGACGCCAGGCTGCTGCGCGCGATCGACGACCTGCCGTCGCTCGATCCCTTCCTGCTGCGCGAACACCTGGACAAGGCCGGCTGCAACCCATCGGGCGTCTATTTCCAGATTTCGGCGCATGACCTGAAGGCGATGACGGCCTTCACGGCGCGCGAAATCGAAAACCTGGTCAATGTGGCTTTGGGTGAACACAAGAACAGCAAGGGCGCCACGAAGCTGGGCGCCAAAATCCTGTCGGACCGGTTGAGCCAGGCGCTCGTGCCGCTGCAAAAGACCCTGCGCATGAATGACGAGGAGTTTCAGGAGGGCATAACCTGCTGGCGGGGCTTCTTGTATTACAAGTGGTGCCATGTCGAACTGCAAGACGGCCTGCGCGATGTGCTGGGCGGCCTTGGCAGCTACCGCACCTCCGGCAGCTATGACGAATCCCTGCGCGGCTACCTGAAAAAAGCCCGCCCGCGCATCGCCAAGGCGGTGGTGGAAACGATCAGCGACGCCCGCGACACGCTCGACCACTACGATCAGGTCTATCACGCGCTGGCGGTGCGGCGCGATCCGGAACCCTTCCGGCAATTCCTGCTGTTCGGGTCTGAACTGTTCATCGAACTGGGCAACAAGATCGGCACGCTGAACCATATCTCGTCGTTCTGGAAATATCGCATGGCCAAACTCAACCGCAAGGGCGCCAAACCCTTGCAGGATATCGAATTCGCCGACATGCTGGTCGATTTCGAGGCCAGCCTGTTCAACAGCATGAAGAAAGACCCGATGCGCCAGAGAGCGTAAAATGCGGGCGTAATAGTTTCTCCTCCCCATGAATGGCAGGGTATCGCATATGGCTTTTGGCGTTGAGATGCCTTTCCCCTCTCCCCATGAATATGGGGAGAGGACGGGAGACAAGCCGCGAAGCGGCGCAGGGGATCGGGTGAGGGGCTGTTCGGCGATAGAACACAAGCGTCACACAGCCCCTCACCCGGTTGCGATCGCTTCGCTCCGCGCCCGTCCTCTCCCCTCAGTGAGGGGAGAGGGGGAAGAAAAGTTATTCCAAAAGCCATATGCGATAGCCCTGGCTGCGCAGGGGAGGTGGCAGCGCCCAGTTCTTTGGGCGGAGCCAGTAGGGCTGGTGTCGCTGACGGAGGGGGATTACGAACCACGCAAGAGGCCCCCTCCGTCACGGACTTCGCCGTGACACCTCCCCCGCTGCGCAGGGGAGGATAAGGCCTATTTATCCATCAGCTTCTGCATGAAATAGGTATAGTCGATGGCATACCGGCGGGCGCGTTCGGGCAGGTTTGACGCCGCCGCGTGGCCGCCTTCGGTGTTCTCATAATAATAGAACGGCAGGCCCATTTCCTCGAACAACGCCGCCATCTTGCGGGCATGGACCGGGCCGACGCGATCGTCCTTGGTCGAGGTCTCGAACAGCGGTTCCGGATAGGCGACGTCGGCCTTCACATTGTGATAGGGCGAAATGCCGCGCAGGAAAGCGCCTTCGACCGGATCGGCCGGATCGCCATATTCACCCTGCCACGACGCGCCGGCCGACATCTTGGTGTAGTTGACCATATCGAGCAGCGGCACCTGCACATCGACGGCGTTCCACAGGTCCGGGCGTTGCGTCAACTGTACGCCCATCAGAAGCCCGCCATTAGAGCCGCCCATGATGCCGAGGTGGCGCGGGGTGGTGATCTTCTTCGCAATCAGATCCTCGGCCACGGCCTGGAAGTCGTCATAGATATTCTGGCGCTTGGTCTTGAGGCCGGCTTCATGCCACGCCGGGCCGAATTCGCCGCCGCCGCGGATATTGGCCAGCACGAAGGCGCCGCCCTTTTCCAGCCACAGCTTGCCGACCGTGCCGGAATAATAGGGCGTCATCGACACTTCAAAGCCGCCGTAAGCGTTCAGGATGGTCGGGGTCGTGCCATCGAGTTTGATGTCCTTTTTGGCGATCAGGAAGTAGGGCACCTTTGTGCCGTCTTTCGAGGTGGCCCAGAACTGCTGCACCTGCAAGCCTTCGGCATTGAAACGGGCCGGTGACGACTTGATCTGTTCGACCGTGCCGGACGCCGCATCGACATTGATCAGGGTGGACGGGATCAGGAAGGACGAAACGGTGAGCAGCACACGGTCGCTTTCATCGTCGGTCGAGGCGATATCGAGCGCCGAATTGGCCGGCAGGTCGAGTTTTTTCGCCGACCACTTACCGCCGGTATGCGCATAGCTCCACACTTCGCCGGTGACATTCGACAACAGCGACAGGATCAGACGGTTTTTCGTCTGGCTGATGCCTTCGACCGACTGGTGGGCGTCGGGCTGGAAGAGAAGCGTGGGTTCGAGTTTGGCCGGGTCGGCCAGCGCCTTAGCGAGATCAAACACCAGCACCGCGCCGGTCTTGAAGGCCGTGCCCTGTGCCGAGGTCCAGTCTTCCTTGAGGCTGTAGATCGCCTGACCGTCCATATAGCCATTGAAGTTGGACGACTGCGGCAGGGGCAGTTCCACTTCCTTGTCGCCGACATAGAAGATTTGCCGGGTATGGAAGAAATCAATGCCGCGATACGCATAATCCATCACATATTTGCCGCTGACATCGCGCAGTACGGTGCGGCCGGCGCTGACATCGGTTTTTTCGCCGCGGTAGATTTCGACCGCCTGATCGAGCGACTGGCCGCGTTTCAGCGACTTGGTGATATAGGCGTAGCTCGACTCGGTGACATCGCCCGGCTGCCATTCGCGGGTGACGTAAAGCGTGTCGGCGTCGCGCCAGGTGACGCTCTGCTTGCCTTCCGGCAGTTCGAATCCACCCTTGATGAAGCGCTTGGTGGTGATATCGAATTCGCGGACGATGGTGGCGTCCTTGCCGCCATCGGACAGTTCGACCTGGCAGCGGGTATAGTCGGGCGCCAGGCAGTTCGCGCCTTCCCAGACCCAGTTCTTTCCTTCGGCCTTGGAAAGCGCGTCGATATCGAGAATGGTGTCCCATTGCGGCGTGGCGGTCTTGTAGCTGTCCCAGGTCGTCTGGCGCCAGATGCCGTGGGTATGTTCGGCGTCCTGCCAGAAATTCTGCACCATGCCCTTATGGGCAAAGCCCGGCACGGCGATGCGGTCGGTGGCCTGCAATATCGTCAGGGCCTCGGCCTGGTTCTGGGCGAAACGCGGGTCTTTCGATAGCTTGTCGAGGGTGGTCTGGTTATGCGCCAGCACCCATTTCATCGCCTCAGCGCCGTCGATCTCATCGAGGAAGGCGCGCGGATCGGGCGCATCTTTCGCGGCGGTATTGGGATTATCGGCGACGGCTTTGGCAACTGTGGTCATTTGGCCCCAGGATAAGGAGGGTTGGCTAAGGGCGACCGCAACGAGCGCCGTGGTTACACATAATGATTTCAGGGAAATGCGCATCGGGTAGCCCCACTTTTTTTGACGCCAATAGATTGCATATGAAACTAGCGGCTTTCGGTGACTTGGCAAGATTACAAAAGAGTCATGATTGCAGAACAAAAAGAACTTTACAAAATAAAGTACTTCATTTATGCCAAAATTCAGACATTCACCAGGGAACCAAATCCATGTCGAGTTTGCAGTCTGATATCGATTATATGAAGTCGCTGGCCGAGGACGGCACGCGCGGACCGATGAAAAACGGCGCCATCCTGTTCTGGGCGGGCCTGTTATATGCCGGCGCTTCGGTGGCGGAATATGCGGTCGCCATCAATCTCCTGCCGCAAACCGGCCTTGTGCAGGCGGTCATATGGATCGGCGCCAGTGGGTTGTTCGCCATTTTCGCCGCGCTCACCTTGCGTCGCAACAGGGGTGTCCGCAATGCAAGCGGCAAGGCCTATGATTCCGCCTGGACCGCGGTTGGCATGGGTGTCGCCGTTTTGATCGCCAGCGTGTTTCTGGTGGCGCAGCAGGTACAGGAGGTGGAGGCCATCACCTATATGATCGCGCCGGTCGTGCTCGTTCTTTACGGCATGGGCTGGTGGGTCAGCGCCATGATGTCGGGGCAGGGCTGGCTGAAGGCGATCAGCGTCGGCTGCTTCCTCGGTGCGCCGGTCATGGCGCTGATGGCGGGCAAGCCGGAGCAATTGCTGGCCTATGCCGCGGCGCTCATGCTTTTCGCTGCCGTGCCGGGCTTTATCCTGATGCGGGCGGCAAGGGCCTGAACGATGGATGATTTCAACATCGAAGCCATTGACGACATCATTCACGGGCGATTGCGACTGGGCATCATGGCCTATCTCTCGACGGCGGGTTCGGCGGATTTCACCCTGCTGAAAAACCGGCTCCAGGCGACGGACGGCAATCTGTCCGTGCAGTTGCGCAAGCTGGAAGAGGCGGGATATGTCTCGATCGGCAAGGCGTTTGTCGGCAAGAAACCCCAGACGACCGTGACCCTGACGGACGCCGGCCGCACCGCCTGGATCGGCTATCTGGACTCCATGCGGAAACTGATTTCGGATAGTGAAAATATCGCATAGCCAGCCTTCTCCGGGATCTGTGCGATACGAGCAGGCCCCTATCGAGCATGGGGGCCTGTTTTCACAAATAAATTATTTCAATTGAAACCAGATTGGCGCTACACTCCTGTAAAAAGAGAACAGGAGGCCGCCATGCAGGATATGGACGAAAAACACGGCATTGTCGGCGGCTATGTGCCGGCGCGCGCCGACTGGACCATTCCGCAGGACTGGTCTCTTTATTCCGCCGAAGAACATGCCACCTGGAAGACGCTGTACGAGCGCCAGATGACACTGATCCCCGGCCGGGCGTCGCAACATTACCTCGACGGTCTGGCCGATCTGCCGATCACCGCCGACGCCATCCCCGATTTCGAGCGGCTGTCCGACGCGCTGGAAAAGCGCACCGGCTGGCGCGTGGTGGCGGTGCCGGGCATGGTGCCGAACGATGTCTTTTTCGATCATATGGCCAATCGCCGTTTTCCAGCCGGGCAGTTTATCCGCAAAGGCCACCAGCTCGATTATCTGCAGGAGCCGGATGTCTTCCATGATATTTTCGGCCATGTGCCGATGATGGTCAATCCGGTGATGGCCGACTTCATGCAGGCCTATGGCGAGGGCGGCCTGAAAGCCATGCGGATGGGCGAACTGGATCGGATCGCCCGGCTCTACTGGTACACGGTCGAGTTCGGCCTGATTGCGGAAAGTAATGACGTGCGCATCTTTGGCGGCGGCATCCTGTCCTCCTTTACCGAGACGCGGTTCGCGCTGGAAAGTCCGTCGCCCAACCGCATCGGCTTCGATCTGGAGCGCGTCATGCGGACGAACTACCGCATCGATGAATTTCAGGAAACCTATTTCGTCATGCCGTCGATCGATACCCTGTTCGATATGGCCAATACCGATTTTACACCCATCTATGACCGGTTGCGCGGCGCGCCGGAGTACGGACTGGCCGAGGTTCTGCCGGGTGATCGCGTCTATACGCGCGGTACGGGTGAGTACCATAAGGCATTGCTGAACGTTTGACAGAGGTTGCCTCCCGTGGTTTCTAAACCGGAACAGGGAGACACATTATGGAACTCAATCGTCGTCATCTGCTGGCCGGTTTTTCAGCGCTCGGCCTTGCCGGCCTCTCCGCCAACGCCGCCGCCATCAAACAGCCCTATCAGAAGATCGGCCTGCAACTCTATACGGTGCGTGACGCCTTTACGGCTGATCCCGTCGGCACACTGCAAAAGGTCAAGGGACTGGGCTATGATTATGTCGAGACCATTTCCTTCGGCGACATGACCCCCGCGGTCTTCAAGGCGAAGCTGGCGGATATCGGCCTGAGCGCGCCGTCTTCCCATATCGGCCTTAATGACTGGAATACCCGCCCGGAAGCGGCGCTCGATGATATGGTGGCTATGGGCGCGGAATATGCCGTGCTGGCCTGGATGCCGCCGGAAGACCGCAAGGACTGGCAGGCGCTCGGCGACAGGATGAACAAATGGGGCGCGCTGGCGAAGGAACGGAACTTAAGCTTCGCCTATCACAATCACGATTTCGAGTTCACCAAGACGGCGGAAGGCGAACTGCCCTATCACCTGCTGCTGGACAATACCGATCCGGCTTTGGTGAATTTCGAGCTGGATTGCTACTGGGCCAGCTTCGCCGGGTACGATCCTCTGCATGTCCTGCATGCACATGGCGACCGCATCCGTATGCTGCACCTGAAGGACAAGCTGGCCGATGGATCGATGGCCCCGGTCGGTGAAGGGGTGATCGATTACGCGGCGGTTCTGGCCAGGGCCAATGAACTGGGCATCAGGTATGGTTTTGTCGAGCACGACAATCCGGCTGATCCGTGGGCCAGCATCGCCACGAGCATCCAGAATTTGAAGGGGTAAGAAAGGCCCCCCTCCGTCATCGCTGCGCGATGCCACCTCCCCCGCAGGCGGGGGCGTATAAATGTTCCTGTACCTCCCCGTTTACACTGTTCTCTTATACCTCCCCGTTTACGGGGAGGGGGACCGCGCCATTCTTCATGGCGGGGTGGTGGGGGCCTTTCTTCCTTCCGCCCTACCGTGGCGAAGACGCCTGATACGACTCGATCAGCAGCGCCGCGGCGATCCAGATCCGTTTGATGTGCGGCGATACGAAGGCGAAACGCTCATAGCCGTCCCCGCCCGCCGCCATGGCGCGCAGTTCGTGGATAACCTTTTGCGTGACATAAGGTGTTTCGACAGACTCAGACGCTTTAACGGCGTAAATATCGTCATCCGATGGCGGCATCGCTCCCCCTTTTCCAGCAAGCGGTTCCAGAGAAAATCTCTGGAGACCGGGGTGCTAGAAAACCGTCCAAGGGCGGCGCGACGTATTCACGCAAGCGCTGTTATATTCCGCCGCCACCCCGGCCAAAGCCGAGTGGCGCATCGGATTAACGAGCAGATGCTGCTCGCTTGGATGGAGAGGTTTTCTAGGCCCCTGAGCCTTCTTTGGATTCGGCTCAGGGACAGTCTAATGCACGGATGCGGTAAAAAAAAGCCTTAAGAGATTACTCCCCCGCCTTCTTCGTATAATAATCCCCCAGCACGAAAAACGCCTGCTTGCGCTGACCGGTTTCGGAAAGCAGGCCCTTGCGGTTCCAGCCCTGCTGATAGGTATTCTGGCGGCGCGGCGAGCGGAAATCCTTCAGAATCCACGGCGACATGCCCGCCAGGAACGGAATACGGTCGGCCATTTCCAGGGTCGCCCTGTAATAGCTCGCCTGGTAATCTTCGCTGAAACGGTGCTGCTGCGCCGGATCGTGATAGCCGTATTTCGCGCCGGCGCCGAATTCGGAGAAGATCATCGGCTTGTCATAGTCCGAATGCCAGACCGTCTTGCGCACGTCTTCCAGCGTATCGCCGCCATACCAGCCATTATAGGTATTGATGCCGATGACATCGAGATAAGCGCCCAGCGGATCCTTGATCGAGATATCGTTGGGGCCGTTGCTGGTGGCGGTATTCAGCGCCGCCGAAACCAGACGCGAACCGTCGAGATCGCGCGCCTCCTGCGCCAGGCTGCCCAGGAAATGGTTGCGCGCGTCCGATACCGGGGTTTCGTTGCCCACGCTCCAGATGACGACAGAGGCGCGGTTGCGGTCGCGCAGGATGTTTTCGGCGATCATCTTCTGCGCCGCCCGGAGGGTTTCGGGCCGGTCGAAATGGACGCTCCAGTAGACCGGGATTTCGCTCCATACCAAAAGGCCCAGTTCATCGGCCATGCGCGTCGTCACCTCGGAATGGGGGTAGTGCGCCAGCCGGACGAAATTGCCGTGCAGACCGGTCTTGATCTCGGTCAGCAGGGCGCGCGAGGCTTCCGGCGTGATGCGGCGCGACGGATCGGGGCCGAACTCCTCCTCATGCAGGGAGATGCCGCGCAGGAAAAGCGGCTTGCCGTTGAGGATGATCTGCGTGCCTTTCACCTCTATGGTGCGGAAGCCGATGCGGTCGGTCAGGGTGTCATTACCGGCGGTGACGCTGACATCGTAAAGCGTCGGCGTATCCGGCGACCAGCGTTTCAGCCCGGCGGGCGCGGCGGCGGAAAGGCTGGCGCGGCCATCGGCGTCCGTGGTGCCTTTCAGGCTCAGTTTCAGCGCCGGAACGCGGACCTCCACGGCCTGTCCGGCTTTTTGCGGACCGTCGAGCGCCACATCGGCGGCGATACGGCCATCCTTTGTCAGGCGGATGAAATCGTCGTCGATATAGGTCTGCGGCGTGGTGACGAGGGTAACGTCGCGGGTGATGCCGCCATAGGTTTCCCAGTCGGTGACCGTCGGCGGGATGGTGTCGGGCGTGCGCGTCGAATCAACGGCCACGACGAGATTGTTATCCCTGGCGCGCAGCTTATCCGTCACGTCGAAGGCGAAGGGCGTAAAGCCGCCTTCGTGTTCGCCGATCGCCTGACCATTGAGATAGACGGTGGCGTGGTAATCGGCTGCGCCGAAGCGCAGGAAGACGCGTTTGCCGGACGCTTCGGGGGCGTCGAAGCTTTTCTGATACCACATCAGGCCGTTATAATAGCGCAGTTGCGCATCATAGCCGATCCACGAACCGGGTACGTCGGCCTGCGGGGCGCGGCCAAGGTCATATTCGTAGAGCGCGTTGGGATTGTCGCGCGACGCCTGTTCGACATTGACATCCGCCCCGCGCGACAGGCGCGGATTGACCGGCCGGCCGAGGAAATCGGCCTGTCCGTCGCGGTAGGGATCGACGCTGTAATGCCAGGCGCCGGAAAGCGACAGACCTTCGCGCCGGTCGGCGTTTACCAGCACGAATTGCGGCACCAGCTTGGTATAGGCGGCGTTATCGGCGGGCTTCGCCGGCGCGGCGTGAAGCGGCGTGGTCAGCAAGGCCGTGGCGACGAAAATGGACGATAAAACGAGCCGGTTGTGGCGCATGACGGTCTCCTAACCTGTTATTTTGGGTCAGGCTATCCGCTTAAGACACCGGTGGCAAGATGCCGCGGAATTGACCTGCGGCGGCGCTTGTCAAAAGCCGCGCCGGGGCGCAAGATGAACGGATGCGCCCCTTGCTTTCGAGTGATGAACTATCCGCCCTGCCGCGCGATCTGCCGGACTGGACGCTGGAGGACGGCCGCAAGGCGATTTCGCGTACGCTGAAATTCGCCGATTTCAAACAGGCCTTCGCCTTCATGACGAAGGTCGCGGCCGAGGCCGACCGGATGGATCATCATCCGGAATGGTCCAATGTCTATAATACCGTATCGATCCGCCTGACGACGCACGATTCCGGCGGCCTGACCGGGAGCGACATTAAGTTGGCGGAGTTGATCGATGCGGCGGCCCGAACTGTAAGTCACTCACGCATTTAATTTTTATTTTTCTGCCCGTAGTTCTGTGTCATCAAATTGTTAGTGATCCCCTGTCTTCAGGGGTCCGGCGGCGTCTTATTTAGAGGATCACGGAGTACCCATGCTCGAAAAGAAAAACACCATTCTGATCGTCGATGATGAGGAAGAAATCCGCAAGATGTTGAGCATCTTCCTCGATGCGGCGGATTTCAAGGTGTGCGAATGCGATTCAGGCAAGCAGGCCCTGCGCATGAGCGCTTCGGTTCGCCCCGATCTGATCCTGCTCGATCTCGGCCTGCCCGATATCGACGGCAAGGAAGTCATCACCAAGGTTCGTGAGTGGTCGAATGTGCCGATCGTGGTGCTGACCGCCCGCTCGGAAGACGCCGATGCGGCCCCGGCGCTCAATATCGGCGCCGACGATTACGTCACCAAGCCGTTTTCGGCCGAGGTTCTGCTGGCGCGCATCAACGCCAACCTGCGCAAGTCGGCGGTCAAGGAGGTCGGCGATCCGGAAATCGTCCATGGCCCTATCCGCATGGACCTGGTGCGCCATGAGGTCTTTATCGATGACGAGCGTATCGGCTTCACGCCCAAGGAATACGACCTGCTGCGCTTCTTCCTGGTCAATCGCGGCCGGATGCTGACCCACAAGCAGATTCTGAAAGAGGTCTGGGGACCGGCACATCTGGAGGATACGCAATATCTGCGCGTCTATATCGGCCAGGTGCGCGACAAGCTGGAAACCCGTCCGGGTTTGGGCAAGTCGATCGTATCGGAATCCGGCATCGGCTACCGCATGGATATGGTCAACTAGAGCACTTTCCGAAAAGTGTGACGCACTTTTCGGATTAAAAAGTGCGAAAAAACAAAAAATTAGAGCGTCCGAGCTGATGCAATCAGATCGGAAAACGCTCTAAGCCTCCCCCGGCGACCCCGCGTAAAAAATCCGGCAGGTTCCCCTGCCGGATTTTTTGTATCCGTTATGCGAAGTGAACCGCCTTTATTTCATCCTTATTCTTCTAATCGAGGGTCGTCTTTGTAAATTTATGAGCCATTGCATACCGTAGACTCAGTTATCTGCGCCATTTTTTCCGGGCGGGGTTGTTGTAGGAGAACGCTATGCTCAACTGGATTGTCACCTTCTTTATTCTGGCCGTGATCGCGGCCTTTTTCGGCTTTACCGGCCTTGCCGGCACCTTCGCTGAAATCGCCAAGTTCATCGCCGTGATCTTCGTGGTTCTGTTCGTGGCCAGCCTGGTCTACCGCATGATCACCGGCCGAAGTTCCAATCCACCTTTATAGGTTTTCCTGTAAAGCTTCAGGCGGCCCGATCTCCGGATATAGTTCGGAACGGGTTTGAAGCCTGATAAAAAAGAGCCGGCCCCGTAATAAAGGGCCGGCTCTTTTTTATCAGATCGTCAGGCCATTTTCTTGTTGGCGTACCACAGGGTGAAGATCGCGCCGCCTTCCGGATGGTTATGCAGTTCGATGCGGCCGTCGAGCAGGCGCATGATGTACTGGCTGATGGTCAGGCCCAGCCCGGTCGAGGCGTTTTGCTGGTCGGTCTTTTGCAGACGGGTATATTTGTCGAAGACCGCTGCCTGCTTCGCGGGCGGAATACCTTCGCCGTGGTCACGGATGCGGACGAAGCCTTCATTGCCCTGCCGGCCATATTCGACCTCGATGACAGGGACATCGGCCTTGCGGCCCCCGAACTTGAAGGCGTTATGCAGCACAAGCCCGATGGCGCGGCTGCCGAGCATCGGATCGGTCACCAGGTCGTCCTCGTCACCTATGGCGGTGATCTTGATCTCGCCCTTGGTTTTGAGCGGGCCTAAGCGCGCCAGGCTGTCGCTGATCATCTGGCCGAGGTGCGCGCTTTCAAAACGCGGCTTCACGGCGTCGGCCTCGAACTTGGCCATGTCGAGAATATTGGTGATGAAATGATCGAGCCGGAAAGCCTCGGTCAGGGCCGAACCGATCAGTGAGCGGCGCTTTTCCTCGCTCAACTTGTCATAAAGCATGGTCATGACCTCAAGCGAACCGATGATGGTGGCCAGCGGCGTTTTCAGGTCATGCGATACCGAGGACAGCATCTGGCGATGCAGGTATTCACGGATCTCATCGTGGGTCGGAGAGGTTATGTCTTCGGGCTTCATGGCCGTTCTTACCAACAATGTACAGGCAGCGCAAACAGACTTGCAGCGGTGCGAAAGCCGAAGCGCAAAGAAAGGGAGCAAGGCCTTCACGCCTTGCTCCCTTCAGGGGCCAAAGCGGCAGCCAGGGGAAAACTGCGGCTTCGGCAATGGTGAAATCAACGCATGACGCCGAATTGATAAAGCAGGATAATGACGGGGATGGGCGTCCCGGTGCGCCACAAAAATATGCCTTTCATGCGATCCCTTCCTCAGTGGTCCGCTTTATGCGTGTCAGAGGCGTTTTTGACATCGGCCGAGGTTTCCGAAACCGCGCTGGCCGCCGCCTTGCCGGTTTTCGACAGCGCCGACGAGGCCGCCTGGCCGGTATCCTTTATGGCGTCTCCCACCTTGTCGAGATTGTCCTTGTCGGTGGCCTCGCCGGCCGCCTTGCCGACCACGGCGGGGATGGCGTCAACCGCCTTGCCGACATGATCGCCGGCGGTAATCACATGCGTCCTGTTATAGTACCAGACGCCGGCCACCGCGACGATCAGAAGCAGGATGACGATGAGTACGAAGCGGCCAAAACCGGAGCCGTGTGTATATACTGCCATGTATAACCGGCTCCCTCTCAATCATTCCAGGTGTCGGCGATATGGACATAGATTTCCAGATCGTCGAAAGCTTCATCGCTGTCGAACAGTTCGGGGATGTCGTCCTCGAAATATTCACCATCGATGCTGACCTGCTGAATCCGTGCCGGTTTGGGCGTGGGGAAGGGGATGATCTGGGCGTTCATGTCTGGCTCCTGTGAAGGATTACATCTTGGGATCCATGACCGGCGGGATTTCCGACGGCAGTTCCGGATTGCCGTCGGGCGCCGGCGGATTGTATTCGGGCGCATTGTCGGGCGGGGCGGTATCCGGGCTGGCCGGCTCGACCTCCGGATCGGGGTCATCGGGACCGGCGAAGGTTTCCTCGACGGCCGGAATAAGCGCGCTGATGCGGCGCAGGGCCTTCGACATTTCCTCGATGCGGCGTTCCTGATCGGCCGAGGGCGCAACATTGCCGCCTTCGCCTTCAAAGCGCAGGAAATCATCGAGCGACAGCGCCAGCTCCTTCTGGGCCTCGATCAGGGTGTCGTAGCCGGCTTCGCTGATCTTCCGCGCGGCGTCCAGCCCCTTGAGATAGGTATGGGTCCAGTCGTTCAGCCGGGCGACCTGAAGCTTGACGTCGGTCTTGAGCCGGGCGGCGTCGCAGCCGGTCAGAAGACGCCTGATATCCTGCGACATCTTCTGGACGGATTCGATATGGTCGTGGTCATAGAGCGCCGACAGGGCATGGGCATTGAGCGCGGCGCCGCCGGCGGACGCGGTAATCACTTCCGTCGCGGTCACGCCCTGGCTGGTCGGGCTGGTGCGGACAGAGCGGTCGCGGCCGTGGGCGTCGTGTCCGGTAATTGGCATGGTGTCTGGCATGGTGTCTGGCATGGCCGTCTCCTCCTGCGATTGCTTGGAGATCACCGTAGGCCCGACAATGCAAGGTCTCAGTGCCTAAGCGCCGCATTGAGATAAGGGAGCAGTAAGGAGGCTGGCTCAAACCGGCTGGCTCAAACGGGTTGGCGCGTGACGATGGCGCCAAGCTTTTGCGCCAGGATGCCGGGCAGGACGGGTTTTGAGATATAGTCGTCCATGCCCGCCGCCAGGCAGCGTTCGCGGTCGCCGGCCAGGGCGTGGGCGGTGACGCCGATGATGGTGTGACGCGGAATACCGGCCTGCTCGCCTTCGCGGATATGGCGCGTGGTGTCCAGGCCGTCCATGCCGTGCATCTGCACATCCATCAGGATGGCGTGGAAAGGCGGGGAGCTTTCGATCAGGTCCAGCGCCTCGCGGCCCGAGGTGGCGGCCACCGCCTCGTAGCCCAGTTCCTCCAGCATCAGGTTGAGCACCATGATGTTGGGTTCATAATCCTCGACGATAAGCACCGCCGGCTTCGCGCCGTCCGCGGCGATCGGGGCGCGGGCGTCCGGCGCGGGTTCGGCGGGTTTTTCCGGCGCCGGGGCATAAGGCAAGTCAAGCGTGATGGTGAAACTGGAGCCGGCGCCGGGGTCGCTCTCGACCACGACATCGCCGCCCATCAGTTCGATCAGCGAACGGGCGATGGACAGGCCGAGGCCGGAGCCGCCGAAGCGCCGGGTAATGCTTTCGTCGGCCTGGGTGAATTTGTCGAAAATGACCGGCAGCTTGTCGGCCGGGATGCCGATGCCGCTGTCATGCACCCGGATCATCAGGCCGCGGGTGTCGTCAGTCGCCGGGGCGCCGGATTGGCGGATATGCGCTTCAATAGCGATCTCGCCGCTGTCGGTGAATTTCAGCGCGTTGCTGACCAGGTTCATCAAAACCTGCTGGAGGCGCGAACGGTCGCCGCGCAGCCATAGCCCCTGCGTCTCGTCCTCGATGCGCAGCGAAAGGCCCTTGCGCTCGATATCCTGTCCGAACATGACGCGGATATCCTGAAGGATGGCCGAAACCTGGAAGGGAATGCTCTCCAGTTCGATATGGTCGTCCTCGATGCGGCTGATGTCGAGCAGGTCGTTGATCAGCTTGAGCAGCAGGTCGGCATTGGTGCGCAAGGTCTCGACGATCTTCTGCTGATGATCGTCGAGCGCGGTGTTCGACAAAACGGTGGCCAGGCCGGTAACGACGTTCATCGGTGTGCGGATTTCGTGGCTCATGGTGGCCAGGAAACGGCTCTTGGCCTGGTTGGCGGCCTCGGCCTTTTCCTTGGCCAGCATCAGTTCGACGCGTTGCTGGGCGTTTTCGCGCAGCAGCCGCTCCTTGGTGAAGGCCGCCACCATGATGGCCGGCAGCAGGTCGAGATAGGTCTGGTTGGTGTCCTTGACCGCATAGTCGGCCGCGCCCTTTTCGAGGGCCTCCAGGGCGATGCGCTCGTCGCCGCCGGCGGTCAGGATGACGGCGGGCGGCACCACGGCCAGGTCGGTCAGGCGGTCCAGCAACCGGAGGCCGTTCATGCCCGGCAGGTTGTAATCGATCAGCAGCAGGTCGAAATCGCGCTGATGGAGCAGCTCCAGCGCCGCCTCGGCGGTGACGACGGTCTCGACCTTCAGCCCGATCCGCTCCATCCGCTTTTGCAGCAGGCGCGCCAGCGCGGCGTCATCCTCGACATAGAGGATGGTCTGCAGGGCGGGGTGCGTCGTCTTGGAAACGGGGGCGTCGGGCATGGCTCAGGCACAATCAGGGGCGGGTATGTGGAACGCGAACTATGGTCAACATAAGGCCAAGCTTCTGTATGGCCTCGGAAAAATCGTTATAGCCCACCGGCTTGGTCATGAAGGCGTTGCAGCCCAGCGCATAGCAGCGGTCGATGTCGCGCGGATTGTCGGTGGTGGTCAGCACGATCACCGGAATGCGCCGCGTCGTCTCGTCGGTCTTGAGGCGGCCGAGGATTTCAAAGCCATCGACATCGGGCAGGTTGAGATCGAGCACCACCACGGTCCGGTCGAGCGGCTGGGTATGGGCGTTGTCGCCGAAGAACCAGGTCAGGGCCTCGTGGCCGTCGCGCAGGCGGGTGATCGGATTGAGCACGCCGGCGCGCTGGAGGTTGCGGTTGATCAGGTTGGCGTGGCCTTCGTCATCCTCGATCAGGACCACCGAAAAGGGCTGGGTGAAGGTGCTGATCATGCGGCGTCCTCTCCCGTCTCCGGCCCTTTTTCCGCCTGATCGTTCGAGGCGGCCACGGGTGTCCGCTTCGGCAGGCTGACATGGAAAACCGTGCCGACGCCCAACTGGGACTCGAACCAGATGGCGCCGTTCATCTTGCGCAGGGTGGCTTTCACGAAGGCCATGCCCAGCCCCAGGCCGCGCACATCGCCGGTATTGCGGGCGCGGCGGAAGATATTGAAAACACGGTCGGAATCCTCGGGGTCTATGCCCCGGCCATTGTCGTGGAGGGTGAAGATATAGTCGCGGCCCGTCTCCTGGCACGACATCTCGATCCGGCCCGGTTCGCCCGGCCTGAGGTATTTGACGGCGTTATCGAGCAGGTTCGAAAAGACCTGTTCGAGCGCGATCGGATCGGTGACCAGTTCCGGCAGGGGTTTGACCGTGACCTCGACCTTCTTGTGGCTGATCTCGTAGCTTTGCGCCCCCAGGCACTTGTCGAAAACCGCCCGGGAATCGACCCGTTCGTCGCGGTAGACGAACTTGCCGATGCGCGACAGGTCGAGAATGGCGGTGGTCAGGGTGTCCATCCGGTCCACCGCGTTGCCGATGAAACCCAGCGCTTCGGGGATATCCTTGCGCAGGATATGCTCCAGCCGCGCCCAGGTGTCCGCGCCCAGCTTTTTTTGCTGCGGCTCAAGCAGGTCGTCCACCTCCTTAACCGCCAGGGCCAGTTCGTGCGAGAAGCCCTTGAGGTTGACCAGGGGCGAGCGCATGTCGTGCGAGGTGATATAGGTGAAGGCTTCCATGTCGTTATTGAGCTGGCGCAGTTCTTCCTCGCGGTTTTTCTGCTCGGTGATGTCGGTATGGGTGCCGATCATGGTGCGGATCTGGCCGAATTTGTCCCAGGCGCCGACGCCGCGCGCCATCATCCAGCGCCAGCCGCCATCCTTGTGTTTCAGGCGGAAGATGTTGTTGTAGACCGGGGTCTGCTTGATGATGTAATCGTGGCGCACCTGCATGTAGGCGTCGAAATCATCCGGATGGATAAGGGCGTTGAAGGCGTGCATGTCATTATCCAGCTCGTCTTCGCCAAAGCCGAGCATGGCCTTGAATTCCTTTGACATGGATATGGTTTCATTGATGAAGTTCAGCTCGAAGACGCCATCATTGGTGCCGTTCATCACGGCGCGGAAACGGGCCTCGGCCGTTTCATTCTGCGCCCTTATCTCCTCGCTCTCGCTTTCCAGCCGGATGATCAGCACGGTGCCGGCGAGGATGACGCCGACGCCGAGGATCGTGCCGATGAGGAGGATATACAGGAAATTGGTTTTGCGCGGCTCAACCAGGTCACGGCGGGTCTTCACGCTGGCCAGGCGGTGGACGATGCTGGTTTCGATGATCCGCTCGATCTCGTTCATCTGGGTGCGCTGAATGGCGAGCGCGTTCTGGCTGACCTGTCCACGGCCATGTACGTGCATGTAATTCATCTGCGATTCCAGCAGCTTTTGCAGGCTGTCCACGCGATCGAGCAGGCCGCTGGTTTCGGCGAAGGCGTTGGATTCGTAATAGGTGGCCTGCCGCAGGGCCATGATCTCGCCGGGCAGGCGCTCGGAGGCGATTTCATAGGGCCTGAGATAGGTCTGGTCGCCGGTCAGGACATAGCCGCGCACTCCGGTTTCCATATCGATGACGTCCATCAGTATGTTCTTGGTCCGGCGGATGTTCTCGTACTCGTAACGCATGTAATCGTTCAGGTTTTGCGACTTCTGATACTGGTCATAAATGACGAGGCTGAAGGCGCACAGCGCTATCGAAATAATGCTGAATAATGCCAGGTACAGATGCTTGACGTTGAGTCCCCACGGCATTCTCATTTACGACCGGCCAATCCCCTGTGGCGCTGAAAGATATAAAATATGGCCCATGTGGTCCCCGGTGCGTTCAAAGGCCCCATGGTCTTTTCGCGCGGGATATCGCCTCGCAATCAGGCTATCTCACGCGCGGTAATAGGGCAATAAGCGAGGATGGGGATAATATAAAGAAGGCGTAAGGACAATAGGCGCGAAAATAGCCGAAAATCGCCTGGCAATTGTCAGGAACGGGCAATTGTCAGGAACGGCCGGATCCGGTTTTTTTGCGCAGGCCGGAAAGAAATGAACCGGCGACATCGCCGACCTTGTTGATGACCGGCGCCACAATCGGCGCCTGGCTTTGAAAAATCCGCTCGATATCGTTCTGGGCGCGGCCGAAAACGGCCGATGCCCACAGACCGGCCACCCCCAGTATGGCGAGGGTCAGCGCCGCGGTGCAGAGCGTGGCGATCAGGACACCGGCGCCCGCCGCGACAAGCTGAATATAGATGAGATACAAAAGCCCGCCGATCATGATGGCGGACAGGCACATGCCGAACAGGCCCAGGAGCGCCACCACGATCAAATGGGATACGGCGCTCATGATGTGGGTTTTCGAGTCGTTGAGCTTCTTCGTCGCCGATAAAAGCTCGAAAATTCGCGTCACCCAGAACATGGCTGGCCGTATCTCCTCGATTGCAGTGCGCGCCCGGACCGGCGGGAAGCCTTAGCGGCGGGTCAGCAGGGCGCCGAGAATGAAACCGGCGCCAAGCGCGATGGCGGACGAGCGGACCGGGTTGGTCTTGATCTCGCTTTCGATCCTGTGGGTGGCGGTCTTGCCGCCGTCCAGCGTGCGGTCGAACAGGCCGCGCACCTTCTGGCCGGCTTCATTGGCGTAGCCGCTGACATCGTTCAGCACGTCACGGCCGTGATCGCGCATATCGTGCGCGGCGTCGCGGACATTGTTCGAGGCCTCGCGGGCGCTGCTGCGGATATCGTTTTCGGCCAGGCTCTTGGTGACATTGGCGGCGGCCTTGGTGGCGGAAGACAACATGGGATACGCTCCTGCTAGAGATTGGACCGGGAAAACCGGTGTTGCGGATATTTCGGGGAGGAAAAATCAGGGGTCACGTTCACGTCGGGCTTGTCTGAAACCCAGGGGCTGGGGGGGCGGAGAAGGGCTTGAGAGAAGCGGACGTGAACGTGATGCCTGAAGCCTACCGGCCGGGCTTTAAGGAAGCCATGCGTAGGCCGCGAGCCATAAATAAAGAAGCCATAAACGCGCTTTGAGGCCCAAAGCGACTTATCCCGTTTTTATGGGCGGTGAGCGGCTCCGGTGCGTCAATTTTACAGGCGAACCTCTACAGTCGATATGAGCGCCGGGAATGCTCACGGCGTTGATTTTAAAGGAGAGTTCCATGACGGTAAAAGCCAGCATCAAGGAAACCGCCGGCGCCGCCGAGGAAGAACTGGGCGAGGCGCTGGGCGACGCCGGAATGGCCGGCAAGGGCCGTCAGTTGCGCAATGAAGGCCGTGTCGAAAACGGCAGGACGCCGAAGACCAGCGTGCCCGGCACAGAGAAGGAAAAACACCATATGGGGTCGTAAGCCACGGCGGAAACGGCCGGGCTATCGCATATGGCTTTTGGAATAACTTTTCTTCCCCCTCTCCCCTCATTGAGGGGAGAGGACGGGCGCGGAGCGAAGCGCTCGCAACCGGGTGAGGGGCTGTGTGACGCTTGTGTTCTACCGACGAACAGCCCCTCACCCGATCGCCTTCACTGCGTTCGGCTCTCGTCCTCTCCCCTCATTGAGGGGAGAGGGGAAGGGCATCTCAACGCCCAAAGCCATATGCGATAGCCCTGGCCGCGCAGGAGAGGATTAAGAGGTCTTTCCCGATGGCCCGGCCTGATGAGGGGGCGGGGCGAAAGGCCCAATGAGAGGCTTTTTTGTTTGACGGCCCTATTCTGCCGCATCCTTTTGCGCAGCGGCGGTGTAGCCCAGGTGCGCCAGCAGATCCCTGATCTTGATCGAGGCGAAGTGAATCGAGGAATCGGCCACGCCATACGGCATGAAAATCCATTCGCCGCAGCGCAGCGCGCCGCAGGTATAGATGACATTGGGCACATAGCCCTCGCGGTTGTCTTCCGATGGCGACAGCAGCGGCGCCTTCGAGCGCGCTAGCACGATGCGCGGATTGTTCTTATCGAGCAGGGCGGCGCCGAGGGAATATCGCCTGACCGGGCCGACGCCATGGGTCAGCACCAGCCAGCCCTCATCCAGTTCGATCGGCGACCCGCAATTGCCCATCTGGATCAGTTCCCACGGCGCTTCGGGACCGAGGATCTTGTCGCCGTTGTTCCAGGTGTATTTGTCGTCGCTTTCGAGATAGAAGACGCTCTCGTGGTCGAGCCGCCCCACCGCCGCCCAGCGGCCGTTGATCTTGCGCGGGAAAAAGCCCAGTCCCTTGTGCTGCGAGGCCGCGCCGCGGAAGGGCGTCAGGCGGAACGAGCGGAAATCGGCGGTTTCAAAGCATTCGCAGGCGATTTCGCGGCCATTATAGGCGGTATAGGTGCCCATGATGGCCGGGGCGCCGTTTTCATCGATAAACCGGACCATGCGCAGGTCTTCCAGGCCGTTGGTCTGGGAACGGGTTACCGGAAACAGCACGGTTTCGGAAATCGGGCAGGCCTGATGACCATGAACGGTGATCGCGCCATCGAGTGGCGCATTGCCCCGCGGTTTGGCGGCGACGGCGAAATCCGCTTCCGGCTTCAGCTCCATCGTGCCATCCTTGTAGAAGATGCCCTCGCGGAAGGAGATGGTCGAGATATGGCCTTCGCCGACAGTGCGGGTGGACATGATGAAATTGGTGCCGCCATTGGCATTGCTCTGATCGGGATGCAGGACGACCGAGGGATTCATCACCGCCGCCGCCTGATAGCTGTATTCGTGGCAGAAATAGGCGCCGATCAGCGCCATATGGTCTTCGTCGAGATTATCCATGCCGCCGTGCATGGTCTGCATGGCCCTGAAGCGGTCAAGGAAGATGCCCCGCGTCTGCCAGTGCCGGCCCGTGAAATCGCGGTTGACGATTTCCAGTTCCGTCCTGACCATTTCGGGCGGCATGGCGGCGATGGCGTTGCAGATGCGGGTGACCCGGGACAAGGCGCCCATGGCGCTGTCGCGCGGGTTCACGGAGATCGAAAACGGCAGGATGACGACGCGATCCGGATTGGAACGCAGCATGGTCGGGCTGATCAGCATATCGGTCATATGGGTAACCCCTCAGATGGGCGGTTTAAGCCACAGGAAGCGGCGGGCCGTTTTCACGGCCCGCTGGAAAGGATGGCGGCCTGCCGCGGCTATAATCCGGCCTTCAGGGCGGCCCAGCTCAGGGGATAGGAAAGGATCGATTCCGCGCCCTGGTTCAGGTTGAGACCGTTCGGATTGAGGCCGTCATAACAGCCGCCTTCGCCATCGAGCAGCGGCAGGCCGGCGGTATTTTCGCCGTGGAACCAGGCGAAGGCGCGCAGGGCCTCGTCCCGCCACTGGCGGTCGCCGGTGAGGCGCAGGGCGCTCAGGGCGGCGTCGATCGTGGCCAGAACCTCCAGCGGCTGCTGGTCGTAAAGCGGGTGATCCGGGCCGTCATCGGAAAAACCGGAATTGGGAACCGGCACGAAGAGGCCCTCCCGGGTCTGCCGCTTCATCAGCCAGCGCTGGGCGGTCAGGCCGTCCTCGATCATGTCCGGCTCGCCCAGGAAGGCGCCGCCGACAATCAGGCCTTCGCTGATGCGGGCGTTGTCGTAGGCCAGCTCCGGCTCGAACCAGGCGTGTCCGGGCCGCGATTGATGCCGGAAGCGCTGATGCAGGTCGCGGCTGAAATACCGGACCAGCACCTGGATGTCCTGTCCGTCGCCGAACACGCCGAAGGCGCGGACCAGCGCCTTGATCATGACGGCGCGGGCGCGCAGGCTCGTCCAGTTCTCCGCCCTTGGCATGATCAGATGACCGAGATCACAGGCCCATTGGCGCAGATCGGGCGGCAGGTCGGAGCGCGTGACATCGACCAGCGATTCATAGGCGCGGGCATTGCAGTCGTCATAGCCGCCGTCATCGCGCCATTCGCGGCTGTAGGCCATGAAGTTGCGGAAGCTTTCGCCGTTCCAGGCATGGTTCAGGAAGGCGGCATAACGATAGGCCAGCGATATCTGATCGGGCGTCAGCGGGACCAGGCGCGATTGCCGGGCCGCCAGCGACAGGGCGCGGGCGTTGTCGTCGGTGCAATAGCCATGCTGGCGGTCGGGCAGGCGATAGCGGCCGTGCTGGAAGAGGCCGCAGTCGTCGGTCATGCGCGCGATGGCCGCCCAGGACGGTGGCGCGGGCAGAACGGCGGCGCGCGTTTCATAACCGGCGACATCCCCGGCGGCGCGGGCGGCATAGGCATGGGCCACGGCCGACCAGCGCGACGGCTGGGCGGCCATATAGGCGCGCATCGCCATATCGGCGCGCACCTTGTCCGAGGCCAGCAGGCGCGAGATCGCCTCGGCGAAGGCCTGGGTGTCATGAAAATCGCACAGGATGCCGACGCCCCCCGCCAGGGCCTCGGCGGCGTGCCAGTAGGGCGTCGAAACCGTGGGGCGGCCCAGCGCCAGGGCGTAGGACAGGGTGCCGGAAGTGATCTGCGCCTCGGTCAGATAGGGGGTGACATAGACATCCGTCGCCTGAAGGATATCGATCAGGTCGTTATCGTTGATGAAGCGGTTGATAAAGCGGATATTGTCCTCGACGCCAAGCTCCCGCGCCATGGCCTTCAGGCTGTCGCGGTATTTTTCGCCCTCGTTCCGTACCAGATGCGGATGGGTGGCCCCCACGACCAGATAGACCGCATCCGGGCAGGTTTCACGGATTTCCGGCAGGGCGGCGATGACCGTTTCGATGCCCTTGTTGGGCGACAACAGGCCGAAGGTGGTCAGGGTCTTCCTGCCCGCCAGATGCAGGTGCGACTTGAATTCCGCCGTATCGCGCAAGGGACGCGATGGCGCGCCGTGCGGCACGATGCTGATCTGCTCCGGCCTGACGCCATAGACGCGCCGCAGAATATCCGCGCCCTTCCGCGTCATGGTGACCAGGGTGGAGGAAAGGCGGATCAGGGCCTGCATGACGCGCGTCTGCGCGTCGTTCGGTGTTTCCAGGACGGTGTGCAGGGTCGTGACGATGGGAAAACGGACGCGCTCCAGGCATTCGATCAGGTAAGCGCCGGACGGGCCGCCATAGATGCCGAATTCATGCTGCACGAACAGAACCTGCGTACCGTCGGCATTGAGCGTGTCGGCGAGGCGGCGATAGGCGGCCATGTCGTCCTGCGCAATCTGGTGGGTGACTTCGAGCGGATAATCGTAATCGGCGCCGGGATCGTTCATGGCGATCACCGCCCAGTCGGCGTTTGGCAGCGCCCGGCTCAGGCAGGCGTACATGTCGCGCGTGAAGGTGGCCAGGCCGCACCGGCGCGGCGGAAAATTGCCGATGATCGCCGCTTTCGACAAAACGGTTTCGGCCGGAGCCAATGAATCCGGAGCGCCGGCGTTCAGCGTGGCGGCGACGCTTTGCGGCAGGCCTTCCGTCTCAACCTCGGCATCGCGCGCAATTTCGAAACTGTTGGCCTGCAGCATGTTTTCGTTCCCACAAAGGTGACGGAGCGCCCAGCGGAAAAGTTACAGATAAGCTGTCTGAAAGAACCTTGGCGGGCGTCGATGTCATGAAGACGGCAAGGCGGATAGTCCCTCGCTCTCCGAACCGACAGTGGCGGTTCGCCTGTAAAGATTCAGTATGGTTCACCGTGCGGCGCAATAAGCGCCGTGTCACACTTGCGTGAATCGCTTCCAGATTACGCGGAACGGACCGGCGTGAAGAAGCTGTTCGCCGTCAGGCGGCCGGTGCGCGGATCGTCGCTCAGGCGCGCCCCCTCGAACAGGGCGCAGTGCAGGACATGGCTGCGATAAATCACCAGGCGGTTGAATTGGGGGGCGATGGTTTCCAGCAGCTCGTAATTGGGCGTATCCGGGCCGGCATAGCCGGTCAGGCCGTCGCCAAGCGCCTCCAGTTCGTGCGCGACCTGCCGCATGTAGGTTTCGCGGCGGGTGCGGTCGATCGATTCGAAACCGGTGGCGATGTGGCGGAAAAAGCCAGTGCCGCCGGCCTGATCGCGCGCCAGATAATGGACCATGGCCAGGCAGCGCGGATCAGGCTGGTCATAGTGCGGAATCTTTTGCAGCGCCGCCATTTCCTCGGCGCGCAGCGTGGACAGGGCGAAAAAGGCGCGGGCCGCCAGCGCCGATTGGCCGACGCCGAACGCGCGCATCAGGCTGGGCCGCAATACCGGCAGCAGGGTATTCAGATAGCTGGCCGGCAGTGCGGCGTTGAGACCGGGATACCAGGTAGCCTCAGGTGCGGAAAAACGCGCTTCGGCGGCATATTCGATCAGGTCGTCGGGATTAAGCAGCAGGTCGTCGATGACAATGAGCGGATTTTGTTCTTCGCCATAATGGCGAAGCTGCACACGCGCGGCGGGGTTGATCTGGATAACGGTATCGGTACGAGACATGACGCCTCATAACATCGTTCTTCCCTGAGCGCCCGCGCAAAAACGCCGCCGCCCGGATTATTGCGCCGCAATAAATATCATGCGCCGCCCCCCAGCGCCTGATAAAGCGTCGCTTGATTGATCAGTTGCGACAGACGGTTGTTGTCATAGCTCAGTTGCGATTGCCGCAGGGATTGTTGCGCATCCAGCCAGACGCGCAGGGCCACCGAACCGGTGCGGTAGCGGATGGCGTAAAGCGCCTCGGCCTGGCGCGCCGCTTCCAGGCTGGCCCGTTGCGAAGCCCCCTGTTCGGCCAGTCGCGTGCGGCTGGAAAGCGCGTTGTCGGTATCGGCCAGGGCCTGCAACAGGGTCGTTTTGAAATTCAGCGCGGCGATGTCGTAGCTTTTCTGCGAAATCTTCACATTGCGGCTGAGGCGCGGGAAATCGAGGAAGGGCAGGCTCAGGGCCGCGCCGATCGAGCCGGTGGGCGTGTCGAACAGGCGGCCCAGTTCGGATGACGACGCGCCGCCGGAAGCCGTCAGGCTGAGACCGGGATAGAAAGCGGTGCGGGCGATATCGACATCGGCCAGGGTTTCGCGCAGGCGCAGTTCGGCGGCGCGCAGATCGGGGCGGCGGGCCAGCAGTTCGGCGGGAACCCCGGCGCGCACCTCCGGCAGGGGCGTATCGGGCAGGCTTTGCGGTTCGCTGGTTTCCGGCCAGGGATTGCCGCCCAGAAGCACGGTCATCGCCGAGCGGTATTCGACCAGTTGCTGTTGCAGGCCGGACAGGCTGGCGCGCTGCGAATTGACGCTCTGAAGGGCCTCGGCCACCTCGACGCCGGAGACGGCCCCGGCATTGTGCTGGATGGTGACGAGATCGCGCACTTTCAGGGCATAGTCGAGATTTTGCCCGCCCACGGCGATCTGTTGATGAGTATAGGCGATGCGCCAGTAAAGCTCGGCGGTGGCGCCGATCAGGGCCAGCCGGGCCGCCTGGCGGTCCTCCTCGGTGGCCTGCGCTTCCCAGTTGGCGGCGCGGGTATTGGCGGCCAGCCGGCCCCACAGATCGGCCTCGTAGGAAACGCCCAGGCTGGCCGAAAAGCGCGTGCTGTCCGAGGTGCTGGCGCTTATCCCGCCGCTGGCCGAAGGGAACTGATCGAGCCGCGTCAGGCCCGCCTGCAATTGCGCCTGCTGGACGCGCAGGGCGGCGGCGGCGAGGTCGTTGTTGCGCGCCAGCACATCGGCAACGAGGCTGTTGAGCGCCGGATCGCCGAAGGCCGTCCACCAGTCGGTGGCCCCGGCGGCCTCAGTGCCTTTTCCGGCATGCGGGAATTGCGCCGTCATCGGCACCCGCGGCGTTTCGTAGGGCGTGGCGGCGCAGGCGGCCAAAAAGACGGGCAGCACAAGCGCGCCCATTATTATTCCGGTTTTTTGGAAATATGTCATCAGTCCCTCGCAAGCGCGGTTACGGGGTCGAGGCGGGCGGCGTTGCGCGCCGGCAGGAAGCCGGAAACGACGCCGATCAGGGTGGAGCACAGGAAGGCCGCGATGATCGACACCGGCGAATAGACCAGCTTGAAATCGCTGCTGAACAGGCCGAAAATCAATCCGAAACCAAGCGCCACGATAATGCCGAGCACGCCGCCGATCAGGCAGACCAGCACGGCCTCGATCAGGAATTGCTGCATGATGTCGCGCGTCCGGGCGCCGACCGCCATGCGCACGCCGATCTCGCTCGTTCGCTCCGTCACCGAAACCAGCATGATATTCATCACGCCGATGCCGCCGACGATCAGCGAAATGATGGCGATGGCCGAAATCAGGATGGTCAGGGTCGTGGTGGTGGCGGTGATGGTCTGGCGGATTTCGTCGGTATTGAGGATGGTGAAATCGACGGCGCCGTGGCGCTGGGTCAGGAGTTGGGTGACGCCGGACTGGGCCACGGACGATTCGGTGTCGTCCTTGACGCGCACGGTGATGCTGCGCAGCACGCTGGTGCCGAGCATGCGCGAATTGACCGCCGTAAAGGCCATGTAGATATTGAGCGCGTCCTGGCTGCCGCCGCCGACGCCGCTCGATTTGTTGACCACGCCGACGATCCGCGCCGGCACCGATCCGAGCAGGATGACCTGGCCAAGGGGATTGCCGCCGCCATTTGGATAGAGCGTATTATAGGTGTTGTCATCGATCACCACGTCCTGGCTGAGGCCGGATATATCCTCCGCCGTCAGCCAGCGGCCCTGCGCCATGGTCAGGCCGCGCACACGGTCATACTGTTCGCCCACGCCCATGATGGTGGCGTTGGCGGCGATGGAGCCGGCGCGCATCACCACACTGGTCTGGACAAGCGGCGTCACGCTGTCGGCATAGGGCTGCTTCGCCAGCGCCTCGGCGTCTGAAACGACCAGTGTGCGCACCCGTCCGGAGCGGATATCGCCGAAGCCGCGCCCCGGATTGATCTGCAGCGTATTGGTGCCGATCGAGGCGATCTGGGCCAGAACCTGCTGGCGTGAGCCTTCGCCCAGCGCCACGACGCAGACCACCGAGGCGATGCCGATGATGATGCCCAGCATGGTCAGGAAGGTGCGCATCCGGTGGGCGTTCATGGCCAGCACCGCCATGCGGAAGGCCTCGTTGAAACTGTCGATCGTGGCCTGCAGACCGTCTTGCGAGGTGGCGGCCACCGGCGGCAGGCCCTGATCCTCGGCCACCCCGCGGCTTTCCCCCTTGCGGTCGTTGATGATGCGGCCGTCGCGGATTTCGATGACGCGCTCGCAGTGCTCGGCCACCTCCATGTCGTGCGTCACGATGATGACCGTATGGCCGTTGGCGTGCAGCCCTTTCAGGATGCGCATCACCTCCTCGCCGGAGGCGCTGTCGAGCGCGCCGGTCGGCTCGTCGGCCAGCACGATCTCGCCGCCGTTCATCAGGGCGCGGGCGATGGAGACGCGCTGCTGCTGGCCGCCGGAAAGCTGGCCGGGGCGGTGGCCGGTGCGGTCCGCCAGGCCCAGCCGGCCGAGTAGGTCGGTGGCGCGGCCTTTGCGCTGCTCCGGCGGGGTGCCCGAATAGATGGCCGGCACCTCGACATTGCCGAGCGCGGAGAGGTCGCCCAGCAGGTGATAGCGCTGGAAGATGAAGCCGAAATGCTCGCGGCGCAGCTCGGCCAGTGCGTTAGGGTCGAGTTCCGAGGTGGCGCGTCCGCCGACCTTGTAGGTGCCGGCGGTTGGCCGATCAAGGCAGCCAAGGATATTCATCAGGGTCGATTTGCCGGACCCCGACTGGCCGACAATGGCCAGCATTTCACCGGGCTGAACGGTCAGGTCGATATCGTGCAGCACGGTGATCGTGCCTTCGCCGGCCGGAAAATCACGGCGCAGCTTGGATATTTCCAGGACGGGAGGCGTGGTCATCTACATGCCCCGCTATCACATGCCACGGGGGCGGCGCGCGCCGCCGCCGGTCAGGCCGCCGCCGCCGCGGCGATTGCCGCCCGAGGCGGCCGAATCAGAAGCCGAGGCCTGGGCGATCACCACTTGCTGACCGGCTGTCAGGCCGCTCAGGATCTGCACATTGGCGCCGTCATTGATGCCGACCTTCACCCTGACCGGCTGGGGCTTTTTATCCTTGCCGACGACGCGGACCGTATAACTGCCGTCCCTGCCTTTCCGTCCAAGGGCAGCGGAGGGAATGGTCAGCACATTACTGGCGCTTTCCTGGATGATATAAACCTGCGCCGTCATCGAGGGACGCAGGGTGCCGTCCGGATTATCGATATCGAACAGGCCGTAATAATAGATGGCCGAAGAGGTATTGCCGGTCGTCGTCTCGCCGGTGAAATCGGTCGGCGCCGGCTCGACGCTGCGAAGCGTGGCGTAATATTTCTTATCGGGATCGCCCAGCGTGGTGAAATAGACCTTCTGGCCGGCCTTGATATGGATGACATCGGCCTCGGAGATTTCCGCCTTGACCGTCATCTTGTCGAGCTGGCCCAAAACGACGATGGTCGGGGCCGACTGGTTGGCGTTGACCGTCTGGCCCTGCTTGGTGATGATGGCGATGACCGTGCCGTTCATCGGCGCCACGATGCGGGTATAGCCGAGATTGACATTGGCGGTATTGACCGAGATCGTCGCCTGCTGGATTTGCGAATTGGCGGCGTCGAGACTGGCCTGGGCGGCCTTCAACTGTTGCACGGCGCTTTCATAATCGGCCTTCGAGCCGGCATCCGCCTGATAAAGCGTCTGCTGGCGGGTGAAATTGCTCTGCGCCTGGGCCAGAGACGCCAGGGCCGTGGCGCGCTGGGCTTTCTGGTTATTCAACGCCGCCTGGCTGGTGGCGAGATCGTTTTTCTGTTTCTGCGAGTCGATCTGGGCGATCAGGTCGCCGGCCTTGACCTCATCTCCCAGTGCGACCGCCAGCTTGACGACCTGGCCGGAAACCTGCGCCCCGACATTGACCTGCTCGAACGGCTCCAGCGTACCCGAAGCCAGAACGGTCTTCTCGACATTGCCGATGGCGGCGGGCTGGGTGACCAGTTCCGGCTTTTTGGGCGTGTTGAAGAACAGCAGCCACAAGGCAAGGGCGATGAGCGCCGCCGCCGCTACGCCGGCAATGGTGAGGAACCGTTTGTTTTTATACCACATGCGTTTTGCCGTAATTTCAGGAGGTCCGGAAGGGAGGAACATATCCATTCCACGCTGTACTCATGAAATATCCGTCGTAAAAAAACGATGGGGTTCGCCCGGACCGGGCCGACATTCCCCTTCTATACCGCCCCGTAAGCGGGGCGGGGGACCGTCCGGCGAAGCCGGATGGTGGTGGGGGGCTTATTTGTGCGTTCAACACAAGCTGCCAGTGTTATAGCCAACAGAATTAAGGCCCCCACCACCCCGCTCTTCGAGCGTGGTCCCCCTCCCCATGAATGGGGAGGTATAAGAGGTGCGTTGCTTCACTCAGTCACATAAATAGGGCTTGCAGCAGGTCAGATCCTGAATGTCGATCCGGCCTAGATGTTCGTGGCCTCCCAGTGGCCGGAGGTTTCCGAACGGAACAGGGCGTCGATGATGCGCATATTGAGGCGGGCGTCTTCGAGGCCGTAGGGCAGGGGCGCCTCGCCGGTGACGGCGCGGGTGAAGGCCTCGCCCATCAGGGTGTATTGGTTCGACGGTTGCAGGGTATGTGTCACCGCCGTTGCGCCATTGAAGCTCTGACCGTCATCGACCGTGATGACCTGCGGCGCGTCGGGCGGCTGATTGAACGGAATGGACAGCGACAGGCGGGCTTTCTCGCCCATGATCGTGACCGCCTGGCCGGGGGTGAGTGCAGTGGAAACGGCGAAGGTCAACTGGCGACCCTCACCAAAATCGAGCAGCCCGGAGGTGAGGGTGTCGGTGCCGAAGGTTTTGTCGCGGCTGATCAGGGCCATAACGCGCACGGGTTCGGCCTCGAAGAAGAACCGCCCGGCGACGATGGGATAGCAGCCGATATCCATCAGCCCGCCGCCACCCCATTCGACTTTATTGCGGATATTATTGGCGTCGGTATTGTTATAGCTGAACCACGACTGGATGATCTTTGGCGCGCCGATCGCGCCTTCACGGATCAGCCGGCGCGCCTCCTGCCATTGCAGCGAATGGCGCACCATGAAGGCTTCCATGATGTGCACCTTATGGGCAAGCTCGGCCAGTTGGTCGATCTCGCGCGCATTCAGCGCCATCGGCTTTTCGCACAGCACATGCTTGCCGGCGCGGGCGGCCGCCAGGGTCATCGGCACATGCAGGTGATTGGGCAGGGGATTGTAGATGACCTCGATTTCCGGATCGGCCAGCAGGTCTTCGTAAGACCCATAAGCCGTTTCCAGCCCCAGCTTGCCGGCGGCCTCTTGCGCGGCCGCGCCATCGCGCGAGGCGATGCCCTTCACGTGGATCAGGTCGCTCTGCATCAGGGCCGGGATCACCTTGCCGATGCCGATCTTCGCGGTACTCAGCACGCCCCATACGGTTTTTGACATGATTACAGTCTTTCGATCAGGGCCATGGCGGCGGCGGGGTTGCGCTTTTTGTAACCGCTGATGACATAAAGAAAGACATCGCGCGGCCTGACGGGTTGCCTGCCGCCAAAGGTCGCCAGATCGCCGGGCACCTGGCCTTCGGCTAAGGTGCGGGCGCGATAGGCCCATTCGTCAAGCGCCTGTTCGCTATAGCCTTTTTCCTCGTTTTCGCGGGTGCCCATGATGCGGACATAGGCGAAATCGGCGGTCAGGTCGGCGATGACGGGAAAGTCCGAATCGGCGCCGGTGATGATGGCCACGCCGTAGTGCCGCGCCAAATCGACGAACTCGGCGCACTGGAAGGTGGGGTGGCGCACCTCGACGGCATGGCGCAGCTTCACGCCGTCGATTTCCGGCGGCAGCAGCTTGAAAAAATTCTCGAAATCGGCCGGATCGAACTGTTTCGTCGCCATGAACTGCCAGTTGATCGGTCCCAGCTTTTCCTTCAGTTCCGAAAGACCGGAATTGAGAAAGCGGTCCACGCTGTCCTTCGATTCGGCGAGGTTCCTGCGATTGGTGGCGTAGCGCGTACCCTTGACCGAAAAGATGAAACCATCCGGGGTTTCCGCCCGCCACTTCTGGAAGGAGGAAGGCTTTTGCGCGCCGTAATAGGTGCCGTTGATCTCGATCGAGGTCAGTTTGGATGACGCATATTCCAGCTCGCGTTTCTGCGTCAGGCCTTCGGGATAGAAGGGGCCGCGCCAGTCCTCATAGGTCCAGCCGCCGATACCGACATAGATGGTCATGTTTTTCTCCAGTCCCCAGTCCGATTTGCATTGTGCCGTGGATTATCGGCCGGGCGCAACCTGAATCCTGGCCGGATCGAACGGCAATCCGGATTTCAGCCACGGCCGCATCTCGGCCCAGGGCAGTAGGGTCATGGCGGCCGAGGCGGGATTGTCGGCCAGCAGGAAGGCCGGGTAATCGATGCGCAATCCCTGCGGCGTCAAATGCCAGTTGCCCCCCTCGTCGATGCGCCTGATCGTGTCGAACGCCTTGAAGGGGGGATCGGCATAGCTTTCGAGGTGCCGCTGCGCGACCGGCGCCAAAGCGGCCGCCCAGGGCTTTCCTTCGCCGAACAGGTCGTCCGCCACCAGTTCCCGGCGCGGACGCGTCAACCATATGGCGGAGGTTTCGCTGTTGTAGGCGTGCATATCGATAACCGAAACGCCCAGGGTCACGTCGATCAGATCGGGCGAAGCCGCCGCGATATCCATCCTGATCAGCGCATCCACGCCCGCCACGGGGGCGTCGTCAATAACGGCGCTGGAATTGCGATAGGCCTCTTTGACGGCATCTTCGGCCCACAGGTTCCACTCCCGGTCGGCCGGCGTGGCGGGCGCGTCGATCTGCTGGCGCGTCAGCACATGGCTGTGCGGCGCGTCGCCATCCCCGGCAGGCAGGATATGAAAATCGCTGACCGGCAGGAAGGTGCGCCCGCCGAGACGCACAACGGCCTGATCGAGCTGCTCGGCGCGGTGGCTGAAAACGTCCTCCAGACAGGCCGCGCCGCCATCCCCGCCGTCCGGATGACACAGGTCGCCCGCAAATTGCCGGAACTGGCGTTCATTCGCCCGCAATACCGCCTGTCCATCGGCTGAAACGCCTTCCAGCGCCGCCTTGAAAACCACCGCCAGCCTGTCATCAGCTTTGGACAGGTCCGGTGAGGCGCAGATCGTCCTTTCCATGGGGGTCGCGGCTTTTTTGCAATCGAAACCGGCGGCATGGGCGCCGCTTGCCAGGAAAGCGCCGGCCAGCAACGTCCCCCATAGCCTCCACCCGAACAGGCTCACCTGTTTCATGTCATCCCCATCAATTTGTTCCCTCAATGTTCTTTTAAAGACAGGATTTTTGTGCCAGAGTCAAGCGCATGGCAAGAGTCAAGAGATGGAACCGGAATTCGACATAGCCCGACGTAAGATCATCCATATCGATATGGATGCCTTTTTCGCGTCGGTGGAGCAGCGCGATCATCCGGAACTGCGCGGCAGGCCGGTGGCGGTTGGCGGGAGTTCGGAGCGCGGGGTCGTGGCCGCGGCCAGCTATGAGGCGCGCAAATACGGCGTCCATTCCGCCATGCCGTCGATTACCGCCAGACGCAAGTGTCCGGAACTGATCTTCGTGCGCGGCAATTTCGATATCTATAAGCAGGTATCACGCCAGATCCGCGAAATTTTCCACGACTACACGCCGCTGGTCGAGCCTTTGTCGCTCGATGAGGCCTATCTCGATGTCACTGAAAACCGCAAGGGCATGGCTTCGGCCACCGCCATCGCCGAGGAGATTCGCGCCCGCATTTTCGAGGCGACGCAACTGACCGCTTCGGCCGGTGTTTCCTATAACAAGTTCCTCGCCAAGCTGGCCTCCGACCAGAACAAGCCCAATGGCCTGTTCGTCATCAGGCCGGCCATGGGACCGGCCTTCGCCGCCTCTTTGACCGTGAAGAAATTCCACGGCATCGGCCCGGCGACGGCGGCGAAGATGAACCGCCTGGGCCTCTATACGGGCGAGGATATCCGCAACCAGACGCTCGATTTCCTGGAGCGGCATTTCGGCGTTTCCGGGCGCTATTATTACGGCATTTCGCGCGGCATCGATCACCGCCAGGTCAGGCCGGACCGTGAACGCAAATCGATCGGGGCCGAGAACACCTTCCTCACTGATACAACCGATTTCGGCACCGCCTGGGGCTTTATGGAGCCGTTGATCGACAAGGTGTGGCGCTATGTCGAGGCTAATGACATCAAGGGGCGGACGGTCACGCTCAAGGTCAAGTTTTCCGATTTTCGTATCATTACCCGCAGCCGGTCGGGGCTGGCGCCGGTGATGAGCAAGGATGAACTGGCGAGTTCTGTGCGAGCGCTCCTGGAAGGGGTGTTTCCGGTGGCGAAGGGCATCCGTTTGCTGGGGGTATCGATGTCGTCGCTGGGGGAGAAGGCGGAGAAGATGGCCGAGCAGTTGAGTTTGGCGCTTTAAGTAAGATACCCCACCACCAACGCGCAAGAGCGCGTCGGTCCCCCTCCCCAAACGCGTTGGGGAGGTACAAGAACTTGTTATTTCGCAAATGCGGGATTAGATTGACCCCATGTCCCCGCGTCCCCCATTGATTGATGGATTTGGCCGCCGCCTCAGCTATGTGCGGCTGTCGGTGACGGACCGCTGCGACCTGCGCTGCACCTACTGCATGAGTGAGCAGCAGACTTTTCTGCCGCGCCGGGATCTGCTCAGTTTCGAGGAAATGGAACGCCTTTGCCTGTTCCTGATCGACAGCGGCGTCGAACGGCTGCGCATCACCGGCGGCGAGCCATTGGTGCGCAGGGGTGTGCTCGATTTCATCGCAAAGCTGGGCGAACAGGTGCATGACGGCCGTCTGAAAGAACTGACCCTGACGACCAACGGCACCCTGCTCGAAAGCGCCGCGCCGATGCTGGCCGAAGCGGGGATCAGGCGCATCAATGTGTCATGCGACAGCCTGAAACCGGAGGTCTACCGCCGGGTCACGCGTGGCGGCGATCTCGGCAAGGTGCTGGCGGGGATTGAAGCCGCGCAATCCGCAGGCATCCGCATCAAGCTCAATGTCGTGGCCCTGGCCCAGGACAATCGCGCTGAAATTCCCGATATCATCCGCTTCGCTCATGAGCACGGTATCGATGTATCGCTGATCGAGACCATGCCGCTGGGCGACGGGATTTCCGGCCGCGAGGCGCAGTTCGTCTCGCTGAAAGAGGTGCTCGCCGATCTGCGCAGCTTCTGGCGGGTCGAGGGCGTAAGCGACGCCACCGGCGGGCCGGCGCGCTATTACCGCGTGGCCGAAACCGGCGGGAAACTGGGCCTGATCACCCCTCTCAGCCATAATTTCTGCGACACCTGCAATCGTGTGCGCATCACCTGCACCGGCCAGCTTTACATGTGCCTGGGGCAGGAGGATCAGGTCGATCTGCGCGGCCCGCTGCGCGCGGATGACAGTGAGGCCGGTTTGCGCGCGGCGCTGGCCGAAGCCCTGGCGCGCAAGCCGAAAGCGCATGATTTCTTTATCGCCGGGGCCGGTTTGCTGCTGCCGCAACGCGCACATGCCCCGGCGCGCACCATGTCCCTTACAGGCGGTTGATATTCACGAAGGCTGCGTCGTCCGTGACGGCGATCGCGTGTGTGTCCTGCGTCGCCAGGAAGCGCATCACCGCCAGGCCGCCTTCCGCCGTTTGCAGCGCGGCGCGTAAAGGCGCGATCAGCGAAACCCGCCACAAGGCGCATAACGGATAATCGCGTTCGCCCTTGAAATAGACGATATCGGCAGGCGGCGCGGCCAGCAATTGCGCCGCCATGTCGTCCGGCAGGCTGGGCATATCGCAGGGCGCGGTGATCACCCTTGCGTCGCCCGCCGCCCGCGCCATTTCGAGCGCGCTGAGAACGCCGCTCAGGGGGCCGAGGCCCTCAAAAGCCGGGTCATCGAAGATCAGCCGGGCGTCAAGGCATGACAAGGGTAACGCCAGGGGGGATGTTCTTGCGCCGGCATTGATGAAAATCTCACGCGCCTGCGGCCGCAACCGCGCCAGCGCGGTTTCGATCAGGGTGGACCGGCCATGGGGGGCGAAGGGCTTGTTCCCGCCCATGCGTTTGCCTTTGCCGCCGGCCAGGAGTACAAGATTCGGTGTCATGGGGCCGCAGTCTAGCGGCATGTCCGGAGGTTGGCAAAGGGTGGATCTGGCCCGGTAAACTTCTGAATTATAACTACCCTTACGGCTTTTTTATAAGGGGCCATCCGCTCCTTATTGGATGCTTACGCCACGGCCCATAGGGTTTTTCAATCGAACGAACGGCCAGATATCCATTCTGACCGCATGGGGGCATGGAAAACGAATGAACAAGAGTAAAGCCGCGCGGCCGAATCGTCAGCTACGCATGGACCTGAGCGTGTCGCTTGGCCTGTCGCTGGTCGCGGTGTTTTTCATCATCAGCGGAATCGTGTCCTACATCAATATCCAGACCCTCAACCGGGACAGCGACCAGATCGGTCATACGCACGAAGTCCTGCTGGGTCTGAATAACGTCCTCTCCACCATGAAGGACGCCGAAACCGGTCAGCGCGGTTTCATCATCACCGGTCAGGAAGGCTATCTCGAACCCTATTCGACGGCCTCGGCCCTGATCGATGAGCAAGTGCTGCGCATCGAGACGCTTACGAAGGACAATCCCGATCAGCAGCGCCGCCTCGCGCCGCTGAAATCGCACATCGCCGCCAAGCTTCAGGAACTGGAAGCGGGCATCGAGGCGCGGCGCAGCCAGGGGCAATCGGCCGCCATGGCGCGCGTGGCGGTTAATAGCGGCAAGGCGGACATGGACGCCATCCGCGACCAGGTGGCGTTGATGCAAACCACGGAAAGCGACCTGCGCCAGCAGCGCGTCGCCGAAATGGCGGCCGCCTATGATACGGCGGTCGTCAGTGTGGCGGTCACCGCCCTGATCGGCGTTTTGCTGTCGATCGCCATCACCGTCCTGATCAGCCGCGCCTCCGCCGCGCGCCGCCGGGAAGAATGGCTCCAGGCCGGTCAGGTCGGCCTCTCCGCCGCCATGATGGGCGAACAGAGGCTCGATCAGCTCGGCGGCAGCATCCTGGCCTTCCTGTCCGAATATACCCACGCCAATGCCGGCGCGTTTTACGCCCTGACGGATGGCGTCTACCGCCGCGCGGCGACCGTGGGCGTGCCGGAGCAAAATACGGTGCCGGTCACCTTCACGCCGAAGGATGGCCTGCTCGGCCAGGCGGCCAGCGAAGCCAAGCCGATCGTCCTGCATAATCTGTCTGAAAGTCATTTGTCGGTCGGCGCCGCGCTGGGCCAGTGGCGCCCGCGTCATCTGCTGATTTCGCCGGCCCGGTCGGAGCGGAAGGTGGAGGCCGTCATCGAACTCGGTTTCCTGTCGCCGCTGCCGGACCTGACGCGCGCGCTTATGGAGCGGGTGTCCGAATCGGTCAGCGTCGCCGTGCAGACGGCCAATTACCGCGCCCACCTGCAAAACCTGCTGGAGGAAACCCAGCGCCAGTCCGAGGAACTGCAAAGCCAGGGCGAGGAACTGCGCGTCAATAACGAGGAACTGGAGGAGCAGGGGCGGGCGCTGAAGGAATCGCATTTCCGCCTGGAACAGCAGCAGGCCGAACTGGAGCAGACCAATTCGCAGCTTGAGGAACAGGCCGCCGCGCTCGAACGCCAGAAGGACGACCTGGCCCGCACCGCGCGCGATGTCGAACTCAAGGCGCACGAGTTGGAGCAGGCCAGCCGCTACAAGTCCGACTTCCTCGCCAACATGTCGCACGAACTGCGCACCCCGCTCAATTCGTCGCTGATCCTGGCCAAGCTGCTGGGCGATAATCCCGAAGGCAACCTGACCGAGGAGCAGGTCAAGTTCGCCCAGACCATCCAGTCCTCCGGCAATGACCTGCTGGCCCTGATCAACGATATTCTCGACCTGTCGAAGATAGAGGCGGGGCAGATGGAAATCCGCGCCGAAAGCCTGTCGCTCTCCCGGCTGGTCAAGGATATGCAGCGCACCTTCGATCCGGTCGCGGCGCAGAAGGGGCTGGCTTTCAAAACCAGGATCGCCAAAGACCTGCCGGAAACGATCGAAACGGACCGTCAGCGCCTGGAGCAGATTTTGAAAAACCTGCTGTCGAACGCCTTTAAATTCACCGAAAGCGGGTCGGTCGAACTGGCCCTGTCGAAGGACGCCGACGGTCAGGTGGTCATGGCGGTCACCGATACCGGCATCGGCATTTCCGAAGATCATCAGGCGGCGATTTTCGAGGCCTTCCGCCAGGCCGACGGCACGATCAGCCGCAAATACGGCGGCACGGGCCTGGGCCTGTCGATCTCGCGCGAACTGACCCGCCTGCTCGGCGGCGCCATCGCGCTGAAAAGCACGCCGGCCAGGGGATCCACCTTCGCGCTCACCCTGCCGCCGGCCTATGATCCGGGCCATGTCACCACCGGCCTGATCACGCCGCTGCTCACCGGCGCGCCGGAAAGCGAAATCGCCGCCCTGCCGAAAACCGCGCCCCTGGCGGCGGGCCGGGCCGTGAAGAAGCCCCTGCCGCCCGGCCGGGTGCATGATGACCGCGACCGGCTGGCCCCGAACCGGCGCACCATACTGGTCGTCGAGGATGACGTCTCTTTCGCCGGCATTCTCTACGAACTGGCGCATGGCCAGGACTTCCAGTGCCTGGTCGCCACCTCGGCCGAAGAGGCGCTGGATATGGTCCAGCAATATACCCCGTCCGCCGTGGTGCTCGATATCGGCCTGCCCGATCATTCCGGCCTGTCGGTGCTCGACCGCCTGAAGCGCGACAACCGCACCCGCCACATTCCGGTCCATGTCGTTTCCGGCAGCGATTACCAGCATACGGCCCTGTCGCTGGGCGCCGTCGGCTACATGCTGAAGCCGGTCAAGCGCGACGAACTGGTCGATGCCTTCAAGTCGCTGGAAAACCGCCTCAGCCAGCAGATGCGCCGGGTGCTGATCGTCGAGGATGACGAGGTGCAGCGCGACAGCGTGTCGCGCCTGCTGAAATCGAACGACACCGAAACCATCGCGGTCGGCACGGCGGCGGAATGCCTTGACATGCTGAAGGCCCAGACCTTCGACTGCATGGTGCTCGATCTGACCCTGCCCGACGCCACCGGCTATTCGCTGCTCGAAACCCTGAGCCAGGAAGACGCCTACGCCTTCCCGCCGGTCATCGTCTATACCGGCCGCGACCTTTCCTATGACGACGAGCAGAAGCTGCGCCGCTATTCGTCATCGATCATCATCAAGGGCGCCAAATCGCCGGAGCGCCTGCTCGACGAGGTGACCCTGTTCCTGCACCAGGTGGTTTCCGAACTGTCGCCGGAGCAGCAGACCCTGCTGAAAAAGGCCAAGAACCGCGACGCCATGCTGGAGGGCCGCCGCATACTGGTGGTGGAGGACGACGTGCGCAATGTCTACGCCGTCACCAATATCTTCGAGCCGCTGGGCGCCATCGTCTCGATCGCCCGCAATGGCCGCGAGGCGCTCGACATGCTGGAAAAGACCAATGGCCGCAAGGACAGCGACAGCGCCATCGATCTGGTGCTGATGGATGTGATGATGCCGGAAATGGACGGCCTGACGGCGACGCGCGAAATCCGCAAGCGCAAGGACTGGGCCAGATTGCCGGTCATCATGCTGACCGCCAAGGCGATGAAGGACGACCAGGAGCGCTGCCTCGACGCCGGCGCCAACGACTACATGGCCAAGCCGCTCGACGTCGAAAAGCTCATTTCACTGGTGCGGGTATGGATGCCAAGGTAACAGATGCGGCCAATGCGGCGCCGGTGAAGACGGAGGATATCGAAATCCGCCTGCTGCTGGAGGCGATCTTCCGCAAGTATCACTATGACTTCCGCGGTTACGCCATGGCCTCGGTCAAGCGCCGGCTGATCCAGGCGCGCGACCATTTCAACTGCCATAGCATCTCCGCCTTGCAGGATCTGATCCTGCACGATTCCGGCATGATGATGGCCATGCTGCCCTATCTGACGGTCCAGGTTTCCGAACTGTTCCGCGATCCGCTCTATTTCAAGGCGGTCCGTGAAAAGGTGGTGCCGCACCTGAAAACCTATCCCTCGCTCAAGGTATGGATCGCCGGATGCAGCACGGGCGAGGAGCTTTATTCCTTCGCCATCCTCTTCCGCGAGGAAGGCCTGTTCGACCGTACCTTGTTCTACGCCACCGATATCAATCACGACGCCCTGAAAAAGGCCGAGGCGGGCGTTTACAGCCTCGACCGCATCAAGCTGTTCACCGAGAATCATCGCCTGTCGGGCGGCAAGGGGTCGTTGTCGGACTATTATAACGCGGCCTATGGCGCGGCGTCCTTCGATAAAGGCCTGCGCAAGAATGTCGTTTTTTCCGATCACAGCCTGGCGACCGATGCGGTTTTCGCCGAAACCCAGATGGTGTCCTGCCGCAATGTGCTGATCTATTTCGACCGCGCCCTGCAGGATCGCGCCATAGCGCTTTTCAGGGAGTCCTTGACGCGCAAGGGTTTTCTGGGTCTAGGCTCGAAGGAGACGTTGCGCTTTTCCTCCAGCGCCGAGGCCTTCAGCGATTTCGTCCCGGATGAACGCCTCTATCAGAAGCGGGATGTGATATGACCCCAGGCCCGCTGGAAAAAATGACCGCCGAAAGCCCTTCACCACCTGGAACCGCGCCCCGGGCCGTGGTTATCGGCGTGTCGGCCGGCGGCCTCAAGGCGCTGACGGCCATACTGCCGGCCCTGCCGGCGGACTATCCGCTGCCGGTCATGGTCGTCATCCACCTGCCGCCCGACCGTGACAGCGTGGTGGCGGAACTGTTCGATGAAAAATGCGCCCTGGCCGTGCGCGAGGCCGAGGACAAGGAAGATATCCTGCCGGGCCATGTTTATTTCGCGCCGCCCGATTATCACCTGCTGATCGAGCCGGATTACCGCCTGTCGCTGTCGTCCGAGGAGCCGGTGCTGTTTTCGCGGCCCTCGGTCGATGTGCTGTTCGAAACGGCGGCCGATGTCTATGGCGAAGGGCTGATCGGCGTCATCCTGACCGGCGCCAATCCGGATGGCGCCGCGGGCCTCAAGGCGGTGATGGCGGCGGGCGGTCAGGCCCTGGTCCAGCGCCCCGATCTGTCCTATGCCAGCGCCATGCCTGAAGCCGCGCTGGATATGTGCCCGCGGGCCGAGAGCCTGTCGCTCGAACAGATCGCCGAAAAACTGCGGGAGGCGGCGCCGTCATGAACTCCCAGCTCATACAGCCTGTGCCGATCCTGATCGTTGACGACCTGCCGGAAAACCTGCTGTCGCTTGAGGCCTTGCTGCGCCGCGACGGCCTGGAATTCATCCGGGCGCGATCGGGCACCGAGGCGCTGGAAATCCTGCTGCGGCAGGAGGTGGCCCTGGCCCTGCTCGATGTGCAGATGCCGGAAATGGACGGCTTCGAACTGGCCGAAACCATGCGCGGCGCCGAGCGGACGCGCCGCATCCCGATCATCTTCCTGACCGCCGGGTCGAATGACCGGACGCGGCGCTTCCGCGGCTATGAGGCCGGCGCGGTCGATTTTCTCGAAAAGCCGATCGAGGCCGATATCCTGCGCTCCAAGGTGGCGGTTTTTTCCGAGCTTTACCTGCAGCGCCGGCAACTGGCCGTTCAGCGCGACAATCTGAAAACCTTCGCCGAGGAAAATCTGCGCCTGCTCAAGGAAAGCCGCGACAACGCCCAGGCGCTGAAGGAAGCCGACAGCCGCAAGGATGAATTCCTGGCCACCCTGGCGCACGAATTGCGCAATCCGCTGGCCCCGATCCGCAATGGCCTGCAAATCCTGCGCATGGCCCCGGAAGGCCCGCGCGCCGAAGAGGTGCGCGGCATGATGGATCGCCAACTGACCCATATGGTGCGCCTGATCGATGACCTGCTCGATGTGTCGCGGGTGTCGCGCGGCCGCATCGACCTGCGCAAGGGACGGATGAGGCTGCAGGAGGCGGTGCATTCGGCGCTGGAGGCCTCGCGTCCGCTTATCGAGGGTAACGCGCACAGGCTCATTGTCGATATTCCCGAAGAGCCGTTATGGCTGGAAGGCGACCTGACGCGCCTGGCGCAGGTGGTGTCGAACCTGCTCAACAATGCCGCCAAATATACCCCGTCCGGCGGTGAAATCCGTCTGACGGTGCGCCGGCGGGAGGGCCGCGCCGAAATCGAGGTCGCCGATAACGGGCTGGGCATCGACGCCGACATGCTGCCGCGGGTTTTCGACCTCTTCACCCAGGCCGACCGCCATCTCGACCGTTCCCAGGGCGGCCTCGGCATTGGCCTGGCCCTTGTCAGCAAACTGGTGGAGATGCACGGCGGCGTAAGCCATGCCCGCAGCGCTGGCGCAGGCAAGGGCAGCACCTTTACGGTCAGCCTGCCCCTGCTCGATGAACACGGCGAGGCCACAGGCGAAACCCGGCAAAAGACGCAGGCAAGAACGGCGTCGCCCATGAAGGTGCTGATCGTCGATGACAATGTGGATTCCGCCCAGACCAGCCTGTGGATGCTCGACCTGATGGGGCACAAGGGGATGGTGGCCCACGAAGGCGTCACGGCGCTGGAGATCGCCCGCGACCTCAATCCCGATGTGGTGCTGCTCGATATCGGCATGCCGGGCATGGACGGCTACGAGGTCTGCCGCCAGCTCAGGCGGATGCCGGGAATGGAAAACAAAACCGTGATCGCCCAGACCGGCTGGGGGCAGGAAAGCGATCGCCAGAAGGCGTTTGCGGCCGGTTTCGACCATCATATCACCAAGCCGGTGAGTCTTGATCTGCTGACTCAATTGTTGTCAGATATCCGGCGCACCGCCACGAAAGCCGGAGAACCCCAACATGGCTGACGGAACAGGTAAGGCAACGCCCATGCGCATCATGATCGTCGAAGACAACGAGGCCCTGGCGCAGACCACCGGCTGGCTGGTCGAGATGATCGGCTATGACTACAAACTGGCGGCCAATGGCAAGGAGGCCATCGCCGCCTATCCGGAATACAGGCCCGATGTCTTCATGATCGATATCGGCCTGCCGGGCATGAACGGCTATGATCTGTGCCGCGAATTGAAATCACGGCCCGATACCGCCGGCGCGGTCTTCATCGCCCAGACCGGCTGGGGCGAGGCCGAGCACCGCCGCATGACGGCGGAGGCCGGTTTCGATCACCATCTGGTCAAGCCGCTCTATCTCGAAACGCTGGAAGCCGTGCTGCATGAAATCGCCAAGGCCAAAAGCTGATCAGGCGGCGCCAGAACGGGCCTAAACCGGCGGCGTCAGTTTTTCCGCTTCGCCCATATCGGCATGGATGCGTGTCAGGGTCACCGAGGCGTCGGCGATCCGGCGCAGGCTTTCGCTGATCTGCGGCAAGGCGCTGTGCGTCTCGATCACCTGCGCCGCTTCCAGAATATCATTGAGCGGGCCGGTGATTTTCTGGCGCGACAGGCGTAAGGTTCGGTCCTTGAGGTCGCTCGTTCGCCGCAACGCTTCCAACTGGCCGCGCACCAAACCCTCGGCGCGAGCATTGCGCAGCACATAGGCCAGTTGGTGCGACAATAACCGCCAGTTCAGCGGCTTGACGACGAAGGACGTGGCGCCCAGGGCATAGGCGCGATCGACGGCCACCATATCCTCGCGGCCGGTCACCACCACGATCGGCAGGTGCTTCAGTTGCTCGTCCCAGCGGATGCGCTCGATCAGCTCGAAACCGTCCATCCGCGGCATGTCGAGATCGACCAGGGCGATATCGATGCCGCCATGATTGAGCCGTTCCAGCGCCGCCACGCCGTCTTCCGCCACCTCGACCTCAACCGCGGGCGTGGCCAGGTGAACCATGGCGAATTCGCGCAGGATGGGATCGTCATCGGCGACCAGAATACGGGCGGACTCGGAGGCGACGAAATGGGTCAATGCGATAACTTCGGCGCGGACTTCATCGGTCCCACCCCTTCGGGCACGGGCACGCCCGAACCGGTATAGTTGTTGTTGATGACCAGCACCGGATTCCGCTTCAGGGTCAGGGTCTTGGCGACAATGACGCTCCAGGCGGAATTCTGCGCCACATTGCCCGGCGTATCGACGACCAGATGCGCATTGGGAATATAGATGGTGCCGAGCAGTTCGCTGACATTGCCCGAAGCGATATTGAAGGTGCCCCTGTTATCGCGCGAGGTGGCGATCAGGAAGCCGGCCATCGGGCCGCTCTTGCGGGCGCTCAGGCGGACATTGGCGTTCTTGGCGAAGTTGAACACATTGCCGACGCCGAAGATCAGCGAAACGTCATCGCCGCGCAGGGTGGAATTGTCGGTCATGATCAGCGGGGCCAGGAAAAAATGATCGCCGGGCTGAAGGAGCAGCGTGCCGTTGCCGATAACAGTGATCGGCAGGCAGTGCAGGCCGGGCGGCAGGCTCATGGTGCCGCTGCCAAGCTGGATCGGCAGGAGATTGCCCTCCAGCAGGTTGCACAGCTTCTTGCTGCCGAGATCGAGCGAAGCGAAGGGGTCGGTGATCGGCAGCGCGCCGGAATGGCCGCCAGGTTCCACCGGACCGGTCACTGTGCCCACGGCCTGCGCCGCCTCGGCCTGGATCAGGGCGCCGCTGGCCACCTTGATATCGGCATTGGCGTGGACGGCGCAGCCGGTGGCGCGGATGCGCGCCGTATCCTGGACCTTGATGCCGCCGCTCTTGTCGGTCTGCAAAATGCACAGGGGGACGCGCTGGACGTTTTCGGCCGTGGCGGTGACGCTCAGGGCCTGCGCGCCGAAATCCATGAAGCCGATCAGGGGCTGGTGTTCGGCGGTTCCGGTCACGGTGACCGAGCCTGCGCGGGTGTCTACCGTGGCGGTGAAGGCGGGCGGGGTGGTCTTGCCGCCCGCGCCGCTGGTTCTGATCGATTGGCCGGCGACGGTGACCGCCGTCTGTGACACCTGGGTCACGCCGGCCGTGGCGATGGCGAGCTGCCCCGCGCCGGCCAGCGCGCCGGCGTCGGCGGCCTCCTGCAAACGGCTGCGGGCATTGGACATATCGGTGATTTCCATCACGCCGGTCACGGCCAGAATGATGGGCAGCGCTGACAGGGCCATGATCACATTGACATTGCCGCCGATATGCTGGCGGACCTGTCCCAGATATTTACGCAGTTTCAGCCAGCCCATGGTCTCTATCCCGAGCCTGAAACCTATCAGTGAGATTTTAATATTTACTTATTAGGCTTGGTTTACGGCGCAATGAAATAAAGCTATCGCTAAGGTTGATTTTGGCTGGTTCCATTTCGTTTCATGTATAGAGGGCGGCTGAAAACGATCGATGTCGGCGCATAGACGTAATAAAAACTCTATTTCAAACCGCCTGAACTGGCTGGTTATTGGCTCGGTATTATTTTCGACATTGCCCGTCGCCGGTTTATTCGTGGTGCGCGAAACCACCCGTCAGGCGGAAAGCCGCTGGTCGGTGATGAAGACCGCCGCCGATGTGCTGGCCTCAGGCGCGGAAGACGCCGTGGCCGCCAATGACCGCGCCCGCGCCTATGCCGCCCTGCGCGCCGTCACCCGCACGCCCGGCGTCACCTATGCCCGCGTCGAGGGGCATGACGGCGCGCCCCTCGCCGAAATGGGCGCCGGCGCGCGCCTGAAAAGCGATGTCACGCTCGACGCCGAAAGCCGCGATCCCGATATCATGGCGCTGGTCTCCACCCGCACCATCCAGGTCCATGCGCCGGTGATGGATAATGGCCACCAGATCGGCCAGGTGGTGGTGGTGCATAAAGCGGAAGATTTCGCCCGCACCCTGTTACAGGCGCTGGCGGGCATACTGGGGCTGGCGGTGATCGCCCTGGGACTGGCCCTTTGGGTGGCGCGCGGCCTGCAAAAGGCGATGATCAAGCCGCTGACCGACCTGACCGGCTCCATAGAGGCGATCACGCGGCAGGGCGATTTCACCCGCCGCGTCGAGACGAAAAGCCAGGATGAACTCGGTGTTCTGGTCACCGGCTTCAACACCATGATCGACGCCATCCGGGTGCGCGACAAGAAGCTGGAAGCGCACCTCATCGGCCTGGAGCAGGAGGTCGAGGACCGCACCGCCGATTACGTCAGGGCGCGCGACGAAGCGCTTTCCGCCAATGCCGCCAAGTCCGATTTCCTCGCCACCATGAGTCATGAAATCCGCACGCCGATGAACGGTGTCATGGTCATGGCCGAACTGCTGGCCGCCGAAAGCCTGCCGGCCCGCGCCAGCCGTCATGCCCGCACCATCGCCAAATCCGGCCGGGCGCTGCTGGCGGTGATCAACGATATCCTCGACTTCTCCAAGATCGAGGCCGGCAAGCTGGAGGTCGAGATCTGCGAGGTCGATATCCTCGATTGCGTCGATGACACCCTGGCGCTTTTTCAGGCGAAAGCCCGCGAAAAGGGCATCGAACTGGTCGCCCAGGCCCATCCCGAAGCGCCGCGCCTGGTGCCGGCCGATCCGGTGCGGTTGGGGCAGGTGGTGTCGAACCTCGTATCCAACGCCTTGAAATTCACCGAAAAGGGGCATGTGCTGGTTTCGGTCGAGCCGGATAAAAAGCCCGGCTTCTGGCGGCTGGTGGTCAGGGATACCGGCATCGGCATCGCGCGTGACAAGCTGGGCGCTATCTTTTCGGCCTTCACCCAGGAAGACCAGACGACGACGCGGCGTTTCGGCGGCACGGGTCTGGGCCTCAGCATTTCCAAGCGGCTGGTCGAGGCCATGGGCGGCGCCATCGCCGTCACCAGCGAGCAGGGCAAGGGGACGCAGTTCCATGTGCGGATGCCGGCGCTGGATTATGCGCCCCCCGGAAACGTAAACATGTGCGCGCCGCCGGTGATCCACGATCTGGTGCGCCCGGTCGTCCATTATTTTATCCGTGGCGAGATCGAGGGCGAGATCCTGGCCGACCGTCTGAAGGCCGCCAATGTTCGCTTCGGGCCGGACGCGCCGCGCCTGGTGCTGGCGGATGCGGCCACCCGCGATCAACTGGATGTCAAGCCCGAAATCCTCGTCCTGCTGGCTTATCCCGAAGACGCCGACGCCGAGCAATGGGTCCGCGCCGGCCGCGCCGCCGCCGTGCTGTCGCGGCCCCTGCGTCACCGCGATATCGATACGCTGATCGAACGCCTGCGTGATGGCGGCGATTTCGTGCTCCATGACGCCGAGGCCGACCCCGAAGGCGTGGACGCCGCCTATCCGCAGGCGCGGGTGCTGGTGGTCGATGACGGCGAGGTCAACCGCGAAGTCGCCATAGAAGCGCTGGCGCGGTTCGGCATTGCCGCCACTGTGGCGGTCGATGGCGGCGATGCGCTGGAAAAGATGCGGGCGCAAGCCTTCGATCTGGTGCTGATGGATGGCTCCATGCCGGTCATGGACGGTTTCGAGGCGACGCGTCAGTGGAGACAGGAAGAATTGGGGCGATCGCACGAGGTGGACGCGCACCTGCCGATCATCGCCCTGACGGCTCATGTCGTCGGCCACGCCGCCCAGGCGTGGAAGGAGGCGGGCCTGGACGATGTGCTGCACAAGCCCTTCACCCTGCGCGACATGGCCGCCATTCTGCGCGCGCACCTGCCGGAAGCCCTGCGCGCCGCCGCCCCTGATTTGGTTCGGACGCGCGTGGCCGAAATGGAAGATGCGCCGCCGGTCCTGCCCGAAGCCGATGGCGACCTGTTCGACGGGGCGGTGATCACCGGTCTGGCTGAAGGCCTGCATAACGGCCGGGGCGATTTCGTCCGCCGCGTCATCTCGCTCTATCGCAGCCATGCGCCGGAATCCGCCGCCGCCATGCAGGCCGCCCATGCCGAGGGCGACGAGGACCGCCTGGCGCGCGCCGCCCACGCGCTAAAATCGATGAGCCTGAATATCGGCGCGAAAACCGTGGCCGGAGTCGCGGCCGGCATCGAACGGGCCATCCGCGTCGAACACCGGGCGGTGGCCGCCGACGAAATCGCCATGGCGGCGACCTGGGTGGCGCGCACCATAGCCGGATTGGCGCGCATAATCGCGGAAGACCCCGCGCCGGCGGTGAAAGCCGCGGCGAAACCGAAAAAGAAGAAAACCCCGCCGAAAGACGATCCGGAAACCGCCCTGATCCGCGAGATCGAGGCCGATATCGAAGCGGGCGCCTTCGAGATGGAATACCAGCCGATCTATGACCGCACCGGCGCGGAGGTGGTCAGCGCCGAGGCCCTGATGCGCTGGCGCCGGGGTGATCGCGCCCCCATCGGCCCGGCGGTGTTCATCCCCGTGGCGGAACGATCCGGCCTGATCACGCGGCTGGGCACGTTCGCGCGCCGCCGGGTGCTGGAAACCGCGGCCGACTGGCGGATTCCGGTGGCGATCAATGTATCACCCATCGAACTGGACAAGCCGGGCTTCGTGGCCGGGGTGCGCGCCCTGCTCGATGAGACGGCCTTCGATCCGAAACGCCTGATCCTGGAGGTGACCGAGACGGCCTTCCTCGGCGATCCCGACCGCGTGCGGCAGTTGTTCAATGATCTGCGCGCCATGGGCATCAAGCTGGCGCTCGATGATTTCGGCGTCGGCTATTCCTCGCTGACCTCGCTGCACCGCTTCCCGTTCGACAAGATCAAGATCGACCGCGAATTCGTCATGGCGCTCGATGGCGAACCGCGCGCCGCGCTGGAGGCTTTGGCGATCATCCAGGCGGTCACCGGCATCGGCCGCGCCTTCGGCATGCAGGTGACGGCGGAAGGGATCGAAACCGCCAGCCAGCACAGCCACCTGAAGGCGGCGGGCGTCCATACCATGCAGGGCTATCTGTTCGGCAAGGCCATGCCGGCTAATGCGTTCAGCCGGCTGATCGGCCAAACGGCAGATAAGACGCCGATACTGAAATCTATCTGATATTTAGCTGGATTTCTGGTTTTATTCCCGCAAAAGGTAACGGGTGCTTTTTTGCGGGAGATGGATCGTGGCTATTCGGTTTTTTGGGGTGAGCCTGCTGGCGCTGACGGCGGTATCCGCCCATGCCGAAGCGCCGACCGAAGTCATTGTTCAGGGCCAGCGCTTTCCGCCCTATAGCGGCGACGCCGTTTTCAGCCGCGTCGATCTGGCCGGGGAAGACCTGACGCGCGGGGCTTCGCTCGACCAGACCCTGAAACAGTCGGCGCAGGCGGCCCTGTTCCGCCGTTCGTCCAGCCTGACCGCCAACCCGACCGTTCAGGGCCTGTCCCTGCGCGCCATCGCGCCTTCGGGGGCCGGGCGGGCGCTGGTGACGCTCGATGGCATTCCGCAGAACGACCCCTTTGGCGGCTGGGTGATCTGGGCGGGTATTCCCGTGGAGGGCCTTTCAAGCGCGCATGTGGTGCGCGGCGCGGGCGGCGGGGCCTATGGGGCTGGCGCGCTGACCGGCGTGGTCGATCTGTCGCTGACGCCGCCCGCCGCCTTGCGCCCCTATGTCGAGGCCAGCGCCGATGATCATGGCGGCGGCGGGATTCAGGCCGGGTTCAATATGGGCAATCATATCGGTGTGCATCTCACCGACCAGACGCTGGAAGGCGATGTGCCGGTGCATGGCAGTCAAGGAGGAGTGGGGCGGGGCGGCGCGGCGGATGTGGCGACCCATGGCCGTGACCGCAGCCTTTTGATCAACGGTCAGTGGGCGGTGGCTGAGGGCGAACTGTCCCTGCTGGTCGGCGGCTATGACAGTATCCGCGAAACGGGTCTCAAGGGTGCGACGGCACGATCCAAGGGTGATCAGTTAAGTCTGGCCTGGACGCGCCAGCCGACAGCGGAGGCGCTGGGTTACCGCCTGCAAATCTGGCACAAGGACTCGAACCTTGCCAATCGTTCGGTGTCGGTCCTGCCCGGCCGTAGCGGCACTTCGCTGGCCAATGATCAGGTGAAAACGCCCGCCACCGGCGACGGCTTCAATGCCGCGATCCGCCACCAGACGCCCGGTTCTGAGTGGGAAATCGGCCTCGACGCCCGCACCGGCGAGGGCGAGTCGCGTGAATATTACCGCTACATGTCGGGCGCGGCGACGCGCTATCGCGTCTCCGGCGGCGAGAACACCCTGGCCGGCATCTACGCGCAAGGGACACGTACATTCGCCCGCTGGACCCTGACCGGCGCCGCCCGCATCGATGACTGGAAAACCTCGGGCGCGCATCGTTTCGAGCGCGATCTGGCCACGGGTGCGCCGGTGCTCGATCTGGATTTGCCGTTGAAACAGCAAACGGTCGGTTCCGGGCGGCTGGGCCTGGCCTATCGGGTCTCGCCGGAAAATGCGCTGCGGGCGGCCATCTACAACGGCTTCCGGCCGCCCAGCCTGAATGAACTCTACCGGCCGTTCCGCATCGGCAACGATGTCACCGAAGCCAATGCCGACCTGAAGCCGGAGACCCTGATCGGCGGCGAGATCGGCTGGCGGCATACTGGCGGGCGTTTCCATTTCGATGCCGATATCTTCTCCAACGTCGTCAGCGATCCGATTACCAATGTCACGCTCGGCATCGGGCCAGGCACCTTCCCGGTGGCCGGTTTTATCCCCGATGGCGGGGCTTATCGTCAGCGCCGGAATGTCGGCGAAATCCGCGCCTATGGGCTGGAGGCGCAGGCGCGATATACGGTCGGCGATGCCCTGACACTGAATGCCGCCCTGACGGCCACCCATGCCCGCGTCGGCAAGGCGGAGGCCGCAGTCAACGGCAAACGGCCCGCCGAGGCGCCGGATTACAGCGCCTCTGTCGGTGCTCAGGGGCAGGTGGCGAAACTGGGATGGCGCGCTGATCTTCTGTTCGAGGGGCAGAGCTTCGAGGACGATCTCAACGCCCTGCCGCTGAAGGCCTACAGCAAATTAAACCTCGCGCTCGATTATCCATTGACGGCGCGGATCAGACTCGGCCTGCGCGTCGATAACGCCTTTGATACGGCGATCCAGATCCAGCGTAGCAACAGCGGCACGATCGGTTTCGACACCGGCCGGATGGTCACGCTGAACCTGAGCTACCGGCGGTAGGGATATGGAAGGATGTAGCTGATTTTGCCCATAAAATCCCCTCTCCCCACCTGTGGGGAGAGGGTTAGGGTGAGGGGCTAAACAATCTGCCGCCTGTGATTTTGTTAGTTGTTTTTTGCCCCTCACCCGGTCACCTGCGCCGCTGACGCGGCTTGTTTCCCGTCGGCACCGGCCGCCCGGCTCTCCCCTTCAAGGAAGGGGAGAGGGGGAAGGAGGCACTTGTACCTTCCTTCTGAAGTGGTGTGTGCCCTTGCTTATAATCCTGCTATATAGGCGCGGCTTTCGGTCAGCGATTCGATGACCGGCTTGAGATAGGGCGGTTCCTGTTCGATGAAGTAATTTTTCACGCCCAGTTCCCGCGCGGCGGCGAAGACCGGCTTCCAGTCGATCATGCCCTTGCCGATTTCGGTCGAGCGGAAACCGGCCGGGATGGCGGCGTCCTTGATCATGTCCTTGACGTGCAAAAGGTCGAGGCGGTCGGCGTATTTCTTCATCATCGCCACCGGATCGCTGCCCGCCACCGCCACCCAGCCGAGATCAAGCTCGGCGCGCAACTGATCGGCCGGCGCGGCGGCCATCAGGATATCGTAACCGGTCTGGCCATTGCCCAGATCGGTGAATTCCATCGGATGGTTATGCCAGGCGAATTTCAGGCCGGCCTTCTGCACGGCGGGGGCCATTTCCGCCAGATGTTCGGCGTTCATTTTCCAGGCGTCCGCCGTCATGGCCTGGATCATGCCGACGATCCAGTCAACGCCGGCGGGCAGGGGCGCGGGCGTCTTGGGCGAGGAACAGACCAGCCATTCGGCGCCGAGCGCCAGGGCCTCGCTTATTTCAGCGTCAAGATTGTCGATCAGTTTCGGCATATTGGTGTGGGCGCTGCGGATTTTCAGCCCCGCTGCTTCTATCAGCGACTTGTATTCGGCTGCCGTCTTGCCCTGCGTGCCGGCGGTCTCGACCACATCATAGCCGGCGTCTTTCACGGCTTTCAGTGTGCCGGGAATATCCTTCGCCAGTTCGGCATTGACCGTATAGAGCTGGACCCCGACCGGCCAGGTTTCCAGAATGTTTTTAGCCTTGGTTTCCGGGGCAGGAGCGGGTTTGCAGCCAGCGAGCGCCGTCATGCCGAGCGCACCGGCGCCAAGCAGCATATGGCGGCGTGAGGGAGTGAAATGGGTCATCATGATATCTTTCCAACCTGTAAAACACGGTCTGCGCCGCGATCAGGAGGCAGATAAGCACGAATTGTAATCGAATACAATCATCAGGTTCGGGCAGCGGTCCTTGCGCTTCCGGCTTGGAACATATATAGAACAATGTGTATGACCCGCGAATTCATCACCCTGCCGCCGCTCTATTACCGCGATCATTTCCGTGAGATGATCGGCTTCATCACGTCGGTCTACGGTCAGATGCTGGGGCCGGAGGAGCAGGGCTTCATCGCGCGGTTCGAGGCGCTCGATGAGTGGGCGCAATGCCTCTATATCCGCATGAGCAACCGCAAGAAGGCGGTCTTTTCGCCGCGCGACCTGGCCTATCAGGAAATCGGCGACCTGTGGGGCGGCCTCGATCAGTTGCGCGCGCACGGTTTTATCCGCGAGATCGATGAACGCGATTATCGCGCCTGTCTTGAGGACCGTCCGAAACCGGACCTGATCGATCTGGCGAAGGGCCATCGGCTTGAGGTAAAGACGGGCTGGAGCAAGCCGCGCCTGGTCGCCTTTCTGTTCGAGCACCTGTCTTATGAACGCTTTTCCGCCGGTTTCCTGCGCTCGGATCATTTCGTGCCGGAACGTAAAGAAACGCTGGGTTTCCTGCTCTATCTCCATTTCGGCCGCCTGAGCGACAACATGACCAGCTTCGCCCTGCGCGATCTCGGCGTGGTGTCGGTCCGGGCGCATGACAGCTATCAGGCGCGCTTCGGGTCGCTCGAAGAGGCGCGGGCCGGTTATTTCTATACCCGGCAGTTGCGGGCGCTGAAAGGCGGGGCGGATTTCCGCGCCCTGGCGCAAACGGTCGATGACTGGCCCGTGCCGCTGGCGGAACCGGCCATTACCTTGCGCGATACCCTGTTGCACCAGATCGGTCTGGCCTATGAAAAGCAAAAGGATAATGCCGCCGCTTTGGCCATCTATGCCCGCTCCGGCGCCTTCGAGAGCCATGAACGCAGCGTGCGGCTGCTCTACAGCCTCGGCGCGGCCGAAGAGGTCAGGGCGCGGCTGGAAGCCATGCTGGAAAGCCCGGCGCACGATGAGGAATATATTTTCGCCAGCGATTTCTACGCCCGCAAGTTCGGCCAGCAGCGCATCGGCGTCTATACGCAATTGCTGCGCTCGGCCGAGACGATCGAGGCCGATGAACTCTATCGCGGCGATGCCGAATTCGCCGCCATGCAGGCCTATGCCCGGCAGGGCTGGACCGCCTGCCACACCGAAAACAGCCTGTGGCCGGCGCTGTTCGGGCTGGTGTTCCATGAGGCGCTGTCCGCCGCCGGTTTCGCCTCGGCGTTCGATCATCGTCCGCAAAGCCTGAAGGACAGAACCTTTCATATGCGCTTCGCCGATGAGATTGCGGAAAAGCTGGCGGCCGTCCGGCGCGGCGAAGGCGCGGCGCTTGTACGCGAAACGCTCCGGCGGGCGCCGGGCGAAACGAACGGCCTGTTCCAGTGGTTCGACGGGCTGGAGGCGCTGGTCACGGCTTTTGCTGCCGCCGCCCCGTCCGACGCCGTGGCAGATATGCTGCAAAAAATGGCCGCGGATTTCCACGCCCTGCGCGATGGCTTTCCCGATCTGGTGCTGATCCGCGAAGGCCGGGTGCGCTTCGTCGAGATCAAGGGCGAGGGCGACCAGATCCGCCGCCACCAGTTGGCCCGTCTGAATTTGCTGCGCGGCCTGGGCTTCGAGGCCGATATCTGCCGGGTGGCCTATCGCACCGACCCCGATCAGGTCTATGTCGTGGTCGATGTCGAAACCACCGGCGGGCGGCCGCCGAACGACCGGGTGACCGAGATCGGCGCGGTCAAGGTGCGGCATGGCGAGGTGATCGGCGAATGGTCCTCCCTGATCAATCCGCAAAAGCGCATCCCGCACTACATCACGCAACTGACCGGCATCAGCACCGACATGGTGCGCGACGCCCCGGCCTTCGCCGAAATCGCCGATGACTTCGAGGCCTTCATGGCCGGCGCGATCTTCGTGGCGCATAATGCCGGCTTCGATCACGGCTTCATCGCCAGCGAATTCCGCCGCCTGGGCCGCCGCTTCCGCCATCCGAAGCTGTGCACGGTCGCCGCCATGCGCAGGTATTACCCCGGCCAGGCCTCTTACAGTCTGGCGAATTTGTGTCGCGCGTTCGATATCGAACTGGTAAATCATCACCGGGCGCTGGCCGATGCCCGCGCCGCGGCGGCCCTGCTCAACCTGGTGAACGGAAAACGTTTGCCCGCTACTCCCCCATGGAGCGAACAAAACCGCAAAAATATCACAGTAGACTAAAAATACTGATCCACTCTGGCATCGAATCCTTATAAACGGGCAGTATAGGGTTGGCTGATGGAGGGAAAATGTCGGAAGAATTGCCGCAGGTGCTGATCGTGATCGATGTCCAGGCGGGCTTCGTCACGCCGCATTCGCAGCATGTGATAACCCCGCTGGAAAATCTTCAGTATGAGTTCGATCACGTCATTTTCACCAAATTCTATAATCCCGACCCCTCGCCCTTCCGCAAGATGCTCGGCTACGGCAAGATGGCGCCGAAAAGCGCGGAAACCGAACTGGCGATTCAGCCGCGCGAAGACGCCGTGATCATCAGCCGGCCGATTTACAGTTGTGTCACCGAGGCCCTGCTGGTGCGGCTGAAAACCTGGGGCGTGCGTGAGGTTTTCGTCGCCGGCATCGCCACCGAGGCCTGCGTGCTGAAAAGCGTGCTCGACCTGTTCGAGCTGAATATCCGGCCCTGGGTGCTGGAAGACCTGTGCGCCAGCGACAAGGGCGCGGAATTCCACGACCCGGCCATCAAGGTGATGGGCAAGCTGATCGGACCGCAGCATATCATCAGGAGCACCGGCCCGGAAGCGACGATCGGGCGATCCTAATTCTCGCTCTCCACGGTCTCATGATGCGGGAACAGCCGGTTCTTGCCCATCCACAGGCCGCCGATAATGGCCATGACGCCGACGCCGGCAAGCCCCGCCAGGGCCAGACTGGTTTTCGGCAGGTTGCGGTAATTCATCAGCAGGCGTTCCGCCTTCATTTTCAGTGTGTCCCTGGGGAATGTTTCGGTCGTTGGAGCGTCGATATAATCCATGTCGTCACCTCATATATTGAAGTGTCAGTCTATCCGCGCGGCCCATCAAAAAACGCCGCCTAACCCCTCGAAAGGCATAAGAACTCCGGGAGGACGGCGCCTTACATCCTTTTTATATTTACACGATCCATTCAATGCTTCGAGGACGCCGCATCGGCATGAAGGGCAGACTTGCCCCTTATGAATTTTTGACAAAACCTACCGCTTTTCTGCTTTTTTTCTTACGGCGGATTTGCGATACTGAAACTGTCAAAGAGGAATACTCAATGACAATAAAAAAGCCAGAGAGACGAAAGGCCGGACATGTCAGCCGCTCACCTCTCTGGTTTTTTATTGCGCGAACGGCAAAAAAAAAGCGGCCCCGGATCAGGGCCGCTTTTTGCTTATGACGGTCAGTAACTGCTGGGGGGATCGCTTGCGGGAAAACTATCATCAATCATCGAATCGATCTGGTCTTCATCGAGATTGTCCCGCAGTTTCCTGTCATGGCGCAATTGCGTCCTGTGCGGCGTGGTGCGGAAAAAGCCGGTCAGGAAGGCTGTCACGAAAGTGGTGACGATGCCTGTCAGCCCGGCGGTTTTCGGCGCGCCGGCGTCATAACCAAGGGCGGCCTTTGTCGCTTTCACGCTGTCTGCCTCGCTGATGGCGTCCTCGCCGGTCCTGACCGATGAGATGATCTTTTCGTCGGTGCCTTCGGGCGGGAAGGGATCGTCCTGCCCGTCGCCGCGCGCCACATCGGCAGGTTGGCCGCCGCCGCCAGGCTTCGGGGCGCCCATAGTCTGATCGGTCCTGGGGTCAAAATCGGCCATGATTTTCTCCTGTGAAGCCCTCAGTGTAGGCGCAGGCGGATAAAGGCACGCTGGCGATCATCCCCCGGCTATATAAGGCGGCGATAAGGCATCTTGAGATCGGTGGCGTGTCATGACATACAGGCCCGGCAAACGCCAAGGAGAGCGGCATGATCACCGAAATCGCCACCCTGACCATAGACCCCGCCAAATCGGCCGAATTCGAGGCCGCCGTGGCCGCCGCCGCGCCCTGCTTCAAAGGCGCCGAAGGCTGCCATGGCCTGGCGCTGGAAAGGGTGATCGAGACGCCGGGCCTGTATAATCTGCGCGTGCTCTGGGAAACGCTGGACCATCATATGGTCACCTTCCGCAACAGTGATAATTTCCAGAAATGGCGCGCGCTCGCCGGTCCCTTCTTTACCGAAGCGCCGAAAGTGGTGCATGGTGAAACCGTTGGCCAGTATTTCTGAGCGCCCCGAGATTTGACATGACCGAACCGACCAAGCCCGCCCGCGAGACACGCAAGTCGCTGCTGACCCCGCTCGAATTCGCCCGCATCGCCGATCTGGCCTGGCGCACGGATCCGCGCGGCTCTCTGGCGCGGCAGATTTCCGAAGCGACCGGCGTGTCGGAAAGCTCGATCGAGCGCTGGCTGAAGGATGAGCGCCATCCCGCGCCGGCGGAGCGCATCGCCGAGGCCCTGCGCCTGGCCGACAAGCGGATGCACGAGAACAGCGACTTCCTGTATAATGTCGCCTTGACCCTGGCCCAAAATCCCGCCTAATCCCGCGGCAGGATCACCCGCAAAATCGTGGTGACGGCCACGCCGAGGCTTAAGCCCGCAATGACCGTCAGGGCCACATTCAGCAGGTCATTGGGGTCCGGCGGGGTTTCGGGAACGCCTTCCCGCCCGCCTGAAGGCCGCCTGGCCCGGAGCGGTGTCTCGTTACGCGGCGTCCAGTCCCAGACACCCGGATATTCGCTTTCCGGTTCGGGTGCATCTTCAGGCGCATCTTCAGGCGCATCCGGATGAAGGGGCGGCGGGAAGGGGCTGTGTCTGGTCGGGGGGAAATGCCGGGCGGGAACGTGAAGGTCTGACATGACGGACTCCTGATTGGCGCCGCCACCATAGCCCGCTCCGTATAAAAATGGACATCACGCTTGCGCCATCGGCGATCAACAGCGCGTAAGCAAACTTGCCTTCTTCCCCTCTCCCCGCTTACGGCAGGGCCATCACATATGGCTTTTGGAGTTGAGATGCCCTTCCCCTCTCCCCTCATTGAGGGGAGAGGGGGAAGAAAAGTTATTCCAAAAGCCATATACGATAGCCCTGCCACAGATAGGGAGAGGGGGTTTTATGGGCAAGAATATGCGATTAGCCCCGTCTCACGAGGGGCGTCTGTCAGCCAAAGCCGCGGTGACGATGATCTCGACGCGGTATTCCGGCGCGGCCAGCTTGACCTCTCCGGTGGCGCGGGCTGGCGGATTGGCCGGATCGACCCAGGCGTCCCACACGGCGTTCATGGCGGCGAAATCGGCCATGTCGGCCAGCCAGATGGTGGCGGTGAGCAGGCGTGACTTGTCGGTGCCGGCCTCGGCCAGCAGGGCGTCGATCCGGGCCAGCACGGCGGTGGTCTGCTCGGTCAGCGACGTGCCCGGTTCGCCGACCTGGCCGGCCAGATAGGCGACGCCGTTATGGATGACGGCCTGGCTCATGCGCTTGCCGGGTTCCAGTCTCTTGATGGTCATGTGAAAGCTCCTCTTTTGACCGCGAAGCCATGCCGGGGATCGCGCCGTTTTGCAATCGCCGCCGGCAAAAAAAGCACGGAACGAGAGCGGCGCGTTTTACCTTGTTTTTAAAATGACGATCATAATATTATGGGCGGATGCAGGCACGAATTCACCCGGACGTAAATTTCAGGCTGCGGCGGATCGGCCGTGAGGCGCAGCCGCTGCTGGTGGTCGATCATATGCTGGCCGATCCGCAGGCGCTGATCGACACGGCGAAACGCGCCGCATTTTATGTGCCGGAACACACCATGTATCCCGGCCTCAACGCCCCCTTGCCGGAGGGGTATTACCAGACGGTCGTCACCGCCCTGCGCGGTCCGATCGAGGCGGCGTTCGGCCTGCCGCGCGACGCCTGGGTGAAATTCTTCGGCTTCTTCGCCCTGGCCACCACCCCGGCGGCGGCGGCCGAGCCGATTCAGAAAATCCCGCATCACGATACGGTCGATCCCGGCCGGCTGGCCCTGGTGCATTATCTCTGCCGGGGGGATTTCGGCGGCACCGGCTTCTTCCGTCACCGCGCCACCGGCTTTGAATCGGTGGACGCCGCGCGCCGGGCCGCCTATGTCGCCGCCGCGAAACCGGAACTGGAAATGGCGGCGCCCGCGGCCTATGCCGGCGCCGGCGCGGCCCATTACGAACTGATCGGCGAGGCGGAAATGGTCTTCAACCGCCTGATCGTCTATCGCGCCCATGTCCTGCATTCGGGACTGCTGAATCGGGCGCCCCTCGGCGCGGATCCGGCGAGGGGCCGCCTGACCGCCAATGGCTTCATCGAGGCGGCGCGTGCGCCCTGACCGTGAAATGAAGCGCCACCATCTGTTGCATTTATGCAAGGGTGATTGGAAAATCCGGCCGCTAAATCCGCGTGAATATCCCGCAAGGCCTTAAGTTAAAGGCGTTTCGGTCAATATATAAAATGATGCACATCATATTATATATTGACGTATTGAATGATGGGCATCATGAGATAGGCGCAGCTCGTGCACGGAATGACGCGGGCAGGCGGCAAGACGCCGCCGGATAACAGAGGGGTATTCGCCAGGAACGAAAGGTCAGGCCTTTCGTCACATGGGTGCGAAACGACTCCTTCCATGTTGGGAAAAAAGACGATCCGGATGGTTTCGCGCCGCCGGCTTACCAGCAACGCGCGCCTTCCATGAGGAGGCCGCAGGGAGAAGAAAATGAAAAAACACATATTGGCTCAACGCAGTATCGCCCTGAAAGCCGGGGTTTCCCTGGTGACGCTGGCCGCGTTCGGGGTTCTGGCCACCAGCACGTATGCGCAAGACACAGCCCCCGCCACCGCGCCGGCTGCCGACGAGGCGCAGGAAGTCGTGGTCGTGGGTGTCCGCCGCGCCCTGAAAACCGCCCAGGACATCAAGAAGAACGCCGACACCCACGTCGATTCGATCACCGCCACCGATATCGGCTCGTTCCCCGACAAGTCGGTGGCCGAGGCGCTGCAACGGGTGCCGGGCATCACGGTGTCGCGCTTCCAGTCGTCGGACGATTCGACGCACTTTTCCGCCGAGCCGGCCCAGGTCCTGATCCGCGGCCTGACCTTCGTCCGCACCGAACTGAACGGCCGCGACATCTTCACCGCCGATGGCGCGCGCGGCCTGAACTTCAACGATGTGTCGCCCGAACTGATGGCCGGCGTCGATTCGTACAAGAACCAGACGGCCGAAATGATCGAGGGCGGCATCGCCGGTTCGGTCAACCTGCGCACCCGCCTGCCGTTCGATTCCAAGGGCCAGGTCATCGCCCTGTCGGCCAAGGCCAATTACGGCGACCGCTCGGAAAAGACGACCTTTGAATATTCCGGCATCTACACCAACCGCTGGGATACCTCGGCCGGTGAATTCGGCATCATGGTCAACTATGCCCAGAGCCACCTCCTGACCCAGACCGAAGGCGTGGTCATGCAGCGCATCGGCGCCTTCTGCAACGGCGGCTACACCAATGCCGGCGGCAATATCGTCAGCGCCGACGGTTCGGTGCCCTGTACCTCGAACCCCTACGGCGGCGACGGCTGGGTCTATATCCCCGACCAGGTGAACTATTCGCAGGTCAAGTACGACCGCGACCGCCACGGCACGGCCCTGGCCTTCCAGTACCAAAATAATGAAAAGACCGTCCAGTTCACGGTGCAGTACAACGACACCTACTACAAGAACGCCTGGAAGGAACATTCCTCCAATATCGGCTTCTTCGGCATGTGGGCGCAGCCGTCCTTCGCGCCGCAGACCACGGCCCTGGTCGGCCCCGCGCCGGGCACATCGGATTTCGTTTTCGATGAAAACGGCATGTTGCAGTCGGGCACCCTGACGACGCCCTCCGGCGGCTGGGGCGGTTCCGCCCAGGCGGCGATGGATATCGGTTCGGTGGTGCCGGGCCTGCCGTTCGTCAACTATTGCGGCGATCCGGCCGCGCCGTGCGCCAATAACCGCCAGGGCGTCAATGTGTCGGACGAGTCGCGCATCTTCAACCATGAGGAAGGCACGAAGGATATCGCCGCCAATCTGAAATGGCGGATCAATGACCAGTTGCGCACCAGTTTCGACGTGCAGTACGTCAAGGCCGAGACCAACAACTACGACATTCTGGTGGCGGCCAACACCCTGGCCAATGCGCAGTACAGCGTCAATGGCGACGGCACGCCGCAGATCAAGCTCCTGCCCGGTTCCAACGTCAATTACGCGCCGGGTTTCCTGACCAACCTGCACAACTGGTACATCCCGTTCATCCAGGATCACTATGAGGATAACGACGCCACCCAGCTTTCGCTGCGCGCCGACGCCGAATACGACTTCAGCGGCGGCGGCTGGCTGGATTCGCTGAAGGTCGGCGTCCGCTATGCCGACCGCGACCAGACGGTCCGCTATTCGGCCTATAACTGGTCGCCCGTGGTCCAGACCTGGAACGCCTGCGACGCGCCGGGTTTCAGCATCGACAACACCTCGCCCGCGCCCTATACCTGCCAGCCCGGCCGGGACGATTTCAAGGGCTATGGCGCCGGCATCTGGTCGGTCGAGCCGCTGCGCAGCGGGTTCTATGACGGCAACGTGTTCAACAACGGCCCGCAGGTCTTCCTGTCCGACGCCGTGTTGAGCGATTATGACCGTCAGGTCCAGGCCCTGTCCTCGGCCACGACCAATTCGCCGCTGGGCTGGACTCCGCTCTGCCAGCGCGCGGGCAATACCGATGGCTGTTTCATCGATCAGGAAATGCTCGATGTCAGTGAAAAGACCAATGCCGCCTACGCCATGCTGAAGTTCGGCAATGCCGACACCACGATTTTCGGCGGCATCACCCTGAACGGCAATATCGGCGTCCGCTATGTCGAAACCGAGATCGAAAGCCATGGCGGCGTCGCCTTCAACAGCACGCAGACCACCTGGTACAACAACCTGCTGGCGTGTGGCGCCGGCACCCTGAACGACACGACCTATCTGCTCGATGTCTCCTGTTACGTCACCGACGATCTGAAGACCTTCACGGCGGGCGCGCCGGTCAAGTCGGCCTTCGGCGGCAAGCACCGCAACTGGCTGCCCAGCCTGAACCTGCGCTTCGGCCTGACCGACAGCCAGTTCATCCGCTTCGGCGCCTCGCGCGCCCTGTCGCGGCCGGATTACGGCCAGTTGCGCAACTATGTGACGATCCAGTCGCCGACGATCGACACCAGCGCCAACTCGCCCTTCATCATCTGGAACAATCCGTCCGGCCCGCACGTCGCCAGCAATGTCAAGGGCTACAACTTCGTCTTCAACGCGGATTCGGGCAATGCGGCGCTGGCCCCGATCACGGCCGACCAGTTCGACCTGTCGTATGAAAACTACTTCAACGCCACCAGTTCGTTCATCTTCGACCTGTTCTACAAGAAGCTGAACGGCGACATTTCCTATTCGCAACTGGCGCGCGGCGTCACCTATAACGGCGTCACCGAAAACGTGATCATCCGCGGTCCGGGCAATGGCAAGGGCGGCGGCGAACTGAAGGGCTTCGAAGCGGCTTACCAGACCTTCTTCGACTTCCTGCCCTCGCCGTGGGATGGCTTCGGCATCCAGGCCAACTACACCCATGTCGATCAGTCGGGCATCAACAACTCCAACCTGGCCAACCAGCCGGGCTATGCCGGCGGCGGCACGCTCGCCTTCGGCGGCGGCCTGCAGGTCAGCGGCGTCAACGCGAACGGCGCGCCGGCCGGCGTCTTCGATTCGCACCGCCTGGCCGGTATTTCGGATGACAGCTACAATATCGTGCTGCTGTACGAAAAGGGCAAGTTCGCCAGCCGCCTGGCCTATAACTGGCGCTCGGACTTCCTGACCAATAATCTCGACTGCTGCATCGGCCTGCCGATGTATCAGAAGGGCAACGGCTTCCTCGACCTGTCGCTGCGCTACAGGCTCAACGACAATATCGAACTGTCGTTCGACGGCTCCAACCTGCTCGACACCACCACGGTCATGCAGCAACAGCTCTTCGGCGACTCCGGCGATACGCCGGGCGCCAAGGCCGTCCGCAAGGATTCCGCCTGGATCCGCAACGACCGCCGCTATCAGATCGGCATTCGCTTCAAGTACTGAGGCCTGCCCCAGTTGCGCGAAACGCCTTCCCCCTCTCCCTGCGAAAGCGGGGAGAGGACGGGAGGCGAGCGCAGCGAAGGCGACCGGGTGAGGGGCATGTCTTTGGCGGCCCCCACCGGATATGTGATTTGAGATACGCGCCGCTTCCCAAAAGCGGCGCGTATTTTTTTGCGCTGATTCTGAAATCAGTCGCGTTTCACATATTGAGCTTTTCGGGTGGCTTTTAAAGCAAAGGCCGGGCTGAGGCTTTTATTCATCCGCTTATTCGTATCTTTATGTGGACGGCCATATCGTTATATGTTACGACCGCTCAAAAGGTGGCGCCTTCCGGGTGGGCGCCGGCAAAACATTCGGGTGGAGGGCGAAGCGGATGCGGCTCAATATGAAGGCATGGCGGATTGCGGGGCCGATCCTGCTGGCGGGAGCGGTATCCGCGCATGCGGCCGAACCTGGCGCAGGTGGCATCGCCTTCGCTCCGGCGCTGCAATTGGCCCAGGCCGCCATAGATGACTGCCAGGCGAGGGGCTATCCGGCCAGCGCCAGTGTGGTTGATGCGCAGGGCGTGGTGCGCGTCACCCTGCGCGGCGACGGCGCGGTCAAGCCGCCGGTGGCCGCGCCGATCAAGGCCTTTACCGCCTTTAGTTTCAATCAGTCGGGCGTTGAAATGGAGGCGCGCGAAAAGACCGACGCCGATTTCAAGGCGCGGATCGAAGCGCACAGGGACATCTATAATGACCACGCCGGTTCGCTGCCGCTGCGGCATGAGGGCGTGCTGATCGGCGGTCTGGCCGTCGCCGATGTGCCGCATGAAATCGCCGACGCCTGCGCCCGCGCCGCGCTGGCCAGATACCCTCAGTAAGGCTTAAGATGTATAAGAAGACCTATTACGCCACGCACCCCGCCAGTCTGGCCGGGGCGAGCAACGAAAGCTTACGCGAAAATTACCTGATCGGCGGCCTGTTCAATGCCGATGAGATCGTCTTCAACTATCTGCATCAGGAACGCATGGTGGTGGGCGGCGTGGTGCCGGTAAAGGGGCCGGTCAGCCTGCCGGCGCATCAGGAACCCGCCTCGGCCAAAGGCGCGCCTTTCCTGCATCGCCGCGAACTGGGGGTGATCAATGTCGGCGGGGGCGGCGGCGTGGTGACCGTCGATGGCGTCGTTTACACGCTTGACCCGCTCGATGGCCTCTATGTCACGCAAGGGGCGGTGGAAGTGATCTTCGCCAGCCATGACCCGGCGCAACCGGCGCGCTTTTATCTGGTCAGCACCCCGGCGCACAGGGATTTCGAGACGAAGATGTTCTCGCTGAAAACCGCCGTGCCGCTGGAACGCGGCGCGCTCGAAACCTCCAACGAGCGCACCATCTACCAGATGGTGGTGCCGGAAACCTGCCCTTCGGCGCAACTGCTGCTCGGCCTGACCATCCTCAAGCCCGGCAGCGTGTGGAACACCATGCCGCCGCATCTGCATGACCGCCGCTCTGAAGCCTATCTCTATTTCAATCTCGGTCCGGACGAGCGCGTCTTCCATTTCATGGGCGAACCGGACAAGGCGCGCTCCATCGTCATCGCCAACGAGGAGGCGGTGATCTGTCCGCCGTGGTCGATCCATATGGGGGCGGGCACATCGAGCTACGCCTTTATCTGGGCCATGGGCGGGGAAAACCTTGACTATGGCGATTTCGATGAGGTTGATATCTGTCAGCTTGCTTGACGCACGAAAAGAAAAAGGAAACCGGGAAGATGACACTGCACCTCAATCGCCGTGACCTGTTCAGGGGCGCCAGCGGACTGGCCCTGATCTCCACCTTGCCGGCCTGGTCCGCCAGTGCGCAGATTTCCGGCGCGGCCCCGGCGTCGGACGTGCGCGATACCCTGTCGCTCGACAAGGGCTGGCGCTTTTTCGAGGGCGATATTCCCTTCCCGGAACCGATCGGCAATTCGGCCACCTATGATTCGACCAAGACCGGCGCCGCTGGCGGCGCGGCGGCGCTGAATTTCGACGACACCGAATGGACGCCGGTCACCCTGCCGCACGATTTCGTCAGCTTCCAGCCGATCGAGAACGGCCGCAACGTGGCGCAAGGGTTCCGCAAACGCGGCATCGCCTGGTATCGCAATATCCTGCGCTTCGAGGAAGCCGACCGCGGCAAGCATATCGAAATCCAGCTCGACGGCATCTCGACCTACGCCACGGTCTGGTTCAACGGCACGGTCGTGCGTCACTCGTTCAGCGGCTACACCTCCTCCTATATCGATGTCACCGCCTTCGCCACCTATGGCAACGCGCTCAATTCGCTGGATATCCGCGTTGACGCCAAGTCGATGGAGGGCTGGTGGTATGAGGGCGGCGGCATGTATCGCCACGCCTGGGTGGTCAAGCGCAGTCCGGTTCATATCGTTACCGATGGCGTCTATGGTTTCCCTGTGAAGAGTGAGGCTGGCTGGCGGATTCCGCTGGAGGTGACGCTCTACAATATCGGCCATGACGATGCGCCGGTGGAAATCGTCAGTGAACTGAAGGATGCTTCCGGTGCGGTGGTGCAGATGGCGAAAATGACGGCCAGCGTGCCGTCTTTGCGCCAGACAGTGGCCACGGCGGCGATAACGGTCAGCGACCCGAGACTGTGGTCCACCGAACAGCCGAACCTGTACACCGTCCACACGAAGCTGATGCAAAACGGCAAGCTGGTCGATGAACATCAATACGAAACCGGCTTCCGCACAACGCACTGGGACGCCGACAAGGGCCTGTTTCTCAATGATCAGCCGATCAAGGTCCAGGGCGTCTGCGTCCACCAGGATCATGCCGGGGTTGGCGTCGCCGTGCCGGATTCGCTGTGGGAATACCGCCTGAAGCGCCTGAAGGCACTGGGCGTCAACGCCATCCGCTCCTCGCACAACGCCCCCAACACGCATGTGCTGAAACTGGCCGACCGCATGGGTTTTCTCATCATGGATGAGAACCGCATGTTCAATCCGTCGCCGACCTATATGGAGCAGTTGCAATGGATGGTGCGGCGCGACCGCAATCATCCGTGCGTCTATTTGTGGTCGGTGTTCAACGAGGAACCGATGCAGGGCACGCCGCAGGGCTATGAGATGGTCCGGCGGATGCGCGAGGCGGTGCGCGAACTCGATACCAACCGTCCGGTGACGGCGGCGATCAATGGCGGCATGTTCGAGCCGGTGAACGTGACGCAGGCGGTCGATGTCGTCGGCTTCAACTACCAGCAGGACAAGTACGACGCCTTCCACAAGGCCAATCCGACCATCCCGCTCTATTCCTCGGAAGATACATCCGCCTTCATGACGCGCGGCGAATATGTGTCGGACCGTGAGGGCCGCCATGTCATCGCCTCCTATGACGACGAGGCGGCGCCGTGGGGCGAGACGCACCTGGCCGCCTGGAAAGCGATCGCCGAGCGGCCGTGGATCGCCGGCGGTTTCGTCTGGACCGGCTTCGATTATCACGGTGAGCCGACGCCCTTGACCTGGCCGGCCAATTCGTCCGTGTTCGGAATAATGGATCTGTGCGGCTTCGAGAAGGCCGCCTTCTACATGCACCAGAGCCAATGGGTAAAGGATCGCCCGGTGCTGTGGCTGATCCCGCACTGGAACTGGACTCCCGGTCAGGATGTCCGCGTGGTGGCCTGCACCAATTGCGAAGAGGTTGAACTCTTCGTCAACGGCAAGTCCGCCGGCAAACAGCCGCGCAATAAGTATGAAATGAACACCTGGCATGTGCCGTTCGCGCCGGGCCGCATCGAAGCGGTGGGCTATAACGGCGGCAAGGCGATATTGCGGACAAAGGTGGAAACGACCGGCGATCCGGTGGCGCTGAAAATCACGCCGGAACGCGAGACGGTGAATGGCGACGGCATCGATGTCATCACTTTCAAAATCGAATCGCAGGATTCCAAGGGGCGTTACAGTCAGTTCAGCCAGGCCGATTGCACGTTTGAAGTCACCAATGGCGAGATCATCGGCCTCGGCAACGGCGATTCCAATTCGTCGGAATCCGAGAAGGGCAACCGCCGCAAGCTGTTCAACGGGCTGGCGCAGGTGATCGTCAAGTCGCTGGAAGGCTCGACAGGCCAGATGACCCTGACCGCCCGCGCCGATGGCCTGAAAACCGGTGCGACCAAGGTAAGGATAACTGCCGCCAAACCCTGGCCCTATCAGGCGGTCAGCGAGCCGGTTCAGCCCATGCCGGTGCTGCTGACCGCGCCTGTTACCTCCGCGCCGCCCGCTGAAATCCCGCAAAATCTCAGTCCGTTGCAGACCGAACTGTGGGGCCGCATCCGCCCCGGCTTCATCAACGAAGGTCTGGCGCAGGAGGGTTACCAACTGGCCGTGGTGCGCTGGACGCCCTATGCCCGCGTGCAGAAACAGGGCGGGCGGCTGGTCTTCCCGAAGCTCAAGGGCGCGGTGCAGGTCTTTGTCGATGGCAAGCCGGTGGCGGAAAAGACCGATCCGGCGGAAGCGCCGTTCGAGGCGAAACTGCCGCCGGGCACAGGCGAACGCAACCTCGCCCTGCTGTTCAGACTGAAGGCGGGCGAGACTTACGGCTTGCCGGAACGCGCCTGGATCGCCACACTCTGAAAATAAAGCAAAATACAGGGATGAAACATGGAAAAGACGACCGGAACACCGGAACCCAGAAGCCGTTACAGGTGGATGATCTGCGGCCTGCTGCTGGCGGCCATCGCCATCAACTATACCCACCGCCAGATGATCGGCATCCTGAAAGACCCGCTCTCGGCCGAAATGGGTTGGGATGAGAACGACTATGCCGGCATGGTCATGGCGTTTCAGGCCGCCTATGCCCTGGGCTATGTGGCGTGGGGGCGCATTCTCGACAGGATCGGCGCGCGCATCGGCTACACGATCGCCTTCGTGGTCTGGACTCTGGCGCATATGCTGACCGGCGCGGTGACGACCAGCGCGCAGTTCATGGTGACGCGGCTGGCCCTCGGCCTCGGCGAATCCGGCAGTTTCCCTTCCAGCCTCAAGGCGGTCGCCGAATGGTTCCCTCAGAAGGAACGGGCGCTGGCCGCCGGGATCTTCAACGCCGGTTCCAATATCGGCGCCATCCTCGCGCCGCTGCTGGTGCCGATGATCGCCTTGTCCGCCGTCAGCTTCAATTTCGGTCATGAAGGGCTGAATCTGCCCGGCCTCGGCTGGGGCTGGCGCGGGGCGTTTTACCTGACCGGCGCGGTGTCGCTGATCTGGGCCGTGGTGTGGTGGATGGTCTACCGCCGCCCGTCGGAACACGCGAAAGTCAATGCCGCCGAACTGGCCCATATCAACAGCGACGTGGCCGATACGGTCGAAAAGGTGTCATGGTTCAAGCTGCTGGCCTTGCGCGAAACCTGGGCCTTCGCGCTGGCAAAGTTCCTGACCGATCCGATCTGGTGGCTGTGGCTGTTCTGGCTGCCCGATTTCTTCAAGAAAACCTACGGCCTCGATCTCAAGACCTTCGGTCCGCCGGTCATCGCCGTCTACCTGCTGTCCGATGTCGGGTCGGTGGCGGGGGGCTGGATGTCGTCCTTCCTGCTCAAGCGCGGTCTGTCGGTGAATGTGGCGCGCAAGGCCACCCTGCTGGTTTTTGCCCTCATGGCCCTGCCGGTATTGCTGGCGCAAGGGGTGACGAATCTGTGGGTGGCGGTTCTGATTATCGGCATTGCCGCGGCGGCACACCAGGCGTTTTCGGCCAATGTGCTGACCCTGCCGTCGGACCTGGTGCCGCGCGCCGCCGTCGGTTCGGTGATCGGCATCGGCGGCATGGCGGGGGCGATCGGCGGCATGTTCTTCTCGAAATTCGTCGGCTTCATCCTCGACACAACGCACAACTATTCGATCATCTTCATGATGGCCGCCGGCGCCTATCTGGTCGCCTTCGTCGTCATCCATCTGCTCAGTCCCAAGCTGCAACGCAACACCAGCCTTTAAATTTGCCGCGCAACATATCCGAAAAGTGCACAGCCTCATTGCATGACACTTTTCGGGTTGCGCTTAGGAGAAACGTTATGCGCTACAAATCCCTCCTGCTCGCCTTTGCGCTGACCTCGACGGCATTGGCCGCCGCGCCGATGCTGGCAAACGCCGCGCCGGTCGCCGCCACCACGAAGGTGTCCTTCAAACCCGCCGATGTCATGGCGATCACCGAAAAGGTCGGCGCGTACCAGATCGCCACGCTCGCCGCCGGCTGGATCCCGCCCAACGCCTCGTGGGATACGCCGGACCCCAAGGGCTGGGTGCAGGGCGCGCTGTTCGTCGGCCTGACCGACATGGCCGATCATAGCGCAAATCCCATCTATAAAGACCTGATCCTGGCGCGCGGCGAGGCCAATAAGTGGGAGCTGGGCAAGCGCGTTTATCACGCCGACGATCAGGTCATCGGCCAGTCCTATCTGTGGGCGGCGAAGCATGGCGCGCCCGCCGATGCGCTGAAACCGATGCAGGCGCGCTTCGATGCAATCCTCGCCAAACCAGCCGATGTCACCCTGATCTATCCGGCGGAAGGCGACGCCAACTGCACCGACCGCTGGTGCTGGTGCGACGCCCTGTTTATGGCCCCGGCAAGCTGGATCGGCCTCTCCGCCGCCACCGGCGATCCACGCTATGCCGACTTCGCCAAAAAGGAATTCTGGGCCGCTTACGATGTTCTTTATGACAAGGACGAGCACCTGTTCTACCGCGACGCCCGTTTCTTCGACCGCCGCGGGCCGAACGGCGAGAAGGTCTTCTGGAGCCGCGGCGATGGCTGGGTGTTGGCTGGTCTGGCGCGTATTCTCGACGTGCTGCCCGCCAATGATGCCGACCGTCCGCGCTTCATGGCGCTCTATAAGGAGATGGCGGCGAAGATCAGGGCGATCCAGCTCGATACCGGCTACTGGGCGCCCTCCCTGCTGGCCGATCCGAAGACCGCCCTGCCGGAAACCAGCGGCACCGCCTTCTATACCTATGCCCTGGCCTGGGGGGTGCGCAACGGCACGCTCGACCGCGCCGAATATGAACCCGCCGTCCGCAAAGGCTGGGCCGCGCTGGTCGCCGCCGTCCATCCCGATGGCAAGCTGGGTTATGTCCAGCCGGTGTCCGATCGCCCGGATAATGTCGGCTATGACGATACGCAGTTCTACGGCGTCGGCGCCTTCCTGCTGGCTGGCACCGTCGTCGCCGATCTCAAGCTGAAATAGGGGAGCAACATCATGCGCCTGATATCCATTCTGGCCCTCGCGCTCATGGCCGCCGGCGCAAATGCGCAAAGCCTGACCGTCCATAATCCCGGTCCGGCGCGTGATAATGCCGTCATCGATCTCCCGGCGCCTGTGGATGCCAGGGTGCAATCCGCCCGGATCGGCGATACGGCTTATCCGGTGCAATACCTCAATGCCAAATTCCGGCTGGTCGCGCCGCTGAAAGCCGGTGACACGACCATAACCGTCTCGCCCGACGCCGCGCCCGAACAGCCCCGGCGCGTATTGGTGACGCTCAATATCCAGGATGGCGGTCATCTCGAAGGCGATCCGAAAAACGGCGGGGCCATCACCGGCGGCGCTTTCCACCTGCGCGATCAATTCACTTCGCCACCCGATCACTTCATCCATGACGGCCTGATCGCCTTCGAGGGCATAGGCTGGGAATCCGACAAGGTGGCCTATCGCCTCTATCTCGATGAGCGCAATGTCACCGATATCTTCGGCAAGTACGGCACGGGCATGATCTTTCCCACTGTCGGCCATGGCTTCGACGATTACCAGTATCCGGTGGCCTGGGGCGGCGATATCTTCAAGGTGGGGGCGTCGCTGGGTGTTGGCGGGATCGGCCTGCTGCGCGATGGCAAGGCGACCCAGATCGGGTCTTCCACCATTACCGGCAAGGTGATCGCCAATGGTCCCGTGACCGCCATTGCCGGTGTTGACGCCGATGCCATTGGCGGCGGCAAGGGCAGCGTCCACGCCACCTATGCCATTACCGCCGGCAGCGTGATCACCGAGGTCACGGTGAAGGCCGATCAGGTGGCCGAACCGCTGGTGACCGGCCTGACCGTCCATTCCGGTGACCAGACCTTCGTGCCGCAAGCCGCCGGCGAATGGACCTATATCGCCGCCTGGGGACCGCAGGAACACGGCCCCGACCGCGTAGGCTGGGCGGTCTTCTATCGTCCGGCGGATGTGACAGATGCGCCGGTCAATGACGGCCAGACCCTGTTTATCCGGTTCAGATCACCGACCGGCGCCCATTACCGCTTCGGCGCGCGCTGGACGCAGGAAGGCAAGGCCGCCACTTCCGGCATCCGCGATCTGGAAGGTTTCAAGGCCTGGCTGGAACAGACTACGGATGAGCTGAATCATCCGCTGACGATCGGGGGATAAGCGCTTCGGAATTCAGTGCGCCTGCCCCAGGCCGGTCGCTGCCCAGTAGATGCCGCCCAGCAGATGGCCGAGATATTGCGGGTCGCGGTAGGTTTCGCCATTGTGGCCGAGTGTGGTGACGAACACGCGGCCCTTTTCATAGGAATGGAACCAGGCGACCGGATGATCCCGGCCCATGCCTTTGGCGACCTGGCCGGGCCAGATTTTCGTCGGGTCGTAGCTTGTCTCATCGACATCCAGAACGGTTGTTATATCGATAGTGTACGGATTGGTGAGCGGATAGAATTCGTCGCTCCATATCCAGCGGTCAGGCAGGCCGTAAGCGGCGGGAAAAGTCTTGTCCGCCACCGTCACCACGCCGGTTTGCAGCATCGGATGCGTGCCGACGGTCCGGCCCACCAGCTTCTCGTACCAGGGCCAGTTGTCCGGTCGGGTAATGGCGGCGCGATGCACCACAATCGCATTGCCGCCGGCCCGCATATAGGCCTCGAAACCGGCGCGCTGGGCCGGGGTCAGATCCTCGACCGGCGTATTGAGCAGCATGATGGCGGCATATTCGCCCAGATCGTGTTCCAGCGGATCGGCTGTATTGCTCCAGATGATTTCGAAGGCATGCTGATCGGCCATATGCGTCAGGCTGTCGCGCGCAATCGGAATATATTCGTAGTGGTACTTGCTGGGCATGGCCAGCACCAGAATCCTGAACTGGCTGTCCGCCCAGGCGCTTGAAGGGGCGATCACGGCCAGGATGGCGGCCAGCATCAGTATGATGGATTTCACGGGCGGTTTCATGGGCGATTTCACGGGCGCTCCCTCACAAGATTTCCACCCTGAGGGATACAATGGCCATGCCGGTTCACCAAGCCTAATCGAACAGGGTCGCCAGTCCGATCAGCTCCATATCGGTGACGGTGGTGCGCCAGACGGGAATCCGGCCCAGCCAGGCGCTGAAGGCCGGATTGTCGGTAAAACGGGCGGTGAAGACCCCGGCGTCAAAGGCATCGCCGATCATATCCATCAGCGCCCCGGCGAGATAGATGCCGCTGGTGGCGCTCATGATCAGGGCGATATCGGCGGCCATGTCGGCCAGCCACAGGGTGGTCAGGTGGATGACCTCGCGGGCGAACGGATCGCCTGAGCGGGCGCGTTCGATAATCTCCGCCACGGACAGGTCGGTGGCTGTCTGGCCGTTCAGCGTATGCAGGACGGTCCACAGGTCGCGGAATCCCTGCTGCGACATTGCCGTTTCGCGTTCCACGACCCCTCTGAGTTCCCGCAGGGCGCTGATGACCCGCCATTCATGGCCGGTCTTGGCCGCCAGGCTTGAGTGACCGCCTTCGCCGGGCAGGGCGGTCCAGCCGCCGGCACCATCGGAAAGCAGGGCGGCATTGCCGAGGCCGTAGTTCGGGCCGAGCACCAGCATTACCGTTTCTTCGCCCGGCTCGCCTTCGCAGACACTGATCCGTTCGGTGCGGCGCAGCTTCGGGATGGCCAGGGCGCGGGCGACGAAGCAATTGACCAGGTTGACGCGCTGGATATCGAGCGTTTCACGCAGACTCTCGCGGGTGATTTCCACACCGTCTTCGAGACGGTGCAGCCGGCCGTTTTCCTCGAAGCGCCGGGCGGAAACGGCGGCGCCTTTCAGTTTCGGGTGGCCATGGGCATCCAGGAAATGCGCCAGCGCCACATCGAAATCGGCCCGGCTGGCGCAGATGAAGGTCGAGGCATCGGCGGGCCGCCGCCCGACCTCCGCCAGCGCGAAAGTGACGCGCGCATCCTTGGAAAAGTCACAGACCAGCACCTGTTCAGCCACCGGACACTCCCCGTATTACTCTGTTTGCAGCGTAATTATGCTACTTATGGATCGAGCTTACGCGGGCAGAGTTAAGGCAAACTGAATCTTTCAGACATGAGGATATGTGTTTGAATGGCTCTTTTCCCCTCTCCCCTCGTGGAGCGGAGAGCAGGGCTATCGCATATGGCTTTTGGCGTTGAGATACCTTCCCCTCTCCCCATATTCATGGGGAGAGGACGAGAGCCGAACGCAGTGAAGGCGATCGGGTGAGGGGCTGTTCGTCGATAGAACACAAGCGTCACACAGCCCCTCACCCGGTTGCGATCGCTTCGCTCCGCGCCCGTCCTCTCCCCTCGTTGAGGGGAGAGGGGGAAGAAAAGTTATTCCAAAAGACATATGCGATAGCCCTGCCGCAGGCGGGGAGGGGGAAGATATTGGGCGCTATTCATCCGGTTCAGTAATCGACGTAATAGTCCTTTTTGAAAGTCTCATTGGCGAAGGCCTTTTTCGCCGTCCAGGCTTCGGCGGGCGCGGTCCAGTAGCTGTCAGTGGCCGGCAGACCGAGCGCAATGAAGCTTTCCGAGGCGATATACATGCTGCCGCTATTGGAATACCAGTCGCCGAGCGTCGGCTGATGACCGGCGAAACCGATGGTCAGATAACCGGCGTCATCGAAATTGGTCGGGTTATCGAAGATGCGGTGCTGCGCGGCGGTCAGGGCCGAACGCACGGCGCCTTCGGAAAGACTCTCCGGCAGGGTCTTGCGCCAGGCCAGCAGGCCCAGCGGCTGGAAGGCGGCGGTGCGGTAGGTCATGGAGCGGCCAATCGGCGGATAGGTGCCTTCGGGTGAGATCATGCGCTCCAGATGCTCGCCGTAACGCTGCATCCGCTTGAGCCATTTCACCTTTTCCTCGGCGGGCTTGAGATTGTTGAAGCTCGGATTGACACGCTCCAGAACCTCAAGAATCTCCACCATCATCGGATAGATGACGTAGGAATTATAGTAGTCGTAATGGAAGTGGACGCCATCGGCCACCCAGCCGTCGCCGACATACCACTCGTTCATCTTCTTGATCGCCAGATCGACGCGCATCGGATCGAAGTCTTCCCCGACCGAGAGCAGGAAAGCTTCGTTCATGGCGGCGAAAAGCAGCCAGTTGGTATAGGGCGGCGAGACGCGGCGCAGGCCCTTGATCTCCTTGATCACCCGCTGTTTCGTGGTGCTGTCGAGGCCGTCCCATAGCTTCGGCGCGCGCAGGAAGGCGTTGGTGTAATAGGCGGAATCGACCAGCGCCTGCCCGGCATTGGCCCACAACAGATAATCCGGACTTTGCGGATCGACCGAGTGGACGTAAGACTGCAGCGCCTGTTCGGTGAAGGTCTTGCGCAGTTTTCCCTCAGGCGTATCGTCCTCGGGCAAGTTGAGCCAGGGCGACAGGCCGGAAATCAGCCGGCCGAAACATTCGAGATAGGCGACCCCGACCGGACGGCCATCCCAGGTGGGGGAGAGTTCCGGCTTGAAATTGGCCGTCAATTTGCCTTGCGACATGTTTGAAAGCACCGGCGTGGCCATCTTCGCCAGCAGGCCGGTCATATAGGCGCGATCGTTTTCTGGCGCGGCCTTTTTCACGGTGGCGGCCCCGGCTTCGGCGCCCACCAAGGGCACGGCGGCGCCTATTGTCAGCGCCTTCATAAAATCGCGTCTCTGCATGATTGTCTCCCTGTGTGTTGCGGAAACCGTATCGCATGATGATTTTATTGTCCATTTATAGATACGAAATCGGGCAAAAAAAGAAGCCCGCATCCGGGTGATGCGGGCCTGAGTTGGGAACATTCATGTCTAGGGGAACATAAATGAACATTCGGAGAGGAAAAGGCGGCGCTCTTCCCTGTACCTCCTCGCTTGCGGGGAGGGGGACCGACGCGCCCTTGCGCGTTGGTGGTGGGGGCCTTGCTTTTGCAATGTAAACACAAACTGGTCTGTTGCTTAATCAGCAGCGAGGTCCCCACCACCACATCTCTCTCGCTATGCTCGTTCGTGCGGTCCCCCTCCCCACAGGTGGGGAGGTACAAGCAAGCGGTGACTGTCGATCCGTCCTAGAAGCGGCCGCGGATGCCGAACTTGATTGTCCGTCCGTCATATTTGGCGTAGTCCAGACGGGTCTTCTTGCCGTTGCCATAGCGGCCCGACACATCGTCGAAATAATCATAGCCCAGCGTATTGCCGAGGTTGAGGGCGTCGATGCGCAGTTCGATATAGGAATTCAGCTTGTAGCTGATATTGCCGTCGAGATAGCCGGCGCCGGCGTGCCAGCGTTGCAGGTCGGAGCCGTTGGGCGAGGTTTCGATGATCGTCTTGTCCTTGTAATTATAGGACAGGCGGATGCCGAGCGGCCCCTTTTCGTAATAGCCGGTCAGGCTGTAACCGTATTTCGGGATGGTGTTGACGTTAAGCGTGTCGCCGCTCGTCGTTTTGAAATCATAGCCGCTGGAATCGACGTGGGTGAAGCTGGCCAGCGCCCCCAGACCATCCCACGGCGCCGGCAGGAAGGTGAAGGTTTGCTGATAGGCCAGTTCGTAGCCGGTCAGCTCGATCTCGCCGGCATTGACGAAGGTATCGACCTGAATGTCCAGGTTGGGATCGACATGGCCATTGGCGTCCTGCCAGATGATGGCCAGCGCGTTATCGGGCAGGCCGAGGCTGGAGAAGGGCACATGGGTCGGCACGGCGATGGTGGTGTCGGTCAGGTTCTTCTTGAAATAACCGGCGCTGACCAGGCTGCCGCGGCCGAAATACCATTCGAGGCCGGTATCCCAGTTGGTCGAGAGTTCCGGTTTCAGGTCCGGATTCCCCGATGTGGCGTAGGTGTTATAGATGTTGGGGATCACCGTCTGGGCGGCGATACGCGACAGCGAGGCGCGGGTAATCGTCTTGCCCCACGAGGCGCGCCAGATCAGGTCGTCGCGCAGGTTATAGGCGGCGCTGACCGAGGGCAGGATATTGTCGTAGGTGTTCTTTTCCTGGTTCGGTTCGTAGGTGTTGTTGGCGCCGGTCTTCTTGTAGTTGTCGATCGTCATGTCCGTCTGGGAATAACGGACGCCGGCATTGATGCGCAATTCGCGGTCGAAGACCTGGCCGGTGAAGTCGGACTGGATGAAGGTCGTGGTGATCGCTTCATCGGCCTTGAAGCTGGTCGATTGATCGATGGGGGAGGCCATGGCGCTGCCGATCGGGTCGAGCGTCGAGTTGACGTAATCGCGCGAGAAGGCGGCCCATTCCTGCGGGTAGTCGTCGCCGATCACCAGGTTGTCGAGCGGCACATGATCGAGCATGGCGGCGCGCAGCCCGGCGGGACCGACGGCGGCCAGGGCGGCCTGGGCCAGCGCCGTGCCGTTGCGCTTGGTTTTCTGCTTCTTGGTATCGACGTAGGAGACGCCGGCTTTCAGGTGGCCGGTCCACGAACCGAGGTTGTAATCCCAATCGGCCACCAGCTTGGCGGTATGTTCGCGGTCAACTTCGCGGTTCCAGTCCAGCGCCGTCGAGAAGTCCTCGAAATTGGCCGGATCGGTGAAATCGACGGGAGAAGACAGGCCCGGATAGACATGATCGCCGCCCCAGTCGATCGTCGTGGTGACGCCGTAGATGTTGGAGACGATGCGCTTGTTGTCATAGAAGGCGGCGCTTTCGCTGGAGCTGATCTGGCCGGTCAGTTTCAGGGTGTCGGTCAGTTGATAGGTGCCGTTCAGCGAGGCGTAACCGAACTTTGTCTCGTCGTTGTAGTAATAGCTTTCGCCGAGATAGGACGTATTGCCGAAGGTGCCTTCCAGCAGGTTGCCGTCGGGATCGATGGAAACGTCAATCGGCACGAAACCGTTGTGACCGCTGGTACCGGGGCGCGCCGTCGTATCCGTGGTTTTCGAGTTGCGGATCGGCAGGCCGAAGGTGAATTCATCGCGCGAGTCGGTCAGGTGCGAATAGAGCATGTCGAGGCTGACATTCAGCTTGTCGTGCTTGTATTGCACCGAGGAGACGAGGCCGTCGCGGTTGCGGGTGTTTTCGGCGCCGTAATAGCGGTAGAAACGCGGCAGGTAGGCGTTGTCGATGGCCGTGCGGTTGCCGAGCATGGCGGCGGCGCGCGGATCGTCCCAGTCCAGCGCGAAGCCGAACGGTCCGCTGCCCAGGCTGTTGGCGTTATTGGCGAGGTAGGAACTGTTATAGCCGCCTGTCGCCTCAAAGCCCGATTTCATGTTGACGCTGGTCGAATGCGCCGCGCCGATCAGGAAGCCCCAGTCGCCCCAGGTGTTGGAATAGAGGGCGAACAGGTTGGGATCGACATGTTCGGAGGCGGTGTTATACGAGGCCGAGGCGCCATAGCGCATGACCTGCCTGCCGCCGCTATCGAACGGGCGCGGGGTTTGCAGATCGACCACGCCGCCGACGCCGCCTTCTTCCAGTTCGGCCAGCGGGGTCTTGTAGAAATCGACGCGGCCGAACAGTTCGGAGGCGAAGACGTCGTAGTTGAAGTCGCGCGATGAGCCGCCGACATTGGTCGATGAGGTGACGTGGACCGGCGCGCCGTTCAGGGTGGTCACATTATATTCCGGCCCCAGGCCGCGAATCGAGATGCGCTGGCCTTCATTGCTCTGCCCGTCGCGGGTCAGATAGACGCCCGGTATGCGTTGCAGCGCTTCGGCGACGTTGGCTTCCGGGAACTTGCCGATGTCCTCGGCGACGATCGAATCGCGGACGACGATGGCTTCCTTCTTGAGGTTGATCGACTTCTGCAGCGATGACCGGAAGCCGGTGACGATGACTTCGGTTGTGTCGTCAGCGGGCGCTGCGGCCGGCGCCGTGTCCTGAGCGGCGGCGATCACCGGCAGGCTGAGGCCGATCAGCATGGTGGTGGCTAAAAGATAGGTCTTCATTGTTTCTCTCCCCAGTCAGTCTTTCACGGTCTTGCGCGCCACGCATGGGATCGCGCCGCCGCGGGGCGCTGACAGGCCCCCGGTTTGTGGTAAATCTGTTGTTCGGGATGGACGCGAATGTCCGGCGATGACTATGGCCGTGACGGAGGGACGAAGGGTGTCAGCATTTCCTGTTTCCTGTTTTGCTTTTGGCGGCTTTTCATTTTTATCTGGAACCGCCGGACGTTATTTTTGACGTTTTCCGGCGCTCTCGACAATATGCGTAACATTTATAGGCATATCTGTACATATATCGGAACGAAATTGTGGGATATATTTCACCACAAACCGGGTTATGTGCCACTTTCGCAACGTTTTAGACCGCAATTCCGTTATATGGAACGATTTCGTATCACAATGCGGGAAGGGAGGATCGGCCCCTGATGGTGCGGGGGGCAGACCGTAACGCGGGTAACCGGATTGGCCGCGATTCCTGTCCGCTTACGGCTTGCGGTAGCCGAGTTCCTGGCTGATGGCGAGGCAGGTTTCCTGCACATAGGCCTTCACCGCCTGGATGCGCTGGTCATCCATATATTGCGCGGCGGATGACACGCTGACGGCGGCGACGATCCGGCCGTTCATGTCGCGGATCGGCGCGGCGACACAGCGGATATGGTCTTCGTTTTCATCGAGGTCGAGGGCGTAATCCTCGGCGCGATAGTGCTTCATGATGTCGAGCCACTGCTTGACGTCATATCTGTAGCGCGGATATTCGAGCGCCTCGCGCTGGAAGATTTCGCGCAGGGTTTCTTCGCTCTCGTCGAGCAGCAGGGCCTTGCCGAGGCCGGTATGGCGCAGGGGCTGGCGTTCGCCGATGACGCAACGCACCTCGATGCGGCGATTGCCGGGAATCTTGTCGATATAGTGGACCTGGTTGCGGTCGAGCACGCCGAGATTGACCGTATCGCCGGTATCGGCCGAAAGCTGCATCAGATGACCGTGGCTGACGCGGGTCAGGGTGATCTGCTGCGAGGCGGCATAGCCCAGTTCGAGCAGCTTGGTGCCCAGGCTGTAACCGTCCCGCTGGGTGAAGCTGAGATAGTTGGCCTCGACCAGGGTGGTGGCCAGGCGATGGACGGTCGTCTTGTTGATGCCGAGCGACTTGGCCATCTTGCCCAGCGTATTGTCGCCCTTGGAAACGCGGGTCAGCACATCGAGGCCCTTCATCAGGGTCAGGGCGCCGGCCATGCCCTTGCTGGCCTTTTCTTCAGCCTCCGGTGCGCCCGCGGGTTCGTCCATTTCAGCCAGGTCGTGTTTCATGGTGTGCTTCGGAATCATCGCAGGCAATACGCCCGTTCCTATTATCGATATAGGCGATTTACCCGCCCGCTGACAAGAGGGTGCGTTTCATTTGTCGATGCGCCGCGATGTTCGGGGAAAAGGGGGCACGGTGGTGGAGCTAAGCGGATTCGAACCGCTGGCCTCCTCATTGCGAACGAGGCGCTCTACCAACTGAGCTATAGCCCCGTGCCGTCCGGTGGTGTCTTATTAAGGCAAGTTTGCCGCCTGTCAAGCACTGCTTAACTTGTAACCGATAGGGAATGTCCTATATTCACAGACGTAATCAATTCAGGGGTTCTATATGCCAGTTGGTATCGCCGGTTTTCTTTATTTCGTGGTCGATGGCCTGTTCGGCATCATCATCCTGGCCCTGATCCTGTCGGCGATCCTGAGTTGGCTGGTGGCGTTCAATATCATCAATACGCGCAATCGCGGCGTCTATATGATCCTCGATATACTGGACCGGATCACCACCCCCATCCTGGCGCCGTTCCGCGCTATTATTCCGCCGATGGGCGGGCTGGATATCAGCTTCATCATCGCCTTCCTGGTGATTCAGGGGATCAAGATTTATCTCCTGCCGCCGGCCTTCATGACCCTGCAGCAGCTTATCGGCTGATTGTGCGGCTGTTTGTCCGCCTGACGCCAAAGTCATCGGTCGAGCGTATCGAGGGCTGGGACGTGGACGACAAGGGACGGCGCTTTTTGAAAATCCGTGTTCGCGCCGCGCCAATAGAGGGGCGGGCGAATGACGCGCTGATCGCCTTTTTGGCCAAAACTTTGAAGCTGCCGAAATCACGCTTTACATTGGTGACCGGCGATACCGCGCGCCTCAAGCAGATCGAGATCGATGGGCTGGGCGAGGCGGAACTGGTGGTGCTTTTGCCATGAAAAAAGCCCCCGATGCTTGCGCACCGGAGGCCAGGTCTACCTTTGCGAGGTATGGGAATTACGCGTTGACCGAAGCCGCGGCGCGAATCTGCGCGTTGATGGCGGCTGATACCTGGCTGCCTGAAGCGGTGCCGCCGAGATCGCGGGTCAGTACGCCCTTTTCAACGATGGTATCAATAGCCGCGTCCAGTGCGTCAGCTTCCGTCAGCAGGTTGAGCGAGAAGCGCAGCAGCATGGCGACGGATTTCAGCGTACCGATTGGGTTGGCGAGATCCTTGCCGGCGATATCCGGCGCGGAACCGTGGATCGGCTCATAAAGGCCTTTGCCCGAAGTGCCCAGCGAAGCGGAACCCAAGAGGCCGATCGAACCCGGCAGGACCGAGGCAAGGTCGGAGAGGATATCGCCGAACATGTTCTCGGTGACCACCACGTCGAACGAGGTCGGGCGGGTGACGAGGTGCATGGCCATGGAATCGACCAGATTGTGTTCCAGCTCGACATCCGAATATTCGGCCTTGTGCAGCTTCATGACGGTTTCGCGCCACAGGCGGCTGGTCTCGATCACATTGGCCTTATCGACCGAGGTCACCTTGTTGCGGCGCTTGCGGGCGGCCTCGAAAGCGACGCGGGCGACGCGCTCGATTTCCGCGACCGTATAGACGCATTCGTCGATGGCGGTGTCCTCGGTGCGGGTCTGCTTGCCGAAATAGAGGCCACCCGTCAGTTCACGGACGATCAGCATGTCGGCGCCCTCGACCACTTCGCGCTTCAGCGGCGAACGGTGCACCTGCGAGGCCTTGACCTCCATCGGGCGCAGATTGGCGAACAGGCCCATCGACTTGCGCACGGCCAGCAGGCCCTGCTCCGGACGCATCTTGCCAAGATCCCACTTCGGACCGCCGACAGCGCCGAGAAGCACGGCATCCGCCGCCAGACAGGCCTTGTCGGTTTCTTCCGGGTACGGATTGTTGTCGGTATCGATGGCGATGCCGCCGATGCGCTTTTCGTCGAAATTGAAGGTATGGCCGTAGACTTCGCCGATGACCTTAAGCGCCGATACGCCGGCGGCGGCGACTTCGGGGCCGATGCCGTCACCCGGCAGGACGACGATATTAAAAGTGCCCATTTAAGCGGCCTTTCCGTGTGATTTTTCGTAAGCTTCGATTTGCGGCAGGCGCTTTTGCAGCCAGCCCATGGCGTCCACGCCTTCCAGCAGGCACTGGCGGGCGAATTCCTCGACCTGGAAGGTGAAGACGGTGCCGTCTTCCAGGGTCAGGGTGCAGGATTCGAGATCGATGGTGACGCGCTGCTGCGGGTTCTTGAGCAATTTGTCATAGGTCGGCTGGTCGACCACGACCGGCAGCAGACCGTTCTTGAGCGAGTTCGACTTGAAGATATCGGCGATCTCGGTCGAGATCACGGCCTTGAAGCCGTAATCCATCAGCGCCCACGGGGCATGTTCGCGCGACGAGCCGCAGCCGAGATTGTTGCCGGCCACCAGCACGCGATGCTCACTGGCATCGATCGTGTTGAGGATGAAATCCTTGTTCGAGCCATCGGCATTGTAGCGCCAGTCATTGAAGGCCACCTTGCCGAGGCCGGCCTTGGTGGTGGTCGTCAGGAAGCGGGCGGGGATGATCTGATCGGTATCGATATTGGCTTCCGGCAGGACGACGATGCGCGACGAGAAGCTGTTTACGGGTTCCTGGTTGGACATGTTCTTTTCCATTGTGCGAAAGGCCCCCACCACCACGCCTTCGGCGCGGTCCCCCTCCCCACGAGTGGGGAGGTATAAGGAAGAGCGCCTCTTGATTTATACTCCCCCGCTGGCGGGGGAGGTGGCATCGCGCAAGCGATGACGGTGGGGGGCCTTGTTACGCGGTTTCCAGTTGCATGAATTGACGGGGATCGGCCACATGGCCGGCGATGGCGGAGGCGGCAGCGGTGGCCGGCGAGGCCAGCACGGTGCGCGAACCGGGACCCTGACGGCCCTCGAAATTGCGGTTCGAGGTCGAGACGGCCAGTTGGCCCGGCAGGACGAAATCGCCGTTCATGGCGATGCACATCGAGCAGCCCGGTAGACGCCATTCGGCGCCGGCCTCGGTGAAGATCTTGTCCAGGCCTTCCTTCTCGGCCTCGACACGGACCCACTCAGACCCCGGCACGACGAGGGCGCGCACGCCTTCGGCGACCTTGCGGCCCTTGAAGATTTCGGCGGCGGCGCGCAGGTCGGCCATGCGGCCATTGGTGCAGGAGCCGATAAAGACGACATCGACCTTAGCGACATCGCGGCTGTCACCGCCATGCAGGCCCATATATTTCAGGGCGCGTTCCTCGTCTTCGGTGTGCGCGACCGGCACGCCCTTGACGATCGGCGCGCCCTGGTCAGGCGAGGTGCCCCAGGTGGCCATCGGCTCGATAGCCGAACCGTCGATGCGGATTTCCTTGTCGAAGGTGGCGCCGTCGTCGGATTTCAGCTTCAGCCATTCAGCAGCAGCGGCGTCGAAGGCCGCGCCTTGCGGCACATATTCGCGGCCGCGCAGCCACTCGACCGTCTTCTGGTCGGGAGCGATCATGCCGCAGCGGGCGCCGGCTTCGATAGAGAGGTTACAGACCGTCATGCGGCCTTCCATGTCCAGCGCCTCGATGACCGGGCCGGCATATTCCAGCGCGTAGCCGGTGCCGCCCGAAAAACCGAGCGTGGCGATGACCGTCAGCGCCACGTCCTTGCCGGTGACGCCCGGCTGGAGCTTGCCGTCGATGGTGATGCGCATGGTTCTGGGCTTGCGCTGGGCCAGGCATTGCGTGGCCAGAACGTGGCCGACTTCCGAGGTGCCGATGCCGAAGGCGATACAGCCGAAAGCGCCGTGGGTCGAGGTGTGCGAGTCGCCGCAGACGACCGTAGAGCCAGGCTGGGTCAGGCCCATTTCCGGCCCGATGACGTGGACGACGCCGCGGTTTTCGGCGTCATAACCGAAGAGGCGGACGCCGTTTTTCGCGGCATTCTGTTCGAGGGTATGGACCTGGATTTCCGCCTGCTTGGTGACGTAGGGGCGATTGCCCTGCGCGTCAGGGCGCAGCGTGGGAATCGAGTGATCCAGCGTGGCGAAGGTGCGGTCCGGGCGGCGGACCTTCAGGCCACGCGCCTCCAGTTCGGAAAACGCCTGCGGGCTTGTGACTTCGTGGACCAGGTGCAGATCGATATAGAGCACGGCGGGGCTGTTGGCGCCCTCCGGCTCGACGACATGCGCGTCCCATACTTTTTCAAACAGCGACTTTGGTCGGATAGATTGGGCCATGATTTCGTCTCTTGTTTAAAGGAAGCAAGATACCCCACCACCACGCCGCAAGAGCGGCGCGGTCCCCCTCCCCGACAAGTCGGGGAGGTACAAGATTAGCTTTTTCCTGTACCTCCCCAGCTTGCCGGGGAGGGGGACCGCACGACCGTAGGGAGATGCGGTGGTGGGGTTTCTGACTTTACAAATTTACTCCGCCGGAACCGTCGCCTCGATCGGCTCAAGCCAGCCGAAACGATCTTCCGTCGTGCCGTTGAACAGGCCGTGGAACAGGGTCTGCAAACGCTTGGTGATCTTGCCGGGGCCGCCGGCGCGGGTCGGGATATCGTCAACCGAGCGGATCGGCGTAATCTCCGCCGCCGTGCCGCACATGAAGACTTCATCCGCGAGATAAAGCATTTCGCGCGGCAGGGCCTGCTCGATGACCTCAAGCCCATCCGCTTTCGCCAGCTTGACGATCGAATCGCGCGTGATGCCGCCCAGGATCGACGAGGCGACCGGCGGGGTGTGGATCTTGCCGTTCATGATCAGGAACAGGTTTTCGCCGGCGCCTTCCGACAGGCGGCCATCGGTGCCAAGGCCGATGCCCTCGACATAGCCGCGGCCGCGCGCTTCCTTGCCGATCAGGTAGGACGACAGGTAGTTGCCGCCCATCTTGGCCGCGTTGGGGATGGTGTTCGGCGCGGCGCGCTGCCACGACGAAACGCAGACATCGACGCCCGCATTCAGGCCTTCTTCGCCGAGATAGGCGCCCCAGGCGAAGGCGGCGATGGCCAGATCGACCTTCACATTGTCGCCCTTGGGCGTGACGCCCATGCCGTTTTCGCCGAGGAAGGCGATCGGACGCCAGTAGGCGCCCTTGAGGTTATTGGCCTTCAGGATGTCCTTGCAGGCCTGGACCATCTCGTCCAGCGTGTAGGGCACCTTGATGCCGTAGATGCGGGCGGAATCTTCCAGGCGCTTCAGGTGGTCGGTCAGGCGGAAGCCGACCGGGCCGCGCGGCGTGTCATAGGCGCGGATGCCCTCGAAAACGGAGGTGCCGTAGTGCAGGGCGTGGGTCATAACGTGGACCCTGGCGTCTTCCCAGGCCAGGGTTTCACCATTGATCCAGATTTTATCAGCGAGTTTTGTCATGTTCAGCAATCTTGAAATGTTCGTATTGGGGACTGTCTGTACGCCTTTTCAAAGGCGCTCAAAAGATGGATTTTGCTCAAACGCGCGCAAATACTTGGCCGGGGCCGCGACCACGGCCCCGATACTCCATCTCCCCGATTTTCAGCCCGGAAACGGTCATGCGCTGATCCTGCTCTCCGCCGCCGGCGTGGCGCTATCCGCACGCGGATCACCCGCCAGACGCCGGATGCCGTAAAGGCGATCGATCTGCAGGCCCAGTATCTCCGTATTGCGGGAAGGATCGCGCGGGCGCACCGTCAGCGACAGGCCGCGCTTATCCGCGCCGAGATCGTAGAGTTCAGCCGCATCGATGTTGAACCCCCGCCGCTCGACGAGGCCCAGAATTCGCAGGAGGCTGCCTTCCAGGCGATCCAGCTCAATATGAATCAAGTGGCTCATCCCAGCGTTCCTCCATCATTTCCGCATTTGACGCGCCCGGCGGCACCAGCGGCCAGACATTTTCGCGCGGATCAATTAATACATGCAGCAGGGTCGGCCCTTCGGCGGCCAGCAGCTTGTCCAGCGCCCCATCGACCTCATGACGATGGGTGATGCGGAACGCCGACAGGCCGAACGCACGGGCGACCTCGACAAAATCGGGATTATCCGACAGGTCGATTTCACTGTAATTTTCCTGATAGAACAGTTCCTGCCACTGGCGCACCAGCCCCAGCGAGGAATTGTCCAGCAGGACGATTTTCAGGGGGATATTGTAGCGATTGAGCGTCGCCATCTCCTGAATGTTCATCATGAAGCTGCCGTCGCCGGAAATGGTGACGACGTGGGCGTCAGGCCTTGCCAGCTTGGCGCCGACACCCGCCGGCAGGCCATAGCCCATGGCGCCGGAACCGCCGGAGGTCAGGTGCGAACGGTTGTGGGCGAATTCGCAGTGCTGCGCCACCCACATCTGATGCTGGCCGACATCGCAGGCGGCGATGAATTTATCCCCGGCCTTTTCCGACAGCGATTTCAGCAGGCCCGGCGCATAGATACCCTTGCCCGGCGCGTTATACCTGAAGCGGTGTTCCCACTTGTCGGCCTTGCACTTCTCGACCCACTTCTGGATGCCCCCGGAACCTGCAAAAATGACTTTCGGATTCAGGCGCTCGATGGTGGTTTTCAGGTTGCCGGGAATGGCGACATCGGCGTGGCGCAACTTGTTGATTTCCGCCGGATCGATATCGGCATGGATGATTTTCGCATTGGGCGCGAAGGCGTTCAGCTTGCCGGTGGCGCGGTCGTCGAAACGCGCGCCCAGGACGATCAGCAAATCCGCATCCTGAACGGCGATATTGGCGGCGCGGGTGCCGTGCATCCCCAGCATGCCGAGGAACAGGTCATCGGTGGTCGGCAGAGTGCCCAGGCCCTTCAGGGTGGAAACCGCGGGGATGCCGGTGCGGGCGACCAGGGCGCGCAACTCAGCCGAGGCGCCGGCCATTTCGACCCCGCCGCCGATATAGAACAAAGGATGCTTCGCCTGCTCGATCAGCTTGTCAGCCGCCTTGATGGCATTGGCGTCAGGCGCGGGCGCGGTCCATTCGGGGAAGCTGGCGGCGCCGGAAACGGCCACGAAGCTGGAGGCGACGTCCTTCGGGATATCGACCAGAACCGGCCCCGGACGGCCTTCGGCGGCGATGGCGAAGGCTTCGGCCAGGATGGCGGGGATATCGGCGGCGTCACGGACCAGCCACGAATGCTTGACGATCGGCAGGGTGAGGCCGAGGATATCGACTTCCTGGAAGCCGTCCGTGCCCATCAGGTGGGTGGCGACCTGGCCGGTGATGCAGACCATCGGCACGCTGTCCATATAGGCGTTGGCGATGCCGGTGATCAGGTTGGTGGCGCCCGGCCCGGAAGTGGCCATGCAGACCCCGGTCTTGCCGGTGGCGCGCGCATAGGCGTCAGCGGCGAAGGCCGCGCCCTGCTCATGGCGCACCAGGATATGCTTCAGGCCGGACCCGGCCAGGGCGTCATAAATGGGCATGATGGCGCCGCCCGGATAGCCGAACACGGTTTCGACCCCCAGCGCCTTCAGCGTGGAGATGACCAGTTGTGCGCCTGTCGGTTGGTTGCTCATCGGTAAAACTCGGTGTGTGTGACTTCGTATGTTGCCCCTCACCCTAGCCCTCTCCCCGTAAACGGGGAGAGGGGACTAAGAGAGAGGTTTGGCGCCTGCCCGCCCCCTCGCCCCGTTTACGGGGAGAGGGTTGGGGTGAGGGGCCTCTTCATCTCACGAGGAGAAGAAGGGTGCGGCGGACCCGCCTAGGTCCGCCGCCACCGCCGGATTGAACCCGTCCAATCCACGGTAACTTTTATCGACAATTACGCCTCGACATTGGCCTTGTTCTGCAGCCAGCTCATGCGCGAACGCAGGTCCTTGCCGATCACTTCGATCGGGTGGGAGAGGTCTTGCTGCATCAGGGCGTTGTAACGCGGACGGCCGGCCATGTTTTCCAGAATCCAGTCGCGGGCGAAGTCGCCCGACTGGATGTCGGCCAGCACTTCTTCCATACGTTCGCGGGTTTCTTCGTTGATGATGCGCGGGCCGGAAACGAGGTCGCCGTACTTGCAGGTTTCCGAAACGAAGGAGTGCATCTTGGCGAAGCCGCCTTCATACAGCAGGTCAACGATCAGCTTCAGTTCGTGGAGCACTTCAAAATAGGCGATTTCCGGACGGTAGCCGGCATTGACCAGCGTCTCGAAACCCATCAGGACCAGTTCGGTGGTGCCGCCGCACAGGACGGCCTGTTCGCCGAACAGGTCGGTTTCGGTTTCTTCCTTGAAGGTCGTCTCGATGACGCCGCCCACCGTGCCGCCGATGCCGCGGGCATAGCCCAGGGCCTTGCGGGCGGCATTGCCGGTCACGTCGCGGTCAACGGCGAACAGCGACGGCACGCCGCGGCCGCGCTGGTATTCGCGGCGGACCAGATCGCCCGGACCCTTGGGGGCGACGAGGATCACGTCCATGTCGGCGCGCGGGATAACGCGGCCGTAGAGAACCGAGAAGCCATGGGCGAACAGCAGGGCCGACCCCTTGGGGGCGTGCTTTTCGACGATATCCTTGTAGATTTCGGCGTGGCTCATGTCCGGCGTCAGGATGGCGATGATGGTCGCGTCCTTCACGGCGTCGGCGATCTCGGCGGTCTGCAGGCCGTCATGGGTGGCCTTTTCGTAGCCGGAACCGCCCTTGCGGACGCCGACGATGACATCGGCGCCGGAATCGCGCAGGTTCTGGGCATGGGCGCGGCCCTGGCTGCCGTAACCGATGATGGCGATGCGCTCACCCTTCAGGCTGTCGGGCGAAACGTCGTCATTCGTATAGATCTTCACAGGTGTCTCCAAAGTCTGGGTATTGAGGATTAAAAGGAACCGTCGCGGGTGACCGAGGTCACCATGCGGGCGTATTTTTCGAGGGCGCCGGCGCCGAAGGTCTTTTGACCCGGCTTCAGAACCTTGCGGGCGCGGCGCAGCTCGATATCGGCGAGGATATCGATACGGCGCTCCGCCACGTCGATGTGGATGATGTCGTCGTCATTGACATAGGCGATGGGGCCGCGCGCCGAGGCCGACGGTGCCACCTGGCCGATGACGGACCCCGAACAGGCGCGGATATGGCCGTCGGTGATGATTGTCACGCGCTCGATGCCCGCGCCGTCCAGCGCCGCCTCGATATCGCCGATGTCGTCGGCGCGGTAGGCCATGTCGCCTTCATGGCGGATGACGAGAATGTCGCAGTCGCGGATGCGGCCGGCATGGACCGCCGCCAGGGCCTCGCCAGCGGATTCAAAGACGCGGGCGCGGCCGTCGAAGGCTTCATGGCTGAAACCGTCGAGACGGATGACGCAGCCGGCCGGAGCCAGGGAACCGTGGAGGATCGCAAATCCCGATGTTTTCGCTTCATGCCCCAATGTTTTCGCTTCATGCGCAGCGCGTACCACAGCCGCCGCGCCCGCAAACGGGGTGGCGTTTTGTGTCTCTATCCGGCTCTGCATGTTCACGATAAAATCTCTTTGGGTTCAGGTATTGAGATGTGCGAAAAAATCCCGCTCAGGTTATGGAGCGGGAGGATGTATCCTCTTTAGTGCGGGTGTTCAGACCTGCGCTACCACTCCGGAAGCATGGGGCGTACCACGCCCCCAATAAGCAGCGATACAAGGTCGAGTACGATGACGGCCATGGCGAAAGACGTCGCCAGCGCGATAAGCGCCTGCGTCCTGCTTTGCGTGATGGCGATGGCCGAGGCCTTGGTCATAACTCAACTCCGCGCTGCCCTGAGTGGGTGCGTTGACGGCATATAGACAGAAGTTTTTTCAAATTGCAAAGGAAAAATTGGAAAAATTTTCCGGCATTTCAGTCTATTACGGCGGCGCAGCAAAAGAATTTTGCTAAATTTGCTTGATTGGCGGCAATTATTTTCAGATTTGCTGGTGAAATCACGAAAAAGGGCAGGGGCTGGGGGTAAAAAGCGCAACAATCTGTCCCTGTATAAATCGCCGTATTCCGTGACTGTGGCGCCGTGCCTTGTCAGGCGCCATTTACGGCCTATCATGGCTGCATAACAAGGGGAACCGCCATGAAGATATTCATCGCCGCCGCCATTGGGCTATGTCTGGCCCTGCCTGCTTTCGCCGATGAGGCTCGGACGCGCACGCCCGGCGATTATCCGCTGACGGCGGAGTCTCAGGTCAAGGCCGTGCCGCATGGCCAGATCATCGGGCCGGTGGAATTTCACTCGAAGATTTTCCCCGGCACGGTGCGGCGTTACTGGGTCTATGTGTCGGCGGGTTACACTGCCGATAATCCGCCCAATCTTCTGGTCTTCCAAGACGGCCAGCGCGCGCTCAATCCCGATGGCCCGCTGCGTGTCAATACCGTGCTGGATAACCTGATCGCGGATGGCAGTATCCCGCAGACCCTGGCTATTTTCATCACCCCCGGCAATCTCAGCGCGCACTATCCCGATAATCTCGGCATGGGCAATCCCGACCACCGCGCCGAGGAATATGACGCCTTGAGCGACGATTACGGCCGGATGCTGATCGATGAGCTGTTGCCGGAAGTAGCGAAGGCCCATCCCTTCACGAATGATCCGAAACGGCGCGTCATCGGCGGCACCTCGTCCGGCGCCATCGCCGCCTTTACCGTGGCCTGGAACCATCCGGACGCCTTTGGCAATGTCATCAGCCTGATCGGATCCTATACCTCGATCGGCATGCACCCGGCCACCGCAACCACGCCCTTCATTCCCGGCGGCGACACCTATCCCGGCCTGATCCGCAAGTCGAAGATCCGGCCCTTGCGCATCTTCATGCAGGATGGCTCGAACGATCTCGACAACGAGCACGGCAACTGGTTCCTGTCCAGCCAGCAGATGGTCAAGTCATTCGAGTGGGCCAATGCCAATGCCGATCAATGGAGCCTCGGCCCGGCGCGTTATGACCTGAAATATGTCTGGGGCGACGGCGGTCACTCCGATCAACATGGCGGGTCGATGCTGCCCGATATTCTGCGCTGGATATGGCGGGATGACGCCCGGTAAGGTAACGCCTGCAGAGGATTAACCCGCCAGTTGGCTGCGTTTCTCTTCCAGTTCCAGCCATTCCATTTCGCCGTTTTCCAGCGAGGTGCGGGTGGCGGTCAGTTGCCGGGTGGTTTGCTCGAAGGCCTTGGGGGCTTTTGTATAGAGGTTCGGGTCGCTGAGGATGTCTTCCAGCTTGGCGATTTCGGCCTCCCACTCCGGCATCAGGCGTTCCAGGTCTTCCAGGCGCTTCTGGTCCTTGTAACTGAGCTTCTGCGCCGGTTTTTTGGCGAGTGTGGCCACCTCCACCGGCTTTTCAAAGAGCACGGCCGGCGTTTCGCCCTTGATCCTGATCGATTCCATGCGCGAGATCGCCGAGAAGAAGTCCGGGTTCTGGCGGATGAAATCCTGCCAGCCGCCGGGGGTTTCGGCGGCCCCGCCCTTGCCGTTCAAGGCGAGCGTGGAAGTGGCCAGGCGGTCGATGAAATCGCGGTCGTGGGAGACCAGGATCAGGGTGCCGTCGTAATCGGCCAGCATGTCTTCGAGCAGATCGAGCGTGTCCATGTCGAGATCGTTGGTCGGCTCATCCAGCACCAGAAGATTGGTGGCTTTTGCCAGGGCGCGGGCCAGTTGCAGGCGGTTGCGCTCCCCGCCGGAGAGCGACTTCACCGGCTGGCGCAACTGGTTTTCGCGGAACAGGAAGTCCTTGGCATAGGCGGCGACATGGCGCGGCTGGCCCTGGACCATGATCTGGTCGGAGCCGGAATTGGCCAGCACGTCCCACAGGGTTTCCTCGCCTTTCAGGGCGTCGCGGCCCTGATCGAGATAAGCGACCTCCAGATTGGTGCCGAGCTTGATCTCGCCGGAATCCGCCGGAATCTGGCCGAGGAGGAGCTTGACCAGCGTCGATTTGCCGGCGCCGTTGGGACCGACAATGGCCAGGCGGTCGCCGCGCATGATGCGGGTCGAGAAATTTTTCAGCAGGGTGCGTTCGCCGAAGGCCTTGCTGACGCCCTTCAGTTCGGCCACCAGCTTGCCGGAGGTGCCGCCAGAATCGATGCTCATCTCCATCGTCTTGCCGCGCTGCATCAGGCGCGAGGCGGCGTCGGCGCGCATGGCGTCGAGGCGGGCGGCGCGGCCTTCGTTGCGCGTGCGGCGGGCGGTGATCGAGCGGTAGAAGGTGTAGGTTTCGCGCTCGATGGCCTTTTGCAGGCGGGCCAGCGATTCCTCGGCGTCCTTCATCACCTGTTCGGACCACGGTTCGAAACCGGCATAGCCCTGGTCGAGCTTCATCACCTTGCGGTCGTAGAGCCAGAAACAGCGCTGGGTGGTGCGCTCCAGAAAGGTGCGGTCGTGGGAGACGATCAGGGCCGCGCCGCGGAAACTGCGCAGGCGGTCTTCCAGCGTCTCGATGGCGAAAATGTCGAGGTGGTTGGTCGGCTCATCGAGGAACAAAAGGTCGGGTTCCTCGGCGAAGGCCTTGGCAAGCGCCGCGCGGCGCTTTTCCCCGCCGGACATCGAGGCGGTGGGGGCGTTCGGATCGATCTCGAAGGCGTAGAGTTCGGCCTCGGCGGTATAGTGCTCGGCCCCGCCGGAGCAGGCCCAGTCGAGGATGGTGTCGCCCTTCGGTTCCGGCTCCTGCAGCACGAAGGCGTAGCGGATGCCGTTGCCGACGATGCGCTCACCGGAATCGGCCTCGATCAGGCCGGCCATCAGACGCATCAGGGTCGATTTGCCCGCGCCGTTCCTGCCGACGAGACAGGCGCGCACGCCGCGCTCCAGCGCGATATCGACGCCATCGAACAGCGGGTTCATGCCGTCCATCAGGCGGACATCTTTCAGGGCGAGCAGCGGGGCTTTGGCGGGAGCTTTGGACATAGGCGCCATGTAGGATGCCGCCGTCTATTTTACAAAGGGTTTTTGAAAAGCGAAGGTTTAAACGCGTTTCTGCCAAATCCTGGGGTTGCGGCTAAAATGAAAGATCGCAACAATATATACGATATCGCCCACGACCCGGAAAATGATGCCGTATGGAAAATTCCGGACATGTGCCCGTCTCGCGCCCCGCCGCAAATGTGGAAATTGCTGATAATTTTCGGCAATCCGGTCGAGTTGATTGCGCACTTCGGTCAGGAAGCGGCGGCTCAGGCCTGGGGATTCTGTTTCGTACCAATCCCGCGCCTCGGATAAATCCGTTTCGGCGGCCTCGGTAAACTGGATATCGAGCATTATGGCTTACGACGTTCAAGCCTGGCGAATACCTGATCCATCGGAATGGCGCGCTGAATATCTGTATTGAAGCTGTCCAGCCGCCGATCCAGTTCTTCGGATTGCGCCGACGTCAGCGGCACCTCGGCGGCGCTGAAGCTGTTCCAGATTTCGCCCATAAGTTCCATACGGTCCGCTAGGGACATTTTTCTTATTTCATCATGCGACAGTGGGATCATAGCCAGATCATACACTTAAAACAGAGGTCAGAACAAGTATGGTCTGCGAATGTCGGGCTTGAGATTGCCGCGAAAACCTGCTTTTGTCTGATTAAATAAAAATGAAATAGCAATCAGGTTGAGCAGATGGTTTCGGTATCACGGCGGGCATTTATGGCGGGCAGCGCGGCGGCGGTTTGCATTTGTGGGGCGGCGCATGGCATGGGGCTTAAGGTATCGGGCGCCAAGGTGAAGGCGCCGCTCGATCTGCTGGAGCGCCACCAGGTGCAGCTTGGCGACGGGCCGCTGCGGGCACAGTTCGACTACCAGCGCAATCTGTTCCTCAATCTCGATGACGACAAGTTGTTGAAGCCGTTTCGCTCGCGGGCCGGGATGGCTGCGCCGGGGGAGGATATGGGCGGCTGGTATGATGACTCGCGCGATTTCCATATCGATCCGAACGACTGGAGCACGGCCAACTGGCACGGTTATATACCCGGCCACAGCTTCGGGCAGTATATCTCCGGGCTGGCGCGCGGTTACGCCATCACCGGCGATGAAGCCATGGCGCGGAAGGTGCGCGGGCTGATCGGGGCTTACGCGCCGACGGTGGGGCCGAAGTTCTTCGAGGGCTATTACCTCCCGGCCTATACCTATGACAAGCTGGCCATCGGGCTGATCGACGCTTACCGTTATGCCGGGGTGGAAGAGGCGAAAGGTGTGCTTGACCGGCTGACGGAGGCGGTGCTGCCCTTCCTGCCGGAAAGGGCGCTGACGCGGGAAGAACGCCGCCAGCGGCCCTATACCAGCGAGGCCGATATCTGGGACGAACCCTATACCCTGCCGGAGAACCTCTTCCTGGCGTGGCGGCTTGGCATGGGCGAGCGGTATCGCGCGCTGGCCTTGCGGTATATGCAGGATGAGGCGCTGTTCGATCCGCTGGCCAGGGGGATCAGTCCGTTGAAGGGCAAGCACGCCTACAGCCATGTCAATGCGCTCAACTCGGCCATCGAGGCATACTATGTAACCGGCGAGGCGAAATACCTGGCGGCGGCGAAGAACGGTTTCGATTTCGTGCTGGCGCAATCCTACGCCACCGGCGGCTGGGGGCCGAATGAGGAATTGCTGGCGGCCGATGATACCGAGACGCTCTACCGGATGCTGACCGAAACGCACCGCTCATTCGAGACGCCGTGCGGCGCCTATGGTCATTTCAAGGTGGCGCGCCATCTGCTGCAACTGACCAGGGACAGCCGCTACGGCGACAGCATGGAGCGGGTGCTTTACAACACCATTCTGGGCGCGAAACCGACCCTGCCGGACGGCAGCACCTTCTACTATTCGGATTACAACATGGCGGCGCGCAAGGTCTTCCGTGATGAGAAATGGCCCTGCTGTTCGGGCACCTTTATCCAACTGACCGCCGATTATGGCACCTCGGCCTATGTGGTTGATGCGCGCGATCTCTACGTCAATCTCTATGTCCCTTCGACGGTTTCAGGCGTGTTCGGCGGCGAGGCGGTGACTGTGACGCAGGCGACGGCTTACCCGCTGGAAAACACCAGCCGCCTGACGGTGAACCTGAAGCGGCCGGCGGCGTTTGGGCTGCAACTGCGTATTCCGGCCTGGGCGGGCAAGGACACACGCGTGACGGTCAATGGCAAGGCAGTAAAGGGCGTGACAGCGGGGGCTTTCCTTGAACTGCGTCGCTCATGGCACGATGGTGATGTGGTTGAGATCGCCTTCGATATGGGGATGCGGCTGGAACCGCTGAATGCTGCGCATCCGGAAATGGTGGCGTTGCTGACCGGTCCGCTGGTACTGATGCCGATGGGTGATGCCGCGTCTCTGACCCGCGACGATCTGCTGGCGGTGAAGCGCGACGGGACGGATAGCTGGCGCGTGGAGGAGGCGGTGTTGAAGCCGTTTATGGCGATTGGGGATGAGACGTACCGGCTGTATACGCAGGTGACGGCTTGAGGTGTAGCTACATCACTGGCAAAACAAATCTGAACCAACCTATTTGAGTCTCGAACACGGTTCACAAATGATGTGAATCACGCGATAAAGTTCTTTCGAGGTCTCCCCTCGCATACGCGCTGTTTGTAACTGCGGCGTAAGAGTAAATGTCTTTATAAGGATCGTGCGCGCCACTGATCTTCGGGTCATCCGGGCGTGATTGGAAGGGAGACCTCGTGCTAAAGCCCAAGATGATGTTTGGATCAACTCATCGCGTGAATATCCCGGCAGAGTTCTCAGACACTACGACTTTTCTCCAATACCTAGAAATGTCGATGGCAGAACTTAAAAAGATCTGGTTTTATCGAGGCCGGATGTATCATAACTTCAATGTATCGAAGGTCGCTGGAAAACAACGTGTGATCAACGCCCCAGACCGTCGATTGAAGATGATACAGCGAAAAATCGCAATTTTGCTTGATCAGCTTTATAGTCCAAGAAATCCGGTACACGGCTTCGTGCGACATCGGTCTATCAAGACCAACGCCCTATCGCACTTGAGTGGGAAGTACCTTCTGAACCTAGACTTAAAGGACTTTTTTCCGTCTATTTCGGAAAGTAGGGTCACGGGTCTGTTTATATCGTTAGGGATAGATGGCGAAGTCGCGGAGGTCATGGCGAGGCTTTGCTGCTACAACAGCCATTTGCCGCAAGGAGCACCCACTAGCCCTGTCATTTCGAACATGATCTGCTTTCGTCTCGATAAGGCACTTCTTGAAATTGCTAAGGCGGCCCGCTGCATATATACGCGCTATGCCGATGATATAACGTTCTCAAGTTACCGACCTTTGGCGGGTTTATTCGATGGCGCGATTCCTGCTCCTGGGAAATGCGAGCCTGTTCTCCTTAATGAAAAGCTCCGAATGGTGTTCCAATCCAACGGCTTTAATATCAATCCAGACAAGACCTATTATGCAGATAAAAACGCCAGACAGACAGTTACGGGACTGCGCGTGAACGAAATGGTGAATGTTGACCGCCGATATGTCAGAAATCTTCGTGCAACTTTGCATGTAGTTGAAACGGCAGGCATCTCAGAGGCGCAAAGAATACTAAAAGACGAACATCTGCGTACCAGTTCAATCGCGGCACATCTTCAGGGTAAGATTGCTTGGTTGGGACATATTAAGGGCAAAACTGACCCCGTGTTTAGGAGCCTTGCCGCTAGGTACAATCGATCATTCCCTGCAACTGCGCTGACAATTGAGCCAACGGCGGATCAGGTACGCAATCGTGCGGTTTGGATTGTCGAACATCCAGATCATGAAAATTATGCTCAAGGCAGCGCATTTTTTTTAAAAGATGTCGGTTTAGTAACGGCTTGGCATTGCGTCGAAGACTATGAAACGTATGATCTTTTTCATCCAAGTAAGCCAGCTAATAAGTTCAAGGTAAAGGTTTCAAAGTTCTGTAAGGCGCGCGATTTGGCATTGCTGGCCCATGAAATACCTACAACGGAATATTACGAATTACTTCTCACAGAACGGCAGTTTCAAGTGGGCGACCATTTATTAGCTGCTGGCTATCCTGGTTTCGGCCCAGGGGATAAACTGAACATCAAGCCAGGGACCATCAGTTCGCTTCCGATGAGGTTCGGGGTTCAAATGGTTGAAGTGACTCAGAAATTACCTTCTGGTATGTCAGGCGGTCCGGTTATGGATGAGGCTAATGCAGTCGCGGGGATTATTCATAAGGGGGGACCCGAAGAGCCACGAGACTTCGCAGTACACATTGAGGCTTTAAAAGCATGGCTTGTCGGGTTGTAATTTCTTAAAGTGCGATTGCCGCTTGGAGAAGATGTTAGCTTTCAAAGCAAAGCGGAAGATTGACGAAAGTCGGCCTGGTGATGGTTGTAACTACCTTTTGAACTTGCGCTTTTCATTGTTAGCGCTATCAATTGTCATACAAGAATAATCAAGGGAAGAGACCATGAGTCATGACATTTCACGGCGTTCGCTTTCGGCGCTGATGCTGCTGGGTATGGCGGCGCCAACGGCAGCATTTGCCAAGGGCGCGAAAAACCGGCAGGTGGCGCTTGATCTGGCGCAGGCGACGCAGCCGCTGGACCGTTTCTTTGACCTCTGTGTGGGGTCGGATTTTCCCGGTACGCTGATACGCGATGACAGTCAGGCGCAGCTTAAGATCACCACGGATGAACTGGGGTTCCGCTATATCCGCTTCCATGACATCTTTCATGATGTGCTCGGCACCGTGAAGGTGGTCGATGGCAAGGTGGTCTGTGACTGGACGAAGATCGACTACCTTTATGACGCCCTGCTGGCGAAGAAGATCAAGCCGTTTATCGAACTGGGTTTTACGCCGGAGGCGCTGAAAACTTCCGATCAGACCATCTTCTACTGGAAGGGCAATACCTCGCATCCGCGTTTCGATTTATGGGCGCAACTGATCGATGCCTTCGTCCGCCATATCATTGCGCGTTATGGCATTGACGAGGTGCGGACCTGGTTCTTCGAGGTGTGGAACGAGCCGAACCTCGATGGCTTCTTTCAGTATGCCGATCAGCAGGCCTATTTCGCGCTCTATGGTATTACGGCGCGGGCGCTGAAAGCCGTGGATGCGGGCTTGCGCGTTGGCGGACCGGCGACGGCGGGTGCGGCCTGGGTGCCGGAATTCCTGGCCTATACCCAGGCCACCAATGCGCCGGTCGATTTCGTCACCACCCATACCTATGGCGTGCAGGGCGGTTTTCTCGATGAGCAGGGCAAGCAGGACACCAAGCTCGATCCGTCGCCGGACGCGATTCTGGGCGATGTGAAGCGGGTGCGCGCCGAGATCGAGGCCTCCGCCTATCCCGGTTTGCCGCTCTACTTCACCGAATGGAGCACCAGCTATACGCCGCGCGATCTGGTGCACGATTCCTATGTTTCGGCGCCCTATATCCTCAGCAAGCTCAAAGGCAGTCAGGGGCTGCTGCAAGGCATGAGTTACTGGGTCTATACCGACCTGTTCGAGGAACCCGGTCCGCCGCCGACGCCGTTTCATGGCGGTTTCGGCCTGATGACCCGCGAGGGGATCAGGAAGCCGGCCTGGTTCGCCTATAAATATCTCCATGCGTTGAAGGGCAATGCCCTGCCTTCGGATGACGCGCAGGTGTGGGCGGCGGCGGATGGCGACAGCGTGGCGGCGGTGGTCTGGGACTTCCGGCAGCCGGTGCAAACCGTCAGCAACAAGCCCTTCTACAGCCGGATCGTGCCCAATGCGCCGTCTGCGCCGGTGGATTTGAGCGTGGCCGGGCTGAAACCGGGCGTCTATACGCTGGAAATCCGCCGGACGGGCTTCCGCAAGAACGACGCCTATTCGGCCTATATTGACATGAAGGCGCCGGATAAGCTGACGCCTGAGCAACTGGCGCAATTGCAGGCCCTGACGACCGACACGCCGGAGGCGCGCAAGGTGACGGTGGGGAGCAATGGCAAGGCGTCGGTGAAGCTGCCGATGTCGAGCAATGATATCGTGCTGGTGACGCTTAAGCCGGTTTAGGTGACAAGATAGGTGCAAAATCGGATGCGGGGGATTATAAGTCCCCGCATGAACGATAGTGCTGCGCAACAAAAGCCTTTTTGGGAAACCAAGACGCTCGCCGAAATGAATCCGCAGGAATGGGAGAGCCTGTGCGATGGATGCGGGCTGTGCTGCCTGGTGCGGTTCGAGGACGAGGACACGCTGGAGGTTATCCCGACGCGGGTGCACTGCAAGCTGTTCGATCCGGACAGGTGCGCGTGTTCGGATTATGCCCATCGCAAGACACATGTGCCGGATTGCATCAAGCTGACGCCCTACAATATCGAGGCGCTGGAATGGATGCCGATGAGTTGCGCCTATCGCCGGCTGCATGAGGGCAAGACCTTGCCGGGATGGCATCATCTGATCACCGGCGACCGCGAAACCGTCCATCGCTCGGGCGTTTCGATCCGTGGGCAGACGATTTCGGAACTGGCCCTGGGTGATCCGGAAGAGGCGCTCGATTTCGCCGCCTGGGATCTGAATGAGGACCGGTCGGACTGGCCGGCCGAGGATATCGATTAGGACGTATCAGGGCCTTCACTTGAGATCCTCCCCTGCGCAGCGGGGGAGGGGGACCGCGAAGCGGTGGAGGGGGCGCCGTTACCAGGTCTTCTCTCCTCCCGCTGGGGGGTAAAAAACAACGAAATCACAGGGGGCGGATCGTTTGGCCCCTCACCCTAACCCTCTCCCCACAGGTGGGGAAAGGGGATTTATGTGCAGGGCCAGTTTACCATATCCTTGTGAAGCGGGGTCTTTTCCGTCTTTCGCGCTTAGGGCAATTCACGCAGGTTTTCCGAAGGAAACGCTTCAGGAAGACGGCTATGAAACGCGCACTTATCCTATCGATGGCTTTTGGCGCCTTAGTGGGGCTTGGCGGCTGCGCCGGTTATTACGGCGGGGCCGGCGTCGGCTACGGCTATAACGATTACGACGATCTCTATTACGACAACTATTACGGGCCGGTCAGCTATGGTTACTGGGGCAATGACGGCTGGTACTATTACCGCGACCGGACGAGCCGCCAGTACCGACGTGACGATGGCCGCCATTTCCGCCGGGATGCGGCGGACGGCTATCATTCTTCGCGGATGCACCGGGGGCGCGATAATTCCCATAATAATCGGGAGCATGGCGGCCGGCGGCATGATGATCGACGGGATCGTTAGATTCCCGCGTTGAAATAATGTCCGGGGAAGAAAGCAGACAGATTATGAAAAGGATACTTTTGCTTCTTGCCGCCGCGTCGGTTGTGAGCCTTGGCGCCTGCGCCACTGATGGCTGGTATGGTGATCGGGGCCATGGCCGTAATGATCGCCATCATGACCGCGGCCACCATCATGATCGGGGCCATAATCATTACTGATGCCTTGGGAGCGCTTTCAATAACAGCGTGAAGGGGCTTGTGTCATTCGCCGGCAGGCCGCATAAAGCCGTATGTTTCATATGGCGAGCGAGACTTCCCTTGAGTGACGGTAAGCTGAAAAAGACAAGTAAACCGACGATCGACGATGTGGCGGCGCTTTCGGGCGTGGCGCGGGCCACGGTGTCGCGGGTGCTCAATGGCGGGCCGAATGTGCGCGAGGAAGTGCGCCAGAGGGTGCTCAAGGCCGTCGATAAGCTGCAATACAAGGTCAATATGCAGGCGCGTTTCCTGGCCGGCGGCAAGACGCAGGTGCTGGGCCTGGTCTATGCCTCGGACCTCGATTCGGAACCCAACTCCTTTTACCATTCCGGCCTGGAACTGGGGGCGCTGAGGGCCTGCGCCGAGGCGGGTTTTCAGCTTTTGATGCACACGGTCAATCAGCATTCGCTTGGCAAGACGACGAAGATCATCGAACTGGCCGATTCAAGGCGATGCGACGGGCTGATCCTGACGCCGCCCTTTTCCGATGACTGCGATCTGTTGCGCGAACTGGAAAAGCGCAAATGCCCGGTGGTGTGCATTTCGCCGGGACTGGCGGCGCAGAAGGTGGCCTCCGGCGTGGGGATAGATGATGAAGTGGCGGGCTATGAAATGACCCGGTACATGCTGCAATTGGGGCATAAAAAGTTCGGCTTTATCAAGGGGTTGGAAGGGCATTTGTCGGCCGAGGAGCGTTATTCCGGTTTCCGCAGGGCGATTGCCGAGGCGGGAATAGGCGAGGATGATGTGACGGTGATGCGCGGCAACTTCACCTTCCGGTCGGGGGTGGAGATGACGGCGGCCATGCTGAATAACGGGTATCGGCCAAGCGCCCTGATCTGCGCCAATGACGATATGGCCGTCGGCGCGCTGTTCTCGGCGCATAAGGTCGGTCTGAATATTCCGCGCGATCTGTCCATTGTCGGGTTCGATGATACGCCGGTGTCGGAGATTATCTGGCCGCCGCTGACCACGGTGAACCAGCCGCTGAAAACCATCGGCTACCGCGCGGTGGAAATGATCGTCGAGCGGATCAAGGCCGGCAAGACGGCCAGCGGACCGCTTCCGGTGCGCTTCGATGTGGTGGCGCATAAGGTGGTTATGCGGGAAAGCGCCAGCGCGCCGCGGGGGTAGGGAAAACTGCGTCACCGCGGGTAGATAAGCCCCCTCCGGCTCGACAAGCTCGCCACCTCCCCCGCTGCGCAGGGGAGGATAAAAAGCAAGACGCCCCACCACCACGCCGCAAGAGCGGCGCGGTCCCCCTCCCCAATGAATTGGGGAGGTATAAGCTTTTGTGGGAGCGCTCCCATTTCTGATTTCGGGATTAACCTTGTGTCATATTGAACACAATTCGCTCCGGATCGTGGGGAAATGTGGCGGAAAACGGGCTTGTGCGTGGCCTTGCGCTTGACAGGGGCGTATCTTGCGGCGCAGGAATTGAGAGCGCTTCCAATGGCGGGATCAACCCGCCGCAAACAGCACATAAACCCGACTAGGGGAGGAACATGATGAAATCTGTCACAAGACGCGGTTCTGCGTCCATAAAAGCGGTTTTGATGAGCACGGCGGCCTGCGCGATTGCGCTGGGCGGTCTGACCACGGCGGCTTACGCCCAGGATGACGCCTCGGCGCAGGCCGACGCCACGGCGGCGGCCGAAGATACGCAGGTCGTGGTGGTCACCGGCATCCGCCGTGGCCTGCAGGACTCGCTGACCATCAAGAAGAAGAACACCTCGATCGTGGAAGCGGTTTCGGCGGAAGACATCGGCAAGTTGCCGGACGCTTCGATCGCCGAATCGCTGGCGCGTCTGCCGGGCCTGGCGGCGCAGCGCGTCGGCGGCCGGTCGCAGACCATCTCCATTCGCGGGCTTTCCGGCGATTTCTCGACCACGCTGCTGAATGGCCGGATGCAGGTCTCTTCCGGCGACAACCGCGCCGCCGAGTTCGACCAGTATCCGTCGGAAATGGTGTCTTCGGCCATCGTCTACAAGACGCCGGACGCCGGCCTGACCGGTCAGGGTCTTTCCGGCACGGTGGTGCTGAATACGGTGCGTCCGCTCGATTACAACAAGCGCGTACTTTCGGTGAACCTGCGCGGGTCGGTCAATACCAATGGCGAGGTCGTGCCGGGTTACAGCCCCAACGGCAACCGCATCAGCCTGGCCTATATCGATCAGTTCATGGACGGCAAGCTGGGTGTGGCGCTCTCCTATGCGCACCTCGACGATCCGTCGGAACTGCAACATTCCAAGAGCTGGTGGTGGGACAAGCAGGGCGATGTGCCGGGCACCGATCCGGCCGTACCGCGTCTGGGCGCCGGCAATGCCGATGTGTTCGGCCTGCACGGGGTTGAAGTTTGGTCTACCGCCCGCCGGCAGACGCGTGACGGCTATATGGCGGTGTTCGATTTCAAGCCGACCGACAATTTCCGCAGCGTCAACGACTTCTACTATTCGGTCTTCGACCAGAATGAAGTGACGCACGGGGCGGAGTGGTATCAGACGCAATGGACCGACGATGTGCGCTTCTCCAATGTGGTGGTTTCCGATCATGGCGGGACGCCGGTGGTGCAGAAGGCGACGATCAGCGGTATCGCGCCGATCATCCGCAATGACAACAATCTGCGCCGTGACGAGATGTTCGCCTTCGGGTCGAACAACCGATTTAATATCGGCGCGTGGCGGTCGGTGATTGATTTCGGTTATTCGCGTTCGGTGCGCAAGGAAAGCATCGCCGAAACCTATGCCGGCTACGGCACCGATCCGACGCCGGTCAGCCGGACCTTTGATACGATTGACGAGGATATCGCCTTCGGTGATTTCCCCTATCTCAATCCGGGCCTTGATTATGCCGACGCCGATAATGTCTATCTCGGCGACGTGGCGCCCTGGGGCGGCTGGGGTCATGACGGCGCCATTCGCACGCCCAAGGTGACCGACCAGTTGGCGACGGCGCGTTTCAGCGGCGTGCATGATATGGACTGGGCCGGTTTCAAGAGCATCGAACTGGGGGTCGATTATTCGCACCGCACCAAGACCAAGGGCGTGGCGGAATGGGATCTCTGCCTCAAGGGCTGGGATCAGGTCACGCCGGATTGTCATGGCACGCGCGTCCGCGTCGATGACGCCGATTTGCAAGAACCGACCAATCTCGATTTCGCCGGTTTCGGCGGGGTGCTGTCGTATGATCTCGGTGACGTGATCAACAAGTACTACGACAAGAAGCCGCTGCTTAACGACGATAACCTCAACAAGTACTGGCAAGTCGATGAGGAACTGGTGACCCTGTTCGCCAAGCTCAATATCGATACGACGATGGGCGGCCACGGCCTGCGCGGTAATCTGGGCCTGCAATATGTTGCGGCCAAGCAGACCGCCGGCGGTTACGATATCTACCAGCATTCGACGGCGACCACGCCTTCGCTGGGCAACTGGGTTGAGACCAGCGAGAATTACGGTGACTTCCTGCCCAGCCTGAACCTGATCTACGATATCGACGATGATTCGGTCTTCCGCTTCGCCATGAGCCGGGCGATGGCCCGTCCGCGCATGGACGACATGCGCGGCACCCGCAACGCCTCCGTGCCGCTTCCCGGCAGCGGCGGCACCTATGAACCGCACTGGAGCGGTTCCGGCGGCAATCCGAAGCTGAAGCCATGGATCGCCGATGGCGTCGATTTCTCGTATGAGCGTTACTTCAACAAGACGAGCTATATCGGCATCGCCACCTTCCAGAAGGTATTGCGCACCTATATCCGCAATGTCACCGATCCAAACTTCGATTTCGACGCCAACGGCTTCGTCAACTATACCGGCGCCACACCGATTCCCTGGCCCGACAGCGCGACCTATCCGGGCGGTGCGCCGGCCAATATCGGCCGGTTCACGCAACCGCAGAATGGTCATGGCGGCAATGTCAGCGGCATCGAATTCAGCGGCGCCATTGACGGCAACATGATCTGGAGCGGGCTGGACGGCTTTGGCCTGATCGGCAGCTTCTCGCGTGGCTGGACCAATATCCAGTCCGGCGATCCGATCGATCCGTCCAAGCTGCCGGGCTTCTCCGGCGATGTCGGCAATGTCACGGGTTACTTTGAAAAGGGCGGCTTCTCGGCGCGCATGAGCTACCGTTACCGCTCGGCTTTCCTGGGTGAGGCCTATGCGCTCTACGCCAACCGGGCGGTGACGCGTATCCTGGCCGACAAGCAGGTCGATGCGCAGGTCAGCTACCAGATGCAGGACGGCCCGCTCAAGGGTGTCACCTTCCTGTTGCAGGGCTATAACCTGACCAATTCGGATTACCAGACGCAGTTGAAAGTGTCCGAAAACCATGCGGCGGATGGCTCGTCCTATCCGGAAAACTACGAGGAATATGGCCAGACGATCCTCTTCGGCGTCAGCTACAGGTTCCAGTAACCGAGCGCTTTCCGCCGTTCGTTGCGTGCGGCGGAAAGCGGTGGCTATCCGGGGGGATTTCACTCCCTGAATCTCCCCGGATGTCTTTTTGAGTAAGTAAGGCCCCCACCACCACGCCCTGAAGGGCGTGGTCCCCCTCCCCGCAGGCGGGGAGGTATAAGAGAGTTTTCCATGTCTAAATCTGCTTTCCGCCGGGCGCTGCTCGGATCGATTTCGCTGTGTCTGTTGTTTGCGCCGATGGTGCGGGCTGAGGTGTTGAAGGACTGGCCGCATGTCGACTCGGCCATCAAGCCGGATGCGGCGATGGAGGCGAAGATTGCGAAGATTGTGGCTGGCATGACTCTGCGGCAGAAGATCGGTCAGATGACCCAGGCGGAGATCAAGGCGGTGACGCCGGAGGATATCCGCAGGAACTATATCGGTTCGGTGCTCAATGGCGGCGGCTCGTGGCCCTATATGATGAAGCACGCGACGCTCAGGGATTGGGTGGTTATGTCGGACGGTTTTTATGATGCCGCGATGACAACCGACATGAAGACGAAGATTCCGCTTTTGTGGGGCACGGACGCGGTGCATGGCCACGGCAATGTCATCGGGGCGACGCTGTTCCCGCACAATATCGGCCTGGGGGCGGCGCACGATCCGGAGCTGATCGGCGAGATCGGCGCGGCGACGGGCAAGGCGGTGCGCGCCACAGGTATCAACTGGGTGTTCGCGCCGACGCTGGCCGTGGTGGAGGATCAGCGCTGGGGGCGGACCTATGAAGGCTTTTCGTCCGATCCGATGGAGGTGAAGGCCTATGGCGCGGCCTATGTCACCGGGATGCAGGGGGATTTCTCGAAAGCCGGAAACGTGGTGGCGACGGCCAAGCACTATATCGGCGATGGCGGCACAAAGGACGGCAAGGACCAGGGCGTCAATATGGCGTCGGAAGCCGATCTGATGAATATCCACGCGCAGGGCTATTATGGCGCGCTGGGCGCCGGCGTGCAGACGGTGATGGCGTCCTATTCCTCGTGGACCGATGGCGCGACGGGTAAGGACTACGGCAAGATGCACGGGGATGAATACCTGCTGACCGATGTGCTGAAAGGCAAGATGGGCTTTGACGGGTTTGTCGTTTCGGACTGGAACGCCGTGGGGCAGTTGCCGGGGTGTTTCAACTATCATTGTCCGCAGGCGATCAATGCCGGGATCGATATGATGATGGTGCCGCTGGAATGGGACAAGTTCATCGCGGCGACCGTGGCGGATGTCGAGAGCGGGGCCATTCCGATGGCGCGGATCGATGACGCGGTGACGCGGATTCTGCGCGTGAAAATGCGGGCGGGGATTTTCGGCAAGCGGCCTTCGGGCAATCCGTATGCGGGGAAGATTTCGGCCATTCAGGCGCGTGATCTGGCCAGGCGGGCGGTTTCCGAGTCGCTGGTGTTGCTGAAGAATGAAAATAGCGCGCTGCCGCTGAAGAAGGGGGCGAAGATTCTGGTGGTCGGCAAGAGCGCCGACAATCTGGGCAACCAGACCGGCGGGTGGAGCGTCACCTGGCAGGGGACGGAAAACAGCAATGCGGATTTTCCCAATGCCGACAGCCTTTTGACGGGGATCAGGGCGGAAGCGGGGAGCGTAACCTATTCGGCGGACGGTTCTGGTGTCGATGTGTCGCAATATGATGCGGTGGTCGCGGTGATCGGCGAGACGCCCTATGCCGAGACGGCGGGGGATATCGGCAATCTGACGCATACCGCGCGGTATCCGGAGGATCTGAAGGTGTTGCAGGCGGTGAGCGGCAAGGGGAAGCCGGTGGTGACCGTGTTTGAATCGGGGCGGACGGTTTATGCCAATGATTTGTTGAATCTGTCGGATGCTTTCGTGGCGGCGTGGCTGCCGGGGACGGAAGGCAGGGGGGTGACGGATGTTTTGTTTGGGGCGAAGGACTTCCGCGGCACGCTGTCGTTTGACTGGCCGTCGGCGGGGTGTCCGGCGGAGGCGCGGCCGCTGTTCGCGCTGGGCTATGGATTGAGCTATGCTAAAACCGGAGAGGTCGGGGTTTTGCCTGTGGCGGCGCCGGTGGAATGTAAATGAAGCTGAACGATTACACTCTGCTTTGTACCTCCCCATCTTCGATGGGGTTTGGCGCCAGCGAAAGTATAGCTTTCGCAAGCCATGGGACCGCGCCGATTTATCGGCGTGGTGGTGGGGTATCTTGCTTACTTCGCCTAATGCCCTACGAAGAAAAAGGAAGCAAGACACCCCACCACCACGCGCCTTTCTTTGCGTGTCTTCTGAATAGCCGGCGCGCGGTCCCCCTCCCCGAACGAGTCGGGGAGGTATGGATAAATGCCTTGGGTGTTCGATTATGATTCCTTTGAAGAAAGTCGTGATTGTCGGGGGCGGGACGGCGGGCTGGATGGCGGCGGCGCTGATGGCGAAGCTTGCGCGGAAGGGGCTGGAGATCGAGCTGGTGGAGTCGGAGGAGATCGGCACCATCGGGGTCGGGGAGGCGACGATTCCGGCGATCAAGCGGTTCAATCACCTGCTGGAGCTGGATGAGACGGACTTTATCAAATCGACGCAGGCGACCTTCAAGCTGGGGGTGGAATTCACCGACTGGGGGCATGTGGGGAACAGCTATATCCATGGGTTCGGCAAGATCGGCCAGGACCTGGGGTGGCTCAGGATGCACCACTACTGGCTGAAATATCGCGGCACCGGGCAGGTGTCGGATAGCTTCGCCGACTATTCGATCAATACGGCGGCGGCCTATGCCAATCGTTTCATGCGGGCGCGGCCGGACATGAAGGCCTCGCCGCTCAACGATATCGCCTATGCCTATCATTTCGACGCCGGGCTTTATGCGCTTTACCTGCGCAAATATTCGGAAGCGCTGGGCGTGAAGCGGACGGAAGGGAAGATCGTCAAGGTCAATCAGCGGGCGGCGGACGGCTTTATAGAGAGCGTGGTGCTGGAGAGCGGCGCGGTGATCGGCGGGGAGCTGTTTATCGACTGTTCGGGGATGCGGGCGCTGCTGATCGAGCAGACCCTGGGGGCCGGTTTCGAGGACTGGGCGCACTGGCTGCCCTGCGACCGGGCGGTGGCGGTGGGGTGTACTCATATGCGCTCAGAGGCCGCGCAGGCTCCTCGCATAAGCTCGGGCGCGCAGTCGCGCTTGCCTCAGGCCGGAGGGCCGGCCGATGTCCAGCCACTGGCGCCCTATACGCGCTCGATCGCCCGGACGGCGGGCTGGCAATGGCGGATTCCGTTGCAGCATCGGATGGGCAATGGTCATGTGTTTTCGTCGCGTTTCATGAACGAGGACGAGGCGACGGCGGTGCTGATGGCGAACCTGCCGGGCGAGGCGCTGGCGGAGCCGCGGGTGATCCGCTTCAAGACCGGCAAGCGGCGCAAGGTGTGGCTGAAGAACGTGGTGGCCATGGGGCTGGCCGGCGGGTTCATGGAGCCGCTGGAATCGACCTCGATCCAGATGGTGCAGAGCGCGATCTTGCGGCTGGTGGCGCTGTTTCCGGACAGCGGTTTCGATCCGGTGCAGCGTGACGCCTTCAATGACCAGTCGGATTTTGAATATACGCGCATCCGCGATTTCCTGATCGCGCACTATAAGCTGACCACGCGGGATGATACCCCGATGTGGCGCTTCTGCCGCGATATGGAGATACCGGAGGGGCTGGCCGAGCGGTTGAAACTGTGGGCGGCGGCGGGGCGTTTCTTCAAGGACGGCGAGGAGCTTTTCGCCGATGAAAGCTGGATACAGGTGCTGATCGGCCAAGGCGCGATTCCGGCGGGATACGATCCGTTCGTCGATCTGCGGCCGGATGACGAGGTGGTGAAATATCTCAACGATATCAGTGGCGTGATCGGTAAATGCGTGGCCGCCATGCCGAGCCATGCGCAATATATAGAGGCGACCTGCCGGGCCGCTTAGGCAAGGCCGGGCCATATAACGATAAACAAACCTTATAACGGGAGAAGACAATGACCGGGAAGTTCAAGCGCCGCCTGCTGGCGGGGTCTTTAGTGGTTATGGTTGCGCTGGCGGCGCCGCTGGCTGCCTGCGGAGGGAGCGGAGGCGGCAGCGGCGGGGGCGGTGGATCGTCATCCTCTGCCTCGTCATCATCGTCTTCTTCGTCGTCGGCGCCGGCTTCGATGATCGTGGCGAAGGTGTGGGAAACCGACGCCGACAAGAGCAGGTTGCTGGCGGCGCAGGGCGATGTGGTTTTCAACGCCACGGCGGCTTCGGGCACGGTGATCACGGTCGATCCGGCGCAGACCTATCAGACCATGGTGGGGTTCGGCGCGTCGATGACCGACGCCTCGGCCTATTTGATCCGCAACAGGATGACGGCGGGTCAGCGCGATGCGTTGATGGGCGATCTGTTTGGTCCGGATGGTCTGGGGTTCAGCTTTATGCGCCTGACCATCGGCGCGTCGGATTTTTCCAGCGCGCATTACTCTTACGACGACATGCCGGCGGGGCAGGCCGATCCGGGGCTGGCGCATTTCTCGATCGATGCGGCGAAGGTGGATGTGATCCCGGCGGTGAAGCAGGCGCTGGCGCTGAATCCGGAGCTGACGGTGATGGCGTCGCCGTGGTCGGCGCCGGGCTGGATGAAGACGACAGACAGCCTGATTCAGGGGTCTTTGAAGCCGGAAGCCTATCCGTATTTCGCCGATTATCTGTCGCGGTACCTGAAGGACATGCGGGCGGAAGGCGTCGATATCACGCTTTTGACCCTGCAGAACGAGCCGGGATTCGAGCCGGATTCCTATCCGGGGATGCGCGTCGAGCCGGCGTCGCGGGCGGCCTTTATCGGCGGGTATCTGGGGCCGAAACTGGCGGCGGACGGCGGGCTGACGCAGATTCTCGATTACGATCATAACTGGGATTTGCCGTCTTCGCCCTTGACGGTGCTGGCGGACGCCACGGCCAATCCTTACGTGGCCGGGGTGGCGTGGCATTGCTATGCCGGCGATGTGGCGGCGCAAGGGCCGGTGCATGACGCCTATCCGGACAAGGACGCCTATTTCACCGAATGTTCGGGTGGGGAATGGGCGCCGGAATTTGCCTCGACCTTCGACTGGACGGTGAAGAATCTGATCATCGGATCGACGCGCAACTGGGCGAAGGGCGTGCTGATGTGGAACCTGGCGCTCGATGAGAATTTCGGGCCGCACAAGGGGGGCTGCGGCGATTGCCGGGGCATCGTGACCATCAATTCGGGCACGGGCGAGGTGACGAAGAATATCGAATATTACGCCTTCGGTCATGCGTCGAAATTCGTCAGGCCGGGGGCGGTCAGGGTCGCTTCCAACGAGGCGGGCGGGATATCGAATGTGGCGTTTAAGAATCCGGACGGGTCGCTGGTGCTGATCGCGCTGAACGGCAATGCGGCGGCGAAGGCGTTTTCGGTGAAGTCGGGTGGCAGCGCGTTTGGGTATACCTTGCCGGCGGGGGCGGTGGCGACTTTTGTTTGGCAGCCGTAGACTGAAGTTGTGCCCCCTCCGCCTCGACAAGCTCGGCACCTCCCCCGCTTCGCAGGGGAGGATCAAGTAAGATACCCCACCACCAACGCGCAAGCGCGCGTCGGTCCCCCTCCCCAGCAAGCTGGGGAGGTACAAGGGAATGATGAGCCGTTCCGTGAAAGCGGGGCGGCTTTTTTGTGTGAAAAATCCCCGGTCGGCCGGGTTGCGGTAGATTGGGGGCATGGAACGAGACCTGAACGATCTGGCGCTGTTGAAACAGTCATTGAAGCTGAGGCTGGCGGCGCAGGCCGAAAAACTGGTGGCGCATATCGAGAAGCTGGATGCGCCAACCACGCCGCTGGAAGCCGAGCGCATGGGCAAGGCGCTGAAGGCTGCCGATGCGGCGATCGAGCAGATTTTCAAAGGCGATGAAGACGCGACGGATGAAGCTGAGGAAGAAGACATGAATGATGATTTGGCAGGACGGGATTGGCGAGCAGAACTGGAACGCAAACTCCATCGCCTCGCTGACGCACGAAGAGATCACGGCCTGGGTGGACAGCCTGCCGGAGGGGCCGGAACCGCCGGAGCGGGTGAAGGAATGGGGGTTCTGGGCGAACGACCATCAGAAGGCGCCGGCGGGGGACTGGCATAGCTGGCTCTTTCTTGGCGGGCGCGGCGCAGGCAAGACGCGGGCGGGCGCTGAATGGCTGGCGGCGCTGGCGGGGCGCGGGGTGCGGTGCGCGCTGATCGGGCCGAGCCTGCACGATGTCCGCGAGGTGATGATCGAAGGGCCTTCGGGGCTGAAGACCGTCGCGCGGAAGGGCAACCGGCCGAGTTACGAGGTGTCGCGGCGGCGTCTGCGCTGGCCGGATGGCGGGGTGGCCTATGCCTTTTCGGCGGAAGACCCGGAGAGTTTGCGCGGGCCGCAGTTTCATTACGCCTGGGCGGATGAATTCTGCGCCTGGCGGCATCCGGCGGAGACACTCGCCATGCTGCGGATGGGTTTGCGGCTGGGGGAGACGCCCCGGCTGTGCCTGACCACGACGCCGAAGCCGATCAGGGCCTTGCGCAATCTGATGGGTGAGCCGGGCGTGGAAATTACGCGGGCTTCGACGGCGCAGAATGCCGGGCATCTGGCGCCGGCTTTTCTGAACGGTCTGCGCGGGCTTTATGGCGGGACGCGGCTGGCGGCGCAGGAACTGGAAGGGCTGGTGGTCGATGACGGCAACCGCGCCCTGTGGCGGGCCGATGACCTGGCGCGGTGCTATGGCGCGCGGCCGGAACGGTTCGACGCTGTGGTGGTGGCGGTCGATCCGTCGGTCACGGCGGGCGGTGATGCTTGCGGGATCGTGGTGGCGGGGCGGCTTGGGGAGCGCGGCTATGTGCTGGAGGATGCGACGGTGAGTGGATTTTCACCGCTTGGCTGGGCGCAGGTTGTGGCGTCACGGGTGATTGGGCATGGCGCGCATCAGGTGATCGCCGAGGCTAATCAGGGCGGGGAGATGGTGCGTTCGCTGCTGGCCATGTCCGGGTGCGATGTGCCGATCGAGCTGGTTCATGCAAGGGCCGGAAAGCGGGCGCGGGCGGAGCCGGTGGCGGCCTTGTATGAGCAGGGGCGGGTGAGTCATTGCCCTTCGGGCAAGGCGAGATTTGCGGAACTGGATGAGGAGCTGATGGCCTTGGGGAGTGAAAAATGGGGGAACGGGGAATTTGGGAAGAGTCCGGACAGGGCCGATGCGCTGGTTTGGGCGTTGGGGGCCTTGCTGGTGAACGGGCGGGCCGAGCCGAGGCTGCGGCGGGTTTAGGAAGCAAGAAACCCCACCACCACGACCCATTCTTTGCGTGTCGCCGGAAGTGCCGGGTCGCGGTCCCCCTCCCCGAGCAAGTCGGGGAGGTACGATAACCAACGCCTTCATGGCGGCGAATGGACAGGAATTTTTTATGTTTGAAAAATTAGGCGGCCTTTTCAGGCGGGAGCAGAAGCAATCGGCGGCGGGGGCGGTGATTGCCATGAATGTGGTCGGGCGGCCGGTGTGGACGCCGCGCAATTATACGGCGCTGGCCAGTGAAGGGTTCGCCAAGAACGCCGTGGCTTATCGCTGCGTGCGGATGATCGCGGAGGCCTGTGCGTCCGTGCCGTTGCGGGTGGAGTTCGAGGGGCGGCGGGCGCCGGATCATCCGTTGCAGAGGCTGATCGACCGGCCCAATCCGGAGCAGGGCGGGGCGGATCTGCGCGAGGCGCTTTATGGCGGCTTGCAGACGGCGGGCAATGCCTATGTCGAGGCGGCGTTTCTGGATGAGGCCGCGCCCGCGGAGTTGTGGAACCTGCGGCCCGACCGGATGAAGGTGGTGGCGGGGCGTTCGGGCTGGCCGGAGGCTTATGAATACGCGACCGGCAGCGGCAAGGCGGTGATCGGCCGCGACGAAGAGGGCTGGCTGAAGGTGCTGCATCTCAAGCTGTGGCATCCGCTCGATGACTGGTACGGGTTGTCGCCTCTGGAAGCGGCGGCGTTTTCGATCGATGTGCATAATGCTTCCGGGGCCTGGAACAAGGCGCTGCTCGATAATGCGGCGCGGCCTTCGGGGGCGCTGGTCTATGGCGCGAAGGCATCGGAACGGCTGACCGAGGATCAGTTCGCGCGGCTGAAGGATCAACTGGCGGACACCTATTCCGGGCAGGACAATGCCGGGCGGCCCCTGCTGCTGGAAGGCGGGCTGGACTGGAAACCGATGTCGCTCAGTCCGGCGGATATGGATTTTATTCAGGGGAAAAACGCGGCGGCGCGGGAGATCGCTCTGGCGTTTGGCGTGCCGGCGCAGTTGCTGGGGATTCCGGGTGACAATTCCTACGCCAATTACAAGGAGGCCAATGCCGCCTTCTGGCGCAATGCGGTGTTGCCGCTGGCCGAGAAGACGACGCGCAGTTTGAGCGCGTGGCTGGAAGGGAAGTTTCCGGGGGCGCGGATCGTCAATGATATCGAGGCGCTGCCGGCGCTTGCGGCGGAACGCGACGCGCTGTGGGCCAGGCTGGAGGCGGCGAGCTTCCTGACCGATGCCGAGCGGCGGCATCTGGCGGGCCTGAGTGAGGTTTCGTGTGAGGTGGAGCGATGAATTTCTGGCAGGCGGTGCCGCTGGCGGCGGTTATTACGATTGTTATACAAACGGCGTTTGTCCTGCTGTGGGTTGGGCGGGCCGGGGCGCGGCTGGATATGATGGAGCAGCGGCTGGAGCAGCAGGCGGGCGTCAATGAGCGTCTGGCACGGCTGGAAGAACAGGCGTTCGCACAGCGCGCCACGCTCGACCGGATCGAGACGAAGCTGGATAGGGAGTATTCATGACCCTGCATATCGAAGGCTATGCCTCGCGCTTTGGCCTGCGCGACCTGAATGACGATGTGGTGGTGGCGGGGGCTTTTCGGGACACGCTGGTAAGTACCGGGCCGAAAGGGGTGCGGATGCTTTATCAGCATCAGGTCAGGTCGCCGGTGGGAGTATGGGATGCGATCCGTGAGGACGCCATCGGTTTGTTCGTGCGCGGGCGGATTTTGGATTTGAATGCGGAGGCAAGGATGGTCGGCTCGCTGGTGAAGGCCGGTGTGGTCGATGGGTTGAGTATCGGGTTTCGGGCGGTGAGGAGCCGCAAGGACAGCGGCAGTTTGCGGGTGCTGACAGGGGTGGAACTGTGGGAAATTTCCATCGTGACCTTCCCCATGCTGCCGAGCGCCAGGATCACGGCGATGGCGGAAGAGGTTCAAGCCGCGTGAAGTTTAGCGTCGTCAGATCGCGCGTTTCCAGATCAACTGTATTGCCCTGGTTGTCGCTGTACTGAAAGCCTTCAAGACAATCCGGATAGCCGTCATCGAGCCACAGGATAAAGCCCATGATCATGCCGTCTCCCATGTTGTTCATATGGGCGATGGGACCATCGATCTGCCGGTGTGGCATCTGGACTGGCGGCAGGCGGCGATCGACTGAAAAGGATGTGTAGAAGCCATGCCCGGTGTTTTCGCGTTCGGTCACGTTAGCGGTGTCAAGCAGGGCGTGGAGCACGTTCTGGCTGCTGCCGATGGCCGCCAGTACGGCGATTTCGAGTGAAGTGAAGCCGGTCATTACCGTCAGACTAGCACATCGAAATCAGTAAGCAAGAAACCCCACCACCAACGCGCAAGCGCGTCGAGACATAGGGGCGTCAGAGACGGCGGTTGCCCCCTCCGGCTCGACAAGCTCGCCACCTCCCCCGCTGCGCAGGGGAGGATGAAGAAGACTGTGTTTTTCAACTGGAGAAAATGGATGAAAGAAGTGAAACAGGCCGCGGCTTCGCCGGAGGTCAGGGCGGCCCTGCATGAGGTGCTGGCCAATTTCGAGGCCTTCAAGGCGGCGAACGATGAGCGTTTGGATGCGATCGAGCACAAGCGCGGCGACGGGCTGCTGGAGGACAAGCTGGCGCGTATCGAAAGCGCGCTGCAATCGGCCGAGGGGCGTTTGCAGCGTCTGATGAGCCAGAAGTCGCGGCCGGTGCTGGAAGAGGGGGGTCTGGCGCAGCCGGATGAGGCCAAGGCGGCCTGGGAGGGGTATCTCAAGTCGGGGCGCCTGGGGATCGAACTGAAGGCGGGGATTTCCTCCGGCAGTGGTTCTGGTGTGCTGGCGCCGGCCGAGACGGAGACCTTTATCGACCGCCGTCTGGCCCAGGTGTCGCCTTTCCGCTCGCTGGCCACGGTGCGTCAGGTGGGGGCGGCGACCTTCAAAAAGCCGGTGACGACCGCTTCGGTGACCTCCGGCTGGGTGGCGGAAACGGCTTCGCGTCCGGAAACCAATCCGGCGACGCTCGACCTGATCACCTTTGCTTCGGGTGAACTGTACGCCTCGCCCTCGGCGACGCAGGATATCCTGGACGACGCCTATATCAATCTCGATGAATGGCTGGCGTCGGAGATCGAGGACAGCTTCGCGGCGCAGGAAACCACGGCCTTTGTTTCCGGCGACGGTTCGGGCAAGCCGAAGGGCTTTTTGAGCTACACCACGGCGGCCAATGCTTCGGCGACCTGGGGGCAGATCGGCTATGTCGCTTCGGGGGCGGCCAGCGATTTCGCCTCCAGTAATCCGGCCGACGCGCTGATCGACCTGATCTATGCCCCGAAGGCGCAGTATCGGCCGGGCGCCAGCTTCGTGATGAACCGCCGCACGGCCGCGAAGATCCGCAAGTTCAAGGACGCCGACGGCAACTATATCTGGTCGCCGGCGACGGTGGCGGGCAGCCTGCCGCTGCTGCTCGGTTATCCGGTGCAGGAGATCGAGGACATGCCGGATGTGGCGGCCAATGCCTTTGCGGTGGCCTTCGGTGATTTCGCCAAGGGGTATCTGATCGTTGACCGCGCCGGGATTTCGGTGCTGCGCGATCCGTATTCGGCCAAGCCGTATGTGCTGTTTTATACGACGAAGCGTGTCGGCGGCGGGGTGCAGAATTTCGATGCGATCAAGCTGCTGAAGGTGGCGGCGAGTTAAGTAAGAAATGCCCCCTCCGTCGCCGACAAGCGGCGACACCTCCCCCGCTCCGCAGGGGAGGATGAGGGGAAATAATCCCCGTTGTTTGGGGCAGGGTTAGGCTTGAGGCCTGATCGATTTTTCAAGGATAATTCAATGGCTGAACCTGTCTCGCTCGATGAGGCCAAGCTCTTTTTGCGCGTGTCGCATGAGGCCGAAGATGTGTTGATCGCCACCCTGATCGCAGCGGCGAAAACGCGGCTGGAAGGGGAGGCCGGTGTGGCGCTCGATGAGGCGTCTCCGGCGCCGCTGCGTCTCTGCCTGCTCTACTTGGTGGCGCAGGCGTACCAGAATCGCGGCGAGACGGCGATGGACCTGGAGGCGCTGGAGGTCTGGCTTTCGCCTTACCGGGAGGTGAGGTTGTGAGGATCATGACTTTGCAGACGCCGGCGCGGCTTTACGCCGTGACCGAGGTGGAAAGCCCTTATGGCGGTCGGTCGTATTCTCTGACGCCGGGCGTAACGGTCTGGGGCGATTTCCGGCCCGATGCGCCGAATGTGGAAAATACGGCGGAGGAAACTTCGGTGGTGCAGGCGGCCGATTTTATCTGCCGGTCGGCAGAGGGCATGACGCGTGGCGGGCGGCTCGGTCTCAAGGGGTTCGACTGGCGGATCGTCAGCCTTGATGAGGGCGCGGAGGGTTATGTGCGCGTGCGGCTGGAAAGGAGTCACGCATGAGCGGTTTTCTGGGTTTGCAGGCGGCATTGCTGGCTTATCTGCGCGGGCAGGCGTCTCTGGCCGTCTGGCTGGGTACGCCGGCGCGGGTTTATGATCAGCCGCCGGCGGGGGTGGTTTATCCGTATGTCTCGTTCGGGCGGGTGACGGCGCAGCCGATCGGTGGTGTCGGGGGTGATGTGAGCGAGCAGGTGCTGAACCTGATGTGCGTGTCGCGTTTCGACGGCTCGGAAGAGGCCAAGGCGATGGCGGCGGAGCTGCGGGTTTTGCTCGATGGCGCGGATTTGGAGGCGCCAGGGCTGGTCAGTCTGCGGGTCAGTTATGTCGATGTGTTTCGGGCGGCGGATCAGCGGACGACCTATGCGCTGGTGCGGCTCAGGGCCGTGATCGAGGCGGATTAGGTTTGCCCCCTCCGGCGCGACAAGCGCGCCACCTCCCCCGCTTCGCAGGGGAGGATGAAATGAACAGGAGATATTAATGGCTGTGCAAAAGGGCAGGGACATGCTGCTCAAGATTTCCGATGGCGAGAGCTTTGTGACTGTGGCGGGCTTAAGGGCGCGGACGGTTTCTCTCAATGCCAGGACGGTGGATGTTACCGACTCCGGCAGCGGAGGGTGGCGCGAACTGCTGGCGGGGGCGGGGGTGCGTTCGCTGTCGGTTTCGGGGGCGGGCGTCTTTCGGGATGCGGCTTCGGATGCGCTGATGCGCGAGGCGTTTTTCGCGCAGAGCCAGGCGGAGTGGCAGGTGATCGTGCCGGATTTCGGCGTGTTTGAAGGCCCGTTCCTGATCGCCGCGCTGGAATATGCCGGGCAGCATGACGGCGAGGCCAGTTTCGCCCTGACCCTGGCTTCGGCGGGGGAGGTCGGCTTTGCGGCTGTGTAATGCGGCGCGGGGGGAGGTGCTGGTGTCGCTGGGGGGCGCTGAGGTGAGGCTTTGCGTGACGCTGGGGGCGCTGGCGGCGCTGGAAGGGCATTTTGGGGTGTCGGGTTTTGAGGCTTTGGGCGAACGGTTGAAGGTTCTGGGCGCGGCGGATCTGATGGTCGTTTTGCGTGCGCTGGCGATGGACGAAGTGCCGGACGGAATCGGGTTCGCCGAGGCGATCCGGGCGGTGGTCAGGGCGTTCGAGGCGATGAATGGGTAGGGCGGAAGGTTTGCCCCCTCCGTCCGCTGCGCGGACACCTCCCCCGCTTTGCAGGGAAGGAGCAATATGGGCGGCGTTGTTTCGGCACGGGGTTTTGGGTTTGCGGCTGGCGCCGGAAGCTTTCTGGCGATTGAGCTGGCGGGAGTGGCGGATGCTGACCGTGGCGTCACAGCAGGCGGTTTTGAGCCGGCAGGTTTTGGAGGATTTGATGCGGGAGTTTCCGGATGAGTGATCCGTTTGACGGCCAGGCCGGCGAAGCGGCGGCGAATCTGAAGGCGCTGGAGGCAACGGCTGCGGAGACCGCCGAGGCCATAGATCAGGCATTTTCAAAGGCGGGGGAAGGCCTGTCGCGCTCACTGGCGCGGGCGGCTTCGGACGGCAGGATCAGCCTGAAGGAACTGGCCTCGGCGGTGCTGGCGGCGGTCAATTCGGCGGCGGGGGCGTCGTCGTCTTCGGGCGGGCTTTCGAGTGTGCTGGCGCAGGTGTTTTCGTCGGTGAGTTCGTCGTTTTCGGGTGCGCGGGCTGAGGGTGGTTTTGTCGGGGCGGGCGGCAGTTATCTTGTCGGCGAGCGCGGACCGGAGGTTTTCCGGCCGGCGGTTTCGGGGACGGTCGAGGCGGGTGGCGCGTCGCCGAATGTGAATGTGACGGTGATGGTTTCGGGTGGGGCGCAGGCGCTGGTCAGGTCGGAGGCCCAGGTGGCGACGGCCTTGCAGCGGGCGGCACGGATGGGGGTTAGGTGATGGTGGCAAGCAAGAAACCCCACCACCACGCCCTGCGGGCGCGGTCCCCCTCCCCGGCGAAGCCGGGGAGGTACAAGAAAGGTTTTTTATGAGCAGTTTTCATGAGGTGCGGTTTCCGGTGCGCCTGGCTTTCGGGTCGGGGGCGGGGATCGAGCGCAGGACCGAGATCGTGTCGCTGGCTTCGGGCTATGAGCGGCGGATCAGTCCGTGGGCCTTGGGGCGGCGGCGGTATCTGGTCGGGGCGGGCGTCAAGTCGCTGGTCGATGCGGCGGAATTGCTGAGTTTTTTCGAGGCGCGGGAAGGGCGGCTTTACGGCTTCCGTTTCAAGGATTTTGCTGATTTCAAAAGCGGCGCGCTGAATGTCAGTCCGGCGGCGACGGATCAGGTGATCGGGACCGGTGACGGCGTGGCGAAAGCGTTTCGACTGGTGAAAGCCTATGGCGGCGTTGTGCGTGAAATCAGCAAGCCGGTGGCGGGGTCGGTGCGCGTGGCGGTCGATGGCGTTGAGGCCGGGTTTGCGGTGGATGAGACGACGGGCGGGGTGACGCTGGCCGAGGCGCCGGAAGTGGGCGCGATTGTGACGGCGGGGTTTGAATTCGATACGCCGGTACGGTTCGATTCCGAGCGGATCGATCTGACGCTGGAAGGCGTCGATGCCGGGCGGCTGACGGCGGTGTCGCTGGTCGAGATACGGGTTTAAGTAAGAAACCCCACCACCACGCCTCAAGTGAGGCGCGGTCCCCCTCCCCATCAAAGATGGGGAGGTACAGGAAAGGGAAAATTTTGCGGACAATTTCTGGGACTATGGCCTCTGCGCTGGCGCAGGGGGCGGCGAAGTTTTGCCATGTCTGGCTGATCGAACGGCGTGACGGGGTGGTGCTCGGTTTTACCGATCATGACCGGGCGCTGGTGTTTATGGGCGTGACCTGTCAGGCGCAATCGGGGCTGACGGCGGGGGCGGCGGGCGCGGATATCGGCGAGGCGGGCAGCGCAGCGGTTTCGGGCGTGATTTCATCCGACGCGATCAGCGCGGACGATATCGCGGCGAAGCTCTATGATGCGGCGGCGGTGCGGATCTACACGGTCGATTGGACCACGCCGGCGGACTATGTGCTGACCGGCGCGGGGACGCTGGCGCGGCTGGAATGCCGGGGCGAGGTGGCGGAAGGCGGATCGTTTATCGCCCATGTCGAAGGGCCTTTGGCGCGGCTGGATCGGGTGATCGGGCGGCGGTTCGGCTGTCTGTGCGACGCCGCCCTGGGCGATGCGCGCTGCGGGCTGACGGGAAGCCTGCCGGCGGACAGTTGCGACAAGCGTTACGGCACCTGCCTGAATATATTCGATAATGTGCTGAATTTTCGCGGCTTTCCCGATCTGCCGGGCGAGGACTTTCTGACCGTTTATCCGCGCAATGGCGATGTGATGGACGGGCGCTCGCGCCGGCAGGGGGCGGGGCGGTGATAGTCACGGAAGCACGGTCGTGGATCGGCACGCCCTATCAGCATCAGGCCAGTCTGAAGGGCGTGGGGTGTGACTGCATCGGCCTGGTGCGCGGGGTGTGGCGGGCGGTTCATGGCGCGGAGCCGTGGAGGGTGCCGGCCTATGGTCCGGACTGGGCGGAGGTGGGCGGGGAGGACCGGTTGGTGGCGGGATTGAGCGCGCATTTCGGGCCGGTGGATGCGGCGCGGGCGGGGGATGTGATCGCCTTTCGCATGAAGCCGGGGGCGGTGGCCAAGCATGTGGCGATTATGAGCGCTGGGGAAGGCATGGATGATCCGAAGGCGAAGATCATTCATGCCTATTGGGGCCACGCGGTGGTCGAAAGCTGGCTGGGGCCGTTTTGGCGGAAGGCGGCGGTGGGGGCGTTTCGGTTTCCGGCGTTTGAAGAGAAGTAAGACACCCCACCACCAACGCGCAAGAGCGCGTCGGTCCCCCTCCCCATCGGAGATGGGGAGGTACAAGGAAAGGTAAGTTATGGCGCAAGTGGTTTTGAGTGCGGTGGGGCAGGCTTTGGGCGGGCCGGTCGGTGGGTGGATCGGGTCGCAGATCGGTTCGGCGATCGACCGCACGGTCGTCAATTCGCTGGCGCCGACGCGGCAGGTGGGGCCGCGCCTGACCGGTTTGCAACTGAGCGGGAGCGCGCAGGGGGATCCGGTCAGGCAGGTGTTTGGCCGGGCGCGGGTGGCGGGCACGATCATCTGGGCGGCGCGGCTGAAGGAAAACCGTTCGGCGACGCGCGCCAGCAAGACTTCGGGGAAGACGGAAAGCTTCAGCTATACGCTGTCGTTCGCCGTGGGGCTTTGCGAGGGGCCGATCGACGGGATCGGCCGCATCTGGGCGGACGGGCAGTTGCTCGATCAGTCGGCGATCGCGTACCGGCTTTATCGCGGGGAAGAAAGCCAGGCGCCGGATGCGTTGATCGCGGCGGTGGAGGGCACGGCGCCGGCCTATCGCGGGCTGGCCTATCTGGTGTTCGAGGATCTCGATATCACGCCGTTCGGCAATCGTCCGCCCAATCTGTCGGTGGAGGTTTTCAGGCGTCCGGCGGGGGACTATGCCGATCTGGAAAATCTGGTTGAAGGCGTGTGCCTGATCCCCGGCGCGGGCGAATTTATCTATGCGACCGAGCCGAATGCGGTTTTGAGCGGCATGACGCGGGCCGGTTTCGAGACGCAGCACAGCGGCGATGGGCGCACGGATTTTATCGTTTCGCTCGATCAGTTGCAGGCGCAATTGCCGAATGTGAAGACCGTCAATCTGGTGGTGAGTTGGTTCGGTTCCAGCCTCGATGCGGCGGTCTGCACCCTCCGGCCGGGCGTCGAGGTGGCGGACAAGGTGACGACGCCTCTGGTCTGGGAAGTGGATGGTGTTGGGCGCGAGGACGCCTGTGTCGTGTCGCGGATCGAGGGGCGTCCGGCCTATGGCGGCACGCCTGCGGATGCCGTGGTGATCGAGGCGATCCGGGAACTGAAGGCGCGGGGTTATCAGGTGACCTTGATCCCGTTTATCCTGATGGATTGCGAAGGCTATCCGTGGCGCGGGCGGATCACATCGGGCGCGGATATGACGGCGGGCGCGGCTACGGCGGTCAGTGCGTTCATGGATGGCGAGTGGGGTTTCCGCCGGTTTGTGAAGCACTGTGCGAGCTTGGGCGCGGCGGCGGGGGGCATGGACGGGATTGTGCTGGGTTCCGAACTTCGCGGGCTGACGACCTTGCGCAGCGCTACAAATACCTATCCGATGGTGGCGGCCCTGCGCGATCTGGCGGCGGAGGTGCGGGCCATTTTGCCCGATGCGCAGATCGGTTATGGCGCGGACTGGTCGGAATATTTCGGTCATCAGCCGGGGGATGGCAGCGGCCATGTCAGCTTCCATCTCGATCCTTTGTGGGCGGATGAGAATATCGATTTTATCGGCATCGACTGGTATGCGCCCCTGACCGACTGGCGCGACGGCGAAGGCCATCTCGACCGGGCGCTGGCGGCTTCGATTTACGATGAGGGGTATCTGCAAGGCCGGATTACCGCCGGCGAGGGCTTCGACTGGTATTATGCCAGCGGGGCGGACCGGGACGCACAGGTGCGCTCGGTCATCAGCGATGGCGCCTACGGCGAACCTTGGATCTACCGCCCGAAGGACATCGTGTCGTGGTGGTCGAATGCGCATCATGACCGGCCAAATGGCGTCAGGTCGGCGACCGCGACGGCATGGACGCCGCAATCAAAGCCGATCCGTTTTATCGAGATCGGTTGTGGAGCGGTCGATAAGGGGCCGAATGCGCCGAACCTGTTTCTTGATCCGAAAAGTTCGGAAAGCGCCGTGCCGCCGTATTCGACGGGTGCGCGCGATGACCGGGCGCAGCGGGCCTGTCTGACGGCCTATATGCAGTATTATGCGGCGCACAATCCCGTGAGCGCGGTCTATGGCGGGCCGATGCTGGCGGATATGGCGGTGTGGTGCTGGGATGCGCGGCCATACCCGTATTTTCCGCAACGCGCCGATATCTGGGGCGATACGGCCAACTGGCGGACCGGTCACTGGCTGAACGGGCGGGTCGGCGCGGGTGAGGCGAAGAACCTGATCGCCGGTATTGCGGCGCAGGCGGGGGTGACGCCGCTCGATCTCGATGAGGTGACGGGCGCGATCGACGGCTATGTCATCGCGCAGCCGATGACGGCGGCGGAGGCTTTGTCGCCGGTATTGAATTATCTGGGGCTGGTGGTGGCCGAGCGCGGCGAGGGGCTGAAACTGGTCGGGTCGGCGCATGGCGTGGATGCGGTGCTGGCGGCCGGTGACCTGGCTTATAATGATCAGAATCCGATTCTGGCGCGGCGTGATCTGGTCGAGCCGCCAGCCGGGCTGACCCTGCGCTGTTATGATGTTGACCGGGATTATCAGTTGCTGGCGGTGACGGTGCGCGGTGATGAAGCGGGCGCATCGCAGGCGTCGGTGGACCTGCCTCTGGTTTTGAGCGCGGCGCAGGCGATGGATTATGCCGCCTATGTCTTGAGGGCGGCGCAAGGGGTGAGTCAGACCCTGACGCTCGATGCCGATCCGCTGCGGCTGCTGGAGCTGGAGATCGGTGACGGGGTGAGCTTTGGCGGGGCGGACTGGCGGCTCGGCGGTATCGATCTGGGGGAGACGCCGACGATCGCATTGCTGCCTTCGCCGGAAAGGCGGGCCTTTGTCAGCGCCGATCCGTCCGTGGCGGGATCGGTGAATGCGGTGGTGCCGGGGACGGTTATCACCGGTTTCAGGCTGCTGGAATTGCCTTGTTTCGGAACGGATGAGCCGAACGCGCGGCCGGTGCTGGCGCCTTCGGCCGATCCGTGGGGTGGGGCGGATATCTATGCCGGGGCCAGTGCGGCCAGTCTTCGCTTGCGCGGACGGGTGGCCGAGGCGGTGTCGGTCGGGCGGGTCATGTCGGCTTTGCCGGTGCAGCGGGCGCATTATCTGCATCGCGGGGCTTTTCTGGATATTTATCTGGAGGGGGCGGCGCCCGTGAGCCGCGGCGAGGAAGAGGTGCTGGCGGGCGGGAATTTCCTGTGCGTGCAGGCGGAGAACGGCGAGTGGGAGATTATCCAGTATCTGACCGCGACGGTTCTGGGCGTCGATCAATATCGCCTGACCGGGCTGATCCGGGGACAGTGGGGGACCGAGCAGGCTCTGACGGCGGGGATGAGCGCGGGGGCGGAGGTGGTGATGCTGCCGGCGGGATTTGTGCGGGCGGATATGGCGCTGGAGGAATTGGGGATGTCGCGGCTGTGGCGCGTGGGGCGGAGCGGTTTCGGCGGGGCGGCTGCGGGGGCGCTGGATGTATCGGCGGCCTGGACCGGGCTGGCTTTGCGGCCGCGTGCGCCGGTATTCGGGCGCGTGTCGGGGGATGTGATCAGCTGGCTCAGGTCGCCGCGGTATGGCGGGGATAGCTGGGAGGCCGAGCCGCCCCTGTGCGAGGACTATGAGCTTTATCGCGTGCGGGTGTTCGATGGGGAGGCGATGGTGCGGGAGGTGGAGGTGTCGGCGCCGGAATGGGCGTATGCCGGGCGGGCGGTGGATTTCCCGGCTGGATTCGGGGCAGGGGCGCGGGTGGAGATTGCACAGAAGTCGCAGGTCTATGGCTATGGGCCGGTGTTAAGCTTGGCCCTGGAGTAGCCTGGTCCGATTCTGTCTTCATTGCCTGTACTGCCGTAACGGCATAGTATCGCTCAAATGAGGTGGGGAATGCAATGGACAGACGGTTATTATTGAAGACAACGACTGCCATAATGGGGATGCAAATCATGCCGCAACATTTGTTTGCCAAAAGCATGCCGCGATCATCGACCTTGAGAATGGCTGGGGATGAGGCGATGCAGGTCTTCAAACCCTATTACGAAATGGGCGGCGTCCTGCAATTTGTCGTCTATGATGGCGCGCAAGATGCGGAAAACGACTCCCTGGCGGCGATCCATGATGGGCTGGCCAATACTGGCAATCTCAACGAAAGCGCTTTTAAAAAGCTCAAGGGCCGGCAGATATCGCCCGTTCAGTTTTTTGGCGACTGGTATGATTCAGCAGACGGAAATCTGATTAAACTTGGCAACATTACGACGATTGACGGCCAGAGTTTCACCAATCCAAAATTGCTGTCGCTCGAAAAGCTTCAGGTGATGTCGAGTGGCAGTCCTGGTGTGGAAGTCGGTGCGGGCGGGCAATTTGCCTATGCGTATCTCAATCCGCCTTACGGTCTCAGCGCATCCCCGGCTAAAATTCAAAAGGCATTCGATGATATTCGGGAGGCGATACTGCCCGCGAGTCATTCTGCGATCATACTCGACTGGACCAGCCCATCACTGGACGAGGTGTCTGACTATTTCAAGGCGGGCAAGGAATGGTGGGGTGTTTTCCTGTTCAGCATCTACATCCCCGATCTGAAAAAGCTTACAATTATTGCCGGATCGGCGACAGATTAAAGCGCGCTTCACACCCGAAAACGTAAAGCAAGATACCCCACCACCAAAGCGCAAGAGCGCTTCGGTCCCCCCTCCCCAACAAGTTGGGGAGGTATAGGGCGAAAGGCAAGCACCGCCTAGCGATGCTTGCCACTTGAAACGATAGCGAGTAGGACACACCTCTATCGCGGAGGTATGTTTTACAGTGGCAAATGATCCCTATTCCGAATTGGGCCTGAAAAAAGGGGCCGGCGATGCGGAGATTCAGAAGGCCTTCCGCAAGCTGGCCAAGGAACTGCATCCCGACACCAACCGCGATAACAAGTCGGCCGAGGAGCGTTTCAAGCGCGTGACGGCGGCCTATGATTTCCTGAAGGATACCGACAAGCGCAAGAAGTTCGACCGTGGCGAGATCGATGCCGACGGGCGTGAGATTTTCCGTGGTTTCGGTGGCGGCGGCCGCGCCGGTGGATCGCCATTTGGCAGGGGCGGTGGACGCAGCACGCAGTTCGAGGGCATGGACATGGACGATATCATGAGCATGTTCGGGGGTGGCGGCCGGGGGGGCGGCCCGTTCGGCGGTGGTTTCGGGGGCTTTGGCGGACAGCGCGAACAGCCGCCGGCCAGGGGCGGCGACATCCGGATCCGGCTCGATATCGACCTGCTCGATACCATCGCCGGCAATACGCGGCGGGTGCTTTTGTCCGATGGCCGCACGGTCGATGTCAATATTCCGAAAGGCTCGCGCGATGGCCAGACCCTGCGCCTGAAAGGGCAGGGGTCGCCTTCGCCTTCGGGGCGCGGACCGCATGGCGACGCGCTGGTGGAACTGCATCTGAAGCCGCATCCGGTCTTCCGCATGGATGGCAATGACCTGCATATGGACCTGTTCGTCTCCCTGCCCGACGCGATTTTGGGCGGCAAGGTGCAGGCGCCGACGCCCGACGGGCCGGTTAGCGTCAGGCTGGCGAAAGGTTCCAATTCGGGCGCGATCCTGCGTCTGAAGGGGCGCGGCGCGCTGGACGCCAAAAGCGGGGCGCGCGGCGATCTGTTCGCCCATGTGGTGCTGGCCATGCCCGACAGGGGCGTGGACGAAATGCCAGAGGATTTGAAGGCCGAATTCACCGCTCTTTTGGAACGCTGGCGCGAAAAGGCGGGCTACACGCCAAATGTTACCGCCCGCCGCAAATAGGCGCCGAAAAAATCTCTTCCCTGACGCGCCTGTTCAGATAAGGTTCAGGTCCGCATGTCTATACACGATGTCATGAAACAGATTTGGCCCCTTCTTAGTCTTGCGCTGATCGTTGCTCCGCTTGGAGCGACCTTGGCCGTTCCGGCTGCCGCGGCGGCGGAAACGCCTGTTCTGCGCGGCGGTTCGGGCGAGGCCGCGATGCTGTTGGCCTCCGCTAAGAGGGACCGCGACGAGCGCCGTTTCAGCGGCGGCAATCGTCAGCGCGGCAATGAGGATCGCCAAAAGGCCCGGCAGCGGAATACTGACCGGCAGGACGACGATCGCCAGGCCCGGCAGCGCCAGGCGAACGTGCAGCGCTTCGATCGCGGCAATGGCGGCCAGATTCAGAACCGGGACGACCGCATCAACCGCGCCATGTCGGTGGCCGGCCGGCGCGGGCGGGTGCTTGACGCCGGGCCGCAGGGCGGTTCCGTCTTCTGGGTGCGCGTGGCGACCGACCACGGGCGGGTCGATCTGCTGGTCGATGCCGATTCCGGCCGTATTATTGGAGAACGCTAGATCATTGTTTTGATCGCCTTGCATCAAAACAATGATCTGGCTATTTTTGCTTTAGCGCACTTTTTAATCCGAAAAGTGCGTCACACTTTTCGGAAAGTGCTTAAGTTGCGCATACTTTTAGCCGAAGACGATCCCGACCTGTCGCGCCAGTTGAAGGCCTCGCTGTCCGATGCGGGCTATGTGGTCGATCATGCGCCCGATGGCGAGGAAGCGCACTTCCTCGGCGATACCGAGCCTTATGACTGCATCATCCTCGATCTTGGCCTGCCCAAGATCGACGGGGTGTCGGTGCTGGAACGCTGGCGGCGCGAGGGCAAGACCACGCCGGTGCTGATCCTGACGGCGCGCGGCGCCTGGAGCGACAAGGTTTCGGGCTTCGACGCCGGGGCCGACGATTACCTGACCAAGCCCTTCCATACCGAGGAACTGCTGGCGCGTTTGCGCGCGCTGGTGCGCCGCGCCGCCGGTCATGCCCAGCCGATGCTGGTGTGTGGCGGCGTGCGGCTCGATCCGCGCGCGGCCAGGGCCTCGGTCAATGGCGAGCCGCTGCGCCTGACCTCGCTGGAATACCGCCTGCTGCATTATCTGATGCTGCACCAGAGCCGGGTGATTTCGCGCACCGAACTGGTCGAGCATCTCTATGATCAGGATTTCGACCGTGATTCCAATACGATCGAGGTCTTCATGGGCCGCCTGCGCAAGAAGATCGGCACCGACCGGATCGAGACGGTGCGTGGCCTGGGCTACCGGCTGAAGCCGCTGCATGATGAGATCAGCGATCTGTGATGGAGGCCGTTAAAATCCCTTCTCCCTGCTTGCGGGGAGAAGGTGGCCGCAGGCCGGATGAGGCTAACTGTATGCGCAACATCAAATCCCGCCTGACGCCTTTGGCGAAAACGCTTCGCAAGGCGGGGAATGTTGCCGAAGATGTAGTCGAGCATGATTTCCAGTTTTATCCGGCGAAGCCTGTGACAGTATCAAACGAAGCTGCCTCTCCCCCCAACCCTCTCCCCCCTCTCCCCGTGAACGGGGCAGGGCTATCGCATATGGCTTTTGGAATAACTTTTCTTCCCCCTCTCCCCTCAACGAGGGGAGAGGACGGGCGCGGAGCGAAGCGATCGCAACCGGGTGAGGGGCTGTGTGACGCTTGTGTTCTATCGACGAACAGCCCCTCACCCGGTCCCCTACGCCGCTTCGCGGCTTGTCTCCCGTCCTCTCCCCTTCAAGAAGGGGAGAGGGGAAGGGCATCTCAACTCCAAAAGCCATATGCGATGGCCCTGGCTTCGCGGGGGAGGGGGATCAAGGGGGACGGCAATGACTAATGGCGGCACCGCTCCGATTGCCCGCGCCGTTGCCAAACTCTGGCGGCGGCTGACGCGCCGGAATTCGCTGGTCGGGCGGCTGATCCGGCTGGCGAGCGTCTGGTTCATCTTTTCGCTGGTCATCACCGGCATCGCGCTCACCGCCTATTTCCACCAGGCGGCCCTGCACCGTTTTCAGCTCAATGTCGGTCAGATCGCCGATAATCTCTATGCCGATACCGATATCGGCAGCGATGGCCGGATCATAACCCCGGTCTTTTTCGACACCCGGACAAACCGCGTCTATTCCGGCCTCTACTGGCAGGTCAGCGAGATCGACAGCAAGGGCGCCCTGAGCGATCAGGCGCGGTCGCGGTCGTTATGGAACGAGCGGATCGTCGTGCCGGCGGCGGTGCTGGACGTGGCGAAGACGCATTCCGGCGAACCGGTTTTCTACGACAGCATGGGGCCGAACAAGGCGCCCCTGCGCGTGGCGGCTATATTTTCAATGATTGATTCACGCGCCTTCGTCTTCCTTTCGGCCGAGGACCGGGCGCCGATGGACAAGGATGTGCGGCGTTTCGCCCTGATCACGGCGGCGGCGCTGTTCGTGCTGGCCCTGGGGTCGCTGGCGGCCATCTTCATCCAGGTGCGGGTGGGCTTGCGGCCATTGTTCGACCTGACCGGCGAGATCGCCAATGTGCAGGGCGGCCGGCAGCAGCGCCTGATCAAGGCCTATCCGGCGGAAATCACGCCTGTGGCGACCCAACTCAACGCCTTTCTCGATTATTCGCAGGAGGTGGTGGAACGCCAGCGCATGCACGTCGGCAATCTGGCCCATGCGCTGAAAACGCCGCTGTCCGTACTGATGGCGACGGCGGGCGAGGCCGAGGGGGTTCTGCCGGAAACCATGCGCAAACAGGCCGAAACCATGCGGGCGCAGGTCGATCACCATCTGCGCCGGGCGCGGGCGGCGGCGCGCTCACAGGCCATGGGCGAACGCACGCCGGTGGAGCCGGTGTTCGACGAACTGGCGGTCATGCTGGAACAGGTGTTTCACGACAAGGGCGTGATCATCGACTGGCGGGCGCCGGAAGACCTGGCCTTTCGCGGCGAGAAGCAGGATTTGCAGGAAATCGCCGGCAACCTGCTGGAAAATGCCTGCATCTGGTGCCGGCGCAAGGTGCGGATCACGGCCGCGTTCATGGCGGCCGATCAGACCATGAATCTAGCGATCGAGGACGACGGGCCGGGCCTGGACGAGGCGCGTTTCGACGAGGTGCTGAAACGCGGCGCGCGGCTGGATGAGAGCGTGCCGGGATCGGGACTGGGGCTTTCGATCGTCGATGAACTGGTGCGCGCCTATGGCGGGCGGCTGCATTTCGAACGTTCGCTGTGGGGCGGATTGAAGGTGGTGGCGAAACTGCCGGCGAACCTGTCGCAGGATGCGCGTTAAAGCAAAAGCCTGAGCCGGATCGGCATTCGGGATTTGATCCTGATGTGGCGGAGTGAAGGGGAATGCCGATCCGCTTAGGCCCGTACACGCAGGGTTTCGATATCGCGGGCCGGCGGACAGCCATAGAGGCGGCTGTATTCGCGGCTGAACTGCGACGGGCTTAAGTAACCGACGCGGTGACCGGCCGTGCCGGCGTCGCAGCTTTCCACCAGCATCAGCCTCCGCGCCTCGTGCAGGCGCAATTGCTTCTGGTATTGCACCGGCGTCAATGCGGTCACGGCCTTGAAGTGGTGATGCAGCGAGGAAACGCTCATGCCGCAGTCATAGGCCAGATCCTCGATGCGCAGGGGACGGGCATAGTGTTCGCGCAGCCAGGCGACGGCGCGGGCGATGCGGTTGCCCGGCGTATCGGCGCGAGCGATATTGAGCAGGCGCGGGCCATCGGGGCCGGTCAGCAGGCGATAGAGGATTTCCTGCTCGATCAACGGAGCCATGGCGGGGATATCGGCCGGCGTATCGAGCAGGCGCAGCAACCGCAGGGCGGCGTCGAGCAGTTCGGGCGCCGCCTGATTGACGCCGATGCCGTGCACCGGCGCGGTAAAGGCCGGGTGCGGCACCGGTAATCTGGCAATGACCTCGCGCAGGCGGTCGCCATTGATCAGCATCCCCATGCCGAGTTGCGGCACGTCCGGCGTGGCCTCGGTGACGCGGGAAATCACCGGCAGGTCGAGCGAGACGACGATGCACGAGCCGACGCCGTAATGATGGGTTTCGGAACCGACCGTCACGCTCTTGGCCCCTTGCGCCACCAGGGCGAAACAGGCGTGCTGGCCCTTGTGGACCGGTTCGGTCGGCCCGGAACGGCGGCCGATGAACAGGCCGTCGATCGGCGTCATGATATCGCCGTCGGTCGTGGCGTAACGGGCAATGAGCGCGGCAAGCTCACGATAGGGCGTAAAGGGCAGGCTCATTCGGAAACCATGTGCATATGGACGGTCAACCATAGCAGAGCGGCGCGCCGGGGAAATGGCCAATGCGCCGGTTTTGCAGAATCGTGCATAAGGCTTGCAGGATTGCTATACCGTCTGGCGTGATTGCCGGTGCATGTTGAGGTCTTCATATACATCGGAAATACGACATGGCTTCCATAACCCCTTATGGCGCGATCTCCCGCCGCCCCGATTTTCGGTCTTTCCTGCGTTATCGCCAGGCTGGGACGGGAAAGTGCGTCGCCATCTATGGCACGGACGGTCTGGCGCATTTGGCGATACGCATCGCCCGCGCCACCGGCGCCGAGGTCAGCGTGCTTAATCCGGCGATATCGAAGACGGATCGGTTATGGATGGGTGCGGACTATTATTTCGCCACCAATGATCCGGTAACCCATCGCGCGCTGGAGGGGGCGTTCGACCTGATTGTCTGCACTGTGTCGGATGCTGATATCAAAAGTTGCCTCGGCTTGTTGAAATTCGATGGCGCAATTCTAATGCTGGAGACGCCGACCCATCAAGCTTCTCCTGATCTTGTTCGTAATGCGCTGGCCTTCTGCGGCCTGTAATCGTACCACTTTTACTTGCTTTTCTCGAAAACACGTTGAGAATGGTAAATGAAGGGGCGACGCCATGGAACACGAATTTCTCAGGACCATCCGCGCATATATTTTCTATCAGCGTGTGCAGTTCTCCGGAATGCTGGTCTTTCAAACGGTCGTTTGGAGCCAACTACTCGATTTGGAACGTTACTTTCCGAATTTTGCCCACTCAGCGTTTCACACAATTTTGTTGGTCATCGCCGGTATCATTGGAATGTCGGCTCAGATATATGGCGGTATGAAAGTGGTGAAACCCAGAATGACGACCATTATAAAATCATGGTCGGCCAGTCTGCCGGAAACGAAACGGGCGTTGCACCTTGCCGTGCTCGCCTTGGGAACGGCCGCCCTAGAGTTGCTGGGCATTGTCATATTTGGAATCGACGATCGTCATGTCGTTGATTATCGTTCACTTATCTTGCTCGTATTTATAAGCACCATGTGGATTGTATATATAGCCGAACTCATACTGCCGCATACGATGGAATTGCGTAAGGTAACGCGAAATCAGGGGCTGGATGAAGGCGTCACCACCTGAAATAGGATTGTCCAAGAGGGCATGAAATCGGATACGCTAATACCGTTTCGCCAATAACGAGAATTTGATTGCGGGTCACTCGCCTCACGGCGGCAGGCGTGTTAAAAAAGTTAATTCGGCTGCAAAAGATTAAGTGCCTTACTGCATAAGCCTTTTCGCGCACCCATCTGATTAAATTCATAAAATCTCCGCCCGAAATTAATGCCTAATTAACCCCCCACTGGGAAATTACTGCCTAGTTCGGTGGGCAATGCGTTTGTCCGCCTGTTGGTGATGGGGCGTCAAACGCGTGGAATCCTTTTTCGCAGGTTTACAGAAGTTCGGTATCGGCCGGCTGACGGCCATTCTGGGCGCGGCGGCGGGCGTGGCGGCGGTGCTGGCGGCGATCATCCTGCATGTCAGCGCCCAGCCGCAATCATTGCTTTACTCCAACCTCGACCTCAAGGAAGCCGGTGAAATCACCACCAATCTCGACCAGGCGGGCATCAAATATACCGCCAAGGGAGACGGCTCGATCCTCATGGTTGACCGCGACAAGGTGGCGACGGCGCGCATGATGCTGGCCTCCAAGGGCCTGCCCACCGCCGCTTCGGTCGGTTATGAAATCTTCGACAAGGCCCCGACCCTCGGCCAGACCGAATTCGTGCAGAACCTCGACAACCAGCGCGCCCTCGAAGGCGAATTGTCGCGCACCATCAATACGCTGAAGGGGGTTTCCTCCACCCGCGTCCACCTCGTCATGCCCAAGCGCGAACTGTTCAGCGACACGGCGCAGCAGGCCAAGGCGACCGTCGTGCTGGGGCTTTCCAGCGGCAATCCCAATGCCGAGCAGGTGGGGGCCATCCGCAATCTCGTGGCCTCGGCCGTGCCGAACCTGAAACCGGCGGATGTCACCATCGTCGATGACCGTAACCACCTGCTGGCGGCGGGCGGCGATGAATCGGCCAATGGCCTGGGGGCGGCGCATCGTGACGAGGTGGAGGACACCCTGCGCAAGCGCATCACCGATATCGTTGAAGGCGTGGTCGGCCCGGGCGCAGCGCGCGTCACCGTCACCGCCGACCTCGACCAGACCACCGTCATGCAGGAAAAGGTCGATTATAATCCCGACGGCCAGGTGGTGCGCTCGACCACGACATCCGAAAGCAATGACAGGACCAGCGATCCGAACAGCAACGGCGCGGTGACGGCCTCGGCCAATATCCCCGGCGGCCAGCAGCCGGCCGGCGCCTCCACCGCCACCCAGCAGAGCGGTCAGACCACCGAAACGACCAATTACGAAATCTCGACCACCAAGACGACTTCGACGACCGCGCCCGGTGAAATCAGGAAGCTGGCCGTGGCAGTGGTGGTTGACGGCATACTGACGCCTTCCAAGGACGGTAAATCCGCGCCGGCCTATGCGCCGCGTTCGGCCGAGGACATGCAGAAGATCGACACGCTCGTCAAAGCGGCGATCGGTTATGACCAGGCGCGCGGCGATCAGGTCCAGGTGGCCAATATCCGCTTCAGCCACGGCAATGTCGATGTCGCCGGCGGCACCGGCGGCAAGGCTTCGATGTTCGATTTCGACAAGAATGACATCATGCGCGCGCTGGAAGTGGCCGTGCTGTTCGTCGTCGCGCTTCTGACTCTGTTCCTGGTGGCCCGTCCGCTGCTCAAATACATCACCACGGCCCCCACCAACTATCTGGTGACCGGTCCCGCCGGCGCGCTTTCCAGCCCCGACGGCCTGGCCCTGGCCGGCGCTGGCGCTGCGCCCGGCCTCAGTGCACCCGCCGAGGGACATTTCCCGCAGATCGGCAGCGGCGGCGGCATGGTGCCTTCGGTCACCGATACATCGGGCATCGATATCGCCCGCATCGAAGGCCAGGTGAAGGCCTCTTCGGTCAAGAAGGTGTCGGAATTCGTCGATCGCCACCCGGAAGAATCGGTATCGATCCTGCGCTCATGGCTGCACGAGGGATAACAGATGGCCTTCGGCGCGCGTAAAAATCTCATCGATGACCCCAAGAAGCTGAGTGGCGTGGAAAAGGCCGCCGTCGTCCTGCTGGCCCTGGGCGAAGACCATGTTTCGCTGTGGCAGGCGCTCGACGAGGAGGAGATCAAGGAAATCTCGCAGGCCATGTCGTCGCTCGGCACGGTCAGTTCGAACGTGGTCGAGGACCTGCTGGTCGAATTCGTCTCCGGCATGTCGTCTTCCGGCACCATCATGGGATCTTACGAGCAGACCCAGCGCCTGCTCGGCAATTTCCTGCCGCCCGACAAGGTTGAGGCGCTGATGGAGGAAATCCGCGGCCCGGCCGGCCGGACCATGTGGGACAAGCTCGGCAACGTCAACGAGGCGGTGCTGGCCAACTATTTGAAGAACGAATATCCGCAGACCGTCGCCGTCGTGCTGTCCAAGATCAAGGCCGATCACGCCGCGCGCGTCCTGTCCTCCCTGCCGGAGGATTTCGCGCTGGAATGCGTGCAGCGGATGCTGCGCATGGAGCCGGTGCAGCGTGAAATCCTCGACAAGATCGAGCAGACCCTGCGCATCGAATTCATGTCCAACCTGGCGCGCACCAGCAAGCGCGATTCACACGAACTGATGGCCGAAATCTTCAACAATTTCGACCGCCAGACCGAGAGCCGCTTCGTGGCGGCGCTTGAGGAACGCAACCGTGAATCCGCCGAACGCATCCGCGCCCTGATGTTCGTCTTCGAGGATTTGTCGAAGCTCGATCCGGGCGGGGTTCAGACCCTGCTGCGGGCGGTGGAAAAGGACCAACTGGCCCTGGCGCTCAAAGGGTCTTCGGATTCGTTGCGCGATATGTTCATGTCCAACATGTCGGAACGCGCCGCCAAGATCATGCGCGACGACATGGAGAGCATGGGGCCGGTGCGTCTCAAGGATGTCGATGCCGCGCAGATGGCCATGGTGCAGGTGGCCAAGGATCTTGCCGCCAAGGGCGAAATCATGCTGGCCGGACAGGGAGGCGAGGATGAGCTTATTTATTAGGGGATTTGGAAAGCAAGAAACCCCACCACCATTCGCTTCGCTCATGGTCCCCTTCCCCAGCAAGCTGGGGAGGTACAAGAAAATTGCGAGTTATCGTACCTCCCCGACTTGTCGGGGAGGGGGACCGCGAGCCGTCTCACTATTTGCCACAAAAAGAATGGCTCGTGGTGGTGGGGTTTCTTGCTTCCTTCGCCGGAGGGCCGCATGACCCAGCCCGTTCACAAGCGTTTCGAGTTCGGCACTGCGCTCAAGCAGCGAAGCGGTAGCGCAACTAAAATGAAGGTGCCGGTGCAATGACCCAGCCCGTTCACAAGCGTTTCGAGTTTGGCACTGCGCTCAAGCAGCGAAGCGGTAGCGCAACTAAAATGAAGGTGCCGGTGCAATGACCCAGCCCGTTCACAAGCGTTTCGAGTTCGGCACCGTCTTTGGCGATGGCGGCAATGTGCTCTCCAAACCCGCGCCGCCGCCGAAGAAATTCTACACGCCCGAAGAGGTCGAGGAGATCCGCAAAGCCGCCCAGGCCGCCGGTGAAAGCTCGGCGCTGGCCCGCGCGCAGATGGCCCAGTCCGCCGCTCTGCAATCGCTTGCCGATGCCGCGCAACAAGGCCTTGGCGGCCTGACCGACGCCATTCACGCCCACAAGGAAGCCGCCGTCCGGCTGGCGCTCGTCTGCGCGCAGAAGATCGCCGCCGAGGCGCTGGAACGTTTCCCCGAAGCGCCGCTGACCGCCGCGCTCAATGCCCTGAGCCAGGAGATAGAACCGGCCACGCGTCTGGTGCTTTTCGCCAGCCATCCGGGCGACGAACTGAAGGCCGCCGCCGAGGAGGCCGCCATGCTGGCCGGTTACATCGGCGCCGTGCAGTTCCGCGACAACCCGGCCCTGCCGAAAGGGGGGTTCGAGGTGGTGTGGAGCGATGGCCGCGCCGAATATAATCCGCAAGCCGTGTTCGAGGCGCTCGAACACGCCCTGAATGAAGCCCTCGAAGCCGAGGTCTATCACAATTCCCGCGGTCATCACGATGACCGCTAGGCATTAATCGCGCACACACGACGCGCACCCGTAAGGAAGTTTAGTCATGGCCGATCTGGGTCTGGAAGATTTTGAAGACGCCGGTATGCCGGGCGTCGGTCCGGAAGACGAAGGCGACAAGTCCGCCGCCGATCTGGCGCCGGTTTTCGATGTGCCGGTCAATATCTCGGCGGTGCTGGGCAAGAGCTACATGTCCGTTTCCCAGCTTTTGCGGCTGGGCCAGGGCAGCGTGCTGGAATTGGACCGCAAGGTTGGGGAAGCCATTGATATTTATGTGAATAACCGCCTGGTCGCGCGGGGCGAAGTGGTGGTGGTCGATGATCGTCTGGGCGTGACCATGACGGAAATCATCAAGAGCGAGGATTCGGGTCAATGAGACTGTTAGTTGTTGGAAAACTGAGCGGCCAGCTCTCCGTCGCGGTCAGGATGGCCATGGAAACCGGCGCCAAGGTGGCCCATGTCGAAACCCCGGCGCAAGCCACCGCCGCCCTGCTGAAAGGCCAGGGCGCGGACCTGCTGATGGTCGATTACGAACTCGACATCAAGTCGCTGATCGAGGCCAACGAGCGTGAGCATATCTTCGTTACGGTGGTCGCCTGCGGCGTCAATCCCGATCCGCGCAAGGCCGCGTTCGCCATTTCGCAGGGCGCGAAGGAGTTCATTCCCCTGCCGCCCGATGCCGAGCTGATCGCCGCCGTGCTGGCCGCCGTTTCGGATGATTCCCGTCCGCTGGTGACGGCGGATCCCTCCATGCAGGCCGTGCTGAAACTGGCCGATCAGGTGGCCGCAAGCGATGCCTCGATCCTGATCACCGGCGAAAGCGGTGTCGGCAAGGAAGTGATGGCGCGCTACCTGCACGAAAAGTCAAAGCGCGCGCAAAAACCGTTCATCTCGGTCAACTGCGCCGCCATCCCGGATAACCTGCTGGAATCGGAACTGTTCGGCCACGAAAAAGGGGCGTTTACGGGGGCGATGGCCCGGCGTATCGGCAAGTTCGAAGAGGCCGATGGCGGCACGCTTCTGCTCGATGAAATCTCGGAAATGGATGCCCGTTTGCAGGCCAAGCTGCTGCGGGCTTTGCAGGAGCGTGTCATCGATCGCGTCGGCGGGGCGAAGCCGGTGCCGGTCAATATCCGCGTGCTGGCCACCTCCAACCGCAACCTGACTCAGGCCGTCAAGGATGGCACTTTCCGCGAGGATTTGCTCTACCGTCTGAACGTCATCAATCTGGCCCTGCCGCCCCTGCGTGAGCGCCCGGCGGATATCCTGGCGCTCTCCGAACACTTCGCCAAGAAATATGCCGAGGCCAACGCCATCGCGCTCAAGCCGATCTCGCTGGAGGCCAAGCGCCGCCTTCAGGCCCATCCGTGGCCGGGAAATGTGCGCGAACTGGAAAACGCCATGCACCGCGCCGTGCTGTTGTCGTCGGGTGCGGAAATCGACGCCGAAGCGATCCGTTTGCCGGACGGCCAGCCGCTCAATCCGGTGGCGCCGATCGGCATGGATTATGTCAATCGCGCCGCCCAGGCCGCCGAAAGCGCCGCCCGCTCGTTCGTCGGCTCCACCGTGGCCGAGGTCGAGCAGAAACTGATCCTCGATACCCTGTCGCACTGCCTTGGCAACCGGACCCATGCCGCCAATATCCTTGGCATCTCGATCCGCACCCTGCGCAACAAGCTGAATGAATATACAGCGGCGGGCCTCAGCGTCCCGGCCCCGCAATCAGGCTCCAGCGCGGCGTAAAGCACTTCATCCTCCCCTGCGAAGCGGCAACTTCGTTGTGAGGGAGGTGGCAGCGCAAAGCCCTTTAGGGCTGGTGTCGCTGACGGAGGGGGCAACCCTGCCATCAGAAAGAGGCCCCGGCGGGACTTCGCCCGCCACCTCCCCCGCTTCGCAAGGGAGGAGAAGCCCTTTTATGCTGACGTAAATCTGCCTGACAAATGGCATAATGGGGCCGCCGGTCAGTGGCAAGTATGGACGAAACGAATGGCTCACGTTTTCAAATGGATGGATTCGCCGGTCGGCCGGCTCAAGCTGGTGGCCAGTAACAAAGGACTCGCGGCGATCCTGTGGCCCAATGACAATCCCCGGCGCGTACCGTTGGGCGACCTGACTGAAGACGCGGCGAACCCTTTCCTCATCCAGACCGAAGCCGAACTGGCGCAATATTTCGCGGGCAAACGCAATGCCTTCACCGTGCCGCTCGATTTCAACGGCACAGGCTTCCAGCAGTCCGTCTGGCAGGCGCTTCTGAGCATTCCGTTCGGCGAGACGCGCAGCTACGGCCAGATCGCCGCGCAGCTTGGCAAGCCCTCCGCCAGCCGGGCGGTCGGGGCGGCCAATGGCAAAAATCCCATCTCGATCATCGCGCCTTGCCACCGTGTTATCGGGAGCAATGGCAAGCTGACAGGGTTCGCCGGCGGGCTGGAAACCAAGGCGCATCTGCTGGCGCTGGAAGGGCATGAAGCGGGATTCTTTTAACGCAAATTAACCATTCGTTCACCAGGGGCGGGGTAATTTTTGCCTAGTTCCGCCTTGCCGTACCGGTGAGGCGTCTTTGTGTTTTGGGGACTTCCTTGGCCAACGCTGCGACCATTCCCTTCAAGCCTTCCGAAATCGGCGGCTGGCTGAAGCGCGGCGAGGTCATCATGGCCGTCGGCGTGATCTCGATCATCGTGATCCTGATCGTGCCCATGCCGAGCTGGGTGCTCGACATTCTGCTGTCGCTCTCCATCACCTCGGCCATCCTGATCCTGATGACGGGCCTCTTCATCAAGAAGCCGCTGGAATTCAGCTCGTTCCCGACCGTGCTGCTGGTCACCACCCTGTTCCGGCTGGCGCTCAACATCACCTCGATGCGCATCATCCTGACCCACGGCCAGGACGGCGCGGAATCGGCGGGCGCGGTCATCCACGCCTTCGGCCTGCTGATGACCCAGGGCAATTTCATCATCGGGGCGATCCTGTTCGCCATACTGGTGCTGGTCAATTTCGTGGTCATCACCAAGGGGTCTGGCCGTATCGCCGAAGTGGCGGCGCGTTTCACCCTCGATTCGATGCCCGGCAAGCAGATGGCGATCGATGCTGATCTTTCCTCCGGCCTGATCGATCAGGAAGAGGCCAAGATCCGCCGCAAGGAAGTCGAGCAGGAATCGGGCTTCTTCGGCGCCATGGACGGCGCCTCGAAATTCGTGCGCGGCGACGCCATCGCCGGCATCGTCATCACCGTGGTCAATATCGTCGGCGGCATCCTGATCGGCATTTTCTCGCACCAGATGGATGCCGGCGAGGCCGCGAAAACCTACATGCTGCTGACTATCGGCGACGGCCTGGTGACGCAGATTCCGGCCCTGATCATCTCGATCGCCGCCGGTTTTCTTGTTTCCAAGGCGGGCGTCGATGGCTCGGCCGACAAGGCGATCGTGCTGCAACTGGCGAAAAATCCGGTGGCGCTCGGCGTGGTTTCGGCGGCCTCCGGCGTCATGGGGCTGATCCCCGGCATGCCGATCCTGTTCTTCGGCGCCATCGCCCTGGGGACGGGCGCTCTGGCCTGGCGGATCGGACGCCAGCCGCCCAAGCCCACTCAGGCGGAACTGGATGCCGCCAACGCCGCCAATGCCCCGCCTGAGGAAGAGCCGATCTCGGCGGCGCTGGCCATCGATGACGTAAAGATCGAACTGGGCCTTGGCCTGCTGGGGCTGATCAACGACCTCGACGGCCGCAAGCTGACCGACCAGATCAAGGCCTTGCGCCGGACCCTGGCGCAGGAATACGGCTTCATCATGCCGTCGGTGCGCATTCTCGACAATATGCGTTTGCCATCACAGGGCTATGCCGTCCGCATCAAGGAGATGGAAGCCGGCGCCGGCGAGGTGCGCATCGGTTCGCTGATGGCCATGGACCCGACCGGCCGTCAGGTTGAACTGCCCGGCGAGCATATGAAGGAACCGGCTTTCGGGCTTCCGGCCACCTGGATCGATAACGCCCTGCGCGAGGAAGCGACCTTCCTGGGTTACACCATCGTCGATCCGGCCACCGTCATCACCACCCACCTGACGGAAATCCTCAAGGACAATATGGCCGACCTGCTGTCCTATTCCGAACTCTCCAAGCTGCTGCGCGACCTGCCTTCGGATGAGAAGAAGCTGGTGGAAGACCTGATTCCGCAGGTGGTTTCGACCGCCACCCTGCAACGCGTGCTGCAAGCCCTGCTGAAGGAACGCGTGTCGATCCGCGACCTGCCGGCCATTCTCGAAGCGCTCGGCGAGGCGGCGTCGCACACCAAGTCGATCACCCAGATGGTCGAGCATGTCCGTTCACGGCTGGCGCGGCAACTGTGCTGGCAGAACCGTTCGGAAGACGGAAGCCTGCCGATCGTCACCCTGTCGCCGGATTGGGAAAATGCCTTTTCTTCCTCGCTGGTGGGGCAGGGCGAGGACCGGCAACTGACCATGGCGCCGTCGCATTTGCAGGACTTTATCAGGGGGGTGCGCGATACCTTCGAGCGCGTGTCGATGAATGGCGAGGTGGCGGTGCTTTTGACCTCGCCGACCATCCGCCCGTTCGTGCGCTCGATCATCGAACGTTTCCGCGCCAATACGGTGGTGATGAGCCAGAATGAAATCCACCCCAAGGTGAAGCTCAAGACAGTCGGTCAGGTGTAGGCCCTTTAGGACACGAAACAAGACACCCCACCACCGCATCTAGCCGCTTCGCGTCGTCGTGCGGTCCCCCTCCCCGGCATAGCCGGGGAGGTATAGATATTCTTGTACCTCCCCAGCTTGCTGGGGAGGGGGACCATTGCATAGCAATGGTGGTGGGGTATCTTCCTTCCGACTCAGATAAATCACATAGCTAAACTTTAATGCCCAACGCTTTTGACCGCCATGAACCCAATCTGCCGCCCGGCGCGCGCGATGTGCTGGCCACCCTCCGTCTGCACGGCTGGGCTTTCGCGCCTGACGATCATCACGCCTATACCACCGGCTTTGGCTGGCGCCTGAAAGCGCCGGAAATCGTGGTGTGCAATCAGCCCGGTCATGTGGCGCGCGACCTGCTGGCCGAGGCCTATCGTCAGATTTCAGCGGGCGTGAAGCTGACGCCCGGCCAGCCCCATGACGGTTTTTTCGACGATTGCCCGGTATATTTCCAACCGGTGGCCAAGCGTCATTATGACGATTATCTCGGCTGGTGCGTGTGGTTCTACGGCGGTGATAATTTCGATTGCCTGCAAATGATCGTGCCGGATTCCGCCGGTCTCCTGCCGTGGCAAGCGGGCTTCGATCCGGCGGAGGCGCAACCCGATCTCTCGGCAGGCAACTGGGCGCGTTAACCAATCACAAGCCTTGACAATTTCGCCGTAAACGCCGTTAACAGGGCGACGAAAGGCAAATTCGTCTTTGCGGGGAATTCGGCATAATGAAGCGTACCATCAGACAGGTTTTCGGCACGACGCGCCCCAGAGATATCTGGCTCAACCTGTTCACCTTCGATCAGTTGCTGACGCGGCCCATCATCCATATCGTCTACTGGTGCGGACTGGGCCTGCTGTTCATCTTCGCGCTCGGCTGGCTGGGCATCATGGTCGGCACCGGCATCAAGGACGCCTCGGTCATGGGATGGCTGCTGTCGTTCGGCCTGATCGTTATCGGTTTTCTCGGTTTCCTGATCGCGGTGCTGGCGTGGCGGTCGGTATGCGAATTCTACATGGCGGTGATGAATATCGCCGAGGATCTGCGTTATCTGCGCCAGTTCCAGGAAAAGCTGACGCCAGCGGCTTTCATGGCGCCGGCTGTTGCGCCTGTAGTGGAAACCGCCGCGTCGGAATCCGCCGTGGCGGCCGAGCCAGAAGCCAAATCCAAGGAAAATATCCTCGAAGACCCGTTCTTCCGCCCGCGCTTCGAACGCAAGGATCTCTGATCTGCTTTCCATGCGAAGCTGGAAAGATAAGGAGCCATCTGCCTGCGTTCTATTGAGATGAATGCTGGTCAATTGGCTGGCGCATGGCTATATATGCACTATTGCAATCAGGGGGCGAATTTGCATAGAGCGCAGAAACAAATTTTTAGCTGTCTTAACCGGCTGCTTATCCTTTTAATTGTCAGCCTCTCGCCCCTGGTCTTGACATCTTGCGGGCCGACCTCATCTCGCAATGTCCAGATCACTATCACAGTGAATGACAATGGCACTCTGCGAACAGGCTCATCTGTATTTCGCTTCGTATGTCAGGAATCCAATCCCAAGCTGGGCCAGATGGGAATTGGGAAGTGTCTGGTTTATGGTGAGGCGGTGGCGGTGGATTTGAAAAGCCGGGGCTATCTTTTCATGACTATTAGTGGTCATGAAAGCTATAATCCTGAAGATTTTATCTTCACTGTGATGGGAAATCGGCCGAGCGCGACGGATGTAAGCTGGGAGATCGATCCCGAAAAAATAAAGTTGATCCGGTTTTCAAGTCTGATGTATCCAAATACCGTTTCCGAGGTGAAGCCAGATAATCTGGCTGGTCCTTATGGATATGGTGTTAAACTCGTTGGCATCCATGCCGAAAATACCACTTTGCCTTTTACTTCCGGCAATATTGAAAAAATACTACCATGGTTAAGTCATACCGAAAGTATGATTAATGGAACACATAGTATACGTGGTAACGGTTTGTATGATCGACTTAGTAGAATAAATTTCATAAGCGGACGCAGAAAGTGAGTTATTTTTTCGTACTCACAAACGCCTGCGCCAGAGGTTTCGGCCGGCCCTGACTGTCAAACAGCACCGGCTCATCGGGCAGTAATCCTTTTCCGCCTTGCGGTGTATTCAACCAGGAATCGGAATCGCGCAAAGCCCACATCGTCAGGCCATAACGCTGGCGCTCCGGCACATCATGGTAGGCCTCAAGCAATTCGCTCATCGCCCGCACCTGATGAATGCGCGGTTCGGCTAGGTTGACCGGATGCGCTTCGCGCAGGGAGATATCGACTTCTGACACATGCACCATCAGCCCCAGTGAGGCGATGTCGCGGATCGCCGTCTTGATCAGGCCGGGCGCGATGCCGGAATCGATATGGGTCTGGGTGCCGATACCGGAAAGCGGCGCGCCCTCCTTCAGCAGCTTTTCGCACAGCCTGAGGAAGGTGGCGCGCTTCTTCGGCGTCAGTTCGAGATTGTAATCATTGAGAAAAAGCACGGCGGACGGATCGGCCTGGTGCGCCGCTTCCAGCGCCAGGCCGATATAGTCGTCGCCCAGAACCTCGCGCCACAGGCAGGGGCGCAAACCCCGGCCATCGTTCCAGATGGGTTCGTTGACGACATCCCAGCCCTTGATGAAGCCGGTGAAGTGGCCGATCACGTCCTGAATATAGCGGGTATAGGCGACGAGAAACGCATCGGGCTTAGTCTTCAGTTTCCGGAAGTATTCGCCGTCCTGCGCGTACCAGACCAGATTGTGACCATGGACGCCCATGCCGTTGAGACGAGCAAACCGGACCAGGGCGTCGGCGCGATCGAACTGGATGCTGCCGTCGGCTTGCAGCATATATTCCATCTTCATTTCCCATTCCGCTGTCAGGCGCGAGAAATGGGTGGCGGCCAGTCGCGACCATGCCGGATCGGACAGCTTGCGGAAGGTGGCGGAAACGCCCAAAGGATAAGGGGTGACGGATTTAAGCGGCGGCACCTGACCATAGGTCTGCGCATCCGCCGGAAAGGTGCGGCTGAGGGCAAGCGCGCCGGCGCCGGCAGTAAGTCCGCCCAAAAGGCCGCGTCTGTCCATGGATCAAGCCCTGGCCATTTCAGGCCGGGCGCTTCATGCCCGTAAAGCTTCTTTGCGACACTTCATCGAGCATGGCGTTTTCGGCGCGTTTGTCATTGGCGACGCGCTTGAGGTGGGTGATTTCGGCGACGTGCTCGAATTTCTTCAGATCCTCGAAGGCAAGCCCCAGGGAATCGCGCACCCCGTCTTCTTCCTGGATGATCAGGTCGAGATCGCCGGAGACGGTATCGCGGCGGTGCTGGAAGCCGCGCTTGTAGGCGGTCAGGCTGTGCGACAGCATCGGGTCTTCCGACGCGCGCACGCATTCCAGTTCGTATTCGGCGTCCAGCGTGGCGAGCTTCATTTCGGCATGGGTGCGGCGCGTAACCACCTCGGCCAGGCGCTTTTGCAGGGTTTCGACTTCAAATGTGGACAGGCGAATTAATGATTTGGCCCATTTGGTCATTCCGCTGCACTCCATTCCATTTTTGCCTGGCGTTCAGACGCCACGCAGGCTTTGCGCGCAAAAGTGCGCGGCGGCCGGTCGGCCTTGCCGAAAGCGTGGCTTTCGGAAAATCGAGTAAAATTAACCCTTGCTAAGAATGTCGGCCAAAAGGGTAAAGGACTCGTCAAGAGGGGTGTATTCTTCCTTATCCTGACGCAGAAATTGTTCGATATCCGGATTAAGAATAATCGCGCGGTCAACATCCGGATCGGCGCCGGAACGATAGGCGCCGATCCGGATCAGTTCTTCCATGTTGGCGTAGGCCGACATCACCTTGCGCGCCTGCCGCACCACCTCACGTTCGGGGATCGACTGGCATTCCGGCATGGTCCGGCTGATCGATTTCAGCACGTCGATGGCGGGAAAACGGCCGCGTTCGGCTATGGTCCGGCTCATGACGATATGGCCGTCGAGAATACCGCGCACGGCGTCGGCGATCGGCTCGTTATGATCATCGCCATCGACCAGCACGGTGAAAAGCCCGGTGATCGGACCCGTCTGGGTGCCGTCTTCCAAAACCGGGCCGGGGCCGGCGCGTTCCAGCAGTTTCGGCAGTTCGGCGAAGCAGGTGGGGGTATAGCCCTTGGTGGTGGGCGGTTCGCCGGTGGCCAGGCCGATCTCGCGCTGGGCCATGGCGAAGCGGGTGACCGAATCCATCAGGCACAGCACTTCCAGCCCCTGGTCGCGCAAAAATTCCGAAAGCGCCAGGGTCATGTAGGCGGCCTGGCGGCGTTTCAGGGCCGGCTCGTCCGAGGTGGCGACCACGACAATGGCGCGCTTCAGGCCTTCCGGGCCAAGCGTTTCTTCGATAAATTCACGCACCTCGCGGCCGCGTTCGCCGATCAGGCCGACCACGACGGCATCGCAGGTGGCTTCGCGCGCCAGCATGGACAGCAGCACCGATTTCCCCACGCCGGAACCGGCGAAGACGCCCAGGCGCTGGCCGCGGCAGCAGGTGGTGAAGACGTCCATTGCCCGGACGCCGAGATTGAGGCGCTCGCCGACCCGCGCGCGCTTATGCGCCGGCGGCGGGGCGGCCTTCAGCAGATAGCCTTCCGGTCCCTGTGGCAGGGGGCCGAAGCCATCGATGGATTCGCCGAAGCTATCGACGATGCGGCCAAGCCAGGCGGTGGTGGGATAGACCTTGGCGCCTTCGGAAGAGATGCGGATTTCCGCGCCGGGCGTCACGCCTTCGACCGGGCCGAACGGCATCATCAGGGCGCGGTCTTCGCGGAAGCCGACGACCTCGACCGGCAGGGGCGCTTCATGGCGGCGGATAATCTCGCAGCGCGCCCCGACCTGCATGTAGCTAAGGCCGCCGCGCGCCTCGATCAGCAGGCCGTTGACCACCGCCACGCGTCCGTAGACGCGCAGGGGATCGATATTTTGCACCCGTTCGACCAGATCTTGCATGGCGGCGATTATGGTAAATCAGAGCTTAAGAAAGGTTAACGGCGGAGGGAAAGTCAGAAACCCCACCACCACATCTCAGCGCCTTTGGCGCTTCGTGCGGTCCCCCTCCCCGGCAGAGCCAGGGAGGTATAATATTCTTATACCTCCCCATCTTTGATGGGGAGGGGGACCGCGCCCTTCTTAGGGCGGGTATCTTACTTCAAAATAAACACCCCGACGCGGTGTTCGCAGCTTTGTCTTTCCGGCGCATCGGGCGGGGTTTCAGGATGTGCAAACGCCGTGTGGAAGACGGTTTTGAAATCCGATTCGGGCGCATCCTTGAAATATTCAAAAATCTTGAAAACGAGCACTTCGCCGGTGGTCATTTCAGGGTAATAAAGCCATTTATGATCAGGATTATAGCGCAGCGATAACTGGTTGGTGTTCTTGCCGCTCGGCGCAAAATCGACCAAAGCCGCCGGTACGAGGTCCGCTGGCGCTACCGACGCCGGATGACAGACGGTCAGCGGCATATGTTGCAAGGGCTGGTCCATATAGACGGTGCGCCAGAAGTTGAGCACCATGAAGCCGGCGACATCGGGCTGATCGAACCGTGCCCGCCAGCTTTTCGCATATTCCGGCGTCGAAAAGGCTTCGAGGCTTTCCATGTAATCGTCCGGCGTCAGGCCGTGATCCTGATGAACGCCTTGCGCATAGGGATTGGCGCCGGGGCCGCGCCGTACCAGGTAAGGCCCCTGACGGATTTCCAGCTTGCGGCCGGGCAGGAGGCGATCGCGGATCAGCGCTTCGATTTCGGGCATGTAGAGACGCAGGATATCGTTTTTGCCGGGGTCTTGCGACGCGCCGGAATCCCAGTCGGCCACCTGTGACACATGATCGATCAGCACAAAACCATTGACCTCAAGAAAGTCATGTTCGGACACGCCGCCGGTTTGCAGGGCGCGGGCGTCGCTGATCGGGATAGGCGGCGCGGCTTCCCAAGGTATCGGGCCATCGGCGGGGCCATTCACGCGGATCAGTACCGGCCCGTCCGCCACCAGATCGCGGCGGATAAAGCCGTTTAGCGTCGCCATTGCGGTCATTAGCCTGCCCCGTTTTGTTATAACAAGAATATTGTGATGAAGGCCGCTATCGGCAAGGGACATTCGTCAGGCGAAATCTATCGCAACGGCGCTGCCCTTATATAGCCAGCGAACAAACTCTGGCTGGCGATCCAGGTAAACGAATTGCAGGATAAAGGCCGTTGGATCGCTTTCTAAAACTTCAGGCTCAAAATCAATGAAGTCAGATTTGCGGCAGGCATCCAGAAACTGGACTTCACGCTCGGCTGCAAACCCCACAATGGCGCAGACAAATTCATCCTTAAGTTCGGCATCGTAGAAATCGGGCAGAAGGTCGGGACGTTTGAGCCTGACCAGAGCCACATGACCGGCTATGAAAAAGACCAGCCAGTTTACCCACCACGGACCTGGCCGGCGCAATAGTTTTACATCTGCGTCATAGCTGGCGGCGATTGCTTTTATATGGCTGCGGTGTCGTCCTCCGAAATAGACATAGAGGCAGTAGTCGTTTTGCGTTTGCGCGTATTGCACAATGCTTGCGACATCCCGGTCCATTTTCGTTTCGCTGATATCTTGACCGGAGTCTTTAAGGGTTTCGTCCATAGGCGCCTTCTGTTCTCAAGGCACTTGATCATGGTCTTTCGTCACGCGCAAGCGTCTGTTGCTTGACCGTGCCGCCTGCACCTGGTCTATGGGCGCAGGGGGATATATGCGCACCTTTATCCAGAACATCCATGAGTTCCGCGATGAATATGTCCACACGCGTGATGCGCCGGTCAAGCATGGGGTGGTGTTTGATGAGGCACAGCGCGCCTGGACGCGAAATCAGGCGTCAAAGTTCATGCAGACCAAGCGCGGCGTGGTTGACTTCGACATGTCCGAGCCGGAATTTTTGTTGAGCGTGATGGATCGCCACACCGACTGGCGCACGGTGATCTGCCTGATCGGCGGCGGGCAGGAAATCAATATGGGTGAGGCGGGGATGTCGGAATGAGACCTATGCGTATCTGGAAAGCTGTGGATTGAAAGCGTTAAATTTATGATCTAATATTATTTGATCATATAGTGGAGATGATTATGCCGTCGATGAGTGTATCCCTGTCCGACAAGATGCGCGGTTTTATCAGGTCGCGCGTCGAAGGTGGCGACTATCATAATGAGAGCGAATATATCCGCGATCTGGTGCGCCGCGATCAGGAACGGCTGAAGGATGAGGATGCGCTGATTGCTGAACTGGATGCAGCTATGGCCAATGGTATAAGCAACCAGACAATTCCTGATATTATGCGGGAGGTTAAAGCGCGTCTGAAGGCCGATGGCCGTATATAAGCTCTCGATTCCGGCCAGGAACAGACTTGCGGAGATATACGAATACACGTTGCTGAATTTCGGCGAACGTCAGGCCGACACATATCTGGCCGATCTGAACGCAGCCTTTAATCGGCTGGCGCATTCACCGTTAATGGGTCGCAAAGTGCGTGCCTACCGCCGGCATGATCACGGACAATACGCTATCTTCTACATGCCGATGGATAGTGGTATTGCTATTGCGCAAATCTTTCATCACAGCGAAAACATTGATGCCAAGTTCCGCTGATGCGCATTCTGTAACCGGAACCATCCGGGTGTCGTATAGAAGATACGAACAACAGGAAACGCATCCATGATCCTCTTTATACTGGCCTATCTCGGTGGCGCTTTGACCATTGTCAGTCCGTGTATCCTGCCGGTCCTGCCATTTGTCTTCGCGCGCGCCGATCAACCCTTTGTCAAAAGCGGTCTGCCCCTTCTGCTGGGCCTGACGCTCACCTTCGCCGGCGTGGCGACGCTGGCGGCCATCGGGGGTGGCTGGGCGGTGCAGGCCTCCGGCATCGGCCGGATCGTGGCGCTGGTCATCCTGGCCGGGTTCGGCCTGCTTCTGCTGTTTCCATCCCTGGCCGATCGCGTCACGCGGCCTCTGGTGGCGCTCGGTTCGCGGCTGACTGAAAAGACCAGCGGTGGCGGCTTTGCGGCATCTTTGTTACTCGGCATCGCCACCGGCCTGTTGTGGGCGCCTTGCGCGGGGCCGATCCTGGGGCTTGTCCTGACCGGCGCGGCGCTGAATGGCGCCAGTGTCTCGACCACTTTCCTGTTGCTCGCCTATGCGCTCGGCGCTGCCACGTCTCTGGCGCTGGCTTTGCTGGTCGGCGGCAAGGTCTTCGCCGCCATGAAAGGCTCTCTGAAATTGGGCGAGACGGTGCGCAAGGGGCTGGGTGTGGCTGTCCTGCTGGGTGTGGCGGCTATCGCCTCCGGGCTGGATACCGGCCTGTTGTCGAAGATATCGCTTTCCGGCACCTCGCGTATCGAACAAACCCTGCTCGATAAGTTCTCGGCGCAAAAACCGATGGCCAAAGCGGTCGGCCTGCCGGAAGGCCCGCTGCCGGTGCTGGGGGATATGCCGGAACTGGATGGCGCCGGCCTGTGGCTCAATTCAAAGCCGCTGACGCGCGAAAGCCTGAAGGGCAAGGTCGTTGTCGTCGATTTCTGGACCTATTCCTGCATCAACTGCCTGCGCACCCTGCCTTATGTGAAGACGTGGGACGCGAAATACCGCGATCAGGGGCTGGTGGTCATCGGCATCCATACGCCGGAATTCGCCTTTGAAAAGGATCCGGATAATGTTCGCAAGGCGCTGACCGATCTCGGCATCACCTATCCGGTGGCGACCGATAACGACTTCAGGGTGTGGAAAGCGTTCAACAATCAGTACTGGCCGGCGCACTACTTTATCGATGCGCAAGGCCGCATCCGCTACACGCACCACGGCGAGGGCGGCTATGCCGAGTCCGAGCAGGTCATTCAGCGCCTGCTGGCCGAGGCGCATGGCGTCCCTTACGTGCCCGCTGTGACCACGATCAGCGGTTCAGGTGTAGAGGCAGCGGCGGGCGGCGATGTCAAATCACCGGAAACCTATGTCGGCTACCGGCGCGCGGCCCATTTCGCTTCGCCCGGCGGTTTCGTGAAGGATGCCCGCCATGTCTACGCCTCTGGCGCGGCCAGTCTCAACGACTGGAGCCTTTCCGGCGACTGGGCCGTCGGCGGGCAGATGGCGGTCAGCAAGGCGGCGGGGGCGGCGATCGATTACCGCTTCCATGCCCGTGACCTGCATCTGGTTCTGGGAGCGGCGGATAAGCCGGTGCGCTTCCGCGTCACGCTGGATGGCAAGGCGCCGGGCAGGGACCACGGCACGGATACGGATGAAAACGGCCTGGGCACGATCACCGGACATCGCCTCTATCAATTGATCCGGCAGGAAAAGGCGGCTGATCGCACCTTCCGCATCGAATTTCTCGATTCCGGCGCGCAGGCCTATGCCTTTACCTTCGGCTGAGGCGCGGCTATAGGGAGCGCCATGACCCGAACTGTTCTGCTTTTCTCCTATGGCACCCTGCAAACCAAGGCGGTGCAGATCGCCAATTTCGGCCGCGAACTGACCGGACGGGCCGACGCCATTCCCGGCTATGCGGTGACCATGGTGGCGATCAGCGATCCCGAAGTGGTGCGTTTGAGCGGCGAGGCGTACCACCCGATTGTGGCGGAAAGCAATAATCCGGATGACGAGGTGGCGGGCATGGTTTTCGAGATCACGCCTGAGGAACTGGCGGCGGCCGATGAATATGAGGTGGCCGACTACAAACGAGTCTCCGTCCGGCTGCGCTCCGGCGTGGACGCCTGGGTCTATGTCAGGGCCTGAGGCGCTGGCTTAATACTGGGTATCGCAGCCGATTACCGGTGAATGTATCTGCGCGTCGCTGATCGTGCCGGCGTAATTGTGGCAATAGAGCAGTTCGTCGGGGAAGCCGGCCTTTGTGGCTGTGCGAACCGTGACGAGCACATAGGGCTGGCCGTCCATGACCTGAGGGAAGATTTTCGGGTCGATCCCGTCGCCGGTCATGTGGATGTGCCGGGTCCGGGCGTCGAAGGCCACCTTGTCATAGCCGATATCGAGACGGTTCAGCTTGTCGGCCTTTTCGCGGTATTCCGGTTTCGCCATGCCGTAATAATAGGCATCGACCGTGAAGTGCCGGTTTGAAGCCTTCAGTTTGGCCTCGGCGGCCGGCGTCAGTTGCAGGATCAGGTCGTAGGCGTAAGGACCGGGTTTTGCCGGCGCCGCCCGTTCACACTGACTGAGGCCGAGCATCAAGGCCAGTGACAGGCCACTCTTCAAAAAGGCTTTGAAAGACATGACTTCCCCCTTGTCTTGCTGGATGTCTTTTGCCCTTCTTAGCATATGTTACCGTCATCGGCTCCCGAATAGTTGATCGGACGATGTAGCGGCGCTGTGTTACATTACACGCACGGGCGGGGTCAGCAGGAGTGCTCCTATGTTCTTTATGAAAGATGCGGCGCAACAGGCGCTCGATATCAATATCGGCCGGGTGCTTGAGATGTTTCGAACGGGTGTTCTCGATCGCCAGCAGACGTGTGAAGGCCTGACGCGCTTTTTTGAAGGCGCCTCCCACCATGATTCCGCCGATCTCGATGCTCATCTCATGCGCATCGTCGAACGGGTCGATACCGGCGCGCTCGATTGCAAGGAGGCCCGTCATAAGCTGGTGAAAGCCGCCCTGGCGTCGGAAAAGAACGATTTGCGCTATGTCGATATCCTCCACCATATGGTCGAGAAAGCGTAATCAATTGCCCATCGATATTTTTTATTAAGGCGCGCTGGCGATAGCGGGCGCGCCGTTTTGCGACTCCGTTACCCTTCGCATGGCTCCGGGCGTTCGTCGGAAAGATCGAGACATTTAGTCTCGATCTTATAAGTTTTGGCCTTTGGCCCAAACTTCCCTCCTCACTGTGTGATTCAAATGACTCACCCTGAAAAAATGGCCGCAAAAATCCTGTGCATAAAGAGAATCGTTGACTCGTGACTCTTGTACCCGATTCGCAAATCACCTTACCCCTTGATTCCGAGTTTTCTAAACCGAGTTGTTAAGCTTAACGAATCTTAAGGGATTTCCTGTTTAGCATGAAGGTTAACGGGCGTTTGCATGTCGCGGGCGCTGCTTTCGTTACCCACGAGCCGGGAGGGGCTTATATGCGCGTACTACTTATTGAAGACGACAGCGCGACCGCTCAGAGCATCGAACTGATGCTCAAGTCGGAAGGCTTTAACGTCTATACCACCGACCTCGGCGAAGAGGGCATCGACCTCGGCAAGATCTATGATTACGATCTGATCCTGCTCGATCTCAGCCTGCCCGATATGTCCGGCGTTGAAGTGCTGCGCCAGTTGCGCGTCGGCAAGATCAATACGCCGATCATGATCCTTTCCGGCACCTCGGAAATCGACACCAAGGTCAAGACGCTCGGCAATGGCGCCGACGATTACATGACCAAGCCGTTCCACAAGGACGAACTGATCGCGCGCATCCATGCCGTTGTCCGCCGTTCCAAGGGCCATGCGCAATCGGTTATCCGCACGGGTGATATCGTCGTGAACCTCGACGCCAAGACCGTCGAAGTGTCCGGCAACCGCGTTCACCTGACCGGCAAGGAATACGAAATGCTGGAGCTGCTGTCGCTGCGCAAGGGGACGACGCTCACCAAGGAAATGTTCCTCAACCACCTCTATGGCGGCATGGATGAACCCGAACTGAAGATCATCGACGTGTTCATCTGCAAGCTGCGCAAGAAGCTGGCCGTGGCCGCCGATGGCAACCACTATATCGAAACCGTCTGGGGCCGCGGCTATGTGCTGCGCGACCCGCACGAGCAAGGCAGCATTGTCGCCGCTTAAGCGCACATCGCCTGACGAATATTGAAAAAGCCCGCCGACCTCTCTCGGCGGGTTTTTTGTTGTCCCGAGATGAGTTCAAGAGACCTTAGTTCCCTTGATCAAGGACTACGGGAATATGCTTTTCACATATGATTTGAAAATTTATCCTTTAGGGGTTATTTTGGTAGTAAATTCACGTTCGTGAATTCATTTGATCCCCCAAGGAGGGGGGTTCGACATGGCCTCGAAACCACAAAAGAATGATAAGTCTACCTACGTTTTCGCAACAAGCGAAGAAACGTATAAAAGCGTGGTCAAAGCGACTGCTAAACGTCAAACCGCGTCACCTGCATTGAAAGCGTTTGTCGCACAGGCAAAAAGCCTGATCAACGCACACTGACGGTCAAAAATTGATAGAGAACATTGAGCCTCTCGGCCCTGATCATGACCGAGGGGCTTTTTCGTGCGGCGTACACGATATTGATTCATATCTTCTTGCATTTGATTTTGAGGTCAAGGCTCCATCCAATCGAATTTACGTGGCCATAGATAGCTCTAAAAGAATATTAGGTTATTACAGCCTTCGGCCCGCAATTTGGGAAGTGCGAGACAAATACAATAAGATTGTAGGCACCTCGTTTGAGCTTGAATTAGCGATGATTGGCGTTGTTAAAGAGCTTCAAGGGAAAAAAAACGTAGGTATGCCATTGCTGCTCGATGCGTTTGAAAAAACGCTTGCTGTAAGCAAGATTGTTGGTGGCATTGAACGTTTGTGGGTTGGTCCGCTCAATGACCGTTGTAAAAAATTCTATAAGAATGCGGCCTTCACGAAGGCTGCAAACTCCCAGCGCATGTTTATAGCCGTTGGTGAAATTGCCGATGCCTTGGCTGAATTAGATGCCTTCATCGCACCTGATCCATTATAAAATAAATCGACTTTGGAATGACGGGATATCAACTGTCATCGTTTTAGACAGAAGCAAAGGCTCATCCTCGCATTGCCGTCCATCAGGTTGGGGGGATACAGATTCCCTGGCTCCGTCCTTATTGTCAATTCATTCACCCATTTCGTAAATTCCGGAATAAACAATTGGTGATAACCTTGTTCTCATAACGGGAGCCGTCCGGCACGGGCCGCTCCGGATACAGGGGAACAGGCGGATGACGACAGGTTTGCGGACTTTCAAGGTTTTGTTTCTGTGCGCCGATAATTCGGCGCGGTCCATTCTGGCCGAGGCGTTGCTCAACCGCCTGGGGGCCGGGCGCTTCCAGGCCTTTTCCGCCGGCTACAGCGTGGCCGAAGCGGTCGATCCCTACGCCGCCGCCCTGCTGGACAAGATCAATTACAATCCGGACCGCGTACATGCCAAGCAGATGATGGCGGTCATGGGCGACAACGATCCCGGCTTTGATTTCATCTTCCGCCTGTCGCCCGATCGCCGCGGCAGCGGACGGTTGCCGCAATTCACAGGGGCGCCGGTCATCGCCGACTGGCATATGCCCGATCCCGCCGATGTCTCCGCCGTGGCGATGGCCGCGGCCTATGCCGATGTCTTCAATCATCTGGCGGCGCGGATCGACGCCCTGGCCAATCTGCCCGAAGACTGCCTGGCCGGTCCGCAGATTCAGGCGCGCCTCGACCGCATGGGCGAAGACGGCCCGCGCCTGGCGGCCTGACGGCGCGCCTTTTATGCCGATCACGGCCGCGCACGAAAGCGTGTGAGGGGCGCGTCGATATTGTGAGGGAAGAATGGCGCGCGCGCCTTTAAGTTTCCATAGTTTTATAATAGTAGGAGGCTCCGCTTACAGTTTTTGGTCGCGCAAACGCAGGGTTTTCCTGCGGCGATCTGTTTTCCAAGGGCCTCCCAATGATCAGCGACGACGCGGTGGTTAATCTCTTCGCCCTGGCGCATCCCGGCCGCCTGAATGTCTTCCGCACCATCGTGAAGGCCGGGCCGGACGGCATGGCGGCGGGCAAGATCGCGGCCGCCAACGCCATTCCGGCCAATACCGCCTCGACCCATCTCAGCATCCTGACCGGCGCCGGGCTGCTCACGGCCTATCGTGACGGCCGCTCGATCATCTATCGCGCCGATTTCACCCACTATGCCGAACTGATGCGCTTCCTGCTGGAGGAGGTGACCGAAAGCAACGCCGAGGCCGCCAGCGCCTTGCAGGCATATTTCAAAAACCATCCCGCCGGCGAACCCCCGGCGCGCGCCAAGGCCTGATCAACGCATATGCCCGTCACTATCTATCACAATCCGCAATGCTCGACCTCGCGCAAAACGCTCGAACTGATCCGTGAAGCCGGCATAGAGCCGGTCATCGTCGATTACCGCCGGGCCGGTTGGACGCAATCCCTGCTGAAATCGCTGTTCAAGGCCATGAACCTGAGGCCCCGCGACCTGTTGCGCGTCAACGGCACGCCCGCCGAAGACCTGGGTCTGACCGATCCGGCGGTCAGTGACGACCGTCTGCTGGCCGTCATGGTCGCGCACCCGATCCTCGTCCAGCGCCCGATCGTGGTCAGCGAAAAGGCGACTATCCTGGCCCGTCCGCCGGAATCGGTGCGGGATATTCTCTGATATCTGCCCCTTTCGCCACGATAAGGCCATGATCGCGCATCCGTGCCATGCGCGACTATGGCTTTTTTATTTTTTGGCGATGGATGGGGTACGGTCTGTTATTTAAACAGCCCCATTTCCACCCAGCCGTGTCCCTATTGTCGGTCCCCTCAGCCGGCACCCGCTCAACAGGTGCAGATAGTCAAAAATGAGGAATATTTATGAAGAACGTAATTGCCTGTAAGGTCTCCGGTATTCTGGCCGCCGTCGTTGCGGCCGCCGCCCTTGGCGCTTCGGCCCAAACCACTGCCCCGGTTCAGGATGCGCAGCCCACGGTTCCGCCTGTCAACGCCCCGGTAACCGCGCCTCCGGTAACCGCGCCGGCAGCGCCGGCGGTTGCGGCCGATGCCAATGCCGCCAGGAATTTCATGAAGGAAGCCTTCATGGCCAATGAATTCAGCATCGCCGCCAGCCAGTTGGCGGCCACCCAGGGCGAAAGCGCCGATGTCAAGGCGGTGGCTCAATCCGTGCTCGATAACGGCCTGAAGACCCGCACGGCCATGGTCACCGCCATTCAAGGCTCGACCTCCGACATGCACTTCGATCAGAATTTCACCGACGAATACAATACCAGGCTCGGTGAACTGAAACTCGCCAACGGCGCCGATTTCGACACCAAATATGTGGCCGCCCAGGGCGAGGTGAACGACAGGGCGGAAAACGTCTTCAAGGCCTATGCCGCCGCCGGCGCCGATGAATCGGTGAAAACCTTCGCCGCCAATACCCTGCCGATCCTGGCCGCCAATGGCGACAAGCTGGATTCGGTCGCGCAGGGCGGCAACTAAGGCACCTTAGACGCGCAATTTATCCGAAAAGTGGCTTCCCCTTTATCGGATTGCGCTTTAGCCTTAGCGGGTCGGACATTTTGTTCGATCGCGGGCGAAAAAATCCCCCCGGACCGTCCGGGGGGATTTTTTATCGGCCTTAAAGGTGTAACCCGGTTCTCTTCCCGCTTTCCTCATTGTCATGGCGGGTTTTAACGCCCCAGATAGCGTTCCGGCCGGTGGAAACCGACCATGACCCCGCTCATGGCGGCGGCCGATATCACGGAAAACAGCAATTGGTGCGGATTGAGGATCAGGATCGACGCCGCCATGATCAGGGTGTCGCAGGCCAGTTGCGTCTTGCCGGCATTGATATGCTTCGTCTTTTGCAGATAAAGCGCCAACACGCCGGTGCCGCCGGCGCCCGCGCCATGCCGCGCCAGGGCCAGAATCCCCATGCCGATGATCGTGCCGCCGAAAAGCGCGGCGAACAAAGGGTTCAGGCTTTCCAGTCTGAAGGCGAGGTGCGCGTAATTGGCCATGGCCATGATGGCGAGATTGACGATCACCGTCTTGATCATGAAACGCCTGCCCATGGCGGGCCAGGCGAACAGGAAGAACGGGATGTTGATCAGGATGAACAATATCCCGACCGGCAGGGGCGCGATGTAGGACACCAGCAGCGCGATCCCGGCCACGCCGCCGGTGGTCAGGCCCGCCGTATGCAGCATGACGATGCCGAGCGCGATGAAGGCGCAGCCGATGGCGAAGGCATAGGCATCCTCCGGCACGGTATGCCTGACGGTGGGGTAAAGGGCGTCCTTGCCGTCCTTGTCGATCGGTTGGCCGGGGGCAGTCGTCATCAGGCGGCATCCACAATAAAAGCGGTTGGCCCGCGCGTTTCATTCCCTGTCAATCTGGTTTCCTATGACACAATTTGGGCAGGTAAGAAACCCACCCCCATTCGCCTTCGGGCCGCCGCGCCCTTTGCGCGTTGGTGGTGGGGTTTCTGATTTACTTCACAACCGCCCTGATCTTTTTCCTGCTCTTGATTTGGGGCGTAATCACCGCCACCGCGCCGCCCGAAGGGGCCAGGGTCAGGGTCAGGGTTTTGCCGGAATCGGTTATGAGGTCGGATGTGGTCAGGTGGTTCACATCCGCGCCATCCTGCTGAACATGGGCGCTGTAGCCGCCCTGACCCAGGAAATCCAGCGGCACTTCGATCGTGCGGGCCTCTTCATTGGTCATGGCGCCGATATACCAGGCGTCGCCCTTGCGGCGGGCCATGACGATATATTGGCCGATATCGCCCGCCAGCACGCGGGTTTCGTCCCAGGAGGCCGGTACGGACTGGATGAATTCCGCGCCATCCGCCCATGTGCCATCGGCATTTTTGTAGGCGTCGGGGCTGTCGGAAACCATCTGGAACGGGCTGTCATAGACGACATACATGGCCACGGCCTGGCCGCGCCTCGTCATGACGTAAGGCGCATGGTAGCGCTGTTGCCTGACGAAATCCGCCGGCGTCAGCGAACGGAAGCCGCCGGGTGTATAGTCCATAGGCCCCAGGATCATGCGGGTGAAGGGCAGGGTGACGTTATGAGTCGCGGTTATGCGCGCGCTCCACTTGTTGTTTTCCGCGCCGAGCACGCCTTCCTGGGTGATGTAGTTGGGCCAGGTGCGGTTCAGGCCGTTGGGCGGATAGGCGCCGTGCAGATCGACCATGATGTGGTGCGCCGCCGCTTTTTCCAGCACCTTGTGATACCAATCGACCATCTCCTGGTCGTTGCGGTTCATGAAATCGACCTTGATCCCCTTGATGCCCCAGGCTTCATATTGCGCCAGCGCCGCGTCCATCTGGTTGTCGAGCTGCTGCCACTGCACCCACAGCCAGACGCCGACGCCCTTCGATTTGGCGTAGGCCAGAAGCTCCGGCATGTCGATCACCGGCTTGGCCTTGGTTACGTCGGCGTCATCGCGCGGTTCGATATCGCTGTTCACCGACCAGCCCTCATCGATCAGGATGTCGTCGAGCTTCATCTCCTTCGAGAAATCGACGAACGCCTTGTAGGTGGCGGTATTGATGCCCGCGTTGGGGATATTGAGCGCCCAGTCGTTCCACCAGTCCCATGAGGTCTTGGCGGGCCTGATCCAGCTTGTGTCCTTGATCTGTGACGGCGTGGCGAGAGTCGGGATCAGGGTGGAGGCGGTCAGGTCGCCCGGTGTATCGCCCAGCATGACCACGCGCCACGGTGTTTGGAAGCCGTTGCCGGACAGATGAACCTTGGCCGAAACCGTCTTGCGCGAACGGAAATTGCGGTCGTTATCGAAGCGCGGCGGCAGGGTGACGCTGACCCCCAATCTTGACGTGTCTGGGCCGGCGTCGCCGCGCCCCGAAAGGAAGAAGCCGGGATAGTCCTTCACATCGGATTCGGCGAGGGCGAAGGTGGTTTGCGCGTCTCCGGTCTTGCAGACCAACGGCGCCATGTAGTTGTTGAAATTGCGGATTTTCGAGGCCTTGATCTGATCGTACTCAGCCTCGAAACTGGTGTCGAAGCGGCCCATATTGGCGCCCCAGCAGTCATAATCCTTCGGGAAATTGAACTGGGTCGCCTCGTTCATCACCTTGAAATCGCTGACGCCCGCCTGTTCGGGCACCACATAGCGGAAGGCCACGCCATCATCATAGGCGCGCACGATGATATCGAACTTAAGCCCCTTGCCGGTGGAGAAGGCGAGGTCGGACTGGTTGTAATGATCGGGCGCGGTATCGGCCTTGCCGACGACGATATCCCAGGTCGTGTTGACCGAATTCCCGGTGTGGGCGGTGTAGGTGGCCCCGGCGCCGATTTGCCCGATATCGAGGTTGAGGCCAAGCGGCGAGGCGTCGATGACCGCCTTGCCGTCACGCGCCACGGCATAGGTCAGTTTTTCGCTGTCGAGCGTCACGACATTGCGGCCGTTTGGTGAGGCGACCGTGACGGTCTCCGCGTGAGCCGTCGCGGCGCACAGAGCGATGAGGCTGGCGGCCAGCAGGTAACGTGACATGAAAAAAGCTCCCGATGATTATGTTTTCCGGGAGCTTAAATTGTACGATATTTCAGAGCAAGTTTTTTCAGCTCAATTGCCGCATGGCTCCTCGCAAAAGCTCGGGCGCGCGCGCTTGCCAAGTCGCAAAGCGACTTGGAGTTTATTTGGCGCGGTAGTCGGCAATGACTTCGCCCGATTGCGCGATCTCGGCCTCATGCGCGGCGTCACGTTCGGTTTCGGCGATCCCGGCTTCATACCATGCCTTCATCGCCGGCTGTTGCAGCATGAAATCGACATAGGCGCGCGCCTCCTTGCTGAGGTCGAAGCCCACGCCATAGGTCTGGATGCGGAAAATGACCGGCGCATAAAAGGCGTCCACCGCCGTGAACTGGCTGCCGGCAAGGAACGGACCGCCGAAATTGCTGAAGCCATAGCGCCAGATGTCATCTATCCGGGCCAGATCGCGGATAAGCGCCGGCGGGGTATCCTTCATCTTGACGCGGATGCCGACATTCATCGAGCACAGGCTGCGCAGGGCGCTGAAGCCTGAGTGCATTTCCGCCGCCGCCGAACGGGCGAAGCTGCGGGCCTCGCGGCTGGCGGGCCAGACGGCGGGATAGTCCTCGTAAACATGCTCGGCGATGGCCAGGGAATCCCAGACCGTCTGCCTGTTCGCGCCCCGGGCATCGATCAGGGCGGGCACCAGGCCGGTCGGTGAAAAGGCCCTGAAGGCGCTGTTGTCGGGCGTGAAATAGTGCTGGTGCTCGATGAAGGGGATGCCGAGCGCTTTCAGCAGTATCCACGGACGCAGCGACCACGACGAATAGTTCTTGTTGCCGATATGCAGTTCGTATTGAGGCATGTGCTATCCTTTCCGGTTCCGGGCATGGCTGACCATGCGCCTGAGCGCTGAACAATGCGCGGAAAGTGCCGGATGCCGCATAAATATGCCAGAGGGTTTTCCTGCCAAAAAGGGCGGAGTTTCGGCCAAACTGATCTTATACAAAAGATTAACGGATGCAGGCGATGATGCCGGCATGGTCAGTTCCCCCGCCCACGCCGATTCTCCCGCCGAAGCCGATGAGGCCGTGGCCGGCGAAGCCGTTGAACCGGGGGCGTCGGCCGAACTGGACCAGATTTTCGACGACATCATCGCCGAGGCGCCGCAACCGAAGCATCAGGCGCGCCATGTCCTGCTGAAGCGCCTGGCCGATGTGGTCTGCCTGCCGGAAAGCCGGATCAACGCCTTCGAGCGCGCCGTCACCGCCGACCTGCTGGTCGAGATGCTGAGGGAATCGGCGCTGCAGGACCGGATGCGCGTCGCCAGACGCGTCAGTATCCTGTCTGAAATCCCCAATTCGCTGATCCGCATGCTGATCACCGACGACGCCGAGGTGGCGCGGGCGCTGATCGAGGATTGCGAATCCCTGAGCGACGCCGATCTTTATTACTGCGCAAAGTTCGGCAACCACCACCATCACATGCTTTTGGCGACGCGCAAGGACTTGTCGAGCATCCTGTGTGAATACCTGATCGATTCCGAGGACATGCCGGTCATCGAAACCCTGCTGAAGAATCAACGCGCGCGTTTGTCGCAACCGGCGCTTGAGGCGGCGGTGGCGATGAGCCAGGCCCATGCGCAACTGATCCCGCTGATCATGAAGCGCGCCGAACTGCGGCCGTCCTCGGCCTATGTGCTGTTCTGGTGGGCGGAGGCCGACTGCCGGCGCCTGATCCTCACCCGCTTCGGCGTCAACCGCGAAATCATGCAGGACATGGCCTCGGATGTCTTCGCCATGATGGCCGCCGAAAAATGGCAGGATCCGCTGGCGCGCAAGGCGCTGCAATTCATCGAACGCCGCCAGCGCAACCGCGAGGCGCTGGAGAAAAGCCCCTATACCTCGCTGGAGGCCGCTATCGCCGAAGCGGCGCGCCTGGGCATGACGCGCCATATGGCCGAGGAAATCTCCTATATGTCGGGCATCAAGCCGGCCACCGGCGCCAAGCTGATGCGCGATCGCGGCGGCGAGGGGCTGGCGGTGCTGTGCAAGGCCACCGGCCTGTCGAAAAAGGCGCTCAAGGCCTTGTGGAAGGCGCTGCGCCGGCCCCTGCGCACGCCGGAAGGCCTGATGCACCCGCATCTCGCCGAGGTGCTGATCACCTATGATATACTGGCGGTCGATCGCGCCCAGACCGTGCTGCGTTACTGGAACTGGTCGCTGTCCTCGGCCCTGACCCATGTCATGCTGCGCGCCATATCCTCGGGCGAGGATGTCGATCTTGATTCGTTGAGCGTGCCGCAGCGCGCCGCCATGCTGGCCTTCGCGCAAGATTTGAAAGGGTAGTTATAACCCGCATGGCTTTTTAGTCGCGCTACCGCCGGATGGCCGGCCCCTACGCTGCTTGAGCGCCATGCTGGCCTTCGCGCAAGATTTGAAAGGATAACAGCGGACACTGATCGGCTGCATATGAAGTTTGTAGTCTGAAGTGCCGTTCTGAACAGTCTTCACCTCACCATTCATCAAGTAATCCGCCGCTTACATCTGTGACGGACGCATTTTTTTTGACGATAAGGCTTGAACATTGCTGAACGGTGGCTTAGGTAAAGTTCATTACGTGCAAAGGATAATATAATGGAAAGCAAGACGGACACCCTGGACATGACGGCGGATATCGTTTCTGCCTTTGTCGGTAATAACTCCGTGCCGGCCAGCGAACTGCCTTCGCTGATCCAAAGCGTCTATGCTGCGCTCAACTCTATTTCTTCCGGCGAAGAGACGAAGATCGAAGCGCCGAAAGAACCCGCTGTTTCGGTCAAGAAGTCGATTTCTTCCGACTTTATTGTCTGCCTCGAAGACGGCCGCAAGTTCAAGTCCCTGAAGCGTCACCTGCGCACCAAGTACGGCATGAGTCCCGAAGACTACCGCACCAAGTGGAACCTGCCCAAGGATTACCCGATGGTCGCCCCGAACTACGCCAAGGCGCGTTCGGATCTCGCCAAGCAGATGGGGCTGGGCCAGGGCGGCCGTCAGGTCACGCGCAAGGCCCGCGCCGCCAAGACTTAGAGCGTTTTCCGATCTGATTGCATCAGCTCGGACGCTCTAATTTTTTGTTTTTTCGCACTTTTTAATCCGAAAAGTGCGTCACACTTTTCGGAAAGTGCTCTAGGTTCCTGCGCAATGACATTCAAAAAAGCTCCGGTCCGCGCGGCCGGAGCTTTTTTATTTGCGAATGCCGTATTCGGATCGTTTTTTTATACACAGGGACGGCAATATTTCCCTGTGGCCAATATGACTCAACTGGCGTTTTTTGAAGGGCGCGCGTCGTGGCCGCGCCGGTTGTATACTATGGCCGGGGCCTATTAATCCCCATGAATCAGCCCATCGGCGGGTTCCGGATAAAGTCTGCGTTAACCCTTTTTTGCTTGCCAAGGATTCACCAGTTAAGAGAAGGTGAATATGGGTGATTCGCGGGTATGAGCTGTATTATACAGACTTGATTCAAGTGTTCGCGTCTTGTTCTCATTTGTAGGTGTATATGCGAAAGCGTTATCCTTGGAAAACCCAGTGGAAAACGCCTTGGCGAAGGGGCTGACGAACTTTTACTTATGGCTGGTTTAGCTTCCGATATGTTGGCGGCCCTGCGCTCGCATGAGGACATCTTTCGTTACTGGAAGAGTTTGCGCCGGTGCGGCAGGCTGCCCTCGCGGCAGGATCTCGACCCGGTGGCGATCAAGCGCCGTCTGCCGACCATCAGCCTGATCGATGTATTGACGCCAAATCCTGAAAACAATCCCGAAGTGTTCCGCCAGCGCCTGGCCGGCACCGAGCTTTTCGCCGCCTATGGCGAGGAAATCACCGGCAAGCGGCTCGACAGCATCTATACCGAACCGGAAGCGCAATACTGGGCCGAGCATCTGACCTTCGTCGTCGAAACCGGCAAGCCCAATGTCGGTCTGCATTCCATGGCCTGGCGCGGCGCCAAGGGCCTGAGCCTGTTCTGGCTGCGTTTGCCGCTGGCCTCCGATGGCGTCAATGTCGATATGATCCTGGGCCATGACGCCCTGATCGGCAAGGTTGACCTGCTGCAATCGGGCATACGTTCCGCTTCGTAAGGCGCGGCCGGCGGGTATAGATTCGCCTCCTGCGCGGGCCAAATTTCCCTATCCCGATCATCCGGTCCCTATGTGGCGCATCCGCCAATACCCGCTTTTCGGCGCGTATTAACCGAATGCAACCTTAAATTTATTTCATATAAATTAACTACATAAACATGTATCGAAAAGGAAATTATACCTATTCACATTTTTGAATAGGAAAGTTATCCTCTATCCTGTGGGGGCGGCCTATGATCCGACCGTGGGGTCGACACGGCTCGCAGGTGAGGGGAGTTAAGATGATAAAGGCACAGAATGCAGCGGACATTTTCATGCGCGACAGCCGATCGCGGAAGCGGGCCGATGGTCTGCGGCGTGACGTGGCGCGGGCGCTGTTCGTCATGGACCTGGTGGCGCTGGCGACCGGGGTTCCGGCGGCGCAGATTCGCGGCGCGACGCGTGGACAGGCCCGTGCGGCGCGGGCGCGGCAGATCGCCATGTACCTGGCCTATGTCAGTTTTGAATGGCCCCTGGCGCGGATCGGCGCCGCTTTCAACCGCGACCGCACGACGGCCGGCTATGCCTGCCGCCTGGTGGAGGATCTGCGCGACGACCGGGCGTTCGATATCCGGCTGGAGCATCTGGAGGCCTGCCTGAAAAGCGCGCCGGACCCGTTCGATGTCAAGCTGCTCGGCACCAACCTGACGGAGATGGTGGCGTAGGGTGTTCTTGGGGCCTGTTCGTGCCTGTTCGGGCCTGATCTTCCGGCTCAGGCCGTCGCTTTTTTCAGGCGCTCGACCATCGACATCAGGCCGTTGGTGCGCTGGGAGGACAGGGCCTCGTTCAGACCCAGTTTCGTCAGGGTGTCGCGGATCGAAAAATCCTGGATTTCGCTGTAGGGCAGGCCGTCGAGCAGGCGGATCAGCACGGCGATCAGCCCCTTGACGATAAAGGCGTCGGACTCGCCGCGAAAGCGCAGAATGCCGTCCGGCGCAGGGTCCATGACCAGCCAGACCTGCGAGGCGCAGCCCAGAACCTTGGTGGCGGCGGTCTTTTCCTCCGGTTTCAGCGGCGCCAGATCCTTGCCGAGATCGATGATATAGCGGTAGCGCTCCTCCCAGTCGTCGAACAGCTCGAACTCGTCGAGCAGGTCGGTCAGGCGGGACTGGAATTCGGACATATGGGCGCTCGTATTGGATACTGGCGTCTATATGTCGATTTATGGCGCGGGGTTCAAGCGTGGAATCAGCCGGCCGCCTTCAGGCGCACGATCGCCTTCAGCGCCTCGCCCTTGCGCGACACCACGCCGAAGGCGCCGCCCATGGCTTCGGCATTGAGCCTGACCACGGCCCAACCGAGGCCGGCGCCTTCATGGCGGCGGTTTTCGGCGTTTTCGCCCTGCTCGAAGGGCTTCATCAGCCGCTCGATCTCGCTCTGATCCGGCGCGTCGCCGCGGTTGAAAACGGAGATGGCGAGATGGCCGTCCGTTCGCCGGGCATTGATTTCGACCCCCTCGCCGGTGGCGGTGAAATCGATGGCGTTGCGCAGCAGGTGATCGAGGCAGGCGGCCAGGCCGCGCGGATCGAGCCAGGCGTGCAGGTCTTCGTCGGCGATGCGGTTATGAAGCGAGACGCCGCGGGACAGGGCCAGTGGGTGCATCTTGCCGATGGCTTCCTCGACGATCGGCAATACGGGTTCGTTCATCGGCGCCAGCCCGCCGCCGCCTTCGAGGCGCACGATATCCAGCACATTGTTGAACAGGGTCAGGAGTTTCTTTCCGCTGTCGCGGATGATGCCGGCATATTCGACATATTGCGGTGAGCCAAGGGGGCCGTAGAGTTCCTGATTCAGGATGTCGGAAAAGCCGATGATGCTGTTGAGCGGGGTGCGCAGTTCGTGGCTGACCATGCGCAGGAAGGCGCGTTTCGCGGACTCCCTCGCAGCGTCCTCGGCGGCGGCCTCGCGGGCGGCCTCCAGGGGCCAGTTTGGGGCTTCGGCTGGCTGCGGGAAGGACATACGGCACCCTGAAGGCGGCGCGGTGGTCAGGACGCGCGGCATAAAATCTCAATCTAGGCAGGGGATATTAAACATCGGTTACCCTGGCCTGTGCCATAGGTGAAAACACCCGGTTTTGTAACATGGCGCTCCGGAATCTCCCGCCCTGAGGGATATCCGTGGGCAATGTCACATTTCTGGCTAAAATTCAGATGCTTATTATATAGGCAGTATTCTTGTCGCCTTTAGGGAAATCAGCCGGCGTGTCGCTTAAGGCCTACTTTCAGGATGAAGCCCCCAATGCCGCCGAAGGCCCGCCGGGTCTGCGCCTGAGCGTCGTGGTCTGGCATCTGTGCTGGGCGGGTTATGCCCTGTCCGGGCTGATGGGCCTGTTGCTGTTGCCGGCGTCGCCGCTGGTCATCGCGGCGCTGGTGGCGATCACTATTCCGGGCGCGGCCTGCGTCATCCTGCTCGGCCGTGACAGCCGGTTCATGCGCCAGGCCCTGATGTGGGTCTGGGCGGCAGGCGCCCTGCTGGCTGTGGCCTTCACCGGCGGCATATCCGGCCCGCTGGCGGTCTGGTGCGCCCTGCCGCTGCTGGCGGCGGTGGCGCTCAACCAGCGCACCCTGATCACCCTGGGCGCTTCGCTGGCTTTCGGCGTCACCCTGTTCGCCATCATGATCAGCGTGTGGCATGGCATCAGGCTGCCGGATGAGCAGGAAGGTTTCTGGCTGTCGGTGATCGCCAATGTGTCGATCGTCGCCGGCCTGGGTCTGGCGGTCCTGCCGGCCCTGCGCATACGTTCCGAACGCGCCAGCGAGGCCGAGGACGCGCGCGACCGCCTGCTGAGGATGCTGACCGAACAGCCGGGCCTGCTGATCTGCCTCGATGGCGACGGGCGGGTGGTTGCGGCCTATGGCGAGGCGCCGGCGGGGCTGGATATGAAGACGCTGCTGCAACTGGGACTGCCGGCCTCGGCCCATGTGCCCGACCGGATGGGGGTCAAGGCGGCGATCGAGGCCGCGGTCATGGAGGGCCGCGCCGACACCGGTTTTACCCCCCATGCCGCCATGGACCACTACGTGCTGCTCTCCCTGCGCAAGGGCCATGACGACCGGCTTTACGGCGTCATGAACGACGCTTCCCTGTCGCACGCCCACGAGGTCGCGCTGGAGGCGGCGCGGGCCGAGGCCGAAAGCCTGAACCAGGGCAAGACGCAGTTCCTCGCCAGCATGAGCCACGAACTGCGCACGCCGCTCAATGCGGTCATCGGCTTTTCCGATATCATGCGCCTGAAGATGTTCGGCGATCTGCCGCCGAAATACGCCGAATACGCGCAGTTGATCTGGGAATCCGGCCAGCATGTGCTCGATATGATCAATGACGTGCTGGATATGTCGAAGATCGAGGCGCAGAAATACGAGCTGGCCCTGGAAAGCTTCGACATGCGCGAACCGGTTTCGGCGGCGCTGCGGCTGATCCGCGGACAGGCGCACGAAAAGGCCATCGACATCATCAGCCAGATGCCGGAAACGACCCTGACCGTCACCGCCGACAAGCGCGCCATCAAGCAGATCTGCCTGAACCTGCTGTCGAACGCGGTGAAGTTCACGCCGCGGGGCGGGGATGTGCGGTTGCGCCTCAGCCAGCGCGACGATGTGGTCGATATCGTCATCACCGATACCGGCATCGGCATTTCGGCCGAAGACCTGAGCCGCATCGGACAGCCCTACGAGCAGTCCGGGCCGGCGGAACAAAGGGCGATGGGCACCGGGCTTGGCCTGTCGATCGTCAAGGCCATGGCGCATCTTCTGGGCGGCGGCATGACCCTGACCAGCCGTCTCGGCGAAGGCACGACGGTCACGGTTTCCCTGCCGGTGGCGCAGGCGGACGAACAGCCGGAACTGCCCATGCCGGTGCCCGTGCAGCCGGAGCCGCAGGGCGCCGTGCAGTCGCTGGAAGCCTTCGCGCGGGCGGCCCAGAACGCGGCCAGTCATGCCGTCTATAATCCGCTGGAAGATATCGGCCACACGCCGGATGCCTTAAGCCGTTTCAGCGATTTCGTGATCCGCCCGCCGAAAAGCTAGAGCGCCGCCACAACCGCCTCCAGCTTGCCGAGGAAATCCTGCCAGCCGTGCAGGGCGCCGCCGAAGGCCTGTTTCTGATCCGGGCGGAAGCCGGCCTGCTCTACGCGCAGATGGGTGCCGGTATCGGTCGGCGTCAGGGTAAAGGTCACCACGCTGCGGAGATCATAGGCGGCATTGTCGTTGGCGAAATCCCAGCGATAGGCCAGGGTCCGCTCCGGTTCGAGCGTCAGAACCTCGCAATCCAGCACGCCGCCCCAGTCGCCGCGCAGGTTGAATTTATGGCCGATGGCGGGCCGGAAATCGTTTTTCATCAGCCATTCTTCCATCAGGTGCGGCTGGGTCAGGGCGCGCCACAGCTTTTCCGGCGGATGCGGAAATTCACGTTCGACGACGACGGAGCGGGTTTCGGAGGCGGTCATCAGGCTTGGGCTTTCTTTGATTTTGCAGAGATGTTTAACGCCACGGCGGCGCGGATCAGCGTCTTGAAGGCCTCTTCATTCATGGCGTCGCCTTCGCGGAAATCGATGGCGCGGCGGGTGGCGCCTTCCAGGCTGGAATTGAACAGGCCAGCGGGATCAGCCAGCGCAGCCCCTTTGGCGAAGGTCGTTTTCACCGCCGCCTTGTAGGTCTCGCCGGTGCAGATGATGCCGTCATGCGACCAGACGGGGATATTCCATTTCCATTCCTCGACCACTTTCGGATCGGCTTCCTTTATCAGGGCGCGCAGACGGGCGAGGGTGTCGCCGCGCCAGCCGGCGTATTCCTGGATGGCTTCGTCGATCAGTTGCGAGGCGGGTACGCCTGCGGTATTTTTCAGGGGCTTTTTCATGCGTTTCCTTTTATCGGGTCGCCGGGCAATTGGCTGGCCTGACGTATCCAGTCGGCCAGTTGCGCCTCGTCGATGGGGTCGTTTTCGCGGATATCGAGATAGCGCACCTCTTTTTGTTTCGAGGCGCCGGGGGGCGGCGGATCGAGCAGGGCGCCGCGAAAAAAGGCCAGTTTGATGTATTTCGTAAAGCAGTGAACGCCCAGGAACCAGCCGTTTTCCGCGGTGCCATAGAAGGGCGAATTCCATTTGACGGCTTTGCGCACACCGGGAATCGTGCGCCCGATCAATGCGTCCAGCCGTGCCCCGACCGCGCTTTTCCAGCCCGGCATGGCGGCGATATAGGCCTGCACGGGTTCATTGCCGTAACCTTTGGCGATCTGGGGATTGCCGCCGGAAAGCAAACGCGGTTCGTCAGACATGCTCAATTCCCGGCGGTTGCGCTTTTCGGCGCGCGTGGCCGCAGATAGGGCAGGACGAACATGTATAGCCCGGTGAACAGCAGATAGAACAGCGGCGGCAGCGGCGCATAGGTCAGCCAGGTCATCGGGTGGCCCAGCCCCATGGCGACGAAATTGCCGGCGACGGTCAGGGCGAAGAGGATCGACACCCAGCGGTGGCTCTGGCGTATCCAGTGGTTGATATTCATTGGTCCATCCTTTTCAGTAAATCTTCGAGATCGTCGAACCGGTCCTGCCAGAATCCGGCCATCTGGCTGGTCCAGTCGATCAGCGGGGAAAGCGCGGCCGGTTGCGCGCTGTAATGGGTCTGGCGGCCATCGACGCGGCCCCGCACCAGTCCCGCCTCTTTCAGCAGGGCCAGGTGTTTGGAGACGACCGGTTGCGATACGCCCGCCTGTTCGGTCAGCCCGCCCACCGTGGTTTCGCCGTCACGGCACAGCCGCTCGAAAAGAGCGCGTCGCGTCGGATCGGCGAGGGTGCGGAACAATATGTCGGGCGTGGGCGTCAATTCATACCTCAATGGCTATGAATTGACGTATAGCTCTACGGCTATGAATGAGTCAAGTCAATTAAACCGGTCTCCGGCGATAGCGGTAGCGTGAGATGATCACGAAATCTGTGCTGATCTGTGGATACCCCTTCTTGCCGACGCCAGTGCCTGTGCAGGAGTCCGCTTTTTAATCCACAGATCAGCCAGATGTTCAGGGTAACCGCACGCTACCGCTATCGCCGGTGAAAGGGGGAGAGAAGGTTCCGCTTCGCGGTCTCAGCTCTGCGTATTGACGTGATTATGCGTATAGGGCGCGGGCAGGGCGATATAGCTCAGGCCGGTGACGAAATCGCCGACCTCGAAGCGGGCATAGCGCGGGCCGTCTTCGGTCGCAAACTCCACCACGATATCCTCGCGCGGATCGAGCTTCGCAATCGCCAGCCAGGCGCGGCTGGGAAAATCGAAGCGCACGGCCGCTTCCGGCTTTTGCGCGCCGGCATAATTACCGGTCAGGGTGAAACCGGCGAGATTGGTTTTCATGCCGGGGTGCAGATCGGCCATGACCTCTGTCTTGCCGCTGGCCATGAAACTCAGCGAACCGTAGTCGGAAAAGCCAACCGGCAGGTTGTCGCTGAGGCCATAGGGCGCGCGATTGATCACGCCGGTGGCCACGATATCGGTATTGCGCACCAGAAGGCGGGCGCTGTAAGGGCGCGTGCCGTCCCTGAAATGCGCCATCAGGCTGAAGCTGTTTTGCTGCAAACCGCCATAGAGACCGAATGCCAGATCGGCCCGGTCGCTGTTCTGATATTGCACCAGCCGCCAGACCTGATCGTCGCCATAGGTGCGGTTGGCCAGCCATTGGGTGCGGCCGGAATTGAGTTCCAGGCGCGGCACGGCGATAAAGCGGCGGAAGCCGCCCCGGGCGGTATCGACCTCGGCCACCAGGGCCGGCGCGGCGCAATCGGACTGATCAGCCGCCGTTTTCGCCTTTTCCAGCCACGGGGCGAGATAGGCCATGCTGAGGCCGGCGCGCAGGGCGTCGTTGCGCGCCTGCAGGTAACCGGCCTTGAGCGCCTGGCTGGCGGCATCATCGAGCAGATGGCAGCGGGCGTCCGCCTGGACCATGAACCAGCGCTTGACCACCGGCAGGGTATAGTCGTCCGCCGTCCGGGCCAGCAGCGGCGCGGTCAGGCACGCGCTTGCGGCGACAGCCGTCAGGGCAAGCTTTTTAATCAATGGACTGAGGCGCATAAACGGCTTTACAGGGTCTTTGAGAGATGTCTTTGCCTGCCTTATAAGCCATCGGGCTTTAGACGGCGTTTCCAATCAAGGTTAGCCAAATGTTACTTTCATCGGATATCTGGGTCAGCGCCCTCCTACGGCGGGTCGGGCAGGCGGGCAGCTTCGCCTTCATCGCCCGGCGGGGGGAAAAGTCATTCGGCGCCGTGCTGGTCAAGGTGCTGAACCTGAAAACGCGCGAAACCTATGTGCTGCGCGAGGCGCAAAAGGGCGAGGAAAGCGTGTGGATGCAGCCGGTCGAAACGAAGGACGAAGCCGACCTCGATGACTGGATCGCCCGCCAGGCCAGATACGATCCGGATATATGGGTGGTCGAAATCGAGGACGCGGAAGGCCGCCATTTCCTGACCGAAAAGGTCGAGATATGATGAATCGCCCGTTTACCCTGTCTTTCAACGGAATAACAAACCCTGTGCGCTAGTGTGGCGATCGACCACAACTTATGTACAGGTAGCGTTTTTGTATTTTCTGCTGAATGACCTCATCCTCGACATCGACCCCGCGCGCATGATGCAGCCGCTGGACGCCGAACGCTTTTCCGCGCTCGGCGTCGATTACATCGCGCAACTGGGCAAGGAAATGTTCGCCGAGGACGTTCAGGCGCATCGCAACAATCCGGAGCGCGCCCGCCGCCTGTGCTACCTGCTGCACCTCAAGATGCCGCGCATCAACGCCGCCCAGTTTTTCGTCACCGCCGGCAATGGCGGATCGGAAAGCGTGGAGGCCAGCTTCAAATCGCTGAACGAAATGGCGATGGAGCTGATGTTCGCCCAGCAGAAACTGGGCCAGCTCGATACCCGCAAGGTCGATAACGAGGTCTGGCGCAGACTGGCGGCTTAAGGCCTGAGGGGCCTTAAGCATTTTTCATAAGAGGTACGCCGCATCAGCGGCGGCGGGCGGTCGCCCTTGCCAAAACCCATAAGGATTTATGGATTTTGGAAATATAGGATGCTCAAGATCGCCGGTTGAGGACCGTTTATTTCGTCGCCCCATCGAAAAAACCAAGCGGGATAGCCGCCGCCATGGCCGTCGCGCCGGCGTCATTGGGGTGCAGGTGGTCGCCGGTGTCGTAATCCGCCCGCAGGTGGCCAGGCCTGTCCGGCGCTTCCACCGCCCGCTCGAAATCGATCACGCCGTCGAAGACGGTCTGGCGCCTGATCCAGGCATTGACCGCCTGGCGCCGGCTTTCCTTCTCCTCGGAAAAATAACCCTCGAACACTGTATCGCGGAAAGGCGTCAGGGTGGCGGCGTAGACTTTCAGACCGCGTTCGTGGGCGCGTTCGGCCAGTTGGCTCAGGCCGTCGATCAGGTCTTCCGCCGAGACGTAGCCGTCGGATTCCGGCCCCTGCGCATGGCCCAGATCATTGATGCCGATCAGCACGATTACGGCGCTGGCATTCGGCTGGGCCAGAACGTCGCGGTCGAAACGCGCCAGGCCGCCGTCGCCGAAGCGCGCCCAGGCGCCGTGATGCAGCAGGCGGTTGCCGCTCAGGCCGGCATTGACGACGCTGAGTTGAATGCCCGCTTCATGCAGGCGGCGGCTCAGAAGCGCCGGCCAGGTGCGGCCCTGGTCGGGGGTGATGCCGTAGCCGTCGGTGATCGAGTCGCCGAAGGTGATGAGCGCGCCTTGCGCGGGCGAACCGGAGGCCTCGATTTCGGCCAGCCACGGAAAGGCATTGCCGATGCCGATATCGGCCTTCGTTTCCGGCAGTTCGGCGGCGCTGGCGGCGCGGCCATCGGCGATATAGAGCGCGCCGCGCTGGATATCATGGACCGTCGCCAGCGGCGTTTCCGCCGGCGCATAGAGACTGACCGCCAGGTCGCTGTCGGCGGCGACCGTCAGGGGGATGGGATCGCTGAGGACATAGGCCCCCGGGGCGAGGGTGACGCCTGCCCGGCCATTGAAGGTGACGGCGGTATCCGTGGCCGGATCGATGCGGCTGCCGGTTTCGCGCCTGGCCACACGGATATCTTCGAGTTTGAGCGGGGCGGCGCCATAAGCGTTCGACAGGCGCAAACGGACCGACGCGCCGCCGGCGCTGACCCGCACAATCTGGCGCAGGGTCTTGCCGCTGATCTTCGCCCCGACGCCGGAAGGTTCCGGCGAGGCGTACCAGGTGGGGATCCATTTCGGCGCGGCATCTTTCGCCGCCGCCGGCAAGGCCGGAATCGCCGTCAGCAGGGCGAGGGTCAGAATGACGGCGCGGCGTGTGGTCTGGAGCATGATGATTTCCTGTGTGTCCTTGCAGAGATCGCACAGCCGGAAATGTCCGTCAAATGTGATGTTATAATATTCTAAGATATTGATTTCGATATTTATTTTCAGGCGCTACTGGTTTTGGCCGAACAGGCCGCCTAAGCTGGCCTTTCAATTCTTGCCGAGACCCTCTATGGCCCACGATCATCACGCGCATTCCCACGGTCATTCGCATGGCGGTTCACATGGCCATTCTCAGGCGCCGACCGATTTCGGCACGCGCTTCCTGTGGGCGGTGGCGCTCAATACGGCCTTTATCCTTGCTGAGGTCATCTATGGCCTGAAAGCCAATTCGCTGGCCCTGCTGGCGGATGCCGGCCATAATTTCAGCGACGTGATCTCGCTGATCCTGTCATGGGCGGCCTGGTGGCTGGCGAAGAAGAAACCGGTCGCCGGATTTACCTACGGTTTTCGCGGCGCTTCGATCATGGCCGCTCTGTTCAACGCCATCCTGCTGATGGTGGCGGTCGGCGGCATTGTCTGGGAGGCGATGCAGCGCTTTTCCACGCATCAGGCGGTGCAGGGCGATCTGGTGATGTGGGTGGCGGGCGCGGGGATTCTGGTCAATGGCTTCACCGCCTGGCTGTTCGCGCAAGGGCAGAGCGACCTCAATATCAAGGCCGCCTTCGCGCACCTGGCGGCGGATGCGGTGGTTTCGGCCGCGGTGGTGATCGCCGGGCTGGTCCTGTTGCTGACTGGTTGGGCCTGGCTCGATCCGCTGCTCAGTCTTGTCGTCTCGGTGGTCATTGTCTGGGGCACCTGGGGCCTGTTGCGCGATTCCGTGCGTCTCAGCCTGCAGGGTGTGCCGCCGCATATCGATTTCAACCAGGTCAGGGCCTTCCTGGCCGGACAGCCGGGCGTCACCGATGTCCACGACCTGCATATCTGGGGCATGAGCACCACCGAAGTGGCCCTGACCGCTCACCTGACCATGCCGGACGGCCATCCGGGCGACGCCTTCCTGCATGAACTGGCCGAGGAACTGGAGCACCATCACGGCATTATCCATGCCACGATCCAGATCGAAATGAGCGACGGCGCGCACCCCTGCGCCCTCGCGCCGGACGAGGTGGTGTAGAACGGCTCGCCATTCGGCAACTCCCCTTTCTTATACCTCCCCATTAATGGCAGGGCTATCGCCTATGGCTTTTGGAATAACTTTTCTTCCCCCTCTCCCCTCAACGAGGGGAGAGGACGGGCGCGGAGCGAAGCGATCGCAACCGGGTGAGGGGCTGTGTGACGCTTGTGTTCTATCGACGAACAGCCCCTCACCCGATCGCCTTCACTGCGTTCGGCTCTCGTCCTCTCCCCATGTTCATGGGGAGAGGGGAAAGGCATCTTAACTCCAAAAGCCATATGCGATAGCCCTGGTGAACGGAGGGAGGTATAAGATGGGTAGTCGCCGGAAATACAGAAATACACTGAATGTCGATCCATCCCGGGCCGTTGGTAAAAATGCGTCACCTGTCTTGATGACGGACGGTCTTTACCCGGTCACATTTTCCGTTTACGTAAAGGTTAGCTTCCGCAAGCGCATCATTGTGATTGGGAAGCCCGCCGCCGGAAGCCTAAAATACGAACATGACCATAGAGCAACTCACCGAAAAACTGGCGCACTACCCCACCAGATGGGCGCGCCATGCCGACCTGATCGTGCATATCGTGGCCCTGACCTTCGCCCTGTTCGGCGGCGGCGTGGCGCTGGGTCTGGCGGTTAGTTACGGCCTGCTCGGCAAGGTGGCGGCCATCACCATCTACGCCATCGGCATGATCGCCATGCTGGCCTTTTCGACCGCCTATAATTTTGCCGTGCCGCGCTGGCAGCCCTTCCTGCGCCGCCTCGATCACGCCGGCATCTTCCTGATGATCGCCGCCAGTTACACGCCTTTCACCACCCAGGCATTGCATGGCGGCTGGGCGCTGTGGATGAGCGTCGGCGTCTGGTCGCTGGCGGCGCTGGGCATATTGGCGAAATTGCTTCTGCCTGGTCTGGGTAAAGGCTTCTGGATCGCGCTCTATCTCATTCTGGGCTGGCTTGTGGTGATCGCCATCGGGCCGATGATCCGCGAAGTGCCCCTGCCGGCCATGATCCTGCTGGCGCTGGGCGGCGTGGCCTACAGCGTCGGCACCATCTTCTACGCCATGAAAAAGCTGAAGTTCCGCCGCGCCATCTGGCATGGCCATGTCCTGACCGGCGCGGTTTTGCACTATGTGGCGATACTGGTCGGCGTGGTGCTGGTGGGATCGAATTAGCTCGCTGGCACGGTTAAACACCGGCGATAGCGGTAGCGTGGGATAATCAAGGACATCTGTGTAATCTGTGGATTCCCTTTCTGCCGACGCCGAAGCGTGCGCCAAGGGCGTTTTTTTTGATCCACAGATTACACAGATATTCAGGGCAACTACACGCTACCGCTATCGTCTGAGCGCGTGGCGCAGCATTGTCAGAAGCTTTCAGCTTCTTTTATGCCGGCAGTTTCACCGTCAGCACCAAGTGATCGGTTTCGGCGGTGAAATCGAGCATGCCGCCGGCGTCATGCACGGTTGACCATAGCCAGTGCGGTTGAATCCACTGACCATTGAGGCCGTCACCAAGCGGCAGGCCCTTGAGGCCTTCGACCGCTTCAGGTTTCAGCCGCGCGCGCGGGCCGGCCGCATCGGCGGTCAGGGTCAGGCCCGCTTCATCCGCCACGGCGGTCAGGGTCGCCTTGCCGCCGGTCGGCAGCGAATTACCGGCGAGCAAGCCGAGATTGAGCAGGGCGCGGGCCGCCGGTTTCCGGAACAGCATGTCGCCGGGTATGGCGAAATCGAGTTCGGCGCGCATGGTGGCGAACATATCGCCGAGGATTTTCTCAAGCTGGCCGCCGTTGAAGGCTTCCGAGGTGCTGGCGGCGCCGAAGGCCACGCGGGCGAAATGCACCAGCGTCACCATCTTCTTGGCCGAGGCGGCGATCAGGTTGAGCGCATCCTGCTTCATGTCCTGCGCCGAAGGATCTTCCAGCAGGTCGAGGCCCGACATGATGGCCCCGGCGGGCGAGATGAAATCGTGACACAGCTTGCCGACCAGTTGCGTCGCCAGGTCGTGCGCCCCCAGCTCGAAGGCCTGGCTTTCCGGACCCTGGTTTTCCGGACCTTGGCCTTCAGGCGCAGGCGAAACAATGGCGGTATCCTCTGCATTGTTCAGGTTCGGTGTTGACAGATCGTCCATGCTCATCTTCTTATCCGTTCGCTCAGGTCGGGCTTCAGTTTAGTATGCCTGATCCGAAGTGTGAGGTGATTTGCCTTACTCTGGAAGCCAGGAAGAGCTAAGATGTTTTCATATATCTTAACGAGCGGTTTACAAAGCGCACGCGCGCGGGGCCGTCCGTCCGAAATCCCCCTGCCCATTTAAAAAAAACAACCTGGAGAACCCCTTATGGCTGACGCTCAATCCTCCCTGTCACGCAAAGGCCGCGGCAAGATATTCGACTCGATTCTCGACACCATGGGCGACACGCCCCTGATTCGCCTGCCGCGCCTGTCCGCCGAATATGGCGCGAAAGCCACCGTGCTGGCCAAGCTCGAATTTTTCAACCCGATGGCCTCGGTCAAGGACCGCATCGGTATTTCGATGGTCGAGGCGCTGGAAGCGGCCGGCAAGCTGAAGGCCGGCGGCACCATCATCGAGGCCACTTCCGGCAATACCGGCATCGCCCTGGCCTTCGTGGCTGCCGCCAAGGGGTACAAGTGCATTCTCGTCATGCCGGAATCGATGTCGATCGAGCGCCGCAAGATGCTGCTGCTGCTGGGCGCCCGGCTTGAACTGACCCCGGCGGAAAAGGGGATGCGCGGCGCCATGAACCGCGCGCAGGAACTGCTCGATGAAACGCCGGGCGCGGTCATTCCCCGCCAGTTCGAGAACGAGGCCAATACCCTGGTCCACCGTGTCTCGACGGGTGAGGAGATCTGGAACGACACCAATGGCGCGGTCGATGTGGTGATTTCGGGCGTCGGCACCGGCGGCACGATCAGCGGCGTCGGCGAGGTGCTCAAGGCGAAGAAGCCTTCGGTGCAGATGGTGGCCGTCGAGCCGGATGCGTCGCCGATCCTGTCCGGGGGCGAACCGGGACCGCACAAAATCCAGGGCCTGGGCGCCGGTTTCGTGCCTGCTATTCTCGACCGCGGCGTCATCGACAGCGTGGAAACGGTCAGCAATGACGCCGCCTTCGCCATGGCGCGCAAGTCGGCCAGCACCGAAGGCCTGCCGGTCGGCATTTCATCGGGCGCGGCGCTGGAAGTGGCCTTCCGCCTGGCGGCAAAGGACGAATATGCCGGCAAGACCATCGTGGCGATCATCCCCTCCTTCGCCGAACGTTACCTCTCGACGGCACTTTTCGAGGGCCTGTAAGAAATATCTTCCTCCCCTGCAAGCGCAGGCAGGGCTATCGCCTATGGCTTTTGGAATAACTTTTCTTCCCCCTCTCCCCATGAATATGGGGAGAGGACGGGCGCGGAGCGAAGCGATCGCAACCGGGTGAGGGGCTGTGTGACGCTTGTGTTCTATCGATGAACAGCCCCTCACCCGATCGCCTTCACTGCGTTCGGCTCTCGTCGGCACCGGCCGCCCGGCTCTCCCCATATTCATGGGGAGAGGGGAAGGGCATCTCAACTCCAAAAGCCATATGCGATAGCCCCCGCTTCGCAGGGGAGGATCATTTTCCTTAGCCGAACTGGAACGCGCTGATGGCAATGCCGGTATCGCCGAGACTGTCCTCGTGATAGGTGCGGCGCGCGGTATCGCCGTCCGCCGCGCCGGCCACCACCATCAGCGGGATCAGATGCTCCTCGCGCGGGTGGCAGTCACGGGCGTTCGGCGCGCTGGCCCAGTCGTTCAGACCGTTGATATTTCCCGCCAGCGTCTCATTCAGCCAGTTATCGAAAGCGTGCGACGCCGGACCGCTGCCGGAACCGCGCCCCATCAGGCGGGGAATGGAATGGTAGCTCATCCCCGAACCGATGATCAGCACCCCTTCCTCACGCAGGGGCGCCAGCGCCTTGCCCAGCGCGATGTGCTCCGCCGGTCTCAATCCCTTTTTCAGCGATAACTGCAGGGTCGGGATCCCGGCGTCGGGCCAGGCCAGCAGCATCGGGATAAAGACGCCGTGATCGAAATCGCGCTGACTGTCGGCGGCCACCGTAATGCCGGCTTCGGCCGCCAGCGCCTGCACCCGCGCGGCCACGGCCTCGGACCCGCGCGCCGGATAGTTCAATTCGTAGGTATGCGGCGGAAACCCGTAATAGTCGAAAAACATGCCCGGCGCCGGCTTGGTCATGACGGTGAATTCCGTTTCCTCCCAGTGGGCGGAGAGGATCAGCAGCGCTTTGGGCTTTTCGCCGACATCCTGGGGCAGGCGTTTAAGATAGGCGCCCATTTGGTCCCACATGCCGGCGGGATTCCAGTCCATGAAAAAACACGGCCCGCCACCGTGAGGAATATAAACGGTCGGGGTTCTGGTCATGGTCGTGATCACCTTTTTCAATCTTTAATCCCCTCGCCCCTTTTGAGGGGGAGAGGGGGGGGGCAGCAACGGGCGCTCGCGGCGGGACGGTTCGAAGCGCAGAGTGTCGGCGGCCAGGACGGGCGTGGCCATCAGGCCGAACCCCATTGTCATGACCGCCCATTTCAGCCCCCGAACCGTTCCCGCCGGTGATTATTTCGCGTTGGCTTCCGCTTCGATATAGAGATCGATCTGGTCGCTGACGGCGGGCACATACTTGCCGATGCCGAAATCGGAGCGGTTGATCGTGCCCCTGGCGGTAAAGCCGGCGGTGATCTTCTTCATCATGTTCGGCCCCTTCTGGTTCAGCGTCACATCGAGGGTCACCGGCTTGGTGACGCCGTGGATGGTCAGGTCGCCGGTCACCCTGGCGGTGGCGGCGCCGGTCGGCTCGACCCTGGTGCTCTTGAAGGTGGCGGTCGGGAACTGGGCGGCGTCGAAGAAGTCGGCGCTTTTCAGGTGTTCGTCGAGCGCTGGCACGCCGGTGTTGACGCCGGCGATGGCGAAGGAAACCTCGACCGAGCTGTTGGCCGGCGTGGCGTCATCGAGCGTGACCTCGCCCACGGCGTTCATAAACTTGCCGGTCGGGTGCGAAAAACCGAAATGGGTGTACTGGAAAGTCACCGATGTGTGGGTGGGTTCCAGGGTATAGGTGTCGGCGGCGAAGGCCGGGGCCTGGGCGATCAGGACGAAAGCGGCGGCGGCGAACAGGGATTTGAGGGCGAGTTTGGTCATTTGTAAATCTCTTGAATGAAGATGAAAATGTAAAACCGAAACGTAACAATAGTGGTTACTGTTTTGCGTTTCAAGAGGCTCCGCCACAATTCCCGCAAAATTCATCCCCCCGTTATACGGCGTAATTGCGGCGATGAAAAAAGTGTGATCTCTTGGGGCGCTGAAGAGGGGGGAATATCCATGATCATGGTGCGCACGCTTGGCCTGATAACGGCGGGCCTTCTTTTGGCCGCGCCGGTCCTGGCGGAAGAGGCGGCCGCGCCGCTGCCGGATGTCCGGATCGTGGACTGCCGCACCCATGACGCGGCGCAGGAAAAGGCGGATCAGGCCCTGGTGATGTCGGCGCTGGACCTGATTCAGGCGCACGACATGGACAAGCTGAACGCCCTGCTGCCCGATCTGGAAACGGCGCTCGGCCATGCGCCGGATGCGCCGTCTTACCCCGAACACTGCGGCGACAGCCTCATCGTCTATTCGGATGAACTGAGCGATTTTCTGACCCTTTCGGCCATGGTCACTGGCCATGAAAAAACATTCGGCGCCTCGAAGGTGGAGCAGCGCGCCGCCCTGCCTTATCCGCTGCTGGCTTTTGCCATCGGCTGGACCTATTTCGAGAATGAGGATTTCCAGTCGGCGCACGACGCCTATGCCAAGGGCCTGCTGAACGATCCGGATTTCAATTCGCTGATCATGGAAGACACCCTGGCCCTGGCGGCGCTGCATCGCAGCCCTGAGGCGCTCGGCCAGCTTGACGCTTATCTGGCGCGCAATCCCGACCTGCCGGATGAGCAAATGGCCAATGCCCTGCGCAAGCGCGGCTATGTGTTGATCGAACTGGAGCGCTGGGACGAAGCCGAAACCGCCTACAAGGACTCGCTGAAACTGGACCCCGATAATGAGACGGCCCAGGGCGAACTTGAATATATTGCCGCCAACAGGCCTTCCGGGACGGCCGACTGATCCCATATACGGACCTCCCTACCTGACAACCAAGAGGAATAAAATGTCTGAGGCGGTTCAAATCGATATGTACAGGGCCAGCGTGCCGGTGGTGCTCAATGCGCTCACCAACCTGAAGGCCATTCTCGGCAAGGCCGAAGCCTGGGCGGCGGAAAAAGGCATCAAGGACGCCACGGTTCTGAACGCCCGCCTGGCGCTCGACATGCTGCCGTTCTCGAAACAGATCCAACTGGTCAGCGATACCGCCAAGGGCGTGGCGGCGCGTCTCGGCGGCGTTGAAAATCCGTCCTATGCCGATGAGGAAACCACCTTCGCCGATCTGCATGACCGCCTGCAAAAGACCATCGATTTCGTCAAATCGGTCGATGCCGCGGGTTTTGCCGGTTCGGAAACCCGCGAGGTCGTGCTGAAATTTCCCAACCGCACGATCGAGTTCAAGGGACTGGATTACCTGACCGGTTTCGCCCTCCCCAACCTGTTCTTCCACGTCACCACCGCCTACGCCATCCTGCGCCATTCCGGTGCGCCCCTCGGCAAGAGCGATTACCTCGGCGGTTAAGCCTCAAACGTCTCGATATCGAAGCGCTTGAGTTCGTTGAGATAATCTTCGAGTTTTATCAAACCGACGCAGGGAAAGGCTCCGGTGGCAATGCCGGGGTCTTTTTCATGCAGGCGCTTTGCCAGAAGAATGGCGGGCACGCAGGGGATTTGCGGCCCGTCACCGGATCTGGCGACGACAAACCACGAACGCTCAAGCGGCGCGCCGGTGTGATCGACGCCGCTGATCGTGACGTGCATACCGCCGGTGTCGCTGCCCATGAAATTGAACCCGTCACTGATGGCCAGCAACGGCCTGGCCAGGGCTGGCAGATCAATCGGAAAACCGGCGCGCACCAGCCACGACAAGCCCCACAGCCCCAGGTGCATGAAACCCAGTTCCAGCCCCGCGCCGAAGCGGATCGATTTGAAGCCATAGGCCGCTGGCAACAGATCGAGATCGGGAATATCACAGGTGCTTAAAAAGCGCCGCCCCATGACCGGATACGCCTGTTGATGCGTATCCTGCCAGCCGTACGGCTTGGGGTGACCGGCGAAAGGCCTCAGCGGCTTGCCGACATAGCTCAGTATGGCGCGCGTGGTGGCCAGTCCGCGCTCGGCCTTCTGCCCCGGAGAAATGCCGAAGTCGAGCGTGTCCATGCAGGCGAATTGCGGCTTCAGATGATCAATCGCCGCCGACGACAGGCCGGGCACCGTGCTCGCCCCGCTGATCAGCGTTACCTCCGCCGCCCTGGCCTCTGCATCCAGCCCATTGAACTCATGGACAAAATCGCGGCCATCCGCCAGATCGATATAATGCGCGCCCGCCGCCATACAGGCCCGCGCCACGCCGTAGTCGCTGCCTTGAAACGGCCCGCTGGTATGGATGACCACCGATGGCCTTTCCGCCGCCAGCGCCCCGGCCAGACCGTCATGGATATCCAGCCGCAAAGGCCGCGCCCCCGGCAGTTCACGGCACAGGGCCTGCGCTTTCGCCAGGTCGCGCCCGGCGATGACCAGAGGCAGACCGTGGCGCGACAAGGCTCTTGCGATGCGCTTGCCGAAATTGCCGTAACCGCCGAGGATCAGGATGTCATGCGCCACAGGCCATCTCCGTCACGGTGAATTCGCCTTCGTAGCTATATTCCGCCAGTTCCTGAAACAGCCCGCCATAGAGCGCCATGCGCATTCTGAAGCTGTTTTCGCCGGTCGCCTGTTCATAAGCTTCGCCGTGACCCATCAGCCCTTCGCCTAGCCACGATAAAAGGATATCAACGCCGAACAGCCGCCAGACATAGCCCCTGTGCTGCAACAGCACCTTGTCCTTGTCGTAATAATAGGCGCAGCGCCAACCGATGCCGTTGGCCATGTATTCGATGACTTCATGCGGCCGCTGCATGACCATTTTCGAGCGGAAGACATGCGGCGGGCGTCCGGGAAAATCAAACCGGCGCTCGAAGATGAAGGCGCGGCTGTCCGGCTCGCTCAGGAAAGTCACGGTGCAGGGGATGTCTTCGCCTTCCCAGGGCGTCAGCATCCCGCAGGCTTTCAGCAGCGGTGAAAACAGCCGCAGCAAAGGCCCCATGCGGATGGTCAGGACGCCGGTCACCGTCACGCGGTCATGCGAGAAGGGCCGGTTGGCGTAGTGCGCTTTCAGGGCGGGCGGCAGACCATCCCATTGTTCGGCGAAGATATCCGCGAAAATCGGCGTGGTGTTGGGCGTGGTCATGCGTTACCTTTCGCGGCAAGCTAACACGAGAGCGCGTCGCCACAATGCTTTATCTTTGCGTCAAATGGCTGCATATCCTGTCCTCGACCGTGCTGTTCGGCACCGGGATCGGCACGGCCTTCTTCATGCTGATGGCCAATCTGAGCAAAGATACCCGCGCCATCGCCTTCGCCACGCGCACGGTCGTGATCGCCGATTGGGCTTTCACCACGCCCGCGGTCATCTTCCAGCCCCTGAGCGGCTTGTGGCTGATGCGCCTGACCGGTGTAACGATGGAAACCGGCTGGCTGGCCGCCGCCCTCGCGCTCTATGTCTTCGCCGGCGCCTGCTGGCTGCCGGTGGTATGGATGCAGATCCGCATGAAGCGCCTGGCGGCCGAGGCGCTGGCGGCGGAAGCGCCCCTGCCTCAAGCCTACTGGCGTTTGAATACCTGGTGGATCACCCTTGGCAGCATGGCCTTTCCGGCGGTGGTGGCGATCTTCTGGCTGATGGTTTTCAGGCCCGCCTAGCTTGCAAGCGGATGGCAAGCGCCTATCTTGGAGGGATAATCATCGAGAGGAATACCGCCATGATCCATCTGTATGCCTGGGGCACCCCCAACGGCCGCAAGGCCACGATCATGCTTGAGGAACTGGGGGTGCCTTACGAGAGCCATCCGGTCAATATCGGCAAGGACGAGCAGTTCAGGCCGGAGTTCCTCGCCATTTCGCCCAACAACAAGATACCGGCCATCGTCGATGATGACGCTGACGGCGGCCCGTTGAGCCTGTTTGAATCGGGCGCCATCCTGATCTATCTGGCGGAAAAATACGGCCGCTTCCTGCCTGCCCTGCCGCACCAGCGCCATACCGTCATCCAGTGGCTGATGTGGCAGATGGGCGGCCTGGGGCCGATGATGGGCCAGCTCGGCTGGTTCGTGGTGTCGGACAAGGGCCAGACCCCGACGGGCGTCAACCGCTACGCCGCCGAGGTCGAACGCCTGTTCAATGTGCTGGAAAAGCGCCTCGGCGAATCGCAGCATGTCGGCGGCGCGGAATACTCCATCGCCGATATCGCCGTCTATCCGTGGATAGAGCAGTACCGCACCCGCGTGCCCGATCATGTCGAACCCCTGATCCAGGCGCGGCCGTTCATCAGCAACTGGCTGGCCGAGGTCGGCCGCCGCCCGGCGGTGATGCGCGGCATGAAACTGCCTTAGGGCTGATCGACATTCATCGACCTTTGCCGATTTAAGAAAAGGGAATCCACAGATTACACAGATTTTTCAGCGCCTTACTGGCTTATTTCCGCGCAGGCTTTTCCATAATGGATTGGCGCTTCGCGCCGAAAATCATCTATTGTGATGCGGGGAATAGCATTCAAAGACACTGAAAAATCTGTGTAATCTGTGGATTCCCTTATCCTTTACCTTTCTGGAGCTAGCCACGCGCGGCTAAGTCAAATCCTGAAGGTCGATCCGGCCTAAGGCGCTTTCGGGAAGTCCTTGCGGCGGATATACAGCGTCTTGTGAACCTTCGCCACGGTCACCCCGTCCGTATCGATGACATCGGCCTCGTATTCGGCGTCGAGCTTGCCTTGCGTGTCGGCCATCTGTTTGACGCGGGCGATTTCCTCCGGCGGAATGTGGAAATGCGCCCGCACCGTCTTGCGTCCCGGCTTTAAAAAGCGGATCGCGGCGGCCTTGTCCCAGACGATATAATCGCGGCCGAGTTTCGTCATCAAAATCGCCATGAAGAACGGATCGCACATCATGTAGAGCGAGCCGCCGAACTGGGTGCCGACAACATTGCGGTTCCACCACCGCAGCTTCATCTCGACCGTGATGGCGGTAAAATCGGGGTCGGTTTCGATAACCCTGATGCCGGCGCCGATCATTGGCGGATACCAGTTGATCAGTTTGAAGCGTTCGACCTTTGCCATCGGAAAATCTCGCAATTGTTTCCGTTCACGTCAACATGTGCGGCGGCGGAAGTCAATGATCTGCCGCGGCGGTGATCGTGCCGACGCCCGGCGGCTATTGGGAAGACATCGGCGGGTCCGGGGTTTCCTACGCCGTCAAATCGGCAAACGGCGCCGCCAACGATCGCGCGGCATCGTCCGGCGCTATGCTCAATAACAGACCACGCTGGCCGGCATTGATATAGATCGTATCGAACAGTTGCGCCGTTTCGTCGAGCACCGTTGGCGTTTTCTTGCGTTGGCCGAAGGGGGAAATGCCGCCGACCTTATAGCCGGTCAGGCGCTCGGCATCGGGCGCCTTCATCATGTGGCCGGACTTGCCGTGGAAGGCGGCGGCCATCTTTTTCATGCTGACCTCGCAATCGGACGGCGCCACCACGCAGACCGGCTTTCCATCCACTTCGGCCATCAGGGTCTTGAAGGTCTGTGACGGATCGACGCCCAGCGCCTCCGCCGCCTGCAGACCGACGCGCGGCGCGTCCGGATCGTAGGCGTAGGGGTGGAGGTCGAAGGCGATGCCGAACTTTGAAAGCATCAATGTGCCGGGGGTGGTTTTGGACATGGTATTACCGGATAAAGGAAGGCCCCCACCACCACGCCCAAGCGGGCGCGGTCCCCCTCCCCACGAGTGGGGAGGTATAAGGGGTTAGCAATCGTTGAGGAAGGTGGTTACATCATCTTCGGTGGTGGCGAAACTGGTGACCAGGCGGTAAGCGTCCGGCCCTTCATTCGGCCAGTTATAGAAGCGGTGTCCCTTGGCGAATAGCATATCAGCGGCGGCTTTCGGCAAGGTGACGAACAGTTCGTTGGCCTCGACCGGATGCAGCAAACCGACGCCCGCGCGGTCGATCAGGCCAGCGCGCAGAGCCTGCGCCATCGCATTGGCGTGGCGGCCAAGCTCCAGCCACAGGTCGTCCGCCAGCAAGGCCTGCAACTGCGCCGAGACATAGCGCGCCTTGGAAGGCAGTTGCCCGGCGCGTTTGTGGATATAGGCGAAATCCGCAACCAGGGCCGGATTGAAGATGATCGCCGCCTCGGCCAGCATGGCGCCATTTTTGGTGCCGCCGAAGGACAGGATATCGACGCCGGCCACAGCCTCCGCCGGCGCGCAACCCAAAGACGCCACGGCGTTGGCGAGGCGCGCGCCGTCCATATGGATGTAAAGGCCATGCGTTTTGGCGAAGGCGGTGAGGGCGCGTAATTCATCGAGAGAATAAACCGTGCCCAGTTCGGTCGATTGCGTCAGGCTGATCACTTTTGGGCGCGAGGTATGCGGCGCGTGTTCGCCGGCGCGCGCGATCAAATCGCCGATCGAGGCCACGGTCAGCTTGGCGTGGCCGCCCTCCAGAGGCACGATCTTGGCGCCGGTGAAGAATTCCGGCAGACCGCATTCGTCGTTGTTTATGTGGCTCTGGCGGTGGGCCAGGATCGCCTCATAAGGCCGTATCATCCGCGCCAGGACCAGGCCGTTGCACGCCGAACCGTTGAACACCGGGAAAAGCCGGGCCTGCGGCGCGCCGAAAGTCATCCGGACCGTTTCCTGCAATTTTTCGGTCACCGGGTCATTGCCATAGGCGGGCATATTGCCGCTGTTGGCGTCGATCAGCGCCTGCATCACCCTGGCGTGGACAGGCGCGGTATTGTCACTGGCGAAATTGGCCATGAGGATCCCGATATAAAGGAAACGACAGCTATAGAACCGCGGTGGCCCGATGAGAAGCCGTTTCTATGGGTTTGCCGCCGTATAATACTGTCCCGAAGGCCGTTCGCTGAGAAGGGCCATGACCGCCTCGAACTGTTTCGGGTCGATCGCGGAGACGGCTTGCTTGTGCGCCGCAATATCTTTCCAGACTTCCAGAATAATCAAGGTGTCGTCTTCATCGGCGCCATCCGCGACTTTCAGGTAAAGGTGGCAGCGCTCATTGCCTTCTACTGTGCGGATTTGTGTCACTATCTCTTCAAACCGGCTGATCAGTTCCTCGAATTTTCCGGGCAAGGCCTTGAATTCATTCAGTCTCATAATGCTCATCCGCACCTCCATCTGCTGGAAAGCCTATACTTCGGCTATCGTCATATGTGCACGATTTACCGTCCGAAACAGATTTTCAATTCTTTTTTCATCTCTGGAGGCCACTAAATCGGAGCTTAACCGAGTTTTATAACTGTTGTGATATTCCGGGCGTATGAAACACCTTTTTCCTGTTCCGGGTATCCTGTGGCTTGCCTTCAGCGGTCCCGCCACGGCCGCCGGCCTGACCGTTTCGGTCAATAACCCGTCGGGCGGGCCGGTCGCCGCCGCCGTGGTGACCTGGAGGCCGGATGGCGGTGCGTCCATACCGTTACCGGAAAAAGGCAAGGCCTTCGTCATGGCGCAGAAAAACGTCCGGTTCACGCCCTATGTGCTGGCCGTGCCCGCCGGGGCCACGGTGGCCTTCCCGAACATGGATCGCGTCAATCATCACGTCTATTCGTTCTCGCCGGTCCAGCCGTTCCAGTTCCCGCTGTATGGCAAGGGCAAGAGTCACACGATGCGTTTCGACCATCCGGGCACGGTGGCGCTCGGCTGCAATATCCATGATTCGATGAGCGCCTATATCCGCGTCGTCGATACGCCGTACTACGCCACGACCGGCCCCGACGGCCGCGTCACCCTGACCGTGCCCGAAGGCGCCGGCAGCCTGGCCGTCTGGCAGCCGGCCCTGGAAGGGCCTGAGCATCAGGTGACGAAAAAGATGACGGTCGGCAAGGCGGGCGCCGCGCAAACCTTCAGCATCAGGGTGCGCCAGGCCGCGCCGATGGCGGGCCAGTATTAGGCCATGCTGATCTTCAAGCGCCTCAGCACCCGATTGGCCGTGATGTTCGGCGGGCTGTTCGCCCTGGCCCTGCTGCTGATTGCGCTTGCCAGCTATATGGCGGTCGTTTCCTATGCGCGGACCTCGGTGCAGAAGGAGTTGCAGGCGTCGGCCAGCGTTTTCAAGCGCATCTGGACCCTGAGATCGGACGGGCTGCAAACCAATGCGGTTCTGTTGTCGCGCGATTTCGGTTTCAAGTCCGCCCTGGCGACGAAGGATAACCTCACGGTCGAATCGGCCTTTGATAATTTGCAGGGGCGGCTGAATATCGAAACCGGCCTGGTCATCGGCCGCGACGGCCAGCCCATGGCGGGGGAGCGGGGATCACTGGGCCAGACCCTGGCCGCCGCCCTGCACAAAAAGGATGAATTCGGCGCCGTCAGCGGCGTTATCGCCATCGACAGCCACCCCTATCAGGCGGTGGCCGCCCCGGTCATGGCGCCGGATCGCCTCGGTTGGGTGGTTTTCGCCCAGCGGCTTGACGAAAGCGAGATGCGGAACCTGCAGGGCCTGTCGTCGATTCCGCTCAGGGCCGGCATCCTGACCCAGACGCGCGGCGGCCTGTGGCTGGGGCCGCAGGCGCAAACCAGCGACTACAAGCCCAGTTCGCTGAGTTTCTTTATCGACAAGAGCCTGCAAAGCAAGGCCGCCAGCATGATCGGGTCCAGTCACGGCACCATGATCGCCGTCGCCACGCCCCTGCCCAATCTCGACAGCCAGCAAAAGAGCGTACTTCTGCTCAGTTACCCCTTGGGCGAGGCGCTGAAATCCTATCAACCCCTGCTGACGGCCCTGCTCGGCATCGGCCTGTTCGGCCTGTGCATGGTGGTGGCGGCCAGCCTCTACCTGGCGCGTAACCTGACCCGTCCGATCCTGGCGCTGAAAGACGCCGCCTTCGCCCTGCGTGACGGCAAGCCGGGGCAGGTGCGGATCGGCACCCATGACGAAATGGCCGATCTCGCCTCGGCCTTCAATGATATGGCCGTCTCCATCGAGGACCGCGAGCGCGATATCACCCGGCTGGCCAAGTGCGATATGGCCACCGGCCTGCCCAACCGGTCGGCCTTCGAGGATCATATCGGATCCTTGCGGGAAAAGGGAATTGAAAACGGCGTGGTCGTCGTCTGCATCGGTATCGATCGCTATGCCCATATCCGCGCCGTCTGGGGCGTTTCCTACGCGCACACCCTGATCGCGCGTTTGCAGGATATCCTCGTCCGCATTTTCGCCAGCGCCTATATCGCCCGTCTGTCGGCGGACACGCTGGGCCTGTGCCTGCATCCGTGCGAGGCCGGGCAGGCCCTGCCGCTGGCCCGCGCCATCGCCGCGCGCCTCGACAAGCGCATCAAGGTCACCGACGACCAGAGCCTCGACGTGATGGTCAGTCTCGGCGTCTACCATATGGCCAATGCCCGTCCGACCGCCGATGCAATGATCGAGCGCGCCCTGATCGCGCTCGACCAGGCGCGCGCCGGCAAGGCGAAGATCGCGCTGTTCGACCCGCGCATCTATTCCGAACTGGCCGATACCCTGCTGCTGACCGATCAGCTCTATGCCGCCCTGCAAAACAAGGTCCTGCAGGTGTGGTATCAGCCCAAGTTCAGCTATCGTGAAGGGCGAATCACCTCGGTGGAGGCGCTGGTGCGCTGGAACCACGCCGAGCGCGGCTATGTCTCGCCGCAGCGTTTTGTCCAGATCGCCGAGGAAACCGGCGCCATCCGCGACCTGACCACCCAGGTGCTGCAAACCTGCATCGCCGATCAGGGGCGCCTGAAATCGGCCGGTTTCGATCTCGACATCAGCATCAACTATTCGGGGCGCCTGCTCAGTGACGAGGATTATAACGCCAAGGCGCTGAGTATCTGCGATCAGTCCGTGGGGCAGATATGCCTTGAAATCACCGAGACGGCGGTCATCGAAGACCCGAAGATCGGTTTGGCGGCGATCAACAGCTTCGTCAACCGCGGGCTGGAAATTTCCATCGACGATTTCGGCACCGGCCTGTCGTCGCTCGCCTATCTCAAGCAGATTCCGGCGCACGAACTGAAAATCGACCGCTCCTTTATCATGGAGATCGAAAGCGGCCAGCGCGACGCCCTGCTGGTGCGCTCGGCCATCGACCTGGCGCATGGCCTCGGCATGAAGGTGACGGCCGAGGGCGTGGAGACGGCGGCGGCCTTTACCTTGCTGCAATCCATGGGCTGCGACATCGCCCAGGGTTACGGCATCGCCAAGCCCATGCCCTTCGGCGATCTGATCCTGTTCCTGAATGATTTCAGCGGCATGGCCGAAACGAAGACGCAGATGCCGACCTACCGCAACCGAAAGGCGCTCTGACGATATATCGCGCGGCGCGGATGCTGCATTGCGATAAATTTTCAAAAGAAAGGCTTTCCGCGGCCATGCGCGCCGGTGCGGAAACGGTAACATATGAATGTACGCGGCCTCGGACATAATGACCGTCTGGCGCGAAAACGGATATGCCGCGCTTTTTTGCGCCGCTGGGTCGCATAAATGAAAGCGGCTGAAATGTCACAGCAAAACGGCGCCCCCGATCCAGGGGCGCCGTTTTGCTGTGATATGGCGGAGAGGGTGGGATTCGAACCCACGGTAGGCTTGCACCTACGCCGCATTTCGAGTGCGGTACATTCGACCACTCTGCCACCTCTCCGTAAGGGGACCGCAAAAAAGCTTTATAAATTAAAGGTTTCCTGCGTCTGATTCTGGGCCGTTCGCGCGGCCAGGGTCGATCAGAGGGCGTGTCTCTACTGAAAGCGGCCGTAAACCGCAAGCCCTTTTATATTCTTTATGATATTTTTATAATGCACTTGTGGGGCGCTATAGCTTTTTAACGGTCAAGTTTGACCTATATGGCCCATTGTACGGCTTCAATCCGATAAGCGTGTCTTTCTGGTGTCAGTTATCGCCAAAGAGGCTTAAAAAAAGCACGAAATTCACCAAACTTGCATTTGGGTGCTATGCAAAACGGGCTGGTAAAGTTATGAAGCACCGTACTAAGGATTCAGTCGAGATGATCGGCTGTTCGTTGGATGGCCATGAGAGGGCAATAACATGAAACACATTCTGCTGGCGAGCGCTGCTCTCGCTGCGATGGCAGTAGCGGGTTCCGCTGCCGCCGAACAGGCTAACGGCTGGTATGTAGCCGGTGACCTGGGCTACAACTGGAAGTCGGACTACAAGGCCCGTTCGCAAGGCGCCATGCCTGACGGCGGCGCTTATGTCTATGACGTGGCGACCGATGACGACTGGGCCGGCTTCGCCCGTCTCGGTTACCGTTACAGCCCGAACTGGCGCGTTGAATTCGAAGGCGGCTACCGTCCGGGCGACATCAGCTCGGCTGTCGGCTTCCCGCGCACCTATCCGGGTTCGGCCGCCCTGGTCGATACCGCGATCTGCACCACCGGCGTGATCCGCTCCGCCGGCGATCCCTGCGGTTCGCCGAAGGGTTCGTTCGAGCAAACCACCGTCATGGTCAACCTGTACTATGACATCCTGCCGGAATCGCAATTCCATCCGTTCGTCGGCGCCGGTTTCGGTCTCGACAGCGTGAAGGCGAAGATGCTCGGCCAACTGTCCACCAGCCCGGCCGGTACGGTTTCCGACCTGAGCATGGTCGGCAAGGATACGGTTGGCGCTTACCAACTGCTGGCCGGTGTGGCCTGGGCGCTCTCCGACCGCCTGAGCCTCGATGTCACCTATCGTTATCTCGACGCCGGCAAGGCCAAGTTCAATGCCGGTATCGAACCGAACGGCGGTTGGGAAGATCCCGACACCTTCACGGGCAAGTTCAGTGACCAGACCCTGACGGTCGGCCTGCGCTGGGCCTTCGGCGCCACGCCGCCGCCCCCCCCCCCGCCGCCGGTCGAAGCGCCGCCTCCCCCGCCGCCGCCGCCGGTCGAAGCGCCTCCTCCGCCGCCGCCGCCGCCGGCTTATGAGGCCCGCGAATTCATCGTTTACTTTGAATTCGACAAGTCGGACCTGACGGCTGACGCGCAAGCGGTTGTTTCGGCTGCCGCCGACTACGCCAAGGCCGGTAACGCCGCCCGTATCGTTGTCGTCGGTCACACGGATACCTCCGGTTCGGCCGCTTACAACATCAAGCTGTCGGAACGCCGCGCCAAGACCGTTGCTGACGCCCTTGCCGGCCTCGGCGTTGACGGCTCCAAGCTGGCTGTTGACTGGAAGGGTGAATCGGCTCCGGCTGTCGCCACCGGCGACGGCGTGAAGGAACCGCTGAACCGTCGTTCGACCATCGACATCACGTTCTAATTCCGGAACGCGACGTTTAAGTCGAAAGCATATGAAGCCCGGCCTGAGCAATCAGGCCGGGCTTTTTCTTTAACCGGGGCGCCGCGCACGGTCATGCTGTCCGCTGCATACGGCTTTCCAGGTCTGTTTTTTCAGGAGGCAGAGAAACGGTCCGCCTCGCTGGCGGGCCGTTTTTTTGTGCGGGCGGTGGCCAAATCGGGGAGGGCTGTGCTAATAGGCCAGGCCATGGGCCTGGCGCCGCAGCGGAATGGTTACCGTAGAGGCCAATCGGCAGGGAATATCCAGAATGACACGATTTGTTCCGGCGGAATGGGAAGCGCACAAGGCGATGTGGGTGGGCTTTCCCAGCCATGAAAACCTGTGGCAGGAAGACCTGATCCCGGCGCAGGCCGAGGTGGCCGCCCTGGTGCGCGCCCTGTGCGAACTGGGCGATGAACACGTCAGGCTGATGGTCATGGGAGATGAGGCGCGCGCGGCGGCAGAGGCGCTTCTGGGCGATGTCGGCAAGCTTGAAATCATCGAAGGCCGCTTCGGCGACATCTGGTTCCGCGATACCGGCCCGATCTATGTCAGCGACGACGCCGATGACGACGACCTGCATCAGGCCCTGCCGGTCAGTTTCCTCAATAACGGCTGGGGCGGCAAATATCACCTGAAGCACGACGACGAGGTGGCGCTCCAGATCAGCGCCGCCGATGGCTTCACGCAACAGCTTGAAGACTTCATCCTCGAAGGCGGCGCGCTCGATCACGATGGCCACGGCACGGCCATCACCACGCGCCAATGCCTGCTCAATCCGAACCGCAATCCCGGCTGGACACAATCCCTGGCCGAAAAGGCGCTGTTTCAGTCGCTCGGCATCCGCAAGGTCATCTGGCTGGATGACGGCCTGCTGAACGACCATACCGATGGCCATGTCGATAACCTGGCGCGTTTCGTGGCGCCCGGCATTGTCGCCTGTCCGGTCGCTTTCGGCCGCGAAGACCCGAATGCCGATGTCTATGACGCCACGGCGAAGCTGCTTTCCAGCCAGACCGATTCGCGCGGACAGCCTTTGCAGGTGGTGCGCATCCCGTCGCCGGGCGAAGTGCGCGATGAGGATGGCGAAATCGTGCCGGCGTCCCATATGAATTTCCTGATCGCCAATGATTGCGTGGTGGTGCCAATCTACAAGGAACGCCCCGGCGAACTGGCGGTGGAGGCCCTGCAAAGCCTCTTCCCCGAACGCCAGGTGCTGGGCCTGTCGTCGCGCGCCATCCTGACCGGCGGCGGCTCGTTTCACTGTATCAGCCAGCAAGTACCGCTGGTTAAGGCCTGATTCTTTATCCTCCGCGCAGCGGGGGAGGGGGACCGCGTAAGCGGTGGAGGGGGCTTTCGGGCGTCGCCCCCTCCGTCGCGGACAAGCCGCGACACCTCCCCCGTAAACAGGGGAGGATCAGGAGACTCGTTTCCCCCTTTTGGAGTTCCGTATGACCCGTACCGTTTCCGTTGCCGCCATCCAGACCTCATACGGCCCGGACATGGCCGCCAATATCGCCAAAACCGAAGCCTTCGTGCGCGAAGCGGCGGGGAGGGGCGCGCAGGTCATCCTGCCGTCCGAACTGTTCCAGGGCGAATATTTTTGCGTCTCACAGGAAGAGCGCTGGTTCGCCACCGCCTTTCCGTGGCGCGAGCATCCGGCCGTGCTGGCCATGCAAAAGCTGGCGCAGGAACTGAATGTCGTTATCCCGACCTCGATCTATGAAAAGGAAGGCCCGCACTATTTCAATTCGCTGGTCATGATCGATGCCGGCGGGGAGTTGCTGGGCGTCTACCGCAAGAGCCATATTCCCGATGGTCCCGGTTATCAGGAGAAGTACTATTTCCGCCCCGGCGATACCGGTTTCAGGGTGTGGGATACGAAATATGCCCGTGTCGGCGTCGGCATCTGCTGGGACCAGTGGTATCCGGAAGCGGCCCGCGCCATGGCCTTGCAGGGTGCGGAATTGCTGATGTACCCGACCGCCATCGGTTCGGAGCCGCATGACGCCGAACTCGATACCGCCGCCCCATGGCAGCGCATCATGCAGGGCCATGCCGTCGCCAATGTCATGCCGGTGATCGCCTCGAACCGCATCGGTACGGAAAGTCTGATCTCGCCGCAGAACGGCGCCGGACAGACCTTCTATGGCCACAGCTTCATCGCCAATCATCGCGGGGATAAGGTGGCCGAGTTCGGCGCGAAGGAAGAGGGCGTGTTGGTGGCGGAATTCGATCTCGACTTCCTCAATACCCACCGCGCCGCCTGGGGCTTCTTCCGCGACCGCCGCCCGGAACTCTATACCGCCCTGGCCAGCCCGCGCCCGGCCTGATCCGGCGCTAGATATACCGCGCCAGCACCATGCACAGCAGACAGATGGCCAGAAGCGGCGCGGCGATCCGGTGAACCGCCGCGATCCGTTTGCGCGCCGCCGTCCCATGTTCGCCTTTCAGCGCCTTTAAGCTGACACCGACGCCTATGGCCTGGATGCCGGCGGCCAGGAGGGCGCACGCCACACCCGCCGCCAGCACCTTTTCATAGGTGCCGAACCCACCCGTGTGGAGTTGGCTCCACACATACCCGCCTGTCAGCACGGCCAGACACACGGCGATCATCTGCCGGGGAAACAAGGCTTCCGCCCCCATGCCGCCGCTGCGCGCCAGCATCCCCGTGGTAGCCATCCAGAAAATGGCCGCCAGAACATGTAAGGAAAGGGCTAGGATGATCAGGATTTGCATGGCAGTCTCCAGTCTGGTCAGTAAATTTTGATATACAATACGTTTACTGAAATAATAGATATACACGTCGTAAATTGAATTGCAAGCGTCATGTGCCCCGAAGCCACCGAATCCCGTCCCTATAGCAGCGCCAAACGTGACGCCGCCGCCGCCAAAAAGCGCGAGGCGGTGATAGAGGCGGCCAGTCATCTGCTCAATGACGGGCCGGCGTTGATGTCGATGGAAGCGGTGGCCAAGGCGGCGGGCGTGACGCGCCTGACGGTCTACAAGCAGTTCGGCTCACGGCGTGGCCTGCTGGAGGCGGTCTTCGACGCCAATGCCGAGCGCGGCGGCTTGATGCGTTTTCGGGAGCTGGTGCAGTTACCGGACCCCAGGGCGGCGCTGTTCGCCTGCATCGAGCTTATGTGTGAATTCTGGGGCAGTCATCCGGGGTTCGCCAAGCTGCACAGCGCCGCCGGCCTGGACCCGGATTTCGCCGAGGCGATCAATACCCGCAATGAACGCCGCCGTCTGCTCTTTACCAGCCTTCTGACGCGCATGACGGGCGATGACAAGGCCAAGGCCGACGCCGCCGATCTTCTGTTCGGGGTCACCAGCATGCCGATGTTCCGCATCCTGATCGAAAGCCGCACACCGGCGGAAGTGGCCGATTTGCTGAAATCGACCAGCGCCGCGATTCTGGACAGGCATGGGCTGACCTAAACTTTCAGCAGACCCTGCGCTTCGGCTTCGCTTAACAACCGCCATTTGCCCGGTGCGAGATCGCCAAGTGTCAGATCGCCCATCTGTGCGCGGTGCAAGGCCTCGACATGATTGCCGACCGCCGCGAACATGCGCCGCACCTGATGGTAGCGGCCTTCATAGAGCGTCAGGCGGGCGGTTTTCTCGCCGGTTACCTCAAGAAAGGCCGGTTTCAGGGCGTCCTTCTCGCTTTCCAGAATGAGGGTGCCCGCCGCGAAGACCTCAGCATAATGCGGTTCCAGCGGCCGGGCGCAGGTCACTTCATAGATCTTGGCGACATGGTTTTTCGGCGAGATGATCCTGTGCAGGTAGTCGCCATCGTCGGTGAAAAGCAGCAACCCGGAGGTATCGGAATCGAGCCGGCCGATGGTCGAAAGCACCGGCTTGCGTTCGGCAAAGCGTGGCGGCAGCAGTTCATAGACCAGATGGCCGCGATCCTTCAGCGAACAGACATAGCCGGTCGGCTTGTTAAGCATCAGCACCATGCCGAAATCGGGATCGAGCGGGCGGCCTTTGTAACGAATGTCTTCGTGCGGCAGGTCGGCATCCTCATCGAGCCGTTCGCCGGCCGCATCGGTGACCGCGCCCATGCGGATCAGCTTTTGCATCTCCTTGCGGGAGCCATAGCCAAGATTGGCGAGCCGCCTGATCAGTTTCATCTGGTCTTGCCCTTTGGCCCGACCGCCTTGAAGACCTTGTAGAAATTGTTCTGCGCCACGACGGTGACGTGTTTGAAGGCGGCTTCCAGCGTCTCCTCATAGGGCAGGTGGCGGTTGGCGACGATCCACAACTGGCCGCCGGAGGTCAGCGCCCTGGCCGCCGAGGTGATGAAGGCCTTGCCGACATCGTGGCGGTCGGCGCGATCGGTGACATGAAACGGCGGATTGCTGATGATGGCGTCATAGGTATCGGGCAAGGCCTTCGTGGCGTCGAGCCAATGCACCGTGGCGCGTTCGCCGTATTGGGCCAGATTGCGCTTCGTCATCTCCACGGCGCGGCCTTCCGCTTCGATGGCATCCAGATGCGTGATGGCGGGATTCTGCGTCAGCACTTCATCGCTGAGATAGCCGAATCCGGCGCCGAGATCGGCCACCTTGCCCTTGAGCGTTTTCGGCAGATGATCGGCCAGCAGTTTGGAGCCGCCGTCGATATGGTCCCAGGCGAAGAGGCCGGGGCGGCTGGTAAAGCGGCCATTTTCGATGGGGCGCGGCGCGTCAAGTTGTGACCATTCGCTGATCAGGGCCTGATTATTGCGGGCATCATCGACCGTCGCCCAGAAGACGCGGCATTTGTTTTTCGATTGGCTGGAAATATGGCCCGCCAGCGCCTTCAGGTCGCCCTCGATCGTTTTCGCGCCTTCGGTATTCGATACCGCCGCCATGACGATACCGCCCTGAACCGTTTCCTGAAGGGCGCGGGCCAGCAGGGCGCGGCTTTCCTCACGCTGGCGCGGCGGCAGGACGAGGGTCAGCGGCGAGGGCGCGTTATCCGGGCGCATGGCAAAGCCGGCGCGGATCAGGGCATCGTAAGCCGGTTTGAAACTCTGTTCGCAAACGAGCCTGTCACGCGCTATGTCATCCAGTGCATCACCGCTGCGGGCGCGCAGGAAGAGGGCCGCGCCCGTGGCGGGCCAGTCGATAACGCCCTCTTCGAGCGGCAGGAACAGGGTATCTAAAACGGGATCAGTCATGGGCGCATGCTATCGCACAACGCAATCGAAACGCCTAGAGGATGATGACACGTTTTCCCTCTCCCCATGACAATGGGGAGAGGACGATGAGCAAGGCGAAGCCGCAGATCGTCGGGTGAGGGGCTTTGCCTCGCTGGTGAGAATGCCCCTCACCCGATCGCCTCGCTACGCTCTGCTCTCGTCCTCTCCCCGCTCCGCAGGGAGAGGGGGTACATCTAAAGCCGATAAACGCGGGCGTCCCAGCCTTGCAGGGGGCCACGCTCACCGATGATCGGTTCGTTGTCCGGCAACTCGAATGCCGTGGTCTGGCTGGAAAAATTCAGTACGACCAGAAAGACCGTTTCGCCCAGCGTGCGCTTGTAGGCGAAGATCTGGGGATGATCGGGCGCGATATCCTCATAATCGCCATAGACCAGCGCCGGTTCGGCATGACGCAGGGCGATCAGGCGGGCATAGTGGTCATAGATGGCGCGGCCGCTTTCGGCATTGACCTCGGCGAAATTCGGATTGAGCGCGAACCAGGGGGTGCCGGTGGTGAAGCCGCCCTCGGTCGTCCACGGGATCGGCATTCGCGCATGATCACGGCTGACCTTGTTCTGGTTGGCGAAGAAAGAGTCCGGCGCCCACTTCCCGCTGGCCACGTCTTCTGCCCATGCGTTCTTTGTCCATAGATCATTGAATTGATTGATATCGCTGAAGGCGCGATTGGTCAGGCCCATCTCGTCCCCCTGATAGATAAAGGGGGTGCCTTTCGTGGTCAGGATAAGCGTAGCCAGCAGCATGGCCGATTTTTCGCGCCACTGCGGGCGGTCATCGCCAAAGCGCGAGACGATGCGCGGATTGTCGTGATTGCTGAGGAAAAAGGTCGGCCAGCAATGCGTGCCCAGCGCCTGGTCCTGCCGCGTCAAGATCGCCTTGAATTCCGGCAGGGTCCACGGTTTCCACCGGCCGTCCGGTCCGCGATCGATCTCGACAGCGGCGAACTGGAAGATCATGTCGAGTTCCTGGCGGCGTTCGTCGATTAGTTTCGGTGTATCCTCCAGCGTTACGCCAAAGGCCTCGCCGACCGTCATGACATCATACTGGCTCAGGACTTCCCGATTCATTTCGTGCAGGTAGTCATGCACCTTCGGGCCATTGGCATAGACATATTGCGGCTTGGCGCGCAGGCTCTCCGGCAGGTTCGGAAAGGTCTTGTCCTTTGAAATGAAGGGGATGACATCCATGCGGAAGCCATCGATCCCCTTGTCCAGCCAGAAGCGCATAAGGTCGTAAACATCTTCGCGCACCTCAGTATTGTCCCAGTTGAGGTCCGGCTGTTTGGGGTCGAACAGGTGCAGATACCAGTCGCCGCTTGCGTCTTGCGTCCAGGCCGGCCCGCCGAAAATCGAGGTCCAGTCATTGGGCCTGTGGTCGCTCCAGATATAGTAGTCGCGCTTCGGATTATCGCGTGACGATCGGCTTTCGATAAACCATTGGTGCTCATCCGAGGTATGGTTGACCACCAGATCGATGATCAGCTTCATGCCGGCCGCCTTGATCGCCGCCAGCAGGTTGTCGAAATCCGCCATGGCGCCGAATTCCGCACCCACCTTGCGGTAATCGCGGATATCGTAGCCGTTGTCGGCATTCGGGCTATCGAAATGCGGCGACAGCCAGATGACATCGACGCCCAGCCCCTTGATATGATCGAGTTTTTCGATGATGCCGGGCAGATCGCCTATGCCGTCGCCATTGCTGTCGTAAAACGAACGCGGGTAGACCTGATAGACCACGGCCTCCTTCCACCAGCGTTTGATATAGCCGTTTGGCGTGATTTCGGTGTGAAGCGGCATGGGCGATAGGCTTTCATGATGCGAAAAGCAAGAAACCCCACCACCACGCCTTCGGCGCGGTCCCCCTCCCCAGTAAACTGGGGAGGTATAAGGAAAGGCTATTTTATACCTCCCCGGCTATGCCGGGGAGGTCGGGTGAGCAGCCGAAAGTACAGCCTTCGGATTGCGCAAGGCCCTTCTTAGGGCGTGGTGGTGGGGTTTCTTGCTTCTTCACCACGCAGTCTGGCCGTAAAATTCCCCTCTTGCAATGGGCACGAAAAATACGCATATAGGCCGGGAGACGGCTGGGCGGAGGCCTCGCCAATCTGGTCAGGGCCGGAAGGCAGCAGCCACAACGAATTCACCTCCGGGTCAGTCGTCTCACCCGCGCTTTGCGCGGGTGATTTAGCTCAAGCGCCGCATGGCTCGCCGAAACATCGGCGGCGGCCGGTCGGCCTAGCCTCAAGCGCCGGATGGCTTCCCTTTCTTTCTGACAATTGCACCTGTTGAAGAATCGCGCATTGTGATGACGCCTGTGCAAAAAGCCATTATATAGAATTCATGTCCGAACATCCCGACCTTGACGATCCCTTTGCCGCCGCGGAAATCGATCTTCCGGAGCGCGACGACGCGACCGACGATATGTTTGGCGGCGCGCCGGCGCCCGTCGCCAAACCGGTCGAAAAATCCGAAGCCTATACGGTCCTCGCCCGCAAATACCGTCCGCGCACCTTCGAAGACCTGATCGGCCAGGAGGCCATGGTCCGCACCCTGACCAACGCTTTTTCCGCCGGCCGCATCGCTCACGCCTTCATGCTGACCGGGGTCCGTGGCGTCGGCAAGACCACGACCGCCCGCCTGCTGGCCCGCGCGCTCAACTATGAGAGCGACACGGTTCATCAGCCCAGCGTCGATCTGTCGGTCATGGGCGTCCATTGCCAGGCCATTATCGAAGGCCGCCATATCGACGTGCTCGAACTGGACGCCGCCTCGCGCACGGGCGTGGACGCCATGCGCGACCTGCTTGAATCGGTGCGCTATGCCCCGGTCGAGGCGCGCTATAAGGTCTACGTTATCGACGAAGTGCACATGCTTTCCACCGGCGCCTTCAACGCCCTGCTGAAGACGCTGGAAGAGCCGCCGCCCCACGCCAAGTTCATCTTCGCCACGACTGAAATCCGCAAGGTGCCGGTCACCATCCTGTCGCGCTGTCAGCGCTTCGACCTGCGCCGCGTCGAGCCGGAAACCCTGACCCCGCATCTGGAAAAAATCTGCGCACAGGAAGGCGTCAGGATCGAACCGGACGCCGTGGCCCTGATCGCCCGCGCCGCCGAAGGGTCTGTGCGCGATGGTCTTTCCCTGCTCGATCAGGCCCTGGTCCAGGGCGAGAGTGGCGAGGCGACCAGCGCCGAGGTGGTGCGCGATATGCTGGGCCTTGCCGATCGCGGGGCCACGCTGTCATTGTTTGAAAACATCATTTCCGGTCAGATAAGCGAGGCCTTGCTGGCCTTCCGCACGCTTTACGGTTTCGGCGCCGATCCGTCGCAGATCATGGGGGACATGCTCGAATACGCCCACGCGACCTCGGTCGCCAAGGTGCTCGGCGCGGACGCGACACGCCTGCCGAATGCGCAGGCCATGCGGGTGACGGCGCTCGGTTCGCAGCTTTCGCCGGGGACGCTCAGTCGTCTGTGGACCCTGATGCTCAAGGCGTTCGAGGAACTGCGCCGCGCGCCGGACGCCTGCGCGGCGTTTGAAATGGCGCTGGTCAGGCTGTGCTATGCCGCCGACCTGCCGGGGCCGGAACTGCTGATGAAGCGTCTGCAAAATGGCGAATCGCTGATGCCGAACGGTCCCGGCGGCCCAAATAGCGGTTTGCCGGGCGGCGGTGGCGGCGGCGGGGCCTCGGCGGCTATCCAGATGCGGCCCGTCCAGCAGGCGCTGCCCAATCCGCAGACCTTCGATGAGGTGCTCAAGCTGATCGCCGACAAGCGCGATATCGGTCTGCGTGTCGATGTCGAACGCTTCGTGCGCCTGGTGGCCTTCCGGCCGGGCGCCATCACGTTTGAACCCGCGCCGAATGCGCCGGGCGACCTGGTGCGCAAGCTGTCGCTGAAACTGCGCGAATGGACCGGCCAGCGCTGGCTGATCGCCACCGAAGGCACCGGCGGCGCGGAATCGATCATGGAGCGCGATAACCGCGAACGCGATGCCGCCAAGGCGCGCCTGCAAGCCAACCCCTTTGTCTCCAAGGTTCTGGAGACCTTCCCCGGCGCGGAAATCACTGCCGTGCGCGCCAAGCCGAAACCCGTGGTGGACGCCATCGAGCCGGTCGTGCCCGAAGATGAACGCCCTGAAATTGACAAGGAAAATGACTGATGGATTTTGCCGCCATGATGAAGCAGGCGCAACTGGTGCAGCAAAAGCTGCATGAAGCGCAGGCCAGGATGAGCGAAAGCGCCGTGCAGGGTTCCGCCGGCGCGGGATTGGTGAAGATGGAACTGAAAGGCTCCGGCGATATGTCGGCCCTGACTATCGACGAAAGCCTGATGACGCCGGGTGAAGGCGAGGTGCTGGCCGATCTGATCCGCGCCGCCCATGCCGATGCGCGCCGCCACCTCGATGACCTGAATTCGCAGGTCATGGCCGAAGCCGCCAAGGATCTCGGCCCCGGCGGCGGCCTGCCCAACCTGCCGAAATTCTTCTGATTTGATGAGAGAAGCGCCTCCTTCTTTTTGTACCTCCCCAATTTATTGGGGAGGGGGACCGCGCGCCTCTTGGCGCGTGGTGGTGGGGTTTCTTACTTTCTTTGAGAACGTCTGATGTCTGGCGCCGGTCCCGAAATCGAACGTCTGATGGCCCTGTTGTCCAAACTGCCGGGCCTGGGACCGCGCTCGGCCAGACGGGCGTCCCTGGCGTTGCTGAAGCGTAAGGATCAACTCTTGATTCCACTGACGCACGCCATGCGGGAGGCCGCCGACAAGGTGGACGCCTGCCGCATCTGCGGACGCCTTTCGACGCAGAATCCCTGCCCCACCTGTTCCGATCCGGCGCGCGACCAGACCATGATCTGCGTGGTGGAAGAAGACAGCGCCTTGTGGGCCATGGAGCGCGTGGGGGCCTTCACCGGCACCTATCATGTGCTGGGCGGGCTGCTTTCCGCGCTGGATGGCGTCCGCCCGGAAGACCTGCGGCTCGACGGTTTGGTTCAGCGCGTGCGTTCCGGCCGGGTGCGCGAAATCATCATGGCCCTGCCCGCGACCGTCGAAGGCCAGACTACGGCGCACTATATCGCCGACCGTTTGAAATCCTCCGACAATCAGGTGGAGATCACCTTCCTGGCGCGTGGCGTGCCGGTCGGCGGCGAACTCGACTGGCTGGACGACAACACGATCGCCCATGCACTGAAGTCGCGCCGGTAATTCCCCTTGCCCCATGGCATGGGGAGAGGGTGGCCGAAGGGCGAGGGGCTGTCCGCCAGATCAGCCGGCGCTCGCCAATAGTGCCGCCTTCCGTTCCCGATTTTTCATCAAAAGATAGACGATCACGCAGCCGACCAGCTTGCTGAGGATCGAGGCGCCGATCGCCCAGATGTTGAAAATGCCGGGCACCGCCGTGGCGGCCATCATGTAGAAAACGGTCGTATCGATCGGCGAACCGATGGCCGCCGAGATAAAGACGCGCTTTGAAAGCGGCAGCTTCAGGAAGGTGAAAAGCGCCCAGTCCACCGACTCGCTGATACCGAAGGCGACGGCGCTGGCCAGGGCGATTTCTGCCGGCGCCATCTTGAACGATATGGCCAGGCCGATGATCAGCGGAATGAAGATCCAGTGGCCGATTTCGCGCTGGGCGAAATCACGCACCACCAGCACCAGGCCGGTAACAATCGCCAGCGGCGTCCATTCGCCGTGATCGGGCAGGGGAATGGTCGGCACCGCCGCATAGGCCCAGTTGATAAACGGGATCAGAAACAGATAGAGATAGGTCCAGAGCGCGCGGCCGGTAAAAGCCTTCTTCGCGGCCGCTTTGGCGTCGATCATGTTTGCCTCTTCCATTTCATAAGTGAACTGTAGCAGCGAAATAAAACTTGCCAAGTTCGTTTCTGGAAGTTAGGAACATAGCATGAACATGTCAACGCTGAGTTTGCTGGTCGCTTTAATTGTCGCCGCCGTTTTCGCTGGCGCGTGGTTTCTGGCCTTCGCCGAGGCCAAACGCCTGCGCGCCCGCAATGAGGAAATAAGTGACCGGCTGACAGATGTGACCGCCGAACTATCCGCGTCGAAGGAACGGGCGCGCAATCTCGAAGACGCCAGGGCCGCCATGAGCGAACAGTTCCAGCTTGTATCGCAGCAGGCCATGCAGGCCTCATCGGATCAGTTGTTGAAACGCGCCGAGGAATCCTTTGTGGCGCGTGAAAGATTGGCGCTCGAACGGATGAATTCCAGTCTCAAGCCGGTGTCGGAAACCCTGACGCGCTTCGAGGCGCAGGTGAAGGCGATGGAAGAGGCGCGCTCGAAAAACAGCGGCGAACTGGAACAGCAGATCAAGCAGCTCTTGACCGCTTCGGACCAGACCCGCGAAGTGACGCAGAAACTGGCGAATTCGCTGCGCCGCGGGGCCGGGGTCCAGGGGCGCTGGGGTGAGGAAACCCTGCGCAACGTCTTGCAGGCTGCCGGCCTGACGCGCTTTGACTTCATCGAGCAGCACAATCTTGATACCGATGAAGGCCGCCGCCGTCCGGACGTGGTGGTGCGGATGCCGGGCGATAAATCGAACGGCGTGTTCGTCATCGATTCCAAGGTCAACCTGACCGCTTTCCTCGATTCGATGGATGCGCTCGATGATGAGGCGCGTGAAGCCGCCCTGCAACGCCACACACAGGCCTTGCGCGGTCATGTTCGAGATCTCGCCGGCAAGGCCTACTGGGACCAGTTCAAGGACCAGTCGCCTGATTTCGTGGCGCTGTTCATTCCGGGCGATGGTTTCCTGGCGGCGGCGCTCGACCGGATGCCGCAACTGATGAACGAAGCGATGGATAAGAAGGTCATCATCGTCACGCCGACCACCCTGTTCGCCCTGTGCAAGGCCGTGGCCTATGGCTGGCGGGTCGAGGACCAGATGAAGAACGCCAGTCATATCGCCGATCTGGGGCGCGAACTCTATGCCCGCCTGTCGGTGATGGGCGATCATGTGTCGGGTCTTGGCGGGGCGCTTGGCCGGGCGGTCGAGAAATACAACGCCTTTATCGGTTCGCTGGAAAGCAAGGTGCTGACCCAGGCGCGGCGGTTCGAGGATTTGCAGGTCGAGCACCAGGGCAAGCCCCTGCCGGACCTGGCGGCGATTGAAGCCACGCCGAAGACGGCTAACAAATTGAAATCGTTACAATCGACCGAGGGCGATGTGGCGAAACTTGATTTTTGAGCCGCCCGCGATTACATCACCCTCATGGCTATACGTGAAATCATTACTGTTCCGAACCCGCTCCTGAAGCAGGTTTCCCGGCCCGTCGAAAAGGTCGATGACGCCCTGCGCGCCCTGATGGACGATATGCTGGAAACCATGTACGATGCGCCCGGCATCGGCCTGGCCGCTATCCAGATCGGCGAGCCGGTCCGGGTGATCGTCATGGATTTGCAGGAAAAACCGGAAGGCGCCGCCGAAGATGCCGAAGGCGTGAAAAACCCCCGCTATTTCGTCAATCCGGAAATCATCTGGAAATCGGAAGATACTTTGCCTTATGAGGAAGGCTGCCTGAGCATCCCTGAAATCTATGACGAGGTGCAGCGTCCGGCGCACGTCAGAATTCGCTACCTGAATTATCAGGGCGAGCAGGTCGAGGAAGAGGCCGAAGGGCTTTACGCCGTCTGTATACAACACGAAATGGACCATCTCGAAGGCGTGCTGTTCATCGATCACCTCTCCAAGCTGAAGCGCGACCGCGCCGTGACCAAGGTCAAGAAACTGCGCAAGGCGGCATAAGGCTTGCCCCCAAAGTCAATTGAGATTAGACCTCGCCGCATTCCGATACGGCGAGGTTTTTCTTTATGCGTCTGGCTTTCATGGGTACGCCCGAATTCGCGGTCAGGGCGCTGGCTGAACTGGTGGCCAGCGGGCATGAGATCGTGTGTGTTTATTCCCAGCCGCCGGCCCCGAAAGGCCGGGGGCAGGTTCTCAGTCCGTCACCGGTTCACAGTTTCGCGCAGAGCCTCGGCATTGAAGTGCGCACACCGAAATCGATGAAGACGCCGGAAGCCATCGCCGGGTTTCAGGCGCTCGATATCGACGCCTGCATCGTGGTCGCCTACGGACAAATCCTGAAAAAGGACGTGCTCGATCATCCGCCACTCGGCTGCTTCAACCTCCATGCCTCACTTTTGCCGCGCTGGCGGGGGGCGGCGCCGATCCAGCGCGCCATCATGGCCGGCGATAGCCATACCGGCATCGAGGTCATGCGCATGACGGAAGGGCTGGACGAGGGGGCGATCATCCTGACCGGCCGTGAGGAAATCACCTCTGACGATACGGCGCAAACCCTGCATGACAAGCTGGCGGCGCTGGGCGCTTCGCTGCTGCCGGTGGCGCTGGCGGCCATCGAACGCGGCGGTGCGGTGGGTCAGGAACAGGTCGGTGAACCCACCTACGCCAGAAAGATCACTCCCGAAGAGGCGCGGATCGACTGGAACTGGCCGGCGCGCGACCTCGATTTCCATATCCGTGGCCTGTCGCCTTTCCCCGGCGCCTGGTGCCTTCTGCAAACACCGAAGGGTGAACAACGCCTGAAAATTCTGATGTCGTGTGTGACAGACGAAACCACCGGTGAAACGCCCGGCACCCGTCTGCTGGGAACCTCCGTTCGGGGCGGCCTGAAAATCGCCACAGGCGACGGTATCATCGAACTGCTGCGGGTCCAGCGCGAAGGCAGAGCGGCGCAGGAGGCGGCCGATTTCCTCAATGGCGCCGCGCTCGAACCCGGCGATATCCTGCTCTGATGCCGCGTTACAGACTCCTCGTCGAATATGATGGCCGGCCGTTCAACGGCTTTCAGGCGCAGGGCGATCAGCCCAGCGTCCAGACGGCGCTGGAAGAGGCGATCTTCAAGTTCAGCGGACAGAAATTGCGCCTGATCGTGGCCGGCCGCACCGATACCGGCGTCCACGCCACCGGCCAGGTGGTGACCTTCGATCTCGAAAAGGACTTCCCGGCCAAGGTGGTGCGTGACGCCATGAACGCTTATCTGATGCCGAAGCCGGTATCGGTGCTGGCGTCAGAAAAATGCGACGATGACTTTTCCGCCCGCTTTTCCGCCACCGGGCGCATGTATCTCTATCGCATCCTCAACCGCGAGGCCCCGCCGGCCATCGATCAGGGCCGCGTCTGGCACGTCAAGAAGCCGGTTGATGCCGGAGCCATGTCCGAAGCCGCGCAAGCCTTGATCGGTCATCATGATTTCACGACCTTCCGTTTTATCGGCTGCCAGGCCAATTCCCCGATGCGCACGCTCGATATCGCGCGGGTAAAACGCTTCGGAGAGGAAATCCATTGCGTCTTCGCCGCGCGCTCCTTCCTGCATCGTCAGGTGCGTTCGATGGTCGGCACCCTGGTCGATATCGGTACGGGCCGTTATCCGGTCAGCTATATGGCCGAAGCCCTGAAAGCGGCCGATCGGACGACCTGCGGCCAGGTGGCCCCGGCGCATGGCCTGTATCTGACGCAGGTGACCTATGAGGCGGAACCAAACTTCGAGAAATACGCCCCGATCAAAGCCGAATAGGCGTCCGTCAGATGCTCCAGATCGGCCACGGGTACACACTCATTGATCTGGTGCATGGTCTGTCCGACGAGGCCGAACTCGACCACCGGGCAGAGGGCGCGGATAAAGCGGGCGTCGGACGTGCCGCCGGTGGTCGAGCGATCGGTTTTCACGCCCAGTTTCGCCTGGATGACCTCGGCGATCAGATCGACAAACGGCCCGGCCTCGGTCAGGAAGGCCTCACCGGAAATGGCGGTTTCCACCCTGATCGCCGCGCCGGTTTTCGTGGAAAAATCAGCCGCCAGGTCTTCAAACCACGCTTTCAGTCCCGCACCGGTATGAGCCGGGTTGAAACGGATATTGACGCGGGCGCGGGCGTCCTGGGGGATGATGTTGGTGGCCGTGTTGCTGGTATCGATGGTGGTGATTTCCAGGTTCGACGGTTGAAAACCGGTGTAGCCGTCATCGAGCACACGGCCTTTCAGCGCCGCCAGCAGATCGACCAGCACCGGTAGCGGATTGAGCGCGCGCTGCGGATAGGCGACATGGCCCTGCCGGCCGCTGACCGTGAAGGTGGCATTGATCGACCCGCGCCGGCCCACCTTGATCATGTCGCCCAGCCGCGCCGAGGACGACGGTTCGCCGACGATGCAGTGATCGATGATCTCGCCGCGTTCTTTCAGCCATTGCACCACGCGCACCGTGCCGTCGGTGGCCACGCCTTCCTCGTCACCGGTGATCAGGAAGGACAGCGATCCCGCCTGATCCCTATGGCGGGATACGGCGGCGATCCAGGCGGCGATTCCGCCCTTCATATCGACCGCGCCGCGCCCGATCACTGCGCCGTCATGGATTTCGGCGCCGAAAGGATCGTAACGCCACAGATTGCGTGTGCCCACCGGCACCACGTCGGTATGGCCGGCGAAGCAGAGATTGGGCGCGGCCGCGCCGCGCCGGGCATACAGGTTTTCGATGTCACCGAATTTCAGCCGCGTACAGCTAAAGCCAAGCGATTCCAGCACCTGCTGCACGGTCTCCATGGCGCCGGCATCGGCCGGGGTAACGGAGGGTCGTGTAATAAGCGCCTGTGTTAAGTGAACGACGTCAAGGTTTTTCGCTGTATTCGGCATGATCAATGCTCTAAGACCCTTTCGACTCCGGGGGAAGACTTAAAATATGAGTCCGGATTGTATTCTTCATAAGGCCCTGCCGTGACCACGCCCGCCGAACCGCCCGCCCCAAAACCGAATATCGACCTGCCGCCGCTTCAGGAAGACAACCGTCATCCGCTGCAAATTCCTGATTTCCGCGCCTTCTGGACCTCCCGCCTTGCCGGCGTTCTCGGCACTTCGGCGCAGAGCGCGGCCATCGCCTGGCAGGTTTATGAAATCGCCCGGCGCACGCAGGGCGTGGCGGAATCGGCGCTCTCCGTCGGCCTGATCGGCCTGGCGCAATTCATCACCCTGTTCGCCTTCACCCTGCCGGCGGGCATTGTCGCCGACCGCCATGACCGCAAGACAATCGTCAGCCTGGTATTGTGCGCGCAATTGCTGCTGTCGCTCGGTTTTTTCGCCTATACCTTTATTCCGCATCCGCCTTTCTGGGGCCTGTTTGCGTTAAGCGCCGTGCTGGGCGCCTGCCGGGCCTTCAGCGCGCCGGCCAGTTCGGCGATCGGCCCGATGCTGGTGCCGAAACATATCCTGCCCAAGGCCATCGCGGTCAACGCCATGGCTTTCCAGACCGGCCTGATCGCAGGGCCGGCGCTCGGCGGCGTCCTGGTCGGGTTCTCCCCGCGGTTCGCCTATGGTTTTTGCGCCGGATTGTGCCTGATCGCCGCGCTTCTGATGCTGACCATCAAGACGCCGACCGCCCCCGGTGCGCCTTCCGGTTCAAAAACAAAAATGCTGAAGGAAGGCATGATCTATATCTGGTCGAACAAGGTGATCCTGGGGGCGATCTCGCTCGATCTGTTCGCCGTCCTGCTCGGCGGCGCCATCGCGCTGATGCCGATCTATGTCAGGGATATCCTTCACGCCGGTCCGCAAGCCTTCGGCGTCCTGCGCGCGTCTCCGGCCATCGGCGCCATCATCACGTCGTTTTTCCTGTCATGGTCGCCGATCCGCCGCCATGCCGGGCCATGGATGTTCGGCGGTGTGGCGGTTTTCGGGCTTTCGACCATCGTTTTCGGGGTATCGGAAATGATCTGGGTGTCGATCGCCGCCATGATCGTGTTGGGCGCGGCCGATATGATCAGCGTCTATGTCCGCGGCACCCTGGTGCAGATCGTCACGCCCAACCATATGCGCGGTCGCGTCGCCTCGGTGTCCTACCTGTTCATCGGCGCGTCGAATGAGTTGGGTGAGTTCGAAACCGGCGTAATGGCCCGCCTGATGGGACCGGTCAATGCGGCGCTTTTCGGCGGCATCGGTTCTCTGATCGTCACCGGCGCTTGGATCAAGCTGTTTCCGGCGCTGTATAAGGCGGATAGGTTGGAGTAGTTTATTCTGCCGCGGCAATACTGGAGTTATAGGCATAGGTTTTCCAGTCCGGCGTATAGGAGTCATCTGCCTGGTTGCCCCAGACAGTCCAGTTTTTACGCTCTCCGCGAGCAAAAAGCTCCAAATATGGTCCCGGTGAGCAGGCTTCTATCAAATCGTACTGCTCATCGGGCTTACGGCTATGTTCGCGCTTACGAGTTTGGATCATATTGACTTGGCTGCGGCCTGCATCCAATGTTCTGGCATTCTTTCCTTTCACACCGAAGAGAATAATTTCTGTTACGTTGCGGAAGTAAAAGCCCACGCCACGCCCGTCAGAGCCTCCATCTTTACGAACCTTATGCCAGATCAGGTTAGATTTATATTGAAAGCCCCATGCTTGCAAAACCCGTAACCCTTCAGGGAGTAGAGCATTTGGCACCCATAAATATAAATGAGCGGTATCAGCAGTGACCTGCCCCACTGGTAGGTCGCATATGTCCTTCAATTCCATCGTCGGATAGCGTGATAAACGATGGTGCTCCGGTGCTACCTTGCCAGTTCGATTCTGAAATTGCCAAGGCGGATCTGCTAAAATTGTATTGAATTTCCTGCCAGCGGCTAAGGCAAGCAAATCAGAACCAGCTTCGTTCTGTTTAACTGTCATGATCAAGCTTCCTTATTTGTGCGGTCATCGACATAAGCGGAGCGCTTAATGCCGAATACGACTACGGGACAACCGCCGCCGCCGCCACCTTCTAATCGCGGCAGCAACTTATCAAGATGTGTAGTGGATGCGCCATAGGACTGCTTATCTCTGCCGACTTCGACAAACAAATTTTGCAGATGACTACACCGCGTGATTATAATGCCGACGTCAATAACTCTTAAGTCAAATAGAAGCCGAAAATTGTTCAAATCTCGATCATAGAAAGGATCCTTATTGTTCCATTCGACTTCGAGGGCAACACGATTCTTAAACATATCGACTTCGTGAGTGGGAGACACATGTTCGATATCATCAACCACAATACGCGTATCAAAACGCTTTTCTTTCCACCCCAGACGTTTGAACCCACTATCTAAACGATCTGCTATAAGTGATTTTCGTCCGCCCGGTGTGGCAATTTCAGAGTGATAAAGACGGAACTCTCTTAATACTGAAAGAACATCGCGCCATTCGTCTGAACATGCAGCGGTCAGCACAGCCAGCCCATTACGCCATTCATGGACTTCGTAAAGGTCATGAATATCTGTCGGTACGAATCGTTCAATATGATCTTGTGTCATGGGAACAGGTTAGCAACTTTCAGGCGCGCTGAAAGCGTTAAAAGCAAAAAAGCGTTTTCAGGCATAATATTGGCACTGACGCCTTAACGTTGCCTACCGCGTGCCGCGCGTGGTGGTGATGGCCGAACGCAGCGGGCGGGCGCCGTTGCTGCGCAGTTGGCTCGGTTCGGTCTGGGCCAGGGCCTGCGGGCGGGCGGCGGGCGTATCCATGTCGAAGCGGAAGCCGTTGCTGTCGGCGTTGGCGAAGGCGCCGGTCGGGCTGGCCTCGGCCTGGGCGATCATGGTGTCGATCTCGTGTTTGCGGGCGCGGAAGGCGATCATGTCGCTGCCGGCCAGGGTGCTGGATTGCGGCACCCTGGCGCCTTTCGGATCGATCGGATGATGGTTTTGCCAGACCTCGAAATGCAGGTGCGGCCCGGTCGAGCGGCCGGTGGTGCCGACATAACCGATGATCTGGCCCTGCCTGACATGCTGGCCCGGTTTGACGGCGATGGCCGACATGTGACCGTAACCGGTTTCCCACTCCTTGTTATGACGGATGCGGACCCAGCGGCCATAGCCGCCCCACCACTTGGCGTCCATCACCACACCGTCGCCGGCGGCCTGGATCGGCGTGCCGGAAGGGGCGGCGAAATCTATGCCGCTGTGCATCTTCATGAAGCCGATGATCGGATGGAAACGCATGCCGAAGCCCGACGAGGTGCGCGCCCCATAGACCGGCGTGGCCAGCAGGAAGCCTTTGATGCTCTTGCCGTTTTCATCGTAATATTCGATGGAGTCGCTGCCCTTCGGCTTGAATGAATAAAAGCGGTCCACGCCGCCCTTGGCCTCGATCTCGGCATAGAGCAGATTGCCGGCCTCCACCGTGCGGCCGCTTTCGGTGACCTTGCGGTCGAACACCAGCTTGAAGGTGTCGCCCGACTGGATATCGCGCTCGAAATCGAGCTTGTGGGCGAACAGCTTGACCACCTGCGCCGTCAGGGTGGGGGTGGCGCCCATGGTGGCGGCGGAGGTGAACAAAGAGCCGCTGATCGTGCCGATGGCCACCCGGCGCTCGTCACGCACCGCTTCTTCGAGCGCGCGCAGGCGCATCTGGCCGTCGCGCGAGGTGGTGAGCGTCAGTTGTTTGGCCGGGCCGGTGCGGACGGTCAGGCCTAAGAGCTGCGCCGGGCCTGCGCCCTCGGCCGGTTTGGCGATGGCGGCTTCAAGCGTCAGGCCGGCCTTGATGTCGGTGACATTGAACGATTTCGACAGCAGGTTGACCGCGGCCCTGGATTCATCCGGCGCCACGCCCAGGCGGGTAATGGCGCCCGCCAGGGTTTCGCCCGAGCGCAGCGATACCGGCACATCGACCGGCTGCTCGTAACCCGGACGGGCGGCGGCTTCGGCGAAGGCCCGGGTTTCCAGCGCCATGGCGGCGGCGGGGTCCATGGGCTGCACCGCGCCGTTCATCGGCTGGACGACCTTCCATAACAGGGTGCCGACCGTCAGCGCCGTGGCCAGTGCGAAGACCATTGGCGTCAGTCTGACAGGTTGCCGGCGGGGGTCGAGCTGGGCCATGGCTACGCGAATTCGTCCTGTTAAGCGGTTGGGCGCGGCTCGAAGCAAGAGCGGCAGACTCAAATGGTAGCTTTGCTTAAAACCGCGATCGGACGGTCAAGCGGCAGACAAGACTCATAAGGGCGCACAGTATGCCTTGAGTCCCCAAACAGTGGAAGGCTCCCTGCATACGCCAAAAAAAGGCGAAAATGAGGCAATTTTGCCCCGGGCCGCCAGCCCTGTTCGCGCAGGGATTACCTTGTTATCCTTAGAATCCTGCTTAAAAGAAATTAACGAGGCCTTAACGCGTTAACCTTTTGTGACGGGCGGCGGGGTCATGTGTGGATAACTGCTTCATAATGTGCGAAAAAATCGCACACATCGATTTCACGCCAAAAACGGCCGGTCAGGCAGGTATCCGCCGGAATTTCGGCTAAAACTGGTCCTAAGCTGCAAAAGAAAATCGCTGATATCCACACTTTTTAAAAGGTATGCCCCATAATGCCGTTTGAAATGACAGACCCATACAAGATCGATTGATGAGCCAAACCTTCCTGTCCGACGAAGCCCTGTGGTTTCCGGCGCATATGAGCGCGGGCGAAAGCTTTTCGCGCCCGATGGGGATCGATGGCGCGCCGCCCGCGGAAGGGGCGGACGATATCGGCCTGCCGGGACGGCGGCCATCCGGAAAAGGCGGCGGTTCGGGCAACGGCCATTTCCGCGCGGCGGGCTGGTTGTGGATTACCTTGTGCGGTGTGACCGCGCTGGGCATTGTCGGGGTGGCGGGCCGCAAGGTCATCGCGGAATCGGTCGCCGAAAGCTGGTTGAAAGGGCAGGGCGTCACCGCCCATGTCACCATCGATAAATTGTCGCTCGGCCACGCCTCGGGCAGCGTTCTGATCGGCGATATCAAGACGCCGGAAATGTCGGTCGGGCATTTCGATGCCGATTACGCCCTGACGCCCTTTGCCGGCAACGGCCTGCCGCTGGCCAGGATCAAGACCCTGCATGTCGTGAAGCCGGTCGTCGCCATCTCTATCAAGAAAGGCAAGCTGAAATTCGGCTCGCTCGACAGGATCGTGCAGGACGCCCTGTCGGCCGAACCCTCCAACGCGCCGCCGCCGGAAGCGATCCTCATCGAGGACGCCGATATCAGCCTCAACAGCGATTACGGCCTGCTGAAGGGCCACGGCGGTTTGAGTCTGCGCAATGGCCTGCTGACCCAGCTCGACCTGAAACTGCCGGCCACGCACCTGACCGGCACGCTGGGCACGGGCGACCTGCATGAGGGACGCGTGACGGCGCAATCGGTCAAAACCGGCAAGAACGGCGATCAGTTGCAGGTTAAGGCGCATCTGGTCGGCGATAACTGGACGGTGAAAGGCGGCGGCAACCTGGTCGAAACCATCGGCGCCGAAGACCAGCGCTTCCATGCGCAGAACGTCGTGCTCGATCTCGACAGCCATTTGCCGTACCGCCATTCCAAATCAATGTATGACGCCTTCAGCGGGCCGCTCGACGCCGCGATCACCCTGACCGGCGACGAGGTGATCAGCGAAGGGGCGCGCGCCGAGGCTTTCGAGACGCAGGTGCGCTTTGACGGCGCGCTCAAGACCAATGAAAAGGGCGTGGCCTATTCCGGAAAGGCGCAATTGTCCGCCAGCACGGACCGCCTACAGTCCGGCGGCATGCAGGCGGAAGGCGTGCGTATCGCCGGTGATGACCTGACGCTGAATACCGGCTTCTCCAGCGAAACCGGCCTGGCCTTCAATCTCAACGGCCCGATGACCGGTGAGGCGGCCCGCTTCAGGCAGGGCGATATGGCCGCGCAGGCCGCGCGATTCAATCTCTCCGAATTGTCCATGACCTCCGATGCCGATGGCGCCAGGGCGGTCTTCACCGGCGGCATGACGGTGGGGCATCTGACGCAGGGAAGCGACCTGTCGCTGGACCAGACCGTTTTGTCGCTGAATGGCGGTGTTGAGGCCGCCGCCGACCATGGTCCGTGGGACGTGACGATAAAGAGCGATATCCGTTCCGGGCGCGGCCAGTATAGCGGGCTTTCCGCCATGGCGAAGGATCGCGTCGCCGCCCGTACCGAGGCCGCCGCCAAGCCGCCGATCCCCGGCGCGCCCGATCCTTTGCCGCCCGACGCCCTTATCACACTTGACCAGGCGTTCCAGCGTTTCGCCCTGCGCATCAAGGGGTTGAGCCTCAACCTGCATGGCGATGCCGATACGCCGACGCAGATGGATATCCGTGTTCGGAGCGCTGAGGCCGCGCTCAACGGCGGCGGCAAGGCCACGCTGGTTCCGCATCGCTCGAAGCCGCTGATCGCCACCGGTCAGGCCGGCGCGGCGGCTATTGCGCTGACCGGTAGCGACCTGCCGCAGGTGGCGCTGGGGCTTGACGGCCTGGCGCTGGACGGCAAGGGCCTCCTTTCCGGCGGCTATACCCTGGCGGCGCAGTTCGATTTCGATCCGCTGCAAGGTGCGAAGGTCGATGGTCATGGCCGCTTCAATACCCTGTCCGGCGGCGGCTTCAACGTCACCCTGACGGACGGCGCCAGCTTTACGGCACAATCGGCGCAGATCGGCGATCAGCTTACCGGGCTTTCCGGGCGGATCGTTCAAACCGGCAAGTCATTCCTCGTCTATACGCCGCGGGGCTGGCGCGTCACCGGCGCCTATAGCGATCTCGGCCTGACCGCGCCCAACGTCCTCGCCAAACTGGGGGGCGGGCAGGGCGATTTCCAGGCCTATAGTCTGGGAGACGGCCTGGGTTACAAGGCAAGCCTGGCGAGCGCCACCCTGACTGACGGCGTGCCCGAAGGGGAAACGCGTTTCAACCCGTTGCGGCTGGACGGGACGATCGTGCAGGACCGCAAGGCCACGACCGGCCGTTTCTTCGCCGCCACGCCCTCCACCAAAGGCGCCGACGGCAAGCCGTTGCGCATTGCCGCCATCGATCTCGACAGCGATATCGCTTCCGGCGTCGGCAGCCTGTCTTTCAAGACGCTCGACCTGAATTTCAAGCCTGACGGCCTGCAACCGGTTTATCTGTCGCCGCTGGTCGCCGCCATTTTCAGCCGCGATGTCACCGGCCCCATGCGTTTCGACGGCGCGTTCAACTGGACGAAGACGACCAGTTCGAGCGGCGGCGTACTGGCGATCGGCGTCGGCGATTTCGTCGCCGCCACCGAAAAGGCGCCCTATGGCGTGGGCATGAGCTTCTTCGGCGCCACCGGCCCTTCGCAGGGGCTGACCGGACAGATTGTTTTCGATTCCCTGTCGCCGCTGCATACCGCGCCGGGTCAGGAAATTCATCTGGCGCAGACGAAACTCGGTGTGCCGCTGACCGACCTCGATGCCGGTTTTCAGATTCTGGGTGATCACATGGCGCTTGAAAAGGCCACGGTGGAAAGCCCCGGCGGTCCCGTGCGGCTGGAGCCGACCGATATCTGGTTTGACAGCAAGACCCCGATCAAGGGCGTGCTGGCGTTCGACGGCCTCGACTTCGGCAAGATCATCGCGGCGTCCGATCTGAACGCAAGCATGAGCTTCAAGGGCAATCTCAGCGGACACCTGCCGTTCACCTATGACCAGGGCCATATCGCCTTCGCCAATGGCACCATGACCTCGGACGCGCCCGGCCAGATTTCCATTTATCGCACGGCGGTGACGGGGGTGAATACCGCCACCGGTTCGGTGACCACCGACGCGCCGCCGGCCACCGCCGCCATCGCCAGCAAGAACGCCGAAGCCGCCGCGGCCGCCGATCCGACTTTCAACCCGTTCCAGGATCTGGCCTTCCAGGCGATGGAGCATGTCGCCTATGACCAGATCGATGCCCGCCTCAATTCGATAGAGGGCGGCATCCTCAATATCAATTTTCACATCAAGGGCTATTACGATCCGCCGCAGAAGCAGAAGGCGAAGATCAGCCTGCTTGATTATATCAGCGGTAAATGGATGCAGAAGCCGATCAAGCTGCCCTCGAAGACGCCGGTCGAGCTTTATCTCGAAGTCCCGGTCAATCTCGATGAGGTGCTGAACGATCTGGCCGCTTTCTATTCCAACACGGCGCAGAAACCGAAGCCGTAGCGCTCAGGCGGGGCTATCGCATATGGCTTTTGGAGTTGAGATGCCTTTCCCCTCTCCCCATGAATATGGGGAGAGGGGGGCGGCCGTTGCCGACGAGAGCCGAACACAGTGAAGGCGATCGGGTGAGGGGCTGTTCGTCGATAGAACACAAGCGTCACACAGCCCCTCACCCGGTTGCGATCGCTTCGCTCCGCGCCCGTCCTCTCCCCTCAGTGAGGGGAGAGGGGGAAGAAAAGTTATTCCAAAAGCCATATGCGATAACCCTGCCACAGGCGGGGAGGGGGACCGCGAAGCGGTGGAGGGGGCATTTGCCGCGTCCATCCCCCCCGTCACGGCGCAAGCGCCGGCTTACTCACAACGACGTTGCCGCTGCGCAGGGGAGGATAAAGTGTCTTTTCCCTTGATAGACGATAGCCTTGCCGTATGGGATGAAGGGCGGTTCCGGAATTATTCCGCGGCTTCCGTTCGGGCGATTTCGACGATAACGTCGCCGTCCCTCAGGCTTTGCGCGGCGCTTTCCCAATAGCCATGGATATGGTTGTTGCGTGAAATGCGCAGGCCCATGCCGGTGGTGAGCGCGCTCAGGGGTTTGCCGATCTCAGCCGCCGTCACCGCGCGTTCGCGCATGACCACCTTGCCGTCCGCCGAAGCCAGATCGGCGATGCACTCGGCCACATGCCGGCCTTCGGAGGCGCGGGCCAGCAGATGGCCGCCCATGCTGACCGGATTGATGATATTGTCGGCGCCGGCCTGGCGGATCAGGTCTTCGTTTTCCGTGGCGCGCACCGTGGCGCTGATCGGTACGTGCGGGTTCATCTGGCGGGCGCTCAACACGATCAGGACGGTGGAATCGTCGCGGTGGGTGGCCACCATGACGGCGCGGGCGGCGGTGATGCAGGCGGCGTCCTGGGTGGCGTTATAGGTGGCGTCGCCCTCTATGCCGGTGACGCCGCAGCCGATGGCCTGGGCGATGCGGTCGGCGCTGTGATCGACCACCACGATATTTCGCGGCTTCACGCCCTGGCGCAGCAGTTCGCCGACCGCCGCCTCGCCGGTCGAGCCATAGCCATAGACGATGATGTGATCTTTCAGGCCCTTGCGGATCATGTGCGTCCGGAACTGCTCCCATGTGCTTTTCAGCGCCAGAGTATAGGCCGTGCCGAAGAAGATTATCCAGATAAAAAGGCGGATCGGCGTCACCACGAAAGTGTCGAACATGCGGGCGCGGTCGGTGACCGGCGTGATGTCGCCATAGCCGACCGTGGTGACGGTGATGGCGGTGAAATAGACGACATCGCTGAACGACACCACGCCGTCGGTATTGTCCTGCAGGCCCCGGCGGTCGAGCCAGTGGCCGGTAAGCGCTATGCCGAGCAGGGCCAGCACCAGAACGCCGCGCAGCCACAAGGACTGCCAGATGCTGAGGCGGGCCTTTTGCCGGGCGATGACGGGCGCGGACGCATTGACGGTTTGCAGCATGGGCGGCCTTCCGGGATGAGCCGATAGTCATGCGGTAAAACATCCGGACACTTCAAGTCAAAATATCCGTTTCGTTCAGCCACGGTTCAGCCTATATCTGTCTATATGGGTTTACGGTATTTACAGCTCGAAATGAGGGAGCCATTTTTATGAAGAAAGCGATTGCGCGGGCAGGCCTTGCGGCGGCTTTGGCGATGAGCATGACGACGCTCATGGCCTGCACGCCCTCGGTCAATGTCAATGTCAACCTGGCGCCCATCTATGCCAAGCTCGATGTCAATGTGAAGGTCCAGCTCGATCAGGACGTGAAAGCCCTGATCCAGCAGAATCCTGATCTGTTCTAGGTGAGAAAGTGAGAAACCGGATGAAAAAGACACCTCTGTTCAAGGCCGTGATGGCGGCCCTCGCCATGGCCTCTTCCGTTGTCGCCGTCAGCGCCGTCATGACCATGCCGGCCTCGGCCGATGTCGCCGCCTCCAAGGTGCTGGTCGATGCCGCCAAGGCCAAGGGCACGGTCGGCGAACGCAATAACGGCTATCTCGGCTTCGTGTCGGGTTCGGGCGACGCCGCCACCAAGGCCGCCGTCGATGAAATCAATGCCGGCCGCAGCAGCGTCTACGGTCAGGCCGCCGCCAAGAACGGCGTCTCTTCCGAAGCCGCCGGCATCTCGGCCTATGCCAATGTCATCGTGCCGAAGCTGAAGGCGGGGGAGTATTACCAGGACGCCAGCGGCAACTGGGTGAAGAAATAGGCTCCGCCGCTTGATGGAACGAAAAGCCCTTCGATGATCCCGAAGGGCTTTTTATTTCAGGTTTGAATCACTCGCCAGCACAAGCCGCTGAAACTCAGAGTTCGTGTCTGTTCGTTGAAGCCTTAAAATCTGCGGCCGTGCTTTTTACGTGTGCCGTTTACCGAATCTGCAACCTTCTGCGGCACACTTCCTGCATGGACCCAGCCGTTCGCCTGTTTGGGCGTTATTTTTAAGGACAACGCCGTTCTTTTCGGGGAAGGAACAGCGGGAAGGCCGGAGTCATGAACGCGCATCTGAAACCCCTGACGAGCTTACGGTTTTTCGCCGCCTTCTGGGTGGTGATGTATACCTATATCCATGAACTGAGCGGCAATATCAGCCTGGGCGTGATCGAGAAGGGCTATCTCGGCGTCGACCTGTTCTTCGTGCTGTCGGGGTTCATCCTTTCCTATGTTTATCTCGATGGTTTCGGCGAGGGGCGTTTCAAATACGGACAGTTCGTCATCCACCGGCTGGCGCGGGTCTATCCGCTGCATATCGCCACCTTGCTGTTCACCCTGCTTCTGATCGCCGCCGCCGCCGTCAAAGGTGTCCGGCTCGATGAAAACGCCGCCAACTGGGCGGCCCTGCCGGCGCACCTCACCCTGACACAGGCCTGGGGCCTGGCGCCGACCGCCGCCTTCAATCACCCCTCCTGGTCGATCTCGGCCGAATGGTTCGCCTATCTTGGCTTCCCGGCGGTCGCATACCTGGCGTGGCGCCTGCGCGAGCGTCCGATACTGGCGGTATCGCTGGCCATGGTTCTCCTGACCGCCGTCAATCTGATCTTCGCCGCCTTCGCCGGTTTCGATCTCACCCATGCCACCTTCCAGTGGGGCGCCCTGCGCATCGTGCCGAGCTTCCTCTATGGCAGCGCGCTGTATCTCGCCTGGCGCTCCGGCGCTGTCGCCAGGCCGGGCGTGGCCCTGATCGGTACGGGCGTCGCCCTGCTGACCGTGGTGTTTTCGGCCTCCTTCGGCCAGTCCGATATCCTGACCGTTATCGCGCTGGGTCTGCTGGTGCTGTCGGTTTCGGGGCTTAACCAGGATGGCAAGGGCGTCCTGTCGGGTAAAACCCTGGTCTATCTGGGGGAAATTTCCTTCGCCACCTATATGATCTACGTGCCGTGGAAGTGGGTCTACCTCAAGGCCGTTAACGGTCTTCTGGGGACGGATCACGCGGCCCTGCCGTTCGTCTGGTGGTTCGCCGGCCTGCTTGCCCTGGTGCCGCTTTCCATGCTGGCGCACCATCTGGTCGAGCGCCCGTTCCGCCGGATCGTGCGGCACTACGGCGAACGTCTTCACGGAGCGATCACGTATTCGTGGGCCAGGGAAGGTTAATTCTTACGCCGGATGGGCGAAAAAGTATTTGAAAATTAATTTTTCTGATGTAGCAAAGACACAGACTTAACAGTTAACGAGTGTGTTTGCGTGCAAAAAACCGTGTCGGCGATTGCCTTTGCCCTTCTTGCCCTTTGCGTCGCCGGCTCCGCTGAAGCCCGGTCCAAGGCCCATAAGACCAGCAAGGCCGCCGCTGTCAAGGTCGCCGCGCGCAAGACGCCTGCCGGTTCCGCCTATCTGCAATGCGTCACCTTCGCCCGCCAGTTCACCGGCATGCAGATTTTCGGCGACGCCTGGACCTGGTGGGAAAAAGCCACCGGCCGTTATGAGGAAGGCGCCACGCCCCGGCCCGGCGCCGTTCTGGTTTTCCGCTCGCAGGGGCGCATGAAACTCGGCCATGTCGCCGTCGTCTCCCAGATCATCACCGACCGCTATATCCAGGTCACCCACGCCAACTGGTCGCCGATCAATGGCCGTCGCGGCCAGGTGGAGGATAATGTCAATGTCCTGGACGTATCGGAAAAAGGCGACTGGTCGAAGGTCAAGGTATGGTACGGCCCGCTGAATGATCTCGGCAGCACGGTCTATTCTACCTACGGCTTTATCTATCAGGATCCTGACAATATTCGCATGGGCGACAAGGTAACCACCGTCGCGCAGGCGGAAGATGCCCATTCAACGGCCCGTCCTTATCTTCAGTTGGCTTCGGCGGATAAGGATGTGCCGGACGACCTGAAAAATGCCCTGACCCCGGCGAATGGCAAAACGTCCGCCAAGCCCGTCACCGTCGCCGCCCATGTCAGCGGTAAGCCGGCGGCCGAACTGGTGGCGCAGATCGATTCGGATAATGCCGGCCACGCCGCGGCAAAGACGGCCGTGAAGCCCGAAACCAAATCGGTCAAGGCGAAAACCAGGGCGCAGACGCCGGCCAGGGCCAAGACCCGCAAACAGACCGGCAAGAAGTAAGCCTTTACGCTCTATTCCTTTGAAGCTACACAGTTTTGGAGTCGCCAGAGGAATACGCGCGTGCTGACACTTCATTCGCAGGGATTTCACGTCGGGGCCGAGGCCCGTGATCTGGATTCGTCAGCGATTTGGCCGCATACCACCTGGATCGACCTTTATAATCCGACGCGCGACGAGGAACTGAAGCTGGAAAGCCAGCTTGGCGTCCTGTTGCCAACGCGCGAGGACATGGACGAAATCGAAACGTCCAGCCGGCTTTATATAGATGACGGCGCCGTTTTCATGACGGCTCAGGTCGCTTTTTTCGGCGGTCTGGCGCAATTGCAGTCCGGGCCGGTGACCTTCGTCCTGACCGGCGGGCGGCTGGTGACCATTCGCTATATCGATCCCGCTTCGTTCAGGGTTTTCCGCGATCAGATTGAAAAGCAGCCGGTGCATTGCGCCGACGGCCCGACCACCTTCCTCAATCTCGTCGATATCATCATCGACCGCACCGCCGACCTGATAGAGAAAACCAGTCACGGCATCGATGAACTGTCGAAGGAAATCTTCGCCAGCCCGCGCCGGACCAAGCTGGAAACCGTGCTGATCCGCCTGGGGGCGGCGCAGAACGATATCGCCAAGGTGCGCGATTCCCTGGTGTCGCTGGCGCGCCTGACGGTTTTCGCCGCCGGGCTGGAACGCCAGGTCCTGGGCGTCAGAAAGACCGGCGAATTGCGGGAGTTCAATGAGCGCCTGCGCACCATGAGCCAGGACGTGGCCAGCCTGAACGATCATTCGAGCCATGTGTCGGGCCATATCGCCTTCCTGCTCGATGCAGCGCTGGGCCTGATTAATGTCGAGCAGAACAATATCGTCAAGGTGATCTCGATCGTTTCGGCCATCTTCCTGCCCCTGACCCTGATCGCCAGCATTTACGGCATGAATTTCGACCATATGCCGTTCCTGCACCAGCCCTACGCTTTCGAGGCGGTCTGCGCGCTGATGGTCGCCATCATCATCGGTATGCTGGCCTATTTCAAAGCGCGCCGGTGGTTTTAATACTTTCCCCTCTCCCCTCATGAGGGGAGAGGGTGGCCGAAGGCCGGGTGAGGGGTTGGCAACCGCAAGCGTCCGTAACTAGAAACCCCTCACCCTAACCCTCTCCCCTTAAAAGGGGTGAGGGGACTATAAACGTATGCTCCGCATTCACGCTCTTTCCGTGAGCATATAGTTGCAGCCCTTGTCGGTGAGCTGCTCGGTCGCCGCTTCCAGCATCCGCGCGCGGGTCAGGTCGGCGCCGGAGAGATTGGCGTGATTGAGCACGGCGCGCGACAGATCACTGCGCATGATGCGGCCGCCGCCCAGTTCCAGCGGGCCGAGACTGGCGCCGCTCAGATTGGCGTGGTTCAGCTTCGCCCCGATTAAACGCACGCCGCGCAGGTCGGCCCCCGAAAGATCGCAGCGGCGCAGATCGGCATTGACCAGATTGGCCCCCTGAAGCTCCACCCCGCTCATGTCCAGCCCGAAAAAGCAGGCCCCCTCGGCATCCAGAGTGGTCAGGACGCGTTTGCGCATGTCGCCGGCCAAACGGAAGTCCACGCCGGGCAAGGTCTGGCGTTCTCCCTTTGCGCCATTGGTCTTCGCCCAGTCCTCATGCAGGCGGATGAAGTCGCTCAAGGGGCGTTCGTCGATAAAGACATCGACCGGCGCATTCAGGACGCCGGTGGTGTCGGCCTCACGCAGATTGCAGCCCGCCGTCCGGGTATCGACCATGATCGCGCCGGTCATGTCCGCACCCGTCACGTCCGCACCGGCGAGATCGGCGCCGGTGAGATTGGCTCCGCTGAGATTGGCCTTGCGCAGCCTGGCCTGCGCCATCACCGCGCCTGAGAGATTGGCGTCGCTGAAATCCGCCGCCACCGCCTGCATCCCGTTCATTTTCGCGCCGGACATATCGGCGCCGTTGAATATGGCATGGTCCAGTTCGCCCGATCGTTTTTCATGTTGCAGGAGGCGCAGGCCCTGCTTCTCATCCTTGAAGGCGATCATGCCTTCGCGCAGATCGGTCCCGATCAGCGAAGCGGCGGTCAGGTTCGCCCCGCGCAGGCAGGCGCCGCGCAGATCAGCGCGGTCGAAACGGGCGAAACGCAGGTCGGCATTGCGCAGGTCGCAGCCATAAAGGTTGGCGCGCAGGAAACTGGCGTCACGCAAGGATGCGCCATAAAGCCGCGCCCCGGTCAAGTTGGCGTCACTGAGGTCAACCCCTTCCAGCTTCATGTCCGTCAGGTCGATATAGGAGAGATTGGCGATCCGCCCGCCGGGTTTGCGCCGTTTGTACAGGGCGTGGGCGTCCAGGATGTGGCGAAGCGCGCCTTGATCGAGCATTTGCAGCGTTGTGGACATATCGGCCTTGAAGTGCGTACTGTAACGGCAGCATTGTGATCCCGCCAGCCCTGTGTGAATCAGCGCGTGAGTCTTGGCAAGGCCGTGATGTCATTAAGTTTCGCAAAGAAATGCGATCACGCTTTATTCTGCCGCAGCGTGAGATTTATGACGCAACTATGGTTCGGCCTATTGGTCGCTTTGGCAAGCCTGGCACAGGCCGCGGGCTTCCAGGGTGATGTGATTGACCCGGAAGCCGGTTTTGGCGGCACGGGTTTCAATATCGGCTACGTTGGGAATGGCGATTTCCTCGCTCTGGCCGCAGCATTCGCACAACAGGAAGCCGGCCGTGTGCTTATGGTCATGCGTATCGCAGGCGACGAAGGCGTTCAGGCTTTCGATACGGTGGATCAGGCCCATCTGTTCGAGAAAGGACAGGGCGCGGTAGACGGTCGGCGGTTTGGCCGCGCCTTCGGGGTGAAAGCGGTCGATGACATCGTAGGCCTTGATCGGACCGTTGGCTTCAAGGATCAGCTCAAAGGTGCGCAGCCGCGATGAGGTCATGCGTTCGCCGGCTTCGGCGCACAGCCGTTGCGCCGCCTCGAGGCGTGACGCGCGGTCACCGGGCGTCTGGGCATGATCGTGATCGTGGGTATGTTCGCAACTGTGGCTCATGGCTTTCAAGGTAGGTGGACTCGCGCCGTTTCGCAAGCCGTGGGGTGCGGGCCGGGAGAGGCCGGTAACAAATCCCGCGCTTTCGCACCGGCATGACAAGGCAGGAAATGTAATATTGTAACGTTCTGTCTTGACTCGCGTTATATTATTACATAACAAATGCGCCATTCCCCTATTATTGGGCCATATTCCGAGGTGTCCGCATGTCCTTTTCCAAATCCGCCCTTTTCGCCGGCCTGTCCCTGATCGCCCTGACCGCAGCGGGAATGGCGCGCGCCGATGCCCCGTCGCCGGCGGCCGATGACAAGCCGACGGAAGTGGTTATTACCGGCTCCGGCTACCGGATTTCCAAGGACGCGCTGATGTCGCACGTCGATATCCTGACGCGCGACCAGATCGACCAGAAGCCGGCGGCGGGCCTGGGCGATATGCTGGCCTACCTGCCGGGTATCCGCTCCTCCAGCTTCGCGCCGGGCGCCAGCCGCCCGATGATTCGCGGCCTCGATGGTTTCCGCGTGCTGGTGCTGAATAACGGCATGGGTGTGGTCGATGTGTCGGCCCTGTCGCCGGACCATGCCGTGCCGTCCTCGCCGACGGAAGCCAGGCGCATCGAGGTGCTGCGCGGGCCTTCGGCGCTCGCTTATGGCGGCAACGCCATCGGCGGCATCGTCAATGTGATCGATGACCGCATCCCCGCCGTTGCGCCGGCGAAGGGTTATGAAGGCACGGCCACGCTCCAGGCGTCTTCCGTCGATCAGGGCCTGCAGGGCGCGGTCGATATCAAGGCCGGGAAGGGGCCGTGGGTCTTCACCTTCGACGCCTTCCGCCACAAGACCTCCGACTACAGCATCCCCGTGCCGGCCGAAACCCTGGCCTATACCGAAGACGCCGGTGAAGCGCCGGACATCAGCACCAAACAGCACAATTCCTTTCAGGATATGAAGAATATCGGGGCCGGGGTCAGCTATATCGGTGATTTCGGCTATGTCGGCTTGAGTTACAAAAAAACTGACTACCTCTACGGCACGGCCATCGATCCCGACGTTTCCATCGATCTGCACCAGACGCGCTGGGATGCGCGCGGTGCGTTCAACCTGAACTGGGCCGGCTTCAACCGTCTCGACGCCTCGGCGGGCTATTCGGACTATAACCATGCCGAAATCGAGGATGGCGAACTGGGCACGCAGTTCCTGTCGAAAGGCAGCGAATTCCGCACCGCCCTGATCCGCGACGGGCAAGGTTCAAATGGGGGCAGGTGGAGCGGCACGGTCGGCCTTTCGGGGCTGAAACGCGATTTCGAGGCGATTGGCGATGAAGCCTTCGTGCCTTCGACCACCACCAGGCAGACGGGTATCTTTACACAGTACCGCTATGATACCGGCGTGTGGGGCGTGGAAGGCGGCGCGCGGGTCGATGACACCAAGCTGACCTCGGCGGCGACCGCGTATGACAAGGATTTCAACACCCTGTCGGCTTCGCTCGGCGGCTTTTACCGGCCTTCGGACCACAGCTTTGTCGGCCTCAGCCTGACGCGTTCCGAGCGCGCGCCGTCGGATGTCGAATTGCTGGCCGATGGTCCGCATGACGGCACGGGACAGTTCATTATCGGCGATCCCGATTTCCGCACCGAGGTCGGTTATTCGCTCGAACTGACCGGGCATGTGCTGATCGATCATGACAACCGTTTCGCCATCGACGCCCATGTCTATACCAGCCATTTCGACAATTTCATCGACCTGCGGCCCACGGGCGCGGTCGATGACGATCTGCCGGTTTTCCAGTATGTCCAGACCGACGCCGATCTTTACGGCGTGGAGATCGAGGCCAATACGAAATTGTTCACACTCGGCTCGCAGGCCATCAGCCTCGATGTCGCCTATGATTATGTCCACGGCCAGACGCGCATCGGGCCGATCATCCGCATTCCGCCGCAGGCCCTGACCCTCAAGCTGGAAAGCAAGGGTGGCAAATGGGACTCCTATTTCGAGGTACGCGGCGTCGATGCCCGCAAGGATCGCCTGGCCGCTTTCGAGACGCCGACCGATGGTTATGTCACGGCCAATCTCTTCACCTCGTACAAGATCCGCACCCATACCTCCCTGTTCGCCGAGGTGCGCAATATCGGCGATGTCGAGATGCGCGAGGCGACGAGCAGCACCAAGGACGCCGTGGTCGATCCCGGCCGTAACCTGCGTGTGGGGCTGGTTTATAATTTCTGATCATGAGAAAGGAAGAAGCCCCACCACCACATCTCCCTGCGGTCGTGCGGTCCCCCTCCCCAACAAGTTGGGGAGGGGGACCGACGCGCTCTTGCGCGTTGGTGGTGGGGTATCTTGCTTTAACCACATACACCCGCCGGAAGCCGAAAAACCGGCGGGTCTTTCCCCCAAACCGTCACGGCGCTTGCCGTATACAAATGGTTGCGCTAGAAGCGGAGCTTCCTTTTTATTCCAACTTCTAAAAGCGACCATGGCACAAGAACAAACAAATGATGCGACGCTCACCGGAAACGTCCTTTTCTACAAGTCCCCCGAACCGTTGAGTCCCGAAGCTCATGCCGGCATGGGCATTAAGTCGATTCCGGCGCCGCATGCCTTCGTGGCCGAAACCAATGTCGTGCCGCTGACCGTGGCCGAATTCCCGGCGGCAAGCTTAAGCTTCCCGATCGTCTTCATCGGTGAAAACTACATGCCCGTCGCGGCCATGGGCCTTTCCGCCGGTCAGAACGTCTTCGTGTCGCCGGAAGGCGCCTTCAAGTCCGACAGCTACCTGCCGGCTTTCGCCCGCCGCTATCCGTTCGTCTTCGCCAATGACGAAGGCCAGGAGCGCATGATCCTGTGCGTCGATACCGGCGCCGCCATGGTGGCCAAGTCGAACCCCGATGTGCCGTTCTTTGAAGGCGGCAAGGCGACTCCCTACGTTGAAAACGCCATGCAGTTCTGCTCGGACTTTGAAAACGAGCGCCGCCGCACCGAAAGCTTCGTCGGCCTGCTGCGCGAACTGGACCTGCTGGCCGCCCGCGAAACCCTTTATCGTCCGCAAAATCCGGATGGCACGCCGGGCGAGCCGCAGAAGATCGCCGAATACTTCGCCGTCGATGACAAGAAGCTGGCCGAACTGTCCGGCGACAAGCTGGTCGAACTGCGCGACAACGGCGCCCTGACGCACATCTACGCGCACCTGAATTCGCTGCTGGCCTGGGACAAGCTGATCGCCATGACGATCGAGCGCAACAACGCCCAGCCGGCGGCCAACGCCAACTAAAGGCGTTCAGGTTTGTGAAAATGAAAAGCTCCGGTCGCAAGGCCGGAGTTTTTTGTTAGGAAGATTGAACACGGATAAGGCATGGATTTCATGTCATCTGCCAGACGGCGCGATTTGTGATGAATGTTCCGTCAACGGCAAAGCCGTCAGATCCCTGCAAAATCGCGCAAAAGGCGCGCAGTCCATGCCGTCCATAAAATCCGTGCTGATCCATGTCGCCGCGAAGCGGCATCCGTGCCTTATCCGTGGTTAATTGGATAAAGGCCCCCAGCACCCCGCAGGCGGGGAGGTATAAGGGGAGGTTCACTTGGTCAGATACTGAATAGCGATCTGTCCTAATCGATCGGCGCCTTGGGCAGGCGCTGGAATACCGAACGGGTCAGGCAGGAAAAGACCAGCCGGCCGGCTTCGTCGAGCATGTCGTTCTGGGCGATGACCACGCCTTTCGTGTCGCCGACAGCATCCTTGCCCATCACCGTCAGGCGGCCGCGCAGTAACTCGCCCGGTGGCGGATTGCGCGACCAGCGCAGGGCATCGACCGCCAGGCGCTTGGTTTGCGGCCAGTGCGAGGCGGCTTCCGTCTCCAGCTTGGACCACAGGGCGAAGATCAGGGCGTCGGGCACGCCGTCACCGGTATCCCAGGTCGGCGCATAGGATTTGCAGAAGGCGGCCAGTTCATCTTCGGAAATGACCCCCGCGCCGATGGAAACACTTTGGCCGATATAGAGATCGTCGAAGGCTGCGGGCATGAACAATATCCAGTTGAAGCCGAAGAGATCAAACTCTTAGACCGACTTTTCATTGATATCAAACACCAAAATTTGCGTTATCCGGGCATGGCCGGACGCCAGGTACATGTTGATTATTGTAGCCGGCTATGGTTTTGTCGCCAGGATCCAGCGCGGGAAAAGCATGAGTACGTCCGACACCCATATCATCGAGGACGAGCCTTACCAGGGGCTTTATCGCGGTGAGGCGAACTCCGCTTTCAAGGGCACGACCGATGGCCGTCTGCCCGACCGTTTCGATCTGGCTGAAATCCTGAAGAAGACGCGTGAGAGCCAGGGCCTGTCGCTTGGCGAGGTGTCGGACATGACGCGGGTGCGCCGGACCTATCTCGAAGCCTTCGAGCAGGCGGCCTATGACGTGCTGCCGCCGCGCGCCTTCGCCATCGGTTACGTCAAGGCCTACGCCAAGGCGCTGGGGCTTGACGAGGAAACCCTGGCGGACATGTACAAGCGCGAGGTCGCCCCCGCCGCGGTCAAGCTCCATGCGCCTTCAGGGGCCTCGCTCGATGACGTTAAGCCCAATTACCGGCTGTATATCGGCGCGGCGGTTTGCCTGGTGGCGGCCGTCGTCATCTGGAATGTTGTGCAGCGCCAGCCCAATCTGAAATTCGGCAGTGGCAGCCATGAGGCGCAGTTCGGCAATGCCTCCTGGGTCAGGGGCGTGCCCAATATGCTGAACGGCGCCATTTTCGTGTCGCAGCCGCAGCCCGCGCCGCGCGACCAGGACCTGCCGGTGCCCTATGTCACGCCGGGCCTGGAAGCGGGGTTCGCCTCGATAGAGGCCGAAAGAAACGCCAATTCCGCTGCGCCGGCGCCGGCCGGCGATGTCTTGCAGAGGCGCAAGGCTTTCAATCCGCGCGGCGCGGTCTATGGCGCGGCGCCGGAAAATTCCTCGGTGACCATCCAGGCCACGAAAACGGTCAATCTGGTCGTGCGTGATCCGTCAACCGGCACGGTCTATTTCGCTCATTCCATCGGCGCAGGCGAAGCCTATCGCCTGCCCGAAACCGGCCAGCAAAACCTGCTGATCGATGTCTCCGATGTCTCGGCCTTCGAGATATATTACAATGGCGAATATGCCGGGGCGCTGGAAACGCCGTTAACCCCCATAGGCCGCATCAATGCGCGGGCGGCGCAGCTTTCCGACGCGCTCGACCAGAAACAGGCCGGGGCCGGTCAGGTGGGCGCGCCCCATGCCGCGCCGGCGGCGCCTGTCGCGCCCCTGACGGTGGAGAAGCCGAACGGGCCGATCCCCTATCTGCCGAGCCAGCGTCCGGCCGAGCCGCCGGCGAGTGCGTCCGTAGCCGCGCCGCCTGCCGAAGCACAGTAATATTATTTGAAAAACGGCTTGTGACGAACGGCGCGCATTCTGATATATGAGGCGTCAATTCGGCATTTCTCAGAGTATTATGGATAGTCATCAGCCCCACGACCATACGCATGTTCGCCCCTGGCGGATGATCCAGCGCCGGCCCAGCCGCAAGATCATGGTGGGGAAGGTGGCCGTCGGCGGCGATGCGCCGATCAGCGTCCAGTCCATGACCAATACCTTGACCTCGGACGCCCAGGCGACTTTGCGCCAGATCGCGGCCATGGAAGAGGCGGGCGCCGATATCGTGCGCGTGTCATGCCCCGATGTCGAGTCCACGGCGGCGCTGAAAACGATCGTCGAAAACGCGCATGTGCCGATCGTGGCCGATATCCACTTCCACTACAAGCGCGCCATCGAGGCCGCGAAAGCGGGCGCCGCCTGCCTGCGCATCAATCCGGGCAATATCGGCTCGGCCGATCGCGTAAAGGAAGTCATCCAGGCGGCGAAGGATTACGGCTGCTCGATGCGCATCGGGGTCAATGCCGGGTCGCTGGAAAAAGATTTGATGGAAAAATACGGCGAGCCGTGCCCGGAAGCCATGGTCGAAAGCGCGCTGTTCCACGCCAATATCCTGCGCGATCACGATTTCCATGAATTCAAGATTTCGGTCAAGGCGTCGGACGTTTTCCTGACCGTGGCGGCCTATAACGCCCTGGCCGACGCGATAGACTGCCCGCTGCATATCGGCGTCACCGAAGCCGGGCCGCTGCGCACCGGCACCATCAAGTCGGCCATCGGGCTGGGCAATCTGCTGTGGGCCGGCATCGGCGACACCCTGCGCGTGTCGCTAGCCGCCGATCCGGTGGAAGAAATCAAGGTCGGGTTCGACCTGCTGAAATCGCTGGGCCTGCGTCATCGCGGCGTCAATATCATCGCCTGTCCGTCCTGCGCCCGCCAGGGGTTCAACGTCATCGAAACGGTGGCGAAACTGGAGGAGCGTCTGGCCCATATCGCCAAGCCGATGTCGCTGTCTATCATCGGCTGCGTGGTCAATGGTCCGGGGGAGGCGCTCTATACCGATGTCGGCTTCACCGGCGGCGGGGCGGGGTCGGGGATGGTCTACCTGGCCGGCAAGCCCGATCACAAGCTTTCCAACGCCGACATGATCGAGCATATCGTCGGACTGGTCGAGGCCCACGCCGAAAAGCTGTAGGCGAAACGATCTGCCGCCGATGGTTTGCTCCCTTCCACCGCTATCGCATATGGAAGGATGTGGATGATTTTGCCCATAAAATCCCCTCTCCCCACCTGTGGGGAGAGGGTTAGGGTGAGGGGCTAAACGATTTGCCGCGTGTGATTTTGTTAGTTGCTCTTTGCCCCTCACCCGGTCACCTGCGCCGCTGACGCGGCTTGTTTCCCGTCCTCTCCCCTTCAGGGAAGGGGAGAGGGGAAGGAAGGTTTTCAAAAACTTGTCTGATATATGCGATAGCCCCGTTCCGCAGGGGAGGGTGGAAACGCGCTATATCAACTTATCCGCGGCGACATCCGGATCGCTTTTGGCGGCGCGTAACCCTCTTCCTCCCTGATCGCCAGGCGGCGCTCACTCTTCATCATGTCGTCGATGATATTCGCGGCGACCGGCTTCGAGAACAGGTAACCCTGGATGATATTGCAGCCCGTCTGGCGCAGGATATTCTTTTGCGCCCGCGTTTCCACGCCCTCGGCGACGATGTTCAGGTTCAGCGCCTTCGACAGCTTGACGATGGCGCGGATGACGGCTTCCGCTTCCGGATCGACGCCGAGATTGGAGACGAACGACCGGTCGATCTTGATCTTGTCCACCGGATAGCGGCTGAGATAGCCGAGCGACGAATAGCCGGTGCCGAAATCGTCGAGGGCGATGGTGAAGCCCATATGGCGCAGGTCGCGCAGCACCATCTGGGTGGTGTTGTCGTCGTTCAGCAGCACGCCCTCGGTGATCTCGATCTCGATCTGCTCGGCGGCGGTCTTCGTTTCCGCCAGCAGCGCCTTGATCGTGGCCAGGAAACCGGCGCAGCGCATCTGGGTGGCCGACACATTGACGGCGACCTTCAGCCCCGGCCAGCGATGCGAATCCTGCATGGCGCGGTGCATGATCAGGGTGCCGAGATCGTTCATCAGGCCGCATTCCTCGGCCAGCGGAATGAAGTAGGCGGGCGAAACCGGGCCGCGCGTCGGGTGCGTCCAGCGGCACAGGGCCTCGACGCCGACGATATGGCCGAAATGATCGACCTGCGGCTGGTAGACGACCTCGATATCGCCGACGTGGATGGCTTCGCGCAAGCCCGTTTCCAGCGTCTTGCGCAGCTTGATGGTGGCGTCCATCTCGACTTCGAAGAAGGCATACTGGCCGCGGCCGAGATCCTTGGCGCGGTAAAGGGCCAGGTCGGCCTGGCGCAGGGCTTCGGCGGGATCGATATCGCCGTCGCCGATCAGGGTGACGCCGATCGAGCACGAGGAAAACACCTGGCCGGATTCGAGATTGACCGTGCCGGTGAGGCCTTCAAGGATGCGTTTGGCCAGCGAGGCGGCGCTGGAGCCGTCGGTATCGGTCTGGATAATGACGAATTCATCGCCACCGAGCCGCGCCAGCGTGTCGCCGGATCGGATCATGCCGGTGATCTTGTGGGCGTTGTTGCGGATCAGTTCGTCGCCGGCCAGATGACCCAGGGTGTCGTTGACATCCTTGAAGCGGTCAAGGCCGATGCACATGACGGCGACGTGGCCGCCCTGGCGCTTCAGGCGCTCGCTGGCCTGATGCAGGCGGTCGGCGAACAGGGTGCGGTTGGGCAGGCCGGTCAGGCTGTCGTGCAGGGCCATGTGCTTGGCCTTGGCTTCCGAGGCGATCAGCCCTTGCGCGGCGCGCTGGCTCTGATGCAGCAGCACGAGCGCGATCAGGCCCAGGCCGAGGGAAATCATCAGAACCGGGCCGAGCGTGCGGACGAACAGGGTATGGCCGGGCGTATCCGGCATCCAGGTCAGCCGGGCCAGCACCTTGCCGTCGTCATCATGGAAGGCGACCGTGGCCGACCCCTTGGCGGGGAGCTGGTCGGGGCGCAGCACCTTGATATCGGACACCATATAGCGCTGCGACAGGGCGATCAGTTCCTCACTCGACAGTTCGTGCATGCCGATGGCGACAAAGGGCTTGTATTTCAGCAGGGGCGTGGCCTGCTTGTCGGGCAGCAGCAGGCTGGCCCCGACAATATAGATATGGCCGTTCATGGCCATCAGGCGGCCGCTGTGATTGGCGCCGGTGGTATGCGGCAGGCCGCGGGCGTGGCGGTCCTCATAGGTCTGGCGCAGGCCGGCGATCAGGCTGTCGGTCTGGCGGACGGCGTTGGCGAAACGGGCGCCGTCGATTTCTTTGCCGTTCTGATAGGCAAAGACGATCTGGCCCTTGTCGTTCAGCAGCAGGTTGGATTCAAAATTGAGGAAATCGCGGAAATAATCGCCGATATTGCCTTTCACCCAGCGTTTGTCATAACGGACGGCGGTGCTTTCGACCGCCTTGTCCCAGATGGTGATCGGCGTCATCAGTTGCGAATGATCGTCCGCCATCTGGTTCAGGCCCAGCATGACGAGCTTTTCCTCACGGGCGCGCGACAGGGTGTCGGCCTGCTCGGCCCATACCCATAAACTGCCCACCAGGGCGCACACGGCCACGACCACGATCAGGGCCATGGGGGCGAGCAGTTTTAATTCGCCTGAGTTGCGTTTCACCAGATCCCTCGTTCTGAGGTGAGTTGTTTATGCTGGCAGATTACTGTGGATGTCTTAAATTAAGGCAAACATCCGTCTTTTTTATTTAAGCGGTTGTTAAGTTGTCTGTGCCGGAAACCTGTGCGCAATTCTCTCCCCCGCCCTTGACGTTCAAGGTGTTGCGCGTCAGGACAGGAACGGGCCAAATCTTAACCGGATAACAAAGTTATGAAACTGTTTGTCAGCTCGACCTCGGTCTTTGTGCGCAAGGTCCGTGTTGTCGTCAGGGAAAGAGGATTGACGGACCGGGTGGAGGAAATCGCGCGGATTCCGGTGGAGGCGGCGCCCGACCTGGTGGCCGTCAATCCGCTGTCGCAACTGCCGGCCCTGATCGATGATGAGGGCGTCTGCTGGACCGACAGCAGCCTGATCGCCGGCTGGCTGGCGGCGCAGGGGGAGGGGCCGCGCCTGCTGCCGGATTACGGCGCGCCGGCTTATTGGCGGGTGAAGCGCGTGGAAACGGCGGGAATGGGCCTTAACGAGATGATGGCCCGGATCGTCTATGAGAACCGCCGCCCGGAGGCCGAGCGCTCGCCCTTCTGGCTGGAACGCTGGGAAGGCAATCTGAAACGCGCTTTCGCCGTGGCCGATGATCTGTGTCCGGAGCCGGATGTGTTCGACATGGGCGCGCTGACCCTTGGCGTGGCGGCGACCTTCTGCGATTTCCGCATGGGGCATCTCGACTGGCGAACCCTTGCCCCGCGCGTCGCCGCTTTGCACGAAGTTCTGGAACGCCGCCAGAGCTTCATTGAAACCTATCCGAAATAGGGGTAGAGCAATGCGCATTGTCGCCTTCGCCTCCCCTATTCATAGGGGAGGTGGCATTTGCGAAGCAAATGACGGAAGGGGCAATTCCACCGGCGAAAGCCCCGCCCACCATCGCAGGCGATGGTCCCCCCTCCCCATAAATGGGGTGGGCGAAGATAATAAGAGTTGTTTGCCTTGATACACCTTCCCGACGCCAAGCTGGCCCAGGTCATGGACCGCTTCCATATGATCGAAGCGCGCATGGAGTCGGTGACGGATGGCGCCGAAATCGTCAAGCTTTCCAGGGAACACGCCGAACTGAAGCCGGTTTTCGACGCCGTGACCCGCCTGCACAAGGCGCGGCAATCCGTGCCCGAACTGGAGGAAATGGCGGCGCTGAACGATCCCGACCTGTCGCCGCTGGCCGCCGAGGAACTGGAAGACCTGAAGACCACCCTGCCGGACCTGGAGCATGGCGTGGCCCTGCTGCTGGCGCCGCAAGACAAGGATGTCAACGCCTCGGCGATTCTCGAAGTGCGCGCCGGCACCGGCGGCGACGAGGCGGCGCTGTTCGCCGGCGATTTGTTCCGCATGTACAGCCGCTATGCCTCTTCGCAAGGCTGGCGTGTGGAAATCGACAGCGTTTCCGAAGGCGAAATGGGCGGCTACAAGGAAATCATCGCTTCCGTTACCGGCGATGGCGTCTTCGGCAGGCTGAAATTCGAGTCCGGCGTTCATCGGGTGCAGCGCGTACCGACCACCGAAGCGGGCGGCCGTATCCACACTTCGGCGGCCACGGTGGCGGTCCTGCCGGAAGCGGAAGATGTCGAGATCGAGATTCTCGATAAGGATATCCGCATCGATACCTACCGCGCCTCCGGCTCCGGCGGCCAGCACGTCAACAAGACCGACTCGGCCGTGCGCATCACCCACCTGCCGACCGGGATCGTGGCGACCTCTTCGGAAAAGTCGCAACACATGAACCGCCAGATCGCCATGCGCAATCTGAAAGCGCGCCTCTATGACATGCAGCGCACGGCGCTCGACACGGCGCGCTCCGACGCCCGCAAGTCGCAGGTCGGATCGGGCGACCGCTCCGAGCGCATCCGCACCTATAACTATCCGCAGGGCCGCGTGTCGGATCACCGCATCAACCTGACCCTCTACAACCTGCCGCAATTCATGGAAGGCGACATGGACCAGATGATCAATGCCCTGATCGCCGAGGATCAGGCCGAACGGCTGGCCATGCTTGAAGAGGAACTGGGTTAGGTATAGGCTTGCCTTGAAAAGGGGGAGCCATGAAGACCGTATTGCAATACATCGCATCCATCTTAATTCCATCCGTCTTCCTGATATGCCTTGGTTTCGTGGTGCTGCACGGTGCGCCTGACCGGGATGTCCTGAATGTGCTGGCGGGAATGCCTGTACTGCTCATCCTGACCGCTTGGATCATGCCGAAACAACAAGGCCCTTGGTTCTGGCTTGGCAGGGCGCCGATGTTTGTCATGGTGGCTTGTGCGGGCTGGGTCTATTTCCGATTGGCGCCGCCGGATGAGCGCCATTCCGCCTGGCTCGGTATCGGAATGTGGGTTCTCCTCCTTGGAGGCGCCCGGCTGATCGATTTTGTTTATAAGAAATGGTGGCCGCGCCTGCCGATGGCGCTGAAGGTGGCCCTGGTAGCGACGGGAATTATTGTCACTACGGGCGTGGTGCTTTATTTATTGAGCGACGTGTTACGGGATACGGATTGGCATGATGTGCTGATCACCAACTGGTACGTGACGCTGCTGGTCCTGTATCTGCCTGTTTTCCTGGGGGTGCTTTTTGTTCGGCATGTCCTGGAAAGTCGAAAGACTGAAAGAAAGCCCTGATGCCCAAACCGCTGTTGCGTAAAGTCCTGATCCTGTGGGCCATGCTGCTGATCGGCCAGTTTCTGCTGGCGGCGGCGGTGGTCTATCAAAGCCTGATGGCGCATGTGCCCCTGCTGAATGCCCTGCTCAGTATGCAGCCGGTTTTGGCGGTGGCCAGCCTGATGCTGTTCCTGATCACCTGGTTACAGTACAAGAACCGGCCGTGAGCGGCGCGTATCCGTATTGATATCCGCGTCCAAGCCTCCTATAGCCTTGCCGATATTCACAGACCGGAGACACCCCATGCCGACCCTTGTCCTGCTTCGCCACGGCCAAAGCCAGTGGAACCTTGAAAACCGCTTCACCGGCTGGGTCGATGTCAACCTGACGGCCGAGGGCGAGGCCCAGGCGGCGCGCGGCGGCGAACTGATCAAGGCCGAGGGCATCGAGATCGGCAAGGCGTTCACCTCGGTGCTGACCCGCGCCATCCGCACCTGCAATCTGGCCCTGGAAGCCGCTGGCCAGTCGTTCGTGCCGGTGGTGAAGGACTGGCGCCTGAACGAGCGTCATTATGGCGGTCTGACCGGCCTCGACAAGGCCGAAACCGCCGCCAAGCACGGCGAGGACCAGGTGAAGATCTGGCGCCGCTCCTATGATGTGCCGCCGCCGCCGCTGGAAGCCGGCAGCGCTTACGATTTCAAGGGCGACCGCCGCTATGCCGGCGCCGATCTGCCGGATACCGAAAGCCTGAAAACGACGCTCGATCGCGTTCTGCCGTTCTGGACCGGCGATATCGTGCCAGCATTGAAGGCGGGCGAGACGGTTCTGGTGGCGGCGCATGGCAATTCGATCCGCGCCATCATCAAGTCGTTGTTTGACTTGTCCGACGCGGCGATTCTCGAGGTCGAAGTCCCGACCGGCAATCCGCTGGTGGTGAAACTGGATGATAATCTGAAGCCTTTGTCGGCGAAATATCTTGATGCGGGCCGCGCCAATCCGCTGCCGGAAATAGGTTAAGAAGGCCCCTCACCCTAACCCTCTCCCCGTGAACGGGGAGAGGGGATTATAGGGAAGCGAGAGGCAAGCAGAAACCCCTTCTCCCTGCTTGCGGGGAGAAGGTGGCCGCAGGCCGGATGAGGGGCTAACTGTATGCGCAACGTCAAATCCCGCCTGACGCCTTTGGCGAAAGCACTACGCAAAGCGGGAAATGTCGCTGAAGATAAATTATGGCTGGCCCTGCGTAATCGCAATCTGAACGGGATCAAGTTCAGCCGCCAAGTGCCTGTAGGCCTGTACATCGCTGATTTCGCCAGCCGCGAATTGAAGCTGGTCATCGAACTGGATGGCAGCCAGCATATTGATGATCCCAAAGACCGGATTCGCAATGATTTCATGACCGTCAATGGATGGTCGGTGGCGCGGTTTCCTTGCGGGTATGTCTTGCAGAGCCGTGACTCTGTACTCGAAACGATTGCCGCTATTTGCGATGGACGAATAACGGATCATATTGTCGATCATGATTTCCAGTTTTATCCGGCGAAGCCTGTGACTTTGACGAACGACGCGGCCCCTCACCCTAACCCTCTCCCCGCAAGCGGGGAGAGGGGATTTATGACGCAGGCGCTTCATCTGGCCCTGTCCCAGGCGGGCCGGACCTGGCCCAATCCGGCGGTGGGATGCGTCATCGTAAAAGACGGCGCGGTCATCGCCGAAGGCGCGACCGGCGACGGCGGACGGCCCCATGCCGAGGAAATCGCGCTCGACAGGGCAGGCGATGCAGCCAAAGGCGCCACGGCCTATGTCACGCTCGAACCCTGCGGGCAGCGCTCGAATGGTGGTTGTTCCTGTTCGCAAAGACTGGTGGAGGCCGGTGTGGCGCGCGTGGTTTATGCCTGTGACGATCCTTCGCCTTTCGCCTCGCATATCGGTGTCGGACGCATGACCGATGCCGGGATCACGGTCGAATCCGGCCTGCTGGCGGACGAAGCGGACAGGCTGATCGCCCCGACCGCCTATTATCATCGCACCGGCCGGCCGCTGGTCCGGGCCGACGCGGACGGGGAGGGCTTCGACGCGGCCTTCACGCCCGAAAGCGACGATCTGGAGGCCGAACTCATCGCCTGGGCCGGGCGCGGTTACCGCCATCTGTCGGTTCCGGCCGGGTCCGATCTGGCCCAGGCCCTGCGCGCATCAGGCTTAATGGCCGGATAACCCAAATTTTTAAGGTTTTAATGCGAGACTCCCCTTCCTGATATCGAGGGAAGCCTGTCCGCATGACCGCCACCGCCGGCGATACACGCTACACCAAACTCAACCAGGCGCAGGTCGATGCCATCTGCACCAAGCACGAGCGTCTGCGCGCCATGAAGCCGGGCGGGGCGCGCGCGGTCTTCGCCTGGTGCGACCTGTCGGGGCTGAACCTTTCCGGGCGCGTGCTCAATGATGCCGATTTCACCGCCGCCATCCTGATGGATTGCGACCTCAGTCATACGGTGTTCGATACCTGCAACCTTTATTGCGCCGATCTGCAACTGGCCAATCTCAGCCATGCCTCCCTGCGCCGGGCCGATCTGCGCGGCGCTTCCCTGCGCGGCGCCAATCTCTCCGACTGCGATCTCTATGAGGCCGACCTGCGCGAGGGGGCGCTGGCCCTGCCGGACAAGCAGGCGGGGCTTTCCTATGTCGAAATCTCCATGCGCTCATCGGAGGCGACCTACGCCAACCTGCGCGGCGCCAATTTGGAGCGCTCGAAGCTGTCCGGCATCCAGGCGATGAAGGCCGATTTCACCGACGCCACGATGAAATCATGCAAGCTGATCCGAGCCAATCTCAAGCAGTGCATCATGGATAATGTCGATCTGGCGGGGGCCGATCTTTCCGGCGCCGATCTTTCCGGCGCTTCCCTGCGCGACGCCGTGCTGATCGGCGCGAAAACCGACATGTGGCGCACCTCGCAGACCGACATGACCGGTGTGCTGACCGACAAGCCGCAGGGCGTCGATGTCAAGAACCTGCCCTATGGCCAGATGCTGCGCGATCATGCCTTGTGGGTCGATACGCTTGGCAAGGAAGGCACACCCTCGAAGTTCGACAATGCCGACCTGCGCGGCATGGGGTCGATCAAGGGGCTGAACCTGGCGGCGCTTTCGGCCAAGGGCGCGGTCTTCTACGGCCTCGATATGCGCGGCGTACAACTTCAGGGGGCGCACCTGGAAGAAGCCGACCTGCGCAACTGCAACCTGGCGGGGGCCGATCTGCGTGGTGTGCGGATGTTCAAAGCCAGGCTCGATGGGGCCAATCTCGAAGGCGCCAATCTCGGCGCGCTGAAGATCGACGCCGCGCGCTTCCTGCCGGCGGACCTGCGTGAAACGCGGATGCGCAACGTCAATTTTTCCGATTCCGACATGAAGCTGGCGCGGCTCGACGGGGCGGATATCTCGCGCTCCAATCTTCAGGGCGCGATGATGAACCTGGAAGCGCTGGAACATGCCACCTGCGTGGCCCTGCGCGGACGGATAGCGAGTTAGCCCATTCAATGGCCATATTTGCTAAATATAGCCATCAGGATTATACTGCCGTCTAGTCACGAGAGGCGCGCATGAACGTCAGTTTTACAGCCAAACAGGAAGATTATATCGCCCATCAGGTGGCCTCTGGCGATTACCAGAATGCCAGCGAGGTCGTTCGGGAGGCGTTGCGCCTGCATGAGGCTTACCGCCAGCGGGCACTTGATGAACTGCGCATGGAAATCGCCAAAGGATGGGAAGCTTCCGAAAGTGGCCGCAGCGTTAAAGGGATTATTGCCGATAAACTCAAGCATCGGGAATGAGTGAAAACCACGAAATTTCGTCTGCGGCCGATCAGGATCTGTCGGAGATTTTCGATTATACCGAACAGAATTATGGCACGAAGCAGGCGGTCGCTTATTTGGAGGCCTTGGCTGAAACCTTTACGGAACTGGGATATAATCCCAGATTGGGCAGAGGCCGTGATCGCATAAGGCCCGGATTGCGCAGTTTCCCGAAGAACAGCCATATGATCTTTTATCGCATCCGTTCCGGCAAGGTATGGATCGTGCGGGTGATTTCCATGCAGCGCGATGTCATGAAAATTTTCAGTAACCCGGCGCCTTAATTCCCGCCGAAGCGGCGCACCACCAGGATACCGGCGCGGTAGCTCATTTCCTGGTTTTGCTTCATCTGGATCAGCGGGCTGTCGGCTACGTTGCCGAGGGCGCGTTCGGCATTGATGAAGGTGGCGATCGCGTAATGCCTGCGGATCGGCGTCATCATCAGGAAGGCGATGCCGGCATTTTGCGGACCGGAACCGACCTCATAGGCGCTGAGGCCCGTGGCGGCGGCCTCCGAGGCTTCGATGCCGTAATAGGCCTGATTGGTCTTGCGGTCGCCGAAACGCGTATAGACCAGGGTTTGCAGCAGGCCGACCGGGGTGATGTCCTGATGACCGATGGAGAGCATCAGGGATGAGCCGTTAGAAACGCCGCTGACATCGTGCATCAGGCGGCCCCCGAGGCTGAAATTCCCGCCGACGCGATAGAAGGCGTAACCGGCGAGATCGACGCCGAAGCCCGGCACGTCCAATCCTTCCAGGCCGTTGGCGTTACCGCCGAAATGCGGGCGTATCTGGAAGCCGGCGCGCAGACGCTCGCGCAGAATGGCATTGTAACCCACGCCATTGAGGGCATCGCCATAGACGCGGTTCTTGTAATTGAAACCGGCCCACGGAATCGCGTTGACCTTTTCCGGATCGCCGCCATTGGCGCTGAAGCCATAGACCGCGCCGCCGCCGATGTCGATTGTCCAGTCATGCTGTTCGCCCACCGCCTGATAGGGCTGGGTCTGGGCATGGGCCATGCCGAAAAGCAGGGGCAGGGCGGTGGAAATGGCGAAGAGCAGATGGCGCATGGGAATATCCGGTATGACTGACACAATCAGTACCGTACCGTACAGTATGGATCAAGCGGCTTATTCGCATTTGCACAATAAAAAGACCCCCGGCTTGTCGCCTGACCGTCAGACGCCTGAAGGGATCACAGGCGGAGATCAGAGGGGCCGGAGGTCTTTGGCGCGGTCACGTCTCGGCGGACCGCGCGACACACATCAGTTCAGGGAGAAATAAGATAGGCCGCTTCGCCGAACGCCTGTCCGGCGAAGCTTAGGGGTTACTCGGCGGCGGTCAGGACCGGGGCGGAGTCATTGGAAGCGGTCTTGATGGCAATGGTCTTCGCCTTCTTGGCTTCCGGCACTTCGAGCTTGAGGGTGATCGACAGCAGTCCGTTGGCGAGGTCGGCTTCGGTCACCTTGATATGATCGGCGAGCTGGAAGCGTCGCTCGAACGAACGCTCGGCCAGGCCGCGATGCAGGAAGGTGCGGGTGCCGGCGTCGTCATCCTTCTTGCCGGTGACGGTCAGCACGTTTTCCTTGACTTCGATATTGAGCTGATCGGGACGGAAACCGGCCACGGCCACTTCGATGCGGTAGGTGTCGCCCTGGTCCTCGCCTTCACTGGCGGCGAGACGCTCGATGTTATAGGGCGGCCAGCCCGGCGCGGCATCGGTGCGGGCAGCGCTGTCGAGCAGGTTGACCAGGCGGTCGAAGCCAACGGCGGAACGGTACAGGGGGGAAAAATCGATTGCGGTACGCATAGGGGCACTCCTTCAAAAAGCGAGGCCTTACGGGCGCGCAGGCAGGCTGCGGCATAACCCGTAAAGGTTTGATTTGGCTCAACATCTACACCCCCTGATGGGCGGTGTTGTTAAACCAGAAGGCCCATCCTTGGCGCCTTCGCTTTATGATTTGGTGGCGAGTTTCTGCTGTTCAAGAGGCAGGTGCGAAAAATCTTCCGCGATTTCTTTCGCCGTCAGCAGGCTGTGGTGATGGTCCTCTTCCGCAATCAGGCGAATGGCCTCCAGCGCCGCCTGGCAGCCCATGCCGGCGGCGGTGACCGCCTGGCGGTACACATCGTCGGTGACATCGCCGGCGGCGAAAACGCCCTTGATCGAGGTCTTCGGCGTGCCCGGCTCGACGACCAGATAGCCGCCTTGCTTGGTTTCCAGCTGGCCCTCGAACAGTTGCGAAGCCGGGGCATGGCCGATGGCGATGAAGACGCCATCGAGATCGATGACGCGGTTTTTACCGGTATTGACATCCTGCAGGCGCACGCCGGTGACGCCCAGACCGCCGAATTCATTGCTCTCGCCGAGGATTTCATCGATGGCGACGTTCCAGACCGGTTCGATCTTCGGGTCATTGAGCAGGCGCTCGACCAGAATCTTTTCGGCGCGCAGTTGTTCGCGGCGATGGATCAGATAGACTTTCGAGGCGAACTTGGTGAGGAAAAGCGCCTCCTCGACCGCCGTATTGCCGCCGCCGACCACGGCCACCGCCTTGTTGCGGTAGAAGAAGCCGTCGCAGGTGGCGCAGGCGGAAACGCCGAAGCCCTGATAGGTTTTTTCCGACTCCAGCCCCAGCCATTTGGCTTGGGCGCCGGTAGCGATGATGACCGTTTCGGCCAGGAACTGCGCGCCGGATTCGGTTTCGAGAAGGAAAGGACGCTTGGAAAGATCGGCCTTCGTCACGATTTCGCCGATGACTTCCGTGCCCATATGGACGGCCTGGGCCTTCATCTGGTCCATCAGCCACGGACCCTGCACCACTTCCGCGAAACCGGGGTAATTCTCGACATCGGTGGTGATGGTCAGTTGTCCGCCATCCTGCGGGCCGGTGAAAATGACCGGAGAGAGCAGGCCGCGCGCCGCGTAGATGGCGGCGGTCCAGCCGGCGGGACCGGTGCCGATGATGGCGCAGCGAAGAGGGCGGGGGGAAGTTGCGGACATGGAGGCACCTGACGGAATCGAAAACCTGATGGCCATTAGATAGGTACCGGCGCGGCGATTGTCATCTGGAATTGCAGGGGCCCGGTGATTTTCCCAAGGTTTTTAAGCGCTTTCTCCTTTCCGAAATTTTACAAATTTTCCGCCGAACCCATATCTCAAACCTCTTCGGGCCGGTCTAGGCTGCTTCCAGCCCGCGGGCTGTTCGCGGTGTATCAAGGGAGAGGTGATATCATGAATGAACAAGGCATTGGCTGGCTTCTGGCCATTATCGTCGGCGCGGCGGCCGGCTGGATCGCCGAGCAGATCATGAAGTCCAACCAGGGGCTTTTGATGAATATCATTCTGGGGATTATTGGCTCTATCGTCGCCAATGCGCTTTTCTCCATGATCGGTATCGGCTTTGGCGGCGTTATCGGTTACCTGATCGCCGGTGTCATCGGCGCCTGTATTCTGATCGCTCTGGGCCGGATGGTACGGGGCCGGCGCGTTTAGACACGCGGATGCCCGTAAAAATGGCCGGCGAAGAGTGAGAGCTTCGCCGGCTATTTTTTTTGCCGGTATATCTCCAGCAGATATTCCGCGGCGCGGCGTGTTTCATCGAGCGGGGCATAGGGTTCGCCCGCCAGCACGCCATTGAACGGATGGGTAATGCCCTTGGCGCGCAGGGTTTCGTGGAAATCGTCGAACTTTTCGCCCGAGTTGAGGGCGCGGCGTTCCAGGCTCAGGATCTGGATCGGTTTGCCGGTGGTGGCGGCTTCGGTGACCATGTTGACCGAATCCTCGGTCACCAGAAAGCGATCGGCGGCCTTCAGGAAGGCGAAATAGGGATTTTCGCCCTGGCCGTTATAGATAAGGCCGGGGAGGTCTTTCATCGCGTCCTCTATCACCACGCGGGCCTCGATCGGCGTGCGGCGGGAAACCGTCAGCAGCACGGAACCCTTCGCCTGAAGAATGGCGGCGCGAACCTCCTCGGCCAGGATCTGCGCGTGCGTTGCGTTCAGATCGTAGGCCTTCGATCGCCCGCCGATCAGCACACAGACGCGCGGTTTCGGCAGGCCTTTCAGTGCGTTGCGCCAGGCCTTGTGGGCGTTGTTGAGTTTGGTGGCCTCGATGCGGTTGGTCGAACCGATGATCGACAGGACATTTCCGCCCTCGACATGATCATGTTCCGGGGCGATGACGAGATCGAAAGCGTTCAGATTGTGGCGCGGGTCCTGGAGCTGGACCACGAAGGTCTGGCCGCCTGAACGCCGGCGCATGCGGCTGCTGTGCGGGATGGTGGCGCGCCCGGCGGCGATCCAGATATCCGGCCAGGGGGCATCGAGCGAATCGCTGCTGTTTGACAACATGCGGTCGGGCATGATCTTAAGCGCTGAAGGCAGGCGGTCGAACAGTTCGGTGTAGCGAATGCGTTTCTTGATGATCTTGGCCGGACTGAGCCGCGCCACGGCTTCGGCCAGCCCCAGAACCTGATTTTCAATGCCTGCCCGTCCGTCGGAAACAGCCCAGATTATGAGCGGCAGAGGCATTCCTCACTCCCATCCTCACGCGGTTTTGCCGGGCGGTTCACAGCAAGCGCCAAAAAACTTGCGCAGGCCTTGCGAAAATAGCAAGCCCAGCGCAGGCTGTTGTGTTCATTGAAGCGCAAAAAAGCAAGAGCATAATGGCTCCCGCGACAGACTCAGAGCCATTCGACCTTGAGGATTTCGTAGGCCTTGACACCGCCGGGGGTCTGAACCTCGACAACATCGCCCACTTCCTTGCCGATCATGGCGCGCGACAGCGGCGACGACAGCGAAATCTTGCCCGATTTCACATCCGCCTCATGGTCGCCGACCACCTGATAGCGGCCTTCTTCCTCGGTATCCTCGTCGATCACGGTGACGGTGGCGCCGAACTTGACATTGTTGCCGGACAGTTTCGACACGTCGATCACCTGAGCGCGGCTGATCTTGTCCTCGATCTCGGCGATCTGGCCCTCGATCCAGCCCTGACGCTCTTTGGCGGCGTGATATTCGGCGTTTTCCGACAGGTCGCCATGCTGGCGCGCTTCCGCAATGGCCGCGATCACGCTGGGGCGCTCGACGGATTTCAATCTTTTCAGTTCATCGTCGAGGACCTGGTAGCCCGCGACGGTCATCGGCACTTTTTCCATGTCGATTAATACTTTATTCCACCCTGAGGAATGACAAAAACCCTGACGTCGGTTGAGGGGGGCAACAACCGGTCAGGGCGAATACTGGCGATGGTAGGTTTGTGAATTGCCCGCATAACGCAGTGCACAAATCGAAACCGGCAGCCCTTATAGTTCTATTTGAGGTGATTTAAAAGAACTTTCGGGCGCGGCCGGCCGGCGGGCGGGTGAAGCCTTGCGGCATAAGGTTTTCAGCCGGCGAGCGGCAGGCTTGGCGCCGGGGCGTTCGGATCGGCCAGCTTGATGTCGATCAGTTTGATGCCGAGCGCGCGGGCGTCCACCGGAATAGCGGCGGCGGCCCTGGCTGCCTTGAAACTGGCGCCGCGACCGCTGTATTTTTCGGCGGCTTTGGTGGCGATGATCTCGTCCTCATCCTTCGCCGGCTCCGCGACCAGGAAGCGGATTTTGAGGTTTTCCCGGCGCAGCACGGAATCGGGCAGGGACAGGGTATTGACCGAAGTGCGGTTGGTGAGATTGACTTCCCCGACCTTGACGCCGTTGACGAAGACGCTGACCAGGACCGGCTGGCGGCTCTTGGCCTTCATCGTCATGTCCAGTTCCTTCGGCTTCGGCGTATCGAACTGGACGTGCCGGATCGGGATGCGCAGGTTGGCGGCGGGGCCTTCGCTCCATACGCCGTCATATTCGGGGCGTGACCAGTTTTCATCAAGCAGGCAGGTGCCCTGATCCAGCCAGCCGAAGCGGACCTCCGAACGCAGGGGCGACCATTCGGGCTTCGGCAGGTCGATATGGCTGTCCTTCGGTGGAATGATCCACACGCCATCCAGCATCCGCAGGCGCGGCCACAGTTCCTGCGGGGCGTCGCATTGTTTGAGGAAGACGAACAGGTGGTCGGACTTGACCTCGCCGCGCTTGAAGGCGTCCATGCCGGCTTCCTGGTTGGCGATCTGGATCAGGTTCTCGCGGGCGGCGTACATGGTGTTGACCGGCTTGGCCTGGGAGGTGGCGCGCCAGGTCAGTTCATAGAACAGCTTGTCGTTCATATGAACATTGGCCGGATAGAAGTCGATGCCCTTGGCGGCGCTGACCAGTTGGTCCCACTCCGGACTGGGCGTCTCGTAATAGATCTGGTCCGAACTGGCGAGGTGGGTGGCCTGGCGCATGGCCTTCGACAGGCCGGCGATATCATAGGCCTGGACGACCAGAATCAGCGGCAGCAGGACGGCGATGGTTTTCGGACGGCTCTTGAACAGGACGACTAAAGCCGTGGCGACCAGCAGATAGGTGATCGGCCAGGTCAGGCGGCCGGAGGCGCGCAGGATGGCGGCCGGGTTGCGCAGTTCGTCGGGCAGCCTGAATTTCCACACATCATAGCCATAGAACTGGGCGTGGTTCGATACGGCGATCAGCAGCAGCAGGAGGAAGGGAACGGCCAAGGGGCGCAAACGGGCGATAAAACCCCTGGAGGCCCTGGCTTCAGGTGTGGTGATGTAGAGCACGATCGCGACGATCACCAGCACGATCAGGCCAAAGCCGAGATACTGGTAGCCCTCGAAGGATTGCCCGCCATCGAGCGGCCACGCCTTGAGAATGGCGGAAAATTCCGGCTTGACCGGATTGAACCAGCCATCGAGCGGGAAGGAATAATAGCCATAGCCGCCGGCGCCGGGACTCATGCCCTTGTTGAAACTGCCGCCGATAAACAGCGCCAGGATCGCCAGGGCGAAGGGCGGGATGGCGCGGATCACGGCGTCGAGCAGGGTTTTCCAGTCGGCATGGAGCCGGCGGTCTTCAATGCGCAGGCCACTGAAGAAGCGCTTGATGCAATCCCCGCCCCAGATGGCGGCGATCATGAACAGCAGATAGGGATGAACCATGCCAGTGACGAACAGCAGGGCCGACCAGCCGCGCATCTTCGGGCCGTTGCGCAACCAGCTCAGGAGGAAGCGCCAGCCCTTGCCGGAAGGCAGGGTGTCATCCTTCACATTGATGAAAAGGTGCAGGCCCCACAGGATCAGCCATTGCGCCACCAGGGTATCGTGGCGCATGCGGTAATAAAGCATGGGCAGGGCGGAAAGGGCGATGGCGCCGCCGAGCGCGGTCCATCTACCGGGCGCGTGGGGGCGGATCAGCTTGTAGGCGAAGGCGAAGTGCATCACCACGCAGAACAGGAACCACAGGCCGATATACTGGAAATTATCCGGCAGCCATTGGCGGAACGGCTTGAAGATAAAGGCGAACAACGGGTTCGAGTCGGTCGAGAAGATGGTGTTGCCGACTGGCGCGCCCAGCAGGCTTTCGTGGTTGAAGCTCGACCACGGCATCCGGCGCCAGGCATTCCAGCCCAGCACATGCTGGCCCCAGTCGTGTTCCATCAGCCAGCCGATACGCGTTGGGTTGATCACATTGACATCGAAAAAGGCGGCGAACAGCAAAAGCGGCGCGATGACGCACAGGCCGCGGTGCAGGCCGGTCCAGACGGCGGGCGGGGTCTGTTGAAGCTTCGCATATAGCAGGCCGGGACGGAGCCAGTTCGGCAAGGTCATCTGTGTCTTAACTCAAGGCAAAAAGGGGTAGGTGCGTGCAACAATCGTGCCTGTAATGGCGCATTTGCCGTCTTCGCGTGACTTTTTTACGGCGAAAGGACGCTTCAGGTGGCAATTTTTTGCGGCGCAATCATAACGCATTCGGCGCGCCTCACAAGGCCGTGAACAGTGACTTTTTGTTACGGGGTCAGATGACGCCGGAAACGAGCGCCGCCGGCGGCAGGGCATCCGATGAGGTTTGCGCGGCGGCTTCGGCCAGTTTGCGGCGGTAGTCGTCAAGCGAGCCAAAGCGCTGAAAGCCGTGCATGTTGACGGCGTTGATGTTCAGCTCGAAGTGGATCGCCTGGTCGTCCGGGGACAGATGATCGAAGAAGGCCAGTTGCGCCTGAGCCGGGGGTGTCTGATGAGCGACGGCGGCATTGATGGCGGCAGCCTCATCCTGCTGGATGGCGGCTTCGCGCTGGCCGAGATCGCTTTGATCCGTCAATTGATGAAACAGGCGGGCATTTTTGGAATCGATGCCGCGCAGTTGCCCGCGCGCCGCCAGACCGCGCAGGGCCTGCATGGCTTTCAGGCGTTTGTCGAGCTGTGCGCCGGCTTCAACGCTGGCAAGGAAGGTGGTCAGGGCGTTGAACTGCGCCTGATTGAGCGAAAAAGCGGTGGCATAACGATCCAGCAAAATCCGGTCCGGCGCGGCGGTGACGGGCTGCACACGCAATGGCGCCAGGGAGGCATTGACGGACGGAACGGGCGTGATTTCCATGGACCGGCTTCCTGCACGAAAAAGAGCGGACGCTTCTACGCCCGCTCTTATTGTAGGATTTCAGGCTTAAGTCCTGATTAAGACTTAAGCATAAGCCTGGATCGGGCGTACATCGAGCAGTTCGTTGGCGCCGGATTTGATGGCGCGCGTGGCGGCCACGGCGCCCGAAGCCGTGGTGTAGTAGGGAATCTTCTGCATCAGCGTAGCGCGGCGCAGTGAGAACGAATCCGCCAGCGATTGCTTGCCTTCGGTGGTGTTGAACACCAGGTCGATCTCGCCGTTCTTGATGGCGTCAAGGATGTTCGGGCGGCCTTCCAGTACCTTCTTGACCGGCTCGATATCGAGGCCCTGGGCCTTCAGGTAGTCGGCGGTGCCGCCGGTGGCGACGACCTTGAAACCGAGGTCCAGAAGCGTGCGGATCGACTCGACGATCACTGGCTTGTCCATATCCTTGACCGAGACGAACACCTTGCCGGAAACCGGCAGGCGCACGCCGGCGCCGAGCTGCGACTTGGCGAAGGCGCGCGAGAAGGCGTCGATCATGTTTTCGCCCTCGCGCACCCAGTCGAGGCCCATGACCTCGCCGGTCGAGCGCATTTCAGGGCCAAGCACCGTATCGACATTGGCGAAGCGGGCGAACGGGAAGACGACTTCCTTGACCGCGACATGCTGGTAATCGCGGGGTTTTAGGCCGAAGCTCGCCAGCGGCTCACCCGCCATGACCTTGGCGGCGATGCCGGCCAGCGGCTGACCCAGGGTCTTGGCGACGAAGGGCACGGTGCGCGAGGCGCGCGGATTGACTTCGAGCACGTAGATTTCCGGCGCGTCGGAATAGGGGTGCAGGATGGCGAACTGGACGTTCATCAGGCCACGGACTTTCAGCGCCTTGGCCAGTTCGACAGTCTGGCGCTCCAGTTCTTTCACCGTTTCCGGTTTCAGCGAGAAGGGCGGCAGCGAACAGGCGGAGTCGCCCGAGTGGACGCCGGCTTCCTCGATATGCTCCATGATGCCGGCGACGAAGACATTGCCGGACCCATCGGCCAGGGCGTCGGCATCGACCTCGATGGCGGCCGAGAGATACTGGTCGATCAGCACAGGGCTATCGCCCGAAACCTGCACGGCCTCGCGGACATAGCGCGCCAGTTGCTCGTCGTCGCGGACGATTTCCATGGCGCGGCCGCCGAGCACATAGGACGGACGGATGACGATCGGATAGCCGACCTCATGGGCGCCCTTGAAGGCTTCTTCCGGCGTGCGGGCAATGGCGTTGACCGGTTGCTTCAGGTCGATGTCGCGCAGCAGGTGCTGGAAGCGCTCGCGGTCTTCGGCCAGGTCGATGGCGTCCGGCGAGGTGCCGAGGATGGGGATGCCCTCGTCTTCCAGCGCCTGGGCCAGCTTCAGCGGGGTCTGGCCGCCGAACTGCACGACCACGCCGCGCAGATCGCCCTTCGACTGCTCGACATGGATCAGTTCCAGCACATCTTCGGCGGTCAGCGGCTCGAAATAGAGGCGGTCGGAGGTGTCGTAGTCGGTCGAGACGGTTTCCGGATTGCAGTTGACCATGATGGCCTCGATGCCCATCTCCTTGAAGGCGAAGGCGGCGTGACAGCAGCAATAGTCGAACTCGATGCCCTGGCCGATCCGGTTCGGACCGCCGCCGAGGATGATCGCCTTGGCGCGATCCGAAGGTTCGGCCTCGTTTTCCGGCACCTGGCCAAGCGCGCCCGATTCATAGGTCGAATACATATAGGCGGTAGAGGAAGCGAACTCGGCGGCGCAGGTATCGATGCGCTTGAACACCGGGCGGACATTGAGTTCCTGGCGGGCGGCGCGAACGGCTTTTTCCGTCTTGCCTGTCAGTTGCGCCAGGCGCTTGTCGGAGAAGCCCATGGCCTTGAGGCTGCGGAACGCCTTGGCGGATTCCGGCAGGCCCAGTGCGCCGATCTTGGCTTCCTCGGAGACGATGGCTTCAATTTGGCGCAGGAACCACGGCTCGTATTCGCAGGCGGCGTTGATCTCTTCCACCGACAGGCCGTGGCGGAAAGCCTGCGCAATCACGCGGATACGATCCGGCGTCGGACGGCCCAGTTCGCGGATCACGGCGTCGCGGATGGCGTCGGGGTTTTCGGCCGTCCTGACGCCGGCGATTTCGACTTCATCGAAGCCGCTGAGGCCCGTTTCCAGCCCGCGCAAAGCCTTCTGCATCGATTCCGCGAAGGTGCGGCCGATGGCCATGACTTCACCGACCGACTTCATCGAGGTGCCGAGCAGCGGCTCCGAACCGGGATACTTCTCGAAGGCGAAGCGCGGGATCTTGGTGACCACGTAGTCGATCGACGGCTCGAACGAGGCCGGGGTGGTCTTGGTGATGTCGTTCTGCAATTCATCGAGCGTATAGCCGACGGCCAGCTTGGCGGCGATCTTGGCGATCGGGAAGCCGGTCGCCTTGGAAGCCAGCGCGGAGGACCGTGACACACGCGGGTTCATCTCGATGACGATCATGCGTCCGTCGCGCGGATTGAGCGCGAACTGGACGTTAGACCCGCCGGTCTCGACACCGATCTCGCGCAGCACGGCCAGCGAGGCCGAACGCATGATCTGGTATTCCTTGTCGGTCAGGGTCAGGGCCGGGGCGACCGTGATCGAATCGCCGGTGTGCACGCCCATCGGATCGACGTTCTCGATCGAACAGACGATGATGCAGTTATCGGCGGTGTCGCGCACCACCTCCATCTCGTATTCCTTCCAGCCGAGGATCGACTCTTCGATTAGCACTTCGGTGGTCGGCGACAGATCGAGGCCGCGCTCGACGATTTCCTTGAATTCTTCCTGGTTGAAGGCGATGCCGCCCCCCGTGCCCGCAAGTGTGAAAGACGGCCGGATGACCGCCGGCAGGCCGCCGATGGCTTCCAGCGCCGCCACGGCCTCGTCCCAGGTGTGGGCCACGGCGGATTTGGCCGATTCGAGGCCGAGCTTGTCCATGGCGTCGCGGAACTTCTGGCGATCCTCGGCCTTGTCGATAACCTCGGCCTTGGCGCCGATCATCTCGACATTGTACTTTTTAAGGATGCCGGCGTTTTCCAGCGCCAGCGCCGTGTTAAGCGCGGTCTGGCCGCCCATGGTGGGCAAAAGCGCGTCCGGGCGCTCCTTGGCGATAATCTTCTCGACGAATTCCGGCGTGATCGGCTCGATATAGGTGGCGTCGGCGATGTTCGGATCGGTCATGATCGTCGCCGGGTTGGAATTGACCAGGATGATGCGGTAGCCTTCCTCACGCAAAGCTTTACAGGCTTGCACGCCGGAATAATCGAACTCACAGGCCTGACCGATCACAATAGGGCCTGCGCCGATAATGAGAATGGACTTGATATCTGTGCGTTTGGGCATCTCGGTCTTTCATACACAAGGGCGCAAACCTTACCGGCTGCGCAAGATCAGGACGGGCTGCGAAAATCCGCGGTCCGGTTAAAAAAATTGCGCCTTCGTCGGGCGCAGCATGTTTTATGGCTAAGGGGGTGCTTTAGTGCCTATGGTCCGCGGTTGCAAGCCTTGATCTCAAGAATTTCGGGCTGTTCAGCAATCTGTGAAGATCTGAAATAACGGGAAACGAAAATCCCCGGCTGTGGCGGGCGCGTCCCACTGTTCGTAAATGGTTAACGGCCTACTGGTTCCGGTTCATGATTAATGCTAGAACCGCGTTATGCCGCAAGAAACGCCGCATAAAGGGGGCTGGAATGAAGTCCGTAGTGTTTCCTGTATTATGCGTTTGTGCCTGTCTCATCGTACCTGCATCCGCATCCGCGCAAAAATCGCGGACGTGCGCGCCTTCGGCCATTCGCGCCGCGGCGGCGAAACAGGTGGCGCCCAATCTGGTGGGCTGCCGTTACGATGAGGTGGCGGTGCCGCTGATGCGGTATTTCTCGATATTTCCGGTTTTGACGAAAACACCCGGCCGAGAAGCCACCAGCACCATTCTCGAACAGGCACCGGCGGCGGGCGCGCCGCTGACGGCGGGCGGACAACTGGCCCTGAGCGTATCCGTGGGGCCAGCATTGAAACCGGCGACGCCGAAACCGGAAGAGGCTGCCCCTGTTCCGGCCGAAGCCGCCGCCCCGGCTGCGGAGGCCTCGCCGTTGCCCCAGCCGCCGGCCCCGGTTGTTTCGGCCCCAGTTGTTTCGGTATCGGACGCACCAGCGGAAATGACGGCGCCTGCGGCGGTCCCCGAAGCACCGGCGCGGTTTTCCGGCCTGTCCCTGCCGTCCGTGAAATGGCCCGCCCTGGCCTATCTGTTCCAGCCCGCGCTTCTGGGGGTTTGGCTGGGCCTTCTGGTTTTGGGAATCGGCATCCTGATGACCTTTCGCGGCCGGCGCCGGCGATCGGAAAACGGCTATGACCGCGTACCCAAGGTCACGGCGCGCCTCGAATACGGCCCCGGCCGTTTGAGCGCCCGCGGACCTCTGGTCCTCAGCCGGGAGAGCGGCCGATGAGCGAAACCCTGACCCCGGCGGCGGAGGCCTTGTGGCTCGACAGCCTGCTGGATGCGGAGATGCGGCGCGATATCGAAAAGCAGGTCAATGGGGCGATCGACAAGGACCGCACCCTGCGCAACCTCGTGATGACGACGCCCATCCTGCGCGGGGCGATCAACCGGGCGATCATGGCCTGCCTGCATTTTGATCCGCTGGCCCTGCTGGCCGATGGCTGGTGCGCCGCCCGCGATATCCGCGCCAGCCGCAATGCCGGCAAGGCGGTCGTGCTGAAACTGGGAGCGCACAGCCTGTCACGCGACATGCAGCCGGCGGTTACGGTCGATGTGGGCAGCGAAAAGCGTTTTGTCCTCGATATCGGCCTGGGCCTGATCGGGGCCTTCGATGGCGTGGAAGTGACAATCAGCGACTCGAAACTGGTGTCGGTCGGTTCGGGCACATGCCGCCTGTCGCTGCAGATCAGGGTGGCGAACCGGACCGTGGTCAGCCGGGATTTGCAGACCCTGGATTTGCCGGGCGAATATCGCTTTGCCCAGCCGCTGGCCCTGCGTTAGGCGGAACTATCTATCGGATGCCTGACCTGGATGCTGGCGATAGCGGTAGCGTGAAGAAACCACGGATATCTGTGTAATCTGTGGATTCTCTTCTTTCGGACGCCGGCGTTCGCATGGACGTCTGTTTTGATCCGCAGATTGCACGGATGTTCAGGGTAATCGCACGCTACCGCTATCGTCAGTATATTGGATTAAGCAGGCGCCTTGGCGGTGCGCATATTCTGCGCGAAGCGCTCGAACAGGTAGAGCGAATCGACCGGGCCGGGCGAGGCTTCGGGGTGGTGCTGAACCGAGAATACCGGCGCATCCGTCATGGCGATGCCGCAGTTGGAGCCGTCGAACAGCGAGACGTGCGTCTCGACCACGCCTTCCGGCAGCGAGTCGCGGTCGATGGCGAAGCCGTGGTTCATGGAGACGATCTCGACCTTGCCGGTGGTTTCGTCCTTGACCGGATGGTTGGCGCCGTGGTGACCCTGGCCCATCTTGATCGTTTTCGCGCCGAGCGCGATGCCGAGCATCTGGTGGCCGAGGCAGATGCCGAACACCGGCAAGCCGGATTTGACCAGTTCCCGGATGACCGGCACGGCATATTCACCCGTGGCGGCGGGATCGCCGGGACCGTTCGACAGCAGCACGCCGTCCGGCTTGCGGGCGAGAATCTCTTCCGCCGAGGTCTTGGCGGGCACGATCTGCACGTCGGCGCCGATATCGACCAGGGCGCGCAGGATGTTTTGCTTGACGCCGTAATCGATGACCACGACCTTGAATTCTGTCTTGGCGCCATCGCTGAAGCCTTGCGGCCATTGCCACAGGTCGGTGGTGTAGGCGGCCGATTGCGTCACGGTGGCGGCGGGGGCGAGATCGAGGCCGCCGATGCCCTTCCAGTCGCGCGCCTTCGCCTTCAGGGCTTCGAGATCGAAGACGCCTGACGGGCTATGGGCGATGACGCCGTGTGGCATGCCGTGTTCGCGGATCTTCTTGGTCAGCGCGCGCGTATCGATGCCGGAAATGCCGACGATGCCGCGCGAAACCAGCCAGTCATTGAAGCTCATATCCGAGCGCCAGTTGGCCGGCGGGGTGGGGGCGTCGCGGAAGATGGCGCCCTTGGCGGCCCGCTTCGGATCATTACCCAGTTGCTCGACATCTTCTGAATTGACGCCGACATTGCCGATGTGCGGGAAGGTGAAGGCGATGATCTGCTCCATATAGGAGGGATCGGTCAGGATTTCCTGGTAGCCGGTCATGGCGGTGTTGAAGCAGACCTCGCCCAGCGCATCGCCGGTGGCGCCGCAGCCCAGGCCCTGATAGACCGTGCCGTCGGAAAGGACCAATACGCCCGTGCAACCTTCCAGAAGTTCAGTTGTCATGAGGTATTGTCTCCTTGATTGAAATTCAGCTCGCCACCCGGCGCGCAAACGGCTGGACACATAGGGACATGAGGGGCCGGGATCAAGTGTTAATTCGCGCCGCCGCATCACGAATGCGGCAGTTTTGTTAGCGGATGTGATTTTCACCCCGCCGCGCCATTGACCCGCCTTCCCCGAATAAGGTCTAATTGCGCATCAATTTTTTTGCCCGGAGTCCCACACGCATGGAAAGCGTCACCATCTCGTTGTTTCTGTTGCTGGCGGTGGTGGTGAGCGGATGGCTGTCGCGGTTGTCGCCGGTGTCCATGCCCATGCCGCTGGTGCAGATCGCGCTGGGCGCCGTCATCGCGCTGACGACCGGCGCGGCGGTCGATCTCAAGCCGGATGTCTTCTTCCTGCTGTTCCTGCCGCCCCTGCTTTTCTATGACGGCTGGAAGATACCCAAGGAAGGCCTGTTCCGCGACAAGGGCACCATATTGCAGTTGGCGCTGGGGCTGGTCGTCTTCACCGTGCTCGGCGTCGGCCTGCTGATTCACTGGATGATCCCCGAAATGCCGCTGGCCGCCGCCTTCGCCCTGGCGGCGATCATCTCGCCCACCGATCCGATCGCAGTGTCGGCCATAGCCACCAAGGCCCCCATACCGAAACGCCTGATGCACATTCTCGAAGGCGAGGCCCTGCTGAACGATGCGTCGGGCCTGGTCTGCATGCGCTTCGCCGTGGCGGCGGTCGTCACCGGCAGCTTTTCGCTGACCGGCGCGTTTGGCGCCTTTTTGTGGATGGCCATCGGCGGCATCGCCATCGGCGTGGGCGTGACCTGGCTCATTACCCGCGTCAAGGGGATGATCTCCCGCCGCATCGGCGAGGACGCCGGCTCGCAGGTGCTGATCAGCCTGCTGATTCCGTTCGGCGCCTATCTGCTGGCGGAAGAGGCGCACTGTTCGGGCATCCTGGCGGCCGTCGCCGGTGGCATCACCATGAGCTACGCCGAACAGAAGGGACAGGCCCTGGCCGAAACCCGCGTGCGCCGCAACGCCGTCTGGGACATGGTTCAGTTCACCGCCAACGGCATCATCTTCGTGCTGCTGGGCGAACAGTTGCCGAGCATCGCCTCGCGCGCCGCCAGCGTCGTGCAACTGACCGGCCATGATGACCCTTTGTGGCTGATCGCCTATGTGGCCGCCATCAGCCTGGCCTTGGTGGCGCTGCGCTTCCTGTGGGTGTGGGTGGCGCTGCGCTTCACCCTGTTCCGGGCGGCGCGCAAGGGGCTGCCGACGCAAAAGCCAAGCCTGCGGCTGATCGCGGCCACCTCGCTGGCCGGGGTGCGCGGCGCCATCACCCTGGCGGGCGTCCTGACCATTCCGTTCATGGTGGCCGATGGCTCCGCCTTTCCGGTGCGCAACCTGATTATCTTCCTGGCGGCGGCGGTCATCGTCGTATCGCTGGTCCTGGCCAGCATCGGCCTGCCGTTCCTGCTGAAAGACCTGAAACTGCCGCCGGAATCGAGAGCTTTAGCCGAAGAGGACGCCGCCCGCACCGCCGCGGCCCAGGCGGCGATCGAAGCGATCGAGCAACTCCAGAAGGCCATGACCGCCGGCCGGAAGGACGCGGAGCTTTACGCCGAAGCCGGCGGGTATATCGTGGAAATCTATCGCCGGCGGATCGACGGACAGGCCCTGCACGGGGAAGAGGCCGTTCACCAGCGCCGGCTGGAGCAGGCCGAACGGAAGCTTCGCCTGGCCGCGGTCAGGGCCGAGCGCGAGGCGTTTTACCGCCTCAGCCGGTCACGCGCGCTTTCCGACGAAACGGCGCGCAAACTGGTGCGCGAGGCCGACCTGATGGAATCGCGCCTGACGGGGAATTAGGCGGAATCACAGTGAAAGTGAAGAAGATCACGGACAGGCACGGAAGAAGACGGAAAGGACACGGAAAGTAACGCGGCGCCAGGCCCCGCTCGTTTATGCGCCGGCACTACGATTCCGTGTTCTTCCCTTTTATCCTCCCCTGCGATAGCGGGGGAGGAGTCGCGGCGCAAGTCCGCGACGGAGGGGGTAAACGGCGGTGGTGATCACCCCCTCCGTCTCGACGCGCTACGCTTGCTCGACACCTCCCCCGTTCGCTGCGCGACAGGGGAGGATAAAATCAGAACTATCCAAGCATACCGACCAGCGCGTCCAGTTGCTCGAATTGCTCGCCGAACCCGCTGGTGGCGCCGGATACCATGGCCTCGTCGAGCGCGTCCTTGGAGGGATAGAGATCGTGCCAGACGACAAGGGTCCGCCCGTCGCGTTCCTCGAAGGTCACCGTCGTGACAGCGCCTTCATCGTCGCCTTCCTCGTTGGTCCAGACGATGCGCGCGTTCGGCACGACTTCGATATACCTGCCGAAGAACGCCATCGGCTGTTCCGCAGAGGGATGGCTGATCACCAGACGGTAGCCGCCGCCGGTCCGCACATCCATTTCGCAGGACAGTATGGTCATGCCGAACGATTTCGGCGTCCACCACCGCCTGAACAGTTCAGGATCGCTCCACGCCCTGAATACGATATGCGCCGGGCCGTTGACGGTCCGCGTTATGACGAACTCACGGTCTGAGGTCCGTTCCACGATTGGCTGATTATTCATCGGTTTTCTCCCGTTGTTTCAATTCTTCGACAATCTCGTCCAGCGCCTCGAACCGCGCGGCCCAAAGCTGCTGATACCTTTCGATCCAGGCGGCTTCTTCCGCCATTTTGCGCCGGCCGAGCCGACAGGTTCGCACGCGCCCGATCTTTTCCGTGACGACGAAACCGGCGTCCTCCAACACGCTGACATGCTTCTTCATGCCGGTCAGCGTCATGTGGAACCGTTCGGCCAGATCGCTGATCGAGGCGTCGGTGCGGCCAAGCTGCTCCAGCACTCCGCGCCGGGTGGGGTCCGAGAGTGCGGCGAAGGACGCATCGAGAGGGGCTATATATTGAACCATTTGGTTCAGTATATAGCCCAGGAGTTGGTGGTATGCAAGAGCGTTTGGAACGGCAATTAGGTATACCTCCCCGTAAACGGCAGGGCTATCGCATATGGCTTTTGGAGTTGAGATGCCTTTCCCCTCTCCCCATGAATATGGGGAGAGGACGGGAGACAAGCCGCGAAGCGGCGCAGGGGACCGGGTGAGGGGCTGTTCGTCGATAGAACACAAGCGTCACACAGCCCCTCACCCGGTTGCGAGCGCTTCGCTCCGCGCCCGTCCTCTCCCCTCATTGAGGGGAGAGGGGGAAGAAAAGTTATTCCAAAAGACATATGCGATAGCCCTGCCGTTTACGGGGGGGGCGGGCGGCCGCTGCCGGGACCGCGCCGAAGGCGGGGTGGTGGGGGGCTTGCTTGCGAATATACAGCACAGACCGCAGGTTTGGTTATTCTCTAAATGCAGCAGACCGTTTCATCATTCTGAAAAGGCCCCCACCACCCTCCGCCTTCGCCTAAAGGCTACGCCGGACGGTCCCCCGCCCCGTGAACGGGGCGGTATAAGAAACCGGCCGGGGCGCTACCGCACGGTCGCCCATGTCCGGCTGAGGAGGTCGGCGCAGGTGATCAGGCCAACCAGCGAGTAGGTCTGCGGGAAATTGCCCCACAGTTCACCGGTTTCGACCTGAACGTCCTCCGACAAAAGGCCCGAATGGGTGCGCCGCGCCAGCATGGCCTCGAAGAGATCGCGCGCCTCTTCGGTGCGGCCTTGCAGGTGCAGGGCTTCGATGTACCAGAAGGTGCAGAAATTGAAGGCCGTTTTCGGGGCGCCGAAATCGTCCGGCTCGACATAGCGGTAGAAGTTGTCGCCCTTGCGCAATTGCCGTTCGCATTCGTTGAAGGTGGCGACGCAGCGCGGATCATCGGCCGGCAGGAATCCCAGTTCGAATAGTTGCAACAGGCTGGCGTCCACCTCGTCGCCGCCGAAAGAACCGGTGAAGATGCCCAGCTTTTCATTCCATGCCTTGGTTTCGATGGCCTTGCGAATGATGCCGGCGCGGCGGCTCCAGAAGGCGCTGCGGTCCTTCAGGCCGAGCGACAGCGCCACATTGGCCAGCCGGTCGCACGCCGCCCAGCACAGCAGCGCCGAATAGGTGTGAACGCGCGCGATGGTGCGGAATTCCCATAAGCCGGCGTCGGGCTTGTCATAAACGGCGAAGGCGCGGTCGCCGACCTTTTCCAGCGCGTGGAAATCGGCCTCGGTGCCGACGCGCATGAAACGGGCGTCGAAGAAGGATTGGGTGAGCGGCAGGATCATCTGGCCATAGACATCGTGCTGGTGATGCTCATAGGCCTGATTGCCGACCCGCACCGGCCCCATGCCGCGATAGCCCTTCATGTCCGGCGCGATGCGTTCGGTCAGATCGCCCTGCAATGACACGCTGTAAAGCGGCTGGACATGGCCGCCGGCGGATTGATCCGTCAGGTTGCGCAGGTAGACGAGATAGCTTTCCAGCATGTCGGCGGCGCCCAGCCGGTTCAGCGCCCGCACCACGTAATAGGCGTCGCGGATCCAGCAGTAGCGGTAATCCCAGTTGCGGCCGGTATCGGCGGCTTCGGGGATCGAAGTGGTCATGGCGGCCACGATGGCGCCGGTGTCGTCATAGGCGCAGAGCTTGAGCGTGATGGCGGCGCGGATCACGGCCGATTGCCATTCCAGCGGAATCGTCAGGGTGCGCACCCAGCCCTGCCAGTAGGCGATGGTGGCGCGCAGCATGTGTTCGGCGTCGGTCAGCACCTCGTTGGGATAGGGTTCGTCCGGCCCCAGGTGGAAGCCCAGAGGCCCCTCCAGCCGGAAGGTCTGGTTTTCGCGCAGGTAGGTGAGGGGGGCGTTTGTGGTCAGGCGCATCACCGCCGGGCCGCAGGCGTAACGGATGTGGCTGGAGCCGTAGGTCGCCTCGGCGCGGTCGCGGCCCCAGTGGCCGGTCGGGGTCATGCCGATGCGGATGCGCGGCGTGCCGGAGACCGGCCGGATCAGGCGATAGAAGGCCCAGGGCTTGTAAGTGCGGTTGAGATGGTGCAGGCGCGGGGCGAAGTCGAGGATCTCGACCACGGCGCCGTGGCTGTCGCGCATTTCGGTGCGCAGGACGGCGGTGTTGCGGATATAGGCCTGAGTGATTTCCTTGACATCGGCCATCTCTACGCCCCAGCACCCGGCATTGTCATCGCCGGCCTCGCCGCCACAGGCCGGTTGCAGCAGGGCGGAAAAGACCGGCTCGCCATCGATGCGCGGATAGCAGGCCCAGACAAACCGGCCGCGGCGGTCGATCAGGGCGGTGGCGGCGCAGTTGCCGATGGGGGCGAGGTCGAGGGTCGCTTTCGGGGGCATGGCGGAGGCTTTGACAATAACGTTGTTATGTGTTTTGTGGGGTGCGAGTTTGTTCACGAAAATAGTCACAATCGATCACAGAAACGAGAGGCGGCTTGAAAATATATTGTTGCAAATGCTAGATTAATAATCGCGTGCGGCATTGGCCTCAAGCTTAAAGTTTCGTTTTTATCGAAATTTTATTTTCATGAATATTGTCTGTTATCTCAGTAAGTATTCATAATTTGTCATAATTGGGGCGAAACTATACTTAAGTCAGGCAAGGGCGGCGGTCGCGGGACCGCTCCTTTTGCCGTGTTTTGAATCTGCTTTGGAGTAATTTTTAATGACAGGTACGGCGTTGCAACGCAGGGAGGGGGCGGCCGGCATGGACGCGATCCGGGGCCTGCGCCTGGACGATATCGCTCTGTTCATGGATCTTGACGGCACCCTGGCGCCTTTCACCTCCGTGCCGGAAGGCGTCGGGCCGGATATCCGGCGCAATGCCCTGCTGAAACGGATGGCGGTGCGGCTGGAAGGGCGCATGGCGATCGTCAGCGGCCGCTCGATCGCCGAAATCGACCGCATTGTCGAAGGCGTCATCCCGGCGGTGGCGGGCAGCCACGGCCTGCAACGGCGCGACGCCCGGCTGGATATGATCACCGCGTCGCTTCATGCCGGCGTCGAGCAGGCGCGTCAGGAGGCCGTGGCCCTGGCGCGCAAATTCCCCGATCTCCGCGTCGAGGAAAAACCGTTGAGCGTGGCGCTGCATTATCGCCTCGATCCGGCGCTGGAGCCGGTGGTGCAGGTCTTCGCCGAAGATCTGGCGCGCCGCACCGGGCTGAAACTGCAATGGGGCAATCTGGTCGCTGAGTTCCTGACGCCCGGCATGGACAAGGGCCGGGCGGTGCGCGCCTTCATGGTTGAGCCGCCGTTCTCAGGGTCCGTTCCGGTTTTTGTCGGCGACGACCTGACCGACGAGGACGGATTCCGCGTCGTCAACGCGCTGGGCGGCATCGGCATACTGGTGGGAAGCCTGCGTGAAACCTGGGCCGCTTATCGCCTGGAAAGCGTCGAGGCCGTTCACGCCTGGCTGGAAAGCGGCCTTGATACCCAATATCTTGAACTGGAGGCCCCTGTTGAGCCGTCTTATCGTCGTTTCTAACCGTGTCAACCCGCCGGCCGATACCGGGGTGGGCACCTCCGGCGGCCTGGCCATGGCGCTTTCGGCCGCCCTGCGTGAGGACAAGGGGCTGTGGTTCGGCTGGAGCGGCAACACCATCGAGGACTATACCGGCCATATCTCCATGCAGGTGGTCGGCGGCGTCACCGTGGCCCTGCTCGATCTCGAAGAGCAGGACCAGAATGAATACTATAATGGTTACGCCAACCGGACCTTGTGGCCGCTGTTCCACTACCGCACCGATCTGGTCAATTACGAGCGCAGCTTCGACGAGGGCTATGAGCGGGTCAATATCCGCTTTGCCGAAACCCTGCTGCCGCTGATCGGACCGGACGACATCATCTGGGTGCAGGATTATCACCTGATCCCGCTCGGCCGCGAACTGCGCCGGCGCGGCGTGAAGAACCGCATCGGCTTCTTCCTGCATATCCCCTGGCCGGCGCGGCGCATTCTCTCCACCCTGCCGCGCCATACCGAACTGGTCGAGGCCATGTTCAGCTACGATCTGATCGGTTTTCAGACCGAGGATGATGTCGAGGCCTTCCTCGATTACGCCCGGCATGACGTCAATGCCGAGGTTTGCGAAGACGGCGTGGTCAAGGCGTTCGGCAACCGGTCGCGGGTCAAGGCCTTCCCCATCGGCATCGACGCCACCGATTTCGCCGCCACGCTGAAAAGCGACAAGGCGGAGGAATACCGCCGGCTGATGATCAAAAGCCAGGATGGCCGCAAGATGATCCTGGGCGTTGACCGGCTCGACTATTCCAAGGGGCTGGAGGAACGCTTCTCGGCTTACGAGACCCTGCTCGATAAGTATCCCGACCTGCATGGCGAGCTGTTCCTGCTGCAAATCGCCACGCGGTCGCGCGATTCGGTCGATGCCTATCAGGATCTGCGCGCCCGGCTCGACACCATTTCCGGCCAGATCAACGGCGCCTACGCCACGGTGGACTGGGTGCCGCTGCGCTATGTCAACCGGCCCTACCGGCGCGACGAACTGGCGGGAATCTACCGCGCCGCCCATATCGGGCTGGTGACCCCCTTGCGTGACGGCATGAACCTGGTCGCCAAGGAGTTCGTGGCTTCGCAGGACGCCGCCAATCCGGGGGTGCTGATCCTGTCGGAATTCGCCGGCGCCGCCGAGACGATGAAGGAGGCGCTGATCGTCAACCCCCTCAGCCGCGAGGATGTCGCCGAGGCCATCCGGCAGGGACTGAACATGCCGCTGAAGCAACGCCAGGCGCGCTGGGAGGCGCTGATGGAAAACGTCGAGACGAACGACGTGTCACGCTGGCGCGACAGTTTTGTCGAGATGCTGAAAACGCCGATGCCTCAGCAACTGGTCTGCGCTGAATAAGTGAAAAGCCGGAGAGCGATATCTTCCCCCTCCCCCCTAAATGGGCAGGGCTATCGCATATGTCTTTTGGAATAACTTTTCTTCCCCCTCTCCCCTCCATGAGGGGAGAGGACGGGCGCGGAGCGAAGCGATCGCAACCGGGTGAGGGGCTGTGTGCCGCTTGTGTTCTATCGACGAACAGCCCCTCACCCGGTCCCCTGCGCCGCTTCGCGGCTTGTCTCCCGTCCTCTCCCCATATTCATGGGGAGAGGGGAAAGGCATCGCAACGCCAAAAGCCATATGCGATAGCCCTGCCACAAGTGGGGAGGTATAACAGGATCAAAGTCTGCCGCCTTGGTGTGCGGACAGTCTGGCCCGTTTGCGTTCGACGCTCCACATGGAGAGAGGGGGATATAGTCACGCGGTTTGTCGTCTTACATCGAGAACGAAGAGCTGGAAGCGCTCATGCTGTCGCTGCGCATCGACATGGTGCTGTTGGCCATATCGCTCATGCTGCTGCTCATAGCCGCGCTTTGGGAACGGCTGGAGGCGCAGTTACTCATGGCGCTGTCGGCCGATGCCTCGGCATTGTCGGTGCGCGAGGACGCATTGCCGTTGGTCCATGAGGCGTTGTCGCATGATTGCATGGAACTGCCGGCGGCGTTCGGGTCGTTGGTCGAAGGCGTCGATTGCGCCTGGGTGAGCGCCGGAACGGCGGCCATCGCGGTGATAAAGGCCGCCGTGGCGGCGATGGACAGGAAGGCTTTCATCTGGAACATCCTTATGGAAGCGGAAGGAGGGAACGCTTTTGACTGCGCGCACCTTATGCCTCCGCCTGTAAGGACGTGCCCCCTATATCGGGCTTTCAAGGTAAAACTGTCGTAAGAACGCCGCTATTTCGCCGTCGCCCGCAAACCGTAAGGGCCATCGACGATATCGTGTCCCCGGCGCGTCAATTTCACCTGGCCGTAACTTTCCGACATGTCGAGCACGCGCGTGACGCCGCCATTGCCTTTCCAGCTCCAGGTGATCCAGCCGGTGCCGGTTTTTTCGGCGCTTTCCATCAGATGCAGGTGATCGACGGCATTGCCGTCCTCGACCAGTTCGCGGTCGCCGAATTCGCCGAGCAGGAAGGGCACACCTTCTTTTCGCAGGTCAGCGATGTTGCGGTCGATCTTTTCCGGTGAATTCCACGGCAGGTTATAGGCATGGACCGAAACAATCAGGTTATGCAGCGGGTCGGCGGTTTGCAGGACCTGGCCGCGCCCTTCGAGGAAGCTGCCGGTCGCCTGGCCGCAATCGGCGGCGTCGATGACGATCGAGGCGCGGAAGCCGCGCGCGCGCATGGCGCGGATCAGGTCTTTATAGGTCGCCATGTAGCCGGCGTAATCGTCCTTCGATGTGCCCCATTCATTGGCGATATTGAGCATCAGGTAAGGCTGGTATTTGCGCGCATTCAATACGTCAGCCCAGCGTGTCAGCCACAAATCGCGGGTATCCCGGCGCAGGCGGGCGCTGTCGGTCCCGCAGGTGATATCGCTTTCCCAGTAAAATACCATGACCGGCAGTTTGCGCTTCACGGCGGCGTCGAGCGCCTTGCGCAGATCCTTCGCCGAGGTGTTGCGCCGCAATTGCAGGCGGATAATATTGGCGCCGGTCGAGGAAATGGCCCTGATCGCCGGCAGGGCGGCCTTCGGGTTATCGCCATATTGCAGGTTGACGCCGCGGGCGATGAAGGGCGTGCCGTCGGGCCGCAGGATATCGCTGCCTTCGGTATGGAAAACCGGCGCCGGTTTCTGGCGGATGACGTCATAGGCGGTTTGAAGAGTCGTGCAACTCGCCAGCATCAAGGTCAGGCCCGTGGCCGCTACGGCTTTTATCCAGTGTCTTGCCGACATTTTGCAGAGTCTCCGAGTCAGACGAAGAATGGCGGCAAAAGTTTGCCAAGATTATAATATCTGTTAATTGCCGATATCTATTTGGGTGACGAAGCGTTTATATAAGCCGTGCGGTTTGACGATCATTTCCTTGAAGAACTGAAAACGCGTCTGCGGCCCTCCGAGGTCATAGGCAAGAGCGTCAGGCTGCGCAAAAACGGCCGCGAATGGGTGGGGCTGTCGCCGTTCAGCAAGGAAAAAACGCCGTCCTTCTATGTCAATGACGAGAAGCGCTTCTTCCATGACTTCTCTTCTGGCAAGCATGGCGACATCATCTCGTTTCTCCAGGAAACCGAGCGCCTGAGCTTCAACGAGGCGGTCGAGAAACTGGCCATGGAAGCCGGCATGGCCCTGCCGGTCGATACGCCGCAGGCGCGCGCCGCCGAGATGAAGCGCCGATCCCTGACCGACTGGATGGACCTGGCGCAGAAATGGTTTGTCAGCCGCTTGCAGGACAAGACGCCGGCGGCCCAGAACGCCCGCGAGTACCTGGAACGGCGCGGCCTTTCACAGAAAGATATCGTCAATTTCGGCCTGGGCTATGCGCCGCGCGACCGGACGGCGCTCAAGGATGCGCTGGTGCAACGTGGCGCCAAGGTGTCGGAACTGGTCGAATGCGGGCTTCTTATCGAGGTCGAAGGCGGTTCGGCTCCCTATGACCGCTTCCGCGACCGGCTGATGTTCCCCATCGAGGACCAGCGCGGCATCGTCGTTTCCTTCGGCGGACGGGCGCTCAATCCGGACGACAAGGCGAAATATCTCAACGGCCCGGAAACGACATTGTTCCACAAGGGGCAGATGCTGTTCGGACTGCCGAAAGCGCTGAAACTGCTGGGGGCGCAGGAAAGCCATGCCGAACTGGTGGTGGTCGAAGGCTATATGGATGTCATCGCCTGTCAGCGGGCGCAGGTGGCGGCGGTGGCCCCTTTGGGCACCGCCCTGACCGAGGAGCAGATCGATATCCTGTGGCGCCGCCACCCGGAACCGACCCTGTGCTTCGACGGCGACAAGGCGGGGCAGAGGGCCGCTTTCCGGGCGCTTGACCGCGCCCTGCCGAAGCTGAAGCCCGGCCGCTCGTTCAAGGTCTGCCTGCTGCCCGGCGGCCAGGATCCGGACGACATGCTGCGCGAAAAGGGGGCGCTGGCCCTGCGCGAGGCCTTGAAGGACACCCGGCCGTTCGTCGAGGTGCTGTTCGCGCGTGAGGCCGAGGCTGAACCGCTCGATACCCCGGAGCGCAAGGCCGGTTTCAAGAAGCGCCTGCGCGCGCTTGCCTCGCAAATCGAAGACAAGGATCTGGCCGAAGCCTACCGCCATGACCTGCTGGAGCGCTATGACGGGCGGGTGTCGCCACAGCGCCAAAACAATTTTCAGGCGCGCGGTCCCTTCGCGCCCGGGCAGGGAAGCGCCCCCCGCAAACCCTGGCAACCCGGCCAGAGACGTGAAATCTATATCCCGCCGGCGCTGGATGAGACGCGCCGCGCCGCCGTCAATCTCTCCGCCGCGCTTGACCCGACCTCGGCCGGCCTGGCCCAGGGCCTGATCGATAATCCCGACTGGATGCTGGATCAGGTCGAGGGGCTGGAGGCTTACGGCTTCGGTGATGAAGCGCTCAATCCGCTGGCCAAGGCGCTCATCGCGCTCAGTTTTCAACACGAAGGGCTTGACAGGCCCGCTTTGAGTCGCCATCTGCACAAGCAAGGACTTGGTGCATTGTTAAGCGAGATACAGAAGGCGGCCCTAAAGAGCGGCGCGCCATTCCTCTCTCCGGACATATCTTTAGCTGATGCCCATTCCCGCTGGTTACAGGCGTTCAACGCGGTTTCGCGTTTGACGGCCTTGGATCGTGCTCTGAATTCGGCCCGCGAACAGGTGGGAACGGAATTTTTTTCACGGCTCAAGCTCGAACGCGATGCCCTGCGGAAGGCCTTGCGAAGCGGACAAATCTGGCAGGATGGCGGCGAGAGCACGATCTGAAAACCATGCAAAATCATGGGATTAAGCTTTCGTTCAGACTATCCTTAATAAGACACATGCGTGGCGCCTGAAATTTCAGGCGCGTTGCGGAGATCCCTATGAGTGTGACAAAATGAGCACGGCGACAGAAAAACCAGAGACTGAAACCTCGTCCGACGGTCCCTTGCTCGACCTGACCGATTCCGCGGTCAAGAAATTCATCAAGGCGGCCAAGACGCGTGGCTACGTCACCATGGACGAGCTGAACAAGGTGCTGCCGTCTGAGGAATTCACCTCCGAGCAGATCGAAGACACCCTGGCCATGCTCACCGAAATGGGCGTGAACGTCATCGAATCCGAGGAAGAGGCCACTGAAGGCGGCGAAGTCGCCGTCCGCGAGGAAGCCGGCGCGGTGGTTGAAACCACCAAGACCTCGAACTATGACCGCACGGACGACCCGGTGCGCATGTACCTGCGCGAAATGGGTTCGGTCGAGCTTCTGAGCCGCGAGGGCGAAATCGCCATCGCCAAGCGCATCGAGGCCGGCCGCGACACCATGATCCGCGGCCTGTGTGAATCGGCCCTGACCTTCGAAGCCATCATGATCTGGCGTGAAGAACTCGGTTCCGGCCGCATCCTGCTGCGTGAAATCATCGACCTGGAAGGCACTTATGGCGGGGGTCCGCAGGACGGTCCGCAAGGGGCGCTGGGCGAGGACGGCGAGGAAATCGAGGAGGTGATCCAGCCCGGTCCGCGTCCGCAGCGTTTCGTGCCGCCGGTCATCAAGATTCCCGATCCCGTGCCGCCGAAACCGGAAGTGACGGCTGTCGTCGAAGCGAAACCTGTTGAGCCGAAAAAGGCCAAGGGTGATGATGACGACGATGACGATTACGTCCCGATGGACGAGGAAGAAAAGAAGCCCGAACCTGAAGAAGAGGACGAGGACGATTTCGACGATGGCGCCGGCCCGTCGGTTTCGGCCATGGAATCGGAACTGCGCGAAGGCGTGATGGCGACGCTTGACGCCATTGCCGGCGAGTTCGAGACCTACCGTCAGACTCAGGAAAAGATGCTGACCGCCAAGCTGGAGGGCCTGCCCCTCGATCCGGCGGACAGGGCGGCCTATGATGAGGTGACGGCGACCATCACCCGCCACCTCAAGACGCTCAAGCTCAATAACCAGCGGATCGAAGCCCTGGTGGAGCAGCTTTACGGCATCAACAAGAAGCTGATGGGGCTGGAAGGCCGCCTGCTGCGCCTGGCCGACAGCTATGGCATTTCGCGCACGGAATTCCTGACCGCCTACTATACCCGCGAACTCGATCCCGCCTGGGGCGACAAGGTGCGCGACATGGGCATCCGCTGGCAGAAGTTCATCGATAATGACGGCCCGGCGATCAACCGCATCCGGGGCGAAGTCACCCAGCTTGCCACCGATATGGGCGTGGCGGTCGATGATTTCCGCCGCATCGTCGGCACGGTGCAGAAGGGCGAGCGCGAAGCCCGCCAGGCCAAGACCGAAATGGTCGAGGCCAATCTGCGCCTGGTGATTTCGATTGCGAAAAAGTACACCAATCGCGGTTTGCAGTTCCTCGATCTGATCCAGGAAGGCAATATCGGCCTGATGAAGGCGGTCGATAAGTTCGAGTACCGCCGCGGCTACAAGTTCTCGACTTACGCCACCTGGTGGATTCGTCAGGCGATCACGCGCTCGATCGCCGACCAGGCCCGCACCATCCGCATCCCGGTGCATATGATCGAGACGATCAACAAGATTGTCCGCACCTCGCGCCAGATGCTGCATGAAATCGGCCGCGAACCGACGCCGGAAGAACTGGCCGAAAAGCTGGCCATGCCGCTGGAAAAGGTCCGCAAGGTGCTGAAAATCGCCAAGGAACCGATCTCGCTGGAAACCCCGATCGGCGATGAGGAAGACAGCCACCTCGGCGATTTCATTGAGGACAAGAACGCCGTCCTGCCGATCGACGCCGCCATCCAGTCCAACCTGCGCGAAACCACGACGCGGGTTCTGGCTTCCCTGACCCCGCGTGAAGAACGGGTTCTGCGGATGCGTTTCGGCATCGGCATGAACACCGACCACACGCTGGAAGAAGTCGGCCAGCAGTTCTCGGTCACCCGCGAACGGATCCGCCAGATCGAGGCCAAGGCCCTGCGCAAGCTCAAGCACCCAAGCCGGTCACGCAAGCTGCGGTCGTTCCTCGACAGCTAAACAGGGACAGGTCCCTGCACCCATATGTATAACCCGCCGGTGCGGAACCGGCGGGTTTTGTAAATTCAAGCAAAAGCGTTGAATTGACTTAAGGCTCATATAAGGTAAATAATCCCCTTTAGGAGGTTGCGCCAATGCCGTCCGTAAATGTGTCTCTGACGCCCGAATTAATGCAGGTCGTACAGTCCAGGATCGACAGCGGTTTTTATGATGATGCGGGTGATGTGGTGCGTGATGCCCTCCGCCAACTCGATGCGCGCGACCATCTTTTATACGACGTGAGGCTCGGCCATTTGCGCCAGGCCCTGGCGCCCGGACTTAACGAAGCCGCGACGGGTCAGTTTGCCGATTATAACCTGGAAACGCTGATCGCGGAACTCGACCAAGAGTCCGAAACCTGATCGTGGCCCGTTTCCGTTTGACGCCTGCCGCACGTCAACGCCTTAAGATTATCGCCCGGGATACGCAGAAGGCCTGGGGCATTGCTCAACGAAACAAATATCTCACTGAACTGGATAAGGGCTTTCATGACCTGGCGGTTCGCCCGGACAAGGGACGTGCCCGGTTCGAGGTGACGGCTGATCTGTTCAGCTTTCATCTCAACAGCCACGTCATTTTTTATCATATCAAATCGGATCATATCGAGATCGTGGATATCCTGCACGAACGGATGGAGCCGCGTTTGCATCTCTGACGATCGACCGGATAAGGTTTCCACATTGATCCTTTACGGGAAACTGTCATGATCTCGGCTAACGCAGGGGGGCGCCTGCGCAGTTCACAATCGGGGTCAGGGGCCTATGCCGCTCAGTAAGCTTTCGCCAGGCGAACAGGCTGATTTTTTCCGCCTTGTTCTTGATTCGACTGTCGAAGGGGTCTGCACCATGGATAGCGCGGGCCGCGTCACCATGTGCAACGCCGCCTTCCTGCGCATGTTCGGCTTCGATGAAGACGACAGGATTATCGGCGGCCTCCTGCATGACCGTATCCACCATCACCATGCCGACGGCAGCCTGTATCCGGCGGCGGAATGCCCGCTGTATCAATCATCGTTGACCGGTCAGGGCTGTCATGTGCCGGAGGATGTTTTCTTCCGCAAGGACGGTTCGGCGTTCCCGGTGGAATACCGTGTCCAGCCCCTGAAAGGAGACATGCAGATTACCGGCGTGATCTGCACCTTCGTCGATATCAGCGAGCGTGTGGCCCAGGCCGAAAGCCTGACCGTCATCCGCCAGGTGGCCGATTCCGCTTCCGAGCGCCTCAGGCTGGCCCTGGCGTCCGGTGCGGTGCTCGGCACCTGGTTCTGGGATCTGCCCCGCCAGAAGGTGACCGGCGACGAAGGCTTTGCCCGCACTTTCGGCCTCGACCCGGCCCTGATGACGGAGGGGGTGTCCTTTGAGAGGGTCGGCCGGGCCGTTCATCCGGATGATCTGCCGGCTTTGATCGCCGCCGTCGAAAAGACGATGGTGTCCGGCGAAACCTGCATTATCGATTATCGGGTCCGCAAGGGCGATGACTGGCGCTGGGTCAATGCCACCGGCAAGGCGGAACTGGATAACGAGGGGCGGGCGGTCAACCAGTCGGGCGTCGTCATCGATATCGACGCCCGCCGCCGCACCGAACTGGCGCTCGATGAAAGCCACCACCAGCTCACCATGGCGCAAAAGGTGGGCGGCATCGGTGTCTTCGCCGTGCCGGCCGGCGCCGACGACCTGACGGTTTCGGAAGAATTCTGCACCATTTTCGGCATCGATTATGCGCCGGTCGTGTCGCTGAACGCGGTGGCCGGGCTGGTCCTGCCGGAGGACGCCGAGGCGCAATCGACACATGAGGACCGCGCCCGGGGCGCCACGCCGTCGGAAACCGAATACCGCATCCGCCGGCCTGACGGCGAGGTGCGCTGGATTTACCGCCGGGCTGAATTCATCCGCGACGCCGAGGGCAATCCGCTGCACATGGTCGGCATGGTGCAGGATATCACCGGCCGCAAGATGGCCGACCTGCGCCTCAAGGAAAGCCGGGCCTATCTCAACCTGATGCTGGAAAGCGTGCAGGATTACGCCATCATCTCGCTCGATGAAGCCGGGCGGATCGTGGTGTGGAACGCCGGCGCCCAGAAAATTTTCGGCTACAGGCCGCAGGAGGTGCTGGGCAGCCATATCGAGGTCATCTTCACGCCGGAGGATCGCGCGCATGACGCCCCGCGGATCGAACTGGCCCTGGCGGCGACCAATACCCGCTCTACCGATGAACGCTGGCATATCCGCCAGAACGGCGACCGGTTCTATGCCAGCGGCACCATGTCGGCGATGTATGACGATGAAGGCCGGGTCAAGGGCTTCATCAAGATCGCCCGCGACATGACCGCCCAGCAACAGGCGCAGGAGGCCCTGCTGGAAGCGCGCAACGCCGCCGAGGCCGCCAATATCGCCAAGACCGAATTCCTGGCCAATATGAGCCATGAAATCCGCACACCGATGAACGCCATCATCGGCCTGTCCGCCATCCTGTCGAAAAGCCAGCCCCTGACGCCGCGCCAGACCGAATATATCCGCACCCTGTCCAACAGCGCCGACAGCCTGCTGGCCCTGATCAACGACCTGCTGGACATTGCGAAAATAGAGGCGCGGACGGTCGAACTGGAGCATATCCCCTTCAGCCTGACCCGTCTGATGCAGGAGGTGGCCAGCATGATGGCGGTATCGGTGCGCGACAAGGGCCTGACCTTCACCGGTGACGGCGAGTGCGTCGAGGAGCGGATGTTCATCGGCGACCCGACGCGCCTGCGCCAGATCATCGTCAACCTGTGCAGCAACGCCATCAAGTTCACCGAAAAGGGCGGGGTTCACGTCGGCATCGCCTGCGGACCATCGGATATGCCGGACAGCGAGATGATCCGCATTTCCGTCACCGACAGCGGCATCGGCATCGCGCCGGAAAAGATGGAGACGATCTTCCAGAAATTCGTCCAGGCCGACACCAGCATCAACCGCAAATACGGCGGAACGGGCTTGGGTTTGGCCATCACCAAGACCCTGACCGAAATCATGGGCGGCGGCATTTCGGTGAAAAGCGAGGTCGGCGAAGGCTCCGTTTTCGAAGTCTGCATTCCGCTGAGGATCGCCACCCGCGATCAGGTGGCGCGGACGGAATATTCGATCCACGCCATCGCCGGCAATACGGTCGAGGCGCATGTCCGGCCCCATGTCCTGCTGGTCGAGGATTACGAACCCAATATCCTGGTCGCCACCACCTTCCTGGAGGATTTCGGCTATTATGTCGATGTCGCCAATAATGGCCTGGAAGCCTTCGAGGCGGTGCAGACACGCGCCTACGCCGCCGTGCTGATGGATGTGCAGATGCACGGGATGAACGGCCTGGACGCCACCCGCCGCATCCGCGAATGGGAAGACCGCGAGGGGCGCCCGCGCATGCGCATCATCGGCATGACGGCCCATGCCCTGGCCGGCGACCGCGAACGCTGCCTGGCGGTGGGCATGGACGACTATATCCCCAAGCCGTTCCGGCCGGAGGAACTGCGCCGCAAGATCGAAAACAACATGACGGCCTGATCGGAATTGTTTTTCATAAAATTAAAACCTTAAGTTGTTATGGTGCCCGCTCTGTCTTTAATGGAGCGTGCCGCATGACCATGCGTGAAATCAGACCTGGCGATCATGACGGGGTGAATGCCCTGTGGGAGTCGGTATGGTGGCCGACGCGTTCGGAAGCCGGCTGGCGCTGGCTGGCGGCCAATCCGGTCCTGCCGGAAAGGCCGGCGCCGCAGGGTTGGGTGTATGAAGACGAACACGGGACGGTCAAGGCGGTGCTGGGGGCGATCGTTCAAAGGTTCTGGCGCGGCGATGACCGCTTTTACGGACTGACGGGGCATTCGCTCGTGGTGTCGCCGGATATGCGCGGGGCCAGCCGGCACATGATCAATCGCATCCTGGCGCAACCGGGCTTCTTCGGTTGTTACACCCTGAACGCCAATGTCCTGTCCCACCGGATTTACGGCCGCTTCGGATTTATTTCGCATCCGCCCCGGACCGCCCATGTCAAGCTGGCCTGGGTGATCGATCCGGCCGCCTGCCTGATGGGCAATGTCCTGCGCCGGGGGCTGGAGCCGCATCCGAAACTGGCGCGGCGGATCAGTGAGCGGCTGTTGTCCCCGGACCTGTGGCGGGAAAAACCTCTGCGCCTGCCGGCGGGCGTCGCGCCGCTGCGTGATTTCGATGCCGCCTATGAGCGTTTCTGGCGCAATCTGAAAGGCGAAGGGCGGCTGATCGCCGACCGCGGCCCGGAAATTCAGCGCTGGCGCGTCAGCGATCCGGATCAGACCCTGCGCCCGCTGATGTTCAGATATGAGCGGGGCGGCGAGATCGCCGGTTATGCCTGCGCCATGTTCTCCAAGGAGAATCCCATAGAACCGGTCGTGCTTGAGATCATCGACCTGGCGGCGTTGAGCGCGGCGCCGGAAGCGGTGCCGGCCCTGATGGCGGCTTTGATGACCGCCGCCCGCGCGCGTGGAGCGGCCAAGCTGCGGCTGGCCATGATCAATCCGTGCCTGCTCGAACAACTGGGCGGTTATGCCCGGTTGGCGCGCCGTGAGGGCGGTTGGGCGCACGCCCATATCCACCTGTCGGCGGATGCGCCCGATATCGGCGGCTGGGCGCCGACTCCCTTTGACGGCGACCTGTTCATGAGCCTGCGCGCGCCGCCCTTGCGTGAGGGGGCGGGCAGGGCCGCCGGATAAGCCCCTCTAATCCGTAGGGACAATTTAATTGATTTGTTTCCGGCATTGAGGTCTTTATGGTGCGCGAACCAAAAAGTTCAGCCTATACGGGACAGCCGCTGCTTCATGACCCAGTTCGACCTGCCCGCGTACCTGACTGCTCTGGCTTCCGGCATCCATATCAATCCGCTCTATACTTTTTCCGGATTGCTGGTCGGCGCGCTGGTCGGCCTGACCGGGGTGGGCGGCGGCTCGCTGATGACGCCGCTGCTCGTGCTTCTGTTCCATATCCATCCGGCCACGGCGGTCGGCACCGACCTGCTCTACGCCTCGATCACCAAGGGCGTCGGCACGGTCATTCATGGCTTCAAGAATACGGTCAACTGGATGATCGTCGGCCTGCTGGCGCTCGGCTCCATTCCGGCCACCCTGGCCACGCTCTCCGCCATCCATCATTTCGGCAAGTCCGCCGCCATGTCGTCGCTGATCACCCATGTGCTGGGCTATGCCCTGTTCGTCACGGCGGTCATGCTGCTCCTGCGCGGCGTCATCCACGAACTGGCGAAAAAGCGCCAGGAGAAGGCGATCGAGGAGCACAAGCCCCTGCATACCGGCCGCCGCGCCTTCCTGACGCTGCTGACCGGCGTGGCGCTCGGCTTCCTGGTGTCGCTGTCGTCCGTCGGCGCCGGCGCGCTCGGCGTCACCGCCCTGATCCTGCTTTATCCGCAATTGCCGACGGTCAAGATCGTCGGCTCGGATATCGCCCACGCCGTGCCGCTGACCTTTCTGGCCGGCATGGGATATCTCTATATCGGCAATGTCGATCTGAGCCTGCTGGCCTCGCTGCTGCTGGGATCGATCCCCGGCATCATCATCGGCTCGATGTTCGCCGCCAAGGTGCCGGAAAAAGTGCTGCGCGCCCTGCTGGCCGCCGTTCTGACATTGGTCGGCTTCAAGCTGGTGACGGCTTAAACCGGATCGATAATCAACCTTCATACCGCCCCGTTTACGGGGCGGGGGACCGTCCGGCGTAGCCTTCAGGCGAAGCCGGATGGTGGTGGGGGCCTTCCTTGTGCGTTCAAGGCGAGTCGCCAGGCTTTGTTACCGTGTTATAGCCAACAGAATCTACGTGATGAGATGAAGGCCCCCACCACCCCGCCTTCGGCGCGGTCCCCCTCCCCGCTGGCGGGGAGGTATAAGAGGCGCGTGTCTCACTCAGTCACATCATGGCTTGCACCAGGCTCAAATCCTGAATGTCGATCCGTCCTGATTTCCCTTGCCGTCAGATTCCGCTTGTGACGCAGCGGATTACCGTTAATCTGCGTTAACGGTCATGGATGGCCGGGCTGGGGGGCTTATGCGTCTATCTTCAAACATCTTAACCGGTCTTGCCGCGCTGACGCTGTTGCTGGCCTTTCCGGCCCGGGCGGAAGCGCCCGCCAGCAGCAGCGGCACCGCCATAGCCATCATGCAGGCGACCGCCGCCACGCAATCGGGCGATTGCCGGGCCGCCCTGTCGCCGCTCAACCAGCTCTGGCACGATCCCTATCTCGAACAGAGCGATCCGAAGCTGGCGGCGCAGTTCCGTTTCCAATTGATCGCCTGCACCGCGCAGACGGATGGCATACCGGCCGCCCTGGCGCTTTCCGCCGAGAATGTCACCCGCGCCTACGATATCGACGCCTATGACCTGCATATCTTCCTGCAACTGATCGGCGGCAAGACCAGCGAGGCGGCCGCGACGCTCGACGCCGCCCTGACGCGCTTTCCGGCACAGGCCCCCGACCTGACCGATATGAGCGTCATCGGCGTGCTGATCACCCGCCGCGAGGCCAGCCCCGATGCCGCTTTGGCTCTGCTCAACCGCCTGGAGGAAGGCCGCTGGCAGGTTCACGACGTGGCCGGCCGGCCGCTGATGGGGCTGCTGCGTCTCGAAGGCCTGCGCGCGGCGGTCAGGGCGAACGATGCGCTTCATGCCGGTCTTTACCGCGCCGACCTGAAACGCGACGCCCTGTTCTATATCCTCAGTCAGGGCGATGGCGACATCAGTCCCGCCGATGTGCCCGCCGAGCCGGTCCGGCCGGTGCTCAATCGTGAAATCGAAGAGGTGAAGGCGCTCATCGCCGCCAATCCGGCGAATCTGTCGGCGCTGGCCTATCTGATGCGTCTGGAAAGCGCCAATGACCAGAACGCCCTGGCCCTGACCCAGATCAATGGCGTTCTCGACCTGGTGGACAAGTACGGGCTGCAAAACTTTTCCTCTCCCGAGGCCTGGCCCGGCTTGCTGACCACGCGGGCCGAGCTTTACGCCCGCAACGGTCGCTTCCTCGAGGCCGGCAAGGCCTATGAAGCGGGCGCCGCCGCGCTTGGCGCGGAAAAAGCCACCGACCTGCTGTTGTCCTATATGAATTTCCTCGTCAATCGCGGCCAGGATCAGGCGGCGCTGGCCATCAAAAGCCGCATCATCGCCCTGGACGCCGCCCAGCAGGCCACCCTGGCCGCCACCGAGGCCTGCGCCCTGGGCTATTCGGGTGACAAGGCGGGATATGAGGCCCGCATGACGGCGCTTTCAGGCAACGGGATCATGCGGATCAAACCGTATCTGTGCGCCGGCGACAACGGCAACGCCGCCCAGGCGATGATCGCCGCCATGGGGGATCCCGCCACGCGCGACGCCCTGATCACCTTCATGCAGGACGGCCTGCCGCCGGTATCGCTTAGTGACCGCGACGAGACGCTGATCGCCGCCCTGCTGGCCCTGAAGGCGAGGCCGGACGTGCGGGCGGCGGCGGAAGCCAGCCACATCGTCATCCGCCAGTGGCCGGTGCGGCTGAATTAGTTTTTAGAGCTTGATGATATGCGTTGAAACGCTCCCTTATTTCCTCTCCCTTCCTTCTCCCTCTCCCTTTCCACGCATCAAAAGGATGGAGTAATTATGGTGACTGTGCATAAAGTTATTTCAAGTATAGCTGGGAGTCCATTGCACTCAATTATGTGTCTGGCTATGTTTTTTTTGGGTGGTCGTGTTTTATTTTTTATGAATAAGCATGATTTGGTTGATGATGGCGACGTAAATCCAAACCTTAATTACATTAAAGCAAAAATTGGTGGCGGTGGTTTGTTTGTGATATCTATAATTGGGTTTTTTATTATAATAAATTCAAAATAATTTAATTTGTAATTCTGCGGTTTCGCCTTGCGCGCGTCGTCGGCGCCGGCCGCCCGGTTCTCCCCATAGTCATGGCGAGAGGGGAATAAGAAAGCGCTTCTAAGTCATATCACCTGGCTTTTGCGATATCGCACGTAATAACGACTGGCGCGGCCCTGGCCGCCTCGACCGTGCCGCTGAATGTCGTGCAGGCCAACTGGTTCGGCGTGCCGGCGGTGGCCGAGGAATAGACGCGCACCGTCACCGAGGGCTTGCCGTCGCTCAGGCTGGTCAGGCGCGTCTGATCGATGCCGTTGCCGCTCAGTTTCACCGTCTGGCCGGTGGCGTCGATGTCGTTCATATCCATGCCGAGATCGATCTGGCCGTCTTCATTGACCTTGCTCTGCTCGGCTTGCGTCGGCGCGCCGTAATAATAGGCTTCCACCGTCGCTTTCTGGCCGAGGGTCTTCATTCTTTCAATGGCGGCGGGCGTGAAGCTGACCGCGACGGAATAGCTGAAATCCTGCGCCTGAACCTTTGGCTTGCCGCCGCACTGACTGAGCGTCAGGCCGGTCAATACGAGAACGGGCAGGGCGGCAAGGGAACGGAAACGCGTCATTGGAACCTCATGAAAACGCCATCGCTTTTATCCGATGACGGACGATCAGGCCAGAGACGATTACCCAGAGACGATTACATTATTTAAGGCCGCACCAGATGCCGACGGGTTTTTCCTGCGCGGTCTTCACATAATCCTGAAAGACGCTGCATCCGATCCGGCCGGCCTTGTCCGTCACGGTGATCTGCACCAGCGGCGAACCGGTATTGATGTCCTTGACGCGATCCTTCGGCATGCCATCGCCGGTCATGTGCACGGTCTGATCCTTCGCCTCGACCGTCACCGTATCGGTATTGAATTCGATGGCCCCGCCGGCATTGGCCAGGTGCATGGTTTCGGGCACGGGCAGGCCGTAATATTTGGCGGATATGGTCAGGGTCTTCACCTTCGCCGCCGCCTCCGGCTTGATATGGAGCGCGATATCATAGGCGAAGTCCACGGGTTTCACTGAAGCGGGCGCGGGCGTTTCGGCCGGCTTCGGCGAGCACGCGGCGAGGGATAGCAGAGCGATGATGGCGGCAATTCTGTACGGCATGAGACTCCCCTGTCTGACGATTTCCTTAAACCAGCCCCGTTCCGCTGATCTTCAACACCGGCGTAAAGGTGGGTTTCGCGTCCGGCAGCCTGACGCTCAAACCATCCATGCCCAGCTCGAATGTCAAGGGTTCGGCATGGCCCAGCAGTTCGACCTTTTCGATCGTGCCTTTTCGTTGCGGCGACCCCTCGGCCATCGAATAGACCTGCACGAAGCCCCCATTCCCAGGAAAGTCAGGCCAGTCCTGCACCAGGGCATAGAGTACGCCGTCCTTTGTGGTGAAGCGGATATCCTCGTGGCTGAAAGGTTTCGCCTTGCCTTCATCCATATGGCCTTCGGAAGGCGGCGCAAACGGCCCTTCGCCGAAGATATCCCATGGCCGGGTGGCGAAGATCGCCTCGCCATTGACCGCCATCCACGCCGCCATGTCGGCGAGAATCTTTTCTTCCTTCTCGTCGATCGAGCCATTGCCGCGCACCGGAATGGAGAGCAGCATATTGCCGTTTTTAGACACGACATCGGCCAGGCGCTGGATGACCTCCTTCGCCGTCTTGTAGCCGTTGCGCTCATAAAGCGGCCGGTCGTAATGCCAGTTGCCGATGCAGGTGCAGGTCTGCCACGGGATTTCGCGCAGATGGTCGGAATAGCCGCGCTCGATATCCTCGGTGATGGCTTTTCGCTGCAGGTCGTCAAGCTTCTTGCCGGTGACGACGACATCGAGCTTGCCGTGCCATTTGTAGCTGGCATTGTAGAAATAGGCGGTGGCGTCGAGGCCGGCCTGCTCCAGCGGCAGGGCGGTGTCGTCGAAATAGACGAAATCCGGCTGATACTTATCGACCAGATCCTGCTGGCGCAAAGCCCACTTTTTCACGAAATAGGGGTCATGCGGCGGCACGGTTTCCAGCCACTGGCCCGAATGGTTGTCGTGGTATTTCTGCATTTCGTCCTTTGACGTAATGCCATCGGGCGGCGCCATATCGCCTTCCGGGCCGACATAAAGCTCTTGCGGATCATAGCCTTCCCACCACAGGCCCTTGCCGTCCGCTTTTTTCAGACGGTAAGCGTCGTAACGCAGGCCGCGCACCGGCCCCTCGGCGTCGTAGCCGTAAGCGGTCTGCCACCAGTGCCAGGCGTGGGCGCCGTGATTGGAAACACCGAACCGGAGGCCTTGCGCCCGCGCCGCCTTCGCCCAGGTGCCGACGACATCGCGCTTCGGCCCGAAATTCATGGCGTTCCAGTTTTGATATTTCGAGTCGAACATGTCGAAATTGTCGTGGTGATTGGCCATGGAGACGAAATATTTTGCCCCCGCCGCCTTATAAAGGCCGATCAGGCGCTCCGGCTCCCACTGATCGACCGTCCACTGGTTGAGGAACTGCATGAAGCCGAACTGCGCCGGATGGCCGTAGGTCTTCACATGATGCTCATAAAAGGGATTGCCTTGCTGATACATCTGGCGGCCGTACCAGTCGCCCCATTCGGGCACGCACTGCGGCCCCCAGTGCGCCCAGATGCCGAGCTTGGCGTCACGGAACCATTCCGGCGTCCGGTAGTTTTCGGCCAGCGACTCCCACGAGGCTTTGAAGGGGGCTTTCGGGGCGGCTTCGGATGTGGCGGGCGCGATAAAGGCGGCGCCTGCGGAAGTGGCCAGCAATTGGCGGCGGTTCAGCTTCATTGGGCGATATCCAGTTGACCGATATTTAATTGAAACGGCACGGCGGGCAGGTCTTCGCCGCTGTAAAGATTGGTGAAGGGCGCATCCGACCAGGCATAGCGCACCCTGACGGTTTCCGGTCTGTTGGCGTCTTTCAGCACGATACGGCTGCCATCGGCCACGGCGGTGACATAATGGCAGATATCCCCGGCATCGCAGGCCTCGAAGCCGATGGCGGTATCGGAGCTGTAGGTTTTCAGGCCACTGTCGGCATAACGGAAATTGATCACCAGGTCGGGACCGGCGCGCGTCACCGAAACCGCCTCCGGCCCGGTCGGCGTGACGGCCTGCCCGAAGGCGAGATGATCGACCGCGCGGGCGGCGCGCAGGCCGATGATGTTTTTCTGCGTCGGGTGGATATCGCTGCGGTCGCCGAAATCATGGCTGACGATCAGAGCGGCGTGCGGATCGGCATCGACGGTCAGGCGCTGGGCCTCGCGCAGTTCCGCCCAGTGCGACACGCCGGGGGCCGTGGAGACAGAGCCATAGCTCGAAAGCTGCACGATCAGCATCGGCAGGTCGGGCGCGGAGAAGCTCTTGCGCCAGTCGGCCATCAGCATCGGCAGCAGGGTACGGTATTCGGCGGCGGCATCGGCATTGGATTCCCCCTGATACCAGGCCGCGGCCTTGACCGTATAGGGCGCCAGCGGAGCGATCATGCCGTTATAAAGAGTATTGAGGCTGGAAGGCACGTCCCACGGCGCGGCGGGTATATCAAGGCCTTTCGCCGCCATGCCGGTCTTGTAGGTCCAGTCGGTGGAAAGCGGAATGGCCTGGCCGTCGCTGGTCTTGACGAAGCGCATATCCGGCGTGCCGGTCAGGCCGCCGCTGCCGAGTACACGCAGCACGATGACGTTCTCGCCCGCCTTGAAGACACCCGTCGGCACCTGGTAATCGCGCCACACCCAGTTGATGCCGGCGCTGCCGACCCATTGGCCATTGACCCAGGTGGTGTCGAAGGTATCGACCGGGCCAAGCGTCAGTTCGTTGGCCTTGGCGGCCTGGTCGGCGGTCAGGGTCACGCGGGTGCGCAGCCAGGCCACGCCGTCGAAATTGGCCAGATCGGCATGGCCGCTGTCCTTCCAGCCGCCGGTGGCTTTCAGGCGCGTCCACGAAGAATCGTTGAAGTCCGGCGAAATCCAGGCCCGCTGCGCCTTTGCGGATTTGTCATGCGCGTCCCACCAGGCTTCCTGTGCTTTCGCATGGGCGGCCTGCGCCTTTTCGGGCGCCGCGCCATACTGCGCCACCGCGTCCACGCCGGCGGTATAGGCGGGCAGGGTGCGCAAGGCCGCCGGACTGATCCAGCCCTGGATGGTGGTGCCGCCCCAGTCGGTGCCGATAAAACCGACCGGCACCTTATGTTCCTTTTGCAGGGCCTTGCTCATATAGTAGCAGACGGCGGACGCTTCCCCGGTGGTGTCGGGACCGGCCACCTTCCAGACGGGCGTGGTTTTGAGATCGTCACGCGGGGCGGCTGAACTGTCCTTTTCGATATTGACGAAACGCAGGTCCGGATTGGCCGAGGCGGCGATCTCCCCCCAGGCGCCGGTCGAGAGCCGGGCGGGAAATTCCATATTGGACTGGCCGGAGCACAGATAGACATCGCCGATCAGGATATCATTCAGCGTCGTCGTGGCCTGACCGTCGGTGACGCTCAACGCGTAGGGGCCGCCGGCGGGGAGGGCCGGAAGGCTGGCGCGCCACTTGCCGTCCGCACCGGCGGCGGCTGTAACGCTCTGGCCGTTCACACTTACGGTCAGGGCGGCATTCGGCGCGGCGACGCCCCAGACGGCCACCGGCTGATCGCGTTGCAGCACGGCATGGTCGCTGAAGATGCGGGCGAACTGCGGCGCCGTTCCCTGTGCCTGGAGGGCGAAGGGCAGGGCGGCCAGCAGGCCGGTCGTGGCAGCCAGCATGATTCGGCGGATATGGGGTGTCATGACGCGCTTCCCTCTCGATTTATTTTTCTATACGCACGGCGGTAATCCGCCGCGTCATGGGCATAGCGTCAAACAATCCGCCATTTTTCAAGCCTTTTCTGCGTTTGTTTTTCGTTTGCCAAATGATTTTCATTCGTAAAATATGATGAAACAGGTTTCAAAAAAGATCGGATCTGGCGCATAGATTGCCAAGTAAGCGATTGCATCCTATAGATTCGCAAATAACGGAACAGAACGGGGTACTGAGTTTGGCGCGCAAGGTCGGTCGGCGGGGGGGCAATATCGTCACCATTCATGATGTGGCGCGCCATGTCGGCGTCTCTCCCATGACGGTATCGCGTGTCATCAATGGCGAAAAGAATGTGCGCGAGGAAACCCGCGCCAAGGTGATGGCCAGTGTGGAGGCGCTGAACTATTCGCCCAATCTGGCCGCGCGTTCGCTGGCCACGCAGGATTCGGCGCGCATCGGCCTGTTATATTCCAACCCCTCCGTCGCCTTCCTCAGTGAGTTCCTGCTTGGCATCCTGTCGGAAAGTTCGCAAAGCGGTGCGCAATTGCTGATCGAATCCTGCGAAGGCCCCGAAGGCGCCACGGCGGCCATGGAAAAGATGAAGGCTGCCGGCTGCGACGGCGTGATCCTGTCGCCGCCGCTTTCCGATTCGACGCGGGTCGCCAAGATTTTGCAGGATATGAAGATGCCTTTCGTCGGCGTCGCCATGGCGCGGCCCGATCCGGACGTTTCCTGCGTCACCATCGATGATTTCAAGGCCGCTGCCGCCATGACGCGCCGCCTGATCGAACTGGGCCATCGCCATATCGCCTTCATCAAGGGCCACCCCAACGCCTATGCCAGCCAGATCCGTTTCGAGGGGTTCTCGGCGGCCATGAGCCAGGCCGGGCTGGAGGTCGAGGCCAATCTGATCGGCCAGGGCTATTTCACCTACCGCTCCGGCTTCGACGCCGCCGAGCGCCTGCTGAACCAGAAAACGCGGCCCACCGCCATCTTCGCCTCCAACGACGACATGGCCGCCGGCGCCGTGGCCGCCGCTCATCGCCTGGGCCTGGAAGTGCCGGACCAATTGACGGTGGTCGGCTTCGACGACACCGCCATGGCGTCGAGCGTCTGGCCGGAACTGACGACCGTGCGCCAGCCGATTTCGGACATGGCCGGCCTGTCGGTGCGGCTGCTGCTCGACCAGATCAAGGGGCACCGCTCCGGCCGGCCGTTCGAGGCGGTGCGCGAGGTCAGAGACTTTTCGTTGATCGAGCGTCAGTCATCCGCGGGTTTGGGAAGCGCTTCCAGTTAAATCGCGCGTATAAAATGATATTCACGGGCGGAAAAAATTGCATTTCCCCTTGACATAAGGCGCTGTCTGCCAGATTGGTAGCGCTAACAAACAGGCTGTGACCTGCGAAGGTTTAATGACGGCTGTAAACGGGTAGAGAAGATGCGGATGAGGTCATCCGCCCAAGCATTGAAGGATAGAGAGAGTGCCTGATTTTCTGCCCCTGGATTGGCGTGAAGCGACGCTTATTGGTCGCATTGAAACCGCTGACGGCCCGACGCCGATCATGATCAAAAACGGCGAAGTGTTCGACATGTCGCCGATCGCGCCTACCGTTTCGCAACTGCTGAAGGCCTGGCCGGAAACCGGTGTGCCCGCAGGCGGCCTGCCGTTCGGCGGTTTTGAGGATTTTGAATTTTCCAAGGTGTGGGCGAAGGACGGCTCGGCCGCTCACCGCACCGGCAATCAACTGCTTTCCCCGATCGACCTGCAGTGCGTCAAGGCCGCCGGCGTCACCTTCGCCGTTTCGGCGGTCGAGCGCGTGATCGAGGAACGCGCCCGTGGCGATGCCGACAAGGCGCAGGCCATCCGCAACGACCTGGCCGAACGCGTCGGCGGCGATATCCGCTCGGTCAAGCCGGGTTCGGAAGCCTCGGCGCGCCTGAAGGCCGCTTTGATCGCCGATGGCCTGTGGTCGCAATATCTCGAAGTCGCCATCGGCCCCGACGCCGAGGTCTTCACCAAGTCGCCGGTGCTGTCCAGCGTTGGCTGGGGCGATGAAGTCGGCGTGCGTTCCGATTCGACCTGGAATAACCCGGAACCCGAAGTCGTCATGGTCGTTACGCCGGAAGGCCGCGCCGTCGGCGCCACCCTGGGCAATGATGTCAATCTGCGCTGCTTTGAAGGCCGTTCCGCCCTGCTGCTCGGCAAGGCCAAGGACAACAACGCCTCCTGCGCGCTCGGTCCCTTCATCCGCATGTTCGATGACGGCTTCACCATCGATGACGTCCGCTCCGCCGTGCTCGATCTCAAGATCGACGGGCCGGAAGGCTATGAACTGGTCGGCCGCTCGACCATGGCCGATATCAGCCGCGACCCGCTCGACCTGGTGGCGCAGGCAATGAGCGAGCATCACTACCCGGACGGTTTCGTGCTGATGCTCGGCACCCTGTTCGCGCCGACCCAGGACCGCGACGTGCCGGGCCGGGGCTTCACCCATAAGGTGGGCGATGTCGTGAAAGTGTCGTCGCCGAAGCTCGGCTGCCTGGAAAACCGCGTGACGACCTCGAAAGACGCCCGCCACTGGAATTTTGGCATCGCCGACCTGATGCAAAACCTTGCCGACCGCGGCCTGCTTAGGGCGCGCAATACTGACCAAAACCATAAAAAAACCGCCTAAAAAATACCTGAGAAGATACCTCCCGCAAAAGTGAGTACAGTCCTGATGACTACCCCCGCGCCGTCTGCCATCTATCCCAGTCTCAAGGGCCGCAAGGTGTTGATCACCGGCGGCGGCTCCGGCATCGGTGCGGGGCTGGTCACCGGTTTTGTCCGTCAGGGCGCGATCGTGCACTTCATCGACCTGATCGATGATGTCAGCGCCACGCTCGATCCCGGCGTCATTGGCCGGAAGCCGGTGTTCCACAAGTGCGACCTGACCGATACACCGGCGCTGGAAAAGACCCTGGCCGCCATCCTTTCCGATGGTCCGGTCCATATCCTGCTAAATAACGCCGCGCGTGACGACCGTCATTCATTGTCCGAAGTCACTTCGGAATTCTTCGACGCCAATATCGCCGTCAATCTCAAGCACATGGCGATGTGCACCCGCGCCGTGGCGCCGGGCATGAAGGCGGCCGGCGGCGGCGCCATCCTCAATTTCGGTTCGATCTCATGGCACCTCGGCCTGCCGGACCTGGTGCTGTACGAAACCGCCAAGGCGGCGATCGAAGGCTTTACCCGCGCCCTGGCCCGCGAACTGGGGCCGGACAATATCCGCGTCACCACCATTATTCCCGGCAATGTGAAAACCAAGCGTCAGGAAAAGTGGTACACGCCGGAAGGCGAGCGCCAGATCGTCGAGGCGCAGTGCCTTCCGGGCCGGATCGTGCCGGAAAACGTGGCGTCTCTGGCCATGTTCCTGGCCTCGGACGACGCCGCGCTCTGCACCGGCCACGGTTACTGGATCGACGCCGGCTGGCGGTAAGGCCCGCCTGAAGTCTTCTTTCTTGTACCTCCCCGACTCGTCGGGGAGGGGGACCGCACGACGCGCGAAGCGCTAGATGTGGTGGTGGGGTTTCTTGCTTTCACAGAGGCACGCATGACCGATCTTTCAGATTCTACGCTCTTTCGGCCAACCTGCCTCTGGGACTTGAAAGCCACCCTCGGCGAAGGCCCGGTCTGGTCAGCGAAGGATCACGCCGTCTGGTTCGTCGATATCAAGCAACAGCACGTCCATCGCTATGATGTAAAGACCGGCGGGAAACAGACTTTCAACGCGCCAAGCCCCTGCGGCTTCATCGCCCCGAAAAAGAGCGGCGGCTTTATTGCAGGCTGCAAAACCGGCCTTTACGATTTCGATCCTGCCACCGGTACGTTCACCTTCCTGACCCATGTCGAACCAGGCCTGCCGGGCAATCGCCTCAATGACGGCTATGTCGATCATCAGGGCCGCCTGTGGTTCGGCTCGATGGACGACGATGAAAACCATCCGACCGGCAAGCTCTACCGTTATGACGCGCGTGGCCTGAAAATGATGGACGACGATTACGTCATCACCAACGGCCCGGCGGTCTCTCCTGACGGCAAGACCCTCTATCACAATGACACGCTGAAAAAGATCATCTACGCCTTCGATCTGAGCACGGAGGGCCACCTCTCCAACAAGCGCATTTTTGCGCAGCTCGATCAGGACGCCTCTGCCGATGTCTCCAGTCCGGTCTGCTATGCCGGTGAGTTTGAGGCGCACAGCGAACATGGCGACGGCTATATGGACGGCCCTGTGGTCGATAGCGCCGGCAATGTGTGGAACGCGTTGTTCTTCGGCTGGGGCGTCAACTGCTACGCGCCCGATGGCCGCCTGATCCGGCGCGTCAGGTTCCCTGTCTCCAATGTCACCAAGATCGCTTTCGGCGGCCCGGATCTTAAGACCGTCTACGCCACCACGGCGGCAAAGGGCCTGAGCGCGGACGACCTGAAAGCCCAGCCGCTCGCCGGCGGCCTATTCACTTTCCAGACCGATATCGCGGGCCAACCCCAAAACGAAATAATGAACGAGATTGCACATGTCTAAGCGCATCCCCGCCACGCCCAACGGCCGTTTCCGCTCGCAGGAATGGTTCGACGCCCCCGGCCATATCGACATGGCGGCGCTCTATCTGGAACGCTTCATGAACTATGGCCTGACGCCCGCCGAACTGCGCTCCGGGCGGCCAATCATCGGCATCGCGCAATCGGGCAGCGATCTCAGCCCCTGCAACCGCATCCATATGGAACTGGCCAAGCGCACGCGCGAAGGCATTCGTGACGCCGGCGGCATCTGCATGGAGTTCCCGGTCCATCCGATCTTCGAGAACTGCCGCCGCCCCACCGCCGCCATCGACCGCAACCTGTCGATGATGACCCTGATCGAAATTCTGCACGCCTATCCGATCGACGCCGTGGTGCTGACCACCGGCTGCGACAAGACGACGCCCGCCGGCATCATGGCCGCCACCGCCGTCGATATCCCGGCCATTGTGCTCTCCGGCGGGCCGATGCTCGACGGCTGGAACGACGGCGAACTGGTCGGGTCCGGCACGGTCATCTGGCGGTCGCGCCGTGCCCTGGCGGCGGGCAAGATCACGGAAGAGGAATTTTTCGACGCCGCCCTGGCCTCGGCGCCCTCGGCGGGGCATTGCAATACGATGGGCACGGCCTCGACCATGAACGCGGTGGCGGAAACCCTCGGCCTGTCGCTGCCCGGCTGCTCGGCCATTCCGGCGCCCTATCGTGAGCGCGGCCAGATGGCCTATGAAACCGGCCGCCGCATCGTCGAAATGGCCTATGAAGACCTCAAGCCGTCGAAAATCCTGACCAAGGCGTCCTTCCTCAACGCCATCGCCATGGTGGCGGCCACCGGCGGTTCGACCAACGCCCAGCCGCATATCGTCGCCATGGCGCGCCACGCCGATGTCGAAATCACCGACGCCGACTGGATGCAGGCGCATGATATTCCGCTGATTCTCAACATGCAGCCTTCGGGCAAGTATCTCGGCGAGCGCTTCCATCGCGCCGGCGGCGTGCCGGCCATTCTGGCGGAACTGCTCGACGCGGGCCTGATCGATGGCGCCGCCGCCACCGTTACCGGCCAGACGATCGCCGATAATAATGCCGGCAAAAACACCAAGGACCGCGAAATGATCCGGACGGTCGCCGATCCGATCATGGAACGCGCCGGTTTCTTTGTGCTCAAGGGCAATCTGTTCGATTTCGCCATCATGAAGACCAGCGTCATTTCGGAGGAATTCCGCCAGCGCTATCTCAGCGAACCGGGCAAGGAAAATATCTTCGAATGCAAGGCGGTGGTGTTCGACGGCTCGACCGATTATCACAACCGCCTCAATGATCCGACGCTTGGCATCGATGAGCGCACCATCCTGGTCATTCGCGGCTCCGGCGTGGTCGGCTGGCCCGGTTCGGCCGAGGTGGTCAATATGCAGCCGCCCGACGCCCTGCTGAAGCGTGGCATCACGTCCTTGCCGACCCTGGGCGATGGCCGCCAGTCCGGCACCTCCGACAGCCCGTCCATTCTCAATGCCTCGCCGGAAAGCGCCGTCGGCGGCGGTCTGGCCTGGCTGCGCACCGGCGACATGATCCGCATCGACCTCAATGCGGGCACCTGCAATATGCTGGTGGACGATGAAACGATCGCTGAACGCAAAAAAGACGGCCTGCCTCCGGTGCCGGAAAGCATGACGCCGTGGCAGGAAATTTTCCGAGCCACGGTCTCGCAACTGCACACGGGTGGGGTGATGGAACCGGCATTGAAATATAAGAAGATTGCCGAGAAGATGCCCCGGCATAATCACTGATTAATCAGGTGGATGACTTTGAAATACCAGTGATGGGGTCAGTGATTATGCCAAAGCGTAAAATGTCCATAATCACTGATAGATGAAGGGATGGTGCAATGCGTCATCCCTTTCCTTGCTGTTAGCGTTAACAATTTTCGCGTGTAAACAGGCGAATTTTTGCCTAAGTGACTAAATTATATCGCCCTTTTCGATGGATACGCTTGCGTGAAAGTAAAGGGCGAATTAAGCTTTCGTTAAACGCGCTGGCAACACCGGACACAGGGCCAGAAACAGGGAAAGATCCGGCGACAGGCGCGTCAGGTTAGGGAAGGCGGGCATGTCGTCCGCTCACAAGGGAGTTTTAGGGGTATGTCCTCAACAACCAAGTCCGTGAATATGGGACTGGTCATGGGTCTCGCCATCGGCGCGGCGCTTGGCGGTCTTTTGTTCGGTTACGACACCGCCGTCATTTCCGGCGCGGTCGAAGCCATCGATCATAATTTCGTCCAGCCGCGCACCGAACTGAGCGAACTGGCGCGCAACGCCATGACCGGCAACGCCGTCGGCATCGCCTTGTGGGGCTGTTTCCTCGGTTCGCTGATTGCCGGCCCTCTGGCCACCGCCATCGGCCGCCGCACGGGCATGATGATCGCCGCCGTGCTGTTCTTCATTTCGTCGATCCTGGCCGGCTATCCGGAACTGGGCCTTGGTCCGATCGGCGGCATGGGGCCTGACGCGCTGACGCCGTTCATGATCTACCGCTTCCTCGGCGGCTGCGCCATCGGCATGGCCTCGCTGATCTCGCCGCTCTATATCGCTGAAATCGCGCCGCCCAAACAGCGCGGCCTGCTGGTCACCTTCCAGCAGATCGCCATCGTCGGCGGCATGCTGCTGGTCTATTTCGTCAATCTGAAGATCGGCGAAATGGGTGACGACGCCTGGGTGCTGGCCACCGGCTGGCGGCATATGCTGGCTTCCTGCGCCATTCCGGCCGCCCTGTTCTTCCTGGCCGCCTTCTTCATGCCGGATACCCCGCGCTGGTACGTCATGAAGGGCCATGAGGAAAAGGCGATGAAGCTTTTGACCTCGCTCGATGGCCCCGAAGTCGCCCAGAATACGATGTCTGAGATCAAGGACAGCCTGAAAGAGCACTCCGGCAAGCTGTTCTCCTTCGGCGCCGGCGTGATCGTCGTCGGTGTGCTTTTGTCGGTCTTCCAGCAGTTCGTCGGCATCAACGCCGTGCTTTACTACGCGCCGCTGATGTTCAAGAACATGGGGTCGGGCACCGATACGGCGCTGCTGCAAACCGTGATCGTCGGCGCGGCCAATGTGCTTTTCACCCTGGTCGCCACCGTCACGGTCGATCGCTGGGGCCGCAAGCCGTTGCTGATCCTGGGCGCCCTGATGATGGCCGTCTCCATGGCCCTGCTGGGCTATTTCTTCCAGACCCACACCGAAGGCACGGCCCTGCTTTATGCCGCCATCTTCTATATCGCCGGTTTTGCCCTGTCGTGGGGACCGGTTGTGTGGGTGCTGCTGTCGGAAATGTTCCCGAACTCGATCAAGGGACCGGCCATGGCCGTCGCCGTCGCGGCGCAGTGGATCTCCAACTATATCGTCACCGCCTCGTTCAAAGTGGTCGATGGCGATACCGCGCTCAACGCCGTCTTCAATCACGGCCTGAACTATTACGTCTACGCCGCCTGCTCGGTCCTGGCCGCGCTGTTTGTGTGGAAATTCGTGCCGGAAACCAAGGGCAAGACGCTGGAAGCCATTGAAAGCCTCTGGAAGAAGTCCTAAAGTCTCAAGGGGCGGCGCAGGGAAAGGCGCCGCCCCTTTTTTTTTATTTAGGCGACGAAAGATAATAAATGCTGCGCTTAAGCTCCGGCGATACGATCCTCGATATCAACCCCGATGTGGCGGGCAGCGTGTCACGCCTGACCCGTAATGGCGTCGATGTCATGCGCCCGACGCCGGAGGGGGCGACGGACGCCCTGCAAACGGCGTGTTTTCCGCTGGTGCCCTTCTGCAACCGCATCCGCAACGGCAAGTTCGTGTTCGAGGGCCACAAGGTTCAGCTATCGCCCAATCTCGGCGACGGCCATCCGCATCCGCTGCATGGCCAGGGCTGGCGCAAGCCGTGGCAGGTGATCGAGGCCACGGCCTCGCGCGCGGTGCTGGGTTATCACCATTTCGCCGATGAATGGCCGTGGGAATATGAAGCGACCCTGATCTACGAACTGCGCGCCGATGGCCTGCGCTCATTCCTCAATGTGAAGAACCTGTCGAAGGCGACCATGCCGGCAGGCCTTGGTTTTCATCCCTATTTCATCCGCACGCCGGATTCGCGCCTCAAGGCGGCGGTGGACGGCGTATGGATTTCCGACGAGGAAACCCTGCCACGCAACTGGCACGCCGGGGTGCTCAAAAAAGACTGGGAACACGGCGATACGCTGGCGCACGACATCACCATCGACAACGCCTATACCGGTTTCAAGGGCCGCGCTGAAATCTACGACGGCGACCGCCTGACCCATACCCTGCGCGCCTCGCCGGACTGCCACTGGCTGCATGTCTTCGTGCCGCTGGATGACGATTATGTCTGCATCGAGCCGGTCAACCATATGCCCGACCCGTTCAATCAGCCGAATTCGGGCCTGAAATGCCTGAAGCACGACGAAACGGCGATGGTGTGGATGGATATCGCTTTCCACGGTTAAGTAAGAAACCCCACCACCCCGCCTTCGGCGCGGTCCCCCTCCCCACCAAAGGCGGGGAGGTACAGATTTAATGTTCTTTTTCTTGTACCTCCCCGCTTGTCGGGGAGGGGGACCGCGCCATTCTTCATGGCGGGGTGGTGGGGGCCTTTACTTGCCCCTAGAGCGTGATGACATTAGTTTTGTCCATATCCTGAGTTCTTAAGATACCTTTGGCATTCTTCGGGTTGGAAGGCGTCCAGTAGTAATCCGATCCGTTTCCAGGTGCTTTCGACCGTCCGTTCAGCG